>Ga0268299_1000077_pt1 | contig 377343 bp, 344 predicted proteins | sample NOBtaG_FD_193484 | JGI IMG/M metagenome (GOLD analysis project Ga0268299, IMG submission 193484) | Activated sludge microbial communities from bioreactor in Nijmegen, Gelderland, Netherland - NOB reactor | ecosystem: Engineered > Bioreactor > Aerobic > Activated sludge | place: Netherlands...
TCACCTCTGATACCTGATTACTGATCCCTGATCCCTGAATCGCGGGGTGGAGCAGCCCGGTAGCTCGTCAGGCTCATAACCTGAAGGTCATAGGTTCAAATCCTATCCCCGCAACCACCGATACTTCGTAAGCCGAAGTGCCAACACGCCCAGCGCCAGCAATGGCCTGGGCGTTTTGCTTCGTGGTGGTGCTGCACAGATGCAGGATGCGCGCGAGGTCGCCGGACAGCTCCAGGTCCACGCCCTCCCCATCCTTGCGCGGGACGACCTTGATCCCGGTGATCATAGAGCGGATCAGGTCCATCGCCTCGCTGCCGAGCTCGGCGTCCGACAACAGCTGCTCCAGGTCCGCCACACGGCGACGGTAGAGCTCGGCGAGGTTCGGGTGGACCATGACAGGAGCCGGGGCTTCGATGGCCTCCTGGGCCTTCTGCAGCGCCTGCCGCTCGCCTTCCAGCTGCCGCATCCGATCGTTCATGCTGGGCGCATAGAGACCTTTCTCCACTGCGGCCACGATCGCCTGGATCTTGCGCTCGACCGCCTTCAGCTGCCGTTCCTGGCCGGTGCGCCGGCTGTGGGCCGTGACGGCCAGGCGATTGGCCTCCTCCTGGTAGGCCCGCGTGAACTCGGCGATGAGATCGGCTGCCAGAAGCTTCTCCTTGAGGGCCGTCATGATGCGCCGCTCGACGTCGGCGCGGGAAACCCTCACGCCATTGGAGCAGTTGCCCATGCCGCGGTGCCTTCGGCAGCCATAGAGGTCCTTGCCGACGATCGTGTAGCCGGCGCCGCAGCAGCCGCAGGTCAGCAGGCCGGAGAGCAGGAACTTGCGGCGGTGGGCGCGATTGAGGGCGTTGCCGCCCTCGTCCCGGGCGACCTTGAAACCGATCTCGGCCTGCCGCTCCTTGACCCGCTGCCAAAGGCCATCGTCGACGATCCGGAGTTCAGGCGCGTCGACATACTCACGCACGGCTTTGGGATTGATTCGCGCCTGGCGTTTGCCGGTGCGCGGGTCCTTCACGTAGGAGCAGCGGTTCCAGGCGATCCGGCCGACATAGAGTTCGTTGTTGAGGATGCCGGTGCCGCGCTCCTTCTGGCCGCGGATCGTCGTGTCTTGCCAGGGTCGACTACCGGGCCCCTTGATGTCCGCGGCATTCAGCTTCTTGGCGATCGCCCGCGGGCTCACGCCGCCGGCGAACAGCCGGAAGATGTTCCGGATGACCTCGGCCTCGGCCTCATTGATGCGCCGGGCGCCATGGCCGCTCTCGTCACCGGGCAGCACATCGTAGCCGTAGGCCTTGCCGCCGGCGACCCGGCCCTTGAGCACGCGCCCGAGCTGTCCGCGCCTGGTCTTGTCGCGCAGATCGGAGAGGTACATCTGCGCCATGGTGCCAAGCAGGCCGACATGCATCGTGGTGACCTGGCCAACGTTGACCGCGTGCAAGCCGAGACCGAGGAACTGCAGTTCGTCGAAGACAGCCGCAACGTCCGAAAGCCGACGGGTCAGGCGGTCCAATGCCTCGACCAGGACCAGATCGAACTGCCGCTTGCGCGCGCCGGCGAGCAGTGCCTGGAAGCCGGGGCGATTGCGGTCGCTGCCGGAAATCGCCTTGTCATCAAACATGGTGACGACCTCGAGGCCGTGCTGCGCCGCATAGCGGCGACAGACCTCGACCTGGTCCTCGATCGAGGCTTCGCGCTGGTTCTCCGACGAATAGCGGGCATAGATGGCGGCGCGCATAGGGCTAAGCTCCCTTCGGGGCACGAAACGAGTCAAGAATGCTGAGATATTTACGGCCGGATTCCAAGGTCTTTGCCTGATTGTAGTGCTTCTCGCTTACCTGGAGCGACGAATGGCCCAGGATCGGCAGGATCATGCCGACGTGCTCAGGATCTTCAATAGCGATGGTCGTTGCCACGGCATCCCGAGACAAATGCGGGCTCATGCTCCTGCCGAACGCTTCCTCGGTGCGCTGGGAGATGCGCTTCGCCAGCAGTTCGCTGCTCAACGGGGTTCCCCAGGACGACACCCAGAAGGCGGTCTGCGCGCCGTCGGGCGATTGCCCACCTTGAGCCAGAAGATAGGGCCGGTGCTGGCCGAGATAGCTCTCGATCGGCCCCGTGAGTTCGGGCGGCAAGGCGAACTCGATCGGCCGGCGGTTCTTGGTCTTCTTCCCATCGACGCAGATCCAGTAACGATCGCCGATGCGCTGGATGCTCTGGCCGAGCTGCAGGCCTCCGAGATTGCTGATGCGCAGTGGCATTGCGATCAGCATGGCTATGGCGAGGCCGTCCACGTAGCGATTGGAGTAGCGAACCCGGGCACTGCCGCGCTGCGGCTGTGCCATCAGGCTGAACCCCAGTGCCCGGAGTTCCTCGGGGGAACGAAGACGGCTTCTCTTGTCGCGCGACGGCTTGGCCGTGCGCTTGGCATGGCGGACGATCTGTTCCAGAATCCGAAATCTGCGAGTAGGAGCCATCGCCCTTGCGGCGGCCAGCAGATCGCTCAAGAACGAGAGAACAGAGTAGGGCGCCAGCTTGCTCTCAAGCAGCTGCAGGAACGGCCGCAGATGGTCCTCTTCGAGAAAGTTGAGGCCGCTGACGTTCTCTGAACCACGACCGTCCTGCATCAGGAAGGCGAGCCACGTCCCGTAGCGCGACCGAAAACGCTTCAGTTCGCGATCCGCTCGTCCCGCGAGGGCGCCACCGTTGTCGAGCATGCCGGCGGGTACCAGGGCCGCGTACCAGCTGGCGATATCCTGCGCCGGCCATGCCTCGAGCCCAATCGGCGCCAATCCGGTGGTCTTCCGCATCACCGGCCGGCCTTCCTGGCGATGCCCATCTGATACGTAGCGACGACGTTGTTGTAGCGATTGATCGCAGCGGTGGCCTCGAGGCCAGCGTAGAAGTTGATCGTGGTTTGGAGCGACTTGTGCCCGAGCAGGCGGCGCACGTCTTCATAGGCGCCGGGATGCGCTTCCAGGAAGATCATCCCCGCCAAATGGCGAAACAAATGCGGGTGCACATGCACACCAACGTGCTTCCAGACCGCATCGATGATCTGCCGGCGCAGGTTCGTGTCGGCCTTCGGCTTGCCGCCGCGTCCCGGGAACAGGAAACTCGAATCACGCTCACCACAGCGCAGCGGTTGGTAGTCCTTCATGTAGATCTCGAGGAGGGCCATCGCCGACGGAGCCAACGGAAACTCCAGATCGACGTCGTTCTTGACCTCTTCCTTCGGCAAGACCAGCTGCATGCCGCGCTCCCTGGTCGAGAACAACGGCACGAAATGGCGTGCCCGGTCCAGGGAGCGCAGATTCTTGATCCGGATTGGTGCGTTGATCAAGATGGCAATCGCCACTGCGGTCTGGGCCAGCATGGCTGACCGGCAGTTGAGCGGCAGGCGGTGAGCCTCTGCGAGCAGGTCTTCCGGCAACCGCATGAGCTTCTCGATCACACCTTGATCGCGAAACTGACGCAACCGCTCGCGATTCTTCTGCGTGAGCCCCTTTCGGTCCAACTTGCACTTGGCAGACATGCGTTTGATCTCATCGATCTCGACTGCCGGCAACTTCGCCCAATAGGTGGCGATCAACAGCGCCAAGTGTGCCATGTCATGGGCCTGCTGGTTGGGTTCATTGTTGTTGCGCGCCATGAAATAGAGCAGGGCGCGCTTCAGCGTGGCGGGGTGGACCAGGAGAGCCAGGTTGGCGATGTTGCTGGTCTGCGCGCCATTGGCCAGGGCCGCCGACGCCATGCGGCGGATCTGGCGGTCATATTGGCCGGCGGTCGACTGCCGAACCGGCGGGCGGGCGTTCTCCGCGAAGGGGTCGACCCGCACGATCGCGGCTTTGAAGTCGGCAGCGTCTGCAGCAAGGCTCGCCGGCAGCTCGCTCCAGGGGAGGGAATAGCTGCGTGACCGCATAACCGGCGTGAGCGGCGTGAGGTTCAGTTGCGGATTTGCTTCGCCGATTCGATTCCAGTAGCGGATGAAGTCGTCGCGGCAGGTCTCCGGGGCTTTGCTGCCGACGTCCTTCAGGAACGCGAGGTACCCCGGCATCACGCTGTCATTGACCTGCGACGGCGCGATCTGCCGGGCGGAGGAGTATCGTGCGAAGCGGCGCACGAAGCACTTGATCTGCGTACTCTGCGCGCCGGCGATGACGGGAAACCAGCACTCGGCGATCGGCGCATCCTTGGGGATGAAGTTGGTCGAGAAGCCGCAGAGGTTGACGGCTCGTGCGATGTCACTTCTGACATTCTGCCAGCGGCGTGGGCTGACGTGGATTGCCCCGGGCGAAGCCTTCTCCATCATCGGGCGGAGCAGGTTCAACGAGGCCGGCACGTACTGCGGCTGGCGGTCGAGCACGCGGCACAGCGTGTTGATGCTGGAGATCATGTTGTTGCGGACCTGCGCGTTCAGACCCTCGTTGATCGCGATTGCTTCGCGCACGTCGAGGAGCGTCTTGCCCAACAAGGGCGTCGATTCAGTCGATAATGAGCGATGGATGATGGTCATGGTTGGCCTCGTGAGTACTGGAGTGGACATTACAATAAAATAATGAAAACACCTAGTATAAAATGCCACGTATTCAAGTAGTTATAGCGCATTATCAATAACTTAGATGATATTGACTTAAAGAACCTACTTGCTGTTATTGGGCGTCCTTGCCGCGACGAAGCGCGTCAGTTCAGCCTGGGACACGCGGACGCTGCGGCCGAAACGGACGACTGCAAGCTCATTCGCGGCGATCCAGCGGCGCACGGTCTTGTTGGACACCTTGATGAGGTGGGCCACTTCGTCGACTTGCAGCATTGCGAGCTCGAGGTTGGCGGGATCGGTCATGATTGGGGCCCCTGGTCGGAGATTGCTTCCTGCTCATCGAGCGCGGCGAGGCGCCCCAGGAGGCGCGCCAGGGCGAGCAGGGCAGGCGGCGAAGCGTCCACCTGCTTGGTGGCGTCCGGCGGCTTCGGCAAATTGTTGTGATCCGAACCCTTCGCCCGCACGGCAGCATCGCCCTTCCCGCTCGCGATGAATCACTCCCGGAATCGGGAAATCGCGGCGCGTTCAGGATGGCAGATGCGAAAGGTTAACGATGGGTCCCGAAAACCGGCCCCTTCGGGATTGCCCCGGATCTGATCGAAATTGGGCGACGGCTTACGCTTCGTCCGGCTGCCCGTAGAACCGCGGATTTATCCATGGCGTGAAATGCGCTGTTCTCAGTTTGCTCCAGCGATTGGAGAGCGCCTTGGGGCTGGCTTCGGTCAGCGGGAAGAATGGCCGTAGGACTTCATGGCAGAAGCGGATGAAATGCGACCGGACGGAGTGAGGCAGCTCGTAGCGATGCTGAGAGCTTCCCGTATGGCTCAGGAAAATGTCCGCCAAGCCGTCAAGCAGGGTGTCCTGATCGACCTTCCTCGGCCGTTGGCGCTTGATCTGCGCCTGATGATAGGCGGCCAGGTCAAGTGCAAGAGCCTTGAGATCGGCCCGCTCGGTCTGCGTCAGGAGGTCGGACGTGACGCCGAGCAGCATGTGAGGGCGGTTGAGCCGGCGGTTGTGGCGCCGGCTGGTCCATTTGGCGCGGGCGGCGGCATTGAGCTCCGCCAGGGCGGTCCCATGGCAAATCCGGGGATCGAGCGGATCGTCCGATGCGGCGATGCCGCGCAACTGTTTGACCAGATCCTGGTCTGACGAATCAGGAACGCGCGGGTCCGCGAAGAGGATGGCGCTCTCGCTCCCGTCGTGGGCAGCTCCGACGGCGAAGAGCAGGTCCTCGATCTCCCGCTTCAGCTTCGCATCGTCGATCCACGACGCTCGATTGGCGCCCGGACGGGCCGCATTCGTGCGTCGAACGACGTCGCAAATCTCGCCAATTGCCAAATCAGCCACATTCCGGCTCGCCATCGTGTCGCCCTCTCTGCTTTTGGTGCCTCGGTCCGCGCGACCCTTGTACCTAAACGTCCTTCGTGCTAGTTGGAGAGACCCAGAGAGAAGGGGATAGGATGACCAGCCCCGCTGAGCATCCAGCGCGGCTGGTCCTCCCCTCCACACGCAGTGCTAGCCGGAGCCGCCCGTCGCTTCGGGGGCTTATCCTCGAGTTCCAGCGGGATAAGCTTGGCAACTACTTGCGACGATCTGGAAATCGCCGGCAGCGCGCTTTTGCCTCTCGGACTGCGCTTGGGCTTTGCTGCGCCCCCTGGTAGCCCACAAACACTGATCCGCCAGCGTCATAACCGCCCGGATCGGTACAGTTCGCAGATACGGTGATTCGCGCGGTTTGCCAAAGTCAATTCGCCTGTGGATAGCGTGGATAATGTGGCCAACAAGAGCGCACTCAGACCGCGGCTCGGAATCCTGCACAAACCACCTGCCGCGCCTTGGCATTACCCTGGTGGCATCGCGCTGGCTCAGCGTTTCGGAGCTCAGGCTTCTAGATGCCCTTGGTCTTCTTTCGGGCGCTGCCGCATCGGCAGTCAGGATGAGTATCGCCGGGAGGGTGGGGACGGGAGCGAGTTAAGAATAGTCTCGACTTCTCGTTCATCACGGCAGGTTGAATAGTCTTATCACCTAGGGAAGTCCCGGCCATTTCTGCCGCCCCGGCGCGACAAGCTCGGCCAGTGCCTCGGGCGCCACGACTTCCACCTGATCTCCCCATGCATAGAGGTGCCACGCCATCTCCAGCAGGCCGCCGGCTCGGAATGCCACATCTAGCGAGCCGTCAGGCCGCCGCTTCATCTCCTGGCTGGGATGAAAGAGGAACTCCTCCGCGGCGGCGGCCGCTTCGGGGCTGAACCGCCACACGACGTCAACCGGCTCCTCCTGATAGACGCCGAAGGAGCGCTCGGCGAACTCTCGGAGGGAGAAGCCTGGATCGCGCACGAACGGCTCGGCCAGCGGCCTGACCTCCTCGATGTTCGGCAGGCGGAACATGGCGATCTTGTTCGCCTTCTCGTGGACATGAAACGCGACCAGGTAGTGGCGATGGCCGTGCAGGAATCCGTAAGGATGAACCTTGCGCCAGTTGGCACCTGAGCCGTTCGGGCGGCGGTAGCGGATCTCGACCTGGCGGCAGGCTTTCATGGCCTCCCGCAGCGCCTCGACCACCTCGGTCGCGATGCGCGGGCGCGGTCCGGCGCGCATCGCGAGGCCCTCGGCCTCCAGCAGCGCTTCGAGATCGGGCTGGACCTTGCGCGCGACGTCCGCCTTCATGACCGCCCGCAGTTTCGCGCCAAGAGCCGCCAGGCGATCGGCTTCCTCGCGCCGGTTCTCGCGCCGCAGCAGTCCCACCGCCATTTCCAGGTCGGCCAGCTCGTCGGCGGTGCAGGCAGCCAGCTTCTCCAGCGTGCCGGTGGGGATGCGCCAGCGCTTGCGGCGGTCCTCCTGCTGCGGCGCCTCCTCGACCGGGAACACCGCCTCCAGCGCGGCCTTCATGCGGAGCGCCGTGCTGCGGCTGACGGCGAACTCTGCCTGGATCTCCTCGCCCGACATGCCTTGCCGGCGCGCCTGCAGCTCCATCGCAAGCCTGAGCAGCTTGTCGGCCTTCTCGAACCTCATCGCGGAACCCCCAATGCTCCTGAAACGAGAGTGTCCGATTCTGACACATGTAGCCAATAGTTGAACATAGGTCTCAGTTCGTTCAAGACTGAATGAAATAGGGGAAGTATGGGGCTGAGGGTACCCGCACGAAGAATGTCGAGAACGCTGCTTCCGGCCGACGTTGAAGCGGATGAGCGCTTGGTCGCTAATGTCCTTCTTGGCGATCGGCGGGCGCAGCGGGAGTTTGCTCAGAGATTTCAGCAGTTATTTCAGGTAGTTGCTCGTCGCTATTTCCGCGATCCGGTGGCCGGTGATGCATCTCAAGATATTTTCGAGAAGATCTGTAAGAATGACTGGGCCGTTCTACGTCAATGGGATAAGCGGGGACCCTTACCGGCGTACCTCGCCAAGGTAGCGAAGAACAATTGCCTGGATATCCTGAGGCGTCCTCAAACGGAGATGGGCACGGGCGGAGCCGACGAAGATCCGGACGATAGACCCTGGAGCGATCCGGAGAGTCAGGCAATGGCATCCGAGCTTCTCAATTGCTTGAAGAAGGCACTGGATGCCCTCTCCGAAACCTACAGGCGGATTGTATGGCTTCGCCACATAGACGGTCTTAAGCACGATGAGATTGCGGAGCGATTGGGACAATCGGTCGGATATGTGGGGCCAACTCTCCAGAGGGGAGAGCACTACTTGAGGTCAGAGTTGAGGGAACGCTGCAAAGATCACCTTGGATCGTTCGCCGCACTAGCCGGCACAGACTGAACCATGGCCGATTTGCCGAAAGATCTTTTGGATCAGATCATCGCCTTCCGCGATAACCAACCAACGTCGGCCGAGTTTCGACGACAGTTGACCAAAGATGGCGATGCTCAATTGGAGTTGGCTGACGCCCGCCTGCTATCCCTCGCCCTTTCCTTGCTGGGACCAAGAGAGTTAGATCAGGATGAGGCTTGCCCGCCGGATGATAGGCTATGCCTGTATCTCCTCAATCAGCTGCCCAATGCGGAGCGTGATCGACTTGAGGACAGTCTGCGCGGCAATTCGTCGGCGTTGCATCGTCTTTTGGAGTTGAGATCGGCCATCGCTGATCTGGCCGCGGCCGACGATCGTGCGCCTCTGCCTTGGAAAGAACCGCCGTCTCGAGAGAACTTGGGTGTGGTTCAGTTCCGGAAGTCCGCTACGGTCATTGAGTTCCAACGGCACGTATACCCACCAAGAGATTACCGCGTGGCGCGGCTGAGCAGCGATATTGCTACTTTGAAGGAAGCTGCCGAGTTTCTACCCAAGAAGACGCGTCCTGGGCCTTGGCGCACGGTTGGCGGGAGGCCACGCCGTATCCCACCAGAGGTGGAGTATGACCTTGCAAGTTTAGAGTTCAATATAGCGCGACTAAGTGAGTTCACTAGGCAGCTCCGCGCGATGATTCAACAATCGCGGCGCGACAAGTCGGACATGGTGCAAGAGTTTCGAGTGAGTCACGGCTTTGAAGTCGAGCAGCAGCTTCGAGATGCTCTGCAGAGTTTGCCTCCTAAGCTTGGATATCAATTGGAAGAGCAGCTCCGACGACTGACGGAAGTGGCCTGGGATTACCTGCATCAGTTGGACGAGGCTTCATTTGGGGTCGAGGTTGAGCCTCTGACGTTCCCCGCAGCAGCGAGCGTCAGCCTCGCCTCGCAAGACGTTGAAGATGATTGGCAGACCATGCTTGCGTTGAGGGGGCAGGCCGGAACGCTCAGGCTGGAAGCCGCTTCGGCACTGGCTCACGAACAGGACAAGATCGACAAGTGGCATTTCAGCGTCACTGTTCTGCAGCTGGATGATAGTCCGGCCCCGAACACACTGGTAACGGTCGTTAAGAGGGATTCCGGCTTCGACAGCGTGGAAACCGATATTGATGGGAAGGCCCTCCTGCCCTTGCGCGGAGGCGAGTCTGTGTTGATCGTCGGAACTGACCCATCGATGGAAGTTACCCTCCGCGAACAAGATTCCGCGGCCTGGATGTAAGAATCCGAACGGCTGCCTCGTCAGATGTTGTGAGAGCCCCAAGAACGGCTTCACACATCGGAGGAGGCGGCCCCTATGGCATCGGTTGATTCCCGGGACTTTTCTTTCCATGCGCTGCGGCGCTGCCAGCAGCGCGGCATTTCCCAGCAGATCGTGAACACGATCCTGGTTCACGCTGATCTCAGGGTCTGGGTCGGCAACGGGTGCCAGTCCCTGTTGGTCAGCCGGCGGCGGCTGGCCGAACTGGTACCCGACGAACTGGAGCCTGGCGAGGCAGGGCGGCTGGGCGGTGTCTGCGTTGTCCAGGACGTCGCGACCGGCGAGGTCGTGACCGTGCTGCGTCTCGCCGGCAGGTCGGGTCGCCGCTACCGTAAGCAGCACAGGTGCCGCCGGCATCAGCGGCCGTCGACAGAGAATCGGCGGCGGTCGCGCCAGCAGCGTGTCCACATCTGACACACAGCAGGACCAAATCACAGCCGTAACCCATACGGCGTGGGTCGCAATCAGGAGCGGGAAAGCACCAATGAACCATCTCAGCGAAGTTCTTAAGCACATTGTTATTGGCGACACGGCGGTCTCCGGCTGCCTGACCATGTTCCCTCTGCTGGTAGATCGACTACTTGAGGCGTCCTACATCGTGCTGAACGAGGCGCTGGCGGCGGGCACTGCCCGCGTGAGCGAGGTGGGGGAGGCCGGCAGCGTGCCGGAACTGCTGTTCCGCAACGATGGCGACAAACCGGTCCTGCTGCTCGACGGTGAGGAGCTGATCGGTGCCAAGCAGAACCGGGTGCTGAACCTCAGCATCCTGGCCCCGGCCCATGCCGAGACGAGAATCCCCGTCTCCTGCGTCGAGGCGCATCGCTGGGGCTACCGGTCGCGGCATTTCGGGTCGTCCGACCGGGCCTTCTATGCCAGCGGCCGTGCCGCCAAGATGGCGCAGGTGTCGGAATCCCTGGCGAGCGGGAGGTCGCGGCGATCCGACCAGCACGCGATCTGGGACGATATCGCGACGACCTCGGAGCGCCTCGGCGTGCGCTCGGAGACGGCGGCGATGGCGGATATCTACGAGCAGCGCCGCGCCGGCATCGATCTCCATGTGGAGCGCCTCACCGCGCGCGCCGGCCAGGCGGGCGCGATCTTTGCCATCAACGGCCAGATCGTCGGCCTCGACCTGTTCGACTGCGCGACCACCTACGCCCGGCTAGGACCGAAGCTGGTGCGCAGCTACGCGCTCGATGCCCTGGCGTGCGAAGCCGTTAATGGTACCATCGGCGGCTCCGGTACCGATCCCGATGGCTTCCTGCGGCGCCTGAGGGCAGCGGAGGCGGAGCGTTTCCCCGCCCTCGGCCTGGGTGAGGACTGGCGCGCTCGGGGTGACCATATCCAGGCCGCAGCGCTTGTCCACAACGGTTCGGCGGTCCACCTCTGTGCGTTCGGGGGCTGAGCGCGGCACAACCCCGCCTCGCGGGCTATGTGCGCCGCCAATGGAATAGCGCAGATGGTGCCGCAGGTGGAGCCCATAAGCCGAAATCGAGAAGCAACGAGGAGAACTCATGAATCATCCATTTCAGATCCTCGGAGGCCTGCTGGTCGCGGAGCTCGGCGAACAGCGCATCGTTCTGGATACCGGTTCACCCACATCGTTCTCCCGGACCGGAGTGATCTGTTTTGGCGGGACGAATCACGTGGTCGATCCCAATTCCTGGGCAGGCAATGCGGATGACTTGAGCGGCTGGGTCGGCTCCCCGCTCGACGGGCTGCTCGGCTGTGACATCCTCGGCTCCTACCGCTTCACGATCGACCGGGACGCCCGGTTGATCGAGATTGGCGGAGCCGGGGACGTTACCGTGGACCGGGCTCCCGTCCGGTTCGAGCAGGTCGTGGGCGTTCCGATCGTCGGTATCAGGATCGATGGGAATCCATTGAAAGCGGCAGTTGATACCGGTGCAGTACGGTGCTTCGCGCGCCCGGAGAACCTTGTCGCTGCGCCTCAGGACGGTGCGGTCGAAGACTTCTATCCGGGATTCGGCAGGTTCCGCACGACCACGCATCGCGCGCGCGTCCAGCTTGACGGGACCACCGCGATGCCTGTGAGCGACGAGAGCGTCGCGGCAATTCCGGACGGTCTGGGTTCACTGCTTGCGATGTTTGGCATCGACGCCATTCTGGGCTTGGATTTCCTGTTGAATCGGCGCCTGACCTTCGATTTCACGCGCCGGACTATCTCGATTTGAGGTTGAGCGAAGTATTGGCATTTTGGGACAGGGTTCTTAGACTGGCGATGCGCCTGAATGGAGGCGTGGGGAGGTTGGGGTTTGGCTGCGCTTGAAGAATTGAGGGTCGGGGCGACCGTCCGGGGTCTGGCGCCTCAGGGCTTAGCGGCTGTCGTCCAGGTCCAGTGGTTTGGGACCCAGGCCGTTGAGGTCACCTATAAGGACGCCGCCGGCCAGCTGCGGAGCCGCCTCGTCTATCGGAGCGACGAGGCATCCCTGGAAGTGGCGTCGGCTGGCCGGCCGTGGTCGTTTGATGGCGATGGACGGCTCCTGCGGCTGACCTCCGAAGCCTATCGCATTCGGCTCGCCCACCTGTTCGATCCATACCTGGCCGTGCACACCTCGCGGATCGAGCCGTTGCCGCACCAGATCACGGCCGTCTATGGCGAGATGCTGCCGCGCCAGCCGCTCCGATTCCTGCTGGCGGACGATCCTGGCGCGGGCAAGACCATCATGGCCGGGCTCCTGATCAAGGAACTGATCATCCGCGGCGATCTCGATCGCTGCCTGATCGTTGCGCCCGGCAGCCTGGTCGAGCAATGGCAGGACGAACTGGGCGAGAAGTTCAGCCTTTCCTTCGATATCCTGACGCGCGACCAGATCGAGGCGTCGCCCACGGGCAATCCCTTCCTCGACCGGAACCTGCTGATCGCGCGCCTCGACATGCTGAGCCGCGATCCCGATCTGCAGGAGAAGCTCAAGGCAGCGAAGGATTGGGACCTCGTGGTGTGCGACGAAGCGCATCGCATGTCCGCCAGCCAGTTTGCGGGTGAGATCAAGTTCACCAGACGCTACCAACTGGGCGAACTTCTTGGATCACATGCCCGGCATTTCCTGCTCATGAGTGCGACTCCGCACAACGGCAAGGAGCAGGACTTCCAGCTCTTCATGCGGCTGCTAGACGCCGACCGGTTCGAAGGCAAGTTCCGGGACGGGGTGCACACCACCGATGCGGGCGACATGATGCGCCGCCTGACCAAGGAAGAACTGAGGAGATTTGACGGGTCGGCCTTGTTCCCGCCCAGGGTCGCCTATACCGCAACTTACAAGCTCTCAGACAAGGAGGCGGCGCTCTACGAGGCCGTCACCACCTATGTGCGGGAGGAGATGAATCGCGCCGACAGACTGGGAGATGGTGGCGAGCAGCGGCGGCAGAACGTCGGTTTCGCGCTCCAGATCCTGCAACGCCGGCTCGCGTCATCGCCAGCGGCGATTCATGAATCGCTGAAACGCCGCCTGCGGCGCCTGGAGGAGCGGCTGGAGGAAGAGAAACTGCTGCGCCGCGGCGCAGAGGCCGGTTTGAGCGCCGGCCCGGCTCTTCCCGCCATCGCGGCTGACCCGGATTTGTTGGAGGATGCCAGCGAAGAGGAGATCGAGGAGACTGAGGAAGCCGTCGTCGACCAGGCGACTGCCGCCCGCACGATTGCCGAGCTGGAGGCGGAGATCGTCATGCTGCGCGCGCTGGAGCAGCAGGCCGCGGCCCTGCGCCGATCTGGCGAGGATACAAAGTGGCGCGAGCTTTCCAGCATCCTCGATCACCCCTTGATGACGGATCCCGCGGGCAATCGTCGCAAGCTGATCGTTTTCACGGAGCCGCGCGACACGCTCGAATACCTCGCCGACAAGATCCGCACGCGGCTAGGGCGGCCGGAGGCGGTCACCATCATCCATGGCGGGATCGGCCGCGAGGACCGGAAAAAGGCCATCGAGGCTTTCATGCACGACAAGGACGTCCTGGTGCTGGTCGCCAACGATGCGGCGGGCGAGGGCGTCAACCTCCAGCGCGCGCACCTGATGGTCAACTATGACTTGCCGTGGAACCCCAACCGCATCGAGCAGCGCTTCGGCCGCATCCACCGGATCGGCCAGACCGAGGTTTGCCATCTCTGGAACCTCGTCGCCTCGGAGACGCGCGAAGGCGCCGTCTATGCTCGGCTGCTGGAGAAACTCGAAACCGCGAGGCAGGCGCTGGGCGGCCGGGTCTATGATGTCTTGGGCCGGCTGTTCGAGGCCCAGGCGCTGCGCGACCTGCTGGTGGAGGCGATCCGCTTTGGTGAGCGGCCAGACGTGCGCGCAAAGCTCTATGAGAAGGTCGACGGCGCCGTGGACCAGGAGCGCGTACGCGATCTCCTGGAGAACGATGTTCTCGCGCACGATACCATGGATGCCGCCCGCATCCGCAAGGTACGCGAGGAAATGGAGCGTGCCGCCGCCCGGCGTCTGCAGCCGCACTACATCCAGAGCTTCTTCATCGAGGCTTTCCGCGAGCTGGGCGGCCAGATTAAGAAGCGCGAGGCCGGAAGGTGGGAGATCACGCGTGTTCCCCCCATGCTCCGCGAGCGAGACCGGCTGATCGGCCGCGGCGCGCCGATCCAGGACCGTTACGAGCGCGTCTGTTTCGAGAAGGACCTAGTCAACCAACCGCCGGTCGCGGCCTTCCTGTGCCCCGGCCACCCGCTGCTGGATGCGGCCATCGATCTCATCCTGGAGCGGCATCGGGACCTGATGCGCCAAGGCGCCGTCCTGGTCGACGAATCCGACTCGTCGGACAAGTTGAAGGTGTTGCTCTATCTCGAGCATGCGATACAGGACGGCCGTGTGCTGCGCGACGGCCAGCAGCAGATCGTGTCGCAGCGCCTTCAATTCACCTTCATGGATCAGGCCGGGTTGTCGAAGAGCGGCGGACCGGCGCCCTATCTTGACCTCCGCCCCGCCACCAGCGAGGAAGTCGCTCTGATACAGGAGCGTCTGGCCGAGCCCTGGCTGAGTTCGGAGCTTGAACGCTGTGGCCTTCAGTTCGCCGTCGAGCATCTGGTCCCGGAGCATCTCCAAGAAGTGCGCGACAAGCGCCTGCCGGAGATCGAGCGGGTGGAGCAGGCCGTAGTGGCGCGTCTGCGGCGGGAGATCAACTACTGGGACCAGCGCGCCGCCCAGCTGCGACTTCAGGAGCGAGCCGGAAAGACGCCGCAGCTGAACTCAGCTCGCGCCGCTGGCATCGCGGAGGAGTTGGCCGGGCGCATGGAACGGCGCAAGTCGGAGCTTGACCGCGAGCGGACCATTGCGCCCCTGCCGCCCCAGATCAAGGGTGGCGCCCTGGTCGTGCCACGCGGGCTGTTGCTGGCACTACACGGCCCAGAGGCAGCCCTCAGCCAGCTTTCCGAAAGCGATCCGAATGTGGAGCGGGTCGCGATGGAGGCGGTGTTCGCCGCTGAACGAGCGCTCGGCCACGAGCCACGCGACGTCAGTGCGGTCAAATGTGGCTACGACATCGAAAGCCGCGACCCCGCCTCCGGACACCTGCGCTTTATCGAGGTGAAGGGCCGCGTCGACGGCGCAGACACGGTGACCGTCACGCGCAACGAGATCTTGGTGGCCCTCAACAAGCCGGACGCTTTCATATTGGCAATCGTTGCCGTCGAAAGCGGTTTTGGCCGCGAGCCAATCTACGTGCGGCAACCGTTCAGTAAGGAGCCGGAGGAGTTCGCCGCCAGCGTCATCTTCAAGCTGCGCGATTTGACCAGCAAGGGCAAACCTGCATCACAGAGCAAAGCAGGATAGGTGGGGAATGATGGGGGAAATCAACCTTTCACGCATTATGAACGTGGCTGCGGCGAGCTTACCACGAAAGCCGTTGCGAGTTCTTGGCATCGACCTGGGCACGACTAACTCCGTCGTTGCAGAGGCAATCTGGGATCCATCCAGACCCGATAACGCTCAAGTGCGCTGTCTGGAAATCGAGCAGCCGACGGCAACCGAGGGGACTTACATTTCCACGCTCATGCCCTCGGTGATCGCGCTGCTGAACGGAAAGGAATTCGTTGGCGAAGGCGCCAAGCGCTTGGTCGCGGCCAGTGCCGAATACGAACTCAAACGGAATCGGCAGTTTTTTTTCGAGACCAAGAATGAGATTGGAACGGCACGCCGTTATGGTGCGGCGCCGGAGGGTTATCGCAATCCCACAGAGATCGCGTCGCACATCCTTGCAAGGCTGATCAAAGAAGCTGGGGGATCGACGCCGGACTGTGTCGTGGTGACAGTCCCAGCGTCGTTCCAGGCCGCGCAGCGGCGCGAAACCATAAGAGCGGCTGAACTGGCGGGAATCGACGTGGCGCAGGGCGGTCTCCTGGATGAACCCGTCGCAGCGTTCATGGACTACGTGGCTGGCAAAGCCGAGAATCTGGCGCTCGTGCCTGGCCGGCAAGCCAACCTCCTCGTATTCGACTTCGGTGGCGGTACGTGCGACATCGCCCTGTTCAGCTTGTCGCACGACAAGGATGGCACCGCCGTCGGTATTGCACCGCGCGCGATCTCGCGGTTTCACAGGCTCGGTGGGGGCGACATCGATGCCGCAATTGTCTACGATGTCCTGATTCCGCAGTTCATGTCGCAGAATGGGCTGGAGCGGCTTGCGCTCGGCTATGCCGCGAAAAAGCAGTATGTCGAGCCGGCCCTGCGCAATGTGGCCGAACAGCTCAAAATCGGTTTGTCGAAAGAGATCGAGCGTCAGAGGTCTCTGAATCTGGCGATCGTGCCAAGCTTGGAGAAAGTGATTGCCACACGGCGGCGCATCATCCTGCCGGATCGCGAACTTGAGTTCGCCGCTCCGCGCCTGACCTTGGGCGAAATGACTCGCGTGCTGGACAAGTTTCTTGACCAATTCAGTCAGGCACCATCGAGCGACGAATACCGCATGGCGCAGTCGATCTTCGCGCCGATTGACGATGCGCTGATGCGAGCTGAGCTCGATGCCGATGACATCGATTTCTGCCTCTTAGCCGGTGGCAGCGCTGGCATGCCACAGGTGGTCGATGCCCTGGGAGAATATTTCGCCAACGCCAAGCTACTGCGATACGAGAATGCGGAGGATCGCAAGGAGACCATCGCCCGCGGAGCGGCGCTCCAGGCGCTGAGCCTTGCGTTGGTGGGCAGACCGCTGGTGGAGCCGATCTGCCAGGACGAGATCGCCATTCAGACTGAGGGCGGCGCCATCGTTCTGGTTAAGCGAGGAGAGAGCTTGCCGTTCCCCGCCAACGGTGGTTATGCGGTCAGCAATCGGCTCGCATTACCAACCGACAGCGAGGCTGAACCGATCGAGATGCGCGTCTCGGTCGTGGCAGGCGAAGAGCGGCGTGTTCTGTTCAGCCAGCCCTGGGATGTGCCGGCCCCAACCAGCCGCGGCGAGCCGCTGCGTCTTGAATATCGCTACGACGCCAATCAGGTTCTGGAACTCAGGCTAATGCGGGCTGAGCAATCTCGCTCCGCACCTTTCGAGGCCACGATAGAAAACCCGCTGAGTCATGTGGTGAACCCTCAGTTGCTGGAGCTGAAGGCCGAGGAGATCGAGCAGGAGATCGGCCCTGGCAGCCATCTACCGCGGGAAGGACGGCTACAGCGTGCCTATGAGCTGGCAGGATTGCTCGAAGAGCTCGGCCGCCGCGAAAAGGCGCTGGACTATATCAAGACGCTATTGCGGGAACGCGCACTGCCGGAGGTCGACCTCTACAATCGAATGGGCAACATCCTCTCGGAGATGAATGCGCCAGACCAGGCAGAACGTGCCTATCGCGACGCGATGAAAGCATCACCGACGGCCTCGGGCCCGGTCTTCAATCTTGCCCTGCTGCTGCGCAGGCTTGGAACAGCTGAAGCGGCGGCGGAGGCTGCCGACGAAGCGGTCCGTCGCAACCCCTCTGGTGCCTATCTAACTCTCCGCGCACTGATCGCCAATGATATGAACGATGAGGCGCTGCGTGACGAGTTGCTGGCTAAGGCGTCAAAGAAGTTCGGTGCGGTCAGTGGACTATCGGAATGGGAGTTGGGCTGGCTCCGCACCTGCGCGACCCTCATGGGGGACCGAGAGAAAGAAGCAGCGGTCAAAGCAGAGCTCAAGGACCGAACAGGCAGTGGTGCTGATGACACTGGGGAACTGCCGGTGCAGGTGAGCTAGGGGGCAGGGTATGGCGTGGCTTGTTGGGGAAAGCTATCTGACCGCCGATCAGGTGAGGGCCGTGGAAAGCCCCGTGACGGAGCACCGGCTCATCGTCGGCAGTCCCGGCTCGGGTAAGACGCTGACGCTGGTGCATCGTGCGCGCTACCTCCGCGACAAGCTCAGGGTCGCGCCAGATCGCTACCGCATCCTGGTCTACACCAATGTGCTGAAGGACTATATCCAGGCGGGCTGTGGCAGCCTCGGCATTCCCCTGGACAATGTTCTCACCTATGACAATTGGTGCCGGCTCTATTGGGAGCGGAATTTCGGCCGGCGCATGCCGTGGAACGCCGCCGCGAAGCAGCCGGACTTCGACTTGGTGCGGCAGGAAGTTGCGCGGCACATCAGGGAGAATCGGCCCCAGCTCTACGACTTCATCCTGGTGGATGAGGGGCAGGATCTTGACGCCGAGGTGTTCGAGGTTCTGCGTATTGTCGCCAAGCACGTCACCGTGGTGGCCGACCGCAAGCAGCAAATCTATGAGCGCGGTTCGGCGGAAGATGAGATCGCCAAGGCTCTCGGCCTGCCTCGCCGAAATCTCAGCCTGCTCGCCGCCTATCGCTGCTCGCCCTATATTGTGCCTCTGGCGGCTGCCTGCATTGCGGACGAATCGGAGCGCCAGGTCTTCAAGGCCCAATCGCAGGCGGATTCCGGCACGCGCGAGACACCGGTGCTCTACCTAGCACCGGACTTCGACAGCGAACGCCAACGTTTGGCCGACGCCGTCCGGGAACGTTTGACGCGAGGCGAGCGTGTAGCGATTCTGCTGCCGCAGAAGCGGCAGGTGTGGGGATTCGCCCAGGGCCTGGCCGAGTTTGGCATCGATGTGGAGCTTCAGGCCGGCCGTGACGGCAATGCGCTGGATTTCGACACCGACAAGCCGAAGCTCATCACTTATCACAGCGCCAAAGGCCTGACCTTCGATAGCGTTCTGCTGCCGCGCCTGGTGGCCGGCTCGTTCAACCGGGTCGACGCAGATCGGCTTCGGCGCCTGCTGTTTGTCGCCGTCACGCGGGCGACCAACTGGGTCTATTTGAGCTCGGTCGAAGGGCAGGAAATCGGACTGTTGAAAGAACTCGGGCCATTGGCGATCACAGGGTTGATCACCATCCATCGCGAGTCGGCCCAGCCGGGACATGACCAACCTCATCAGCGCCCGCCATCCGGTGATGGCGGGCTCGACGACCTATTTTGAACGAGGGCGCTGTGAGCAAGACGATCGGCGAGCAACTGGAATCGCTGAGTCCGAGCTTCAAGCTGCGCCGCACGTCGGTGCGGCCGGTGAGCCAGGTTGCTCTCACGATCTTCTCCAAGAAGCATCCCGACCTGTTCAATGAGACAGTGACCACCGTCCTGAAATGGCTCAATCGGCGGTCGGGCAAGACTCTGCCGCCGGAGGCCTGGGCAGGAAGGTCCTTCGAGCTGGACGACGTCGGGGCACAGCGGACAGCAGCGGTGCGACTCTCCAATCCGGAATACTGGGCGGCGCGCCTCGACGATGCCGACAGAGACGTGGCGCAGCGTTACTGGACGACCGAGGTGGGCGTCGTCGCCCAGAACGAGAAGATGCTCAAATTTGCCTGCCGTCTCCTCTGTGTCACGCGGGGAGCAGACGTGGCGTATCAACCGAGCATTCCCGGGCTGGTGCGGCAGGTGGTTGCGAACGGCGATGTCTGGGCGGACGGCCGGAACCTTTCGGAGGAGCCATGGCTGATCGAAACTGAGGCCGACGTCGAGGACTTGATCGGACTCCTGGCCAGTCCCAAGCGCCGGCAGGACGTCCATGTCGTTTCTCTGCCAGAGGGGTCGGTCTCGATCACGGAGGCGGCATTGCCCGCCGGGAAGTTGCATCTCGCGATGCTGGGTGCGGCGCATGTCGCGGTAATTACCGGCCCTGCCAGCTATCATTTGACCGACCGGGTCGGGAAGCATTTTTCGGTGTTCCACTCAGCGGTGCGGACCTACAGGCCGGGTTTCGATCCGGAGGTCGACGACCCATTCGCGCATCCGCTGGTGCTGCCACACTGGCTGGATTCCTGGCCGGCGCGGTATTTGGCCACCTTTGAGGACTATCTGGTAGGACAGGCCCTTCGCCGCACGGTTTCGGATCCGGACCTGGAGAGAAGCCTTCCGCCCTTCACGCAGATCAAGGAGATTGCCGCCGCCCAGCGGTTTGAGACCGCCCGCGAATCTGGTGCATCCGACAAGGAGCTGTACGAACTTACGCGGCTGGAGCTCGAAGAAGCAAAGGCTAATTTCGAAGAGCAGAAGAGCTACTATGAGTCGCTCCTCGCCGAGCAGGACACAGAGGTAAAGGAGGCGCGCGAGGCGGTCCGTGACTTGACCGCGCAGAACAATGCGCTCAAGGCGCGCCAGCAGCATCTGATGGCAAGGGTGGCCCGTGTGGACATGGCCGAGCCGATGCAAGTCGAAATCCCTGCTGACTTGCAGCTTCTTCGTGAATGGTCGGATCAACACTTAGCCGGTTCGGTCGTGATCCTGAGCAGAGCCTTTGGCGGGGCAAAGAAATCGCGGCTGTTGGACACGGCATTGGTCTATAACGCGCTTCTACTACTGCGCGACTACTACGTGCCGATGCGAGTGGAAGGCGGGCTGGAACGCAAAGCGGCATACGAGACACGCTGTCGAGAGCTGGGCATCGAGGAAACAGCCAGCTTCGCCGGCACACGCTTCGGGGAATACGAGGAGGAGTATGTCGTCCGTTACAAGGGCCGGCGCCAATTGCTGGATCGCCACCTGAAAAAAGGTAACGATCGCGAGGAGCGCACATGCTTCCGATTGTACTTCTTCTGGGACGATGATGATCAACAGGTCGTGGTTGGCTGGTTGCCATCTCACCTCACCACTCGCCTGACGTGATGGCTTTCGACCGGGTGAAGAGACATGAAAAAGAAGAGCATCAAGCGCGCGGCCAAGCAGTTTGAGGACGAGATCAGCACGATCCATGGGTTCTTGAACGCTACCAACAACGCGCAACTATCGGAAACGCATGTTTCGCTATGCTATGAATACGCAATCATCAGACTCTATCGAGAGTTTGAGAAGTTCATGTTGCATGCCATGGTAGCCTGTCTCAATCACGACAATTCCCATTTCTCTGAACGGACCAGCGTCAAGTTCCCCAAGCATTTGACACAGGACGTTTGTCAGTTCCTTCTTACGAAGGGCGGGTATTTCGATTTCAAGGGGCGCGATGGCTTGCTTGGCCTTCTGAAGGAGTACTTGTCGGACCAGAATTTTCTCTACGGGATTGTTAAGGATCGCAAGTACAAGGCTTCCTTGGATCAGCTGGTGGCGGTGCGCAACTATGCTGCTCATGACAGTGCACAGTAGCGCGCTCGAGCGAAGATGGCGGTGGATCAAGAACGCATCGGGACGGCTGGCTCCTGGCTAAAAACGGGGGAGAGGTTGTATGACATCGCAGCCGATCTCTTGGTCTTGAGCAAAGAGATCGCCGGAGGAGCAAGGTTTTGAAGGAAAAGCCGTGACAACTACCTACCGCAAGAAGCTGATCGAGGTCGCGCTGCCGCTGGAGGCGATCAACCGCGAGGCGGCGCGGGAGAAGTCGATCCGCCACGGCCACCCCTCCACGCTGCACCTGTGGTGGGCGCGCCGGCCGCTGGCAGCGTGCCGCGCCGTCCTGTTCGGGCAGTTGGTCGACGATCCTTCGGCCTGGCCGGAGCGGTTCCCGACCGAGGAGGCGCAGGATAGGGAGCGCCAGCGCCTCCATCGCCTGATCGAGCGCATGGTCCCGTGGGAGGCCTCGAGGGACGAGAACATCCTCAATGAGGCGCGGTGGGAGATTGCGCGCTCCGTCGCCTGGAGCCTGGGGGAGGAGCCGCCGGCAAAAACCAGCCCCAGGGCGGTGCTCGATTTTCTGCAGACCAAGGCGCCGCCGATCTATGATCCGTTCTGCGGCGGCGGCTCCATCCCGCTGGAGGCACAGCGCCTCGGCCTGCGCGCCTACGGCTCCGACCTTAACCCCGTGGCGGTTCTCATCAGCAAGTCGCTGGTGGAGATCCCGCCCAAATTTGCCGGCCGGCCGCCAGTCAATCCGAAATCGCGCACCGAGCTTGTGCGCGGCGGAAGCTGGAACGGCAAGGGCGCCCAGGGCTTGGCGGAGGATGTGCGGTATTACGGGCAGTGGATGCGCGACGAGGCCTTCAGGCGCATCGGCCATCTATATCCCAGCGTGACATTGCCAGACGGCAAGACCGCAACGGTGATCGCTTGGCTGTGGGCGCGCACGGTGGCGAGCCCTAATCCCGCCGCCAGAGGGGCACATGTACCTTTGGCATCGACCTTTATGATCTCCACACGAGCCAACAACACCGCTTGGGTTGAAATTGTGAAGGATGCAACCGCCCTCGATGGATGGCATTTCGAACTTCATATGGGGAGCCCGAGTTCAGCTGAGTATGAAGTTGCGAAGAGGGGCACAAAGTTGGCGCGAGGAGCGAACTTCGTCTGTGCGTTAACAGGCACCCCAATTACTCCTGACTATGTGAAGGCAGAGGGCACGGCAGGGCGAATGGGCGCTCGCTTGATAGCAATCGTCGCCGAGGGCAGGAACGGTCGTGTGTTTGTTGCTCCGCCTCGTGACAAATCGGGATTGCCGCCTCTACCGGATATTGGCTGGGAACCAAGGCTCGAGTTGCTGCGCAACAGTCGTTACATGACGCCGACGGTGTTTGGGTTTACCCACGTATCTGACCTGTTCCTCAAGCGGCAGCTTATTGCCCTCTCGACGCTGTGCGATCTTGTGGAGGAAGTTCGAGCAGTGATCGCAAAGGATATCTCGAACTTGGCACCAGGCCATGAACAAACTGCCGGAGCGCAACAAGGCGCGGCGTACGAGGAGGCGGTTGCGCTGTATCTTGCTTTGGCAGTCAGCCGCCAGGCTAACCGCTCATCCTCACTTTGCTTCTGGGACATGGAGGGGTTGAACATTCAGCAGGTTTTCGCGCGGCAGGCATACTCTATGACTTGGGATTTCGCCGAAGGAAACCCATTTTCATCCTCAACCGGAAATTTTCTCGGGCAGTTGGAGTATCTAACTAATGTGATCGCGAATCTTCCGTCGGATGTTGTGGCTGCCAATATTTCCTTTGGACCAGCCCAACATCTTAATTATGCGACCCCGTATGTATTCTGTACGGATCCACCTTATTACGACAACGTCCCTTACTCGGACATTTCCGATTTCTTCTACGTCTGGATTAGGCGCGCGGCGAACCGCTTGTGGCCCGATCTATTCAAGACGGCGCTGACCCCTAAGTCTGATGAGTTGGTGGCCTTTCCCGATCGTCACGCGAACCAGGCAACGGCTGATCAGTACTTTATGGACGGGATGCTCGCCACGATGCGCCGGATCGCGTTGGCGTCAATGGACGGGTATCCCGTCTCTGTGTTCTATGCATTCAAACAGTCCGAAGAGATAGAGAACCTCTATTATTCGGCAGGGTGGTCAACGTTCCTCCAGTCGATGATCGAGGCGGGATTTCTGATCGATGGAACCTGGCCCGTCAGAACCGAGCTTGTTGGCAATCTGAAGAAAAAGAAGAACGCCCTTGCGTCTTCTGTGGTTCTAGTCTGCAGGCATCGTCAGAACTTATCAAATCTTACTTCCAGAACCGACTTTGTCCGACTCCTGCGTTCAGAGCTGCCGCCCGCACTGTCACTGCTCCAGAAGGGCAACACGGCTCCTGTCGATATGGCCCAGGCATCAATTGGCCCCGGTATGGCGATATTCTCTCGACATACGAAGATTTTGGAAGCAAACGATAGCGCAATGACTGTTAGGACGGCCCTTCAGCTGATCAATTCGGCTTTAGATGATTACTTGTCAGAGCAGGAGACAGAGTATGAGCCCCATACTCGATTTGCCATTTCGCTCTTTGAGCAGTTTGGCTTCGAGCCAGCGCCATTTGGGCAAGCCCAGGTTCTTGCGACGGCCCGCGCAGTGGGAGTTGACCGCGTGGTGCAGGCGGGGTTGTTGGAGGCCAGAGGGGGCACGGTTCGTCTGCTGACAAGAAGCGAACTGCCGTCTGATTGGAGGCCTGAGAATGATAGAACACTAACGATCTGGGAATGTACTCATCACCTCATTCGTACTCTGTTGGATGGTGGTGGCGAATTAGCTGCAGCTGATTTGCTACGACCCCTCGGCGCAAAGGCAGAGCCGGCGCGCGACCTTGCCTATCGGCTCTATGGCATCTGCGAGCGCAAGAAGCGGGCGGAGGACGCTATCGCCTATAACGCGCTGGTTGTTGCATGGCCGGAACTGCAACGCTTGGCGGCGACGGGGACGCGCTCTGCCGCTGAGTCCTTGCTGGTCTGATGTCTTTGGGGGGGATAGATGGCAGTTACCAACAAGGATCGCATCAGCCGGGCGCTTGATCTGATGCGCGAGGGCCTCGTGCTCTTCGTCGAGCGTGAGTTGAAGGCACGGCTGGGGCCGAGCTGGGACAAGAAGCTGGATGCTGGTCGAGATCGGCCGCTCCCGCGCGACATGGAAGGCAAGATCGCGTGGGACAGTCAGGCCCTGCTCAAGGCCATGACGGACAATTGGCAGACCGTATTTAAAGTCACGCTCGGTCATAGCGAACGTGCTTTCACCAGCGAGTTGCTGGATGTGCGCAACAAGTTCGCGCATGAGCACCCGTTCAGCTCCGACGACACACACCGGGCACTGGATACCGCGCAGCGCCTGCTGATGGCCGTCTCCGCCCGGAAGCAGGCGGAGGAGATGGAGAAGCAGAAGCAGGACTTGATGCGTAGCGTCTATGCCGAGCAGGCGCGCGCCCAGACCCGCACGAAGACGTTGACCTTGGAGGGCGCGCCGAAGGCCGGGCTGAAACCCTGGCGCGAGATCGTGACGCCGCACAAGGACGTGGCCGGTGGCCATTACCGGCAGGCGGAGTTCGCCGCCGATCTGGCGCAGGTCCATCGCGGCGAGGGCAGCGACGAATATCGCGACCCGGTCGAGTTCTACCGCCGCACCTATCTGACCGAAGGCCTGCGCGATCTGATCAAGGGCGCGCTGCTGCGCCTCAGCGGTCAAGGCGGCGAGCCGGTGGTGGAGCTGCAGACCAATTTCGGCGGCGGCAAGACCCACTCCATGCTGGCGCTCTATCACTTGGCCAAGGCCAAGGATGCACGCGAACTGCCGGGCCTCGAAGGCCTGATGACCGAGGCCGGCATCGCCTCCGTGCCGCAGTGCAAGGGCGTGGCGGTGCTGGTCGGCACCGATCTTTCCCCCGGCCAGCCGCAGCGCAAGAAGGACGGCACCGTCGTCCGCACCTTGTGGGGTGAAATGGCCTGGCAGCTCGGCGGCAAGCGCGCCTATGCCCGGGTCGCCGAGGCCGATGCCACCGGCACCAATCCCGGGAATGCCATCGGCGCGGTGCTGAGAGAGGCGGCACCATGCCTGATCCTGATCGACGAATGGGTCGCCTTCGTCCGCCAGCTTTATGGCGTGGAGGGCCTGCCCGGCGGCGGCTTCGATGCCAACCTGACCTTCGCCCAGACCCTGAGCGAGCAGGCGAAGGCAGTGCCCGGATGCCTGGTGGTGGCCAGCCTTCCATCGTCGGACATCGAGATCGGCGGCGAGGGCGGGCGCGAGGCGCTTGCGCGGCTGCAGCACACCTTCGTGCGCATCGACCGGCCGTGGAAGCCCGCCTCGATGAAGGAGGGATTCGAGATCGTGCGCCGGCGGCTCTTCGAGCCGATCGCGGCCGACGACATGCCGGCCCGCGACGCGACCATCCGCGCCTTTGGCGACCTGTATCGCACGGCCGGCGGCGAGTTTCCGGCGGAATGCGCCGAAGGCGACTATCGGCGCCTGATGGAAGGCGCCTTTCCGATCCATCCGGAGCTGTTCCAGCGGCTCTATGACGATTGGGGCGCGCTCGATCGCTTCCAGCGCACGCGCGGCGTCCTGCGCCTGATGGCCGCCGTGGTCCATGCGCTGTGGGAGCGCAACGACCAGGGCCTGATGATCCTGCCCGCCAGCATTCCCCTCGACGACCTTACGGTCGAGGCGGAGCTGGTGAAGTATGTCAGCGATGCCTGGAGCGCGATCATCAACCAGGACATCGACGGGCCGAGCTCGATCCCGCTGGCCATCGACCAGGAGGTGCAGGCGCTCGGCCGCTATTCGGCGACGCGGCGCGTGGCACGCACCCTGTTTATCGGCTCGGCGCCGACAGTCGAGGGCAAGAAGCCGGGGCTGGACGAGCGGCGCGTGCGCCTGGGCTGTGCGCAGCCGGGCGAGACGCCGGCCACCTTCGGCGACGCGCTGCGCCGGCTGGTCGACCGCGCCCGCCATCTCTATCAGGAGGGCGGCCAGTACTGGTTCTCCACCCAGCCGAGCATCGCGCGGATGGCGGACGATCGCGCGGCCGGCTACGACATCCATAGTGTCGACGAAACCATCGTCGGGCTGTTGCGTGCCGATCGCGAGCGCGGCGGCTTTGCCGCCATCCATGTCGCACCTCAGGGTGGCTCGGACGTTTCCGACGAGCCGGAGGCCCGTTTGGTCATCCTGCGCCCTGATCTGACGCATGGGACAGGTGGCGACCAGCTGGCGCAGAAGGCGGCCGAGGAAATCCTGCTGAACCGGGGGAACGCACCCCGCATCTTCCGCAACGCGCTCGTGTTCTTGGCACCGGACCGCAACCGCGTCACGGAACTGCGCGACGCCGTGCGCAAAATGATGGCCTGGCAATCGATCTGGAATGATCGGGAAGCGCTGGACCTTAACGCCTCCCAGACCCGGCAGGCAGAGAGCCGCACTAAGGACGCCAAGAACACAGTGGAGACCCGGCTAAAGGAGACCTGGATCTGGGCCTTGGTGCCACATATCGCCGACCCCACGGACGCCAAGATCGAATGGCAAGCGACGCGCATCCAGGGCCAGGACGCGCTGGCCGTGCGCACGGCGCAGAAGCTGATCAAAGACGGCGCGCTCTTGGACCAGATGGGACCGCAGCGCCTCAAGATGAAGCTGGAGCAGGTGTTGTGGGGCGATGCGCCGCATATCGGGCTCAAGAAGCTCTGGCACCACCACGCCAGCTATCTCTATCTCGACCGGCTGGTGACCGGCCGCGTGCTTGTGACAACGATAGAGAAGGGCCTTGCCGATCTCGACGGCCCCTTCGGCTTCGCCGAGCGCTATGACGAGGCTACGGACAGCTATCACGGCCTGAAGCTCGCCAATGGCGGCAGCGTCATCATGGACGACCTCGCGGTGTTGGTGCGGCCGGAGGTGGCACGCGACCGGCTGAACGTGCCTGCCGAACCGCCGAAACCTGGCCCGGGACTGCCGCCGGGTCCTGGCACACCGCCGCCCACAGGGCCGGATACCCCACCAGTGCCGCGACAAAAGACCCGTTTTTTCGCCAGCGCCGTCCTGGATGCCAAGCGCCCGATTCAGGCCTTCGGCAAGATCTACGACGAGATCCTGCAGCACCTTGCCGACCTCCGAGGTGCCAAGGTTGAGGTCACCATCGACATCCAGGTCGAAGCACCCGGCGGCATCCCCGACGACACCCAGCGCATCGTCCGCGAGAACGCGCAAGCGCTGAAGTTCAAGGATCACGGGTTCGAGGATTAGGGAGGTTTGCGGCAGCTGACTGCGCGTCGTAAACGTCACTTATTTCTGCCGAAGGGGGAGCCTATGCAGATCGCCGACATTGTTGCGTTTTGGCGGGGTCAACAGGAAGTCGATCAACAAGGGCGGTGGGCGCACCGGCTCGACCGCAAGATTCTCGATTCTACCGCCCACAGCTTCAATCTTGAATACCCCGTGAGTCCCTACGTCGGGAACGTGCTGAAGGCCCCGGTCATCATCCTCGGTGCGAACGGTGGCTACAACTCCACTATGACACCGACGGAGTTTCCGAACGCGGCATCGATCAATGCCTACATCCGTCGTGTTGATGAACCGGATGGTGCCGACTGGTCGTTCGTCTCTCGTTATTACAATGGAACGAACTATGGCCACTTGGTCGCGTCCGGAAGGGCGGCCATGGTTAACGCTTGCGCATATCGAAGCCCCAAGCTGAGCGAGGAGCCTGAGAATCAGAGGGTGATAGTAAGCCTGCCATCGTCAATATTCACTCGTCGCTGGCTGTTGGAAGCGGTGCTGCCGATGGCGAGGAAGGGCGAGCGGCTTATCGTCATTAAGCGCGGTGGCCAGTGGAAGCTGCCCCCGACAATCGCGTCAGAGCCCGGTGTGACGAGGGACCCCGCGCCGGTCAGCCCGCAGATCACCAGTGTACCATTCGCCGCTATAACCGCCTTCCTCGGCGACCAGCCGTGACGCATCTCTTGCTCGGCTACATGCCGCTGATGGGCCGTGGGCGGCGTCAGGTCGGGCCGCTTACGAATGGTGGGTCTCTCCTGGGCAGGAGGGGCAGCCGCAGCCCATGCGCCGCACGGGGCGGACACGCTTCTTCGGCAGCGCTCTCTTGGATTCGAAACCGTCCTTCCAGGCCTTCGGCGAAGCCTTTGCTAAAGCGACGCAGTGCCTCCCGGATCTGCGCGGGGTCAAGGTTGAGGTTAAGATCGACATCCAGATCGACTCACCCGGTGCCATCCCGGACGATACCCGGCGCATCGTCCGCGAGAATGCCGTGGCACTGAAGTTCAAAGACTCCGAGTTCGAGGAGTAGGTGCGATTTTGGGCGAGCTTCGTTGGGGGCGGAGTTCGGAATACGCAGACGAATGGATGAGGGGGCCATGAAATCGCCGATTATTGGTAGACGTAGTGTCCGTGAGCTTCAGCGTCAGCTCGTCGAGGGCCGCTTTGCGGTGCCCAAACTCCAACGCAATTTTGTCTGGGATGCCGGCCGAGCGGCCAAATTGCTCGACAGCATCTATCGAAACATTCCAATTGGCTCGCTGTTCCTGTGGGAGATGGACAAGAGATCGGCAAAGTTAATACGCCAAGCCGACGGTGTCCTTCCTCCATTTAGTGATGCCAACAAACAGATTTGGTTCGTCATCGACGGACAACAACGGCTATCGGTCATCTACCAAGCTATTAGGGGCGAGCATAAAGTCAATGACGCCGGTCGATCGATCTACTTCAATAGACTTTGCTATGTCTTGTATCCAGATACGAAGCAAGAGAATGCGCCGCGGATCGTCTATCGCAAGCCGTTTGGCAAGCACTTCGTTTCGATCTGCGACATCCTTGCGCCAGATTGGCGGCATCGCATGCCGAATAAGGCGCAAGCCTTCTTGTCGAGGATACGGGAGTGTCGCCGTCGTTTCCTAAGTTATCCGGTTCCGATCATCACGGTAAAGGCTGCCTCCTTGGATGAGATTGGTGAGGTCTTTATCCGCGTAAACTCCCAGGGCATGCGGATCACATCGGCAGATCGGGCTATTGCGCTGATGGGGGATCTGGACGTTCGTGCCATGGCGGAGGAACTCCGCCGGAAGATTCGGGCTAAGGGTTTCTCCATGGGCGCCGTGGACCCAATACTCATGGGCTTCAACCTCGTTGCGGAGAGTCAACGTCCCGAGGGAGATCCGCCGAAGCTGGAAGCCATGGCTCGGCGTTGGTCAAAACGTATATCGGAAGATACGGCGGAAAGAGACAAGTTCAGCAAACTCTGGCATAGATATCAGAGAGGATTCGAACTAGCGGTCGACTACCTGCGCAACCGGTTCCCGGTTCATGACGAGAGTTATCTGCCATCGGCAAATATGCTTGCGACTCTTTCGGTATTCTTCTTTCACCAGTCCAAACAACCAAATCAAAGGCAGGCTGCCGAAATCCGCAAGTGGTTCTGGGCGACCGGCGTTGGTCAACGTTATACCGGCCGTGGCTACCACAGGAATATCAGTGAGGACGCGCAGCTATTCCAGTCGCTGGCTGCTGGAAAGCGACGGCACTTTGTCTTCAAGGAATTGCTGGATCCCGTTCTCGATGTTCAGGCTTCCGAGTATGCCGCTCGCTCGGCCCGGACCCGTGCCTTCTTTTGTCTGCTGGCGGAGCTCCAGCCGAGATACCTCGACAATGGTGAGCCCATTCCCCTGCAAAGCTCCGTGTTGAGCTATTCGAATAAGAAGCACCGTCATCATGTCTTTCCGCAAGCACAGCTGCGACAGCATTTTCCGCCCCGCACCTACAACAGTCTATGCAACATTTGCTTTCTGGTATCCCATGACAATACGCGGATCGGAATGCGGCTTCCGAGGAAATACCTCGCCGAGTACCGCGAAGGGAATCGCGATCGTTTTCGCAAAGTGATGAAGAGTCATTTGCTTCCCGTAGGAGAAGAAAGCGGCGTATGGGAGCGAGGAATCGTTAGGGCTTTCAAGAAGTTTCGAGGGCAACGACTAAAGATGATATGTGACTCGTTCGAAGATAAGGCTGGTATCAGGCTGTTCAAGCAGGATTGAACATGTCGTCCGTGCGGAGCTGCACTGAGGTGCGAGTCAGAACGGGCAGACGAGACGGCGACGCCAGTCCGTTGCCTTGACCATTAGGCTCCTTGTTTGAGGCAGTTTCGCCTCGTCGGGTCTTCAAAGTGGGGAAGGCGCTGCAGCACTGGGCGTTGCTGTCGATAGGCGGAAGGCCTGACAAGCTAGTTCGGGGCGGTAGTAATCGAGACTGATTGGCTGGAAGGTGTTCATCTGTGCAGATGTCGCCTTGAGGAGGGCGGTAATGAGTGCTAAGCAGTCCTTTGCTCCAAAGGCAATGCGAGAAAGCGCAAAAGATTGCCCGAGAGATGCGTGATGTCTTAAAGAAGGATGGATTTCAACCCGACGGACTAGCTATCAGGAGTGGGGCAAGTTGGCGCGAGCGCTACAAAGGAGCATCTGCGATAGACTAATTTGAGGACGCGCATCGGTCACTAGTGCTTATGGTCGATTGACCTCTATCTCCAATGCAGACGCGACTCCACGTGCCAGTTGTACCCGCTCAATGAAAGCATCGGCTCGATCCTTCGTAGGTGCATAGACGTCAGCATGAGCAACATCGTTCCGTAGCGAAGTTAGAGCCTTCAGTTGCTCAGACGTGCAGTTGGTCGCGGCGCAAACGCTCGTTGCCTGACTCAGGATAGTCATCTTGGCAGAGAAGCTCGTAACCATCAGAGGATCGATCGCAACGTTCCCCTTCTGGCGTTTTTTGAACTCCTTCGCGACTTTATTTCTTTGATCGTCATCCAGCATCCCCTTCCACTGCTCATATGAAAGCCGCCTCTCGATCAAACGCTGAGCGAGCAGTTCAACGTACGTTATGAGGTAGAAGATCACCGGTCGGACGGGTAGCTTCTGAAGGTCGGAAATTGTAACAATTCCCGATATTTCTGTGCCACTCAGAATCAGCCGACATGGCCGATTCTTAGCTTCGGCGATGAACGATAGAATGCTGGCTTCGGCGGAAATTAGATTACTCTCGCAAAGCCGATCGGACTCCGCTTCGACCATTCTGGTGGCGGCCGGAGTGGACCTCTTCTCGTCCCATTTCATTCGCGGAAACAAGCCCCAGTAAACGCCCTCCTTTTTTACCGGGAGATAGTCAAAGTCAGAAAGTGAAGGGTCGACTACCACATCGCGAATGACTGCGTCTGCATCGCAGCTGTGAAGCGGCTCGAGCGTGGCGATCAGCGAAACTGTAGCCAACCGCTCAATGGCCTCGTGGGTCTGCTGAATGTCGACGTCGAGCGGGTGCGTTGCCCAGGCCATTTTTTCCCTCGATTTTGAGCTAGAGCGCGCTCTCGATCGGCTCAGAAGACTCGACCAAGAACCTAGAAAGGTGTGGATTGTCGATCGCAATCAGTCCAAACTGATGGGATCTCAGATACTCCTCGGTGCCAAATCGGTCGAGCGCTGGCGCAATCGCCGGCACCAGTAGATACCCGGCCGAAGCCTTCTGCGCATTTCCTGTCTTGCCGCAGCGCCATAGGAGGCTGTCGCGATAGACATGCATCGATTCGAATGCCTCCCGGATTGAAATCTCTGCTGTGCGGTATTTGGCATCCAGCAGGATCCAGTGCGATAGAGCATCAGCTCGGTAAGTAGCCAAAATGAAATCAGGCCGGCGACGTGTCGTGATGGTCTCCGCAGGTGGCGTGCCCTGATCAAATCTTTGCTGATAGAAAAGTGCCCATTCCTGGCCATCGGGGCGCTTGGCGGACCAAACTTTACCCTCGGCCGGACTGCAAAGAATGTGGCTGCTAAGTGGCGTTCTGACAAACGCCCAATCGTCACCTAAGCACGTCTCAAGCGCCTCCATCAGCACATAGAGCGAGTATATCTCAAAGAGATCCCATGATCGGCGCATACTCGATGCAAGATCACCGAGGCTATCTAGTTGAACCCCATCGTTCAGCAGCCGCCGCGCCAGCCTGGCAAATCTTCCATAGGCAGGATGATCGCCAAATATCTGGGCGACGCTTTCAGTCATCTCTCCGGGAGTCAGCTCGCGAAAAGTCGATTTCGCCAATGCCTCACGTATCCTAGCAATGCCCCCAAGTACTTGCTGCGCGAGGGATCGAGCGTGAAGACTCTCAAGGTCACCGACGAGCTGCCCGCGAGAGTAGCGATCCAACGCCTCGACTGTTCGTTCGAAGGCCACTATCAGCCGCAGCGCGAGAGAAAGAACGAATCGGTTTGCGGGATGATCGAAGCTCTCTCGTCGGATGTGTTGTGGGACAATTACTCTCAAATCACCGGCTCGGATATGATGGAGGCGTTCGGGACGTGACGCGAGCCAAGCGACTGTGCTGGGCGAGGCCGGTCGATTTGGCCGGAAGTAATCTGTGATTTGTTCAGGGCGCTGATTTAGTGCCGGCTCTCGGATGATTCTTTCGAGCTGCTCTAGGAGAGGCAAGAGGTAGCAGTCGAAGAGAGCTGGGTGTGTCGCTGAGATCTTGTCTTGCGCGCTGGCAGAGGCGGCGGCTTTTCCGGGCGCCATCCCCCATGGCAGGTTTGCAGCGCACCCTAGGAGCCAGTCAATCATCCGCTCGTATTCATGTTCCGAATATTTAGAGCCGCTCGGGACGGCGATAATGTTTAGATCCCTAGAGACGCTATCGGAGATTACGGAGAGGGTAGCGCGCCCGCACCAGCTTTCGCTGCGAAAGAGCCAGCGCCAGGAGAGATTGCCCTGGATGATACTGACTTCCGGTTTTCCAATTGATGCGCCATCGAGCAGAACGTCGGGTGGAATGTTGATGTCGGTCGGGGTCGTCAGTTCGATCCAGAGCGGCTCATACTCGGCGACCCTGATTTCCGAACTAGCTATAGGCTGGCCTCCCTGTAACACGGTTAGATTCATGACCAGAATCGCGCCTGGCCAGTCAGGTCCAGGCTCTCCTGCATGAGCTTAATCTTGCGATGGGTGCGGGGAAATGCCCCAGGATTCGCTATGCTCTCCAGCTTAGCCAGGGAAACTTTGAGCGGGCCAGAATCGTCGCCGCGGAGCCGCGGAAGGATCTTCATCAGAATGGCGCTGTCCAGAAGGGCATCGGGAGATGCGGCTGCTTTGCCAGCCTCGCAATAGGCCAAAAACTCATCTGCAGTGCGGTAGCCGAAATGGCGCCGTGCCGGAGCCAGAGCGTCGTGCAGCTGCTTCAGCAACGGCGCGACTGTATCCATAACAGCTCCGTTAGCGCCCGCTGATCGCCGCTTCGCCTCCCAAGAACCTAGATCAACCTCCCAGAACTCGAAGGTGAATGCACGATCAAGGACTTTGTCCGAAAAGGGATGGGTCGATTCATCCATGTTGACAGTGCCGAAGATAAAGAGGTTCCTTGGCCAAGGGACGCTGGGAGGCACATTGTCGATCGCCTCCAGTTGCCCATGCAGAGCCAGCGTGGTGCTTTCGCCCTCCATGGCTGAGAGGAATGGCGCAAAATAGTGCTCCACGCGGGCAAGGTTCATCTCGTCGAGGCAAAGAAAGTACGGCCTTTGCCTGTCCTGGTCCGCATCCAGCAGGAGATGGAGCGCCTCCGCTGCTTGGAATGACGGTGGATCGACTACGGCGTTGACGAAGCCTAACAGTCCAGCAGGATCTGTCCAATCCGGCCGAACTGCTACTTGGGCGTAGTGATCCCGCCAATCATCCAGGCCTAGTGCCCGACAATATGCCTCGGCATATGCGCGGGCGATCGAAGTCTTTCCCGTTCCTGACAGCCCAGCCAGTAGCACAAAGCGTTTCCGACTACTCATATGCAAGGCGGCGTGAAGCTCGGCCAGGAATCCATGTGGCAGGACGAGCTGGGAAGATTCTATGCCTTCCTGGAATCGCTGATTCAGCGTCTCCCAGGCCGCCGTTTGAAGTTCGACTATCTGCTCCGATTTGTCATCTCGCACATCTTGTAGTTGCTCGGGCGCCTCGCCGTCGTCTTCTATTGGTGCGTCCAGCCGCCAGTTAGTAAGAAAGTTGACAGGAAGGGCATCGGCATAGGCCTGTCCCTCGTCACTCAGGAGCACTTGCCCATTCTCAATGCGCGCCAACTTGGTGGCTGTTGCCCACTGAATCAGCTCTGCACCGGACCACAAACTCTTTCGGGTCGGAATCAGAGTTGAGAGCTGCTGACTGAGCGCCTGCTGACCAATCCCATCAGGGTTGGTCTTCAGCGCGAGCAATAAGTGGCCCATGCCAAAGACACGGCCGATCAGCAGGGGTTGCAGAACTTGAGTAGGATCTGGAACGGAAAGTAGCTCTAGTCCTCTTTCAGTTGGCCGGAATGCACCGTCGCCAAAGCCTATAAGGGCAAATCCTCCTTGGGCCTGTGAAATGATGTTCCTTGCGCTTCCAACCGCACGCAAATGTGGCGCTTCGCGTTGTATAGCTGCTAAGAGGTCAGATCGAGAGATGCCTTGCTCAGCCTCGCGAACTACAGCGACGAGGAGCGGCACGTTCTGGCGCACATGAACGAGGCCGCGTCTCTGTACGTTGGCCGGCAGCAGCGACAGAGCCGGTCGGTCTGTCGCAACAGTTCCCTTTGGCGTTACTGGTATTGCTCCTGGCTCGGCGTTCTCCGCATACTGCTCCCATAGAAACCAGGTGAAGATTGATTGATCGATCTGGGTCTCGATGGAGTCCGAGGAGCCTAGCGCCGCACGCAGCTGCTCCCGTAGCAGCGGATGATGCGCGACAAATCCCTCTTTTCTCGCAGGTACACCCATCACTTGTAGAACTTGCCAAAGACGGCGTTCATCCACGAGGCAACACATGTCGTTTGGAAACAGGGCAGCGAGCAAACGCACGACCCGGGCCAATGGCCGGCGCTTGTTATATTTCTGAACCTCACTAAGGATTGTCTCGAACGTGGATTGCAGGGCCTTGCCGCGATCCTCGGCAGATTCGCCAAGAGGCTGTCGCATAAAATCGAATAGACGGCCGGCCAACAACTGATCCGGATATGCACCCTGAACGGTAACAGAGCGGCCTGGACCAATGTTAGCGATCACATTTTTATCCCAGAGCTTTTCTTGGAACTCCGGCTGAAGCCAGTTTTGGCGATCGGCAGTTTGAAGGTGCGTGACGAAGTCGATGTAATTGCTGCGCCACTGCTTCCACTCTCCGGTGAGCTTCGTTTGGAAGTCGGTGGAGTAGGCGGCCTTTATGGCTATTGAGTCCAGTTTGATCATTGGTAGAGCCCCCAAGACGAGAACCAAGGTGTCAGGTTTTCTGACGACCTCAAAGGCCACCTCGCCAGAATATTTATCTTACTGAAGCGGAGATTTTTTTGACACGGACAGTTACAGCTAGTTTCGACGAAGCCAGTCCAAATCTCGGTTCTGTGCCAACTTGTCGGACACCATCACCTGATACGCATTTCGAACGCCGCCGCCCAATAGCCGGTAGTAGAGGCGACCATCACGCCCCTGGCCGGTGCTGAAGTGGCATTCCCACCAACCATTTGCGTCTCGGAGTTTTTTTGCTTCAAGATGATCCAGGCTGCTGGCATTTAACCTCATAAGCAAAGTCAACAGTGCCCGGAGGTCGAACACCTGTTCAGCCGCAAAGCGAAGTGAATCACGAAGGAAAACAAGGTTGGGTAGGAGAATCCCGAAGGAGGCCTCCAGGTCGGTCATGCGATTCCGGCGACCCTTTGGTACCTGGACACTGCGGTCGCTATGCGCCTTAGCCAGTGCTTCCTGCAGATTCTGAAACTTTTCTTCCGCCTCCTGTCGAGCGGCTTCCGCCGCCTGGGTAGACGACTCTGCCTCCTGCCAGCCGTCAAGCGCCTCATCCAAATCTCGCTTGAGCAACTTAAGGGCTTCCGGGTCGTTGCCACGAGCTCGTAGATCCATTAGCTCGGAGGCCAACTTTTCTACATCTTTCGCCAGTCGGGATCGCGTGGCGGACTCTACGTCTGCCCGCTCTCGCTGCGCTTCCATCGCCGCGCGCAGCATTGCAGCCTGGATTGAAATCGCATCGAGCGAATGCTGATGCCTAATCTCTTGCTCAATCAAAGTGCTTTCTGCAAGTGCCAGCGCCTCGCTGGCTTGGGCAAGCCTCGCACCCAGCTCCATCGCTCGTATGTCGAGGGAGACAGCAGAGCCGGGTGCATCTTCGGAATTGATACAAGAAACTATTGACCATGGGTCAACGGTGCTGTCCCTAAATCGGATGAACCAGTCGTAGCTCTTTCCGTTGTCGGCAGCCCTGAACCCGGGCCCGAAGTAGTCAACGGGAATTGATCGCTCCTCAAGGCTAGCTACGATCCGTGTCAGCTGAGCTTCGCTCCCATTCAGGTGAAGTGAGCTATTGCCATCCAGGGACATTTCAATTCGACAGTTAAGCACTGCCCGTAACTCCGCCATCCGCAGAAGCTCCTCTGGGAGTTCCAAAGCGGGCGGACATTCTCCCGGATAGAAGCTCTTTCCGTCGAGATTAACCAAACCCGTAGCATCCATGGGGAAAACCAATCCATCCACAAGCACGCCCCATTGGCCAATGGGGAGGCGGCGCAGTTGATGGACGGACGTCTTGGTCGCCGTGTCCTGGACGATTTGGACGGGGATTCGAATCATCTAGTCGCTATGCCACCTTTGCGCGTAGCGGATCAAGTGGGTATATAAGAGCGGGGGCAGATGGGCATGGAAACTCTCGCGCAACTTGAGGCTGCGGCAGGTCAGGTGGATTTGGCCGGGGCACTAGACGTCTTTTTCGGCTGGGTAAGCTTGCCATGGGTTCCCTGGGTCTTGTCCGGCTTAATTGCGGGTTGGGCGCTGTGGCACTGGCTGCATTTTTCTCGGAAGATGAGAAAGCCATTCAGAAGCCTTCGTCGCGCGCGGTCGATCCTGGAGGCTGTCGGCACTCCGAGCAAATTTGCTGCCAACTATGAGAATGTCCGCGAAAAACTTGATCAGGATCCAGTCCTCGGGCATTCCTGGCGAGAGTTCACCGGAACGCTGCTGTTGCCCGAAAGCGAGGGAGAGCAGGTTCGTAGCACGGTCCGTCCCAGCAACTATTTCAATGAGCAACTGCTGACTTCTGCGGGCGTCAACCTCTCGTTCTATCAAGCAATTCCAAATCTCTTGGTTGGCATAGGATTGCTATTCACCTTCCTTGGCCTGGTGGCGGCTCTCTTCTTTGCCTCGCAAGGTGTCGGCGCCGATGTAGAGCAGGCTCAGCAATCGCTGCAGAAACTACTACATGCTGCGACGTTCAAGTTCATGACTTCCATCGCGGGGTTGGGATGCTCGATCGCATTTTCGATGCGTAAGAAGGTCGTCCTCCACGGGTTTGACGATCTTCTGCAGGATTTCTGCGCAACGCTCGAGCAGTGCCTTCATTTCGTGACGCCTGTTTCCTTGGCTGACCGAAGCAATCGCGAACTGCAAAGGCAGACCACGGAATTGCAGCGATTCAACACCGACCTTGCGATTTCGATAGCCGAGGCGCTCGACCAGAGGATGTCGGAAAGCTTCCGGAAGGTCATGGAGCCGATGGCCGAAATGCTGAAGGATATGACGCAGAACATCGGCAAGATGAACGAAGAAGCCCTCGGAGACATGCTCAAGGGCTTCTCTGACAAGATCGATGGTGCCGCGGGCAATCATATCAAGGCGCTTATCGATGGACTTGTTGAGGTACAGAGCAGCCTCACTGGCCTCGTCGGAGGAATGGAGAATGTCACAGCGGGTCTCAATAATGCCCAGGTCGGGTTGAAAGATGTCGTTGATGAGCTGGTCGCTACCGCGAATGGTTTGCATCAGGCTAGTGACCCCATGGTCAAAGCGGCGGCTGTGTTGGGAGAGAGCGTTATCGCTCTCAAGACCACAAGCGACGGTCTCGCGGTGGTTGAAGAGCGCGTGGGCGCACTGGTGACGGAACTAAGATCCTCCAGCGAGAGCGTGACTAAAACCTGGAAGGAATACGAAACGCACTTCTCTGGACTGAGTGGCGAGCTGCAAAGTGTTTTCACGGAGATGGGGAACGGTATCGATGGCTATCGCGATGGTATCGAGTCGTTCATTTCTAAGGTAGATGAACATCTGGCTAGCAGCGTGGGCAAACTGGGCGCAGTGATTACCGAGCTCCGCGATACGATCGAAGATGTTCGTGATATCGTGCCGACATCTGGTAATGGCGACGCAAAGGCGCAGTAAGCATGATGGGTCCGGAGGGGCGTCCAAACCGATCAGACGAGGAAGAGGGTAGCTACCTAGCCTCCATGTCTGACCTGATGGTTGGCATGCTCTTTATCTTCATAATTCTGCTCATGGCATTTGCCCTATCCTATCGCCGCGCACAAGAACACTCGGAGCGGGAGCGCACCGGCTTGGCGGATCAGAAGACGGCATTGGAGTGTCTTCTGAAGAAGAATAAGACCATGCTTAGCGCTTTACTGAGCAACATCAACGGTGCTTTGAGCGCGCAGGATGTCGAAGTAGAGACCGATACGCTTCAGGGCGTTATTCGCATGAAGGATCGCGTGCTGTTCGACGTAGGTCGCGCGGACTTGAGAGAGGCAGGGCAGGTTGCAATTAGCAAGGTAGTAGGAGAGTTCAGTAGGCAGATGCGCTGTTACATCGTTGCTTCAGAGGACTCACGAGTGGGATGTCCCGCAACCTCGGCCCCCATAATTGACGGCATCTTCATCGAAGGTCATACGGACAACGATCCGGTCCGTGGAGGCGCATATCAGAGCAACTGGGAACTATCAACCGCTCGGGCAATCAATACCTTCCGCGCGATGGAAGCTGCCGATCCATTGTTCACACACCTGTTAAACGCTCAGAATGAGTCGATTTTCGGTGTAAGCGGGTATGGAGAGACGCGCTCGCTGAATAGCAATAGCAACCCTGCAGAGAAGCAGATGAATCGCCGGATAGACATTCGATTTCTGCTTCGTACACCGACACAAGCCGACGTCGAAAGGGCCATGCAGGACGCCGGCAAGAACGCAGGAAATTGCTAGGAGGGATAGTTGACTCTGGCAGCGACGCTCCGCGACCTTGTCCACTCCGCTCGATCAAATCAGCGTACGCTGACCGGTACGCCCAAGATGGCGGCGACGGCCGCGAAGATCTCTGAACTCATCTCGGCCGCTCCCAAGCCCCTTAGTGCGGACTATCTTTCTGAGTTACGGTCTCGCCTTTCGTTGGCGTCGGCATCGGGCAACTGGGCTATTATCAGCGCGCGGGACTGGAGGGAGTTGCCGTGGGTTCTTTGGGATAGTTCTCCCTACCTTTGTGAGCGCGCTGGCGTCGTCGATCGTTATCTGGCGTTTCTGCAAGGAGTACGGTCGGCCGCGCCATGGCGACGGCTAATCTATGCCTACCTGCTGTACTTTGCTCCAAACCTGCACGGATTCGAGTTAGCATCTGGTGCTCTACGCGCCATTCTATCGACCGATAGGCACCCCGGTTTGCGAGGGTGGCTAGAGCATGACAAAGCGATGAACCTTTTTTCACCGAAGATAGCTCCGGCATCGATCGCCCAAGCGTTGTTGGAGAGCGGCAAGCCAGCCAGCGCCGAAGAAGGGATGGGGCTCAAAGGTCAGTTTGCCACTGGAAGGCTAGCATCGGTCGTTCACCAGCATCTGCTCGCGCTGACGGAGCAGACCTTCGTTCGACATGACCATGACAAGTCATTCGTCGATTCAGTTCTTGATGTAATTTCTGACGTCGAGGGGCTGAGGTTTCCCGACCTGCGAGTCAATGTGGCACACGCGTTGCTTCGGCCGTGGGTAAACCAGAAGACCCTAGAAGGCGCTGTCCAATCCACATTGCGTGATTTTCTACTGCGGCATTTAGGCGACCCTATGACCTCTAGGTCAAGATGGCACGGAGTTGACCCTGAGGCGGTCGATGTCATGCGGCGGTGGCTGGCTCATGAGAGACTGGAGTATTTCTTCCGTATCATCGACCGCACCTCCAAGCGTGACGACAGTGCCCGTCGTCATTGGCCATTCCGGCGGGCGTTCTGGCTGGCATACTGGCGGAAGGGCGCACTTGACGACGCATGGCTCGGCTTGGGTCCCCAAGCGCTCGAGATGGCAAGAGAGACCCTGCCGTCTAGGATCGGATATGGGAAGCTTCTTGGAGCTCAAGCGAATCAATCCATTCTGATTGTGCGAATCTCAAATCTGATATTCTTGGAATGGTCTCATAGCGGTCGCTGCCGGGCCTGGGTCGAAGGGAGTCAAGGTGCTCCCGAGATTGGCCGCTCGCAGTATCACCGCAATGAGCTCTGCACCGACTCGCTCCAAATCGTGCAGGGCAACGCTCCCGGCATCGTCCACGCCTCGAGCGAGTCTTGGTATTGGCAGAACAAGCTCGCTCAGTTCATTCGGGGACGAACGGGTGTGGCCGTAACGCAGCGGGAGAGCATGAGTCGTGGCTAAGCTTCAGTGGAGCCATTCGGTCGAGGGATTCGTCTTCTCTATGCGGGAAGAATCTCGAGCGGTTCCTGTAGATAGCTGGGCGCTTCAAGCCGATTCGGAAGCACAGGCGGGTGTTTCCGCACTGTGGAAAGCGATGGAAGATTATACAGTGACAATCGAGGCCGACGTAGTTTTGGCAACGGATGACCTAGTTTCTGGATTCAGTAAGACTGTGGCAACTGCTCTCGATCTACCTGCCCTAACCGATGCGCTTCTCGAGCTGAACAACGAAGGAACAATAGAACAACCAACGTTCAAGATCACCGCGCTATGGCGACGCCCGAATGGCCAGCCAATTGTGGGAGCTCGCAGGGAAGGCTGCCTGCTGACATTTGGTAGCCAGCAGTATCGACTGCCTCAGCCTATTTTTCGGCTGCTGGACGCACTGTCAACTTTCGAGGCGCTACCGGTGACCGATGCCGACAGGCGCGCTGATGCCTGGGCAAGGGTGCAGTCAGAGCTGCCAGAGGATGCTGCGGCTCACGTCCGAAAGAGCGGATATTTGTCGCGTGTGCGGGTGGTGTATGCGCGCGCCTTCACGCTTGGCCTGAATACCAAGGACGGTGAATTGCAGATAGATCCGATCCTGCTCTCGCCACCGGACTGCGAAACGCCGGGTGATCCTCCGCCCCTTTTGCCGGAACACTACCAGGATGTCTTCGCGAGGGATCGGTTCACTCGACTCGGCGCGCGGGCACAGTACGCGCTCGGCGACGGATGGTACATCGTTGCCTCGCCGCCACTGCAATCGGCCCTCAAAGTTGTCAAAAAGGCGCAGGCGGCAGATGCAGAGACGCGCCGCAACTTTGCCCGAAATCCACGTGCCTATCTTGCGGACGCATTGGGAGATGAGTTTGACAGCGCCTTTATCGAAACGCTGTTCGTGGAAACCGCCGAGTTTTCGAGGCGGGTTCGAGAGGTCGGAGTATGGCAACCGAAGGTTCTGCCCTGGATTGCCATTCCGAAGGAACCATGGCTGCCGCCCGAGCGGGCTGGGATAACCGTCGATGGAAAGGCTATCGAGATACCCGCGTCGGAGATAGGCGGCGCGATCGCGCGCGTTGAGTCGGCTATCGCCGACAAAATGGATTCTGTCGAGATCTGTGGCGAGAGCGTTCCCGCGACCCTAGAAACACTTGATGCGCTCAAAAGCGTTCAGCAGCAGCAGACTCCAAGTACACCGGCGCCAGTAGAACTGACGACACCCGAGAGGCGCGAGAAGAAGGTCCTTATCATTGAGGATAATCTAAGTGATCTAGGATTCGAGGTCGAGTTTGCCCCGAGACCACCGGAAGCCCTCGGTGGGCTGCCAGGCAATCTCTTGACATCGCTGAAGGAACACCAGGTTGCGGGGGTGGATTGGCTCAAGAAAGCTTGGTGTGCCGGCAGAACGGGGGTCTTGCTGGCCGACGACATGGGCCTGGGAAAGACTCTGCAGGCCCTGACATTCCTGGCATGGCTGAGGGAAGGCATGATCAAGGGCGAGATCAGGCGGGCTCCGATCCTGGTCGTAGCGCCGACAGGCCTCTTGGCGAACTGGGAAAGGGAACATGACATCCATCTTTTTGGAGATGGCCTGGGCGAGCCGCTGCGCGCTCACGGCCAGGCGCTACGGGACTTACGTGTGAGCCAGGGGAGTGAGCTACAGCTTGCCACCCCTTTGCTCAATGAGCGCCGCCTGCTTGGGGCTGATTGGGTCCTGACGACCTTCGAAACCGTTCGAGACTACCAGCACAGTTTTGGCCGCATCCCGTTCGCGGCTGTGGTCATGGACGAGGTCCAAAAAATCAAGACGCCCGGCACTCTGGTGACTGAAGCATCAAAGGCGCTCAAGGCAGACTTCATCATAGCCATGACCGGTACTCCGATCGAGAACCGCCTAGCGGACCTCTGGTGCATCGTCGACACGGTACAGCCGGGCTACCTGGGCGACCTTAAGGAGTTTAGTAGGGCCTACGAGCAGGCACCTGACGTGGAGAAACTCAAGCAGCTTAAGGCACGGCTCGAACGACCTGTGGGGCCGGTGCCGTCGCTACTGTTGCGGCGCACCAAGATGGACCACTTGGATGGCCTGCCTGACAAGGTGGAGCACGTTCAGGAAGAGGAGATGCCGCCTGCACAGGTCGAAGCCTATCGGAACGTGGTTATGGCCGCTCGCGCCGGCGGACGTGGTCAGATGCTGCAAGCCTTGCATCGTCTGCGCACCGTATCGCTCCACCCGCTCGAGCCGGGCTCAGTCCGGGATGACGACTACATCAACGCTTCCGCGCGCTATCGCCAGACGTTCCACATTCTAGATCAGATCGCCGACAAGCAGGAGAAGGTCCTCATCTTCCTCGAATTTCTCGATGAGCAACCTTTTCTGGCAAGCATTATTCAACGCCGATACAAGCTTGCCTCCACACCCATGCTGATCAACGGATCCGTTACTGGCTCGACACGACAAGAGCGAGTGAACCGTTTCCAGGAGGGAAAAGACAGGTTCGACGTTATCATCCTGTCTCCGCGGGCGGGGGGCGTCGGCATCACGCTTACCGCAGCCAACCATGTAATCCATCTGTCCCGATGGTGGAATCCGGCCGTCGAGGATCAGTGTTCCGACCGCGTCTATCGCATCGGCCAGAACAGACCGGTCTCGCTCTACTTTCCTCTTGCGGTCTTCCCCGATTCGCCGGAGCACAGCTTCGACCGTCGTCTCCATGCCTTGCTGGATCGAAAGCGCAAGATGAGCCGCGACATTCTCTGTCCGGCCATCGCTACGGAGCAGGATCTCCAAGGCCTGTTTGACGATACCGTCAATGTCGGAAAGGAATGAGGGAATCGGAGATCAACTCGCGGCAGATACGGCCGGGCCGCCCCAAAAACGCAGATATCCGATTCGAATGGATCTTAGGTGCGAAGCCTACGAAATGTTAAATAATGACCCAGTGTACGTGCAAGCAACGCTGACTGCGTGTCCCGGCAGTCAAACACACCAACCAAGCAGCACTGGCAGAAAACTCTCGGTGGTTTCAGGTCCCCGCAACCAGCGTTACCTGCACCCCCGCAGCCCTCAAGGCGCGGGGGTGTTTGATTCCCGGGCTATCGCCGGCCGCCAACGCGATCAGCGCCGCCAACTCACCATAAAGCTCGATCCTGAGCTCGCCGTCCGACGGCACCAGGCGGATCTCCGCGATAAGGCTATCAAGGGTTGCGGGCCCGCATGAAGGGCAGGCCATCCTGCCTTGCAGCGAAGACGGAAACGATGCAGTTTGGCGTCGCATCAGGCGCTCATCCGACGAATGTCGGCTTGGAGGATGCTATGACCCAAGAAAGAATCCGCGGGATCTCCGCCCGGGTGTCGGCAAAGCCCTCGGCGTTGCTGTTCCGTGACCGCGCCATGCCCTGGTGGCCGAAGCGGGGCGACGACATCGAGTGGAAAACGGTGCCGGTCGGCACGATGGCAACGCCCAGAGGTTACCTGGGTGCCGCCCTGGTGGGTCACAAGGTCTATACGATTGGCGGAAGGTCGCCCGAATCCGAGGGAGCGCTGGACACGGTTGAGGCGTTCGACATCCAGTCCTGCGAGTCCGTCACGCTGCCCGACTTGTCCCTGCCGCATGCCCGGAGCGGCGCCGCCATCGTCAAGGTCGCCGCGGGGGCGGTCTATGTCTGCGGTGGCGCCGACAAACATAACGGCCAGGCGGCGACGTGCTACGAATGCGCCCCGCCGGGCGGACCCTGGCACAGCAAAGCCGAGATGCCGCACGCCGTGGTCTGCGCGGCTGGTGCAGCGGACGCAGACGGCAGGGTCTATGTGATCGGCGGGCTCGATGGCGTCACGCCCTCGAAGGCCGTCTGGCGCTTCGACCCCGCCGCCGGGACATGGAGTCAGGTTCAGGCGCTGCACGTGGTGCGATACAGCGCCGCCGCGGCCACCGCCGGCGGCAAGATCTATGTCTTCGGCGGGATTGACGAGCAGGGCTACGTGGCGACCGTCGAGGAATATGACCCCGCCGCCGACACGTGGACCGTCCTGGAGAAACAACTGCTGACCCCGCGCTACAATCTCGCTGCCGTGACCGGCAGCAACAGCCGCATCTATGTGGTCGGCGGGATGCGCCAATGCAGCGCCGTGGATCTGGTGGAATTCAACCCGGCAACGAAGACCTGGAAGCAGATGACGCCCATGCCGACGGCCCGTTATGGCGTTGGCGTCGCCGCCACGGCCGACGGCCGCATCCTTGTGCTCGGCGGCTGGCGGAAGGTGAGCAGCACCTTTCTGGCGACGGGGGTGATCGAAGAAGGAACCTTGCCGTCTTAGCTCTGCGGACGGGACAATCGGCGGCGCCTGGGCGATCGCCGCCACGCTCCGAGCCGGCCCGACATCTTCGGATGGTCTCGCGTTATTTCCTGTGACGCCGGTCGCGCCTCCCTGCTCCCGCACGCCGTCCTCAGGCCCCGGCGACGAACGAAGGCGGAGATTGCTTTGGCGCCGTCTGCCCATGGACGCGACCGAGCCGGTTCTAACGTATGCCGGCCGGCCCTGACACAGCTCTTTCAGACCTCCACCGCCCCGCAATTCCACTTGAAATCCGCGGGCCGCGGTTCAATCTATATAAAATGACCTCGATTTGCCGCATCCGCCGCAAGGCGCGTTTTCTCCTGCGATCGGGCAGCCTCCCCAACGGCTGTTTCCCCCGGATCTAGCGGCGCATCCAGATTCCCGCGCCCGATCCGGGCGCAGATTTCCGTCTTCACCAGCGAAACAATTACTCCACGTCGGCTGTTCCACGCCGCCGCGGCACTTTCCTGAAAGGGACCGTCATGACTCTGCACAGCACACCGCCGATCACCGTCACCCGGCCGGACTATGAACGCCTGACCAATCTCGCCGACGCCGTGATGCTGCGGGCGCCGGCGCTCGGCAGCCGCCTCGCCGGCGAGCTCGAGCGTGCAATCATCGTCGAGGTCGACCAGGTCGCACCCGACGTCGTTACCATGCATGCGCGCTTCGTCTTCAGGGATGAGGCGAACGGCGCAACGCGGACCGCGAGCCTGGTCTATCCCGGCGAGGAGGACATCGACGCGGGGCGCATCTCAATCCTGACCCCGATCGGCACGGCCCTGCTCGGCTTGAGTGCCGGACAGTCGATCGAATGGGAAGTGCGCCCCGGCGCGTTCCGGACTCTCACCGTGCTGAACCTGCTGTCCCAACTGTGACGGTCAGCGCGGCCGTGTCCGGCGCCCGCGCTTCGCTGCAACGGCCGGCGGCCTGGCGATCTCGTGCCGCGCCAGGCGCCGAATCTCCTCCAGCGCCGCCTCGAGATAATCCGCCCGCTCCTCGGCCGGATAGACCAGATAGGCGGGCTGGGAGAATTCGGGCGCGCCGGAGAGGCGGGTGAGGCGCCGTTCCTCGAGATAGCCGCGCACCAGGCGCAGCGGGAAATAGCCGGAGCCGCCGTGCTCCAGGATGTGGTGCAGCCCCAGCCAGCCGATATTCACCGTCAGCGCCGGACCGACGAGGTCGGGAAAGCTGGCGCTGTGCCTGGCATAGAATTCCGGGCCCCAATCGACGTAGACATAGCCGGGTCCGGGCCGCTCGCGCTTTGCGGGGCCGGTCGATACCAGGACAAGCGTCTCCTCCAGCAGCGGCTCCACGGTGAGCCCGGGCCGGCTCTCCGGCGTATACATGACGCCGATGTCGAGCCGCCCCTCAACCAGGCCCTGCATCAGATCCGCCTCCATGGCGACTTCGGCGCGGATCGAGACATCCGGCGCCCGCTCCCGCATCTGCGGCAGCCAGTGCAGCAGCAGCTGCTCCCAAAGCCCGAAACGTCCGCCGACGGTCAGCGCGGCACGAAAGCCGCGCGCTACGCCGACATCGTGCCGCGCAAATTCAACGGTGCGGACGAGCGTGCCCGCGTGCTTCTGGAACTGCCGTCCCGCCGCGGTGAGCGTGGTCCCCGCCTTGTTGCGGACGAAGAGGATGCAGCCGAGCTGCTCCTCCAGGGCGTGGATCCGCGCGCTGACCGTCGATTGCGTGACATGAAGCCGCTCGGCCGCGTTGATGAAGCTGCCGGCGCCGATGACGGCGAGAAAGGTCCGCGCCAGTTCGGTTTCCATGTCGCATCACTCCCGGATAATATCGATATGGTCGATATTAAGCGCCAAATATATTCGTTTGGCAAAACTAATCACGGGACCTACGGTTAATTCCAGTGTCGCGCCGGATGGAGAGATCGATGCAACTGACCCTGCCGCCATTGTCCTACCCGAACAACGCGCTGGAGCCCTTCATCTCGCGCAGCACGGTCGAATTGCATCACGGCAAACATCACCGCGCCTATGTCGAGAAGGCGAAGGAGCTGGCAAGGGAGCTCCGCCTGGCCGACCAGCCGCTCGAAGGGATCGTGCTGCAGACCGCCGGCAAGGAGTCGTGCCGCGCGCTGTTCAACAATGCCGCCCAGGCCTGGAACCACGCATTCTACTGGCGCTCGCTGCTGCCGCAGAGCGGCGGCCGGCCGGAGGGCGAGATCGCAGGGCGCATCGACGCCGATTTCGGCAGCTTCGAGACTTTCGCCAACCAATTCGCCGCCGCGGCGACAGGGCAGTTCGGCAGCGGCTGGGCCTGGCTGGTCAGTGACGGCGACCGGCTGCGCATCACCGCCACCGCCAATGCCGATACGCCGCTGGTCCGCGGCCAAACGCCCTTGCTCACGCTCGACGTCTGGGAACACGCCTACTACCTCGACTACCAGAACCGCCGCATGGATTACGTGACGGCGCTGATCAACCATCTGCTCAACTGGGATTTCGCCAACCGCAATCTGAGCCGGGCGCGGGCGGGGGCAGGTGATGCGCTGCTCCTGGCTTCGGCGTCCTAGGCCGACTTGAAGGAGGGTGTCATGGCTGGACTGAGGCGGGTCGATCACGGCGCCGGCGCCCCGCGCTGGCAGGAGCAGAGCGACCCTGACGGAGCCATCGCGGCGAAGCGATGGGCGCTCGCCATCGTTGCCATCTTTGCCGTCATCGGACTCATCCATGCGTTGTGGTGAGCGGCTGATGCGCATAGCGGTCGCGAGCAGGTCATAACGCATGAGGACCTGGAACGAGATCCGTGAATGGCGCCGCGCCATGCGGGCGGAGCTGCGCGCGCGGCGGCTCGGTCTCCCGCGGGAGGCGCGGGAGCGCATCCGCGCCACGGTTTCGGCGGAGATTCGTCGCCAGGTGCCCGATCTCGACATCGCCTGCATCGGGTTCTGCTGGCCCTTCAAGGGCGAGATCGATCTGCGCCATGTCGTGCGCGAGGCGATTGCGAATGGGGCAGAGGCGGCGCTGCCGGTGGTGGTGGAACGAGCGCAGCCACTGGAGTTCTGGTCCTGGCGCCCGCATATGCCGATGCAGCGCGGCATCTGGAACATCCCCATTCCGGCCGAGCGCAATGTGGTGCGCCCGACCGTGCTGCTGGTGCCGTTGCTGGGGTTCGACGCATTGGGTTACCGGCTGGGATATGGCGGCGGATATTTCGACCGTACGCTCGCGATCGCCGCGCCGCGGCCGATGACCATCGGCGTGGGCTATGAGCTTGGCCGCCTGCCGACGATCCATCCCCAGCCGCACGACATTCCGCTCGATGCCATCGTAACCGAAAGCGGATTCTCCTGGATCGCGCGGGCGAAGGAGGGCGATGCCATGCAAGCGTGCGAGGATGGCGACGACGCGGGCACGTTCGCCTCACCGCCCTGCTCGATGCACGCGCTCGACCCGGTCAGCCTGGGCTATTTCAGTCGCGTCGAGGTGCTCGCCCTGCTGGGTGAGCTGCTGGAGGCCGAACGCGCCGGGGCGCGCAGCCTCGGGCAAATGAGCGGCGAGGCGGCGATGGAGCGGATTGGTCCGACCTTGCGCGAGATCGCGCGGGACGAGGCGCGGTTCTGTGCCATGCTGACCAACCATATCAGGCGCCTGGGGGGCGAGCCGAGCCGGGCGACCGGCGACTTCTACGACAAGATCATGGCGCTCAAGCAGCCGGAGCAGCGCATCGATCTGCTCAATCGCGGCCAGGGCTGGGTGGCGCGCAAGCTGCGGGCGGCCGTGTACCGGATCGAGGACCTGGCGTTGCGGGTGGACCTCCAGGTCATGCTGGCAGTGCATGAGCGCAACATCGCGCTTGGCGCCGGGCTCCTCGACGCGCCCGCCGCACGCGCGCATCAAGGTGAACAAGAAGGCCCCGTGGGATCCAGCCTCAATCCGGCCTAGGCGCCGCAGTTGCCACCGGATCGGGCTCCAGCTGCCGTGCCGACGGCGGCGATCGCCGGCGCCAGTCCATAGACGTCCTTGCGGAAGTTGACCGTGCCGTCGTCCTCGACCCAGGCGGTGTCGTAGACCACATGCAACGGGATCGGCCGGATGAGGCCGATGCGGATGTTCTTCACCACCGCGAGGGCGGCATCAATCTGCGCCGGCGGCCAGGCCGGATCGTCGCGCAGCAGCCGGCGGGCCAGATCCACCGCCTGCTCGACGCGCACGCAGCCGTGGCTGAGAAAGCGCTCCGACCGGTCGAACAGTTCCGGGGCGCTGGTGTCGTGCAGATAGACGCTGTAGGGGTTGTCGAACAGGAACTTCACCTGGCCCAGCGGATTGCCCGGTCCGGGCGCCTGGCGGATCTGGCCGCTCACCATGGTCATGCTGTTGCGCCGGAGGTAGTCGCTGTCGCGGCGGATCTTCGGCAGCAGCTCCAACTGCGCAATGCGGGCCGGCACTGTCCAATAGGGATGGAATTCCAGCCGGTCGATCACACCATCCAGTCGCGGTGTCTGCCAGCTGGACCTGCCGACGATCACCCGGCGCTGCGCCGCGATTTGTCCGTCTTCCACCAGTGTCAGCGTGGCGGCGGCAATGTTCACGACGATGTAGCGGGTGCCCCAGTCGCGATTCTGCGACCATAGCTTCTGCTGGCTTGCGACCAGACCGGCAATACGCCCCGCCACCGGGACGTTCAGCGCGGCCAGCGTCTCCTTGGCGGCGATGCCGTCCACCTCCAATCCGTGGCGCGACTGGAAGCGCCGCAGGCCCGCATCCAGGGTCGCGTCGAACTGCATCGGATCGCCGGTGACTCCCTGTGGCAGATCTCCCGACACCTGCAGGCGTTGGCGCAAGGTCTCGACCCGCGCGTCGCGAACGCCCAGAGCGAGCTTCGGGCCGTCGGGCACAAGCGGCCAGCCACCTAAACGCTCCAACTCTCGATAGGTTTGAATGGCATCGCGCAGGCGGCGGATCTGCGGGTCGACCGGCACCATCAGGCGCAGCTGGCCGGGATCGCGGGCCGCCTGGTCGGCCAAGGCGGCAAGGCGCGATGGGGAGGGCGGCAGCGTCAGATCGGCCGGGTCAACGGCAAGGGTGGCGAAGGCGGCACTCATCAAAAGCTCGCGCTCGGCCGGGTGCGCCGCGCGTTCCAGCGGAGCGCCTGCCCCGACCCTGTGCATCCGGTCGCCAAGCTGGCGGCCGGTCGGCGTCAGGGCAGCGGCCTCGCTCCACAGCGGCGCGCAGTTTCGCGCCGCGTAGACCGCCTGCAAGGCCGGCAGCGCCGCCGAGGTGTTTTTCGCCACAAGGGGGGTGGGGGCCGCCAGAAGGCGACAGATTTCGGTGGCAAGCGGCGTCGCCGCCGCGACCGGCGGAGGGTCCGCACTGAGTTGGGAGCGAGCCTGCTCGCTGCCATGCGGAGCGCCGCAGCCGGCCGCCAGAGCGAAAACCATCAGGATCGCGGCCGACCTCATGCGCATGATCGCGGTCTTCGCTCCCGGCTCCGCAACGGACGCCATTCGGCCGATGATCGGCCCGGTTAACTCCATGAACTGATTTGTGATCTTGCTGGCGGACATTCAAGCCATCCGGCCGGTCGGGCCGCGCGCGTCTTGCCGCAGGCGGCCAAAGCGCCGTCCGTGATATGGTTTCGCGTAAATTTCGATGATTTCCCGCACGGATTGCAGTGTTCGCTGCCGGCCGTGCGGCCGTGAATCGGTGCATGGGATGATCGGAGACCTGCATGTGGCACCGTGAGCGCTGGTGGCAGTCTCTTGCCCGGGTTTTGCAGCCGCTGCATGCAGCGGCAATCACGGTGGGGATGCTTGCCGTCCCGCTTGTCACGCTGACGCTGGCAATCCCGGCGACGGCCGAAGCTCCGCCTGCCGTCGACAAGGTCTATGAATCCCTCAAGACCCTTATCGCCGAGACGCCCCTCGAGCAGATCACCCAGGACTGGCTCATCAACCGGGTCTATCGGGCACATCCCGACCGCCAGGTCCGGCTGAAGAAGATCCTCGGCGGCAAGGACCCAATGCTGCAGGCGAAGAGCGCCAAGATGGCGCGCATCCGCATGGCCATCGGCATCGAGTTCCTCGGCCAGGTGGCGCGCAACAAGGGTTGGGCCATGGAGGTCACCAACCAGGGCAAGACCATCGGCCACGCCAGCGACTGGGACATCACCGCCTGGATCTCCGGCGGCCTCGCCGAGGGGCGCCGCGGGCATTTCGAGGATGTCGTCGCCATGTGGCACGAGCATCTCGGCCGGCTCGGGATCGTCGAGGGCATGCCAGATGTTACGATGTTCAACGGCGACGAATTCCTGCCGGACTGGAGCAACAGCCGGATGGGTACGCAGGAATTCATCCGTGAGATGGCCGGCAACATCGTCAAGCTGCGCCAGAACAAGGAGGCCTACTATGTTCCCGGCGCCAACAAGGAGCAGACGCACAACCGCGCCCTGGCGGAGGGGCGGACCTTCCATGTGGCCTGGGACCATGTCCGCAACGCGCTCCTGGTCAACAATGTCGTCTTCGACGTAAACCAGTTCATCGCCGGCAAGCTGGAAATCGAACCGCTGAAGACCCGCGACGTCGCGGTCCGCTATCACGGCGTGAATGCCGCGGCGCCGGAGCGCAACGCGCTGGGCAACGGGGTCCAGAATCTCGACAACTTCATGACGCATGCGCACGATCCGTATGCCCGGCAGAAATACGTCAACCGCATCATCAACCAGGCGTTTTCCCGCATTCTCGCGGTGTGCCAGCAAAGCGCGATGGGCGACCACCAGACCTATGCCGGCGTCCACGCCGCCCTTGCCGACGATGCCGCGAAGCTCGAGTTCAAACGCGCCTTCGTCCAGCAGTTGTTCGGCAAGGATCTTGCCGCGGAGAAGGTGAGCGAGATCATCAAGATCTTCGACACCTCGGTCACCATCGAGCAGGACAAGGGCCAGGTTTCCTACGAGGAGGGCAGCCAAACCTATTACAAGCCATGGAAGGATCAGGCCCGGTCCGAGTTGCAGGCGGAATCCAGCGGCCGCCCGGTCACCGAGGCAGAGGTCCTGGCCCGGGCGGAGCAGATCTTCGTCCAGAAACAACTGGCCCTGCTGGGCGATGGGGTGGTCGAGGTCCTCAAGCACGCCATGACCATGGACATGACCGAAGAAGGGCGTCGCGGTCGCCTGACAATTGGCGGTGCCGGCGAATACGGCGAGACCGAGGCCGCCCAGAGAGAGAACGTGCAGAAGCTGATGGCCGAGCGGGCCATCGAGATGGCGTTCCTGTTCGAGACGGTCCACAAGATCCCGGATCCGAAGCTGCGCGAGCGCGTGCTCAACAACCTGCTGAACAGCGCCCCCAACGCCAAGCTGAAGGCCGTCCTGGTGAAGATGAACCGCCTGGCGATCGCCGGCCGCGACGTGCTCAACGACTGGCTGGGCGAGGTGGCGAAGCAGGGCAAGATGGTCGACCCCGACGCCTTCATGCGCAAGAAGCAGCAGATGATGGAGCAGGCCACCGGCGCGAAGGTGACGGCGCTTGGCGGCAAGGCCAATGCGGCGGTGGTGAACGACCGCATGGCGCAGCGGCTGGCGAGCCAGCTCGGGCCGGCTGCGACGCGGGCCTATCTCGAGGCGGTGCGGATCGGGCGCGAGACGCTCGCCGCGGCGCCCGGCGCCGCCGCGTCCTATCTGAAGCGCGCCTATGACGAGGCCGGCTATCTCGCGCTGATGGGCACGGCGACCAACCTGCTGCGCACCTATGAGCAGCAATGCCTCGGCGCCAGGCTGGAGACCGGCGTGTGTGGCGAGGTGCTGGGCCAGGCGCTGGTCTCCGAGATTCCCTGGTACCTGCCCGGAGTCAATCTCCTGATGATGACGGCGTCCGGTGCCGAAGCCGCGGCGGCCGGCGAGGTCCACGGCCTGATCCTGCTCCCGGTCGGAGCGCTCGGGCTGGCGGAGCTCGGCGCCCGTGCGGCGGGCGCCAATGTCGCGCTGCCTTTGCCGGGAATTCACCTCTATTTCGCCTATCGCCTGGTGGAAGGGGCCTATGGCGCGACCTACGGCTATGTCATCGACACGATGAACGCGGACATCGTGGAACAGGCGCTCAAATCGGTGCCGTCGGCGAGCGGGGCGCCGATGCGTTGCGAGCAGCAGGCTCTCGCCACGACCCTGCCCGATTTTCCGATTCTGTCCGATCGACTGAAGCCGCCGGTCGAGGCGGAAAACTGGTCGGCCGACCGCCGCATGGCGGAGACGCGGACTCTCTTCGGCGTATCAATCGACTACGAGCTGCTCGCCCGCGGTTTCTCCCCGCAAGCAGGGCAATGGAAGACCGAGCGGGAGCGGCTGCTCAGGCTCCGGATGTGCCAGCTGCCGTATTTCCAGCGCATGTCGATGCTCTACGGCGCCTTTCACGAGGAGATCGACCGGGTGATCTTCTCCGCCGCGGAGCGCGGCGACGACACGCTGACCGACGAGGCGCTGCCGGTCCTGGAAGTCTGCATGGAGCGGATCGAAGACGACCGCCGCAACGCGCGCGCGGCGGCGGAAGCGGAGGGCAGCGAGGCGCTCGATGAGCACGTCTCCGCCCTGGCCAATGAGCCCTCGGCCTTCGCGCAATGCCTGCCGCGCGCGGTCGAGCGGACGAGCGGCGCAGTGCGCGTCTTCTTCATGAAGGAGGCGCTTGCCTGGCTGGGCAAGCAGCGCGAGGCCTATCAGGGCGAATACGACACCACGAGCGAGCTCATCGCGGAGAACGTGCCGTTCCTGCGGCAGGTTGGAGAGCTGGCGGAGTCGGTCGGTATCGATACGACGCGGACGCGCAGCCGGCTGCTGAACCAGATCGTCGACATCCTGGTGCGCGAATACGTTGTCGGGCAATACCTGGCGGAGCAGCGCGACAAGGTCGAGGCCGAGTTCGCCCGCAAGCTGGAAGGCATGCTGGCCGATTCCAGCCGCGTGCGGCGCCTGGCCACCGCCCTGGTCGAAAGCCAGGGACAGGCTGGCGACGAGTTCGCCGAGGCCTATGCCGAGGAAACGCTGCGCAACCTGGCGCGCGAGATCAGCCTGGTCGAGCCCAAGCTTCAGCTCGTCCTGCCGGGATATGCCGGGCGGGTCGGCCGGGATGCGATGCCGGTGGAAGTGAACGTCATCGGCGAGTATGGGCGGGGCACGCTCGAAGACCCGACAAATGTCTGGCGCGTAGACGTCGATCGAGACGTCAAGGCGGAGGTCAAGGACGGCGCGCCGGCCGATCTCATCATGACGCAGGAACTGCATGACGAGATGATGGCCGAGGAGAGCAAGGACAAGAAGCTTTACACCGTCGAGGAAACAGTCGTCGCGCGCCTGCTGGACGGCAATGGGCGCGTGCTGGCCGAGGCGAGCGGCATCGTCAACTGGTATGACCTGCTCATCGACCCGGCGACGTTGCGCGAGGAGGAAGAGCCGGAGCAGCCCGAGCAGGTCGAGGAACAACCGCTGCCGACGCCGGACCTCGACGGCATCCTGGCGCAGATGCGGGCGGCGGAGGCCGAGGCGCGGGCGGCGGGACAAGCCGCCCAGGCGGCCTGCAACGAGGCGCAGCGCCTGACCGGCGAAGCCATCGCCCAGGTCAGCCAGGTGGAGGGGGCGCTGCTGGCAGCGACCGCGGAAGTCGAGACCTGGGAGCAGGCCCTGGCCCAACTGAACGCGGCCAGCGCGCAGGCCGAGCAGTTCGCCTGGGACGCCCAGCAGGCGGCCACCGAGGCGCGGCGCGGCCAGACCACGGCCGACCAGATCGCTAGCGCCGCCTGCAATCGGCTGGCGGAGATGCAGGCCAGCCGGTCAACGGAGGAACGGCGGGCGATCCTGGCCGACATCGCCGCGGCGGTGCGCACCTGCCAGTCCATTGCCAGCACTGTGCGCCAGCATGCCCAGAACGCCGCCGGCGCGGCTTCGGCCTGCGCGGCGCTGGAGGCGGCGCTGCCCTCGCTGATGCCGCCGGGCCCGCCGCCGGTCGAGGCCAGCCGTCAGATGGAGGCGATGAGCCGCGACCTGCGCGGCCAGGTCGACATGATCCGGGCGATCGTCGAGGCGGCGCGGGGGCGGATCCAGGCAATCGCCGGGGCCGAGGGCAGGGCGGTCGAACTGGCCGGTTCCGCGCGCACGCTGGTGGCCGGCATCGAGCTGACTCCGGCGCTCGGGTCGAAGTTGAGCGAAATGGATGCGATCGTGAGCGCCATCCAGGCCATCCGCGCGGCGGTGGAGAATTGCCCGGATGAGGTGACCGCCGGCATGGCGGATTTGGAGGCGCGCCAAGCGAACCTGGCTGCCGCGGCGGAGGACCTCGCCGCGCGCGCCAACCAGGTTTCCAGCACGGCGGAGTCCGGCGTGGATCAGGCGCAGATCGCCGATGCCTTACAGCGCACGCGCAACTTCGCCGAGATGGCCGGCTGGTCGGCGGATGGCATGGAAGAGATCCTCATCGCCGTCGCCTCCTGCCAGGCGATGGCCGAGCGCCTGGCGAACGAGCGGATCGAGGATCTGGAGCGCCAGCGGGCGGAGGATTACTGCGGCAGCATCCCGGGCATGATGGTGGTGCCGAATCCCTATGGCCCTGGCTATGCCTGCCAGTGCGCCGACCCAAACACCGAGTTCAGCGAGCTCGAGGGTCGTTGCGTCCCGCGCAGCTACGTCCAGCCGGGACCTGGGATCCCGCCGACGCAGCCGCCGGTGAGCGGGCAGCCCCCGCCCAGCACGTCACCCGGTGGCGGCGGTTGCGGTGGAGACGGCTCTTCCATCACGCTGCTCTGCCAGGAGGCCCCGCCGTCGAACTGACGGCGGGCGATCAGCCGATGTCACAGCGCATGGACGCAACAGGTACCGGAACGGAGCGGCGACGGAGGCGGCCCGGAATCATGCGCTCGATCGCGGCGCTTACGTTCGGCTGGGCTTTGCTGGCCCTGCCGACGAGCATGGTCGATCCCTCGCCGGCGGAAATTCATCGCATCGCCTGGGAATACCAGAATGCCGCCAACGGCAAGGCGCGCGACTACGCGCGCGCGCGGGCATTGTATGAGCGGGCCGCCGCTGCCGGCTACGCTTGGTCCTATTATGGGTTGGCAACCATCTACAGCCGCGGTCAGGGCATTAATGTGGATTTCGCGGCGGCGCGCGGGTTCTATCTGCAGGCGGCCGCGGGCGGGGTCGATCGCGCCTTCTTCAATCTGGGCGTCATCTATCACAAAGGGCTGGGTGTCGCGCGCGACGATCGGCGTGCGCTGGACTATTTCAAGCAGGCGGCGGCGATGGGCCTCGATCATGCGTGCTTCAGCCTCGGCGTCTTCTATGAGAAGGGCTATGCCGTGCCGGCATCGCCCGCCCTGGCATTCGTCTGGTACAGCAGGGCGGCGCGTAGCGGCCTGCCGCAGGCGATGGCGAAACTCAACAAGTTCAGGCTGGACCGGTGCGAGCGCGCTTTGGTGATCGGACAACGACAATGAGAGGTTCGATGGTTCCCGGTGGATTGCTGCGGCGCCTTGCCGATGCCTGTGTCACGATCCTGTGCATAGCGGTGCTGTCGGCCTCGGCGGCCCGCGGGGCGGAGACGACCGGGACGATCACGGAGATCTCCGGCGAGACGATCCATGTTCAACTGCCCGCGCCGGCGCAGATCAAGGCGGGCGATGCGGCGTCGATTGGCTTCGTGGTCGAGGGCGTCGGCGCGATCCTGCTGCGCGGGACCTGGCGTGTCGAAAGCGTCGATGGCACGAATGTGATCCTGCGGCCGGCGGGGTCGGGCAACGACCAGCCACGCGTCGGCCAGATCGCCACGTTCCGGACCGCGGACCTGCCGCCGTCGGGTGCTTCTCCGGCGCCACAGCCGGGCGGTGGAGGGACCGGTGCGATTGGCGAAGGTTCCGGCTGGATCCCCTCCGACCAGCCGGAGACCGCGGCAGAGCCGGAAGTGTCCGGCGCGGAGCTGCGCTTCGTGCAGCAGCGGCTGCGCGAGCTTGGCTACGATCCCGGTCCGGCCGACGGGGTGATGGGCCCGCGCACGCGTACGGCGATAAGTGCCTATCAGCGTGACATGGGGATGCGAGTGGACGGCCGGGCCACGCCGATTGTGCATCTGTCGCTCGGCGGCATGGACGCGCTCGACGCCCTGTCGGACGAGACTCTTTTCCAAAGCGATGAGCAGGCGCTGCAGCAGGGCAACGACTATTATTTCGGCGAGAACGGCAAGCCGAAGGATCCGGCGCGCGCCTGCGCTCTTTACGAGACGGCGTCCTCCCACGGGCATCCGGTCGGCCAGTATCGCCTGGGCGTCTGCTACGCCTTCGGCAGCGGCCGGCCGCAAAACTACGTGACGGCGCGGCAATTGTTCGAGGCGTCCGCGGCCCAGGGATTCCCCCAGGCGATCTTCAACCTGGCGGTCCTCTATGACAAAGCGCTGGGCGTCGCGCGGGACGCGGACCGCGCCTTCGCCTATATGCGGCAGGCCGCCGATCTGGGGCTGGTCGACGCCTATGGCGGCCTGGGTCAGTTCTATCGCAACGGCGTCGGCACGCCGCCGTCGCGAGAGGATGCGATCTACTGGCACCAGCTTGGCGCGCGCGCGGGCCTGGCCACGTCGCAGCAGGCCCTGCAGGAAATGGGCGTGCCCTGGTAAAGCCGAAGCGCCTCGTGGCTATTTCACCGAGCCGGCGGTCAGCCCCTTGACGATGTAGCGCTCCAGCGTAATGCCGATGACGATCAGCGGCAGGATGGCGGCGGCGGAGAGCGCGGCCATCGACCACCAGCTGATGCCCTGCGAGCCGGTCTGGCTCGCGACCATGACCGGCAAGGTCTTGGCGTGGGTGCTGGTGAGCAGGGCGGCGAAGAAATATTCGTTCCAGCACAGGATCACGGAGAGGATGAAGGCCGCGACCATGCCCGGCAGGGCGATCGGCAGCACGATGCGCAGGAAGGCGCCCCAGACCGAGCAGCCGTCCACCATCGCCGCCTGCTCCAGCTCGATCGGGATGGTGTCGAACTGGTCGCGCATGATCCAGATCACGATCGGCAGCACCATCAGCGTGTAGAGCAGGATGAGGCCGATGCGCGTGTCGAGGAAGGCCAGCTCCTTGTAGAGCACCAGGAACGGCATCGCCAGCACCACCGGCGGCAGGATCAGCTGCGACAGGAAGAAGAACGAGATGTCCTTGTTCTTCATCGGGCCGAACTTGTATTCGAAGCGGCTGAGTCCGTAGGCGGCGCAGGCGCCGATGACGACCGCCAGGGTCGAGGCGCTGAGCGAGGCGATGACGCTGTTCTCGAAGCGGTTCAGGAACTCGTCGCGCACGGTCGAGGTGTTGAACAGCGTGTCCGGCGACAGGCCGAGCGAGCGCCAGCCGAGCCAGTCGGGCACGTAGTCGATCCACGGGATCAAATGCCCCTTCATCACATTGGCGGCCTTCTTGAACGAGGTCGAGAAGGTCCAGTAGATCGGGAACAGGCTGACGAAGGCCCAGAAGATCAGCAAGGCATAGATCGCCACCTTGCCGACGATGCGCCCGAGCCGTACCGGCGTGACGTGGCGCGGCCGCGCGGCCGTATGCGCCATGGCGGTCATTGCGTCTTCTTTACCCAGCGGTTGGCGATGCTCAGTAGCAGTGTGATGAAAATGATGATGAGGACCAGGTAGAACTCGGCCAGCATCGTGCCATAGCCGACATTCGATCGGTCGCGGTATTCGCGGAAGATGAAGGATGAGACCGTGTCGGTGGCGCCGCCGGGGCCGCCCGCGGTTACGTTGATCACGATATCGGCCAGTTTCAGCTGGAAGATGATGCGCAGCACGATGGCGGTGATGCTGACCGGGAGCATCAGCGGGAAGGTGATCTGCCAGAAGCTCTGCCACTTGGAGGCGCCGTCGACCTTGGCGGCCTCGGACAGCTCCTTGGGCAGCGCCTGGAGCCCCGCCAGCAGCATGATCATGATGAAGGGGATCCAGACCCAGGCGTCCATCACCGCGATGCTTGTCTTGGCGACCCAGGGCGAGGTGAAGAAGGCCGGGCTGTCCCAGCCCAGGAATCGCGCCAACTTGGCGACCGGGCCGTAACGATATTCCAGCAGCGACTTGCCGATCATCCAGCTGACCGCCACCGGGCTCAGCATGAAGGGCAGCAGGAAGGCGACGCGGAAGAACTTGCGGGCCTTGATCTCGGCATTCAGCAGGAGCGCCAGGCCGAAGGCGATGGCGTATTGCACCAACACGGTCAGCACGTAGAAGACCATGTTGCCGAGCGCGTTCCAGTAATAGGGATCGGCGAACAGCGCATAGAGGTTCTTCAGGCCGCTGAACCGCCGGCCCTCAAACGAGCTGAGGTTCCAGTCGGTAAAGGCGATGTAGAGCCCGAAGAAGGTCGGAAAGATGACCATGGCCACGGTGAACAGCACTGCCGGCAGGACGAAGAGCGACTTGTGCCCCTCGATGCCGCGCCGCCAGACCATGCCGAGCGCCAGCGCCACGCCCCAGCCGACATAAGCGAGAGCGATCGGCCGCCAGGTTTCGAAGCCCCAACCGATGACCTCCGCCTTGTAGAGGCTCTGGGCGAGGACCAGGGCGGCGAACAGGATGCTGGCCACGGCGATCAGCCAGGTGCCGGCGACGGCCCGGTCCGGAGCCGTGCGAGCTATGCTGCCTGGAGAGGTCGAGACATCCTGCACGCGTGATCTCTCGAAGCTGAATTGCCTGGAAAAGAGACTGGCGGCGCCGGGTGGCGCCACCAGTCCCGGGGATCCGATGCGGCCTTAGGAAAGGCCCAGAGAAGCCTTGTAGAGCTTGATCTGGTTGTCGCGGCCGATCTCGTCGGTGATCTTTTCCCAGGCGGCGGCGATCCGGTCGGCGCCGGTCTGGGCGTCCGAACCGCCGGCCCAGATCTTCGACAATTCATCCTCGGCGACGCTGTAATACTGGAAGATGCCGGGGATGCGCGGCTCGATCGCGGCGTTCGGGTGGTTGTACGAGTTCGCTTCGGAATCCAGATACGACTTGATGAAGGCCTCGTCGTAGCCGGCGCCGACCCACTCCGACACGTTGAAGTGGCTGTTGCGATAGGGCTGGAAGCCCGACGGATAAGCCGCCGTCCACAGCGAGATGTCCTTGCCGCCCAGATGCGCGGCCGCGGACCACGCCGCCTTCTGCTTCTTGGAATCGCTGTCGACGCGCGCCATCACATACACGCCCCAGCCGATATAGGCCATGTTGGGGGCGAAATTCGGGCCGCTCGCCAGCTTGTCCCACTGGCCGGTCTTTGAGTTGTAGACGTCGTCCGAGCCGGGGAGGATCGAGAAGCCGCAGACGTCGCCGATGACCGAGCTGTCGTTGGTCTTGGCATTCGAGCCGATGTCGCCCCACCAGGACAGCATCGAGCCGGTGCCGGCCAGGAATTGCTGGAAGCCGGTAGTGCCCGGATCGGCGTTGAGCTGGTCGGCCGGCTCGTAGGGCAGGGCATCGATCACGTCCTGGATCGCGCGGACCCAGGCCGGGTTGTTGATGCGCGGCTTCATCGTGTCGGGATCGAACAGCCAGGCTGGATCGTCCGGATGCTTGGCATACGCTGTGGCGCGGCTGCCGAGGAAGTAGAAGCCGAAGCCGCCCCAGCCCTTGATCGGGTCGAGATAGCCATAGGCGTCCTGGCCGTCGACCTGCTTGCCCTTGAGGAACTTGGTGACCGCCTGGACCTGCTGCCAGGTGGTCGGCACGCCCCATTCGCCGGCATTGCCTTCCGCCTTCCAGGCTTCGGCAAGTTCGGCGTTGGAGAAGTAGTCGGTGCGGTAGTTGAAGTTGTGGCAGTCGCCGTCGATGGAGATGCGATAGGTCTTGCCGCCCCAGGTGCCGACCGGCGCCTTCAGATAGCCGACATAATCGTCCATCTCGATCTGCGTCTTGACCCAGTCGGGCATCTCGGAGGCGAGGCCCTTGCCGCAGACGTCGCCCTCGAAGGGGGCGCCCATCTCGATGATGTCGAAATCGACGGTGCCGGTGGCGATCGCCTGCTGCAGGCGGCCGTTGTAATCGGCCTGTGCCAGGTCGATCCAGTTGATCTTGGCGCCGGTATAGGCCTCCCACGGCTTCAGGAAGCCGCGGAACAGCAGGTTGTGGAGGTTCTGGTTGTTGAGACCCATGAAGGTGAGCTCGACGCCGGCGAACTCGCCTTCGGTCACGTTCTGCTTGGTGGCGCCGAGGCACATCTCGCCCACCTTCTGCCAGTCGGCATCCGTGGGGGATCCCACGCCGACGCCGGGGATCTTCAGCAGGTCGGCACGGAAATCCGCGCGCGCCGATTTCGGCAGCAGGCCGGCGGTGCCCGCAACGCCGAGCGCAGCGGCGGCAGCGCCGCCCTTCAGCACCGAGCGGCGGGTAAACAGGTTGTAGAGTTCGATTTTCATTTCGGTTTTCCTCCCCAGTTGCGCCCGCGCCAATGAAACGTTGTACCGAGGGGCCGAGAGTGAGGATCGCGAAGGAAAATCCGGCTTATCATGGAGTGACCTGAACCCTCAGGTCGGCAGTGGGCCCACGACAGCTTGCAATCAGCTCATGAGTCTCCGGCCGTCCGCAGCACAACTTTGTGTTTTTGTAGGACGCGTTGCCGAGTATGCAAACGGCGATTCTGGTTGTCAATCAAGCGCGGCCGACCGGCGCGCGAAGTGTTCGGTTGCAATGCAGCATCGCAGCTGCGGTGACCGTCTCACGTCAGCCGGTGCCCCGATTGCGCGTCGAACAGATGCACGGAAGCGAGGTTCGGGCCCACCGACAGGGTTTCCCCGGGCCTGGCGGAAATGCGCTCGCGAAAGACCCCGACGATCTTCTGGCCGGCGAGCTTGGCGATGACCTGGGTCTCGGAGCCGGTCGGCTCAATGACCGTGATCTGCGTGCTGACCGGGCCGCCGAGCGACAGGTGCTCGGGGCGGAAGCCGTAGATGACTTGGCGCCCGTCGCTGCCCGCGGGGGCGCGATCCAGCGGCAAGGGCGTGCCGTCCTCCGCCACGAAGCCGTCACCACGGATGGTGCCGTGAACCATGTTCATCGCCGGCGAACCAATGAAGCCCGCGACAAACAGGTTGGCCGGATTGTCGTAGAGCTCGAGCGGCGAACCGATTTGCTCGACCACCCCGTCATGCAGCACCACGATGCGGTCGGCCATGGTCATGGCCTCGACCTGGTCGTGGGTGACGTAGATCGTGGTCGTCTTCAGCCGCTGATGCAGCTCCTTGATCTCGCCGCGCATCTGCACGCGCAGCTTGGCATCGAGATTGGAGAGCGGCTCGTCGAACAGGAAGACCTTGGGGTCGCGCACGATGGCGCGCCCCATGGCGACGCGCTGCCGCTGGCCGCCGGAAAGCTGGCGCGGATAGCGGGCCAGATAGGGCACGAGGCCGAGGATCTCCGCCGCCCGGCGCACCCGGCCCTCGACCTCCGCCTTCGGCAGGCCGCGCAGCTGCAGCGCGAAGCCCATGTTGTTGGCGACGTTCTTGTGCGGATAGAGCGCGTAGTTCTGGAACACCATGGCGATGTCCCGGTCCTTGGGCTCCAGGTCGTTGACGATGCGGGAGTCGATATGCACCTCACCGGCGGTGATCGGCTCCAGGCCCGCGATCATGCGCAGCAGGGTGGATTTGCCGCAGCCGGACGGGCCGACCAGGGCCACGAACTCGCCGTCGGCGATGTGCATCGATACGCCGTGGATCACCTCATGGTCGCCGTAAGCCTTGCGCACGTCGATCAGATCGACCGATGCCATTCCCCGTGCTCCGTCCCTGTTCCGTCCCGCGGGCTTGGCCGCCGCGGGCGCATTTCCCTCTGGCTTTCCGCCAGGGCGGGGGCAAGACTAAGGCAAGCTTTTCCGAACGTCGAGGGGGCGGGCAACGCCTCCGGAGGGTCTTCAGATGCGCTATGAGCTCATGCTGCCGCACCAGATCCGCACGGTCATCGCGGAGAACTGGCCGGTCATTCTGCCGCTGGGCGTGCTCGAATATCACGGCGAGCATCTGGCAGTCGGCATGGACACGCTCGCCGTGACGCGCGTGCTCGACCGGCTGGAGCGCGAGGCCGACATCGTGATCCTGCCGCCCTTCTACTATGGTGCCTCCAGCCACGCGGTGGCCGGGCCGGTGGGCAACGGCACGGTGCATGTGCCGGCGGAGAACCTGGCACCCTTCGCGCAATCCCTGTTCGCCTCGCTGCTGCGCATCGGCTTCCGCAACATCCACGGCTTCATCCATCACCAGAGTGAAAATTTCGCCGCCGGGATGCCGACCGACCTGGCCTTCAAGTTGGCGGCGCGGCAGGCGATCTTCGCCTTCCTCGAGGCGGAGCGGGGCGAAGGCTGGTGGGGCGACGCCTCGATGGCGGATTACTACGCCAAGCAGGCGGAGGCGGCCGATCCCTTCAACTGGATCCAGTTGCATCCGCTGCTGAACGCGGAGGCGATCCGGCAGTTCCCCTTCGACCATGCGGGCGAGGGGGAGACTTCGCTGATGATGGACCTGTGCCCCGAGGGCGTCGACATGAAGCGCTTCTCGGCCAAACAATGGTTCACCCGCACAGCGAAGCAGGCCTCGCGAGAGACCGGGCGGCGTGGCGTCGAGCTGATCCTCGCCCATATGCGCAACGTGCTGGGGCTGAAGGCGCCGGCCAAGAAGGCGGCCGCCTTGCGGAAGAAGACGCCTGCCCGGCGAAAACGCTAGCCTAGCGCGCCAGCAGCGCCTCGATCTCCGCCAGCTTCGGCATCGAGGGCGCGGTTCCGGCTCGCGTCACGGAAATGCCGGCCGTGGCACAGCCGAAGCGCACGGCGTCTTGCGGCGCGCGACCGGCGGCGAGGGCGGCTGCGAAACCGCCATTGAAGGCGTCCCCGGCGCCGGTGGTCTCCACCACCTTGCCGGCGGAGAAGGCTGGCACGAGCACGGAAGCCTGCGCCGTGTGGTATAACGCACCGGCCTCGCCCAGCGTGATCAGCGCGGTCTTCACGCCGCGCTGCAGCAATCTGTCGGCGGCGGCGCGGGCGCTGTCCAGGCCGGTGACCTGGATGCCGGTCAGGGTCGAGGCTTCCGTCTCGTTCGGCGTGATGTAGTCGCAGAGGCCGTAGAGCGCATCCGGCAGCGGCGCGGCCGGGGCAGGGTTGAAGACCGTCATCGCGCCGGCGGCACGGGCGAGTTCCAGGCCGCGCCGGGCGGCGGCGATGGGCTGCTCCAGCTGGGTGACGAAGACCTTGGCGGCGCGGATCTCCGCCGCGGCGTTCTCGACATCCGCGACGCTGATGGCGCCGGCGGCGCCCGGCACCACGATGATGCAATTGGCCCCGGTCTGTTCCTGGACGAAGATATAGGCAGCGCCCGTCGACAAATCGGAGCTCAGCGCCACCTTGCCGGTGTTGATGTTCTCCGCCTTCCAGGTGGCGAGCGCGATCTCACCGAAGGAATCCCGACCGAGGCGGGAAATGAAGGTCACGTCGGCGCCGGCGCGGGCGGCGGCGACCGCCTGGTTCGAGCCCTTGCCGCCCGGGCCCATCTTGAAGTCCGAGCCGATGATGGTCTCGCCCATGGCCGGCGGACGCGGCGCGCGAAAGGCCAGATCGGCCACGAAGATGCCGAGAATGGCGACCTTGCCCATGGCGTGGCTCCTATGCGTCCGGCCCGATGACGCCTTTTTTCAGGATGAAGCAGCCATAGAATCGACGCTCGCCCGTGGTGATCACGCAATAGGCCTTGCGTGCGCGCTCGTAGAACGCCATGCGCTCGATCGTGCCCATGGTGAGGGTTTTGCCCTCAGCCTTGTTGATCTCCTTCTGCACCTCGCGCTGGACGTCGGGGACATCCTTCGGCTTGCCGACGATCTCCATGCGCAGGGCCGGATGATCGACGAAGCCGTCGAGCGGCATGACCGAGAGGATGGCGCGGACCGCCTGGGCGGCCGTCACGTTGGCGATGGAAAGGAGCCGGCCGAGCTTGGTGTCGCGGGCGACGGAGTCGGACGGGAAATTGGTGTCGGAGATCACCAACTCGTCGCCATGGCCCATGGCGCGCAGGGCGTAAAGAACATCCGCATTGAGCAGCGGATCGATTTTCTTGAGCATTCTCGCTTCTCCGTTTCCATCCCAGAACTGCGCCCGGCGGTGGCTGAGAGTCCACGCGGAAGGGGCTTGTGGCAAGAGCGTCTCCTTGAAATGATAGCGGCGGCAGAAAAAGAGGGCCAGCGTGAAGACGTCCACATTCACCGCGCCATCGGGCGCCAGGATCCGGTTCACCCGGCTCGGCTTCGGCTCGGCGCCGCTCGGCAATCTCTACAAGGCGATCAGCGAGGAGCAGGCGCGGGACACGCTGGAGACCGCGTGGAAGGCGGGGATGCGCTACTTCGATACCGCGCCGCTGTACGGCCTTGGGCTGTCGGAAACCCGGATCAATCACTTCCTGCGCGGCAAGAAGCGCGCGGACTATATCGTGTCCACCAAGGTCGGCCGGCTGTTGCAGGCCTGCGCGCCGAAAGAGCGCACCGGCATCGGCAAGTTCTTCGCGACGCCGTCGCGACGGGAAGTCTACGATTACGGCTATGATGGCGTCATGCGGTCCTTCGAGGCGTCGCTAGAGCGGCTCGGGCTCGATTCCGTCGAAATCCTGTTCGTGCATGACATCGATGTCTTCAACCACGGGACCGAGGCCGCCCGCGACGCGCGGGTCGATGAGTTGATGAAGGGCGGCTACAAGGCCCTGCTCAAACTACGCGACGAAAAGGTGATCAAGGCCTTCGGCGCCGGGGTCAATGAATGGCCGGTCTGCGAAATGCTGGCGCATCGCGGGGATTTCGATTTGTTCCTGCTGGCCGGCCGCTACACGCTGCTGGAGCAGGAGTCGATCAAGAGCTTCCTGCCGCTGTGCGAGCGGCGCGGCATTGGCATCGTGCTCGGCGGGCCGTACAATTCTGGCATCCTGGCCCGCGGGCCGCGCAAGGGCGCGCAGTACAATTACTCCAATGCACCCAAGGCTGTGCTCGATCGCGTCGCGGCGATCGACGCCATCTGCCGCCGGCACAAGGTCAAGCTGCCGGTCGCGGCGCTCCAGTTCCCGTTCTTCCACAAGCAGGTGGTCTCAGTCATCCCAGGCGCCGCGGCGCCCAGCGAGATCCGCGCGAATGTCGGCTACCTGAATGCGCGCGCACCCAAGGCGCTGTGGAACGAGCTGAAGGCGGCCGGGTTCATTCATCCGGACGCGCCGACCGCCTGACGCGTCTAGGAGAGCGCCAGACGGACGGCCCGGGCGACGATTTCCGCTTCGCCGTCCTGCAGGCAGATCGGATTGAATCCGACGATGCCGCGGTCGCAGAAGGTCGGGTCGGCCTGGATTGCCGGACTCCCATTCTGCAACGCGATGACCAGCTCCAGCGCGGTGAGCTTGGCATCCTTGCCCAGGATGAGGTCGAGGGTCGGGGTTTCCTCGACGCTGTCGGCGCCGGCAAGGGAAATCCGGGCGCCGGGCAGGTTTTCGAGATTGGCGGCGAGGGCTTGCATCGCACCGAGCCATCGGCGGTGTCGTGCCGCATCGCCTTCCGCCACGAAGAGTTCCAGCGCGGTCAGCAGGCCGATGATGCCTTCCTTGCCGACCTTGCAGGTCCGGCCGATGCCGTGCTGCGGCACGCCCTTGAGACGGCCCTTGTCGATCAGGGATGGCGGCGGGCTCCATTGCTCCCAGAAGATGTCGAGGTCGAGATGCTGCAGAGCCGCCGACATGATCAGGTCGCGCTTGCCGCAGAGGATGCCGGTGGCCTGCGGCCCGCCGAGCGCCTTGCCGCCGGAGAAGGCCACCAGGTCGGCGCCCTCGGCGATGAAGCGGCGCAGATTAGCTTGCGGAGGCAACTGCGCCGCGGCGTCGACGATGACCGGGATTCCCGCGGCATGGGCAACGGCGACGACTTCCGTCAGGCTGGGGCGGGCGAAGCAGTCGGCGACGTAGAAGACGGCCGCGGTGCGCTCGGTGATCGCGTCGGCGATCTCCCAGGCTTCGGCGTCGCGCACGCCGGCGCCGGCATAGCGGTCCGGCAGCCCGACCTCGACCAGCTTGACGCCCGCGGCCCGTACTGCATGGTCGTAGAAGTTCCGCTGGCTGCGGACCATGATTACTTCATTTCTCATGCCGCTGGTGTCGGGCAGGCGCGCCATCTTGGACGGCTCAAGTCCCGCCACACAGGCGGCGGTCGCCAGCAGCAGGCACGCCGCGGCACCCGAGGCGACATAGCCGGCCTCGGCGCCCGTCTCGCGCGCGATCACGGCCGAGGCGTGCGCCTGTAGTTCCGCCATGTCGACGCAATGGCGCGCGGCCTCGGCCATGGCCGCCGTCACCTCCGGGCGCATGATGCCGCCGGAAAGCCGCGTCGCCGGCCCCTTGGCGTTGATCAGGGTGCGGATGTTGCGGGTCTGGTACGGGTTCATGGGCGTGGCCTAGGCACGCACGGCCATGATGGCGGTGATCTCGACCGAGATGTTCATCGGCAGGGTGCCCATGCCGACGGCGGCCCTGGCATGGCGGCCGGCCTCGCCGAACACCTCGACCATCAGGTCGGAACAGCCGTTGATGACCTTCGGATGATCGCCGAAGCCCGGGACGGCATTGACCATGCCGAGCACGTTCAGCACCTTCTCGACCCGATCCAGGGAACCCAGGGCCGCGCGTGCGGCGGAGAGCAGCACCAAGCCGGTGCGGCGCGCATGCTGATAGGCCTGCTCGACGGTGAAATCCTTGCCGACCAGACCGCAGGCGAATTCGCCGTTCTCGAGCAGCGGTCCCTGGCCGGAGAGATACAGGATGCCGTTGTGCAGGTTGGCGGGAACGTAGGTCCCCTTTGGCGAGGGCAGCTCCGGCAGGACGATGCCGCGGTCCTTCAGTCTCTGTTCAGCGCTCATGACGTCAATTTCCTTTCAAGCTTTGGGCCGCCTTGGCGTCGCACAGCAGCGTGCAGTTGCCATGCCTTTGCAGGGCCGAAGCCGGACTGGCGGCATTTATGGGGCCTTCGACCGCCGCCTGCAACGCCGCTGCCTTGGAGGCCCCCGTTACCAGCACCAGGATGGACCGCGCCTCCAGGATGGTGGCGATGCCCATGGTAAGCGCCTCCGGCGGCACCGTCGCGCCGGGCGGGAAAAAGTCCCGGTTCTGCGCGCGGGTCTCCGCCGTCAGCCGCACCAGGCGCATCCGCGAAGCGTGCGGCGAGCCGGGCTCGTTGAAACCGATATGGCCATTGGTGCCCAGGCCGAGCAGCTGCAGGTCGATCCCGCCCGCGCGCCGGATCGCCGCCTCATAGCGCGCCGCTTCCAGCGCCGGGTCCGCCGCCATGCCGTTCACACGATCGAATCGCCCGGCGGACAAATCGGTCGAGGCGACGAACTGCGCCTGCAGCTGATGACTCATCGACTGCGGCGAGGTCTCCGGCAATCGCCAATACTCGTCCAGATGAAAGCAGCGGGCGCGGCGGAACGACACTTCGCCGGCGCGATGCCGCCGCAGCAACTCGGCATAGAGCGGTTGCTGCGTGCGGCCGGTTGCCAGCCCGATCGCCGCCTCGGGTTTCTCGGCGAGCAGGGCACAGATCGCGTCGGCCGCGGCCGCGATCACCTGATCCGCACGATCGAAGCGCCGGACGTCGATCATGCCGCTTTCACCTTTCGAGACCGCGCACGGGCCGGCGTCTCCGGCGCGAGATCGGCCAAGCCGATGGCGATGGCGCCCAGCAAGGCCGCCCGGTTGCCGAGGATGCTCGGCGCTACCTGGATCGGGCGAGCCAGGCAGTGGCGGAGATGCGCCCTGATCCGCGCGACTACCTCCCGCCTGGTGCCGAAACCGCCGCCGAGGACGATCAGCGCGGGATCGAAAAGCGCGACCACGGCTGCGATGCCGAGCGCCGTCCACTTCGCCGTATCATCGATCACCCGCCGCGCAATCGGGTCGCCCGCACTCATCGCCGCCAGGATCCCACGGACATCCGCGGCGCCCTTGCCGCCGGATTCGGCGAAGCGCCGCAGGATGCCCGGCGTGCCGACGATGGATTCGAAGGTGCCGACGGCGACGTTGCCCCGGTGGAACGGATCACCGCCGATCGGCAGATAGGCGATTTCGGCGGCTGCGCCGTGTGCGCCCCGCATCAGGTGTCCGTCGCAGAGCAGGCCCATGCCGATGCCCGTGCCAAGCGCGATGAAGGCCATGTTGTCCTTGCCGCGCCCGGCACCGCGCCAGCGCTCGCCAAGGACGGCGAGGTTGACGTCGTTCTCGATCCTGGCCGGACAACCGAAGGCACGCGACATCGCCGCGGCGACATTCGTGCGGCCGAAATCGGGCAGATTCGGGCAGAGCGAGAGGCGGCCGGTCGTCGGATCGATGACGCCGGGCATGCCGATGACCGCCCGCGCGACCTGCCGGCGCGCGATGCCGGCCTCGGCCAGCGCGGTCGCGACGCCTTTCCGAATCTGGGATAGGAGGGCGCGTGCCGATCGCCGATCCGTCTCCTCCACCACCTCCGCCAGGATCCCGCCGGCGCGATTGGCCACCGCCAAATGCAGCTTGCTGCCGCCCAGATCGCACGCCAGGAGGCAGGTGGCGGCGGCCTTCGCGCGCGCGGGCCGGGAGGAATTGGCGGCTCCTTTCGTGCGCCGCTCGGCTCTTGGTAGCATTGCCGGTGAACCCTAATACGTGCTCGTGATGCCGCCATCGACCACCAGGACCTGGCCGGTCACGTAGCGGCTGTCGTCGCTGGCAAGGAACAGGATGGGGCCGGCGACATCTTCCACCGTGCCCGGTCGCCGCATTGGCAAGCGGCCGTATTTGATGAACACGTCCTGGAACCAGTCGGTTTGATGCTCGTGCTCTCCGCCATGCATCTGCGCCATCCGGGTGTCGATGTAGCCGGGCGCGATGGCATTGACGCGTACGCCGTCCGGGCCGAAATCGACCGCCATGCAGCGCGTCAGGTTGACCACCGCGCCCTTGGCCGAGGCATAGGCCATGGCATTAGGCTGGCCGCGAATGCCCTGGATCGAGGCGATGTTGACGATGCTGGGTGAGGGGCTCTTGCGCAGATGCGGCAGTGCCGCCTGCGCGCCGTAAAGCACGCTGTCCAGGTTCACCGCCAGCACCTTGTGCCAGCGCTCCGGCGTGATGTCGGCGATGGCCGCATCGTCGACGATGGCGGCGTTGCTGACCAGGATGTCGAGGCGACCCCAGGCCGCGACGGCCTTGTCGATCATGCGGCCGATTCCGGTCTGGTCGGCAACGTCGGTGACCGTGCTGGCCACGGTCAGGCCTTCCGACTGCAAGGCCCCCTCCGCCCGCGCCAATTCGTCGGCATCGATGTCGCTGAGCAGGACCCGGGCACCTTCGCCGGCCAGCTTGCGGGCGGCGGCCAGGCCGATCCCGCGCGCCGCGCCGGTCACCACGGCGACGCGGTCGCGCAGGCGTCCGTTCGCGTTGGTCATCTGTCCTCCTTTGCCGGCAACCGGTCCTTGACCCGGCGCGCATTTGCCTTCAAGCATGGCGGCGGAGTCATCGGACCGGTCGGAATCATCCCATGTCGCTTGACGTCGTCTGTATCGGCGAGCCGCTCTACGAGCTGAACCAGCAGGCGGACGGGCGGTTTCTGCCCGGCTTCGGCGGCGATACCATGAATGTCGCCATCGCCGCTGCGCGCCTCGGCGCACGCACCGCGATGGTCAGCAAGCTCGGCACCGACCCCTTCGGCGATGCCATCGAGGAGCTGCTGCGCGCGGAGCGGGTCGACGTGAGCGGGATCAGCCGGCATCCGATGGCACCGACCGGGCTCTATCTGGTGACGCATGTCGCCAAGGGCCACAGCTTCACCTATTACCGCAAGGGATCGGCGGCGAGCCTGCTGCGCCCCGCCGATGTGCCGGCCGAACTGGTCGGGTCGGCCAGATACCTGCACGTCTCCGGGATCAGCCAGGCGATCAGCGCCTCGGCGCGCGAGGCGATCGACCACGCCATCGAGATCGCACGCGGCGCCGGCGTGGCGCTGTCCTACGACACCAATCTGCGCACGCGCCTGTGGCCAGTGGAAGAGGCGCGGCCGGTGGTCGATCGCACCGCGCGGCAGGCACGTTTCCTGAAGACCTCGCTGGAGGATTCCGAGGCGCTGCTGGGGGTGGGCGATCCGGCGGGCATCGCCGATCACTTTCTCGGCCTCGGCTGCGGGATCGTCGTCGTCACACTGGGCAAAGCCGGGGTGTATCTGGCGGAGGCGGACAAGCGGGAAAGCATTGCCGGTTTCCCGGTCGAGGCCGTCGACGCGACCGGCGCCGGGGATGCCTTCACCGGTGCCTTCCTCGCCGAACTGGCGGCGGGACGCGATGCGGCGCAAGCGGCGCGCTTCGCCAATGCGGCGGCGGCGCTGTCGACCCTCGACTACGGCGCCATCAAGCCCTTGCCGCGCCGCGACGCGGTGGAGCGCTTCCTGAATCGGAACGGCTAGCCGCATCGCAGCTCAATCCGGGGTGAGCCGGAAATCCTTGCCCTCGGGCAAGGTCTGGCCGCCATCGACGATGATGGTCGTGCCGGTGATGTAGCTGGCATCGTCGGAGGCCAGGAACAGCACGGTATTGGCGATGTCGCGCGGCGTGCCGAGCCGGCCGAGCGGCACGGCGTCCTCCATGGTCTTGATGAAGGCGGCGCTGCGATGCGTCTTCATGCCCTCGGTCAGGATGTTGCCGGGCTCGACGCCGTTCACCGTGATGCCGTAGCCCGAAAATTCCAGCGCCGCCGCCTTGATGAAGCCGTTGATGCCGGCCTTGCTGGCGGAATAATGGCCGTGGCCGGGCGAGGTCACGCGCGGGCCGGTGATGGAGGAGGTGAAGATCATCCGCCCAGACTTCCGCGCCTTCATGTGCGGCAGCGCCGCCTGGGCGGCGAGGAAGGTGCCCTTCAGGTTGACCGCCAGAACCTTGTCCCATTCGTCGGGATCGGTGTTCTCGATCAGCGTCCAGGGGTAGATGCCGGCATTCTGGACCAGGATGTCGAGCCTGCCATAGGCTGCAAGCGTCTCGGCCACGGCGCATTCGGCATCCGCCTTGCGGCTGATATCGACGGCGACGAAACGGCCGTTCAGGCGGGCGGCGGTCGCCTTCCCGGCTTCGACCTCGGAATCGGCGATGACGACCTTGGCCCCTTCCTCGACGAAGCGCTGGGCGATGCCCTCGCCGATGCCACGCGCGGCGCCGATGACCAGGGCGACGCGATCCTGCAAGCGCCCGCTCATGCCAGCCCCCTCATGCCAACCTCTGCCTGACCTGGAGTTTGAGGGTGTCGATCAGCACCGCGGCCAGCACCAGGGCGCCGAGGATCATCTGCGTGTAATGCGCCGGCAGGCCCATCAGGTTGATCGCGGTGTGAATGGAGGAGAGCAGCAGCACGCCGGCATAGACGCCGGGTAGCTGGCCGATGCCGCCCTTCAAGCTGACGCCGCCGATGACCACGGCTGCGAAGGCGTTGAACAGCATGCCGACTCCGAGGTTGGCCGTGGCACCCGAGGTGCGGATGGCGAGCAGCCAGCCGGCCACGCCGGAGATGGCGCCGGCCAGGATGAAGGTGACGAAAACCAGTTTGTCGACCTTGATGCCGGCGCGGAACGGCGCCACCGGATTGCCGCCGATCATGGTCACATGCCGCCCGAACGGCGTCTTGGCCAGGATGAAGGTGAAGATAGCGAACAGGGCGATGGCGAGCCAGGCAATGAGCGGCACATAGGCCACCGTCTCGATGCCCATGAAGCGCAGCGAGGGCGACAAATCCTGGGCCGAGCGGCCGCCGGAGATCGCCACCACCAGGCCGCGCACCCAGATATAGGCGGCGAGGGTGACGATGAAGGCGTTCATTTTGAGGCGCACGACCAGCCAGCCATTGGCGGCGCCGATCGCGCCGCCGACCGCGATGGCCAAGGCGAGGGAAATCGGGATCACCAGCCACTCCGGCGTGAAGGTGTAGCCGAGGCCGATGCCGTGGGAACAGAACAGGATGCCGGTCACCATCGCGGTCAGGGCGGCGACGGATTCGACCGACAGGTCCATGTTGCCGGCGATGATGACGATGGCGAGGCCGATCGCCATGACCCCGACGAAGGTTGATTGCTCGATGATGTTGGCGAAGATGCCGATCTGGAAGAAATTCGGGATGGCGATGGAAAACACCGCCAGGACGATGACGAGCATGATCCAGACGAGGTTGTCGAGCATGAACTCGATCAGTGCCCGGCGTTCCTTCGAGATCATCGAATGAGGCTCCGAAAAGATGGCCCCGGGGCAGAAGGCCCCGGGGCTGTTCCTCTGCTTACTCGACCGGCGTGACCGGGTCGGTCGGGGCCTTCATGTTGCCCCAGAACCGCGGCTCGTCGATGTTGTCCTTGGTGATCGCCGCACCCGGGATCTTCAGGTTCGGACCCCAGGATTCGATGGTCAGGGTGGAATCGAGGCCAAGCACCTTGTAGGTGCCGGGCTTCAGCTCTTCCTTGTTCACCACCTTGTCGGCGAACATCGCGATCGCGGCCGCCTGCGCATAGAGCGGCTGCTCGACCTCGACCTGCTCCCAGCCCTTGCGGATCAGGTCCAGGCCGACCGGCGCGCCGTTGGACGAGACCAGCAGCACATCACCCGGCTTCTTGCCCTTGGCTTCCAGCGACGCCACGGCGGCGACGGCCAGATGCGCCGCATGCACGAAGATCAAATCGATGTCCGGGTTGGCCAGCAGCTGGTCGGCGACGATGGTGCCGGCATTGGAGGCTTCCCACTGCATGGCGGGCAGCGAGATGATCTGCACGCCTGGGAAGGCCGCCATCTTCTCCTCGAAGCCCTTCTGGATGTCGAGGGTATAGGGATCCGACGGATCGCCCAGGACCTGCAGCACCTTGCCCTTCACGTCGCCGTTCTTCTCCTTCAGCAGGCGCTCGATCTCGCCTGCCGCGACGTAACCGATCTCCACCGTGCCGGCGACGGAGGTGAAGTCCGACGGCGTCGAGGTGATCTGGCGGTCGAAGATCATGACCGGGATGCCGGCGGCGCGCGCCTTTTCGATTGACGGCTTCAGCGCATTGAAGTCGACGGCGGCCAGAACGATCGCCTTCGGTTTCAAATTGATGACGTCGTTCATCTGGCTCTGCTGCAGGTCGGTCTTGTTGTCGGCATTGAGCGTGACCGGCTCATAGCCGACATCCTTCAGGAACTTCTCGATGGCCGAGACCGATTCCGTCTGGAATTCGTCCAGCAGGGTCGGGACCATGTAATAGATCGTGCCCTTGGACTCCGCCCAGGCGGAGGATGTCATCGCCGTGCCAACCAGGGCGGCCGCGGCGACGAGGGTACGCAACAGACGCTTCATCTCGCTTCTCCTCTGTCCTTAGTGTTGTTGCAGGCTTTTTTGGGTTTCTTGGGCATCGGCCGGGATGGCCTCGCCATGGATCGCTCCGCCGGTGATCATCTGAACGACCTCGTCCGGAGAGGTTTGCGTGCGCAGCACATTGCCGGCGACCTTGCCCTGGCGGATGACGACGATGCGGTCCGCCACCTGGAAGGCCTGGGCCATGATGTGGGTGATGATGACGACGCCGATGCCCTGCGCGGCGATGCGTTTGATCATCTCCAGGCCACGCCGGGTCTGCTCGACGCCGAGCGCGGCGAAGGGCTCGTCCAGCAGCACCAACTTGCCGCCCCAATGGACGAAGCGGTTGAGCTCGATCGCCTGACGCTGGCCGCCGGAGAGGTGCTCGACGTTTGTGCGCAGCGAAGGAATCTTCGTTCCGGCATTGGCCATCGCCTTGGCGACGGCGGCTTCCATCTCCGCCTCCTGCAGGATCGGGATGCCGAGGAAGCGCTTCACGATCTCGCGCCCCATGAAGAAATTGGCGACCACGTCGACATTGGTGCACAGCGACAGGTCCTGGTAGACCGTCTCGATGCCGGCGGCCTTGGCCTCGGCTGGCGAACTGAAATTGCGCTCCTCGCCCTCGAAGATCACCTTGCCGCCGCTCTGCTCCAGGCCGCCGGAGATGATCTTCACCAGGGTCGACTTGCCGGCGCCGTTGTCGCCGAGCAGGGCCACCACTTCGCCGCGCTTGATCTCGAAGCTGATGCCGCGCAGGGCCTCGATGGCGCCGAAATTCTTGGTGATGTTGTCCAGCCGCAGCAGGGATTTGGGTTCGGTCATGCGGCCTCCGTGCGGCTGGACATCATGGGGTCGCGCGCGCCGCGCTCGTCCTCGCCCGCGAACAGCACGCCGAAGCGCGGCGACAGCACGCCGGAGACGGCGAGGGCCGCCGCGCCCCGCAGCACCGCGTCGGGGCCGCTCGCGGAAAGGGTGACACGCGGCGCCGCGCGGCCGGTCCTTTCGGCGACCGAATGGGGCAGGGGCGCGGCCGCTTCCAGCAGTTCGGCCAGCAGGTGGTCCTGCGCCAGGCCGCCGATCACGATGGTTTCGGGGTCGAACAGGTTCTCGATGGTGACGATGGCGCTGCGGAACAAGGGTGCCGCTTCCTTGACCCAGCCCGCGCGGCCGATCTTGCGCGCCCGTCGTTCCAGCGCCTCCAGCGACAGGTAGCGCTCCAGGCAGCCGCGATTGCCGCAAGGGCAGGGCTCGCCCCCCGGCACCAGCGGCAGATGGCCGATCTCGCCCGCGTTGTTGTGCGCGCCGCGCAAGGGGGCGCCGTCATGCACCATGCAGCCGCCGAGACCGACGCCGAAATAGAGGTAGTAGAACTCGCGCAGGCTCCGACCGATGCCATAGAGCCGCTCGCCCAAAGCCGCGGCGGCGAGGTCCACCTCGACGAAGGCGGGCAGGCCGGCGACCTTGGCCAGTCGCTCGCGCACCTTCACGCCTTTCCAGCCTTCGAGGGTGGTCGGGCCGACGAAGCTCATGGATTCGACGTCGAACGGGCCGGGCATGGCGAGGCCGATGCCGAGCATCCGGCCCTGCGGCTTCAGCTTGCGGAGTGCGGCGACCAGCTTGCCGATCTCGCGAAAGGCGGTGTCGGGCGCGAGGTGCGCCAGCTCGCGCTTGCGCCGGGCGATGACTTCGCCGGCCAGGTTGATCAGCGCCGCCTCGAGCCCGATCGGCGTTACGTGGACGCCAATTGCGAAGCCGCCCTCGGGATTGATAATCAGCGATGTCGCCGGATAGCCGCGACCCTTCGGCTCCTCGCGCGCGCCGAGGATGAAGCCCTGCAGCTCCAGCTCGCGGATGATGGTGGAGACCGTCTGCACCGTGAGGCCGACGCGCTTGGCGATGTCGCCGCGCGCGACGGGGCCGTGCAGCCGGATCGTCTCGAGGACGATGCGCCGGTTGTACGGACGGCCGTACTCCTGGTTGGTCCCCTTCAAGGCCATTTGCGACCTTCTTGCTTCCCTGTGCCCTGACGCTAGCACCGGGGAAAATATTAAGTCAAATGGATTTCAAAAATATTGAGGAACTGGTTGCGATCGGAGCAGCCCGCTTCACGCGGTGCGTGCGGACAGCGCCTTCTTCGTGCGGGCGTCGGCCGGCATATAGATGGTGAAGCGGACATCCTCGATCCCGTCCGGCCGGAAGGTGGCGTAGTCAAGGGAGAGACGTCCGAGCTTCGGGTGCGCCAGATCCTTGTGGAGCGCGGCCGGCTCGCGCACATCGCGCCGGTGCCAGAGGGCCTGGAAATCCGGGCTCGCTTGCCCCAGCGCTTTGACGAAGTGGAGGAAGCCAGGATCGGCGGCGAGACGCGCGGTGGTGGCGCGGAATTGCGCGACGGCGGAGTCCCGGATCGCCTCGATGGCGACGAAAAGCCCGCCCCAGTCGGGCTCGCAGAACAGCAGCCAGAGGATGTTGCGCCGCTCCGCCGGGAAACGCGCGAAATCACCGAACAGGCGCACCGCCGGTGCGTTCCAGCCGATCACGTCCCACATCGCGTTGACCGCGTAAGCGGGATGCGGTGACAGCCCGGCGAGGGCCCGTTGCAACGGCGCGGGCAGTTCCCGCACCAGATTGATCGCGGAGGCGGGCTCCAGATCCGGCCGCGCGAGGCGGAAGAGATGCGCTCGCTCCGCCGCGTCGAGGCGGAGGGCGCGGGCGAGGCCGTCAACGGCGCGCGGCGATGGCGTGACGGTCCGCGCCTGCTCAAGCCATGTGTACCAGGTCACGCCGATGCCGGCGGCTTGAGCCACCTCCTCGCGCAGCAAGCCCTTGGCGCGGCGGCGGCGGCCGGTCGCCAAGCCGACCGCGGCCGGCGCCAAGCGTTCGCGGCGGTCGCGCAGGAACTGGGCGAGAACGCGGCGGCGATCTGTGTCGGCGGCGTCGGAATTGCGCATGGTGGTATTTCCGCTACCAGTATAAATGAGCTTCTTGTCCCGGTAGGAAATGACTCTAGCTTCCGTGCATCCATGCCAGCAAGGAGGCTCTCCATGACCGAAACAGGCCGGAAACTGGCCGCCGCGGCCCTAGCCGCGACCGTGGCCACCATGCCAGCCGCCGTGCTCGGCGACTCAACGGTCGCGGCCGCCGCGCCGGGCCCGCTCACGGCAATCCGCAACATTGACTATGTGATCGTCTTCGCTCGCGACATGGCGGCGATGCGCAAGTTCTATGGCGAGGTGATGGGATTTCCCGTCTATCGCGATGTCGGCCCGGGCTGGATCGAGTACCGCGTCGGCGGCACGCTGCTGACGCTGACCGAGCATGGACTGGTGTTCAACGACGCCAAGACGCCGCAAGGCGCGCTGTCGCTGCAACTCGCCTTCCGCGTTTCGCGGGCGGAAGTCGATGCCTGCGCCGAAGCGCTCAAGCGGCGTGGTATCGCCCTGATCGACGAGCCGAAGGACCAGCCCTGGGGCCACCGGACGCTGTTCTTCCGCGACCCCGACGGCAACGTCCTGGAAATCTACGCCGACCTCTAGGCGTTCAGCATGCGCTGCAGGAACATGAGGTCGAGCCAGCGGTCGAACTTCCAGCCGACTTCGCGCAGTTCCGCGACCCTCTCGAAGCCGAAATTGGCACGCGGGCGCAGGCTGGCCGCGTTGGCCGCGTCGATACCGGCCAGCATGGTGTGGAAAACTCTTTGTGCGGCGGAGGCGACGATGGCCGGCAGCAGGGCCGAGCCGATACCGCCGCCGCGCTGGCCGTATTCCTGGTTGGTTCCCCTCAAGACCATTTGGGGCCTTTTCCTCTGCCTGCGCCGTCAGGCCGGCACCCAAAAAATATGTCAGATGGATTTCGAAAAAGGGAACCAGGGGCGCCAGCGACGCCGCGTGGAAGTTCCATTCAAGATGCGTCGGATTGTCAAAAGGGCGGAAATGCTTGAATCTGTCGCGCGACCTTCGGTCATTCTCACGGAGGCTAAGCGCGAGAGGCGAATGACCAAAGCAGAGAGAACATCAGCCGCAACGACCCTCTCGGGCGCCAAGCTTCAATTGGTTGGCGCCGGCCTAATCGTTCTGTCGACCATCGCCATCGCAATCGTCCCAAGTCTTGCAAAACTCGCCTATGACGGTGGCAGCAATACGCTGAGCGTCATCACCGGGCGCAGCGTTTTCTCGGTCGTGATGACGTTCCTGCTGGCCATCGCACTGCGTCAGCCCCTGGTCATTGCCAAGACGCCGCTGCTGATTGGCCTTTCCATGGGCGCGGGTTATGCTGTCATCCTCTATGGCTATCTCGGGGCGGTGAACTATCTCCCCGTCAATCTCGTAATCCTGATCTATTTCATCCATCCGTTGCTGGTCGGACTCATTGTCATGATCCTTGGCCAGGAACGCCTTACAGTCATATCCGTCGGCGCGCTATCCCTGGCGTTGCTGGGCCTTGGCCTGGCTCTCGGCTTGTCGCTCGGGGACCTGAATTGGACGGGCGTTGCGCTTGCGACCGTGTCCATGGTGGTGACGGCGATCGTGATCGTCGGCAATTCCCGCGCGCTACGTGAGGCGCCGGCGCTGAGCATCGGTTTCTACATGATGCTTTCGGCGGCTGCCGTGCTCACCGTGCTGTTCCTTGCGTTCGGAACCTTGGCGCTGCCAAACACGCGGCTTGCGTGGGTCGGGTTCGCAGGCGTGGCGGTCGCCGCGACAGGCGGAACCTTGGCGTTCCTATGCGGCATGGTCTATGTCGGAGCGGCGCGCGCCGCGATGATCAGCAATCTCGAGCCGGTCATCGGCGTCCTATTCGCCCTTGCCGTCTTGGGGGAGCGGGTCACTCTCCTGCAGGGTTCGGGCATCGCCATGGTCATCGCAGCCATCTTCTTGATGGAGTGGCGACGTTGACCCGGTGGATCTAGTCCGCCCGTCGCAGCATACGCTGCAGGAACACGAGATCGAGCCAGCGGTTGAACTTCCAACCGACCTCGTGGAACTGCGCCACCTTCTTGAAGCCGAACTTTGCGTGCAGGTGCAGGCTGCCCTCATTGGCGGCGTCGATGCCGGCAATCATGGTGTGGAAGCCGCGCCGCGCCGCATGGTCGACGATTGCCGGGAGTAGCGCCGATCCGATGCCGTGACCGCGTTTGTCTGCGGCGACGTAGATCGAGTTCTCGACCGAGTGCAGATAGGCGGGCCAGGGGCGGAAGGGGCCATAGCTGCCGAAGCCGGACAGGGTCCCATCCACCTCTGCCACCAGCACTGGCCAGCTCTCGGCGCGCTTGGCTTCGAACCAGGCGGTGTGCGCCTCGGCCGTTCGCGGCTCATAGCTGTAGATCGCGGTCGTGTTGGCGATTACCTCGTTGTAGATGGCGAGCATGGTGGGAAGATCCGCCGGCGCGGCGTCGCGGATATGCAGGGTCATGGGCTCTTGTCTCGGTTGCGACGTCCACTATAGTAGAGGAATGGAGACGATCATGGAAGAGGCGCTAGAGGCCCGGATCGCCGTGCGTATCCGGGCGGAGCGGGAGGCGCGCGGCTGGAGCCTCGATCAGCTCGCGGAGCGCTCCGGCGTTTCGCGCGCCATGATCAGCAAGGTGGAGCGGCAAGAAAGCTCGCCGACCGCCGTGCTGCTCGGGCGGCTCTCCGCCGCTTTCGGGCTGACGCTGTCGCAATTGCTGGTGCGGGCTGAGCAGGGGGCGGGCGGGTTTGCGCTTCATCGCCGGCGCGATCAGAAGACGTGGCGCGATCCGGAAACGGATTTCGAGCGCCGCTCCTTGACGCCGCCCGGCGCGGCGACGCCGTTGGAACTGGTCGCCGGCGACTTGCCGCCCGGCGGGGCAATCGACTATCCGGCTGCGGCCTTCGCCATGATCGAGGACCAGCAGATCGTCGTGCTCAGCGGCAAGCTGCGCTTCACGCAGGGCGCCGCGACTTATGATCTCGGTCCCGGCGATTGCTGCCGCCTGGGCCCGCCGGCCGATTGCCGGTTCGAGAATGCCGGCACCGCGCCCTGCCGCTACATCGTGGCGGTTCTGCGAAGGAAGAGCTAGTCAAACACTTGTCGTTTTCCCGAACTTACACCTTTACCCAGGCGCCGTTCTTCTTCGATGACTTCACCGCCGCCTCGACGAAGGCGACGCCGCGCACGCCGTCGGCGACGGTCGGGAAGGTGACAGCGGAATCGGCCTTCTTGCCGCCGCGCGCGGCGCGGATCGCCGCGGCGATCTCGGTGTAGAGATTGGCGAAGCCTTCAAGGTAGCCTTCGGGGTGTCCCGGCGGGACGCGGGTTACGCGCGCCGCGGCGGCGTTTGCACTGCCGGTGCCGCGCGAGATGATGCGGGGCGGCTGGCCGAAGGGTGCGAAGGTGAGCTGGTTCGGGTGCTCCTGCTCCCAGGAAATGCCGCCCTTGGTGCCGTAGACGCGCAGGCGCAGGCCGTTCTCGTTGCCCGGGGCCACCTGGCTTGCCCACAGTAATCCCTTGGCGCCGCCCTTGAAGCGCAGCATCACATGCACGTTGTCATCCAGCTTGCGCCCCTTCACGAAGCTGGTGAGGTCGGCGCTTAAGGAGTCGAGCGTCAGGCCGCTGACGAAGCAGGCGAGGTCGTAGGCGTGGGTGCCGATGTCGCCGATGCAGCCACCGGCGCCCGATTGCTTCGGATCGGTGCGCCAAGCGGCCTGTTTCTGTCCCGTCGCTTCCAGCTTCTCGGTCAGCCAGTCTTGCGCATACTCGACCTGCACCACGCGCAGTTCGCCGAGTTCGCCGGCTTCGATCATCGCGCGGGCATGACGCACCATCGGATAGCCGGTGTAGTTGTATGTCACGGCGAATATCCGCTTGCTGGCCGCCGCGGCCTTCTGCAGCGACAACGCCTCCTTGAGGCTTGTGGTCAGCGGCTTGTCGCAGATCACGTGGATACCGGCCTTCAGGAATGCCATGGCGACCGGCGCGTGCATGTGGTTCGGCGTGACGATGGAGACCGCCTCGATGCCGTCCGGCCGCTTGGCCTCGAACTTCGCCATCGCTTCGTAATCCGAATAGACCCGGTCGGCCGCCAGGCCGAGGGCTACACCCGAGCGCATGGCCTTCTCCGGTGTGGAGGAGAGGGCGCCGGCCACCAACGCATAGTGATCATCCATGCGCGCGGCGATGCGATGTACGGCGCCGATGAAGGCGCCTTCGCCGCCGCCAACCATGCCGAGACGCACCCTCTTGTCAGCCGTTTCCCGGCTGCGGCCTTCGATCGACATGCAACCTCTCCCTTAGCGGATGCCGAGCATCTTGCGGTTGGCCTTGAGATCGGCGCCGCCTGCGGCGAAATCGTCGAAGGCCTTCTCGGTCACCCGGATGATGTGGTCCTTGATGAAGGCGGCGCCTTCGCGCGCTCCTTCCTCGGGATGCTTGATGCAGCATTCCCATTCGAGCACGGCCCAGCCCTGGAAGCCGTATTGCGCGAACTTCGAGAAGATGGCGCGAAAGTCCACCTGCCCGTCGCCGAGCGACCGGAAGCGCCCCGCGCGGTTGATCCAGGACTGATAGCCGCCATAGACGCCGGTGCGACCGTTCGGGTTGAGCTCGGCGTCCTTCACATGGAACATCTTGATGCGCTCGTGATAGATGTCGATGTATTCGAGATAATCGAGCGCCTGCAGCACGAAGTGCGACGGGTCGTAAAGGATGTTGCAGCGCGGATGGTTCTTCACCCGCTCCAGGAACATCTCGAACGTCACGCCGTCATGCAGATCCTCGCCGGGATGAACCTCGTAGCAGACATTGACGCCGGCCTTGTCGAAGGCGTTGAGGATCGGGTGCCAGCGCTTGGCGAGTTCGTCGAACGCCGTCTCGACCAGGCCCGCGGGGCGTTGCGGCCATGGATAGAAATAGGGCCAGGCCAGCGCGCCGGAGAAGGTGACGTGGTCGGTCATCCCCATGTTCTTCGAGGCCTTGGCGGCGAGCATCATCTGGTCGACCGCCCATTGCTGGCGTGCCCTGGGGTTGCCGCGCACCTTCGGGTCGGCGAAGCCATCGAAGGCGGCATCGTAGGCGGGGTGAACGGCAACCAGCTGACCCTGGAGGTGCGTCGACAACTCGGTGATGTGGATGCCGTGCTTGTGGGCGACGGCCTGCACGTCCTCGCAATAGGCCTTCGAGCGCGCGGCCTGGCTCAGATTGAACAGGCGCTTATCCCAGCTCGGCATCTGCACGCCCTTGAAGCCGAGCTTCGCCGCCCATTTGCAGATGCTATCGAGCGAGTTGAACGGTGGCGTGTCGCTCGCGAACTGGGCCAGGAAGATCGCCGGGCCCTTGATGTTGGTCATCGCCATATGTCTGTCCCTCCCAGGGTGATCCGCGAAGTCTGCGCTTCGTCGGACGCGTCATTAGAGATAGGAGTTCACCAGGTTTTCAAGATATTCCTGCCGGCCGGAGCGCGGTTGCGGTTCGTGGTTGCGGGCCTCGATTGCGGCGGCTATGTCGGCGAGCGACCGCTTGCCGCTGAGCATCGCCTGGCCTTCCGGCGTGTCCCATCCGGCGTAGCGCTCCTTCACATGGGCGGCGAGCGCGCCGTCCTCGATCATCTTCGCGGCGATGAGCAGGCCGCGCGCACTCACGTCCATGCCGCCGATATGGGCATGCAGTAAATCGTCGGGGTCGAGCGACTGGCGCCGGATCTTGGCGTCGAAATTGAGCCCGCCGGTGGTGAAGCCGCCGCCCTGAAGGATGTAGTACATGGCCAGTGCGGTTTCGGAGACATTGTTGGGGAACTGGTCGGTGTCCCAGCCGAGCTGCGGGTCGCCGCGATTCATGTCGATCGACCCGAAGATGCCGAGCGCCACGGCCAGCGCGATCTCATGCTCGAAGGTGTGGCCGGCAAGGGTCGCGTGGTTGGCTTCGATGTTGACCTTCACCTCCTTGTCGAGCCCGTAGCGGCACAGGAAGCCGTAGACCGAGGCGGTGTCGAAATCATACTGGTGCTTGGTCGGCTCGCGCGGCTTGGGCTCGATCAGGACGGTGCCCTCGAAGCCGATCTTGTGCTTGTGCTCGACCACAAGATTGAGGAAGCGGCCGAGCTGGTCCATCTCGCGCCTGAGGTCGGTGTTGAGCAGCGTCTCATAGCCTTCGCGCCCGCCCCAGAGCACGTAGTTGACGCCGCCCAGCTCATGCGTCATCTCCAGCACGTTCTTCACCTGGGCCGCCGCATAGGCGAACATGTCCGGGTCCGGATTGGTGGCGGCGCCGGCCATGAAGCGGCGGTTCGAGAACAGGTTGGCGGTGCCCCAGAGCGGTTTCAGCGACGTGCCTTCCATCCGCTTGGCAAAATGCTCGCCGATCTGCCGCACATTGCGATTTGACTCGGCGATCGAGGCGCCTTCCGGCGCGATGTCGCGGTCGTGGAAGGTGAAGAACGGCACCCGCATCAGGCGGAACAGCTCGAAGGCGATGTCGGCCTTTATCCGGGCCATCTGCATGGCATCGCCGGCCTGCATCCAGGGGCGCAGGAAGGACTCCCCGCCGAAGGGGTCGGTGCCCGGCCAGCAGAAGCTGTGCCAGTAGCAGATGGCGAAGCGGAGGTGATCCGCCATGCGCTTGCCGAGCACGATCTTGTCGGGATCGTACCATTTGAAGGCGAGGGGGTTGCGCGAGGCCGGGCCTTCATAGGGAATGGGCCGGTCGACGCTGAAGAAATTTCCTGTGCTCATCGGGTCGCCTCCTTGATCCCTGGGTAGAGTTTTCTGTAGCGCGCGAAAGCCGCGTCATAAGCGTCGCGCAAAGCAGGCTCCGGCGCGATGGTGGCGCTGCGCTGCGGCTTGCGGCAGACCTCGCGCGGGTCTTCGCCCGTCGCGGCCATGCGCCCGAGCAGCGCCGCGCCGGCCGCGCCGCTCACCTCGCTGTCGGCAAGCCGGTGAATGGGCAGGTCGAGCACGTTGGCGATGATGCGCAGCCACAAGGCGGAGCGCGAACCGCCGCCGATCGCATCAGCCTCTTCGAGTTTCGTTCCGGCACCCCGCAGCGCCTCCAGACAATCCCGCAGGGCGAAAGCGACGCCCTCCAGCACCGCCTGGGTCAGATCCTTGCGGCCGGTCTGGTGCGACAGGCCGGCGAAGGCGCCGCGGATTTCGGCGTCGTTGTGCGGCGTGCGCTCGCCGGAAAGATAGGGCAGGAACAGCAGGTCGCCGGGGCGGGCGAGGACCTCGCCCCGCTCGCGCAGCAGATCGGCCTCCGGTGCGTTGAGCAGATGGGAGAGCCAGGACAGGCAGGATGCGGCGGAGAGGATGACGCCCATCTGGTGCCAGGTATCCGGCAGGCAGTGGCAGAAGGCATGCACCGCCGCCTTCGTGTTCGGGGCGAAACCCGCGGTCGTCGCCCACAGCACGCCCGACGTGCCGAGCGAGACGAAGGCGTCGCCGGGATTGATCGCGCCGAGCGCGACGGCGCCCGCGGCATTGTCGCCGGCGCCGCCCGCCACGATCGGTGCCCGCGCCATGCCCCAGCGTTGCGCCAGGTCGGGCCGCAATTGGCCCGCGGGTCGGCTGCCTTCAACCAGTGCCGGCATCTGGGCGCGCGACAGATGCGTGGCCGCCAGTGCCTCGTCGGACCAGCGGCGCGCGCCCACGTCGAGCCACAGCGTGCCGGACGCGTCCGACATGTCCTCGAAGAATTCCCCGGTCAGGCGGTAGCGCAGATAGGCCTTTGGCAGCAGCACTTTCGCCACCTTGGCGAAGATCGCGGGCTCGTGCCTTTCGACCCATAGCAGCTTGGGCGCGGTGAATCCCGGCATGGCCGGGTTGCCGGTGATGCGCCCGAGTTCGGGCAGTCGCTGCTCCAGCTCGCGGCATTCCGCCGCCGCGCGGACATCGTTCCACAGGATGCACGGCCGCAACACCTGGCCGGCGGCATCGAGCAGCGTAGCACCGTGCATCTGGCCGGAGAGGCCGATACCGGCAACGGCGGCCATCTCCTTGGGCGCTTGTTGCGCCAGTTCGTCGAGCGTCTGCAGCGCCGCAATCCACCAGCTCTCGGCATCCTGTTCGGAATGGCCCGCCGCCGGCCGCTGCACGTCGAGCGGCGCGGTCGCGGCGGCCCGGATGCCGTTGCGCTCGTCCAGCAACACGCTCTTGACCGACGATGTGCCGAGATCGATGCCGATGAACATGGGCTTCCGGTCAGGGCAGATTGTCGCGCAGGAAGATGTCGATGCGGATCCGCTCCTGGTCGTCGATCACCGGCAGGCTGGCACATTGCGCCAGCAGGATGCGGGCCGCCGACCGCGCCTCGTGCCCGGGGTCCTGGTTGATGACGGCCGCCATGGTGCCGTGCATGAGATAGCGGCGGGAATGGTCGGTCAGCTCGTGACCGATGAAGATCACATCGCGGGCGCGGCCCGACTTTTCCAGTGCGTCGGCAATGCCGCGATTGCCGGCACCGATGCTGTAGATGCCGACCAGTTCCGGTTCCGCCGCCAGCAGCGCCGCGGCGACGCTGCGGCACCGCTCGGTGTCGTCGCGCCCCTCCAGGGCGGGCAGAGTGCGCAGCGTCGGGAACTCGGAGGCCAGCACCTGCTGGAAGCCGTACATGCGCTCGACATGGTCGCGCAGCGCGAGGCTGCCGGCGATCAGGCCGATGGGCCCGCTGCGCCCGCCGGCGAAGCGAGCCATCAGGGTTCCCGCGGTGCGACCGGCGGCGGAGTTGTCGATGCCGACGAAGCGGTGGCGTCTGGAATTGGGCACGTCGGAGACCAGCGTGACGACGCTCACCCCGGAGTCGACCAATGCGTTGATGGCATCGCGGACCAGCGGGTGGTCGAGCGCCACCGTGGCGACGCCGTGATAGCGCCCGATCAGGCCGCGCAGCGTCTCCGCCAGCACACTGGGATCGAAGACGTCGACGCGGATGAGATCGCCGTAGGCCTGCTGGTCGGCGAGCGCGATGAGGGTGCGCTCGACCTGGCCGGCCAGAAGATTCATGAAGCTGTTGGTGCCGCTCGGGAGCACGAAGCAGAACTGGTACTGGATGCCGCGCGCCAGCCGCACCGCGGCGGGGTCGGGGCGATAGCCGAGGCGTACCAGGGCCTGCTCGACGCGCTCGGCCGTGCGCGGGCTGACGCCGGGCCGGTGATTGAACACGCGGTCGACGGTGGCGAGGCTCACGCCGGCAACATCGGCGACATCGACAAGGGTGGTCCGGCGGCGGCGATTCGACATGCGCTCAGACATAGCTCAGGCAGAATGAGGGGCGCAACGCAGAAATGAGGGCAAAACGTCATTTGTGGTGATGGCATGTTACGTGGCGCTGTCTCCTGTTTAGCAGGGAGAACTGCGATCGCTTCGCATGCGCACAAACCCCCGGCGATAATGCTGCGATGCAGCGACGATTTCTGCGTCTTTTTGCATTTCAGGCCTTGTCATGTTTAGTAATCGACCATAACACTAAACATCACGACGGGGCCGCAGAATTCCGTCACCGTGGCCGCGGCGGCATCAAACCAGAACAATCCCGGCCCGACAGGGAATGAGGGCGGGGCGGGGATCTCCCGGCGGCAGGGCGCGCGGGAGTCAATCGCAACACATGGGAGGAACCCAAATGAGGAAACTACTGGCGGGCGCGAGCGCGCTGGCTGCGGTCATGGCATTGGCGCCGACCGGTGCTGCCCAGGCTGACGAACTGACCTTGTGCTGGGCGGCCTGGGACCCGGCCAATGCCCTGGTCGAGCTGTCCAAGGACTTCACCGCCGCGACCGGCACCGACATGAAATTCGAGTTCGTGCCGTGGCCGAACTTCGCCGACCGCATGCTCAACGAGCTCAATTCCGGCGGCAAGCTGTGCGACCTGCTGATCGGCGATTCGCAGTGGATCGGCGGCTCGGCGGAGAACGGCTATTACGTGAAGCTCAATGATTTCTTCGACAAGGAAGGAATCAGCATGGACGACTTCGCGCCGGCCACCGTCTACGCCTATTCGACCTGGCCAAAGGGCACGCCGAACTACTGGGCGCTGCCGGCCATGGGCGACGCCAACGGCTGGTTCTACCGCAAGGACTGGTTCGAGAATCCGGAGATCGCCGGCGAGTTCAAGGCGAAATACAACCGCGATCTCGCCCCGCCGAAGACCTGGACCGAGCTGAAGGAGACGGCGGAGTTCTTCCAGGGCCGCCAGATCGACGGCAAGACCGTCTACGGCGCGGCGATCTTCACCGAGCGCGCCTCGGAAGGCATCACCATGGGCGCCACCTCGGCGCTCTATCCGTACGGCTTCAAATACGAGAACACGCCCGGCAAATACGATATGGAAGGCGCGGTGAACTCCGCCGACGCCGTCGCCGGCCTGGAGATGTACAAGGAAATCTACAAGTGCTGCACCCCTCCGGGCTACACCGACAGCTACATGGGTGAGGGCCTGGACGCCTTCAAATCCGGCCAGGTCGCCATGATGATGAACTGGTTCGCCTTCATGCCCGGCATGGCCAAGGACGAGAATGTCGGATCGAAGACCGGCTTCTTTGTCAATCCGGGCCAAAAGATCGCGGCTTCGACACTCGGCGGCCAGGGCATCTCGGTCGTCGCCAACACCGACAACATGGACGGCGCGCTGGCCTACATCAAATGGTTCGCCCAGCCGGACGTGCAGAAGAAATGGTGGTCGCTCGGCGGCTATGCCTGCCACAACGCGGTGCTGAACGACCCCGGCTTCAAGAGCTCGCAGCCTTTCGCCGCGCAGTTCCTGGAAGCCATGGGCGGCGTGCAGGATTTCTGGCAGGAGCCGGCCTATGCCTCGCTGCTCCAGGCCATGCAGAAGCGCCTGCATGACTATGTCGTGGCCGACAAGGGCACGGCGAAGGAAGCCCTGGACGGCCTGATCGTCGATTGGACCGCCATCTTCGAGGAAGAAGGCAAGCTCTAGACGTCGCTATACTCCCGCGACGGCATCCCCGGCAGAGCCGGGGATGCCGCTGGAGCTCAGGGATTTTACATGCCTGACGTGAATGCCATCGCCAACCGCGTCGCCGCCGCGACGCCGCCGAGCCTGGGACGCGCCGTGCGCGGCCTGTCCGACCGCTCGATTGCCTGGCTGTTCGTCGCGCCGACGATCATCCTGCTGCTGGCGATCAACATCTTTCCGCTGATCTGGACCATCTACCTGTCCTTCACCAACTACGCCTCGAACCGGCCGAACCGGGCGGTGGTGAATGTCGGCCTCAAATGGTACCAGGACATCCTGGGCTCGCCGGAGGTCTGGGCGGCGATGCAGGCGACGGCGCATTTCGTCTTCTGGACCATCTTCTTCCAGACGCTGATCGGCTTCACGCTCGCCTATCTCATCGACCGCAAATTCCGCGGCCACGCCTTCTGGACGACCATCATCCTCATTCCGATGATGCTGTCGCCGGCGGTGGTCGGCAATTTCTGGAAGTTCCTGTTCCAGCCGCAGATCGGCCTGTTCAACTACATCGTCTCGTTCTTCACCGGCATTCCCCCGTCCTCCTTCGAGATGCTGGGCTCCGTCACCCTCGCGCCCTGGGCGATCGTCATCGTCGACACCTGGATGTGGACGCCCTACGTGATGCTGATCTGCCTCGCCGGACTGCGCTCGATCCCGGACTACATCTATGAAGCGGCGGAAGTCGACCGCGCCTCCAAGTGGCGGCAGTTCTGGTCGATCACGCTGCCGATGGCGCTGCCCTTCATCATGCTGGCGGTGCTGTTCCGCGGCATCGAGAACTTCAAGATGTTCGACATGGTGGTGCTGCTGACCGGCGGCGGGCCGGGCTCGACCACCGAGCTCGCCTCGATCACGCTGAAGCGCCAGGCCTTTGAGGCCTACCGCACCGGCTATTCCTCCGCCTTCGCCATCATCCTGTTCGTGGTCATTTTCGGCCTGGCGAACATCTACGTGAAGGCGCTCAACAGGGTGAAGCAGCGATGAGCGGCGCGGTCACCACGGCGCATTCCGTCGTCGAGCCTTCGGCGACGTCGCGGCGCATCGCCGCCTTCCTGGTGATCCTCTATGCCGTGGTCACCATGGTCCCGCTCGCCTGGATCTTCGCCACTGCGTGGAAGACGCCGCCGGATTCGATCTCCTACCCGCCCAAGGTGGTGTTCGACCCGTCGCTCGAGGGCTATTGCAACCTGTTCACCACGCGCACCCGTCAGACCGACGAATACATCGAGGCGCTCGGCCCGCCGCAGGGTGCCTGCGACGAGGTCACCCGCAAGCGCGAGATGGTCATCGCCGGACCGTCCAACTATCTGCCGCGCTTCGTCAACTCGCTGATCATCGCCTTCGGCTCGACCTTCCTGGCGGTGTCGCTCGGCGTGTTCTCGGCCTATGCCTTCTCGCGCTTCAAGATCCCGCTGGCAGACGACCTTTTGTTCTTCATCCTGTCGACCAGGATGATGCCGCCGATCGCCGTCGCCATTCCGATCTACCTGATGTACCGGGAAATCGGCCTGTCGGATTCCGCGCTCGGCATGATCCTGCTCTATACCGCGGTCAATGTGTCGCTGGCGGTGTGGCTGCTCAAGGGTTTCATCGACGAGATCCCGCGCGAATACGAAGAGGCCGCGATGATCGACGGCTATACGCGGCTGCAGGCCTTCTTCAAGGTCGTGCTGCCCCAGGCCGCGACCGGAATCGCCGCCACCGCGATCTTCTGCCTGATCTTCGCCTGGAACGAATATGCCTTCGCCGTCCTGTTGACCTCGGGCGAGGCGCAGACCGCACCGCCCTTCATCCCCACCATCATCGGCGAGGGCGGCATGGACTGGCCGGCCGTCGGCGCGGGCACGACGCTGTTCCTGATCCCGATCGTGGTCTTCACGGTACTGCTGCGGAAACACTTGTTGCGCGGCATCACCTTCGGCGCGGTGCGCAAATGAGTGGGGAACAGCAGATGCGTCCCGGTCAGCCGGCAAGGAAACGTTGGCCCCGCTGGGCCCGACGCGGCCTCCTGGAGAATGTCGCCATCGGCTTGATCGCGCTCGGCGTGCTCATGCTGGTCCAGCCGGTCTCGATCACGCTTTACAGCTACTCTTTCGTCACGGTCCTGGCCGGTACGCTCATGTTCACCATCGTCAGCAAGTTCCCGGAGTAGGGCGATGGCGGAGATTCGCGTCGAGAACCTGCACAAGAGCTTCGGCGACTTCGCCGCGGTCAAGAACTCGAACTTTGTCGTCGAAAACGGCGAGTTTTTCATCCTGCTCGGCCCATCCGGCTGTGGCAAGACCACGACGCTGCGCATGATCGCCGGGCTGGAACTGCCGACCTCCGGCCGCATCCTGCTGGGCGGCGACGACGTCACCTTCAAGCGTGCGGCCGAGCGGGACATCGCGTTCGTATTCCAGCTCTTCGCGCTCTATCCGCACATGAACGTGCGGAAGAACATCGGATTCTCGCTGAAATGCCAGGGCACGCCGAGCGCCGAGATCAACCGCCGGGTGGAGGAGGCGGCGCGCATCCTGCGGATCGAGCATATCCTAGACAAGTCCGTCTCCGGCCTCTCCGGAGGCGACCGCCAGCGTGTCGCGTTGGGCCGCGCGATCGTGCGCGAGCCGATGTGCTTTCTCATGGACGAACCGCTGGGCGCATTGGATTCGGAGTTCCGCCACCTGATGTGCGGTGAGCTGCGCGGGCTGCACAACCGCCTGAAGGCGACCACGGTCTACGTCACGCACGATCAGCTCGAGGCGATGTCGATGGCCGACAAGATCGCGGTCATGAACAAGGGCCTGATTGAGCAGTTCGGACCGCCGCAGGACCTCTACGCGCGGCCGGCCAGCATGTTCGTCGCGGATTTCCTTGGCTCGCCGCCGATGAATTTCCTGCACTTCAACGCTGGCCTTGCGCGCGGTTCGGGCGAGGCGCGGCTGGGTGACGCCATCGTGCAGATGCCGGTGGTACATGAGGACATCGCGCCAAGCGACTTGGCCCTGGGTGTTCGGCCGGAGCATATCAGTTTCGACGACCGGTCCGCCTTGCGCGGTTCGGTCTATGGCAGCGAGTATCTGGGGACCACGCAGATCGTCACCGTGAACACCGATTTCGGCCAGATCAAGGCGCGGACGAAGTCCACCGGAGAGGTGCGGCCCGGCGCCAATGTCGGCCTGCGCTTTCACGCCGACCGGCTGTCGCTGTTCGACCGCGGCAGCGGCCGCGCCATCCGCAGCGCGCTCTATGAGGAGGGAGCTCATGGCTGAGGTCCGCCTCGAGCAAGTCGAGAAGCGATTCGGCGACACGGTCGCGGTCACCGGCATCAATCTCACCATCGCCGACGGCGAGTTCGTCGCCCTGCTGGGGCCGACCGGCGCCGGCAAGACCACCACGTTGCGCCTCATCGCGGGGCTCGAGAAACCCGACGAAGGCAAGGTCTTCATCGGCGGGCGGGACGCCACCGGGCAGTCGCCGGCCGAGCGCAACGTCGCTTTCGTGTTCCAGCAATATTCGCTCTACCCGCATCTGAGCGTCTACGACAACCTGGCCTTCCCGCTGCGTTCGCCGGTGCGCAAGGCCGATGACGCGGCGATCCGCCAGACGGTCGAACGCGTGGCCAGGCTGCTGCGCATCGAGGCCAAGCTGGGCAACCGCGCCACGCGCCTGTCGGGCGGCGAGATGCAGCGCGTCGCCATTGGCCGCGCCCTGGTGCGCGACCCGTCGATCTTCCTGATGGATGAGCCGCTGTCCTCGCTCGATGCCAAGCTGCGGGCCGATCTGCGGCTGGAGCTGAAGCACATCCAGCGGGACCTCGGCGCCACCGTGCTCTACGTGACGCACGACCAGATCGAGGCCCTGACCATGGCCAATCGGATCGGCGTGCTCGATCATGGCCGGCTGGTGCAGATCGGCTCGCCGCGGGAGATCTATGAGACCCCGCGCAACCTCTACGTCGCGACCAGGCTCGGCATGCCGGCGATCAACCTGCTGCCGCCCCAGGCATTCCCGCAGCACCAGGTGCCGCCCGGAACGCGGACGATCGGCGCGCGCACCGAGCACGTGGCTATTGCGCGGGCGAATGGCGGCGCGCACGCCAAGGTGGAGTGGATCGAGCATCTGGGCGACCAGAACCACCTGCACCTCCGGGTCGGCGATCACAAGCTCATCACCCTGGTCGACCCGGATGTCGATCTGGGGGTCGGAGATTCCATCGATGTGACGCTGCGCGGGCCGCTCTATTTCGGTACTGACGGCGAGCGGATCGGGTGACGTGATGCAGGACGCGGTTTCCCTCCGTGCGGCTTTGGTGAAGGCGGTTGCCGAGGTGGTCGGCAGTCATGCCGATGAGCTGACCGCGCTCGATCAGGCGATCGGCGACGGCGATCACGGTATCAACATGAAGCGGGGCTTCGAGGCCGTCGCCGCGGATGCGGCGGCGCTCTGCGCCAAGCCCTGGCCGGATTTCCTGAAAAGCGTCGGCACCACCTTGGTGATGAAGGTCGGCGGCGCTTCCGGCCCGCTCTATGGGACCTTGTTCATGGCGATGGGCAAGGAAATGCCGGAGAACCCCACGGCAGCCGATCTGCCCCGCGCTTTCCGCGCCGCGATCCTTGCGGTGCAGGCGCGCGGCAAGGCGGAGCGCGGCCACAAGACCATGCTCGACGTGCTGATCCCGGTGGCCGAGGCGCTCGAGAGCGGAATCTACGAGACTGACAAGATCGCCGCCGCGGCGCATGCGGCGGCGGAGGCGACCAAGCCGATCAAGGCGGTGCGCGGTCGTGCCTCATTCCTCGGCGATCGGTCGATCGGCCATATGGATCCCGGGGCGCGGTCCTCGGCGCTGCTGATCGAAGCCGTCAGCGGCATTCTGGAGAACGAGTGATGGAAAGCGTCGGCGTCGTCATCGTGTCGCATTCGCCCAAGGTGGCCGAGGGTGCCGCCGACATGGTGCGCCAGATGGTGGGCGAGGAGGTGCCGCTGGCCTGGACCGGCGGCAACCCCTCCGGCGGGCTCGGTACCGATGTGGGCCAGATCATGAGCGCCATCGATCGCGCCTGGTCGAATGCCGGCGTCGTGATCCTGGTCGACCTCGGCGGCGCGGAGACCAACAGCGAGATGGCGATCGAGATGCTGCCCGACGAGAGGCGCGCCAAGGTTCTGGTCTGCAATGCGCCGCTGGTCGAGGGCGCCGTGGTCGCGGCGACCGAAGCGGCGGGCGGATCGAGCGTCGAGACCGTGCGCCAGACGGCGGAGGAATATTCAGCGCGATGAATACGGCTGGCACCACGGGGAATGCTGCCACGGGCTCGGTCCTCATCGCCCATGAGGTCGGCCTGCATGCACGCCCGTCGGTCAAGCTGACCAAGCTCGCCAAGAGCTTCGCCAGCAAGATCGAACTCGGCCTGTCCGAAGCCGGCCCCTGGATTGATGCCAAGAGCATCGTCAAGGTCATGGCCTTCAAGGCGGCCAAGGGCAGCACCCTGCATTTCCGCGCCGATGGCGGCGATGCCGCCGCCGCGATCGCGGCCCTGGTCGATCTGGTGCGGCGCGATTTCGACGAAGGGCACGGCGATGGCTGAACTGCGCCTGCACGGCAGGCCGGCCTCGCCCGGCCTGGCGTTCAGCAAGCTGTTCGTTCTGCCCGACCGGAGTTCGGAGGCGGCGCAGCAGCCGTCCGGGGATGCGGCCGCGGAGGCCGGCCGCCTGCGCCGGGCGATTGCCCAGGCGGTGCAGGAGCTGGAAGCCGTCTCGCAGGCCGCCGCCGAGGACGCGCGCGAAATTCTCGAGTTCCAGATCGCCATGCTGAGCGACGAGGCGCTGTCGGAGCCGGCCCTGGCATCGATCGCGGAGGGCGAGGGGGCGAGTGCCTCCTGGGCGGCCGCGCTCGACGCGCAGATTGCCGATTACGAGAGCGCCGGCGACGAGTATTTCCGGGCGCGCGCAGCCGATCTGCAGGATCTGCGCGACCGGGTGCTCAACGCCTTGTCGGGGCGCGGGACGGAAGCGGTGCCGGCCGGAACCGTGCTGGTCGCGCGCGACCTGCAGCCCTCGCGCTTTCTTGGCATCGCCTGGGGCGAAGGCTCGGCCATCGCGCTCGCCGCCGGCTCGCCGACCAGCCACGTTGCCTTGCTGGCGCGGGCCCGCGGCATCCCGATGGTGGTTGGCCTGGGGGCGGACGTCTTGCATGTGGCGAGCGGCGAAGACGCCATGCTGGACGGCGAATCGGGCACACTGGTGATCTCGCCGGACGCGCAGACCGAAACCTCCGCGCGCAAGCGCAACGCGGATTTCAGTCGGCGCCGGGAGATGGCTGCGGCCTATGCGCTCAAGCCGGCCGCGATGCCGGGCGGTGAGCGCGTGGCGGTGATGATCAACGCCGCGGGCCCGGAAGAGCTGCAACCGCTCGACGCATCGATGTGCGACGGCATCGGCCTGGTGCGCTCTGAGTTCCTGTTCCACGACGGCGCGCATCTGCCGGACGAAGACGCGCAATACAAAGCCTATCGCCGCATCCTGGACTGGGCCGGCGACCGCCCGGTGACCATCAGGACGCTGGATGCCGGCGGCGACAAGCCGGTGAAGGGCCTGACACTCGACGACGAGGGTAACCCCTTTCTCGGCACGCGCGGCATCCGCCTGTCGCTGCTGAAGCCGGAGGTGTTTCGCGTTCAGCTGCGCGCCCTCTGCCGCGCGGCGATTCATGGCAACCTGAAGATCATGCTGCCGATGGTGGCCGTGCCGCGCGACCTCGAATCCGCGCGCGCGCACCTGGATGCAGTGGTGGCGGAGTTGCAGGTCGCCGGCGTCGCGCACAAGCGCCCGGCGCTCGGCATCATGGTCGAGGTGCCCGCGGCCGCCATCGCCATTGACCGCTTCGACGCCGACTTCTATTCCATCGGCTCCAACGACCTGATTCAATACGTGATGGCTGCGGCCCGTGACATCGCCACCCTGGCGGATTATGCCGATGCCGCCGATCCGGCGGTGCTGAGCCTGATCGCGCGCACCGTCGCCCATGGCCGGCAGACCGGGCGCGAGGTCAGCCTGTGCGGCGACGCGGCCTCGGACCCGGCCATCGTGCCGCATTTGCTGCAGGCCGGATTGCGCGCACTCTCCGTCTCCGCCGCCTCGGTGGGCCTGGTCAAGGCCGCCATCGCCGGCGCGCTGCCAGGGTGAACGCGTCATGGCCGATGACGGCGATCGGAGCGGGGAAGTCAACTGGGTGGCGGAATATAAGCGCATCCTGCTGCGCATCCTCGATCTGCGCCCCTCCGGCATGCGCCAGCGGCTGGCCGACGCGCTCGGCGCCAACCGGAGTTTCATCTCGCAGATCACCAACCCCGCCTATCCGGTGCCGATCCCGGCGCGCCATATCGAGTTGATTTTCGATGCCTGTCGCTTCCCTGAGGCCGACCGCCAAGCGTTCCTGTCTGCCTATGAGCGCGCGCATCCGGGCCGCCTGCAGCAGCCGCAGGGCCCCAGCCCGCATCTCCGCCATGTTACGATCTACGTGCCGGACCTGAACGACGCGCAGAAGAACGCCGAGCTCGACAAGCTGCTGGGGGAATTCGCCACGCGGGTCGCCGATCTGATCGCCGGCCGGTGGCACGGCGGCGATGGCGACCGCTCGAAGGAATAGGGGAGGATACCACTATGAAGAAGCTGATCAACAGCACCGCCGACGTCTTAAGCGAGAGCCTCGCCGGATTCGCCGCGGCGCATGCCGAGATCGTCGCCCTGGGGGACGAGGGGAAGTTCGTCCGCCGCCGCAACCTGAAGCGCGGCAAGACGGCGCTCATCTCCGGCGGCGGCTCCGGCCATGAGCCGCTGCATGCTGGCTTCGTCGGCCGCGGCATGCTCGACGCCGCCTGCCCGGGCCAGGTCTTCACCTCGCCGACGCCGGACCAGATGCTGGCGGCGGCAGAGGCGGTCGATACCGGCGGCGGCGTCCTCTACATCGTGAAGAACTACGAAGGCGACGTGATGAACTTCGCCATGGCGGCGGAGATGGCGAGCGGCAAGGTGGCGACCGTCATCACCGACGACGACGTGGCGGTGGAAACCTCGACCTATTCGACCGGCCGCCGTGGCGTGGCCGGCACGCTGATCGTCGAGCGCATGCTCGGCGCGGCGGCGGAAAAGGGCGCCGATCTCGACGCGCTGCAGGCCCTGGGCAAGCGGGTCAACGGCCAGACCCGCTCCATGGGCGTGGCACTGACCAGTTGTACGGTGCCTGCCGCCGGCAAGCCGACCTTTACCCTCGGCGAGGACGAGATGGAGATGGGCGTCGGCATCCACGGTGAGCCGGGGCGCCGTCGTGTCAAACTGGCGGCCGCCGATGCGATTGCCGAAGAGATGATGACGGCCATCCTGGGCGATCTGAACCTGAAGGCCGGCAGCGAAGTGCTGCTGCTGGCCAACGGATTCGGCGGGACGCCGGCGATGGAGCTCTATCTGATGTACAACTCCGCGCGGCGCATCCTCGACGGCCGCGGCCTGAAGACGGCGCGGTCCCTGGTCGGCTCCTATGTGACGTCGCTGGAGATGGCGGGGTGCTCGCTGACGGTCAGCGTGCTGGACGGCGAGTTGCCGGAACTGTGGGACGCCCCGCTGCACACCGCCGCCTTGCGCTGGGGCGCCTGAACGGCTTCGTCTAGCGCGGCGATTCCTCGAGGCTGCGATAGCGATCGAGGTGGAATTCCTCGTCGCCGAAAGTCAGGCGGATCATCGCCAGGCGCTTGAAGTAGTGGCCGGCGGCGTATTCGTCCGTCATGGCGATTCCGCCATGCAGCTGCACCGCGTCCTCGCCGACCTGGCGGGCGGTGCGGCCCACCAGGGCCTTGGCCGCCGAGACCGCGCGGCCGCGCATGCGCGCATCGCTGGAATCTAGCGCCGCGACGGCCGCCATCGTCGCGGACTGCGCCAGCTGGCACCTCATGTAGATGTCGACCATGCGGTGCTGCAGCGCCTGGAAGCTGCCGAGCGTGGCACCGAACTGCTTGCGCACCTTGAGGTAGTCCAGCGTCAGGTCGTGCAGCGTCCACATCGCGCCGACCGCCTCGGCGCAGAGCGCGGCGGCGCCGGCGTCCAGGGCCACCTCGATGGTGGGCAGTGCCGATCCTTCCGCACCGACCAGCGCGCTCGCCGGAACGCGCACGCTGGTGAGTGCGAGATTCGCGGCCCAGCCATCGTCGTGCGTGCGATAGGTATCCGCCGACAAGCCCGGCGTGCCCGCGGGGACCAGGAAGAGGGAAATGCCCGCCGCATCGGCATCGCCGCCGGAGGTCCGGGCGGTGATCAGCAGGTGGTCGGCGCAGTTGCCATAGAGCACGGCGGTCTTCGCGCCGTCGATGACGAAGTCCCCGCCGTCGCGCGCGGCGCGCGTTGTCACCACGCCGGGCGCATGCTGGCCGGTGGATTCCAGATAGGCGAGGGCGAGCTTCTCGCGCCCTTCGGCAATGGCGGGGAGGTGCGCCGCCCTCTGCGCCGCGGTCCCGGCGCGACGCAGGATCGTGCCGCCGAGCACGACGCTGGGTACGAAGGCACTGACGAGCAATGCCCGCCCGAATTGTTCCATGAGCAGCGCCAGATCGGCGTTCGATCCGCCGAGGCCGCCGTGTTCCTCCGGCAGGGTCGCCGCCAGCCAGCCCATCTCGGCCAGCATGGCCCAGGCGGGATCGTCCTGTGCGCCGAGTTTCGCGAGATGCGCGCGGCGTTTCTCGAACGTGTAATCCAGCTGGCGGAAGCGCTCCAGGCTTTCCTGCAGCAGGCGCTGCTCTTCGGTAAGGTTGGCGATCATGATGCTGAAATCAGAGGCCAAGCACGGCTTTGGCGACGATGTTGCGCTGGATCTCGTTCGACCCGGCGTAGATCGGCGTCTTGCGGAAGTTGAAATAGGGATAGGCGGTGTCCTGTCCGGTCCGGGCGGCTTGGTCGTCCGTCGCGGTTTCGTCACGCCGCGCCGCCAGCGCATGGCCGCCGGCGCAGGTCATCGCGAGCTCGAAGATGTCGCCCTGGATCTCGGTGCCGCGCACCTTCAGCATCGAGGATTCCGGCCCCGCCTCGCCGCCGCCGAACAGGAAACGCACCTCGGTGATCTCCAGCGCGTCCAGTTCGATTTCCAGCTGCGCGACGCGGCGCCACACCGCGTCTTTCTGCGCCGGCGCATGGCGGAAGGGATCGCGTTCGCGCAGGAACCGCTTCAGCCGCGCCAGGCTGGCCATGGAGCGCGAGACCTCGGCGGTGCCGAAGCGTTCGAGGCTCAGGAGGTACTTGGCGATGCCCCAGCCCTTGTGCTCCTCGCCCAGGCGGTTCGCGACCGGCACGCGGACGTTGTCGAAGAACACCTGGTTGACCTCGTGGGTGCCCTCGAACAGCAGAATCGGGCGGATGGTCACTCCCGGCGATTTGAGGTCGAGCGTGAGGAAGGTGATGCCTTCCTGCTTGCGCCCGGAATTGTCGGTGCGGAACAGGCCGAACATCCAGTCGGCGATATGGCCTTCACTGGTCCACATCTTGGTGCCGTTGAGGATGTAGTGCTCGCCCGCGGCGTCGCTGCGCCGCTCGGCCTTGCATTGCAGGGAGGCGAGGTCGGAGCCGGCATTCGGCTCGGAGAAGCCCTGGCACCACAGCACGTCGCCTTCGAGGATGCCAGGCAGGATCTGACGCTTCTGGTCCGCGGTGCCATAGGCCATGACCGTCGGGCCGAGCATGCCTTCGCCGTAGATCATCGAGCGCGGCGCGTCGCCGAGGGCGATCTCGCGCTCCAGGACATAGCGCTGGTCGTCGCCGAATCCCGGCCCGCCATGCTCCCGCGGCCAGCCTGGGCAGGCCCAGCCCTTGGTGCGCAAGATCTTGTGCCAGCGCTGCTGGTCTTCGCGGGGCAGGTCCATACGCTCCTGCGCCACCTTGCGGCGGATATCGTCGGGCAGGGCGGTGCGGACGAAATCCCTGACCTCAGCCCGGAAGGCCTTGAGTTCCGCGGTCTCGAATCGTTGCCTGACGTCCACATGCCCCTCCCTGGGCCTTCCGGCATTCTCTCTTAGCGGTTTTCCGGCGCTTGGCTAGCGTCCCAGCGACGCGGGCAAGGCGTGTGACGGCGCGCACTGTTGAATTGGATGGGTTATGCTATGTGTTGTTCGTCGTTTCCTTTGTCTCCAGCAGACAAATCCCACAGACCAATTCCAGGGAGTTTTCCATGCTCAAGCGTCTCATCGCCGCAACCGCGCTCGCGGCCGTTCTGGCCGTCCCGCAGTTCGTTGCCGAACCGGCGGTGGCCGGGTCGGGGGTCAACATCGGCTCGCTGAACTGCAACGTCGCCGGCGGCGTCGGCTTCATCTTCGGCTCGTCCAAGGACATCGCCTGCGTGTTCAGCCGCCCGGACGGCACGGCGGAACGCTATCGCGGCGAGATCAACAAATACGGCGTCGACATCGGTTTCACCGGCGATGCCTACATGGTCTGGGCGGTGTTCGCCCCGGGCCAGGTCGAGCGCGGCGCGCTGGCCGGCAACTATGCCGGCGCGACGGCGGAAGCGGCGGTCGGCCTCGGCCTCGGGGCCAACGTCCTGGTGGGCGGCAGCAACGACCAGATCGCTTTGCAGCCGGTGAGCATCGAAGGCGTGACCGGCCTGAACGTGGCCGCCGGCTTCGGTCAGATCACGCTGCGCAGTGCCAACTGACCTGCATCAGCCCGGCGGCGACGCCGGAACGGAAACGCCCCGCCTCGGCATCGAGGCGGGGCGTCTGCGTCTGGATGGCCAGAAAAGGCGTTAACGCTTCTGGATCTGGATTTTCTTGGCGGCCGCGACGGCTTCCGCCGGCTTCGGGCAGGTGACCTTGAGGACACCCTTGTCGAATTCGGCCGTCACCGCCTCCGACTTCACCGCAAAGGGCAGGCGAAGCGAGCGGGCGAAGCTGCCATAGCTGCGCTCCATCAGGTGATAGCCGGTCTTCTCGTCCTTCTCTTCCTTCTCCAGCTTCTTCTCGCCCTTGATCGTCAGGACGTCGTCATCGAGCTCCAACTCGATGTCCTTCTCGTCGACGCCCGGCAGTTCCGCCGTGATTTCGATGCCTTTCTCCGTTTCCTTGACGTCGATCTTCGGGGCCGCCACGCCGTTGCCGCCCCAGACGGACGGCATGGCGGACGGCATGCTGCCGAAGCCCTTGAATACATCCTCGAAGGCGCGGTTGACGTCGCGCTGCAGGGAAAAGAACGGGTCCAGCATCAGATCGCTGGAACGGCTGCCACGGAACGGCAACAAAGAACGCAGGGCCATGACTTACCTCCACAATCTAGGTTGAACGCCGCCGTTCCCCCGGCGGCCTGGATTCCCTATGGACATGGCATTCTTGGCGTGTGTTTCAACACGTCCGGCGCGCGGCGGCCGGTCGCATCTGCGGCGCCGGACAGGAACACGGCGGTCTACGCGTTAAGGCTTTGGCTGGCTTAAAGAACTGTCCAACCGGTCAATAAATTCTTGATTTTCCGCCGAGCCGCCGAAATGATGCTACAGGCCTGATATTTGCGCAATGGCGTTGGCCTGAAGGGAAGCAATCCGGCCCAAGCCGGTCCAAGTCAAAGACGGGAGACATTTCATGAAGAAGCTTTTGCAGGCGGCGCTCGCCGCCGGCGCGTTGAGTGTGGCTGCATCGGTCGCGGCGGCAGACCCGGCGGTGGTCTATGACGCCGGTGGAAAGTTCGACAAGTCGTTCAACGAGGCCGCCTATAACGGCATCGAGAAGTTCAAGACGGAAACCGGCATCGGCTACCTCGAATTCGAGGTCCAGGCCGACGCCCAGCGTGAGCAGGCCTTCCGCAAGATGGCCCAGCGCGGCGCAGACCCGATCATCGGCATCGGCTTCAGCCAGGAATCGGCGATCAAGAAGGTGGCGCCGGAATTCCCCGACATCCGCTTCGTCATCATCGATTCCGTGGTCGACCTGCCCAACGTGCAGTCGATCGTGTTCAAGGAGCAGGAAGGCTCCTACCTCGTCGGCGTGCTGGCTGCGCTCGCCAGCAAGACGGGCAAGGTTGGCTTCGTCGGCGGCATGGACATCCCGCTGATCAGCCGCTTCCAGTGCGGCTATGCCCAAGGCGCCAAGTCGGTGAACGGCAGCGTCGAGGTGATCGGCAACATGACCGGCACCACGCCTGCTGCCTGGAACGACCCGACCCGCGGCGCGGAACTCGCCAAGGGCCAGTTCGATCGCGGCGTGGACGTGGTCTTCGCGGCGGCCGGCGGCACCGGCATCGGCGTCTATCAGGCGGCCAAGGACAACGGCAAGCTGGCGATCGGCGTCGATTCCAACCAGAACCACATCCACCCCGGCACCATGCTGACCTCGATGCTGAAGCGCGTCGACGTCGCCGTCTACGACACGGCGAAGGCGGCGAAGGACGGCACCTGGAAGGCCGGCGTCACCGTGCTCGGCCTCAAGGAGCAGGGCGTCGACTGGGCGCTGGACGACAACAACAAGTCGCTGATCACCGAAGACATGAAAGCGAAGGTCGAAGCGGCCAAGGCCGACATCGTCGCCGGCAAGGTCACGGTGCACGACTTCATGGCGGACAATTCCTGTCCGAACTGACCTGCCTTCCTTCGCCTGATGACTGCCCCGCAGTCAGCGCATGACGATTCGCCGCCGGCAGGCCCCGTGGGTTCGGGGCAGCCGGCGGCGATCGCGTTGCGCGGCATCGACAAGTCGTTCGGCGCCGTGCGCGCCAACAGGCAGGTCGACCTGACCGTCGCCAAGGGCTCGATCCACGGCATCATCGGCGAGAACGGCGCCGGCAAGTCGACCCTGATGAGCATTCTCTACGGCTTCTACACCGCCGATGCCGGAGAGATCCTGATCAACGGCCGGCCGGTTGAGATCCGCAATTCGCACGACGCCATCGACGCCGGCATCGGCATGGTGCATCAGCATTTCATGCTGGTGGAGCCTTTCACCGTGCTGGAGAACGTCATGCTCGGCGCCGAGGGCGGGGCGCTGCTGTCCGCCGGCCGGGCCGCGGCGCGGGCCGAGCTGCAGCGGCTGGGTCGCGACTATGGGCTCAACGTCCAGCCCGACGCCGTCATCTCCGAGCTTCCGGTGGGCGAGCAGCAGCGCGTCGAGATCCTGAAGGCGCTTTACCGCCATTGCGACATCCTCATTCTCGACGAACCGACCGGCGTCCTGACGCCGCAAGAGACCGACCAGCTGTTCGCGATCCTGCGCGCGCTCAACGGACGCGGAGTCACCATCCTGCTGATCACCCACAAGCTGCGGGAGATCATGGCCATCACCGACACCGTGTCTGTGATGCGCCAGGGCGAGATGGTGGCGACCCTGCCGACCAGGTCGACCAGCAAGGAACAGCTGGCCGAACTGATGGTCGGCCGTAAGGTGCGTTTGGAGCTCGACAAGCATCCGGCGCGGCCCGGTCCGGTGCGGCTGGCGGTGCGCGGCCTCACCGTCATCGACGCGAAGGGCGTGAAGCGCGTCGACGATGTCAGTTTCGATCTGCGCGCGGGAGAGATCGTCGGCATCGCCGGCGTCTCCGGCAACGGGCAGAGCGAGCTGCTCGAGGCCCTGTCCGGCATCCAGCCGCTCGCCGCCGGCGAGATGACGCTCTGCGACACCCAGGTTTCGGCCGCTTCGCCCTGCGATCCGGCGCAAGCGCGCGAACACGGCCTGGCGCATGTGCCGGAGGACCGGCTGCGCCTCGGCGTCGTCACCGCCTTTCCGGCCTGGGAATCCTGCGCCCTCGGCTATCACGAGGACATCGCCTATAACGGCCGGGTGCTGATGGACCGTGCGGCCATGACCGCGAGCTGCGAGCGCCTGATGGAGCAGTTCGACGTGCGGCCGCGCGATGCGACGCTGACATGCGGCAAGTTCTCCGGCGGCAACCAGCAGAAGCTGATCCTGGCGCGCGAGATCGCCCGCCAGCCCAAGGTGCTGCTGGTCGGCCAGCCGACGCGCGGCGTCGATATCGGCGCCATCGAGTTCATCCACCGGCAGCTCCTGGCCCTGCGCGACGCCGGCTGCGCCATCCTGCTGGTCTCAGTGGAGCTCGACGAAGTGATGGCGCTCAGCGACCGCATCCTGGTGATGTTCCAGGGCCGCATCGTCGGCGAGGTGGCCGGCGACCAGGCGGACGAGCGCACGCTCGGCCTGATGATGGCCAACGCCCACACCCAACCCGGCGAGGCGGCATGAGCGCGCCGCAAGTGGCCTTGCCGCGCTGGATCGACATCGGCCTGCTGCCGATCGTCAACCTGGTCCAGGCACTCCTGGTCTCCGGCCTGGTCGTGCTGGTGATCGGTGCCGACCCGCTGCATGCGGTGCGGATCATGGCGGTGGGCGCGGTCGGTGACGGGGTCGCCATCTCCTACACGCTCTACTACGCGACGGATTTCATCTTCACCGGCCTCGCCGTGGCGGTGGCGTTCCACGCCGGCCTGTTCAACATCGGTGGCGAGGGGCAGGCCTATCTGGCGGGCTTGGGCGCCACTCTCATGATTCTTGCGCTGGATCCATACCTGCCCGGAATCATCCTGGTGCCGCTGGCGCTGGTGGCGGCGATCGCCTTCGGTGCGGGCTGGGCCTTCGTGCCGGCGTATCTTCAGGCCTATCGCGGCAGCCATATCGTCATCACCACGATCATGTTCAACTTCATCGGCGCGGCGCTGATGGTCTATGTCGCCTCGGATGTGCTGCGGCCGGCGGGCGAGATGCTGCCCAGCAGCCGCGAGTTCGGCCCGGCGGCGCACCTGCCTCCGGTGCACGAGATCCTGGCGCTGTCCGGGTTCAAGACGCCGAGTACGCCGCTCAATCTCTCGATCGTCTGGGCCGCCGCCTGCTGCGTCTTCGTCTGGTTCTTCATCTGGCGCACGCGCTGGGGCTACGCGATCCGGGCGGTCGGGCTGTCGCCCAAGGCGGCGATCTATGCCGGGATCTCGCCGCAACGGGTCATTATCATGGCGATGTGCCTGTCCGGCGGGCTGGCGGCCGGTGTCGCCTTCAACCAGCTGGTCGGCTACCACCACAAGCTGCTGCTGGATTTCGTCGCCGGCGCCGGGTTCACCGGCATCGCCGTGGCGCTGATGGGCCGCAACCATCCGGTCGGCATCGTGCTCGCCGCGCTGCTGTTCGGCGCGCTCTATCAGGGTGGCGCCGAACTGGCGTTCGAGATCCCGACCATCAACCGGGACATGATCGTCGCCATGCAGGGACTGGTGATCCTGTTCTCCGGCGCGCTCGCCTATATGAACCGGCCGTGGATCGCGCGACTTTATCTGGCGCTGTCGCGGCGACCGCTTGCGGCGGAAGCGGCCTGAGATGGAGGAACTCGGTCCGCTGCTCGTCTCGGTCCTGGCGGCGACCTTCCGCGTCGCCGCCACCCTGGTGTTCTGCGCCATGGCCGGCATGTTCTCGGAGCGCTCCGGCATCATCGACATCGGCCTCGAGGGCAAGATGCTGGCGGGCTCCTTCGCCGCCGCCTGCGTCGCCATGGTGACGGGCTCGCCCTGGCTGGCGCTGGGCGGCGCCATTCTCGTCTCCTGCGGCTTCGCGCTGGTGCACGGTCTGGCCTGCATCACCTATCGAGGCAACCAGGTGGTGAGCGGCGTCGCCATCAACATCATCGCCGCGGGTCTCACCATCGTGCTCGGCAACGCCTGGTTCGGCCGCGGCGGGCAGACGCCCGACTTGCCGCCGGAGGCGCGCTTCATGCCGATCGCCGCGCCGGGCGCCGCGACCGCGGCGGACATCCCGCTACTCGGCCCGCTCTATGCCAATGTGCTCGGCGGTCACAACCTGCTGGTCTATGTCGCCTATGCGGCCGTGCCACTGGCCTGGTGGGTGCTCTACCGCACCCGCTTCGGGCTGCGCCTGCGCGCGGTGGGCGAGGACCCGAAGGTGGTCGATACCGCCGGAATTTCGGTCACCTGGCTCCGCTATCGCGCGGTGCTGATCGCCGGACTGCTCTGCGGCTTCGCCGGTACCTATCTGGCGGTGGCGCAGAACGCCGCCTTCAGTCCGCACATGACGGCGGGGCAGGGGTTTATCGCGCTCGCCGCCATGGTGTTCGGCAAGTGGCGGCCCTGGCCGGCCATGTTCGCCTGCCTGCTCTTCGGCCTCCTGGACGCCATCGCCATCCGTCTGCAGGGCGTTGCCCTGCCGGGCGTGGGGCAGGTTCCGGTGGAGGCGATCCAGGCCTTGCCCTATATCCTGACGGTGGTGCTGCTGGCCGGATTCGTCGGCCGTGCTTCGGCGCCGCACGCGCTGGGACAGCCCTACGTGAAGGAGCGGTGAACATGGATTCGCGCCTGTTGCCCACGGCCAAGGAGGCGATGGCACGCGCCTATGCGCGCTATTCGGAGTTCCAGGTCGGCGCCGCCATCCTGGCCGAGAACGACAGGATCTATGCCGGTTGCAATGTGGAGAACGCCGCCTATCCGCTCGGCAATTGCGCCGAGGCCGGCGCCATCGCCGCGATGGTACAGGACGGCGCGCGGCGCATCCGCGAGATCCTGATCATCGGCGGCAGGCGCGGCCTTGCCGCCGAGATCTGTCCGCCCTGCGGCGGCTGCCGCCAGCGCATCCGCGAATTCGCCGATGAGACTACACGCATCCATCTTGTGGATGGCAGCGGCGCGTGCATGACCTTTGGCTGCGACGCATTGCTGCCGCACTCCTTTGGCCCGGGACATGTGAAATGAACGAAGCCGCGTATGCCATCGTCAAGGCCAAGCCCGACTTCCGCCCGCGTGTGGGAGTCATCCTGGGTTCCGGCCTCGGGCCGATGGCGCAGGATGTCGCCGACGCCACCGTGATCGAGTACCGCGACCTGCCGGGCTTCCCGCGGCCGAGCGTCGAGGGCCATGCCGGCAAGCTCTCGCTGGGGCGGATCGGCAACACGCCGGTCGCCGTGATGCAGGGCCGCTCGCACTTCTACGAACACGGCCGCGCCGACGCCATGAAGGTCCCGGTGCGCACCCTGCAGGCGATCGGCTGCGAGGCCCTGCTGCTGACCAATGCCGCCGGCAGCCTGGACCTGGAAGTCGGGCCCGGCGCGATCATGGCGATCAACGACCACATCAATCTCGTGCAATCCTCGCCGCTCTATGACGAGACCGGCAACGGCCGCTTCGTCGACATGGTCGGCGCCTATGATGCCGGCCTGCGCAAGGCGGCGCAGAAGGCCGCGGCGGCGGTTGGCCTGAAGCTGCCGGAGGGCGTCTATGTCTGGTTCTCCGGTCCGCATTTCGAGACACCGGCGGAAGTGAGGTTCGCGCGCCTCGCCGGCGGCACCGCTGCCGGCATGTCGACGGTGCCGGAAGTGATCCTGGCGCGGCAGGTCGGACTCAAGGTGGCGGCCTTCTCCATCATCACCAATCTCGGGGCGGGGATGAGCGACGCGCCGCTCAGCCACGAGCACACCATGAAGGTGGCGGAGGCGGCCGCCGGCGACCTGCGCCGCCTGCTCAACCGGATGATCGCGGACTGGCCGTCATGACTCTCTTCGTCGAACGCGCCCGGCAGGCCCTGTCGCTGCTGGACCTGACCAGCCTCAACGACAACGACACCGACGCGGCGATCGAGAAGGTCTGCGCCCGCGCGGTGACGCCGCATGGCAAGGTGGCCGCCGTCTGCGTCTGGGCGCGCTTCGTGCCGCTGGCGAAGCAGCGCCTGGCGGGGAGCGGCGTGCGCGTCGCCGCGGTTGCCAACTTCCCGATCGGTGCCGCCGATGTCGCGCGGGCGGCGGCGGAGGCGGCGGCCATCGTCGCGGCGGGCGGCGACGAAGTGGATGCCGTCTTCCCCTACAACGCTTGGCTCAATGGCGATCATGCACAAGGGAGCAAGCTGGTTGCCGCGTGCAAGGCCGCCTGCGGCAAGGCCACGCTGAAAGTGATCCTCGAAACCGGCTGCCTGCGCGATCCGGTGGAAATCGCCGCGGCTTCCCGTGCGGCGATCGCGGCCGGCGCCGATTTCATCAAGACCTCGACCGGCAAGGCGGCGATCGCGGCGACGCCCGACAGCGCCCGCACCATGCTGCGCGCGATCAAGGAAAGCGGCCGGCCCTGCGGCTTCAAGGCGGCCGGGGGCATTCGTGATACGGCCACCGCGGCGGCCTATCTCGACCTCGCGGCCAAGATCATGGGCGAAAGCTGGATCACGCCCGCCACCTTCCGCTTCGGCGCCAGCGGTGTCTTGAACGACCTGCTGGCGACCATTGATGGTCGGGCACCGGCGGCGCCGGCGCGAGGCTACTGATGCTGCCGCAGGAGATCATCCGCCGGAAACGTGACGGCGCGGCGCTTGGCGAAGCGGAAATCGACGCCTTCGTCGCCGGCATCACCGACGGCACCATCACGGAAGGGCAGGTGGCGGCCTTCGCCATGGCGGTGTTCTTCCGCGGCATGAGCATGGCCGAGTGCATCGCGCTGACCCGGGCGATGATGCGCTCCGGAACGGTGCTCGACTGGTCCGGGGAAAAGCTGAACGGCCCGGTGGTCGACAAGCATTCGACCGGCGGCGTCGGCGACAAGGTCTCGCTGATGCTGGGACCGGTTGCGGCGGCCTGCGGCTGCCACGTGCCGATGATCTCCGGCCGCGGCCTGGGCCACACCGGCGGCACCCTCGACAAGTTCGACGCCATCCCCGGCTACCGCACCCAGCCGGACATCGCCACCTTCCGCAGGGTGGTGCGCGAGGTGGGCTGCGCCATCATCGGCCAGACCGCGGACCTGGCGCCGGCCGACCGGCGTCTCTATGCCATCCGCGACGTGACGGCGACGGTGGAGTCCATTCCCCTCATCACCGCCTCCATCCTCTCGAAGAAGCTCGCCGCCGGGCTGCAGGCGCTGGTGATGGATGTGAAATGCGGCAACGGCGCTTTCATGCCGACGCGGGAATCGGCGCGCGAGCTGGCGGAGAGCATCGTGCAGGTGGCGACCGGCGCCGGCGTCCGCGCGACGGCGCTCCTCACCGACATGAACCAGGTGCTCGGCGACAGCGTCGGCCACGCGACCGAGGTGCTGGAAGCGGTCGCCTATCTGCGTGGCGACCGGCGCGAAGCGCGGCTGGATGCCATTACCCGCGCCCTGGCGGCGGAGATGCTGGTTTCAGGCGGGCTCTGCCCGAACACCGGCGAAGCCCTGCGGCGCATCGACCGGGCATTGGAAAGCGGCAAGGCGCTGGAGGTTTTCGCCCGCATGGTGACGGCGCTGGGCGGGCCGCCGGATTTCGCCGAGCGGCCGGAGCGCCATCTGGCGGCCGCGCCGGTGATCCGTCCGTGCTTCCCCGGGCGCTCCGGCAAGGTGACCGGCATGGATACCCGCGCCATCGGCCTGGCGCTGATCGAGCTTGGCGGCGGGCGCCGCGGCCCGCAGGACCGGATCGACCATCGCGTCGGCCTTTCCAGCTTCCAACCGCTGGGCGCCCAGGTTGGGTCGGAGGCGCCCCTTTGCGTCATCCATGCGGCGGATGCGGCGGGTTGGGAAGCCGCGGCCCGCGCGGTCAAGGCGGCGGTGACCGTCGGCGAGCATCAAACGGGATCGGATTCACCCGTCCTCGAACGGATTGCGCTAGACTGAAACGATGAGCCGGCGCGCCATCATCCTGGTCCTGGATTCCTTCGGCATCGGCGCCGCGCCCGATGCGGCGGCGTTCGGCGACGCGGGGGCCGACACGCTCGGCCATATTGCCGAAGCCTGCGCGGCGGGCCGCGCCGACCGGCCGGGCCGGCGGGCCGGGCGCCTGCATGTTCCCAACCTGGTGCGCTGGGGCCTGGGCAAGGCGGCGGCGCTGAGCCGCGGCAGCGTTCCCGAAGGGCTCGAGGGCGTGGCCATCACCGGCGCCTATGGCTGCGCTGCGGAGACCAGCAGGGGCAAGGACACGCCGAGCGGTCATTGGGAGATCGCCGGCTGTCCGGTCGCTGTCGACTGGGGCTATTTCCCGCGCACGCAGCCCTGTTTCCCGCCGGAGCTGATCGCCCAACTGGTGCGCGAGTTCGACCTGCCGGGCATCCTCGGCGACAAGCACGCCTCGGGCACCGAGATCATCGCCGAATTGGGCGAGGAGCACATCCGCAGCGGCAAGCCGATCTGCTATACTTCCGCCGACAGCGTGTTCCAGATTGCCGCGCACGAGACGCATTTCGGCCTGGATCGGCTCTATCGGCTCTGCGTCCGCGCCAAGGAGCTGCTGGAGCCGCTCAACATCGGTCGGGTCATCGCCCGGCCCTTCGTCGGCGAGGATGCGGCCGGTTTCCGCCGCACCGCGCATCGCCGCGACTACACCACGCCGCCGCCGGAAGAGACCTTGCTCGATCGCCTGACGGCGGCTGGCGGCGCGGTCTGGAGCGTCGGCAAGATCGCCGACATCTTCGCCCATCGCGGCATCACCCATCGGCTGAAGGGTGAGAACAACGCGGCGCTGTTCGATGCGACGCTTGCGGCACTGGACCAGGCCGGGGACCGCGCGCTGGTCTTCGCCAACTTCGTGGATTTCGACATGCTGCACGGCCACCGCCGCGACATTCCGGGCTATGCCGCGGCCCTGGAGGAGTTCGACCGCCGTCTGCCGGAGCTGGAGGCGGTGCTGCGACCCGGCGACCTGGTGCTGGCGACGGCCGATCACGGCTGCGATCCGACCTGGCGTGGCACCGACCACACGCGGGAGTTTGTGCCCGTCCTGTTCTGCGGGCCGGAGGTGAAGGCGGGATCGCTTGGCCGCCGCGCCGGCTTCGCCGACATGGGTCAGACGCTGGCGCGCCATCTCGGCCTCGCGCCGCTGGCGCATGGCCGGGATTGCTTCGCATGAGCGGTTCGGGCGAACTCGGCGCGCCCCGCCGCTTCCGCACCGCCGATGGCGGACTGACGGCGGAAATGCGCGCCGCCTTCGAATCCGACGGCTATCTGCTGCTCGAGGACTTCGTCGCCCCGGAGGATTGCGACCGGCTGCGGTCGCGGGCGCTGGAACTGGTCGCGGGCTTCGACCCGGCGGAACACCGCACGGTCTTCTCCACCGCCAGCCGCGCCCATGCCGCGGCGGAGTATTTCCAGAGTTCTGGCGACAAGATCCGCTTCTTCTTCGAGGAGGACGCTTTCGATCCCGCCGGGGAGCTGCGCCAGGCGAAGGTGCTGTCGATCAACAAGTTCGGCCACGCGATGCACGACCTTGATCCGGACTTCGAGGCGTTCTCCCGCACCGCCAAGCTGCGGCGGCTGGCCGGCGAGATCGGCTTCCGGCAGCCGCTGCTGCTGCAATCCATGTACATCTTCAAGCAGCCGCGCATCGGCGGCGAGGTCGGCTGGCACGTCGATTCGACCTATCTCTATACCGAGCCCTTGAGCTGCGTCGGCTTCTGGTTCGCGCTCGAGGATGCGACGCTGGAGAACGGCGCGATGATCTGCCTGCCGGGGGCCCACCGACAGAAGCTGCGGACGCGGTTTCTCCGCCGCGGCGGCGCACTGGTGACTGAAACCCTCGATTCGTCACCCTGGCCGGACGACCCCCGGGTGGCGCTCGAAGCACGCAAGGGCTCGCTGGTCGTGCTGCATGGGCAGCTGCCGCATTTCAGCGGTCCGAACCGCTCGGACCGCTCGCGGCATGCTTATACGTTGCATGTCATCGACGGCGTCTGCCGTTATCCCGACGACAACTGGCTGCGCCGCGGGTCCGACATGCCGCTCAGAGGCTTCTAGACGCCGCTTTAACCTTTCCACAATCTTCTTTTGGACGTAGTGTCCGGTAAATCCACGCGCAACAGTGCTGGGGCGTATGCGTGCGAATCCTACTGGCCGATGACCACGAGCTGGTCTGCGACGGTTTCAAGGCGGTGATCGAGCGGCATGCGCCGGAATCGGCGGTCGACACCGCCCGCAACTTCGACGACGCCTTTGCCCTGGTCCTGGCCAATGGCTGCTACGACGTGACCCTGCTGGACCTCAACATGCCCGGGATGAACGGGCTGGAGGGGTTGAAGCGCATGGTGGCGGAGTGCCCCCGCTCGGCGGTGGCCATCATTACCGGCATGGTTTCGAAATCCGCCGCCCTGTCGGCCCTGGCGGCGGGCGCGAGAGGCTTCATTCCCAAGACGCTCTCGGGCAGCAAGCTGATCGGCGCGATCCGGCAGCTGGCGGCGGGCGAGACCTACGCGCCCTCCGACCTGCTGCGGCCGGGCGGCGCCCCGGACAGCCTCAAGATCATCGGGTCGGAAATTCTCACGCCGCGCGAGCTCGAGGTTGCCGCCATGCTGGTGAAGGGGGCCTCCAACAAGGAGATCGCCCGCGCCCTCGAGTTGCAGGAAGTCACGGTGAAGCTGCACGTGCGCAATCTCTGCCGCAAGCTGGAGACCAAGAACCGCACCCAGATCGCCGTCCGTCTGGCGCAACTGGGCCAGTTCAACTAGCCGCGCCGCGGCTTTTGGCGCGCCGCAATCGCGCGGCGAGGAGGTCCAGCGCCTGGCTGTCCGGGTCGATCTGCCAGGAATCCGGGTCCGTCGCCTGGCTGGTCCCCGGCGCCCGCAGCATGAGGATCGGCGCGCCCGGCCTGATCGCGGCCACCTTCATGCGCAGGCCCGCGTCCGACGTCTCGCCGATCAGGATGGCGCGGCACCGCGCACCCATCTCGGCGATCAGATCGAGGCCGGTTTCCGGGCTGGTGGTCGAGGCCACCCGCAATCCCAAAGCGCCGAGCCGGCGTGACAAGGCCTCCGCCGCCGGCTCGATCTCATGGATGATGAGGGCGTCGAGATCGTCCTCGGTGGTGTCGATTTCGAGTGGCGCCGCCACCTCGGACGAGATGCGCGCGGGCCACAGCAGGGTGACCGACAGGTGCTTCTGCGGGCAGGTGTCGATCATCACCACGCCGCCAAGATCGACCATCAGGCCCCCGAGCACGGCCATTGACAGGCTCGTCTGGTCGGGGGCCTCGGCGGCGAACAGGCTGCTGGCCAGCGCGCCGGTCCAGCCATGGCCGATTCCGCTGAATTGCATGCGGCCGTAGCGTGAACTGCTCTGCAGCGCGCCGAACTGGACCTTCATGCGCTCGGGCTCGAACGGGTCAGACCAGATCTCCAGGCGCGGGCCGGTTCCCCCGCTGTTGTCGGAACTCGTCATCGCCGCCCCGACGACGGAATCGACCACGACTTCCATCTGCATGGCACGCTCGGAAAGCAGCGGCGCGATCGCGGCACAAAGATGCAGCAGTGCCTGGCCGACCTCCGCTTCGGTCGCGGTGACTTGCACGTCGGTTTCCGACTTGAGGGAAACCGCGATCGGCTGCCCCAGGGCCGATTGCCCGGCGGCACCCGCCGCGCGAATCACGGCGCCCAGATGTACCACGGCGGCGCGGTCGTTGGTCCAGCCGAGCGCGGCGGCGAAACTCCGGATGGTTCGCAAGGCGGCGGCGGTTGCGTCGGCGATCTTGGCGGCCTGGCGCCGCTGCGGCTCGCCAACGCCGGCATCGTTACTAAGCAGATCGGCGAAGCCCTGGATCGGGCCAAGCGCGTTGTTGAGCTCGTGAAAGAGTCGCCGCGTCAGGGCGCCGGCCGCCATCAGTTGGCCGGCCTCGGTCGACGGCATCAGCGCCGCGCTCGGCCTGATCTCGGCGGCCGGCGGCGGTTCGGGTGCCGCCGCGTCCAGGATCGGCGTCTCCTCCTGGATCGGCGGCGGCGCGGCGCCCGGCTTGGCGCGCGCCACGGCGAAGAGCAGGCCGCAGACGGCGACGAATGCCGCGAGCAGGAGGCCGAGCGCAAGGCGCAGCTTGACCGGCGCGATGCCAAGCGCGGCGGTCGCCAGCCGCTCCTGCTCGGCAACGATGCCGATTGCGAGCCCCAGCGCGATCAGTGCGGCAATGAGCGTGCCGCGGGCAACCATGGAAATCAGCGGCATGTGTCTAAGGCTCGTGCTCGGCCGGCGGCGTGGCGTCGCGACCGGAACGCTCGGATGCCCAACGCGCGACTATCTCGGCCAGATCGCTCAGGCGCAGCGGCTTCGCCAGGTAGTCGTCGAATCCGGCCGCCAGGAAGCGCTCCCGGTCGCCGACCATGGCGTTGGCGGTGACGGCGATGATCGGCACCCGTGAAGCTGCACCGGGCAGGGCGCGGATCGCCGCCGTGGCCGCCAGGCCGTCAACCTCGGGCATCTGGATGTCCATCAGGATCAGGTCGAACGCCTCGGCCGCGGCGGCGGCAACCGCCTCCCGGCCATTGGCCACGGTCTTGGCGGTCATGCCGAGGCGGCTGAGCATCTGGGTAGCGAGTTCCCGGTTGATCGCGTTGTCTTCGGCGATCAGGATCCGCACCTGGCCGGGATCGCTCAGCGCCGGGAGCGGTGCCGGACCGCGCGGATGGCTGCGCGCGCCGGCGGCGATGTCGCAGGGCAATAGGATCGTGAATGTGCTGCCGATGCCGATCTCGCTGCGGACCGTGATGGTGCCGCCGAGCAGGTTGATCAGGCGGCGGACGATGGCAAGGCCTAGGCCGGTGCCGCCGAAGCGGCGCGCCATGCCGCTGTCGCCCTGATGGAATGGCTCAAACAGGCCGGTCATCTGGTCGGCGGGAATGCCGATCCCGGTGTCGACTACCTCGACGCGAAGCTCGCAGCTGTCGCCATGCACCGATTCGATGCTCGCGCGCACGATCACGCCGCCGGATTCGGTGAACTTCACGGCATTGCCGACGAGATTGAACAGGATCTGGCGCAGGCGCGTCGGATCGGAACGAAGCCGCCCCGGCATGGCATCCGAGAACTGGGTGTGGAGCGCGATGCCCTTGGCCTTGGCGCGCACCTGCAGCAGTGCCACCACGCCCTCGGTCAGGGCGACCGGGTCGAATTCCAGGATCTCCACCTCGGTCTTGCCGGCATCGAGCTTCGAGAGGTCGAGGATGTCGTTGATGATGGTCAGCAGGGTTTCCGCCGAATCGAGCGCGCTGGCGGCCCAGCGCCGCTGGTCGCGGTCGAGCGCGGAATCGAGCATCAGCGACAGCATGCCGATGATGCCGTTCATCGGCGTGCGGATCTCGTGGCTCATGGTGGCGAGAAACTGCGACTTGGCGGCGCTCGCCGCATCCGCGGCGCGCCGCTGCTCCTCCAGGCCGCGGGCGAGGACGGCGAGCGAGGCCGCCTGATGGCGCAACTCATCCTGGACGTTCACCAACTCGGTGACGTCGGTGTGGACGCCGACCACCCGGCCGACATTGCCCTCGGCGTCGAGCATCTTGATGCCGCGGGTCAGGATGTGCACGTCGTGACCGAGCTTGTGGCGGAAGCGCTGGACCTGCTCGAAGGTGCCGGTGCGGTCCTCGAGAAAGTCGCTGAAGCGCTGCGCGATCCGATCGCGATCCTCCGGATGCACCAGCGCCGACCAGGTGGCCGGCGTGTCCGGCAGCTCCTCCGGCCCGTAGCCCAGCTGCGCCTTCCAGCGCGGCGACAGCCAGAGCCTCTGCTCCTTGGGGTGCCAGTCCCAGATGCCGTCATTGCTGCCGAGGATGGCGAGGCGCAGGAACTGCTCGTTCTCGCGCAAGCGCGCCTCGATCTCGGCCTTGTCGAGGTTGAGCGCGGCCAGCAGCAGGCAGGTGAGATTGAGGCAGGCGATGAAGCTCTGTATGCCGATCGGCGCGCTGAACGCCGAGTCCGCGCCGAGCGGATGATCGGCGGCAAGCTTCAAGGTCAGCAGCGTTACGGCGGAAATGCCGATCGCCACCGCGACGGCGACGGGGCGGGGCACGCGCAGGGCGATCCACGCCACCATGGGAAACACGAAATAGATCGCGGTGGGGCTCTCCGGCATGCTCGGCAGGAGGAGCGGAACCTGCAGCACGAAGAAGCCGAGCAGGCAGAGCGCCAGCGCTTCCAGCCAATGATGCACGTCCCCCTTGGGCGCGCTGCGGTCGAGCAGGATGAGTAGACCGGGCGCCAGGGTCAGAACGCCGCCGACATTGCCGGCCCAGTAGATCAGCGCGTGGTCCCAATAATCCTGCCAGGGCACGAGGCCGACCCGGCAGACGACATAGAGCGTGGCGAGCGCGTTCAGCAGCGTGCTGATCGGCGCCCCGACCAGGACCATCGCCGCGATGTCGCGCAGCCGGCGCAGGCCGGGATCGAAGCCCACCAGCCTGAGCAGGAGAATGGCGACCAGCGGCTCGGCCACGGCGCGGGCGGGGATCGTCACGGCGACGAGGAGGGGAAATCCCGCGAGGAAGAAGTTGGCGAGCGCATCGGCAAGCCAGATCGGCGCCACCGCCCGCGCCCCATAGCGATAGACCATCGCCAGGGCGAAGCCGCTCGGCGGCCAGATCACTGAGACGTCGTGCGCGCTGGCGAAGGAATGCCCGATCCAGAAGCACAGGAAATAGCCCGCCCCGATCAGGACGGCCTGCCGGAACGCCGCCGGATTGAGGGCACTGCTCCAGTTGCCTGCCTTCATCTCGACCTGAGAAACCGCCATCGCCGGCCCTGTCCCGTCCTGCCGGCTGCGGGCGTTCCCCGCCGGTAGGGGCATCATTCAACCCTTCCAAATCGCTGGCAACAGCAAAGAAGCCGGCCCAGGAGCGGCGTCGCGGGCGCGGCATTCTGGACAATGGATTTACCCTGTGGGCCGGTTAGCCTTAGGGTTGGAAGGACTTGGCGGGAGGCGGCCCGAGGCGGGTCGCCCGATGCCGCGGGAATCAGGCGGATGCGGACCGAAATCGGCCTCGGAGCGATCGTCCTCGGTGTCGTCGGCCTGGTCGCCATGGCCTGGATCGACGCCGTGCCCTCCAATCCGGCCGCCGATTTCGGCGCGGATGTCGTCGCCGCGCTGCTGGCAGCACTCGCCTGCGCCGGCGGCGTCGCGCTGGCCTGGACAGTCCGCAAGTGGGAGCTGCGCGTCGAGGCCCTGCGCGGCTGGGTCAATCTGGTAGCGGGGCAATCCGACCTGACGCGCCGCGAAGTGGCGGTGGAGGCCGACGCCGTCGACCGCGTGCAGCTTGCGGTCATCGACATGATCGGCATGCGCCTGGATCAGCAATCCGCGGTCTATCGCCGACTCGAGGAGGTGCTGAACGCGCTGCCCGACGGCGTCGCGGTGGTGACACCGGAAGGCCTCATCAGCCTGGTGAACGCGCCGGGCAGACCGCTCTTCGGCGGCGCGGAGCGGGTGATCGGCAAGAGCGTATTCGAAATCCTGTCGCGCCAGTCCTTGAGCGAGGCGATCGCGCAGGCGCGCGCCGCCGGCCGGCCGGTCAGCGCCGAGATTTTCACGGTCTGGTCGGAGGCGGTTCCGGCGACCGTCGCCCTGATCGGCGAGGAGGGCAGCGCCTTGCTGCGCTATCCCGCGGGGGAGGCTGCCTCGCACCGCGGCGAGCACGATTTGTCGCTGCATGACCGCCCGTCGCCGCCGATGCCGCTCACGCCTGAAACGCCTCTGGCGGCGTTGCCCGCGCTCGCCATCGATACCGAGACCACGGGGCTCAATCCGAAGCAGGACCGGGTGATCTCGATCGGCGGCGTGCGGCTGCAAGGGGCGCGCCTGTTCCGCTCCTCAACTCTCAACCTTCTGGTCAATCCGGGGCGCACGATTCCCAATCGCACCATCGCCGTCCACGGCATCTCGAACAGTATGGTGGCCGGGGCGCCGTACTTCCCGGCGGTGGCCGATGACGTTGCCGCGGCGACCGATGGCTTGGTCATGATCGGCCACCATGTGGCTTTCGACGTCCAGATGCTGCGGAACGAAATGCGCCTGTGCGGCCGAGAATGGTTGCCACCTCATTGCCTCGACGTCATGCTGCTCTACGCCGCTCTGTTCCCGGAGGCTAAATCGCTGCTGCTGGATGATATGGCCGCCGCTCTGGAGGTGCCGGTGATCGGGCGCCACTCGGCGCTCGGCGACGCGCTTACCACGGCGGAGATCTATGCGCGGCTCGTTCCGGCGCTGATCGGGCGGGGAGTCGAGACCCTGTCGGCGGCCGACCTGCTGCAGCACGAAGCGGCGAAGCGCCTCGGCCGTGCCGGCGTGCGCGAGATCGGGAGCACCGTGCTATGACCGATACCGGCCCGGTCACCCGGATCGACCCGTTCCCGTTCCAGCATCGCGTGGCCGAGTTGATGCTGCCGGCGGCACCGTCGCTGGCTGCTTCGGCGGCCGTGCAATCGGCCGTCCAAACCCTTGCCCAAGGCAATACGAGCGCCGCGGTGGTCCTTGGTGCCGAACAGCGGCCGATCGGCATCGTGACCGAGCGCGACATCCTGCGCAAGGTGACGGCGGGTGGAGCGCCGATGTCGGCGCCGGTGACGACGATCATGAGCGCGCCGGTGGCGACGGTCCCGGCCGACGCCTTCGTCTACGTGGCGATCGCGCGGATGAGCCGTCTCGGCTATCGCCATCTCGCCGTCGTCGATCCGGAGAGCAGCCGCTATGTGGGTCTGCTCGACGTCCGCGCCGTCCTGCGGCAGCGGGCGACGGTGGCGCTGGCGATCGCCGATGAAGTGGCGCAGGCGAAGGACTGGGAAGCCCTCAAATCCGCCTTCGATCGCATGCCGGAGCTTGGCCGGTCCCTGCGGGCCGAAGGCGTTGCCGCGCACCAGGTTGCCGCGGTGATCAGTGGCGTCGTCCGGGACATGACGGCGCAGGCAGGCGCGCTGGCTCTTGCCGACATGGTCGCGGAGAAGCGCGGCGATGCCCCGGCGCCTTGGTGCCTTCTGGTCCTGGGCTCGGCCGGCCGCGGCGAGAGCCTGCTCTCCGCCGATCAGGACAATGCCCTGATCCACGGTGGTGCCGAAGACGACTATCCATGGTTCCAGGAATTTGGCGAGCGGGTCGCCCATATCCTCAATCAGGCGGGGATTCCGTTCTGCCGCGGCGGGGTGATGGCGTCCAATCGCAAGATGCGGCACAACCTCGACGGCTGGAAGGCCACCATCAACGGCTGGTTCGAACGGCCGGAGCCTGAGGCGATTCTCAACGCCGACATCTTCTACGATTTCGCGGCGGTCGGTGGCGACCCGGCGCTCGCCGCCGCGCTCGGCGAGTTCTCGATGCGGGCGCAGGGCGCGTGGCTGTTCCTGAACCTGATGGCTCGCGAGATCGGCGACAAGGGCGACGCGCTCGGCTGGTTCGGCCGTTTCAAGACCAAGAAGGGCCGCGTGGACCTCAAGATCGGCGGCCTGTTTCCCATCGTCGCCGGCGCCCGCGTCCTGGCGCTGCGCCTCGGCTGCAGCGCACGCTCCTCGCGCGAGCGCTGGCGGGCGGCGGCGGCGGCGGGGATCCTGGTGGAAGAGGATCTGGCGCGGCTGCTCGACGCGCATGAGATGATCCTCGGCCTGATCCTCGATCAGCAGTTGGCCGATCTCGCGGGCGGCCTGCCGGCCAGTTCCAGGGTCGAAGTGCGCCGCCTCATGGAACTGGAACAGGATCGCCTGAAGCAGGCTCTACATGTGGTGCGGCAGATCGACGTGACGGTCCGGAACGCGCTGGGCCAGGCCATCCTGCGCCGGGTCGAGGGCGGCGCCCCCTCTGGCCGGGCAGCGACATCGGAGCCCTGAAACCCGCCGCTCCCGGAATGACTGGGCCGGGCTTGCGTGCTAGCCTCCCGCCATGACCTTTCCGCTGACCGTCGTCGAGCTGGCCGCGGCCGAACTGCCCGAATCCGAGACCGGCTGGTGCCGCGCCTTTGCCGACCGGCCGGGTTTGGCGCTTTTCGACAGCGCTCTGCGCCATCCGGAGCTCGGCCGGTTTTCCTTTCTCGGCATCGATCCATTCGCCCGGCTGGAGGCTGTAGGCGATCGGGTCCGGTTGAACGGCGCCGATTTCGGCAGCGACCCCTTCGCCGCCGTGCAGGAACTGTCGCATCGGTTTGCGGTCGAGCCGCGGGACGATCTGCCGCCCTTCCGCACCGGCCTTGCCGGCTATTTCGGCTATGGGCTTCGCCATGGCCTGGAGCAGGTGCCGGCGCACGCGGTGCGGGATGTCGCCTTTCCCGATCTAATCCTCGGCGCCTATGACCTCGTCCTGGCGGCCGATCATGCGACCGGCAAATACTGGCTGCTGGCGAGCGGGTATCCCGAAACGACGGAGGCGCGTCGGTGCGACCGGGCCGCGGCCCGCATCGGCTGGGCGCGCGAGCGTCTGCGTCACGCCAGGGCCGCCGATCGCGCCGCGTCCTGGGCCATCGTCGCCAAGCCGGACCTGACCCAGGCGCAGTTCAAATCCGCCATCCGCCGCACCATCGACTACATCGAGGCCGGCGACATCTACCAGGCCAACATCACCCAGCGCTTCCGCGCCAGGCTGCCGGCCGGCTTCGACCGCTTGGCGCTCTATGAGGCGCTGCGGACGCGCAACCCGGCGACCTTCGCCGCCTATCTGGATTTCGGCGACACGTCGCTGCTGTCGTCCTCGCCGGAGCGGTTCCTGAAGCTCAGCGACGGCCGGGTGGAGACGCGGCCGATCAAGGGAACCCGGCCGCGCGGCCGGGTGCCGGCAGAGGATTCCGCCTTGGCCGCCGAGCTGCTGGCTAGCGCCAAGGACCGGGCCGAGAACCTGATGATCGTCGACCTGCTGCGCAACGACATCAGCCGGGTCTGCGAGATCGGCTCGGTGAAGGCGCCGGTCCTGTTCGGGCTGGAAAGCTATGCCACGGTGCATCACCTCGTCTCGGTGGTGACCGGCAGGCTCGCCGCCGGGCGCGACGCAATCGACCTGCTGCGCGCCTGCTTTCCCGGCGGCTCGGTCACCGGCGCGCCGAAGATCCGCGCCATGGAAATCATCGCCGAACTGGAACCGACATCGCGCGGCCCGTATTGCGGCTCCATCGGCTATCTCAGCGCCGATGGCGGCATGGACAGCAACATCGTGATCCGGACCTACTGCATCCAGGGCTCCGATCTTACATTCCAAGTTGGCGGCGGCATCGTCGCCGATTCCGATCCGCAGGCCGAATACGAAGAGAGCCTGGCCAAAGCCAAGGCGCTGATCGAAGTCCTGGCGCAAGGTGGCGAGCGTCTTCCGGCACAAGGCTCAGCGGCATGATCTGGCTCAACGGCCGGCTCCTGCCGCGCGACCAGGCGCATATCGACTTGGCCGATCGCGGTTTCCTCCTTGGCGATGGGTTGTTCGAGACGCTGCGCGCCTATCGCGGCCACGTGTTCAAGATCGAAGACCATCTGCAGCGCCTGTCGGCCGGTGCGGCGGAGCTTGGCATTCCCTTGCCGGTGGACCCGCCTGTGATCGCCGCCGCGACGCGCGAGGCTCTCGCGGCCAACCAACTGGAGGGCGACGACGCGGCCCTGCGCATCACGTTGACCCACGGCCCGGGGCATCGCGGCCTGCTGCCACCGGAAGACCCGCGGCCCAACCTGCTCATCACCGCCGCCGCCTATCAGCCGCCGTCGCAACTGGACGGCTTCATCGCCGTCATCGCGACAGGCGTGGCGCGCAACGAAGCGTCGATCACGGCGCGCCTGAAAACGCTGGGCTATCTGGACAACATCCTCGCCCAGCGCCAGGCGGCGCGAGCGGAAGCGGACGAGGCGCTGCTGCTCAATGGCAAGGGCCGCGTCGCCTGCGGCGCGCGCAGCAACCTCTTCCTCCAGGTCGACGGTCGGCTGCTGACGCCGGCGGTGGAAGAGGGTGCGCTACCGGGGATCACCCGTCGCTTCATCCTCGGTTTGTGCACAGAGATGGGCCTGGCGACGGAGGAGGGGATCGTCACGCGCGAGAGTCTGAGCGACGCGGCGGAGGCCTTCGTCACCAATTCGCTGCTCGAAGTGATGCCGCTGCGCCGCATCGACGGCAAGGAACTGCCCATCGGCCCCGTCACCAAGCAGGTGATGGAGGCCTATACGGCGCTGACGCCGCGATAGGCTTAGCGGACGACCGTGCCCCAGAGATCGTATTCGTCGGCTTCGTCGATCTCGACCTGCACGATGTCGCCGGATTTCAATTTCGTCTCGCCGTCGAGATAGACGTTGCCATCGATCTCGGGCGCGTCCGCCGGCGAGCGGCCGGTAGCGCCGTCGGCGTCCACTTCGTCGATCAGCACCGGCAGGGTGCGGCCAACCTTAGCGGCCATGCGCTCCTCGCTGATCTGGCGCTGGGCTTCCATGAAGCGGTCGTAGCGGTCCTGCTTCTCGTCCTCGTCCACCAACTCGCCGAGCGCATTGGCCGCAGCGCCTTCGACCGGCTCGTATTTGAAGCAGCCGACGCGGTCGAGCTTCGCTTCGTAGAGCCAGTCCAGCATCTCGTCGAACTCGGCCTCGGTCTCGCCGGGGAAGCCGACGATGAAGGTCGAGCGGATGGTGAGGTCGGGGCAGATCTCGCGCCACTTGGCGATGCGGCCCAGCACCTTCTCCTGGTTGGCCGGGCGGCGCATCGCCTTTAGCACGCGCGGGGAGGCATGCTGGAACGGGATATCGAGATAGGGGAGGATCTTGCCCTCCGCCATCAGCGGAATGACCTCGTCCACATGCGGGTAGGGATAGACGTAGTGCAGACGCACCCAGATGCCCAATTGCGAGAGGGCCTGGCAGAGCTCGGTCATGCGCGCCTTGATAAGGTCGCCGCGCCACAGGCTCTCGGCATATTTGATGTCGACGCCATAGGCGCTGGTGTCTTGCGAGATGACCAGCAGTTCCTTCACGCCCGCCTTGGCCAGGTTCTCGGCCTCCACCAGCACGTCGCGCGCCGGGCGGCTGACCAGATCGCCGCGCAAGGACGGGATGATGCAAAAGGTGCAACGATTGTTGCAGCCCTCTGAAATTTTAAGATAAGCGTAGTGCCGTGGCGTCAGGCGCAGACCCTGCGGCGGGACCAGGTCGACGAAGGGATCATGCTTCGGCGGCACCGCCTGGTGCACGGCGGCGACCACGGATTCGTATTGCTGCGGGCCGGTCACCGACAGCACGCCGGGATGCACCGAACGGATCGCCTGCTCATTGCCGCCCATGCACCCGGTGACGATGACCTTGCCGTTCTCCTTCAGCGCCTCGCCGATCGCGTCCAAGGATTCCTGCTTGGCGCTGTTGAGGAAGCCGCAGGTGTTGACGATGACCACGTCGGCGTTGTCATAGGAATCCGAGACGACATAGCCCTCCGACCGCAGCTTCGTCAGGATACGCTCGGAATCCACCAGCGCCTTGGGGCAGCCGAGGCTGACGATGCCGACCTTCGGCACGCTCTTGTTGGGGCTCGTCTTCATGCGGTCTCTGAAACAGGTAGGGGACGATAAGTGGCGCCCCGATCAGGCGGGGTCCTATCCCGAAAGCCGAATGGACGCAAGCGCTTGGCCTGCAAGGCTGACAGGACATGGCGGCAGGGCGAAGCGGCGTAGCGCAAGAATCTGATTTTGCAGGAGATTGACCTCCACCGGGCCGTCATCCCGGCCGACCCTCGGGCTTGACCCGAGGGGAGCGCCGGGATCCACCGTGCCACCGCAAGGGCCGAGGAACTTCAGGCACCGCCCGTGCGGCGGAGACGTGGATCCCGGGGCAAGCCCGGGATGACGAAGAGAGGGGGTGCACCGCAAACATCGGCATCAACGCGACCGTTGTCCGCTTTACGGACTCGGCTCTCCTGCCTATAACCCAAAGCGTTGTTAACACTCGTTTTGGCGGCGCCCGCAATGTTCGACGTGAAGTGGATTCGCGACAACCCGGAAGCCTTCGACCAGGGCCGCGCCCGGCGCGGCTTGGCGCCGCTGTCGGCTGAGATCATCGCCCTCGACGCCAAACGCCGCGCCGCGCAGACCGCCTGGCAGGAGATGCAGGCGAAGCGCAACGATCTCTCCAAGCAGATCGGCCAGCTGAAATCGAAGGGTCACGACGCCGTCCCGATCATGGCCGAGGTCGCCGGCCTCAAGGACAAGATGGCGGCGGCGGAATCCGAGGAGAAGGAACTGGCCGAGGCGCTGGAAGCCCTGGTCGCCAGCCAGCCGAACCTGCCCGCCGCCGACGTGCCGGAGGGCCTGGACGAAAAGAGCAACCGCGAGGAGCGGGTGGTCGGCGGCAAGCCCAACATGGCCTTCGCGCCCAAGCAGCATTTCGAGCTGGGCGAAGCACTCGGCCTGATGAGCTTCGAGGATGCCGCCAAGCTGTCCGGCGCGCGGTTTGTCGTGCTCAAGGGCGCCCTGGCGCGGCTGGAGCGCGCCTTGGCGCAGTTCATGCTGGACCTGCACACGACGGAAAACGGCTATACCGAGGTGGCGCCGCCCTTCCTGGTGCGCGACGCGGCGCTCTACGGCACCGGCCAGCTGCCGAAATTCGCCGAGGACCAGTTCGTCACCACCCAGGGCCTGTGGCTGATCCCGACCTCGGAGGTGCCGCTGACCAATCTCGCATCCGACGAGATCATCGACGAGGCCGCCTTGCCCTGGCGCTTCACCGCGCTGACGCCTTGCTTCCGCTCCGAGGCGGGTGCCTCCGGCAAGGATACCCGCGGCATGATCCGTCAGCACCAGTTCCTGAAAGTGGAGCTGGTGTCGATCGCCCATCCCGACCATTCGGACGCGGAGCACACGCGCATGACCGCCTGCGCGGAAGAGGTGCTGAAGCGCCTCGGCCTGCCGTACCGGGTCATCACGCTATGCACGGGAGACATGGGTTTCTCGGCGCAAAAGACTTACGACATCGAGGTCTGGCTGCCGGGCCAGGACGCCTATCGCGAAATCTCCAGCTGCTCCAATTGCGGCGAGTTCCAGGCCCGGCGGATGAAAGCGCGCTGCCGCAAGGCGGGCGAGAAAAATACGCGCTTCGTGCACACGCTGAACGGCTCAGGCCTCGCCGTCGGCCGCACTCTGGTCGCAATCCTAGAAAACTATCAGCAGGCGGACGGGTCGATCGCCATTCCCGCCGCCTTGCGTCCCTACATGAATGGCCTGGAAAAGATCGCCAAAGCAAATGCCTGAGTCCCTGCCGAAGCTGTCCAAGGCCCGCATCCTGGTTTCCAACGATGACGGTATCCACGCGCCCGGACTGAAGCTGCTCGAGCGGGTGGCGCGGTCGCTGTCCGACGACGTCTGGGTCATCGCCCCCGAAGCCGAGCAGAGCGGGGCCAGCCACGGCCTGACGCTGCGCCGGTCGCTGGCGCTGCACAAGGTCGGGCGCCGGCGCTACGCGGTCGGCGGCACGCCGTCGGACAGCGTGCTGATGGCGGTGAAGCACATCATGACCGACAAGGCGCCGGACCTGGTCCTGTCCGGCGTCAATCGCGGCGCCAATCTCGGCGAGGACATCATCTATTCCGGCACCGTGGCGGCGGCGCGCGAGGCGGCGCTGCTTGGCATTCCGTCGATTGCCTTCAGCCAGGTGCGCAAGGGCGACTACCTCCCTTGGAAGACGGCGGAGACCTTCGCGCCCGGGATCATCCGCAAGCTCTATGCCGCGCCGTGGCCGAAGGGTGTGCTGATGAATGTCAACTTCCCGCCGGTGCTGCCGAACGAGGTGACGGGGATCAAGGTGGCGCCGCAGGGCCGCCGCGTCGAACACACGCAGATCACCCGGATGAAAGACCCGGCCGGGCGCGACATGCTGTGGATCGGCGACTTCCCCAGTGACGACCCGCTGGAGCACGCGACCGACCTCGGCGCCATCCTCGACCGCATGGTCTCGGTGACGCCGCTCCATTGCGACCTGACTCACGGCGCGACGCTGCAGAAGATCGCCGGCCTGTTCGGCAAGCCGAAGCGGGCGGGCAGGGCGAAGCGCCGATGAGCCTGCATGCGCGCAAGATCCGCCTGATCATGAATCTGCGCCGCGCCGGCATCACCGACACGCGGGTGCTGGCGGCGCTGGAGCGGATTCCGCGCGAGACCTTCGTGCTGCCGCACTTCCACGACCAGGCCTATGAGGACCAGGCCCTGCCCATCGCCCAGGGCCAGACCATCAGCCAGCCGCAGATCGTGGCGCTGATGACCGAGGCGCTGCAGGTGGAGAAGTCGCACAAGGTGCTGGAGATCGGCACCGGCTCCGGCTACCAGGCGGCCGTGCTCTCGCGCCTGGCGCGCCGCGTCTATACCATCGAGCGCTTCGCCTCGCTGCTGAAGGAGGCCGAGGCGCGCTTTCATGCGCTGCGCATCCACAACATCACCTCGAAGGTCGCCGATGGTGCCAAGGGCTGGAAGGAGCAGGCGCCGTTCGATCGCATCATCGTGACGGCGGCGGCCGATAGCGTGCCGCAGAGCCTGCTCGACCAGCTGGCCGAGGGCGGCATCATGGTGATCCCGGTCGGCGCCGAGCGCGGCGACCAGGTGCTGCTGCGCCTGACCAAGACGCCGGACGGCGTCATGCAGGAGGTGCTGACCGAAGTGCGCTTCGTTCCCCTGGTCGGCGGGGCGCTGCCGGAAGACGAAATGCGGCCGGTCCGCACGATGCAGGGCGCGTGAGCGGATGATGACGAAGCGTCGCGCCGTGCGATCCGGATTGCTGGCTGTCGCCTTGCTCGGCCTTGCCGGCTGCCAGCAACCGGGCGGCCTGTTCGCCCAGCCGGCGGCGCCGGGCCCGGTCGTCGCTTCTGGCCAGAACTTCGGTGAGGTGGTGAACGGCCAATATGTCGTCGCCCCGGGCGACACCGTCGCGGTGGTGTCGGAGCGGACCAATACGCCCATCCGCACGCTGATCGACCTCAACAAGCTGACGCCGCCCTACGCGCTGCACGCCGGCCAGCGCCTGACCCTGCAGCCGCGCGGCGACTACGTCGTGCAGCGTGGCGACACCGTCTCCGGGATCGCCGCGCGCCAGGGCGTCTCGATCAGCGCGCTGATCCAGCTCAACGACCTGCGCCCGCCCTATACGCTGCAAGTTGGGCAGCGTCTGATCCTGCCGACCGGGGCCGATGCGCCCACCGCCGTCGCCGCGGCGCCGCAGCAGCAGCCAGAGCCGCAGCCTTTCGTGCCAAGCGCCGGTGCGCCGCAACCCGCCGCGCCGCCGCCGGTGATCTCTGCGCCGCAGCCGATCGGGCAGCCACAGGAAACCGTGCAGCCACAGGCGACACCCGCCGCGCCGCAGGATCTCGGCGGCGGCGTGACCGCATCCGGCCTGCCGCCGCTGCAGCCCGCGCCGCAGGCGAGCCAGCCGAATCCGGCGCCGGCCGCCCAGCCTGCGCCCGAGGTGGCGGCGATCGAGCCGGCGCCCGCGCCGCCGACGCCGAAAGGCGATTCGCTGCCGGACGTGAAGCCGGACAGCGCCTTCATCTGGCCGGTCGACGGCAAGGTCATCGCCAAGTTCGGTCCGACCAAGGACAACCAGCGCAACGACGGCATCAACATCGCCGCCCCGGCGGGCGCGCCGGTGCTGGCTTCCGCGGATGGCACTGTCGCCTATGCCGGCAACGAGTTGCGCGGCTTCGGCAACATGGTGCTGCTGCGTCACGCCGACGGCTGGGTCACCGCCTATGCCCACAATTCGTCGCTGCTGGTGCAGAAGGGCGACAAGGTGAGGCAGGGCCAGACCATCGCCCGGGTGGGGAGCAGCGGCAATGTCGAGACGCCGCAGCTGCACTTCGAGCTGCGCCAAGGCACCAAGGCGGTCGATCCGCTGAAGAACCTGACGCGCTAGCCGCGGCCGGTCGGGCTTAGCAATCCTGCCAGGCGGGTTGCCGCTTCTGCAGGAAGGCGTCGATCCCCTCCGCCGCGTCGATCGCCTGCATGTTTTCGGTCATGATGTGCGCGGCATAGTCATAGGCGTGCTTCAGGTCCATTTCGCGCTGCCGGTAGAAGGCGCCCTTGCCGGTCTTCAGGGTGTAGACCGACTTGGCCGCGATCTTCCGCGCCAGCGCCAGGGCGGCGCCGGCGAGTTCGGCTTCCGGCACGGCGCGGTTGATGAGGCCGATGCGCTGCGCCTCGGCGGCGCCGATCATGTCGCCGGTCAGCAGCATTTCCATCGCGTGCTTGCTGGCGACGGCGCGACTCAGCGCCACCATCGGCGTCGAGCAGAACAGGCCGATATTGACCCCCGGGGTGGCGAAGCGCGCATTGTCCGCGGCGATCGCGAGGTCGCAGGTGGCGACCAGCTGTGCTCCCGCGGCGGTGGCGATGCCGTGCACCTCCGCGATCACCGGGCGCGGCATCTCGGTGATCGCCAGCATGATGCGGCTGGCCAGCGCGAAGACCTTGGCATAGAAGCCGGGAGTGCCGTCGGCGCGCAATTCCTTCAGGTCGTGGCCGGCGCAGAAGGCGGGACCGTTGCCGGACAGGATGACCACGCGCACCGCGGGATCATGCGCCATGGATTCGAGATGGGCCATGAATTGCCGCATCATCTCGAGCGACAGGGCGTTGCGCGCCTCCGGGCGGTTCAAGGTCAGGCGCGTGATGCCGGAGTCGTCGTGGCGCAGCACCAGGTCGTTGGCAATGGTCATTCCGGGCCCTCCTGCAGCGGTCAAACCGGCGGTCAGACCTGAGCCGCGATGAACAGGTAGTCGCCGCCCACGTCTTCGTATTCTGCGGTCGCGTGCTCGAAACGGCCCTGCGCCAGGTCGCGCTTGAGCCGCTCGAGCCCGACGCCGATCTCGTCGCGATCCGCCAGATTGGCGAAGGACGAGATGTTCGCCCGCACGCGCTCGTCGAGGTAAAGATGGGGTTGGTGCTTGCCGCTGTAAAGAAACAAATCCACCGGCTGCTGCGGCATCCAGTACAGGCGCTGCGACCAGGTGCGGAATCCGGCGCGGCGCAGCGCGATCTCGATCGTGCTCCAATCCGGCATCTGGTCGGCGCTGCGCTGCATCATGCGCGGGAAATATGCGCGCAGCCAGTAGCGCATGATCTGTTCCGGCAGCGCGGTCAGAATCACCAGGCGGCCGTTCCTGAGCACGCGCGCGGCCTCGGCGAAGGTCGCTTCCAGGTCCTCGAAGTGATGCAGGGCGAGCGTGCAGACGGCGCCGCCGAAGGAACGATTGGGAAAGGGCAGGGCGGCGGCGTCGGCACCGATCAGCGGCAGCTGCCGCGCCTTGCCCTGCGCGGTGCGCAGCATCAACCCGGAGCGGTCGAGGCCCACCATCGCCACGCCGCGCTGATGCAGCGCGTTGGTGTAGTTGCCGGTGCCGCAGCCGATATCCAGAATGGGCGCCTCCTGCCGCAGATCGAGGAGTTCGATCAGCAGGTCGACGATGGCCGGCTCGGCGTGGCGCGTCGCGTCGTAGGTGGCGCCGATGCGGTCGTAGAGCGCTTGCGGCATCGCGGGCATCATGGTCATGCGCCAACCAATCGGAGCATCGCGGCGGTGAGCGGCGCGCCGGCATCGCGGAGCGACGCGGTGATGGAGAAGTGGTTGAGCCCAGGCAGGACCATGAGCTCGGCCTTGCCGCCGGCCCGGACGAGCTTGGCGGCGAAGCGGCGCGATTGCTCGATCCACAGCGGCGGCTCGTCCCCGCCGACGGCGACGATGGCCGGCGCCGGCGCGCGGATCGGCCGGAATTGCGGGCTGAGTGGCAGCACGTCCTCAGGCGCCAGCCGCGTATCGTCGTTCACCTGGATGCGCAGCACTGGACGCAGGTCGTAGATGCCGGTGACCAGGATGGCGCCGGCGATGGGCGAGCGGGCGAGGCCGTGGCGCGTCCAGTCTTCCGCCATCAGCATCGCCGCGAGGTGGGCGCCGGCGGAATTGCCGGCGAGGAAGATGCGATTGGGATCGCCGTTGAGTTGTGGCGCCTGCATCCGGGTCCACAACAGGGCCTGGCGCGCCTGGTCCACGACGGTCGCCAGGGATACCTGCGGGCAGAGATCGTAGTTCGGCAGCACCGCGGCGATTCCGGCCTCGGCCAGCGGCACGGCGACGTGGCGCACATGGTCCTTGGACAGACCGCGCCAGAAACCGCCGTGGAAGAACAGCACGATCGGCGTTCGCGGGCCGGGCGCCGGGAACAGGTCCGCGACCTGCCGGGGGCCGGTGCCGTAGCGGACGTCGTAGTCGCCGGCCAGTGTCAGCCGCAATGCCTCGCCGCGCGCCAGATCGGCCGACAACCAGCGCTCATGCTCGGGCACGGCGACGCGCGGCATCATCTGCCGGTTCAGCTCTGCGGCTGAGATCAGCTCGTAGTCAGGGTCGGGCGACATGGTCGTCCATGCCGGTTATATTCGCCAAAGGTCGCGAAAATGTCGAGATTGGCGGCATAAGTGCTTGTGGTATCATAATACCGAAATCGTAAGTCATTGCAATTGAAGTAATATTATCGGTTGACGGTCCTCGGCCGGCCCTCTATACGAACCGCCGATTGCCGGAGTGGCGCCGTGGCGTCCGGCCGGCCCAGAGGAGCAAACACCATGAAGACCTATTCCGCCAAGCCGAGCGAGGTGGTCAAGAAGTGGATCCTGATCGACGCCGACGGCGTCGTTCTCGGTCGCCTGGCTTCCATTGTGGCGAACCGCCTGCGCGGCAAGCACAAGCCGACTTTCACCCCGCACATGGATTGCGGCGACAACGTCATCATCATCAATGCCGCCAAGGTGAAGGTCACCGGCAACAAGCTGCAGGACAAGGTGTTCCACTGGCACACCGGCCATCCGGGCGGCATCAAGGAAATCACCATGGGCAAGCAGCTCGGCGGCAAGTTCCCCGAGCGCGCCATCGTGAAGGCCGTCGAGCGCATGGTTCCGCGCGGGCCCCTGGGCCGGCAGCAGATGAAGAACCTGCGCGTCTTCGCCGGCGCCGAGCACACCCATGCCGCCCAGCAGCCGGAAGTGCTGGATGTCGGCAAGATGAACCCGAAGAACAAGCGGAGCGCGTAACATGGCCAACGAACCTCAGCGCCTGACCGATCTGAAGGACCTGGGCGGCGCCACGAAGGCGGCGGCTGCTCCCGTCGCCGCGCCGAAGCGCGAGCGCAAGGTCGACGCGCAGGGCCGCTCCTACGCGACCGGCCGCCGCAAGGACGCCATCGCCCGCGTCTGGCTGAAGCCGGGCAGCGGCAAGGTGACCGTCAACGACCGCGACATCACCGTCTATTTCGCCCGTCCCGTGCTGCGCATGATGATCAACCAGCCGTTCTCGATCGTGAACCGCCTGGGCCAGTTCGACGTCGTCTGCACCGTGGTCGGCGGCGGCCTCTCCGGCCAGGCCGGCGCGGTCCGTCATGGCATCAGCCGCGCGCTCACCCTGTTCGAGCCCGATTTGCGGTCGGCGCTGAAGCAGGGCGGCTTCCTGACCCGCGACAGCCGCACCGTCGAGCGCAAGAAATACGGTCGCGCCAAGGCGCGCCGCAGCTTCCAGTTCTCGAAGCGCTAAGCCGCTTCCGGAGCGACGGGTTGGCGAAGGCCGGAGCGCAAGCTCCGGCCTTTGTCGTCTTGGCGTGCACCGTCGGCAGGGGAAAGATAACCTAGATCGCGAAAAACTGGCGGCCGAATGCTTCAAGGGGAAGAGCATGTTCGGAAAACGCACGACACCTGTGCCGCCGCAGCGATCGGGGGAAACTCCAAGGCCGGAGAAACCCACCGCTGGAAAGTTGACTGCGATCGTCGTCCCGCGCTGCGCGATCGAGCAGGCGAATGATCCCAAGACCGCCTACAGGCTAGTCGGCGCCATCGTCAAATACGTCAACGCCCTTACCCGTGAGGGCCTGTACAACCGGCTTGAAATTCCCGGTGGCGCCATCCAGGCCTATCACGCCGACTATTGTCTGGCGCAGGTCAACAACGGCGGGCACGCGCAGTTCATTCATAACAGCGGCGAGAACCTGAAGCACAGCCTCTTGGACGTCCCGGCCGCGTTGTCGGCCATGCAGGCCACGGCACACCAGGCCATCTTCGCGCGGTTCAAGGATTGGACGGAACAATTCACCGATGCGAAGACCATGCTGGCTGCCCTGAGCGGTGACACCGCAGCGCCGCTGTGGGACCTGGACCGGCTCTTCTACGAGACCGAGACGACATCCCCGATGGCGACTCTCTCGGCGCGTTGGATTGCGTCCTGGCCGGAGTTGCGAGTCGTGGCGGACGCGGAGTATCCGGCAGCGATGCGGCAGATGGTGCTTATGAATCCACTGCGTGAGCCGCGGTTGATCTGGCGGTCCCTCAGGCGGTTTGAGCACGCGATGACGGACTACCTGCAGGTCGCCGTCAGCATGGCCTGCTTCCAGATCCGGCCCAGTGACGGCGGCACCGAATTCCTGCTCAACATCGCGTTCGGTGGCGCCATGGAAATCGACGGCAGGCGGGAGCGGATGTGGCATGTCAGGACCAATGTGGGCGAGCGCCTCTGCCTCCTCACGGACACGTATGTGGCCGCCTACGAATGCGTTCAGCCCACCGACAATCCACCGATGCCGAAGTTCGGCGACGCTGCCGGGATGGCGGCCGCGATCAAGGATGGCTGCCTTGCGCGCTTCAAGGGGCCGAGCGTCGGGAAGCAACTCTCCCGTGTGCCGCACGGGAACGTGACCGAGGCAATCGAACTCGCGAAGTCCTATCAGATGGCGGCTGGATTGGACCTGCTGCTGCGGCGGGCCGGAATTGACGGCGAAAAGGCCAAGGCGACCCCGATCAAGATCGAGACCGGGCCGTTCGGAAACGTCGGCCACTGGCTGGTTGTGGCAGACCGCCGGGCGTATCTGATGGAAGCGGCGTCAAAGGGTTCCGCCCTCCTGGAAATGCCCGACAGGAAGTGCGTTGCGACGATCCGCAAGCCGGAGATCGAGGAGCATCTGGCAAAGGCGGAAGCCGGCAATTTTGCCGTGACCTGAGCCGGCGCCCGTCTATCCGGCACAGGCCATCCGGGACTGATCATCCGGGACTGATCATCCGGGACTGGCGCCTCCGGCCGGGCGGCTTATACTGCCTCGCATGGATTCAGCCCCGAACCGCCGCAACATCTGGCTGACCGAGAGCGACTGCCGGCTGGAGGATTTCCGCCGGCTGGTCGAGCGCAGCACGGATGCCGCCGCCTATCCCTTCGCCAAGGCCGTGCAGCGCAACGTGCCGGTCTATAACGGTGACGACGTGCGCCGTATCGCGAGGGACGAGACCGCCCGCCGCGCGGTGATGGCGGAATGGGCCGATGTGATGATGAACGGCCCCGGCATCCTGGTCTTCCAGCGCGCCTTCGCCGATCCGGCGGTGGTCGATGCCGCCACCGCGCAGTTCGATGCCATGATCACCGAACAGCGCGCCGGCAACAGAAATGCCGGCGATCATTTCGCCAAGCCGGGCGCCAATGACCGCATCTGGAACGCGCTGGAGAAGTTCTGCCTGCGCGATGCGGCGGGCTTCGCGCGCTACTACGCGAACGAGGCGATCGCGCTGGTGAGCGAGGCGTGGCTCGGCCCCAACTACCAGATCACCTCGCAGGTGAACGTGGTCAACCCGGGCGGCGAGGCGCAGGCGCCGCATCGCGACTACCACATGGGATTCCAGATTCCGGAGGATTTGGCGCGGTTTCCGGCGCATGCGCATCGTTTGTCGCCGGTCCTTACCCTGCAGGGCGCAATCGCCCATTGCGACATGCCGGTCGAGAGCGGGCCGACACTTTATCTCCCATACTCGCAACTCTATGAGCCGGGCTACCTCGCCTGGCAGCGGCCGGACTTCATCGCTTATTTCGCCGAGCATCGTGTCCAGCTGCCGCTGGTAAAGGGGGACGCGGTCTTCTTCAATCCCGCGCTGTTCCATGCGGCGGGCAGCAACCGCACCAGGGACATCCGCCGCATGGCGAACCTGCTCCAGGTCTCCTCGGCCTATGGCCGGGCGATGGAAAGCGTCGACCGCACGCGCATGTGCGCGGCGCTCTATCCGGCGCTGCTGGCGCTGCGCGATAGCCTCGATGCCGTGCAATGCGCCAATGTCATCGCCGCCTGTGCCGAGGGCTATTCCTTCCCTACCAACCTCGACCGCGATCCGCCGATCGGCGGTCTGGCGCCGGAAACACAGGCCCAGCTCATGCGCCGCGCGCTGGTGGAGGGCTTGACGCCGGAGGTCTTCGGCGCGGCGCTGGCCGAGCAGGCCGCGCGGCGCATCGCCTGAGCAACCGCTAGCCGAACGGCTTCAGCAGCTTGCCGATCCGCTTCAGGATGCCGCGCGCCCCACGCTGCTTCGCCGCCTTCCGCGCGGCCTTCTCGGCGGCGCGCCTGGCGCGCGCCTGACGCTGGGCCTCGGTTTTCAGCGCCACTGCCGCGGGCGAATGGAACTCGAAGACCAGATACGTGGCGGGCGTGGTGCCGACATTGCGCATGCCGTGCGTCTCGCCCGCCGCGTAATAGACGATCCCCAGCGGCGACACGCGCGCGCCGAGGGTCTCCACCTCGCCGGACAGGACCAGGATGGCGACATCGTATGCATCCACGTGCGGCGGGTAGCCGGCGCCCGGCTGCAAGGTGGTGAGATGGGCGTGCAGCTTGCCGAGCCGGTGCGTGGCCTGCTCGAAGAGCCGGCGCTTGTAGAAGGCGGGCGCGCCCGCCGGTGGCGCCTGGTCATCGTAGGTGAACACGCCGGCCTGCATCGGATCGACGCTGCCGGCGTCCCCGGCGATCCACTTGAACATGAGATAGGTGACCGGCGCGGCGCCGGGATTCGTGATCGTGTGATACTGGGTGCTGGGGTAGTAGCTCAGCATTCCCGGACGCAGGCGCAGCCTGCGCGGATCCGGATCGCCCGGATCCCTGGCGAGGATGATCTCGACCTCGCCGTCGAGCACGATCAGCAACTCCTCATCCGCATGGCGGTGCGGCGGGTGCGGCACATGTCCCGGGCTCAGCACCGAGATGTGGCACGACATCTTCTCGAAGGTCCGCGTCGGGCCCTGGAACTGCTTGTAGATGCGCCACCGGCTGACCGGATCTTCCGCCAGGGGCAGGTCCACGGTGTGGGCGCGGGTGGTGATCATGGGTGCTTCCCTTGCCTGCAACGGGGCCGGCGGCGGAACCAGGCGATTGACCCCGCCGGCATCCCGGCCGGGATCGCTGCCGCTGACCAGGATGACCGGCAGGCGACCGGCGCCGCCAAACCGGAACGGCCAACGATAATCGTCGCCGGCCGGCATGCGCAGAACCATGTCCGCCGCCGCGTATTGCAGCACCAGAGAGACGCGCACGACGTCGCTGGTCTCGTTGCGCCCGGCATGCCAGATGCGGCCGTCGAAGAGGATCGCCTGTCCGTCGGCGGCGCCCTGCCGGACCAGCCGCGCGGCGGGATCGATCCCGCGCGCGAGGTCCAGCACCCGCGCGTCCGAATCAGGCCCGCCGCCTTCCGCCAGCGCCTGCTGCACCGGCTGGCCGAACCGGTGCGACCCGGCGATGAAGGTCAGGCCCGTCGCCGTGCTGACGCCCTGCAGCCCCAGCCACACGGTGACGAAACGCCCATCGGATGCGGCGCTCTCCAGGTCGCAATGCCATGCGTGGGCGGCGCCGGGTTTGCGCACGATCCTCTGCGCGCCCCACAGGACGATGTCCTCGCCCAGCACCGACCGCAGCAAAGCCAGCAACTGGGGCATGGCGGCAACTTCATAGATCACCCGGTCGGTCGCCGCCCGGCCCTTGGCCCAGTCAAGCGGCGCCGGCACGCCTTCGCGCTGCAGATGCGCGCGCAGGGTGGCGGCCTCGGACGCGCTCAACACATCTATCGGGCCGGCGAAGCCGTCGCGTTCCAGCGCTTCGTGCAACGGCAGACGAATCGTCGGCGCGGTGCGCCGGTCAGCTGCGGATCGAGACATCGTGTCTATGACATCCATTTCTGTGGTGCCTAGAGCGGAGACACCCCGAACAGGAACGGGTGCAGGTAAAGCACCACCGCGAAAACGATGAGCCCGGCCGCTACGCCGCCAAGATCCGCCATGGCGCTCTCGCGCGCGCTGCCGATCCTCTGGCCGCGACGCGTGGCGGAGATGATCGCGAAGACGCTCCACACCGCGAAGCTGCCGAACAGGACGTTCGAGGCCAGATCGCCGTTGGCCAGCAGGTGCAGCACAGACCAGATCAGCACGCCGGCCAGCATCGGGTGCTTCAGCAGGCGGCGGAGCCGGCCCGGCACATAGGCCGTGGCCATCAGGATGAAGGCGATGGCCATGCCGACCGGGAGGAACAGGCGAGCGGTTTCGGAGGCCTGGAAGATCTGGTCGCGCGGCGCCTGTCCGTAGCCGATCACGATCAGCACCAGCCCGGCCAGGGAGATAAGAGAAAAGGCGCCTTTGTACCCGTTCTCGCCCAGCTTGGCCGCAAGTCCGGCGCGCAGGCGCCGGTTTGCCGGCACCAGATGGGCTCCGATGAGCAGCACCAAGCCAAGAACGAGCAACGCCATGTAAACCCCCGGAACGCCTGCGGGCGAGCCTAAGGCCTAGCCGGAGCCGGCGCAATCCAGCCACGGGCGGGTCCTATGCGATAATTCCTGTTGTCGCGGGAGGGCGGTTTCCGCTAGCACTCCGGGCGGAAATCGAGCCTGGCCGAGGTCGGAGATGACGGGGAACAAGCTGCGGGTGGCAATCCTGGGGGCGAGCGGCTACACGGGCGCCGAGCTGGTGCGTCTGCTGTCGCGTCATCCGCACGTGACCATCGTGGCGCTCACCGCCGACCGCCAGGCCGGCAAGCCCGCCTCCGAGGTCTTCCCGCAGCTCGTTCTCGCCGACCTGCCGAATCTCACCAGGATCGACGAAGTCGACTGGTCGGCCGTCGATTTTGTCTTCTGCTGCCTGCCGCATGGGTTGACGCAGGAGGCGGTGGCCAAGCTGCCCGGGCATCTGCGCATCGTCGACCTGTCGGCGGATTTTCGCCTCACGGATCTGGACTCCTACGCGACCTGGTACGGCCACGCGCATCTGGCGCCGGAGCTGCAGCAGGAGGCCGTCTACGGCCTGACCGAGGTCAACCGCGACAAGGTGCGCAAGGCGCGGCTGGTCGCCAATCCCGGCTGCTACCCGACCGCGGCGCAGCTGCCGTTGATCCCGCTGCTGGAGGCAGGCTTGATCGTCGCCGACGACATCATCATCGACGCCAAGTCCGGCGTCACCGGGGCCGGCCGCGACGCCAAGCAGGGCAGCCTCTATTCCGAGGTGACGGAGGGTATCCACGCCTACGGCATCGCCTCGCACCGCCACGCGCCGGAAATCGAGCAGGGTCTGAGCGAGGCCGCTGGCAAGCCGGTCATCGTCAATTTCACCCCGCATCTGATGCCGATGAGCCGCGGCATCCTCTCCACCATCTATGTCAAGCTCGCCCCCGGCGCGACGGTCGACAAGCTGCGCGCGATGCTCAGCGAGCGCTACAAGGGCGAATACTTCGTCCGCGTGCTGCCGAACGGCGCCGCGCCGGCGACGCGCCACGTGCGCGGCAGCAACTTCGTGCTCATGTCGGTGCACGCCGATCGCGTCCCCGGCCGCGCCATCCTGATGTCGGTCGAGGACAACCTGGTGAAAGGCGCCTCCGGCCAGGCGGTTCAGAACATGAACGTCATGGCCGGTTTCCCCGAGGAGACGGCGCTCGAGCAGCTGCCGCTCTTTCCATGAGCGGACTTATCCGCCCGCATCACGGTGTTGCGCCGGCGATCGCGCCGACCGCCTTCATCGCCGAAACCGCGGTCATCATCGGCGACGTCGAGATCGGCGCGGAAAGCTCGGTCTGGTACGGCTGCGTGCTGCGCGGAGACGGCAACGCGATCCGCGTCGGCGCGCGCACCAACATCCAGGACGGCACCATCGTCCACGTCAATCACGAGCGGGAAGGGGCCGCCGGCACCAGGACCACCATCGGCTCCGACATCACGATCGGCCATATGGCGCTGATCCACGCCTGCACGCTGGAGGACGGTTGCTTCATCGGCATGAAGGCCTGCATCATGGACGGTGTCGTGGTCGAGGGCGGTGCCATGGTCGCCGCCGGAGCCCTGGTCACGCCCGGCAAGCGGGTGAGGCGCGGCGAGCTCTGGGCCGGCAGCCCAGCCAAGCTGATGCGCAATCTGAGCGAGGCGGAGCTGAAATACTTCGCCTATTCCGCCCGGCATTATTGCGAGATGGCGGAGAGCTATCGCGGCGGGTAGGGCGCGCCGTCCGGATTGAAGGCGATCTCGGTCACGAATTTCCGCTCCAGCACCTCGACCAGCATCTCCGCATCCCGCGCGGCGAGCACGAAGGCACCGGGTCCGCCGGTGACCTCGTTGCGGAAATAGCGGAAGACGCCGCGGTCGTGACCGATGACGACGCCGTTGACCGTCACGCCCTGCGCCACCAGCAGGTCGCGCGACGGGCGCGGGCCACCGCCCACATTGTCGATGCCGTTGCCGAGGATGTTGAGCACCGACCGGCTGCCGGCGAAAGGTGCGGCCGCCAGCATGGCGCCGCCGAAATCGATCGCGCCCGAGAGGTCGGTGAGCTCGCCCAGCTTGAGCGCCGCATAGGAGCCGAGCAGGGCATCGAGTTCGCCGCCCAGGTCCCGCGCCGCCGCCGATGCGTCTGCGGGCGTGGCGATGAGCTTCCAGCCGGCGAAAACCGGGCGCGCGCCGTTGGCCCAGATGAAGACGTTGAAGCCGATCCGACCGTGCCTTCCGTTCGCGATCGCGGCGATGACGCGCGGCGAGCGCAGCGCCATCACCATGCCTTCGACCTGGATGCGGGTTTCGACGGCCTCGATGGAGCCGGAGACGTCAAGCCCGGTGACGATGTTGACGTCGGTCGCCGTCTCCTGCGCGGGGGCATCCCGGCCCGCGGCAAGCAGCAGGGCAATCGCAACGAGGATGGCGTCGAGGCGCACCGGGCAAGCTTCGGCCCGGCGGGTGCGAGCGTCAAGCCTCGGCCCCGACACCCTCCAGGGCTTGCTGCAGGTCGGCCAGCAGTTCCTCGGCGCCTTCCAGGCCGACCGACAGCCGCAGCAGGTCGCCCGGCACTGGCGAGCCCGCCCCCTCGATCGACGCCCGATGTTCGATCAGGCTCTCCACGCCGCCGAGCGAGGTAGCCCGCTTCCACAGCTTCACCTGGGCGGCGCAGGCGATGGCGGCCGCTTCACCGCCTTTGACTCGGATCGACAGCATGCCGCCGAAGCCGCCTCGCATCTGGCGCTTCGCCACCGCGTGCTGCGGGTGGCTGGCAAGGCCGGGATAGAGCACCGCCGCCACCTGCGGCAGGCGTTCGAGATGGGCGGCCAGGAACAGGGCGCTGGCGCTGGCGTGGCGCACCCGCATCGGCAGGGTGCGCATGCCGCGCAGCAGCAGCCACGCCTCGAAGGCGCCGAGCACTGCGCCGCCGCCCGTGCGGACCGCCACGATGCGCTCCCAGAAAGCGTCCGTGCGCGCCGCGGTCAGGGTGCCTGCCAGCACGTCGGAATGGCCGTTCAGGTATTTGGTTGCCGCATGCATCACCAGATCCGCGCCGAGGCCGATCGGCTGGGTCAGGATCGGCGTCGCGGCCGTGGAATCGACCGCCAGCAGCGCGCCGGCCGCATGGGCGATCTCCGCCAGCGCCCCCAGGTCGAAGACCTGCCAGAGCGGATTGGACGGCGTCTCCGCCCAGACCAGCCTGGTACGGCCCGGCCGGATCGCGGCGCGCACCTGAGCCGGGTCGGTCAGGTCGACGAAATCGACCGCGATTCCCCACTCCCGCGCCGGGCCGACCAGCCACTTTCGCAGGCCCCAATACATCACCTCCGGCGCGATCGCGTGGTCGCCCGGCTTCAGCGCCAGAAACGGCGCGGTCGCCGCTGCCATGCCCGAGGCGAAGGCGAGGGTGGCGGCGCCGCCTTCCAGCCGCGTCACCAGGCCCTCGACCTGGTCCCAGGCCGGGCTGTCATTGCGGATGTAGGACCGGCCGCTGCGGTATTCGTTATCGGGATCGCGCTCGAAGGTGGTGGCGACATGGACCGGCGGCACCAGCGCCTTGGTGGTCGGCTCGATCCAGCCCAGCGCCTGGGCGCAGAGCGTGTCCGGGGAAGGATTGTTCTTCATGATCTGCCCTCGCAATGGGGGCAGCACCCTAGCGCGGGACGCGCAGGAGCAAAAGAACGCCCGCCTTGTGGCGGCTGCGGCAAAAGGGGTGATCGGAAATCAAGCGAGTCGCCGGGGCATGCACCGCCACCCGGCGTCCCAGGTGTCATTATGTTGGGTAACGGGCTACTCGACGGTCAGTTCCGTGCCCTTCGTGGCGCCCGGCTTCACCCACTGGTATTTGCTGTCGCCCATGCTGAGGATGTTGCCGCAATACTCCTGGTCACCAGACGGGTGATCGCAGAACTTCTCGCCGTCCACACGCCAGGTCCCCTTGCCGCCGTTGCCATACTCGACGGTGCCGTCCGACTTGAACACCGCGCTCCATTTTTTTCCCTTCAGCGTCACCGCATTCACCGCGTGATCGGCGAGTGCCTGCACGATCGCGTCGCCGGCGATCAGCTTTCCCGCTTCGTCTGCCAACGATGGGCCGGTGAGCAATCCGATGCTTACCGTCAGCAATACCGCTGCCTTGCGCATGATTGTCCCCTCGCATTGTGGTGACGGGCGGAATAGTAGCGGCAGAAACTCCCCGCCGCATACCTAAGGTGAGGTATCCGGCGTAGAATTTCCGGGCGGATTTGCTCGGGAGATAGCGGCCCGAATAGCCCCTGTGGAAATGGCGCCGTTCTCAAAAAGTGACGCCCGCCCGGGTTTCCCCGGACGGGCGTCGGCATTCGGCCGGCGGCCGAGGGATCAGCCGGAATAGTACATCTGGAACTCGATCGGGTGCGGCGTGTGCTCCAGGGCATACACCTCTTCCCACTTCAGCTCGAGGTAGGAGTCGATGAAGTCCTTATTGAACACGTCGCCCTTCAGCAGGAACGAGTGGTCGGCCTGCAGCGACTGCAGCGCCTCGCGCAGGGAGCCGCAGACGGTCGGGACGTTGGACAACTCCTCCGGCGGCAGGTCATACAGGTTCTTGTCCATCGGATCGCCCGGATGGATCTTGTTCTGGATGCCGTCCAGGCCGGCCATCAGCATCGCCGAGAAGGCGAGATACGGATTGGCCAGCGGATCCGGGAAGCGGACCTCGACGCGCTTGCCCTTCGGGCTCGCCACATACGGGATGCGGCAGGACGCGGAGCGGTTGCGCGAGGAATAGGCCAGCAGCACCGGCGCCTCGAAGCCGGGGATCAGGCGCTTGTAGCTGTTGGTGGTCGGGTTGGTGAAGGCGTTGATCGCCTTGGCGTGCTTGATGATGCCGCCGATGTAGTAGAGTGCCATCTCGGAGAGGTCGGCGTAGCCGTTGCCGGCGAACAGCGGCTGGCCGCCCTTCCAGATCGACTGATGCACATGCATGCCCGAGCCGTTGTCGCCCTTGACCGGCTTCGGCATGAAGGTCGCCGTCTTGCCATAGGCGTGGGCGACGTTCTTCACCACGTATTTGTACTTGATCATGGCGTCGGCGCACTGCACCAGCGTGCCGAACTTCACGCCCAGCTCATGCTGGCTCGGCGCCACCTCGTGGTGGTGCTTCTCGACCTCGACGCCCATCGCGGCGAGGGTCGAGAGCATCTCGGAGCGCAGGTCGCCGCCGGAATCAAGCGGCGCGACCGGGAAATAGCCGCCCTTCACCTTCATGCGGTGGCCGTGATTGCCTTCCTCGAACTTCTTGCCCGAGACATACGGACCTTCCTCCGAATCCAGGTAGACGAAGGTCTGGTTCATCTTGACGTCGTAGCGCACGTCGTCGAACACGAAGAACTCGGCCTCGGGGCCGAAGAACGCCGTGTCGCCGATCCCAGAACTCTTCACATAGGCCTCCGCCCGCTTCGCGATGGAGCGCGGGTCGCGGCCGTAGTTCTGGCCGGTCAGCGGCTCCAGCACGTCGCAGAAGATGACCAGCAGCTTCTGGGCGGAGAAGGGGTCCATGATCGCGGTCGAGCAATCCGGCAGCAGGGTCATGTCCGATTCATTGATCGCCTTCCAGCCGGCGATCGAGGAACCGTCGAACATCAGGCCTTCGGTGAGGAAGTCCTCGTCGATGGTCGAGACATGATGCGCCAGGTGCTGCCACTGGCCGAGCGGATCGGTGAAACGAAAATCGACGTACTGGATGTCCTCTTTCTTGATGAGCTCCAGCACTTTCTTGACGTCCGACATGATACCTTCCTGATCTTAGCGGTGAGTTTGGTTGAAACGGAATCGGTCGTGAGAAGCCGATGTTGGCGGCCGTTCGGGCAGCCGCGGATGGGGAACTAGATGGCCTCCGGCCCGCGCTCGCCGGTGCGGATGCGGATCGCCTCCTCGACGTTGAGCACGAAGATCTTGCCGTCGCCGATACGCCCGGTGGCGGCCGCCTGGCGGATCGCCTCGATGGCGCGCTCGACCATGTGATCCTCGACCACGACTTCCAGCTTCATCTTGGGCAGGAAGTCGACGACATACTCGGCCCCGCGATAGAGTTCGGTGTGGCCCTTCTGGCGGCCGAAGCCCTTGGCCTCCGTGACGGTCAACCCCTGAATCCCCACTTCGTGCAGCGCGTCTTTCACCTCGTCCAGCTTGAACGGCTTGATGATGGCTTCGATTTTCTTCATTTCGACACCTGAATGGCCTGCGACCGTACGCGTATCAGCAAGGGCCGTGCCAAGCTTGGCGGATGCGCGGCGGCGCAGCTTTGCGCCATTTTCCGGTGGGTTCAACCACGACGCCTGCCCAGGATTTGAGCGCGTCTGCCTCAAAAACAGGCAATCGCTCCTCCATTTGCCGAGAGAGCCATCCGACGGAGCCCATCGAGACGCCCACGATCGGCGCCGCGCCTGCCCGAGCACCCGCCGACCGGACCCTGGTCGCCGAGCTGAAGGTCGCCGACTATCCGCAGATGAGACGGACGAGACCCAAGCGGGTTTGCCGCAAATCTGGCGGGTGTTTGTGCGTGTCGGTGACATTGCCATGATAAAGCTGCCGCAACTTCGGAACAGTGCCGTTTCAGGGCCTTAGGCGGCAATTCGCCACTGGCGTTTGAACTGGCGAAGGCGCATCTCATGGCGTGGGGGAGCACGGAGGAGCCGCAGCCATGGATGGGATCAACCCGACCCTCGCTTTCGCCGCCCTGTTCCTGGGCCTGTCCGGTCATCCGCACGAAGCGGCCCCGGACCTGCAGCAACAAGCCGCGATCACCCTTCCGGCCGATTTCGGATGCGCCGAAACCGCCGCGGCGGTCGCCGTGCCGCCGGCGATCCCGGCAGGCGACCCGTTTGGCCTTGAGAGCGCTGCCGACGGGCCGGCTCCGGTCTACGACCTGAGCTGGGAGCAGCCGGGGGCTGCGGCGATCGAGGAAGTGTCGGCGGCAAATGAAACGGGCTGCGGCACCTTCGCACCGCAGCCCTGATCTCCGACCGGCAGCCTGCCGCGCGCCGAAAGCTATTCCGCCGCCTTGCGCCGCTTCTCAAGGAAGCCGCCCATGCGCCGCATCGCCTCGGCGATGTTGTCCAGGCTGTTGGCATAGGAGATGCGCAGGTACCCCTCGCCATAAGAGCCGAAGCTGGTGCCGGCGATCGACGCTACGCCGGCTTCGTCCAGCAGCCCGACTTCCATCTGCTTCGACTTCAAGCCGGTGTTCTTGATGTTCGGGAAGGCATAGAAGGCCCCGAGCGGCGTGATGCAGGACACGCCGGGCAGCTTGTTCAGTTCCGCCACCACGAACTTCCGGCGTTCGTCGAATGCCTTCATCATCTTGTCGATCTCGCCGCGCGGGCCCTGCAGCGCGGCGATGCCGGCCCACTGGGCGGCGGCGTTGACGCAGGAATGCACGTTGATGCACAGCCGCGTCGCGTGGTCGATCAACGCCTTCGGCCACACCGAATAGCCCATGCGCCAGCCGGTCATCGCGTAGGTCTTTGACCAGCCGTCGAGCACGATCAGGCGGTCGGCGATCTCGGGATACTTCAGCAGGCTGGTATGGACGTTGCCGTCATAGAGCATCTCGGAATAGATCTCGTCCGACATGATGGCGACGTTGGGGTGCCGGGCGAGGCCGGCGACCAGCTTGTCGATCTCCGCCTTGACGCAGATGCCGCCGGTCGGGTTGGCCGGCGAGTTGATGATGATGAGCCGCGTCTTCGGCGTGATGCGGGAGAGCACGTCTTCCGCCTTGAAGCCGAAGCCGTTCTCTTCCAGCAGCGGCAGCGGCACCGGCGTCGCGCCGACGAACTTGATGACGGATTCGTAGATCGGGAAACCCGGGTTCGGGTAGATGATCTCGGCACCCGGCTCGCCGAACATCGAGATCGCGAAATACATGGTGACCTTGCCGCCCGGCACGATCAGCACGTTGCCCGGATCGACGTTCACGCCGTGGCGGCGATGCAGGTCGGCGGCGACCGCTTCGCGCACCTGGAGGATGCCGTTGGCCGGGGTGTAGCCGTGATGGCCGTCCTTCAGCGCCTTGATCGCGGCTTCGACGATATGGCCGGGGGTCTGGAAGTCCGGCTGGCCGATCGACAGGCTGATGATCGACTTGCCCTGGGCCTCCAGCGCCTTGGCGCGGGCCAGGACCTCGAAGGCGGATTCGGTGCCGAGGCGGCTCATTCCGCTGGCGAGCTGCAGCATGGGGTATCCTCTCTCTAACCGGGATCCCGGAACCGACCGGGCGTTTCGGGCGCGGATTTTAGTGAGTCGGGCGCGGCGGCAGGTCGCATTCCCCGACAGGATTTTGCGGAATGACGACAAGCGGGCAAGGCCACTGCGGGCCGCTCTTGACCCCGCCGCCCGGCTGGTTTAGACCGCCCGCGCGGCGGCGGGCATAGCTCAATTGGTTAGAGCGCTGGATTGTGGATCCAGAGGTTGCGGGTTCAAGTCCCGTTGCTCGCCCCAGCCGCCTTCTTGCGGTTCGCGGGTTTCCGCTGCCCGCCAAAATCCCCCGAGAACAAAAATCCCCCGAGAATCAGAGCGTTACATCCCGTTCTTCAGGGGGCAGGCGGAGCTTCTGCAATATTGCGTCCCCGCATTCCGATGCTGCAAGGCAGGCATGAAGTTTCCGCGTGACTCCGTGATGGAGCTGAGATAGTTTTCCACCCCGCTGAGGCGACACGCCTCGGCAGATTTCAAGATGGCGCAGGCCACGGTCCAAGTTCTGGGATGATGGGTTACCAGAGGTCGCCCGAAGAGCGATCCGGACTTCAAAGATCAGCAGCAAAGGCAGGCTCCGCAGGGCCTGCCTTTCTTGCTTCTGCGTCGGCCCGTCAGAAGCAAGCGCGGCGTAATCAAAGTGATTGGCGCAACGCGCCGCAGTGCGATAGAGTTTGACCAATTGGACAAAGTCTCGGGAGCCAGCCCGGACTGCAGCATGAAATCGATGGGAGGTCAGCGCATGTCTTTGCTGATTCGTGGCGGCACGGTGGTGAGGGCCGAGGGGTCGAGCCGCGCCGATGTCTATTGCGCCGACGGCGTGATCAAGGCGGTGGGGGAGAAGCTGGAGGCGCCGAGCGGAGCCAAGGTGATCGACGCCGGCGGCCAGTATGTGATGCCCGGCGGCATCGACCCGCACACACATATGCAGCTGCCCTTCATGGGCACGGTGGCAAGCGAAGATTTCTTCAGTGGCACCGCCGCGGCCTTGGCTGGCGGCACCACCATGATCATCGATTTCGTCATCCCCGCGCCGAACACCTCGCTGCTGACCGCCTATGACCAGTGGCGCGACTGGGCCAAGAAGTCCTGCGCCGACTATTCCTTCCACGTCGCGGTGACCTGGTGGAGCGACGAGGTCTATCGCGACATGGGCACCCTGGTGAAGGAGCGGGGCGTCAACTCCTTCAAGCACTTCATGGCGTATAAGAACGCCATCATGGTGCCGGACGAGAACCTGGTGAAGAGCTTCTCGCGCTGCCAGGAGCTGGGCGCCATCGCCACCGTGCACGCGGAGAACGGCGAGCTTGTCTATCACCTGCAGCAGGAGATCCTGAAGCGCGGCATCACCGGCCCCGAGGGACATCCGCTGTCGCGCCCGCCCGAAGTCGAGGGCGAGGCCGCCAACCGCGCCATCCGCGTGGCGCAGGTGCTCGGTGCGCCGCTCTACATCGTGCACAATTCCTGCAAGGAATCCGTCGAGGCGATCATCCGCGCGCGGCTGGAAGGCCAGCGCGTCTATGGCGAGGTGCTCGCCGGCCACCTGCTGGTCGACGATTCCGTCTATCGCCATCCGGACTGGAACTTCGCCGCGGCGCATGTGATGAGCCCGCCCTTCCGGCCGAAGGAGAACCAGGAATATCTCTGGCGCGCGCTGCAATCGGGCAATCTGCAGACCACGGCGACCGATCATTGCTGCTTCTGCGCCGACCAGAAGGCGGCGGGCCGCAACGACTTCTCGCGCATCCCGAACGGCACCGGCGGGGTCGAGGACCGCATGTCGGTGCTCTGGCACCACGCGGTCGGCACCGGCCGGCTGACGCCGAGCGAGTTCGTCAAGGTGACCTCGGCCAACGCGGCGCAGATCTTCAACATCTATCCGCGCAAGGGCTCGGTCAGCGTCGGGGCCGATGCCGACCTGGTGGTCTGGGACCCCGAAGGCACCCGCACCATTTCGGCCAAGACGCATCACCAGAAGGTCGATTTCAACATCTTCGAGGGCATGAATGTGAAGGGCGTGCCCAGCCACACCATCAGCCAGGGCAATGTCGTCTGGGCCGACGGCAAGCTGAACGTGAAGGAAGGCGCCGGCCGCTACGTCAACCGGCCGCCGTTCCCCGCCATGTTCGACGCTCTAGCCAAGGTCAACCAGACGCGCGCGCCGCGGCCCGTGCCACGGAAGGCGGCGCAGTAGTTCGTCGACGCATTCGGTTTTCCTCTCACCTCCTAGCGGCCGGCCATCGCCGGCCGTTTTTCTTTGGCTGATTGCGGACCCGGACCCTGGCTCATACCGCAATTGAGGGATGCGGGATCATGCATGGCGAGGAGACACTGCGGTCGATTGATCCGCATTCGCGGCGATGCGCGTGCCATGAGCAAGACACTTAGGTGATCGACCTTGACTCGCCCGCGCGATGCTGTCGAGATTTCGGAGCGGCGGCCTGGATATGTCCTGCCGCTGTTGGTGTCGGGGATGGGCTGATGGGCGGGGCGCCTCGACGTTTCTGATCGGGACGTATTTTTCTTCGCGCGTTATTTTCAGCAGCACTACCCCGACTGGCTCACGCGGTCGGCCGGAGGTGTTTCTGCGCGCATATTTCGCGCCATCCGGTCGCGCCGGGCGTGCATCCACCAACGTTTACCTGGGGCTAGAGGAGGCTGAAATGTTGCATGCGGAGACGAGCGCGACACGCATTTCGATGAACCGTCGGTCGCGCGCCAGCGCCCGCCTGGCGGCCGGCGAAGCCGATGCCGCGCACGGCATCGACCACATCCGGAAGGAGTTGCGGCGGCTGGGGCGCATGGCGCGCCTGATGGATCGAGGCGAGCTGGCGCACTTCATCGATGTGGCGGGAGAGGTGGCGTCCGAGGCCGCTGCCGCTAACGGCAAATAGGCCAGCCGTCTGCTCAGCTGGGGTTCGGCGGCGTCAGGCCGCAGCCGCGCAGGATGATCTCGGTCACCTGTCGGGCGACGGCCTTGTACTCTTGCTGGGACAGCTGATCGCGTCCCAGCACGGCGGAGATCTGCGCGGCGAAATCGGCATAGGTCTGGGTGCTGGCCCAGATCATGAACAGCAGATGGCGCGGGTCGACTTCGCGCATCTTGCCCGCCGTGATCCAGCCCCTGATGACCTTGGCCTTGGCCTCGACCCAGCTGCGGAGCTCGGATCCGAGATAGGTGCCGAGATGCGGCGCACCATGGATGACCTCGTTGGCGAAGACGCGGGACGGGATCGGCTGCTCGCGCGCCAGTTCGATCTTGGCGGTGATGTAGTGGGCAAGGGCGTGGGCCGGGTCGGCCTCGGCGGTGATCTCGTCCGCCGTATGGAGCCAGGTGTTGACGATCGCGGTCAGCACCTGCTGGTAAAGGTCGTCCTTGGTCTTGAAGTAGTAGTGCAGGTTCGCCTTGGGGATGCCGGCCCGGCGGGCAATTTCCGCCGTCGTGGCGCCGTTGAAGCCGGCCTCGGCAAAGACGGACTCCGCCGCGTCCAGGATGCGCCGTTCGATGCTGGCGCGGCTGCGCTGGCGGATGCCGCCGCCGTGGTCCGGTTCGACCGGAATTGCGTCGTTATTTGCCAAGGCCCCTGATCTCCATTTGCAGCGCACTCTTATTGGACCCGCTGCACAGGCGGAAGCAAAGAAAAAACTTGATCGTTTGGTCAAAAACAATCTTGATCAAATGGTCAGGATTCTCCACAATCCCTCTGAGCCTAAGCCAGTGACGGCTTGCCGCCGCGCCGTTGAAACAGCGCGGCCCGAGCCGGGAATTTGTGCCAGCGACCTTGGGAGGGGTTGATGACGCAATCGGCAACGCCGGACATCGCCGCCGGACGCCTGCGAGCGGACGACCTCGCCGCCAATTTCGATGACGTGAAGCCGCCGCTCGACCGCAAGAAGGCGCTGATCGAAAGCAGCCGCTGCTATTTCTGCCACGATGCGCCCTGCGTCGAAGCCTGCCCGACCTCGATCGACGTGCCGAACTTCATCCGCATGATCAACACCGGCAACACGCTGGGTGCGGCGGAGGAGATCCTGGACGCCAACATCCTCGGCGGCATGTGCGCGCGGGTCTGCCCGACCGAGATCCTGTGCGAGGACAAGTGTGTCCGCAACACGTCCGAGGACAAGCCGGTCAATATCGGCATGCTGCAGCGCTATGCGGTCGATCACCTGCTGCAGAGCAACCATCGCCCCTTCGCCCGACAGAAACCGACCGGCAAGCGTGTCGCCGTCGTCGGCGGCGGACCGGCGGGGCTATCCTGCGCGCACGCTTTGGCGATCCATGGCCACGACGTCACCATCTTCGAAGCCAGGCCGAAGCTGGGCGGCCTAAACGAATACGGCATCGCCGCCTACAAGACGGTGAACGACTTCGCGCAGAAAGAGGTGCAATTCATCCTGTCGATCGGCGGCATCTCGGCGAAGACAGGGCAGGCGCTCGGTCGCGACGTCACCCTCGATCAGCTGCGCAAGGATTTCGACGCGGTGTTCCTCGGCTTCGGCCTTGCCGGCGTCAACGCTCTGGGGCTGGCGGATGAGGACGAGCTAAGCGGCGTCGAGGATGCCGTCGCCTATATCGCCGATCTGCGCCAGGCCGCCGACAAGTCGAAGCTCAAGGTCGGGCGCAAGGTTGTCGTCATCGGCGGCGGCAACACCGCCATCGACATCTCGGTGCAAACCAAGCGCCTGGGCGCGGAAGACGTGACCCTGGTCTATCGCCGCGGGCCGGAGCATATGAGCGCCACCTGGCACGAGCAGGAATTCGCCCAGGTCAACGGTGTGAAGTTGAAGCATTGGGCGCGGCCAATCCGCCTCCTCGGCCACAACGGCGCGATCAAGGAAGTGGAGTTCGAGCGCACTGCCCTCGACGATCGCGGCCAGCTGGTCGGTACCGGCGAGACGTACAGCATCCTCTGCGACCAGGTGTTCAAAGCGATCGGACAGAAGCTGGTCAAGGACCCGGTCAACGGCAAGGCGCGGGAATCGCTTGATTTGCATGGCGGCAAGATCGCCGTGAACGAGGAGCGCAAGACCTCGCTGGGCAATGTCTGGGCCGGCGGCGATTGCATCGCCAGCGGCATCGACCTCACCGTGCAGAGCGTCGAGGACGGCAAGGTGGCCGCCCGGTCCATCGACCGCTACCTGCGCGGCAAATAACCCAAGCGATTGCTCCTAGGGAGAACCAGGATGGCCGACCTTCGCAGCAACTTCATCGGCATCAAGTCGCCCAACCCGTTCTGGCTCGCCTCGGCGCCGCCGACGGACAAGGAATACAACGTCGTGCGCGCCTTCGAGGCGGGCTGGGGCGGCGTGGTATGGAAGACGCTGGGCGAGAATCCGCCGGTGGTGAATGTCAGCTCGCGCTACGGTGCGCTGCATTCCGCCGACCAGCGCATGATCGGCTTCAACAACATCGAGCTGATCACCGACCGGCCGCTCGAAGTGAACCTGCGCGAGATCAAGCAGGTGAAGCGCGACTGGCCGGACCGCGCCGTCGTCGTCTCGCTGATGGTGCCCTGCACCGAGGAAGCCTGGAAAGGCATCCTGCCGCTGGTCGAGGAGACCGGCGCTGACGGGGTCGAACTCAATTTCGGCTGCCCGCACGGCATGTCGGAGCGCGGCATGGGTTCCGCCGTCGGCCAGGTGCCCGAGTATGTCGGCATGGTCGCCAAGTGGTGCAAGCAATACACCCGCATGCCGGTGATCGTGAAGCTGACGCCCAACGTCACCGACGTACGCAAGCCGGCGCGCGCGGCGAAGGAGGGCGGCGCGGATGCCGTCTCCCTCATCAACACCATCAACTCGATCACCTCGATCGACCTCGACATCATGGCGCCGACGCCGACGGTGGATGGCAAGGGCACCCATGGCGGCTATTGCGGCCCGGCGGTGAAGCCGATCGCCATGCACATGGTCGCCGACATCGCCCGCGACAAGGACACCTTCGGCCTGCCAATCTCGGCCATCGGCGGAATCGCCAATTGGCGCGACGCGGCGGAGTTCATCGCGCTCTCGGCCGGTACGGTACAGGTCTGCACCGCGGCGATGCATTACGGCTTCCGCATCGTCGACGACATGATCTCCGGCCTCGCCAATTGGATGGACGGCAAGGGCTACAAGACCATCGAGGATTTCCGCGGCAAGGCGGTGCCCAACGTCACCGACTGGCAGTTCCTCAACATCAATTACAAGTCGATCGCCAGGATCGACCAGGACAAGTGCATCAAGTGCGGCCTGTGCCACATCGCCTGCGAGGACACCTCGCACCAGGCGATCGCCGCCCAGCGCGTGGACGGCAAGCGGCGCTACGAGGTGATCGACGCCGAATGCGTGGGCTGCAATTTGTGCAACCATGTCTGCCCGGTGCCCGACTGCATCTCCATGGTCGCGGTCGAGACCGGCAAGCCGTATCTCAACTGGACGCAAGACCCTCGCAACCCGATGCGCAAGGCGGCGGAATAGGGTAGAGTTTGCGCGAAGATCAGGGAAACGGCCCGGAAAGGGCCATCACAGGCTGACAAGGGGGACTGGAGATGACGTTTTCTCGTCGGAATGTCCTGCTCGCGACGGGCGGGGCGGCGGCTCTTTCGGCGTTCGGCGGCTTGGGCCGGCGCGCCTGGGCGGCGGACAAGGTGAAGACCGCGGCGATCTACACCGTGCCGGTGGAGCAGCAATGGGTCAGCCGGATCCACAAGGCGGCCACCGCCGCCCAGGAACGCGGCGACATCGAATACACCTTCTCTGAAAAGGTCTCGAACACCGATTACGAGCGCGTCATGCGCGAATATTGCGAGGCCGGGCACCAGCTGATCGTCGGCGAGGCTTTCGCGGTAGAGGACGCCGCCCGCGCGGTGGCCAAGGACTATCCGGATCGCGCCTTCCTGATCGGCTCCAGCTTCAAGCCGGATTCGGCGGTGCCGAATTTCGCCGTCTTCGATAACTACATTCAGGACGCCTCCTATCTGACCGGAATCGTTGCCGGCGCCATGACCAAGGCCAAGAACATCGGCATGGTCGGCGGCTATCCGATCCCCGAGGTCAACCGGCTGATGAACGCCTTCATGGCCGGCGTGAAGGAAACCGCGCCCGACACCAAGTTCCAGGTCGCCTTCATCGGCTCCTGGTTCGATCCGCCGAAAGCCAAGGAGACGGCTTTCGCCCAGATCGATGCCGGCGCCGACGTCATGTACGCCGAGCGCTTCGGCGTTTCCGACGCGGCCAAGGAGCGCGGCGTGCTGGCCATCGGCAACGTCATCGACACCCAGGCGGATTATCCGGAGACCGTCGTCGCCTCGGCGCTCTGGCACTTCGAGCCGACGCTCGACGCCGCCATCAACGCGGTGAAGGCCGGCGCCTTCAAGGCCGAGGATTACGGCGTCTATTCCTTCATGAAGGCCGGCGGCTGCTCGCTCTCGCCGCTCGGCACCTTCGAAGGCAAGGTTCCGGCCGAGGTCGTCGCCATGGTCGCCGATAAGGAAAAAGCGATCCGCGACGGCAGCTTCACCGTCGCCATCGACGACAACGAGCCGAAATCGAGCTGACACAAGGTGCCTGCTGACGAACTCGCTTTGCCCCTTCCCCCCTTGCGGGGGAAGGTGGGGAAGGGGGGTGATGCAGCGCCAGGTTTCAGGTCGGAGGGTCATCGCATCCTATCGCCTGCGGCGATGCGCGTCCGCAGGACGCGACCCCCCATCCGGCTGCGGCTAGGCTCACTGCATTCGCCAAGCCTCCGCTGCCTTCCCCCGCAAGGGGGGAAGGGAGTTTTTGATGTCATCTGAAATTGCACCACTCCAAGACCCCGCAGAAGTCGTCCTCCGGCTCTCCGGCATCACCAAGCGTTTCGGTCCGCTTCTCGCCAACGATGCGATAACCTTCGATCTGCATCGCGGCGAGGTGTTGGCCTTGCTGGGGGAGAACGGCGCCGGCAAGACCACGCTGATGAACATCCTGTTCGGCCATTACGTGGCCGATGAGGGGTCGATCAGCGTGTTTGGCGCAGCCCTGCCGCCCGGCTCGCCCAAGGCGGCGCTGGCGCACGGCATCGGCATGGTGCATCAGCATTTCACGCTCGCCGACAACCTGACCGTGCTCGAGAACGTGATGCTGGGCACCGAGCCGCTGTGGCGACCCGCCGCGCGCCAGGCGGAGGGGCGGCGCAAGCTCGCGGAGCTCTCGGAAGCCTTCGGCCTCGCCGTGCGTCCCGACGCGCGGGTGGCGGATCACTCGGTCGGCGAGCGGCAGCGGGTGGAGATCCTGAAGGCGCTCTATCGCGACGCCCGCATCCTCATTCTCGACGAACCCACCGCCGTCCTGACGCCGCAGGAGGCCGAGGCCTTGTTTGACACCCTGCAGAAGCTGGTGGCGCGCGGCCTCGCCATCATCTTCATCTCGCACAAGCTGCATGAGGTGATGGCGGTCAGCCGCCGCGTCCTGGTGCTGCGCCAGGGCAAGCTGGTGGCCGAGCGCGTGACCGCCGAGACCGATCGTCACGAACTGGCCGAGTTGATGGTCGGACGGCCAATTCCCGAGCCCAAGGTCGAGCCGGTGCCGCTCAGCGACGCGTTGCTGGATCTGGCCGGGGTTTCCGTGGCGGACGAGAAATCCGGCCGGCCGCTGCTCGCCGATGCGTCGCTGACCTTGCAGGGCGGCGAGATTCTCGGCATTGCCGGCGTTTCGGGCAACGGGCAATCGACCCTGGCCGACCTGGTCAGTGGCATGGTCGCGCCGGCGGCGGGCAAGGTCGCGCTGTTCGGGCAGGAGATCCGCTTTTTCGATCCGACCCGGATGGTTTCCTATGGCATCGCGCGGATTCCCGAGGACCGCCATGCCCAGGGCCTGGTCGCCGATTTGACGCTGGAGGAGAACCTGATCTCCGCCCGTTATCGCGAGGCGCCTTTCTCGCGCCGCGGCCTGATCGACTGGAAGGCGGCGCGTGATTTCGCCAAGCGTGTCATCGCCGACTATGACGTGCGCTGCCCCGGGCCGCAGGCGGTGACCCGGCTGCTCTCCGGCGGCAACATGCAGAAGCTGATCCTGGGCCGCGAGATGGCGCAGGGGCCGCGGATCATCCTCGCCAACCAGCCGAGCCGCGGCCTCGACATCGGCGCGGTCTCCTATGTCCATGGCCGCCTGCTGGCGGCGCGCGGGCAGGGCGCCGGCATCCTGCTCATCTCCGAGGATCTCGACGAATTGCTGGCGCTCTCCGACCGCGTCGTCGTCATGTATCGCGGACGCATCTCCGCGCCACTGCTGCGCGGCCAGGTCAATATCCGTGATCTCGGGCTGATGATGGCGGGCCACGGCTTCCCCCAGGGCAATTCAGGTGGCGAGGGCAGCCATGCGGCTTGAGCCCCGCACGGAAACCGGGCTCGGCCTCAAGTTGGCGGCGCCACTCGCCGCCATCGCGGTCAGCTTCATCGTCGCCGCGTTGCTCGTGCTGATCGGCGGCGCGTCGCCCTTCGCCGTTTTCGCCGCGGTGATCAAGGGCGCCGCCGGCACGCAATTCGCCTTGCTCGAAACGCTGACCCGCGCCACGCCGCTGATCTTCACCGGCCTCGCCGCCGCCGTCGCCTTCCGCGCACGGCTGTGGAACATCGGCGGCGAGGCACAGCTCTATGCCGGGGCGATCCTCTGCGTCGTCCTGGGCACCGGGGCGCTGCCGCTGCCGGCGCCGGTCCTGTTGCCGATGATCGCCGCCGCCGGCTTCCTCGCCGGGGCGCTGCTGCTGCTCGGCCCGACCGTGCTGAAGACCCGCTTCGGCGTCGACGAGGTGGTGACGACCCTGCTCATCAACTTCATCATGGTCCTTTTCGTCAGCCTGCTGCTGGACGGGCCGCTGAAGGACCCGATGGGCCTCGGCTGGCCGCAATCCAAGAAGGTGATCGCCGATGCCGTGTGGCCGAAGCTGGTCCAGGGCAAGCGCCTGCATTGGGGCTTCGTCCTCGCCATCCTGGCGGCCTGCGCGGTGTGGTTCATCAATGCGCGGACCACCTTCGGCTACGAGATGCGCGCGGTGGGTTTCAACGCCCGCGCCGCGCGCTTCGCCGGCATCCCGGTCAATTGGGTGATGGCGAAGACGGCCTTGCTCTCCGGCGGCCTCGCCGCGCTGGCCGGGGTAAGCGAGGTGGCGGGGTTGAAGGGTAACCTCACCCTCGATCTGTCGCCGGGATTCGGCTATGCCGGCATCGTGGTCGCCATGCTGGCGGCGCTGCATCCGCTCGGTGTTGTCGCGGCGGCGATTTTCGTCGCCGCCATGTTCGTCGGCGCCGATGCCATGAGCCGCTCGGTCGGCGTGCCCAACTACATCGCCAATGTGATGGTGGCGACGGCGCTGCTGACCATGGTCGCGGCCATGCTGTTCACCCGCTTTCGCTTAAGGCGGGGCTAGGGCGATGGAAGCGATCGAGATCCTGTTCACTGCGAGCCTGTGGGCGGCCGCCATCCGCATCGCCTCGCCGCTGATCCTGGCGACATTGGGCGAATTGATCTGCGAGCGGGCCGGGGTGCTCAATCTCGGTATCGAGGGGATCATGACCGTCGGCGCCTTCGCCGGCTGGGTCGCAGTCTATCATGGCGCAGATCTGTGGACCGGCCTCGCCATCGCCGCCTTGGCCGGCGCCGCCTTCGGCCTGCTGCACGGCTTCATGACCGTGCCGCTCGGGCTGTCGCAGCATGTGACCGGCATCGGCATCACCCTGCTGGCGACCTCGCTCACCTACTACGCCTACCGCCTGGCGTTTCCCGAGGTGACCTCGCCGCCGAAGATCGAGCCCTTCGCGCCCTTTGAGATTCCGGGGCTGTCGCAGATCCCGTTCTTCGGCGAGGCGCTGTTCCGGCAGACGCCGCTGACCTATCTCGCCTTCCTCGCCGTGGCGTTGGTCGCTTATGTGCTCTACCGCACGCCGATCGGTTTGGCCGTGCGCACGGTGGGCGAGAACCCTGCTGCCGTAGAGGCGCAGGGCATCGACGTGACCTGGCTGCGCATGGGCGCGGTGGCGGTGGGCAGCGCCTTCATGGCTTTGGGCGGCGCTTTCCTCACCATGTCGGCCTTCAACTCCTTCTATTTCGATATGGTCAATGGTCGCGGCTGGATCTGCATCGCGCTGGTCGTCTTCGGTTCCTGGCGTCCGGGCAAGGCGCTGCTGGGCGCCATCCTGTTCGCCGCCTTCGACGCCTATCAGCTGCGCCTGCAGCAGCTGGCCGGCGCCTATGTGCCCTATCAGGTGTTCCTGATGCTGCCGTATATTCTGTCGATCCTGGCGCTCATCGCCATGTCGCGCCGCGCCGGCTATCCGCGGGCGCTGATGATCGCCTATCGCAAGGGAGAGCGCTGACATGCTCGATCTCATCATTCGCGGCGCCAATCTGCCGGACGGCCGGCAGAGCGTCGATATCGGCATTGCCGGCGGCGAGATCGCGGCGGTGGAGCCGACGCTGAAGGCGCAGGCAGGCCAGGAGATCGACGCCAAGGGCAACCTGGTCAGCCCGCCTTTCGTCGACGCGCATTTCCACATGGACGCGACCCTCTCGCTCGGCCTGCCGCGCCTCAACCAGTCCGGCACTTTGCTGGAGGGCATCGCGCTCTGGGGCGAGCTGAAGCCGCTGCTGACCCAGGAGGCGATCGCGGAGCGCGCGCTCGCCTATTGCGACTGGGCGGTGGCCAAAGGGCTGCTGGCAATCCGCTCCCATGTCGACATCTGCGATCCGCGCCTGCTCGCGGTCGATGCGCTGCTGGAGGTGAAGAAGAAGGTCAAGCCGTACCTGGATCTGCAACTGGTCGCCTTCCCGCAGGACGGCGTATTCCGGTCGCCGGGCGCGATGGAGCTGCTGAAGCTAGCGCTCGACCGCGGCGTCGATGTGGTCGGCGGCATCCCGCATTTCGAGCGCACCATGGCCGACGGCGCGGCCTCGGTGCGCGCCTTGTGCGAGATCGCGGCGGAGCGCGGCCTCCTGGTTGACATGCACTGCGACGAGACCGACGACCCGCTGTCACGCCATGTCGAGACGCTCGCCTATGAGACGCAGCGTTTGGGATTGCAGGGCAGGGTGACCGGCTCGCACCTCACCTCCATGCATTCCATGGACAATTACTATGTCTCCAAGCTGATCCCGCTGATGGCGGAGGCGAAGCTCAACGCCATCGCCAACCCGCTGATCAACATCACCATCCAGGGCCGCCACGACACCTACCCGAAGCGCCGCGGCATGACCCGCGTCCCGGAATTGATGGCTGCCGGCCTCACGGTCGCCTTCGGTCATGATTGCGTGATGGACCCCTGGTACGGCATGGGCTCCGGCGACATGCTCGAAGTCGCCCATATGGGCCTGCACGTCGCGCAGATGACCGGGCAGGCGGCGATGCGCGCCTGCTTCGCCGCGGTGACCGAGAATCCGGCGCGTATCCTGGGGCTGGAAGGATACGGCATCGCGCCCGGCTGCCATGCCGACCTGGTAATCCTGCAGGCCGCCGATCCGGTCGAGGCGATCCGCGTCCGGGCGACCCGGTTGCTGGTCCTGCGGCGCGGCAAGGTGATCGCCGAAACGCCCGCCCAGACGGCGCGGCTCTCGCTGCCCGGACGGCCGGAAAGTGCCGATTTTCTGGGCGCTTCCGTCCGGAAAAGCGGCAGGCCGGATGCTTGACCGTCTGGTCAGAAGGGGCGAATATCCGGACAAAATATATGGCGGCGACTCAACGCCCGCACTGCTACATCACTGACAGTTTGCGACTGCGTTCTGGGAGGTAGGTCGTGGCCACGAATCTGCGCATCAATGCCGACCGGCTGTGGGACAGCCTGATGGAAATGGCGAAGATCGGCGCCACCGAAAAGGGCGGCGTCTGCCGCCTCGCGCTCACCGATCTCGACAAGCAGGCCCGCGACCTGTTCTGCCAGTGGGCGAAGGAAGCCGGCTGCACCATCAAGATCGACAAGATGGGCAACATCTTCGCGCGCCGCCCGGGGAAGGACAATTCCCTGGCCCCGGTGATGACCGGCAGCCATATCGACAGCCAGCCGACCGGCGGCAAATTCGACGGCATCTATGGCGTGCTGGCCGGGCTGGAAGTCGTCCGAACGCTCAACGACTTCAACTACGAAACCGCGCGGCCGGTGGAGGTCGCGGTCTGGACCAACGAGGAGGGCTCGCGCTTTGCGCCCGCCATGGTCGCCTCGGGCGTCTTCGCCGGGGTCTTCGACCTCGATTACGGCCTCAGCCGCGCCGATCTCGACGGCAAGACCATGGGCGAGGAGCTGAAGCGCATCGGCTATGCCGGGCCGGAACAGGTCGGCGGGCGCGAGATTTTCGCCTTCTTCGAGACCCATATCGAGCAGGGCCCGATCCTCGAGGTCGAGAAGAAGACCATCGGCGTGGTGCAGGGCGCGCAGGGCCAGCGCTGGTTCGAGGTCACCATGACCGGGCAGGAGGCCCATGCCGGCCCGACACCGATGAAGGTGCGCAAGGACGCGCTGGTCGGCGCGGCGCATGTGGTGACGGCCGTCAACCGCATCGGGCATGAGAACCAGCCCTTCGCCTGCGCCACGGTGGGCCTCATCCAGTCCAGCCCGAATTCGCGCAACACGATCCCCGGCAAGGTCTTCTTCACCATCGACCTGCGCCATCCGGAGGACAAGATCCTCTCCAAGATGGCGGCTGAGGCGAAGGCCGCGGCGGAAGAGGCGGCGAAGAAGAACGGCCTGCAGCTCGATTTCAAGGAGATCTGGTATTCGCCGCCGGTGAAATTCGATCCTTCCTGCGTCGCCGCGGTGAAGGCGGGCGCTGAGGAACTCGGCTATGCCTCGATGCCGATAATCAGCGGCGCCGGCCACGACGCCTGCTACATGAACCGCGTGGCGCCGACCGGCATGGTCTTCATCCCCTGCGAGGACGGCATCAGCCACAACGAAGTGGAGAACGCGACCAGGGAGGATTGCGGGGCGGGTTGCGACGTGCTGCTCCGTGCCATGGTGGAGCGCGCCAATGCCGTCTGAGCCGACCGCCAAGGTGGTCGACCTGCCCAGCCGCGGCAAGAATCCGGGCGGTAAGGCTGCCGCCTCCGATACCATCATCGACATCCGCAACCTGAGCCTCACCTTCCAGACGGCGGACGCGCCGGTCTTCGCCCTAAGCAACATCGACCTGCAGGTGCGCGCCGGCGAGTTCGTCTCGCTGATCGGCCCGTCGGGCTGTGGCAAGACCACGCTGATGCGGATCGTCGCCGACCTCGAGCAGCCGACCGAGGGCAGCGTCACCGTCAACGGCGTGTCGCCCAGGGAAGCGCGGCTGAAGCGGTCCTACGGCTACATCTTCCAGGCGGCGGCGCTCTATCCCTGGCGCAACGTGCTGCGCAATGTCGAGCTGCCGCACGAGATCATGGGCGTGGCGAAGGAGGAGCGCGAGGCCAAGGCCCGGCGCTATCTCGAGCTGGTCGGCCTCAAGGGCTTCGAGAAGAAATATCCCTGGCAGCTCTCCGGCGGCATGCAGCAGCGCGTCTCCATCGCGCGTGCCTTGTCCTTCGACCCGCAATTGCTGCTGATGGACGAGCCGTTCGGCGCGCTGGACGAGATCACCCGCGACCGCATGAACGAGGAACTCCTGCAGATCTGGGAGAAGACCCGCAAAACGGTCATCTTCGTCACCCACTCGATCGACGAGGCGGTGCTGCTCTCGACCAAGATCGTGGTGATGAGCGCCCGGCCCGGCCGCATCATCGAAGTCATCGACAGCACGCTGCCGGCGAAGCGCACCCTGGACACGCGCGAGACGCCGGCAGCGCTCGACCTCGCGCATCGCGTCCGCCTGGGATTGAAGGCCGGCCACTCCTATGACTAGCGCGGCCATGAGCGCTCCGGCTGGCGTCCTCGGCGTGATCTCGCCGCGCGGGCGGGTGCTGCCCGTGGTGACCGTGGTCGCGGTGATTGTGGCGCTGTGGTACCTGCTGGCTGTCGCGCTCAACTATACCCGGGTGAGCGAGCTGTTGGCCGGGGCCGATCCCGACTACACGATCAGCGACGTGATCAAGGGCGCCTGGACCATGGAGCGCCCGGTGCTGCCGGCGCCGGACCAGATCGCCACCGACCTGTGGAACGCGACCATCGGGCTGAAGGTCACCAGCAAGCGCTCGCTGGTCTATCACGCAGGTGTTACGGCCTCGGCCACGCTGCTGGGCTTCCTCTTTGGTACGATCCTTGGCATCGTGCTGGCGGCGGGCATCGTCCATGTCCGCACCCTGGACCGCTCGCTGATGCCATGGATCATCGCCTCGCAGACCGTGCCGATCCTCGCCATCGCGCCGATGGTGATCGTGGTGCTGGGTAATGTCGGGATCACTGGGTTGATCCCGAAATCCCTGATCTCCGCCTATCTGTGCTTCTTCCCGGTCACCATCGGCATGGTGAAGGGGTTGCGTTCGCCCGATCCGCTGCAGATGGACCTGATGCGCACCTACAGTGCCGGCACGATGCAGGTGTTCTGGAAGCTGCGGGTGCCGGCCTCGATCCCCTTCTTGTTCGCCAGCCTCAAGGTCGCCATCGCCATCAGCTTGGTCGGCGCCATCGTCGCCGAACTGCCGGTGGGCGGCGCGGGTCTGGGCGCGCGGCTGCTCAGCGGCTCCTATTACGGTCAGATGGTACAGATCTGGTCGGCCTTGTTCATGGCGGCTTTCCTGGGCATGGCATTGGTCTATGCCATCGCCGGTATCGAGTGGCTGATTCTACGGCGGGCGGGGGCACGCGCATGAGCCCGGCGCTCGCCTGGATCGCGGCGCTCCTGATGGCGATCAGCCTCGCCTTGCCGATCGGCTATTACGAGGAGGATTTCGCTTTTTGGTCCCAATTCCCTTCGGCCGCGATCTTCGTCGCCTTCGGCATCATCGCCGTGGTCGCGGGTGAGCGCTGGCTGCGTCATTGGGCGCGCGGCGAGATCTGGGCCTGGCTGGGACCCATTGCGGTGATCGTGGCCGGCATCGGCCCGGCGTTGCTGCCGGCGCTGGAACTTTCCATGGGGCTGTCGGCGCCGGGTTTCTGGCTTTGCGTCGTCGGCGTGTTGCTCTTCGCCTGGACGGTAATGCAGCATGTCTCCGCGCTGCCCGCGGGCAAGCTCTATGCACTGCTGGTTCCGGCGCTGTTCGGCGTGGCGTTGATCTATCTCTGGCAATCCGGCGTGGTCGGCTTCGCCGTGCCGCGCATCCTGCTGCCGGCGCCGAGCGAGATCCTGGATGCTCTGGGACGGGAGGCGGCGACGCTCGCCGACGATTTCCGCCAGACCTTCCTGAAGGCCGTGGTGGCCGGTTTCGTCATCGGCAACGCGCTTGGGCTCGCCACCGCCTTGCTGGTCGACCGGGTGCCGTTCCTGCAGCGCGGGCTGCTGCCGCTCGGCAACCTGGTCAGCGCGGTGCCCATTGTCGGCGTGGCGCCGATCATGGTCATGTGGTTCGGCTTCGGCTGGGAATCCAAGACGGCTGTCATCGTCTTCATGATCTTCTTTCCCATGCTAGTGAACGCGGTGACCGGCCTGAATGCCGCCGACCGGATGCAGCTCGATCTGATGCGCTCCTACGGCGCCAGCTACTGGCAGACGATGCGGGCGCTGCGCCTGCCGGCGGCGCTGCCTTTCATCTTCAACGCGCTCAAGATCAATTCGACCCTGGCGCTGATCGGCGGCATCGTGGCGGAGTTCTTCGGCTCTGGCACCTCCGGCATGGGGTTCCGCATCAGCACCCAGAGCCAGATCATGAACGTGGACGTGGTGTGGGCGACCATCGCCGTCGCCGCACTGGTCGGGTCCGCCACTTACGGGATGCTGGCGGTGCTCGAGCGCAGCTTCACGTTCTGGCATCCATCCTACCGAAGCCGATGAAACGACAAACAAGGAGGCACATATGACGGCAAGGAAGTTGACGGGCGCGGTGGCGGCGGCGGCATTGATGGCGCTGCTGGCCAACGCGGCCGAGGCGGCGGATGCGCTGACCCTGCAGCTGAAATGGGTTACCCAGGCGCAATTCGCCGGCTATTTCGTGGCCAAGGACAAGGGTTTCTACGACGAAGTCGGCCTCGACGTGACGATCAAGCCGGGCGGCCCCGACATCAACCCTAGCCAGGTCATCGCCGGCGGCGGCGCCGACGTGGTGGTGGATTGGATGCCCTCGGCCATGGCGACGCGCGAGAAGGGCGTGCCGCTGGTCAACATCGCCCAGGTGTTCCAGACCTCGGGCATGATGCTGACCTGCCGCAACGACAGCGGCGTGACCTCGCCCGACAAGTTCGCCGGCAAGACGCTCGGCGTCTGGTTCGGCGGCAACGAATATCCATTCCTCAACTGGATGAACAAGCTCGGCCTGAAGACCGACGGCAGCGCCGGCGGCGTCAAGGTGCTGAAGCAGGGCTTCAACGTCGACCCGCTGCTGCAGAAGCAGGCCGATTGCATCTCCACCATGACCTATAACGAGTATTGGCAGGTGATCGACGCCGGCATGAAGCCGGAGGACCTGACCACCTTCAAATACGAAGACCAGGGCGTGGCCACACTTGAGGACGGCCTCTACACCCTGGAAGCGACCCTGCAGGACGACGCCATGGTCGAAAAGCTGGCGCGCTTCCTGAAGGCCTCGATGAAGGGCTGGGACTACGCCGTCGCCAACCCGGACGAGGCGGCGATGATCGTGCTCGAGAACGACGAGACCGGCGCCCAGACCGAAAAGCACCAGAAGCGCATGATGGGCGAAATCGCCAAGCTGGTCGGCGCCAACGCGAACGGCACCGGCTGGCTCGACGAGGCGGCCTACGAGCGCACCATCGAAACCCTGATGAGCGGCGGCTCCGATCCGGTCATCACGGTGAAGCCGGAAGGCGCCTGGACCCACGCGGTCATGGAAAAGGCGAAGAGCATGTAACCCGCTCCCTCGGGAAGGGTTCGGAGACACCCCGGCGCGGCTCGTCCCGCGCCGGGTTTTCTTTTGCCAGGGTTGCTTTTGCCGAATGATTTTGGGCGCTATGATTTGCGCATGGCCGATCTGCTTGACTACAGCTTCAACGAGCTGCCTTTGCCCAATGGCGGGCGGCTGGGGCTCGGCTGCTGTCCCGGCCACCGGCTGACGCCGCGGGCGGTGGTGCCGCGACCGGGCAGCCTGCTCGCCGACCTGCAGCGCATCGCCGCCTGGAAGCCGCATCTGGTGCTGACGCTGATGGAGGCGGACGAGCTTGCCTATGTGGGCGCGCCGCCCGCGACGCTCGCGGCGAATTTCTCAGCGCTCGGGGTCGACTGGCGGCATCTGCCAATCCCCAATCTCGCCCCGCCGGATCATCGTTTCGAAACCGCCTGGGTCGATCTGTGGCCGCGGCTCGACAGCGCGCTGGGGCAGGGCGAGCGGCTGTTCCTGCATTGCTACGCCGGCCTCGGCCGCACCGGCACCGTCGCCTCGCTGATCCTGATGAGATACGGCCTCGACGCGCGGCAGGCGATGCAAGCCGTGCGGGCCGTGCGGCCGGGCTCGATCGAGACCTTCACCCAGGAGAGCTATCTGTCGCGGGTCGGAAACGCGGCGCCGCCAGCCATGAAACCCGGCAATCCCTGAGCGACTAAAATAGGACAACAATCTGGAAAGAACCTACGCTCAGTAGTTCTTCTGGTTAGCTTGTGAATTAGGTCAGGGCTTCACTTAATGGAAGCATTGGCGAGTTCGGCGGAGGTTGACGGGGTCGTCCGCGGGGTTCTTGCACCCAAGAATGCCATCGCGGCTTGGTCATTCGGGATTTCCCTTCATTCCGTGAAGGTCAGGGCCGCCTGAAACAGCGGCACGCTTCCGACGCCGTGCGATGCCGATCCGGATTCCAATCGCGGGCGGGGACTGGTCATCACCTACCTCCTCTATGCCGTCGGCTTCGTGCTCCTGGCGGCGGGGCTGTCGTTTCTGGCCTGGAGGCGCGGACGTGTGGTCCGCGCCGAGCGGCCTTCCGGTGCTGTGGAGCGGCGTCAGGCCGCGCTTGCCGCGGCACCGAGAACGAACGAAGGCGGACATGAACCGAGACACGCCCTCGGCCATGATCATGCTCTGGTCGAAACACTGCTCGATTCCGTCCCAGCGATCATCCTGCTGCTGACGCCGGAGGGAATGGTCGAGCGGGCGAACCCGTTCTTCGAGCGGCTGACCGGCTACCGCCTGGACGAGATCCGCGGCAAGGACTGGTTCAGCACCTTCATCCCGGAACGCGACCGTCCACGCATCTCAGCGCTTTTCAGGGCTGCAGTCGGCGGCGCGCCGACGCGCGGCAACGTCAATGCGATCCTCCTGCGCGGCGGCGAGGAGCGCCTCATCGAATGGTCCGACAGCGTGATCCGCGATGCGGACGGCAGGGTGACGTCCCTGCTGGCGGTTGGGCACGACATTACCGAGGCGCGGCGGGGAGAAGAGCTGCTGCGCCAGAACGAGGCCAAATACCGGACCCTCATCGAGGGTCTGGATGAGATGCTGTTCAGGATGCGCATTCCCGACGGCCGGTATGACTACATCAGTCCCTCGGCCGAGCGCGTGGTGGGCATCTCGGCCGAGACGCTTCTGGCCGACCCGTTGCACATTGCGCGTGTGATCCATCCGAACTCGCGCCCGTTCTTCGAACAGGCATGGGCCGAGATCGAGCGCGGCGTGGTTCGGCCGCGCTACGAATACGAGATCGTCGACCAACAAGGAAGATCGCGATGGATTGCGCAGTCGAACACCGCCCTGCGCGATGCAACCGGCAAGCTCGTCGCGATCGAGGGAATCTGCCGCGACGAGACGGAACAGAAACGTGTCGAGCAGCGGCTGCGTGAAAGCGAGGAACTGTATCGCAGCCTATATCAGAGCATGATTGATGCATTCGTCGTGGACGACCTGGACGGATACATCGTCGAATGCAATCGCACCTACCAGGAGATGCTGGGGTACTCGCTGAATGAACTACGGCATCTGACCTATCTCGACCTCACGCCGGCACGCTGGCATCAGATGGAGGCCGAGATCGTCAGGGACCAGCTTCAGGTGCGCGGCTACACCGACATCTACGAAAAGGAATACCGGCGCAAGGACGGCGTCATCATTCCGGTAGAGATTCGGGCATTCCTGCGGCGGGGGTCGGACGGTCAGACGATCGGCGGCTGGGCAATCGTGCGCGACATCTCGGCTCGAAAGGCGACCGAGCGGGAGCTTCGCCAAAGCCGCGAATTGCTGCGGGATGCGATCGCGGTCGCCGGCATCGGCGTCTTCAACCACGACCAGGTCGCCGAGACGATCTACTGGTCGCCCGAGCAGCGCAAGATCTATGGCTGGGGCGCCGAGGAAGAGGTGACGCTGCAGCGGTTCGGCGACTGCATTCACCCGGATGACAAGGCGGCGGTGTTCGAAGCCGTGAAGCGGGCGCACGATCCCGCCGGAGACGGCCGCTACGATGTCGAGCATCGCATCCTGCGGCGTGACGGAACGATCCGCTGGCTGGCCAGCAAGTCGCAGACGTTCTTCGAGGATCTCGACGGCGCGCCGCGCCCGGTTAGAACGGTCGGCGTGGCCTTCGACGTCACCAATATCAGGGCCGCGGATGAGGTCCTGCTGGAAAGCGAGCTCCGTCTGCGTCAGGCGCAGAGCCTGGCCAAGGTCGGGAACTGGGAGCTCGACCTGGCGAGCGGCGCCCTGTGGTGGTCGGACGAGATCTTCCAGATCTTCGAGATCGACAAGGAGCGATTCGGCGCGTCCTATGAAGCCTTTCTTGGCGCAATTCATCCGGATGATCGCGACGCGGCGAGCAAGGCCTATGAAACGTCGGTAGCAAATCGCACGCCCTACCAAATCACCCATCGTCTGCGGATGCCGGACGGCAGAGTGAAGTGGGTCGAAGAGCGCTGCCAGACGACCTATGACCCGGGCGGCAAGCCCATCCGCTCTTCGGGCACCGTCCAGGACATCTCTGATCGCGTCAGAGCCGAGCAGGAGGCCCGCCAGCGTGAATCCTGGCTGCTGGCCATTCTCGAAAACTCGCCGACCGAGATCGTGCTCAAGGATCTCGATCTGAACTGCATCGCGGTCAGCAAGAACGTGGCGGAAAACCGCGGCATCGCGATGAAGGAAGTGATCGGCAAGTCGATGCGCGAGGTCTTTCCATCCAACATCGCCGCGATCTATGAGGTCGCCGATCAGAAGGTTCTCGAATCGAACGATGCGGTGCGCCAGGACATGCTCGAGATCGCCGAGGAAGGAGAGCGCTACATTCACAACGTCGAGTTCCCCTTGCGCGACGATGCCGGGCGGATGATCGGGATCGGCAGCCTGTCGACCGACATGACCGAGTTCAAGCGGATCGAGCGGGGAATGGAGGCGCTTTCGACCGAGTTGATCGCGCTCGAAGGGGCCGCTTTCTACGAACGCGCCGCCTTGCGTCTGGCCGAGCTGCTGAGCGCGGAGTACGCCTTCATCACCCGCGCCGAGGCGCAGCGCTCAAACGAGGCGCGTGTCATCGCCGTGGTGCAGAACGGAGCCCTGTCCCCGAGCGAAACCTACATGCTTCGCGGCACGCCGAGCGAGGACGTGCTGAAGGGGCACGGTTGCGTCTTCGAGGAGGGGGTGCAGAGGCGCTATCCGGCGGACCGCTATCTTGCGGAGAAGGGCATCGAGGCCTATGCCGGAGAGCCGCTCTTCGATCAGGGCGGCCAGATCCTGGGCCAGGTGGCTGTCATGAGCCGCAAGCGATTCCGCGACGTCGCGGTCGTCGGCACTCTCCTGAAGATCTTCGCCGTGGCGATCGCGGCGGCGATCGTGCGGGAGCGGAACCGCCGGCAGTATATCGATCTGTTCGAGTTTGCCCCAAGCGGCCTGGTCATGGTGGACCGTCAGGGTCGCATCGCGCTGATAAACCGCCAGGCCGAGGAGATGTTCGGCTGGAGCAAGTCCGAACTGCTGGGCAAGCCGATCGAGGTCCTCGTACCGCCTGGGAGCCGTGACGCCCATGAGCTGTTGCGGAGGCAGTACCAATCGAGCGCCCGGAGACGCCAGATGGCGGATAGCCGCGCGCTGCTGCGCGGGCGGCGCAAGGACGGCACTGAGTTTCCCGCGGAAATCGACCTGGCGCCGGTCCAGTCGGAATCGGGCACCATGATCGCGGCGGCGATCCGCGACGTGACGACCCGCCAGCTCCTGGAAGCGGAGCTGGCGCAGGCGACGAAGATGGAGGCGATCGGCAAGCTGACCGGAGGCATGGCGCACGACTTCAACAACTATCTCGGCGTGATCATCGGCAATCTCGACCTCCTGCGCGAACGCAACATTCCCGACGCGAAGGCCTGCAAACTGGTCGAGGCGGCGCTGTCGGGCGCCCTGCGCGGCGCGGAGGTGACCCAGAGCCTGCTCGCCTTTGCGCGCCGTCAGCCGCTCAACGTCGATTATGTCGATGCCAACTCGCGCATTCGCGGGATCGTCAAGCTGCTGACGCCGACCCTGGGCAAGGACGTCAAGATCGCCACGGCGTTGGCGCCGGACCTTTGGACCGTGAAGGTCGACGGCGCCCAGCTTGACAGCTGCATCGTGAATCTGGCCGGCAACGCCCGGGACGCGATGCCGAAGGGCGGCACGGTAACGATCGGAACCGCGAACGCGCGGCTGGACGACCACTATGCCAAGGCCAATCCGGACGTGGCGACCGGGGACTATGTGATGATCGAGGTCTCGGATGCTGGGGGCGGCATGACGAAGGAAGTTCAGGCGCGGGCCTTCGAGCCGTTCTTCACCACCAAGGGCCCAGGCCACGGATCCGGCCTCGGCCTCAGCATGGTCTACGGCTTCGTCAAGCAGTCGGGCGGGCATGTCAAGATTTACAGCGAAGTCGGGCACGGTACGTCGGTCCGGATCTATCTGCCTCGGGGTCACCTTGCCGCCGGCACCAGGGACGAAGGGGTTTCGGCCGAAACCATGCCCCGCGGGAATGGCGAGGTCGTCCTGGTGGTCGAGGACAACCAGGACCTGCGGGAGGCGTCGGTCGCGCAGCTGACGATGCTCGGATATGACGTCATCGAGGCCGACGGCAGCGCGGCGGCGCTCGCCGCCATCGAGAGCAGCGTGAGGTCCGTGGATCTGCTGTTCACGGACATCGTCATGCCTGGCACGATGAACGGCTATGAATTGGCGAATGAGGTGACCGTGCGACGACCGACCGTCAAGGTGCTGCTGGCGTCGGGATTTCCCGGCGAAACCCTCGAGCGGACTGAGCCGCATATCCGGAAGTGGCAACTCTTGCGTAAGCCATACCGGATGGAGGAGCTTGGGCGAGCGGTGCATGCGGCCCTGCAGCGGCCCACATCGGAAGAGGTCGGTTGACGCGCAGGCTGGACAAAAGGATGTGCATCATGCCGAAGGGGAGGCGGTTGGTGATTGTCGATGATGATCCGGCGATGGGGCAGTATGTGCGCGACGTCGCCGAGCCCTTGGGCTATGTCGTCGACGTGTTCACCGAGGGGGAAGGATTCAAGGCGGCGATCGGCGCGAGTGCCGCCGAACTCATCATCCTCGACCTGACCATGCCCGGAACCGACGGCATCGAGCTGTTGCGGTATCTGTCGAAAATTCAGATCAAGGCCAAGATTCTCATCATGAGCGGGTTCGATTCGAACATCCGGGAAATGGCCTTTCTGCTCGGCAAGCAGGCGAATTTGGCGATGTTCGGAATCCTGCCGAAGCCGGTGCGGGTGGCCGAACTGCGCCTGATGCTGACCGAGGCGATGAACGAAGCGGACGGATAAGCGCTGGCGCCGGGCACGCATCGCCAGGATGGCGCACCTGGCTTGTGGTCGGGCGTAGCTGCCCCGCTACGGCAGGGGCGGTGGCGGGGCATCCTGGGACAAGAAGTCCCGCACTTCCGCCAGCAGCCGCTCCCATGCCGGCTCGGTCTCCAGCAGTATGTGGTTGCGGCTGTCGAGCGGCACGAAGCGGGCGCCCGGAATCTCGCGGGCCAAGATGCGGCCTTCCTCGAACGGCACCACGTGGTCGTCGCGCGCATGCAGCACCAGGGTTGGCACGTCGATCTTCGGCAGCATGTGGCGGATGTCGATCTCGCCGACCAGCTTGTGGATGCGGTAGGCGTTGCCGGGCGAGGCCGCCTTGCGCTGAATGTCGTTGAACCAGCGCTGGTGCTCGGCGGTGCCATCGGGGATGAACATGCTGGTGAAGATTTGCCGGAACACGGGATTGTCCTGGCCCCAGCCGTGCTGCATGAGGGTTCCGAGCGCGGCGCGCTGCGCCTCGATGGTATCGTTGCCGCGGCGGCCCCAGCCGCGGGCATAGCCGCCAAATAGCACCATGCGCGTGATGCGGCCGGGATTGCGCAACGCATAGGCGATGGCAATGGCGCAACCTTGCGACAGGCAGAACACCGGGAAACGCTCGAGCCCGGCGGCGTCGATCACCGCTTCGAAATCGCCCACCAGGGCATCGAAGGACAATTCCTCGACGTCCCAGTCCGACAGCCCATTCGCCCGCTTGTCGTACCGCACAAGGGTGTGATCGCGCGACAGCTCTCTGATCCAGTGCCGCCAGACCGGGCTCAGCAGATCGTATTCCAAATGGCTCAGCCAGTTTGCCGGCTTGACCAGCGGCGGGCCGCTGCCGGTCGTCGCGTAGGCGAGGCGTACGCCGTCATGCGCTCGGCAGAACCGGATATCCTGCTTGATCGGTTCGGGGGGCGGGGGATCGGTGCGGGCGTTGAGCCGGCCCACGAACCGAATTCCCCGGCCATGTATCGTGCGGATCAGCTTCTGCTGCTCGCCATCGTCGCCGATGGCGCGGCGGGCGGCCTTCAAGCGACTGGCCAGCGTTGCATCGGAGACGATTCGCCCGTTCCAGACCTTCTCGATCAACTCATCTTTAGTGATCAAGCGATCGGGGTTGGAGACCAGGAAGGCCAACAAATCGAAAACTTGTGGCTCGACCGGATGCCTTTTCCCGCCGTGGCGGACCTCGAAATTCGCAAGGTCGACCTCGCAAGAGCCAAAACTCACACAATTCCGGTTAGTATCCGTCGCGACCATGCCTGAATATAAAGGATCAACGTCCGGCTTTCCACAAAATCCACGGTTCTTCAGGAGATCGTCAGACGATCTGCAAGCTTTCCCGCCGTCCCGCGCCTAGCTTCCGGCCCCACTCGCCGGGCCCGTTCCGGCGCGACATTGCAACCAGGGAGAAGCAAATGCGGCAGCACTATGATTTCGGCGCCACTCTGCAGGCGTCGCAGAAGGTCAACTGGCAGATCGACGACATCATCGGCGGCGACCACCGCCTCGATTTCGGCCGGCGTTTCATGCCGGAATCGCTTGCCCGCGTGGAGCAGCTTCGGTTCCTCGACGCCGAGGAGAAGCGCATCCTCAACCAGATCCGCGGCCATGGCTATCTCTACATCTTCGGCCTGGTGGAGGAGTTCATCCTGCCCTACGTGCTGGACCATGCGCGGCCCGGCCTCGCCAGCGATGATGTGCGAACCCGCGCCCTTCTGCAGTTCGCCGGCGAGGAGGCGAAGCACATCCACCTGTTCAAGCGCTTCTGCGAGGCCTTCGACGAAGGTTTCGGCACCCGCTGCACCATGATCGGCACGCCGGCCGAGATCGCCAAGGTCGTGCTGTCGCATGACCCGCTCTCCGTGGCCCTGCTGATCCTGCACATCGAGTGGATGACGCAGCGGCACTACCTCGACAGCATCAAGGACGATGCAGACCTGGATCCGCTGTTCAAGAGCCTGCTGAAGCACCACTGGATGGAGGAGGCGCAGCACGCCAAGCTAGACACGCTGATGGTGCTGGAACTCGCCAAGGACCGCTCGCCTGAGAGCATCGGGACCGCCATCGACGGCTATCTGGCATTGGGCGGCATCTTCGACGGCGCGCTCGCCCAGCAGACCGGCTTCGACCTGGAGACTTTCTCCCGCGCCAGCCGACGCAAGCTCAACGAAGCGGAGCAGGGGCAATTCATCCAGACCCAGCACCAGGCCCAGCGCTGGACCTATCTCGGCTCCGGCATGAGCCATCCCAACTTCCTCGCCACGGTCCGTGCCATTGCGCCGGGCGCGGAGGAGAAGCTGGCGCAGCTTGCGCCCACTTTCTCCTGACCGACCGGGCGCGTGTCGCCGCCTTGCGCGAGGCGTGCAGCCCCCTCTGGAAGCGGTGACACGACCCCGCCGCGCCATCTTCCGAGGATGGTGCGGCGGAGGCGTTCAGCCTTCGCTCAGGCCCAGCTCCTTGCGCTTCTTCCTGGACAGTCCCAACGCCACCAGGCGATGCGATTCCGTGAGGTAGCCTTTCAGGTCCCTGTCGGACAAGCCCGGCCTTGCATAGTGCTGGATCCACTTCATCCCGCGCGAGGCGAGGTAGGGCGCGGGACGCAGGCCTTTCTTGTCCTTCAGCATCTCATAGGCGAGGGGCGAGACCTTGAAGGTGATCTGCGGGTGCTCGCCGCGGTCGAAGCCGCCGATGGCGAAGACCTTGCCGCCGACCTTCCACACATGCGAGCCGCCCCATTGCACGACATGCGTCGTGGCCGGCAGCGACTTGCAGAAGGCGTTGTATTGCGCGTTGGTCATCCGCCTCAGACGTCCAGATCGCGCGCGAACTGCGCATTCTCCTGGATGAACTGGAAGCGCAGCTCCGGCTTGCGGCCCATCAGGCGTTCGACCAGCTCCGAGGTCTCGCGCGCTTCCTGGCGCTCCTCCTCGACATAGCGGTGCGGCATGCGCACGCGCAGCAGCACACGATGCGCCGGGTCCATGGTGGTCTTCTTGAGGTCCGCCGCCGGCATTTCGCCGAGGCCCTTGAAGCGGCTGATCTCGACCTTGCCGCGGCCGGAGAACTCGCCCTTCAGCAGTTCCTCCTTGTGCGCGTCGTCGCGGGCATAGGTCTTCTTCGGCCCCTGGGTCAGCGAATAGAGCGGCGGTTGGGCGAGGTAAAGATGACCTCCCTCAATGAGCCCCGGCATCTCACGGAAGAAAAAGGTCATCAGCAGCGAGGCGATGTGCGCGCCGTCCACGTCGGCGTCGGTCATGATGATGATCTTTTCGTAGCGCAGCCGCTCCTCGTCGTATTTGTCGCGCGTGCCGCAGCCCAGCGCCTGGATCAGGTCGATCAGTTCCTGGTTGCCGCCGAGCTTGTCGGCGGAGGCGCTGGCAACGTTCAGGATCTTGCCGCGCAAGGGGAGCACCGCCTGGGTCTCGCGGTTGCGCGCCGACTTGGCGGAGCCGCCGGCGGAATCGCCCTCGACCAGGAACAGCTCGGTGCCTTCCTGACCGGTCTTGCTGCAATCGGCGAGCTTGCCCGGCAGGCGCAGCTTGCGCGTCGCCGTCTTGCGCGAGAGTTCCTTGTCCTGCTTCTTGCGCAGCCGCTCGTCGGCCTTCTCGATCACCCGCTCGAGCAGGTCCTTGGCGCGGCCCGGATCGCCGGAGAGCCAATGATCGAAATGGTCCTTGATCGAGCTTTCGACCAGGCGCGCGGCCTCGGCGGTCGCCAGTTTTTCCTTGGTCTGGCCCTGGAACTGCGGCTCGCGGATGAAGACCGAGAGCAGCATCATGGCGCCGCCGGTGATGTCCTCCGCCGTGATCTGCGCCGCCTTGCGGTTGCCGACCAACTCGCCATAGGCGCGCAGCGACCGGCCGAGGGCGGAGCGCAACCCCGCCTCATGCGTGCCGCCTTCGGGCGTCGGCACCGTGTTGCAGTAGGAGTTGAGGAAGCCCTCGTCATCCACCGGCCAGGCGATGGCCCATTCGACGCGGCCCTGCTTCTCGGGGAACTCGGCCTGACCGTCGAAGGGCGTCGAGGTGACGGTCTGCTTGCCGTTGATGTTGGCGGCGAGGAAGTCGGAGAGGCCGCCGGGAAAGTGCAGGGTGTCCTGCACCGGCGTGTCGTCGCCCGCCTGGATCAGGCTCGGGTCGCAGGACCAGCGGATCTCGACCCCGCGGAACAGATACGCCTTCGATCGGCACATGCGATACAGGCGGTTCGGCCGGAAATGCGCCTGCTTGCCGAAGATCTCGGAATCGGGGTGGAAGCGGATGGTGGTGCCGCGCCGGTTGACGCCGCCCTGGTTCTTCAGTTTTCCCTTCGGCTTTCCCTTGCTATAGGACTGAACATAAAGCTCTTTGTCCCGCGCCACCTCGACCGTGAAGTCGTCGCTAAGGGCGTTCACCACCGACATGCCGACGCCGTGCAGGCCGCCCGAGGTGTCATAGACCTTGCCTGAGAACTTGCCGCCGGAGTGGAGCGTGGTGAGCAGCACCTCGACCGCCGGCTTGTTGCCGTATTTCGCCATCGGGTCGATCGGGATGCCGCGGCCATTGTCGCGCACGGTGACATAGCCGTCGGCGCCCAGCTCCAGCTCGATCCGGCTGGCATGGCCGGCGACCGCTTCGTCCATGGAGTTGTCGAGGATTTCGGCCACCAGATGGTGCAAAGCGCGCTCGTCGGTGCCGCCGATATACATGCCCGGCCGGCGCCGGACCGGTTCCAGGCCCTCGAGGACCTCGATGTCCTTGGCGCTGTATTCGCCCTTCTTGCCGCTGCCGCCGAAAAGATCGCTCATTCTGAATACCGCCGACTCGAAACCGTGTTCTGGGTGCCGGGAAAGAGATAAGGCCCGGGGGCGCCCGGCGGCAAGCCTTCTGAAACCCGGAAAAGCCGAGCAAATTCAACGGGCAAACGCCCGACCTGCGGCGGCCTGCGGGATTGCGCCGGCATGTCGCCTCCGTTACATACAGGCGTCATGACCGGCAAACTGGCAAAGATCATCTATTTCCCGATGGAGATCGCCTCGCGCGAGCTCGATTCCCGCCTGCTCCTGGCGGCGGTCGCGGCCAATCGCGGCTTCGAGGTGGTGCTGGGCCAGAAATGGCTCATCGAGCGCAACATCGAGCGCATGACGCCCGGCCTCTATTGCTCCAAGACCCTCACCGTGCGCGACGCCAAAATGCTGCACCGGGCCAAGTCGTCCGGCTATGCGGTGGTCGCGGTGGACGAGGAGATGCCGGGTCTCGTCGTGCAGAACCGGAATTTCTGGTGGATCTCGTCGGCGGCGGTCACGGAGACCGACGACATCTTCCTCTCCGGTGCCCACAATGCCGAGGCCTTCGCTGCCAATTTCGGCCTCGACGACGACCACGTCACCCAGGCCTGCAACCCGCGCTGGGACCTGATGCGGCCCGAGCTGCGCTCGATCTATGACCAGGACGTCGCCGACATCAAGCGGCGCTATGGCGAGTTCATCCTGATCAACTCCAACCTCGGCTTCACCAACACCGAGAAGGGCGATGTCGAGGAGATCATCCGCAACCTGGTGAAGGCGGGGAAGATCGACCTCGACGATCCGCGCCAGGTGAAGCACCTGGAGGAAGGCCGCCTGATGGAGGAGGCCAATCGCGCCGCACTGCTCGAGTTCCTGCCCAGGCTGCGCCAGCAATTCCCCGACGTGAAGATCATCCTGCGCCCGCATCCCAGCGAGCGCATGGACCGCTGGCACGAATGGGTCGGCCACATCCCCAACCTGCACATCGTGCGCGAAGGGCCAGCGATCCCCTGGATCATCGCCGCGCGCCTGCTGATTCACACGAATTGCACGACGGGGGTCGAGGCCATCGCGCTGGATCGGCCGGCCCTCTGCATCGTGCCGTCGGACCTCGACATCAACGACTGGTACCTCTCCGCCCGGGTCAATCCGGTGGCCAAGACCGTCGACCAGGCGATCGTCCGCGCCGCCCGCATCCTCGAGGCGCCGAACGAGTGCTACGACGCCAACATGCGCGCCGCCTTCGCCACCGCTATGTCCTATCGCCCGGACAAGCTCGGCGCCGAGCAGATCATCGACGGGCTGGAGGCGCTGGGCAACAAGCGCGGCTGGCGGCCGACGACCGAAGGCCAGACGCAATGGAAGCCGCTCTCCGGCTATAAATGGACCCAGCGCGACAAGAACGTGCGCGGCACCTTGATGCCGAGCCTGGACCTCTACCAGATGCGCAACCGCCTGGAGCTGCTCTGCCACCTGCTGGATATCCAGGTGCGGCCGAAGGTAGAGCTCTGCGGCACCAAGGTTGCCTTGGTCTCCGCCCGCCGGCTCCATGTCGCGACGCGCCTGCGGCGCGCCTTCAGCCGGATCTGAGCGCGCCGATGACCGTCTGCGCCATCATGCAGCCGACCTATCTGCCCTGGATCGGCTATTTCGCGCTGATGGACATGGCCGATGTGTTCGTCTTCCTCGATGACGTGCAGCTTTCCAAGCAGAGCTGGCAGACCCGCAATCGCATCAAGGGCGAAAGCGGCAAGGAGTTGATGCTGACCGTGCCGATCCGCCATGCCGGGGAGCAGGCGATCAGGGACGTCGAGATCGACGGCACGCATTGGGCGGCGAAGCACCTGAAGTCGTTCCAGCAGAACTACCGCAAGGCGCCGCATTTCGCCGATGCGCTGGCGCTCTACGAACCTGCGCTGCAAGGCGGCCACGCGCGGCTGTGCGACCTCAACATCGCACTGATCTCGACCATCGCCGGTCGGCTCGGCATCGATGGCCGCCGCGTACGTTCGTCCGACATCACCGCCAAGAGCGCCGACCGCCGCGACCGCCTGGTCGACATCTGCCGCGAAGTGGGGGCGGACACCTATTTGTCGCCGGCTGGGGCCGCCGGATATCTGAGCGAGGATGACGGTGAAGCGCAGTTCGCCGCACAGGGCATGACCTTGCTCTATCAGCGCTACGAGCATCCAACCTATCCGCAGGTCAACGGCGCGTTCCTGCCGTATATGTGCGTGCTGGACCTGATCGCCAATGTCGGCCTCGCGGCGGCGGGTGCGGTCATGCGCAGCGGCATTCGCTCGTCGGCCAAGGCGCAGCAAGTTAAGGAGGCGGTGTGAGCGCAAGCCTTTCCATTGCCGGCCGCAAGATCGGCACTGATCAGCCGCCCTATGTGATCGCCGAGCTCTCGGCCAACCACAATGGCAGCCTGGAGCGAGCTTTCGCCGTCATGGAGGCCGCGCACCAGGCCGGCGCCCAGGCGGTGAAGCTGCAATCCTATCGCGCCGACACCATCACCATCGACCATGACGGGCCGGAGTTCATGGTCCATGGCGGCTTGTGGGACGGCGCGCGGCTCTATGATCTCTATGCCGAGGCGGCGATGCCGTGGGAGTGGCACGAGCCCTTGTTCAAGCGCGGCAGGGAGCTCGGCATCGCGGTCTTCAGCTCGCCCTTCGATTTCACCGCCGTCGACCTCTTGGAAGAGCTGGAGGCGCCGGCCTACAAGATCGCCTCGTTGGAGTTGTGCGACCTCCCGCTGATCGAGCGGGTGGCGAAGACCGGCAAGCCCATCATCATGTCGACCGGCGCCTCCGAACTGGGCGAGGTGGCGGAAGCCGTCGCCGCCGCGCGCGCGGCGGGGGCGAAGGACCTGGTCCTGCTCCATTGCACCAGCGGCTATCCGACCCCGCCCAGGGACAGCAACCTCAACACCATCCCGCATCTGGCGCAGATGTTCGACGCGATAGTGGGCCTCTCCGATCACACATTGGGCACCGCGGTGCCAGTGGCGGCAGTGGCGCTCGGCGCCGCGGTGATCGAGAAGCACGTAACCCTGCGCCGCGCCGATGGCGGCGTGGATTCCGCCTTCAGCCTGGAGCCGGAGGAGCTGACCCGGCTCGTTGAGGACGTGAATGTCGCGTGGCAGGCCAAGGGCCAGGTCTTCTACGGCCTTGCCGAGAGCGAGCGCGCCGCGCGCAAGTTTCGCCGCTCGCTCTATGTCGTCGCCGACCTGAAGGCGGGGCAGGTGATCGGGCCGGAGCAGGTGCGTTCCATCCGCCCCGGCCTCGGCTTGGCGCCGAAGCATCTGAAGGACGTGCTCGGCCGCAAGGCAACCCGCGACGTCAAGCGCGGCTCGCCGCTCGACTGGTCGATGGTGGAAGCGCCGGATCCGCGCGCGGCAATCGCGAAGCCTTAGCGCCGCGCCAGCTCCTGCATCAGCGCCGCGGCGAGCCGGTCCGGGCCTTTGCCGTCGATCGGCGACAGCGTGATCATCGGCGGATGCTTCAGGCATTTTGCCGCGGTCTCGGCTAGGCGCGCCGCGTCGAAACGCGCCACCATCTCGTGGCCATAGCGCAGCAGCGCGTCCGCGCCCGGCCGCTGGTTCTCGGCGATCGGCACCACCACCAGGATGAGGCCGATGGCGAAGGCCTCGAACGACATCATGCCGGCAGCACCCAGATAGAGCCGCGCGCGGGCGAGCAGGGCGGGCACGTCGGCGCCATGATGCAGGACGACGCGGCCAGGATGCGCCCGCGCCAGGTCGCGGATCGCCGGGCCGGGGTCGCGGTTGGCGGCGACGATGACATCCAGGCGGGCGTCGGTCAGGGGCACCAGGGCGGCGGCGACTTCGGCCGCGCGGGTCCCGTCGTCGGTGCCGCCGAAACTGATGACCACGGAATTGTCCGGCGCCCGCGTGCGATGGTCATGCGCCGCCGCCATCACCTTGTCGTTCACCAGGGCGTAGTCCGGCCCGGCCAGGACCTTGCCGGCCGACAGGGCGGCGTAGTCGAGCTGCGCAGCATAGAGGTTGTGGTTGATCACCACGTCGACCGGCAGCGGCCGTTCCGCCGTGTCGTCCAGCGCCGCCAGCAGCCGGCAGCGTCCGCGCAAGGCGGCAAGATCCGGCTCGGTCAGGCGATATGAATCGCAGACCACCAGGTCGGTCTTGGGCAGGTGGGCCAGGGGATCGGGCAGGGGCTCTGCTTCGCGGCCCAGGGACCCTGCCGCCGCCGGATCGGTGGTGAAGAGCCGGCACGCGACACCCCCGCGCGCCAGCGCGTCCAGCAGCAGCACGCTGCGGCTCAGATGGCCGAGCCCGATGGCCGGCCCGGAATCGACTACGAAGGATGCGCGCATGGCCGCCCGGATCAGGTGGAGCGGTCCCCGCCGCCCGATGTGGCTGGCATAGCCGCAAACCGGCGCTGGTTCAATGCGGCCCCGGTTACATTTGGCCGAACCCCGCCGGCTGCGACATTCCGCCGGTTGGATCGGCTCCCCCCGGCCTTATGCTGCGGGCGAATTTGCCTTGCCGGCCCGCAACTTGGCAGGGCTGGGAGCGTATGTTAGGGAGGGGCGCGCCGCGCAATGGCCAGGACCAGCAGAGTGGAGCCCGCGATGACCCCCGACAAGACGGCCTACAGCCTGCAGCCGCACCCCGAGTTCGGCTTCCTGCAGGTGACGCCGACCCCGTCGGCCGAGGAGATCACCCGCTTCTACGCCGAGGAGTTCTATTCCAGCGGCTACCAGGGCTTCAACAATTCCGCCCTCGAGGTGCTGACCCGCGACCAGGAATTCCACGACGCCCATCGCGCCGACATCGTGCGCGAGATCGAGACGATCGCCGGCCGGCCGATGAAGGGCATGTCGGTGCTGGATGTCGGCTGCGGCTGGGCCCAGTCGCTCGTCTATTTCAAGAGCAAGGGCGCCGAATGCTATGGCTTCGACCCAGCGACCGAGGCGGTCGAGCACGGCAAGTCGGTCGGCCTGAACGTCGTCCAGGCCGGCATGGATCGCATGGACGTGTTCGAGGGCCGAAAGTTCGACGTCGTCACCCTGATGAACGTGCTGGAGCATCTGGCCGATCCGGTGCGCGTGTTGAAGGAGATCCGTGAGAAGGTCCTGAAGCCCGGCGGCATCCTGGTGATCGAGGTGCCGAACGAGTTCAACGCCTTCCAGGTCTGCGGCCAGAAGGTCAACAACCTGCACCAGTGGTGGTTCGCCCCGCCGGCGCATCTCAATTATTTCAGCGGCGACACGCTGAAGAAGCTGCTGGACGGCCTCGGCTATGACGTGCGCTACGCCGAATCGTCCTTCCCGCTCGAGATGTTCCTGGTGTTCGGCGACAACTATGTCGGCGACCGCGCGCTCGGCCGGCAATGCCACGAGCGGCGCATGGCCTTCGAGATGAACATGCGCAAGCATGGCTTCGAGAAGGAACTGCACCAGCTCTATCAGTCCCTGGCGGAGCGCAATCTCGGCCGCCAGGTCATCGCCTATTCCGTCTCCCGCTAGAAAGCCGGCTCTCCATGAAGTTCACCAATCTCGGTGGCGCCACCGCGATCCTCGAGCATAGGGGCAAGCGGATGCTGTTCGATCCGTGGCTCGACGACGGCATTTTCCACGGCGCCTGGTACCATTGGCCGAAGATGCAGGTGGGCATCGAGGATCTGGGCCGCTTCGACTACATCTACATCTCGCACATCCACGAGGATCATTGCTCGGCCGGCACGATCAAGCATCTGAACACGGATGCCGAGATCATCGTGATGGAGAAGAAGCCGAACTTCGTGCTGAAGTTCCTGAAGGAGAACGACTTCAACTTCAAGAAGGTGCATGTCATTCCGGCGCGCACCGAAATCGAGATCGCGCCCGGCCTGAAGGTCAACATGGTGGAGCCGGACCCGGCCAACGAGATGGCCTTCGTCATCGATTCCGCTCTGGTCATCCGCTGGGACGATTTCATCCTCTACAACGCCAATGACTGCCAGCCGCACGCCGACGGCCTGAAATACATCATGGACCATTACGGCCGGGTGGATTACGCCCTGCTGCCCTATGCCGGCGGCTCGGGCTATCCGTCCTGCTATGTGAACCTTTCCGAGGCGGAGAAGAAGAGCGAGCAGCAGCGGGTGATGATGACCCGCCTCAACACCTTCGTGAAGACGGTGCAGGAGCTGCAGCCGCGCCATGTGACGCCCTTCGCCGACCAATACGTGGTCGCCGGCTCGCGCTCGCACCTGAACAAATACATCTCGCACCCGGCCAGCCCCGGCGTGGTCCAGGACGCCCTGGCGGCGGTGGGATTGAAAGACCGGCTGGTCATGCTGAATTCCGGCCAGGCCTATGATTTCGACAAGGGCGTGAAGACGCCGGACGCGCCCTACCAGGACGTCACCGAGGCCGACCGCGAGGAATACATCGCCAAGGTCCTGAAGCCGAAGATCTACGACCACGAGAAGGTGACGTTTTTCCCCTCAGTCCCGGTCGATCGCCTGGTGAAATACGCCCGCGATCGCCTGTGGGCGATCCAGCAGCGCAAGAGCGCCTTTTCAGATCTCAACCTCTATCTCGATTTCCCCGGCGTGCAGCGGCGTTTCCGCCTGCCGCTCAATGCGGCTGATTGCGTCGAGGTGCCGTGGGAGCAGGAACTGCAGCAGCCCTTCCTGCGCGTCTCGGGCACCGACACGCTGATGATCATGATCCTGATCGGTCACATCTCCTGGAACATCGCCGATGCGGCGCTATTCCTCGACTACGAGCGGCGGCCCAATGTCTATGACCCTTCCGTCTATGTGCTCTTAAACTATTTGCGGGTCTGACGCGCGGTTACGCCAGCCGCAAATTTTGCCGGTGACCGCGTTCTGCCCTCGCATTCCTGTGTCATTGCGCTTCTCCGCTTTCGTGCGGGGGCGAACGGCGCTATAAATCGAAATCATCTCTATTACTGTTCGATGCGTCGCACGTTCAGCGCGGCGCATCCATGTATTGCCGTTGTGGTCTTTGACCGAAGGGTGCGCGTCTCCGCTCCCTGACGCCAGGCCAGCCGCCGCAGGATGGCGGCTGGATCATGTGAAAGTCGATTTCTCCGGCGCGAGCCCGCTCGCAATTCCGCTTGCGTTGAATCCGACCTGCTAGCCCGATGTGAACCATTTGGAGGAGGCTATGGCGATTACGCTCAGAATCAACGACGTCGAGCATACGGTCGATGTCGACGGCGACACCCCGCTGCTGTGGGTGATCCGCGACGTGCTCGGGATGACCGGTACGAAATTCGGCTGCGGCCTGGCGCAATGCGGCGCCTGTACGGTGCATCTGGATGGCACCGCGGTGCGCTCCTGCCAGACGGCTGCGGCCGATGCCGTGGGCATGAAGATCACCACCATCGAAGGCCTGTCGCCCGACGGCAACCACCCGCTGCAGATCGCCTGGCGCGACCACAACGTGCCGCAATGCGGTTATTGCCAGAGCGGCCAGATCATGCAGGCCGCGTCGCTGCTGAAGGACACGCCGAACCCGACCGACAGCGATATCGACGCCGCGATGAGCGGCAATCTTTGCCGCTGCGGCACCTATACGCGGATCCGCGCCGCAATCAAGCAGGCGGCGACGACCATGGTAGGTGCGCAATGACCCCCCGCCGGATGCCGGGCGAGGCCATCGCCAATATCAGCCGCCGCGGTCTCCTGAGCGGGATCGCCGCCGGCAGTCTGATCCTTGCCATCGGCTTGCCCGCGCAAGCGGAGGAGGAGAAATTCGCCGGTGAAGGCATGGCGAACGGCTTGCGCGAGGACCCGAAGATATTCATCGCCATCGCCGAGGATGGCACCGTCAGCGTGATCAGCCACCGCTCTGAGATGGGGCAGGGCATCCGCACCAGCATCCCGATGGTGGTGGCCGACGAGCTGGAAGCCGACTGGGCGAAGGTGAAGGTCGTGCAAGCGCCGGGCGACGAGGCAAAGTTCGGCAACCAGGATACCGACGGCTCGCGCAGCATGCGCCATCACTTCGCAGTCCTGCGCCGGATGGGTGCTGCCGCGCGCCAGATGCTGGAGCAGTCCGCCGCTGCCGAATGGGGCGTGCCGGTCGGCGAGGTCGAGGCGTTCAATCACGCCGTGCTGCACAAGGCCTCGGGCCGCAGCCTCGACTATGGCGCATTGGCCAAGGCCGCGGCGGAGCTGCCGGTGCCGGCTGCGGACCAGATCAAGCTCAAGGACCCATCCAAGTTCCGCTACATCGGCAAGGGCGAAACCCGCCTGATCGATGGCTTCGACATCACCACCGGGCGGGCCCAGTACGGCATCGACACCCGGCTCGACGGCATGGTCTATGCCGTGGTCGCCCGGCCGCCGGTCTTCGGCGGCACGGTCAAGTCGTTCGACGATTCCGAGACCCTGAAATTCCCGGGCGTGCTCAAGGTCGTGACGATCGACCCGACACCGGCGCCGGCGGCGTTCCAGCCGCTCGGCGGCGTGGCCGTCATCGCCACCAATACCTGGGCGGCGATCCGCGGGCGCGAACTGCTCAAAATCACCTGGGACGACGGCCCGCACGCCACCTATTCCTCCGAAGAGCATAAGGCCACTTTGGAGGCCGCGGTGCGCCAGCCCGGCACGGTGGTCCGGGAAGCCGGCGAGACCGACGCAGCCCTGGCCGGCGCGGCGAAACGCGTCGAGGCGGAATACTACATCCCGCATCTGGCCCATGCGACGATGGAACCGCCGGCCGCGGTGGTGCGGATCGTCGACGGCAAATGCGAGGCGTGGTCCTGCGTGCAATCGCCCCAGGCGACGCGGGACAACCTCGCCCAGCGCCTGGGCATCCCGGTGGAAAACGTTACCGTCAACGTCACGCTGCTGGGCGGCGGTTTCGGTCGCAAGTCGAAGCCGGACTATGTCGTCGAGGCCGGCCTGCTGTCGCAGGCCATGGGCGGCACGCCGGTTAAGCTGACCTGGACCCGCGAGGACGACATCACCAACGACTATTTCCACGCCGTTTCGATGGAAAGGCTTGAAGGTGGTATTGACGCGGATGGCAAAGCCGTCGCCTGGCTGCATCGCAGCGCGGCGCCCACGATCATGTCGATCTTCGCACCCGATCCGAAACAGGAAGCGGGATGGGAAATGGGCATGGGGCTGGTCGACATGCCCTTCGACATCCCCAATCTCCGCATCGAGAACCCGCAGGCGACGGCGCATACCCGTATCGGCTGGTTCCGCTCGGTCTACAACATCCCCCATGCCTTCGCGGTGCAGTCCTTTGCCAACGAGTTGGCGGCGGCGGCTGGGCGTGACCCGAAGGACTACCTGCTGGAGCTGATCGGCCCGCCGCGAAAGATCAACACGCGGGATATTTCCGTTGCCTGGAACTACGGCGAGGATCCGGCACTCTATCTGCTCGACACCGGGCGTCTGCGCGGAGTCGTCGAGATGGCGGCCAAGGCCTCCGGCTGGGGCCGCGAGTTGCCGGCGGGCCGCGGGCTGGGCATCGCCGCGCATCGCAGCTTCGTGACCTATGTCGCAGCGGTCGTCGAGGTGGAGGTCGGGGCGGGTGGCGCGCTCACCATCCCGAAGGTCGACATCGCCGTCGATTGCGGCCCACGCATCAACCCGGACCGCATCCGCTCGCAGATGGAAGGCGCGGTAGTCATGGGCATCAGCCTCGCCACCCTGGGCGAGATCACCTTCAAGAACGGCCGGACCGAGCAGACCAACTTCGACACTTTCGAAGTGACCCGCATCGATGCCGCGCCGAAGGAGATCAACGTCCACATCGCGGCGACGGACGATTACGACCAGCCCCTGGGCGGTGTGGGCGAACCCGGCGTGCCGCCGATCGCCCCGGCGCTGACCAACGCCATCTTCGCGGCCACCGGCAAGCGCATCCGCAGCCTGCCGATTCGCAGCCAGGCGGCCTAGAAGGCGGCGTAACGCGTTCTGGCTCCCTGTCCCCGGATGGCGGGGGCAGGGAGCCGGTCAGCGCAGGAATTTCGCCATCACCAGGGCACTGCGATAGGCGCCGTCGATATAGTAATGGTCCTTCAGCGTGCCTTCGACCGCGAAGCCGCATTTTTCGTAGAGCGCGATGGCCGGCTTGTTGTCGGCCAGCACGGTCATCGACACCTTGCGGATGTTGAGCCAGCCGCGCAGGTAGTCGAGGGTCAGGCCGATGATGCGCCGGCCATAGCCCTTGCCGCGATCCTCGGCCGCGAACACGGCGAGGCCCATCTCGCAGGTGCCGGACACCGGCTCCAAATCATAGACGTTCACATAGCCGACCGGCCGCTGTTCCGACAGCAGCACGGCGGTCAAGGTAATGGTCGCGCGGTTCTCGATGCCTGCGATCCACTCCCGGACCTTGTGGGCGGGCACGCCGCGCACGAAACCGATCAGGTCGCCCGCCGCGCCCAGGTCGTTGCGGAACGCCAGGTAGGCATCCGCATCGCTTGGCTCGGGCGCGCGGAGGCCCAGGATCCCATCCTGCAGCAGATGCGGCGGCATACGGCTCATGGCGACCCTCGGGGTTCGGGGAAGATTGGCGAATCGGGTGGAAAGACGTTGATTTGGCTCAGAGATTACCGGTCGGACACCAGCCCGGCAACCGCCGCCGGCTGTGGCCGGGCGCCGAATTGACGCGCGGTTGCCCGGCTGCTAAGGACCGGCCTCCAACCGCTGTCATCAAGGGTTAACGCCTGCCCGATTGCTGGGTCCGGCGTCCCGCCAGAAGGGGAAATGTAGATTGCGCCAGTTCCTGGAGCCCGCGGCCGACCTCAACGGCCATGCCATTCTGGTGACCGGCGGCACCGGTTCCTTCGGCAAGCAGTTCATCAAGACCGTGCTCGAGCGCTACAAGCCATCGCGCCTCATCGTCTATTCGCGTGACGAGCTGAAACAGTTCGAGATGCAGCAGGAGCTGCCGCAGAGCAAGTATACCGCGCTCCGCTATTTCATCGGCGACGTGCGCGACGCCGGGCGCATGGAAATGGCGATGCGTGGCGTCGACACCGTCGTCCACGCCGCCGCGCTGAAGCAGGTGCCGACCGCCGAATACAACCCCTTCGAATGCATTGCCACCAACGTCCACGGGGCCGAGAACGTGGTCAACGCCGCGATCAAGGCGGGGGTGAAGCGCGTCGTGGCCCTGTCGACCGACAAGGCTGCCAACCCGATCAACCTCTACGGCGCCAGCAAGCTCGCCTCGGACAAGATTTTCATCGCCGCCAACAACCTGGCGGGCTCGAACGGCTGCCGCTTCTCGGTGGTGCGCTACGGCAACGTGATCGGCTCGCGCGGCAGCGTCATCCCCTTCTTCAAGAAGCTGGTGGCCGACGGCGCCACAGAGCTGCCGATCACCGATCTGCGCATGACGCGCTTCCTCATCACCCTGCAGCAGGGCGTCAATTTCGTCATCTCGTCGATGGCGATGATGCGCGGCGGCGAGATCTTCGTGCCCAAGATCCCGTCCATGAAGATGACCGACGTGGCGACTGCCATCAGCCCGAAAGCCAGGCACAAGGTGGTCGGCATCCGTCCCGGCGAGAAGCTGCATGAGGTGCTGATCTCCGCCGAGGACGCCTGGTACACGGTCGAGCTGGCCGACCGCTTCTCGATCGAGCCCTCCTACCGCTACTGGGAGACCGAGCGCAAGCCGCTGCCGGGCTCCAAGCCGGTGCCGGAGGAATTCTCCTACACCAGCAACAACAACAGCGAATGGATGAAGCCGGAGGAGCTGCTGCCCCTGCTGGGGACCGAAAAGGCGTGAGCGGCGCGCGGCCCTTTCTGCCCTATGGCCGCCAGTCCATCGACGCGGACGATCTTGCCGCCGTTGCGGATGCCCTGCGCGGCGACTACCTGACCACCGGCCCCACCGTCGGCAAATTCGAGGCCGCTTTCGCCGAAGCGGTCGGCGCCCGCCATGCGGTCGCCAGCAACAGCGGCACCGCCGCGCTGCATCTCGCCTGCATGGCGCTCGATCTGAAGCCGGGCGAGGCGGTCGTCGTGCCGACCGTCACCTTCCTCGCCACCGCCAATGCCGCGCGCTTCTGCGGCGCCGATGTCGTCTTCGCCGATGTCGATCCCGACAGCGGTCTGCTGACGGCGCAGACCTTGGAAGCCGCGATCGCCCGGGCCGGCAAGTACCGCCTGCGCGCGGTGCTGCCGGTACACGTGAATGGTTTCGTCGCCGACATGCCGGCGATTCACGAGGTCGCCGACCGCCACGGCCTAGACGTCATCGAGGATGCCTGCCACGCCTTGGGCAGCCTGCATCCGGCCGGCAACGGCGTCACCGCCCGCGCCGGCGATTGCGCGCTGAGCCGCATGGCCTGCTTCTCGCTGCATCCGGTCAAGACCATGACCACGGGCGAGGGCGGCGTCACCACGACGAACGACGACAATCTGGCCGCGCGCATGCGCTTGCTGCGCAACCACGGCATGACGCGCGACCCGACGGAATTCAAGATCGCCGCCCAGGCCCTCGACGCCGATGGCAGCGTCAACCCCTGGTACTACGAGATGCAGGCGCTGGGGCCGAACTACCGCATCACCGATTTCGCCTGCGCGCTGGGCCTGAGCCAGCTCAACAAGCTGGGACGCTTCATCGCCCGCCGGCGCCAGATCGCGGCGCTCTATGACCGCCTGTTGCCGCCGCTGGCGCCCGCGCTTCGGCCGGTCCAGGCGGACCGGACGCAGAACCCGGCGCTGCATCTCTATGCCGTGCTGATCGACTATGCGCGGATCGGAAAAACCCGCGCCCAGGTGATGGCGGAACTGAAGGCGCTCGGCATCGGCACGCAGGTGCACTACCTGCCGGTGCATCGCCAGCCCTATTATCGCGGTCTCTACGGTTCTCTCGACCTGCCGGGCGCCGACCGCTACTACGACCGCGTGCTGTCGATCCCGCTTTATCCGGACATGACCGACGCGGATGTGGAGCGCGTGGTCGCGGCGCTGAAGCAGGTAATCGGCTAGGATCTCGGCCAGCGCGACGGATCGAGCAGGCTGTCCGGGACCTCGGGAATCTGCCTCGCAACCTCCGCCATATGTTCCGGCGCCAGCGGCGTCGTCCGGAACAATTCGATATTCTCCGCCATCTGCGCCGCCGTCTCCGCGCCGACCACGATTCCCGCGAGCCAGGCTTGCGCGCGGGCATAGGCGAAACACAGGTCGACGACGCCGCGCCGCCCGAGGTCGCGTGCCAATCCCCTAAGTGCGCCAATGCAGCTTTCCGCGAGCGCGCGATCGCACGGCCAGCGTGCGGGATCGTCGAGCGTCAGCAGCCCCTGCAGCAGAGCCGAACGCCCGTGCAGGATCACATCGGACCGCGCGGCGATCGCCTGCTGCACGTCGGCGGAAAGCCAGCGCCGGTCAAGGATATTGAAAGGCAGCTGTATCAGCCGCACATCCGGGTCGCGCAGCAGAACCAGCAACTCGGAGGGACTGTAGATGGAGCAGCCGATGCGGCCGATCTGGCCTTGGACTTGCTGCATCCGCAGATGTGACCACACGGTGCTCTTGCCATCGCCAAAATGCTCGAAGCGGTGCAGCAGGACGGCGTCCAGAACCTTTCGCTTCAGCCGCTCGCGCGAGCGCTCAAGGGCGCCGATGGTTCGCGCGCCGAGGATCAGTTCGTCGGGATTCCCTGCCAGGATATCCGGCGGCAGCTTGGTGATGACGCGCAGGGGCGAGCCCTCGGTCAGCGCCGCCCCGATCCGCGCCTCGCTTTCGCCATAGCCGGCGGCGGTGTCGAGATGCATGAGGCCGGCGCGCTCGGCGAGGTCGAGGATCGCCCGCAACTCGGCATCGTCCGGCGCACCGGTGCGATTGGCGATGCCGTAGTTGAGCCCGAACTGCACGCCGCCCAGCACCAGACTTGCCTGCAACTCCCCATCGACAATGCGCGCCGGCACCAGCGGCCCGGCCTTGGCGGTCCAATTGGCCAGGCGATGGCAGAGCGCCAGATAGGACGCACCAACGGGATCTGGAAGGCCAGCAAGCGCAGAGGAGACGGTGCGGTAGTCCTCCAGCGTATCGACGGTGCAGCGCAGGGCCGAGAAGTCGGCTGCCGGATCGCGTGGCATGGTGGTCAGATGGCGACCGACCTTGCGCGTGATCCAGGGCGAGACATGCTCGCGGTCCTGTGGATCAGTCGTGCTGCGGTCAGCCTGACGCAGCAGATGGACCCGGAAGGCCTCGCCGGCAAGCCCGTAGGGCAACCCGTCCACGCCGCCGGAGAACCCGGCCCAGTCGCGTCCCTCATGTTCGACGGCGCTGGCGACGCGATTGGCGAAGGTGCTGTCGGGGAAGACATTGTCGGCGGTGAAGCGGATGCAGATGTCGTCGCCGGCGAGATCGCCGGTGGCAAGGATGAAACGCGCCAGCACGTCGTCGAGCGGCCCGCGCACGATTTTCAACCCATGACGTTTGGCCGTCGCGGCGAGCGCATCGTCACTCGGATCATCCGACGTAGCCACCACCACCTCGGTTCCGTCCTGACCCGCGCGCTTCGCGGCCAGCACCGCCATGGGCAGGCCGCAGATCGGCAGCAGCACCTTGCCCGGCAGGCGCGTGGAACTGGTGCGGGCCTGCAGGACGATGCGGCGTCTCGCTACCACGCCGTCCAGCCGCCATCGACCGGCAAATTGGCGCCGGTGACGAAGCTTGACGCCGGTGAGGCGAGGAACACCGCCGCGCCTTTCAGATCGTCCGGCTTGCCGAGCCGCGCCATCGGCACCTTGTCGACGAGCTTGCCGCAGAACGCCGGATCGCGTGTGCACACCGCCTCGGGCGGGAAGGGGCCGGGGCTGATGGCGTTCACACGGATGCCGTCGGGCGCCAGGTGGCAGGCGGCATAGCGGGTGTATTGCAGCAAGGCCGCCTTGGCCGCGCCGTAATGCGGCGGGTTGTTCATTTTCGAGGTGCCGTAGACGCGCGGATCCGGGCTCACCAAGCCGTACATGGACGAGATGTTGATGACCGAGGCATCGCGCGCCGCGGCGGCGGCACGGAGCAGCGCGTGTCCGGCATTGACCATCTCGGCGGCGGCAGCCACGGCGATCTCCATGGCGCCCAGGTAGTCGGCCTTCCTGCTGTCGGCCATCACCCCGGCCCGGCCGGCATGGGCGTTGTTGACCAGGATGTCCAGCCGGCCCCAACGGTCGCCCATCTGCTGCAGCAGGGCGGCGATCTGGTCGGCCCTGGTGACGTCGCACACGGCCACGTCGGCCGCCAGACCGCGGCCCGTCAGTTCCGCCGCCAGCGCCGTCAGGCTCGCCTCGGTCCGGCCGACCAGGCGGACATGGGCGCCCGCTTCCGCCAGGCCGGTGGCGATGGCGCGGCCCAGATGCCCGGCGGCGCCGGTGACCACGGCGACCCGGCCAACCAGGCGGAACAGGGCGCGCTGCGGCGTGGTGTCGGGCTGGGCGGGGTCAGGTGCCATCGCGGGAAAATCCGAAACGGGTGTGCGGTTTGATTTGATGGTACAATGTCACGGTTTCGCTGCTTAACACTCTTGCACAGCAGCCGGATTCGCAACCTAATTGATCGGTCGTCGCTTCGACAGGGCGGACAAAAAAGGGGGAAGCCATGCTCAAGGAATTCCGCGAATTTGCCATGCGCGGCAACGTCATCGACCTTGCCGTCGGTATCATCATCGGCGCCGCCTTCACCACGGTCGTCAACTCCCTGGTCAACGACATCATCATGCCGCCCATCGGCTACATCATGAACGGCATCGACTTCTCCAACTTCTTCCTGGTGCTGAAGGGCGATGACTACGCCTCGCTGCAGGCGGCCAAGGATGCCGGGGCGGTGACCATCAATTATGGCCAGTTCATCAACGCGGTGATCAACTTCCTGATCGTCGCCTTCGCAGTTTTCATCCTGGTGAAGCAGGTCAACCGCTTCCGCAAGCAGGAGGCCGCCGCCCCGGCGGCACCGCCGGCGCCGACCACCAGCGAGAAGCTGCTGACCGAGATCCGGGACTTGCTGCGCCAGCGCTAGAATCGCGGGCAAGCGGCTGACCCTATTGCATATTCTATCCGTTTCGGGCAGGTAACAGCCACCCGAAGCGGATAGATTGCGCCATGGCCAAATACACCTTTTCCTGCGTCGACGCCCATACCTGCGGCAACCCCGTGCGTGTGGTCATGGGCGGCGGCCCGCTGCTCCAGGGCGCCAGCATGAGCGAGCGGCGCCAGCACTTCCTGGCCGAGTTCGACTGGATCCGCACCGGCCTGATGTTCGAGCCGCGCGGCCACGACATGATGTCGGGGAGCATCCTCTATCCGCCGACCCGCGCCGATTGCGACATCGGCATCCTGTTCATCGAGACCTCCGGCTGCCTGCCCATGTGCGGCCACGGCACCATCGGCACGGTCACGGTGGCGGTGGAGCAGGGGCTGGTGCGGCCGAAGACCCCGGGCGTGCTGCGGCTGGAGACGCCGGCCGGCCTGGTCGTCGCCGAATACAACCAGGTCGGCGAATACGTCGAATCGGTGCGCCTGACCAACGTGCCGGGCTTCCTCCATTCGGAGGGGCTGGAGGCGGACTGCCCCGGCATCGGAAACCTGAGGGTGGACGTTGCCTATGGCGGCAACTTCTACGCCATCGTCGAGCCGCAGCCAGGCTATCGCGACATGGCCGATTTCACCGCCGGCCAGCTCGTCCAGATGAGCCCGGTGCTGCGCAAGAACCTGAACGCCAAATACACCTTCCAGCACCCGGAGAACCCGACCATCAAGGGGCTGAGCCACATCCTGTGGACCGGCGCGCCGAAGCATCCCGAGGCGCATGCCCGCAACGCCGTCTTCTATGGCGACAAGGCGATCGACCGCTCGCCCTGCGGCACCGGCACCTCCGCCCGCATGGCGCAGCTTGCGGGCAAGGGCAAGCTCAAGGTGGGCGATGCCTTCGTGCATGAGAGCATCATCGGCTCGATGTTCAAGGGCCGGGTGGTCGACAAGGCCAAGGTCGGCAATTACGACGCCATCATCCCCTCGGTCGAAGGCTGGGCGCGGGTGACCGGCTACAACACCATCTTCATCGACGACCGCGACCCGTACAAGCACGGGTTCCAGGTGATTTAAGGCGATATCCCCACCACCAACTCGTTGTTCCCCCTCCATCGGAACGGGGGAGGGCGGGGTGGGGGCAGCGAGCGAAGGCTGTCGGGCACCGATGCGCGGCAGCCCCCTCCCTAACCCTCCCCCGTTTCGGGGGCGGGGATTAGCTTGACGGGTCGGCTCTTGCCCGTAATCTGCCCCGCAACGGCACCGCGCCGACCGACAAAAGACCATCCAGGGGGCTCCCTATGCCGAAATCCTTCCCCGAATTCCCCAATCTGTTCGTGATGGATCACCCCTTGATCCAGCACAAGCTCAGCATGATGCGGGACAAGAACACCCCCACCATCCTGTTCCGGCAGCTCTTGAAGGAGATCGCCCTGCTGATGGGCTATGAGATCACCCGCAACCTGCCGATGACGACGACGCCGATCGAGACGCCGCTGACCAGGTTCGACGCGCCGATCCTGCTGGGGAAGAAGGTCGCGGTGGTGCCGATCCTGCGCGCCGGGCTCGGCATGGCGGACGGGCTGATGGAGCTGATCCCGACCGCGCGGGTCGGCCATATCGGCCTCTACCGCGACCACGTCACCAAGCAACCGGTCGAGTATTTCGTGAAGCTGCCGGACCCCGAGGGGCGCCTGTTCATCCTGGTCGACCCCATGCTGGCGACCGGCCATTCCGCCGCCGCCGCCGCCGACACCCTCAACAAGCGCGGGGTCAGCGACGACAACATCCGCATGATGGTGCTGGTCGCGGCGCCCGAGGGCGTGCGCGTGTTCCAGCAGGCGCATCCGAAGATCCCGGTCTACGCGGCCTCGCTGGATTCGCACTTGAACGAGAACGCCTACATCGTGCCCGGCCTTGGAGACGCCGGCGACCGCCTGTTCGGCACCAAATAGGAGGCGTCGCCATGCCCGATTTCATCCTTTCGATCGACCAGGGCACCACGTCGAGCCGCGCCATCCTGTTCGACCTCAACGGCGAGCCGCAGGCCACCGCGCAGCGCGAGCTGCCGCAGATCTACCCGCAGGCCGGCTGGGTCGAGCATGATGTCGAGCAGATCTGGCGCGACGTGCAGCAGGTCTGCCGCGACGCGCTGGCCAAGGCGCCGGCTGGCACGCCGCGCGCCATCGGTATCACCAACCAGCGCGAGACGACGGTGGTCTGGGACCGCAGAAGCGGCAAGCCGATCCACAACGCCATCGTCTGGCAGGATCGCCGCGGCGCGCCCTTGTGCAAGCAGCTGATCGAGCAGGGCTGGGAGCCGAAGATCCAGGCCAAGACCGGGCTGCTGATCGATTCCTATTTCTCCGCCACCAAGGTGCGCTGGCTGCTGGAGAACGTCTCCGGCGCGCAGGAGGCGGCCGATCGCGGCGAGCTGGCGATGGGCACCATCGACAGCTTCCTGCTCTGGCGCCTGACCGGCGGCAAGGTGCATGCGACCGACGTCACCAACGCCTCGCGCACCATGCTCTTCAACATCCATGCGATGGGCTGGGACGACGAACTGCTCGACCTCTTCAAGGTGCCGAAGAGCATGTTGCCGCGCGTGCTCGAATGCGCCGACGATTTCGGCAGGAGCAGCAAGGACTCCGCCGGCGTCGCGCTGCCCATCGCCGGCGTGGCGGGCGACCAGCAGGCGGCGCTGATTGGGCAGGCCTGTTTCCAGCCGGGCATGATCAAGAGCACCTACGGCACCGGCTGCTTCGCGCTCCTCAACACCGGCGGGAAGGTGGTCACCTCGAACAACCGGTTGCTCTCCACTGTCGGCTACAAGCTGAAGGGCGAACTGGCCTACGCCATCGAGGGCAGCATCTTCGTCGCCGGCGCCGCCGTGCAGTGGCTGCGCGACGGTCTGAAGCTGATCCACCAGGCGGGCGAGACGGAAGACCTCGCGCGCTCCATCGCCGGCACCAACGGCGTCTATCTGGTGCCGGCATTCACCGGGTTGGGCGCACCCTATTGGGACCCTTCGGCGCGTGGTGCGATCATCGGGCTGTCACGCAACACCGGCATTGCCGAAATCGTCCGCTCGGCGCTCGAGGCGGTCTGCTACCAGACGCGCGACCTGATGTCGGCCATGGCGGGCGACAGCGGCCAGGCGCCGAGCATGCTCCGCGTCGACGGCGGCATGGTGCGCAACGACTGGGTGATGCAGTTCCTGGCCGACATCCTGAACGTGCCGGTGGAACGCCCGGTGGTGACCGAAACGACGGCGCTGGGGGCCGCCACCTGTGCCGGCCTCGGCGCCGGACTCTTTGCCAGCATGGGCGAGGTCGCGGGCAACTGGCAGCGCGACCGCCTGTTCAATCCGGGCATGCAGGATTCCGTGCGCGACCAGCTCTATGCCGGCTGGCGTGCCGCGGTGAAGCGGGTGCAGAACTAGAGCAGGTTTCGGCCGGCGTCAGGCGCCCCGCACGAAGGTGTCGGCGAGGCCCGGCGCCACGCCGACCACGCGGCGTTCCGGGGATTCGATCTCCAGCCCGCCGGTGACGTTGCGACCGTCGCTGGACAAGGGGAAATAGCCCCACTCGTAGCTCACCACCGCATCGTAGCGGGTGCGCATCTCGGTGACGCCGAAGACCGGGGCCTTGCTCTCGAGCAGCGTGCGATAGATGCGCTCCGCGATGCCGCGATAGGCGTCGCTGATCTTGCGTTCGTGCATCCAGGTGCCGGTGAACTCGCCGTAGAATTCGGCGATCCGCGTGCCGACCAGCCGATAGAACACCCGCAGCGGGTCCGCCTGGATGTCGACCAGGACGACATAGGGCAGGAATTCCCGGATCTCCACCGGGTCGATGTCGTTGCGCGAAGCGATGGCCCGTGCGCCACGCTTGCGGGACAGGTAGTCGCCCATGCGCCGGATCATGTCCGAGGTGATGTCGCCGGCCTCGACGATCCGGTCGGTAATGTCCGCCTCGTCGACCCGCGTAACCGCATTTCGCATCCGAAAGCCTCAAATTGGCTGTCGTCTAGGAAATCTATCTCCCGGGGTCGAGGCGGTCCATCCCCCATATGGCCGAGGCGCGGCCCGGGACGGCACGGATTCCGCGGCATTTGCCGCAATTCCCGGATGAATGCGCCTTTGCGCCGACGCTATTTCGCCGGCTCCTTGACCTGATGGCGCATGATCAGCGGGATCTGCGTGAGGATGAACAGGAAGTTGAGGCCGAGAATGCCGAAGGCCTTGAAGTCGATCCAGATCTCTTCCGGCTGGGTGCGCCAGATGATCTCGTTCAGCACCGCGACCGAGGCGAAAAACAACCCGAACCGGAAGGTCAGCTTGCGCCAGCCGGAATCGTCCAGCTCCATGGCCGAACTCATCAGCGGCTTCAGCAGCGGCCGCCCGGCAAGCAGGCCGCCCAGCAACACGGCCGCGAACAGCGCCATGACGATGGTCGGCTTCATGTAGAAGAACATGCCCTGGCCGGTGAACAGGGTCAGGCCGCCGAAGATCAGGACCACAATCAGGGTGACCCAGAGCATCGGCGGGATCCTGCGCAGGACCACATGGCTGACTGCGGCGGCGACCACGGTGGCGACCATGACCGCGGCGGTCGAAGCCATCAGCCCTCCGAACTTGTAGGCGGTGAAAAAGACGATCAGGGGGCCGATCTCGACCGCCAGCTTGACCCAGGAATGGTGGCTGTTTTGCATGCATTTCCCATATAGATTGCGCACTGGAGACGCAAGGTGGGGCTGCCGGACGGCGCCCCCTCAGGTTTGGAGGGATCTGTGAAAGAGCAGGAATTGGCCAGCTTGTTCCAGCGCAATCGGGAATGGGCCAAGTCCATGACCGACCGCGATCCGGAGTTCTTCTCCCGCCTGGTGCGCCAGCAGACGCCCGAGTACCTGTGGATCGGCTGCTCCGATGCCCGCGTCCCCGCCAACGACCTCATCGGCATGGCCCCCGGTGAGCTGTTCGTCCACCGCAACATCGCGAACCTGGTACACAACATCGACATCAACCTGATGTCGGTGCTGGAATACGCGGTCAACGTGCTGAAGACGCGCCACATCATCGTCTGCGGCCATTACGGCTGCGGCGGCGTGCGCGCGGCGATGGACCGGCAGGAATTCGGCCTGATCGACAACTGGCTGCGCAAGATCAAGGACATCTACGCGGCGAATAAGGAGGCGCTGGACCGCGAGCCGGATCCGGAGAGGCGCCTGAACCTGCTGTGCGAGATCAATGTGCGCCAGCAGGCCCACAACATCTGCCACACCAGCATCGTGCAGAACGCGTGGCGCGCGGGCCAGGAACTGGTCGTGCACGGCTGGATCTATTCGATCGCGGACGGTCTCATCAAGGACCTGGGCATCAGGATCGACGGGCCGCAGGCGCTTGAGCCGATCTATGTGTTCCCGGGTTTCGAGCTGGACATCGGGTTCTAGCCGGTGTGGTCGGACGGGGGCAGGGTGGCCTTGCCCAGCTGATGCTCGCGGTGCGCCACGTAGAGGTTGGCGCCGATGATGATGGCGGCCCCCAGAAGCACGATCGGCACGGGCGTCAGCTGGAACAGGATCAGGTCGAGGACGATCGACCAGATGAGCGCCGTGTATTCGATGGGCGCCAGCATCGAGGCCTCGCCCAGGCGATAGGCGCGGATCACCGCATAGGCGCCGATCGCGCCCCAGAAGCCGACCAGCAGCAGCAGGCCCCAATCGGTCGCGTCCGGCGCGACCCAGACCGGCACCGACATGAATCCGCCGACGGCGAACGAGCCGACCGCGCCGTAGAAATAGACATTGTGCGTCGACTCCCGCCCGGAGAAGCGGCGCACCAGCACCATCGACAGCGCGTAGCAGAAGGCCGAGACCAGCACCAGCATGTGCCCGGTCATCGCGCCGCCGAAGCCGGGCCGTAGCGCCACCAGCACGCCGGCGAAACCGATGATGACGGCCGCCCAGCGTCGCGGGCCGATTTTCTCCCGCAGCAGGGGCGGCGACAGCATGATGATGAACAGCGGCGCCACGAAGGCGATGGTGATCGCTTCGGCCAGCGCCATGGTCTTCAAGCCGACGAAGAAGCACCAGACCATCGGCACCGAGAGCAGCGCGCGCATGGCCTGCTCGCGCGGGAAGCGGGTGTAGAAATTGAACGGGTTTCCGGTCTCGCGAAAGGCGAGGAAGACGGCGACCGCCATCGGAATGAGGCGGCTGACGAAGACGATCTGCCAGGCGTCATAGCCGCCGGTCATCCACTTGGCGGTGGCATCGACCAGGCAGAAGCAGAGGATGGCCCCGCCCATCAGGGCGAACGCGGTCAGCGGCTTGGATTGAGCCTTCGAGGAATGCGGCGCGGTCACGATCGGGAATCAAGGTTAATCAGGCAGGCCGGCATCCTGGCCGATTGCCGGCTGAGCGGCAAGACGACACTGGAAAGCCGGCGGGCGGGGTCCCATAATCGCGGTCGACGGCTGCGCCATCCGGTTGCAGCCGAAGCGAGACAGACCGCCCCAGATGCAGAACAGCCGATTCGCCGTCGCCATTCATACGCTGCTGATGCTGGCGACCAAGGCCGATGGCCCCACGTCCTCGGACTATATCGCCGGCTCGGTCGGCACCAATCCGGTGCTGATCCGGCGCCTGATGGGCGATCTGCGCAACGCCGGGCTGGTGGATTCCCGCGCCGGGGCCACCGGCGGCTTCGTGTTGGCGCGCCCGGCCGAGCGGATCGGCCTCGACGAGGTCTACCAGGCGGTCGAATCCGAACCCTTGTTTGCGCGCCACGCGAAAGCCAACCCGAAATGCCCGATCGGCCGCGCCGTCGGCCCGTTGCTGGACCGCGTTCTCGGCGAAGCGGAGAGCGCCATGGTGCAGAACCTGCAGCGCACGACGCTGGGCGATCTGATCCACTCGCGGGAAGTGCTGGCGCAGCTGGCGAGTTAGTGTTCGCCAACCATCATCCCGACCAAGCGCAGCGCGTGCCGGGATGACAATTGGGGCTTGGTCAAATCTACGCCTCGATCCCCAGGTCGAAATCGCCGGCGATCTGCTCGAGCCAGCGCCAGAGGTAGTCGGAGAAGCTCTTCAGCACGTAAATCTCGAAATGCGGCCCTTCGCCGACCTGGTGCAGCAGGACATTGCAGCGCGACAGGCCGGTCTGGGCGCATTGGCCGATGCCGAACACCTTCGGATGCAGGTCAAGGCTGACGCCGCGAGCCAGGACCTCGCGGGTCTTCGGGCCCTTGAGCGAAAGGACGGCGCGCGATTCGGAGACGTCGCAGGCGGTTGCGTGCTGGCCGGTGAAAGCGCCGCGCAAAGCCTCGACCAGGGCGTCGGCCTCGCCGTCCGCGCCGGTCACCCACCACTCGTTGGGGCCGAGCCAGAGGATCTGTCGCGCGCCGGTGCCGGCTACGGTATTCGCCTTGGCCGGCAGATCGACGCCGGTGGCGCTCTTCACGGCCGCGGCGAATGCCGGGTCCTGGGCATTGCCGCGGATGTTGATGATGGTCCGGTGCCCGGCCTCGGACATCACCACGCCGGCGCCGCCCTTGCCGGCGGCGGCGCGACCGACGAGGCCCAGATGGGCAAGCGCGGTGCGGCGCTGATAGGTCTCAACCATGGTTCAGCGCTCCTTCCTAATCGAGGAACTTGGGGGCGCCGATCTTGGCGCGCACCACTTTGCCGTCGTACGGCATGTAGACCGTCTCGCCGTGGCGGTTGCGGCCGTTCTTGACCAGCGCCATGGCGATGGAGCGGCCGCAATTCGGGCTCCAATAGCTCGAGGTCACGTGGCCGATCATCTCCATCGGCGGCTTGTCCTGGAGCTCAGCCACGATCTGCGCGCCTTCGGGCAGCACCTCGTTGGGGTTCTCGGTCAAGACGCCGACGAGATGCTTGCGGTCCGGCCGCCTTGTGTCGGAGCGCTGCAGCGAGCGCTTGCCGAGGAAGTCCGGCTTCTGCTTGCTGACGATCCAGTCCATGCCGAGATCCTGCGGCGTGGTGGTGCCGTCGGTCTCCTGGCCGACAATGATGAAGCCCTTCTCGGCGCGCAGCACGTGCATCGCCTCGGTGCCGTAGGGGGTGATGCCGTATTTCTCGCCCGCCTGCATCAGCGCCCGCCACACATGCATGGCATAGGAGGGCGCCACGTTGATCTCGTAGGTCGCCTCGCCGGTGAACGTGATGCGGTAGATGCGGCTGTTCACGCCGGCGACGACGCCATCGCGGAACGAGAGGTGGGGGAAGGTCGCATCGTCGAGCGGCAGCTCCGGCGCCACCTCGGCCATCAGCTTGCTGGCCAGCGGGCCGCTGACGCCGATCACCGCCCATTGCTCGGTGACGCTGGTCAGGTACACCTTCTTGTCCAACCACTCGCACTGCAGCCAGTCCTCCAGCCACGCCATGACGCGCGCAGCACCACCCGTCGTGGTGGTCATGTGGAAGTGGTTCTCGCTGATGCGACTGGTGACGCCGTCATCCATCACCATGCCGTCCTCGCCCAGCATCAGGCCGTAGCGGCACTTGCCCGGCTCCAGCTTCGACCAGGCGTTGGTGTAGACCATGTTGAGGAACCAGGCGGCATCCGGCCCCTGGATGTCGATCTTGCCGAGGGTCGAAGCGTCGACGATGCCGACCGACGTGCGCACCGCCTTCACCTCGCGGTTGACCGCGTCGTGCATGCTTTCGCCCGGCTTCGGATAGTACCAGGCGCGGTGCCACTGGCCGACCGTCTCGAAGGGCGCCCCATGCTGCTCATGCCAGGAATGCAGGGGCGTCTTGCGGATCGGGTCCAGGAAATCGCCTTTGTCGATGCCGGAGAAGGCGCCGATGGTGACCGGGGTGTAGGGCGGGCGGAAGGTGGTGGTGCCGACCTCCGGCACGCTGACGCCGCGCAGCTCCGCCATCAGGGCCAGTGCGTTCACGTTGCTGGTCTTGCCCTGATCGGTCGCCATGCCCATGGTCGTATAGCGCTTCAGGTGCTCGACCGAGCGATAGCCTTCCCGATGCGCCAGCATGACGTCGGCGGCGGTGACGTCGTTCTGGTAGTCGATGAAATGCTTGCCCTGGCGGCCGACCGGCGCGCTCGATGGCACGTACCACACGGCGCGCAGGTCGCCCGCTGCCGGCTCGGACGATGCGGTCGGCGCATCGCCGCTGGAGCCGGTGCAACCAGCCGCGTTGGCCGCCATCGCGCCGGCGGCGTGGCCGTCGGCCAGGCAGGCGTCGGTGTTGAAGATGCCGGCGGCGGCACCCACGGAATGGCTGTTCTGCCCCGGCAACTGCTTGTCCGGCACGAAGGCGAGGATGCCCGGTTCCCAGCGCAGCTTGCCGCGACTCTGCGAGAACAGATGCACCGTCGGCTGCCAGCCGGAGGACGACATGACGAGATCGCAGGAGATGCTCCGCGCCGGACCGTTGACGGCCTTAGCATCGGGGGAGAGGCGCATGACCTCGACGCCGCTCACGGCCAGCTTGCCGGAGACGCGCGTCACCGCATGGCCGGCCAGCACGTCGATGCCGCGTTGCTTCGCCGCGGCGACCAGCTCGCCCTGCGGGTCCTCACGCAGGTCGACGATGGCGGGGACCGCGACGCCGGCATCGGCGAGGTCGAGCGCCGCGCGATAGGCGCTGTCGTTGTTGGTCATCACCACGGCGCGCTTGCCGGGCATGGCGCCATAGCGGTTGACGAAGGTCTGCGCGGCGGAGGCCAGCATGCAACCCGGCCGGTCGTTGTCGAGATAGACCAGCGGCCGCTCGATCGCGCCGGTCGCCAGGATGATGTCCTTGGCGCGGATGCGCCACAGGCGCTGGCGCGGCTGCTTGGCGAAATCGGGCGAGTTGGGGGCGAGGTGATCGGTCACCCGCTCCATGCAGCTGACGGCGTTGTGGTCGTAATAGGCGAAGGCGACGGTGCGCGGCAGCAGCGTCACCTCCGGCATGGCGGCGAGCTCGGCCACCGCCGAGGCAACCCAGTCCGCCGCGGGCTTGCCGTCGATGACCGCCTGGCGGTCATGCAGCAGCGAGCCGCCGAATTCCTGCTGTTCGTCGACCAGAATGACGCGGGCACCCGCACGGCCCGCTGCCAGTGCGGCCGCCAGACCCGCCGGACCGGAGCCAACAACGAGCGCGTCGCAATGGGCGTAGAGCTTGTCGTAGCGGTCGGGATCGGGCTCGGTCGGCGACTTGCCGAGACCCGCCATGCGCCGGATGATGAGCTCATACTTCATCCAGAAGCTCTTCGGCCACATGAAGGTCTTGTAGTAGAAGCCCGACGGGAACAGGCGGTGGAACAGGCTGTTCACCGCACCCATGTCGTTGGCGAGGCTGGGCCAGCGGTTCTGGCTCTCCGCCACCAGCCCGTCATAGAGCTCGATCTGCGTCGCGCGCAGGTTGGGCTCGGTGCGGTTGCCGGTGCCAAGCTGGATCAGCGCATTCGGCTCTTCGGCCCCCGCGGAGAGAATGCCGCGCGGGCGGTGATACTTGAAGCTGCGCCCGACCAGCACCACGCCGTTGGCGAGCAGCGCCGATGCGAGCGTGTCGCCCTGATAGCCGTAATAGCTCTTGCCGTCGAAGGTGAAGCGCAGCGGCTTGGAGCGGTCGATGCGGCCGCCAGTGCCGAGGCGGTTGGCCTGGTTGCTCATCGGCCGGACTCCTTCTTCACGTCAGGAGCGGGCTGGCCCATCTCATAGACCGCGTAGATCTCGTGCGTCACCGTATCGCGCGCCACGTTGAAATAACGGCGGCAGCCCTTGGCGTGCATCCAGCGCTCGTAATGCACGCCCTTCGGGTTCTTGCGCATGAACAGGTACTGGGCCCAGTCCGCGTCCGAAATTTGCTCGGCATTGGTCGGGCGGGCGATGTGCCCTTCGCGCGCATAAGAGAACTCATGCTCGTCGCGCGGACCGCAGTAAGGGCAGGGGATGACCAACATCGTAATGCCTCAAGATCAGTGGGCGACGCCGGCGGCGCCGTGCTCGTCGATCAGGTAACCGGTGGTGAAGCGCTCCAGCGCGAAGGGCTGCGCCAGCTTGTGCGGCTCTCCCGTCGCGATGGTGTGGGCGAAGACATGGCCGGAGCCGGGCGTGGCCTTGAAGCCGCCGGTGCCCCAGCCGCAATTGAGGAACAGGTTCTCGACCGACGTCTTGCCGATGATCGGGCTGGCGTCCGGGCAGGTGTCGACGATGCCGCCCCATTGCCGCAGGAAGCGCAACCGGCTGAACATCGGGAACAGCTCGATCAGCGCGTTCAGCATGTTCTCTACCACCGGCGGGCTGCCGACCTGCGCGTACGAGTTGAAGCTGTCGATGCCGGCGCCGAAGACCAGCTCGCCCTTGTCGGACTGGCTGACATAGACATGGACTTGGCCCGACATGACGACGCAATCCAGCACCGGCTTGATCGGCTCGGAGACCATGGCTTGCAGCGGGTGGCTCTCGACCGGCAGGCGGAAGCCCGCCATGCCGGCCAGCACGCCGGAATGGCCGGCGACCACCACGCCGACCTTCTTGGCGCCGATGGAGCCGCGCGTCGTCTCGACGCCGACTACCTTGCCGCCTTCGATCTTGAAGCCGGTCACTTCGCAATTCTGGATGATGTCGATTCCGCGCGCATCGGCGGCGCGGGCGAAGCCCCAGGCGACCGCGTCATGGCGGGCGACGCCGCCGCGGCGCTGCAAACTGGCGCCGAAGACGGGGTAGCGCGCATTGGGCGAGCAATCGAGGATCGGGCAATAGGCCGCGACCTGCTCGCGGGTCAGGATCTCGCTGTCGATGCCGTTCAGTTGGATCGCATAGACGCGGCGGCGCAGCGCCTGCATGTCATGGACCGTATGCGCGGTGGAGAGCAGGCCGCGCTGACTGAACATCACGTTATAGTTCAGATCCTGCGACAGGCCTTCCCACAGCTTCAGCGCATGCTCGTAAAGATGCGCGGATTCGTCCCACAGGTAGTTCGACCGGACGATGGTGGTGTTGCGTCCCGTATTGCCGCCGCCGAGCCAGCCTTTCTCCAGCACGGCGACGTTGGTGATGCCGTGCTCCTTGGCCAGGTAATAGGCCGTCGCCAGCCCGTGGCCGCCGCCGCCGATGATGATGACGTCGTAGCTCGGCCTGGGGTCCGGGCTGCGCCAGGCTTCCGTCCAATTCTCGTGGAAGGAGAGCGCGTTACGGGCCAGGGTGAAAATCGAATAATGCTGTTTCATGGCGCTACCGGGAGCCTCGCGGATTCGGGCCGGAGAATGGCCCAGCCCAACCCGCCCATCCTTGGGCCGAGCGCCATCTAATGTCGTCAGACCGCCTTAGGGTCAAGCGGTTCCGGGACAAGGGCTTAGCCTGCGGTTTTCGCGTCAATGCGCCACACCCGAGGCGCCGTGCTCGTCGATCAGGTAGCCGGTATGGAACCGCTCCAGGCTGAAGGGCGCCGCCAGGGGGTGCGGTTCTCCGGTGGCGATGGTGTGGGCATAGACGAAGCCCGAGCCGGGTGTCGCCTTGAACCCGCCGGTCCCCCAGCCGCAATTGAGGAACAGGTTCTCGACCGGCGTCTTGCCGACGATCGGGCTGGCGTCGGGGCAGGTGTCGACGATGCCGCCCCATTGCCGCATGAAGCGCAGCCGGCTGAACATCGGGAACAGGGCGGTGAGCGCGTTCAGCACATTCTCGGTGATCGGCGGCGACCCGGCCTGGGAGTAGGAATTGTAGCTGTCGATGCCGGCGCCCAGCACCAGTTCGCCCTTGTCCGACTGGCTCACATAGACGTGGACCAGGCCGGAGGTGATGACGGTGTTCAGCACCGGCTTGACCGGCTCCGACACCAGGGCCTGCAACACGTGGCTGGAGATCGGCAGGCGGAAGCCCGCCATGCCGCAGAGCACGCTGGAATGGCCGGCGACGGCGACGCCGACCTTCCTGGCGCCGATATAGCCCCGGGTAGTTTCCACCCCCACGACCTTGCCGGCCTCGACCTTGAGCCCGGTCACCTCGCAGTTCTGGATGATGTCGACGCCTCTGGCATCGGCGGCGCGGGCGAAGCCCCAGGCGACGGCGTCATGCCGCGCCGTGCCGCCACGCCGCTGCAGGCTGCCGCCGACGATCGGATACCGCGCGTCGGGGCCGATATGCAGGATCGGGCACCAGGCCTTCAGCTGCGCGGGCGTGAGGATCTCGGAATCGATGCCGTTCAGCTGGATGGCGCTGACCCGGCGGCGGATGGTCTGCATCTCGTGCGCCGAGTGGGCGAGGGAGACGAGACCGCGCTGGCTGAACATCACGTTGTAGTTCAGGTCCTGGGACAGGTTTTCCCAGAGCTTCAGCGAGAATTCGTAGAGCGCCGCGGATTCGTCCCACAGATAGTTGGAGCGGACGACCGTGGTGTTGCGCCCGGTATTGCCGCCGCCCAGCCAGCCTTTTTCCAGCACGGCGACATTGGTGATGCCGTGCTCCTTGGCCAGGTAATAGGCGGTCGCCAGGCCGTGCCCGCCGCCGCCGATGATGACCACGTCGTAGAACGGCCGGGGCTCCGGGCTGCGCCAGGCCTCGCCCCAGTTCTCGTGGTAGCTGAAGGCGTTGCGGACCAGGGAGAAGATCGAATAGGGCTGGCTCATGTGGGCGGCGGTCCGGGTGCTGGCGAGGCGGCAACTTTCCTCGGGATTCAGGGCCTTGGTCAAGCCGGCCGCGGCGGTGGCGGAATGCGTTCTCAGGCGGCCCCTGCGGCGAAAAACTCCTGGCGACAGCGCGGACATTTTGTTCTATAGACGGCACCGACTTTTCAGATCGCGCCGTGGGCGTTTCGGGGACCCGGCGCCTTGGAGGGGGGCGAAAAGCCCATGTTTGGAGCCAAACCGAGCAAGCTGCCGCAGGAAATGGCGTTCCTGCTGGTGCCGAACTTTTCCATGATCGCCTTCACCTCGGCCATCGAGCCCTTGCGCCTGGCCAACCGTGCCAGCGGCAAGGAGCTCTATCGCTGGCACCTGTTCTCGCCGGACGGCAAGCCGGTCAAGGCAAGCAACGGCATCGAACTCACGCCCGAGGGCAGCGTCGAGCAGATCGGCAATTACCAGATCGTCATCCTGTGCAGCGGTATCGACGGCCATCTCTACGAGGACAAGAACGTCTTCGCCGCATTGCGCCGCGCCGACCGCCAGGGCGCCGATATCGGCGCGCTCTGCACCGGCGCGCATATTCTGGCGCGGGCCAACATGCTGAACGGCTATCGCTGCACCATCCACTGGGAAAATCTCGCCAGCTTCTCCGAGAACTTCCCGGAGATCGAAGCGACCTCCGAACTGTTCGAGATCGACCGCAACCGCTTCACCTGCTCCGGCGGCACGGCGGCTCTGGACATGATGCTGAACATGATCTCGCAGCAGCATGGCCATGATCTTGCAGCATCCGTGTCGGAACAGTTCATCCATGAACGCATCCGTGACCGCCACGATCACCAGCGCATGGCGCTGACCGCGCGATTGGGCGTGCGGCATCCGAAGCTGATCCAGGTGATCCAGCTGATGGAGCAGAACCTCGAGGAGCCGCTGAGTCGCCAGGACCTGGCCGAGGCCGCCGGCCTTTCCAGCCGGCAGATGGAGCGGCTGTTCGCCAAATACCTGCACCGCTCGCCGGCGCGCTACTACGTCGAGCTGCGCCTCAACCGCGCGCGGCTGCTGCTGCTGCAGACCAACATGTCGGTGATCGACATCGCGCTCGCCTGCGGCTTCGTCTCCGCCTCGCACTTCTCCAAGTGCTACCGCGACTTCTTCGGCAAGACGCCGCGCCGCGAGCGGGCCGGCCCTAATGCCGTGCTCGAGGACGAGCCGGAGCGCAAGCGGGCCTAAAGCCCCATCCAGCTGGCGACCCAGTAGGTGGCGCCGGCGGCGGCATAGGCGAGCGCAAACAGATAGACGACGATGGCCGCCGTCCAGCGCCAGGAATTCGTCTCCCGCCTGGCGACCGCCAGGCTCGCCAGGCATTGCGGCGCGTAGAGATACCAAGCCAGGAAGGCGAGGGCGGTCGGCAGCGACCAGGCCTGCTGCAGCGCCGCGCCGAGGCTTTCTTCGGCCGTACCTTGCACCGCATAGACGGTGCCGAGCGCGCCCACGGCCACTTCCCGCGCGGCCATGCCCGGCACCAGGGCGATGGCGATCTCCAGGTTGAAGCCGATCGGGCGCAGGATCGGCTCGATCAGCCCGCCGATCATGCCGGCAAAGGACTGCCGGATGCCCACCGCCCCCGCCGGATAGCTGGCGAGGAACCACAGCACCACCGAGACCGTGAAGATCGCCGTGCCCGCGCGCCGCAGGAAGGCCCAGGCGCGGGTCGCCAGGTTGATCAGGAAATCCCGTGGATCGGGCAGCTTGTAGGTCGGCAGCTCCATGAGCAGCGATTGCCGCGGCCCCTTGGCGGCGGTGCGCTTGAACACGAAGGCCACGACGACCGCGCTGACGATGCCCACCAGGTAGAGAGCGAACATCACCAGGCCCTGCAGGCCGAAGGGGCCGATGTCTTCCGCCGGAATGAACGCGCCGATGATCAGCGTATAGACCGGCAGGCGCGCGGAGCAGGTCATCAATGGCGCGATCATGATGGTTACCAGGCGGTCACGCTCGTTCTCGATGGTGCGCGCCGCCATCATGCCGGGAATGGCGCAGGCGAAGCTCGACAGCAGGGGAATGAAGGCCCGGCCGCTTAAGCCGACCCGCAGCATCAACTCGTCCATGAGGAATGCCGCCCGCGCCATGTAGCCGGAGGCTTCGAGCAGCAGGATGAAGGCGAACAGGATGATGATCTGCGGCAGGAAGATCACGACGCTGCCGATTCCGGCGATGATCCCGTCCGTCAGCAGGCTGCGGAACCAGGTGTCCGGCAGCGTAGCGGCCAACCATTGGCCGAGCTGCACGAACGCGCCATCGATAACGTCCATCGGCGCCGAGGCCCAGGCGAAGACCGCCTGGAACATGAGAAAGAGCAGTGTGGCGAGGATGGCCGGCCCAAGGAGCTTGTTGAGCACGATCCGGTCGACCGCCCGCGTCAGCGTGTTCATCGCCGGTTCGGCCAGGATCACCTCGCGTGCGATCTGCCGCGCCTCGCGCTGGAGCGTACGCAGATCGGCGGCGTGCGGCGCCGACGCGGCCGCCGGCCACTTGCCCGCGGTCACGCGATCGATCCGGTCGAGCAGGGCCGCGCGGCCACTGGCGCGGGTCGCACGGGTCGGCACCACCGGGATGCCGAGCCTGCGCTCGAGCGCCGGAACGTCGATCCGCACGCCGTCGCGTTGGGCGAGGTCGAACATGTTGAGCGCCAGGATCATCGGCCGGCCCAGCGCGCGCACCTGCAGGATGAAATGGAGCTGCGTGCGCAGGTCGCTGGCATCGACCAGCACAAGCAGCGCATCCGGCGCCGCATCTTCGGCGTTGCGGCCCAGGATGGTGTCCATCGCGATGCGCTCGTCGAGGGAACGCGTGGTGAAGCCGTAGATGCCGGGAAGATCCAGCAGCTGCATCTTCCGGCCGCTGGCGGTGGTGAACCAGCCCCGACGCCGCTCGACGGTCACCCCGGCATAGTTCGCGGTCTTCGCCCGGCCCCCGGTCAGGCCGTTGAACAGCGTCGACTTGCCGCAATTCGGCGCGCCGACCAGCGCCAGGCAGAGGCCGCTCACGACGCGGCCTCCACAAGGATGGCGCGGGCCTCGTCCCGCCGCAGCGCGATGATGCGCCGGTTGAGCCGGACCGCGAGCGGCTGGCCGCCGAGCGGACCGCGCGCCAGCAGTTCCACCTCATCGCCTTCGCAAAAGCCGATCTCGCGCAGCTTCGTCTCCAGATCGGCCTCGCGCGCCGCGATCGCCAGGATCTGCGCCGCGCCGCCTTCGCCAAGATCGTCGATGTTCATGTCGCGCCCCGCGCCGATATGCGTCGTCACGGCAAGCCGCGTTTGCGGCGCCGGCGCGGAGGAATCCGATCGCCGCCGGGACGAGCGAGCGGATGGTATTGCGAAGCATTCGCATCAACAAGCCGCGCAGCGCATCTGCGACAAAGCGCGCGGTGGTGCGACAGCGCGCCTCAGGTCGCCGCGCCCGTCAGGGTCACGCGCAACGCTTCTTGGGTTCGGGCCGAGGAAGGTTGTTGGCGGGCGTGAGATTTACGGCGGGGGACGCGGTTGTTCCGCCGGCCAAGGCCGCACGATCTTGATCATGACTTTGGGCATTAGATGTCCTGAAAGGTATTGGGTTCTTCAAATTCGGGATGCGGGGCCGTTTCGGCCTCGACGGCAAAATCGAACTCGTAGATGTCGATTGCGGACAGGGGATGGTCGATCGCTCCGGTCGTCGGCGCGTCGGGCGACATATGCGCATTGGCCAGCGCGATGGATGCGCTGATCGCAAGGCAGATCAGCACCATCACCAAGGTTGCGATACTCAGGAATCGCAGCACGGAAGGCCCCTCACAGCTCGCCCGATGGACTCGGCGATGCAGGGACTCTAGGAAGCGGGCTGGGCGCCGTCTGTGATCCGCAGCACAGGCCCTCAAGCCGCGGAAATTCGTTAATTCCGGCGTTTTTCGTCTACTTGATCGGGGCGGGCTCCCAGAGCTCGACCCGGCGGCCATCCGGGTCGACGAACCAGCCGAAGCGGCCCTCGACCGTCTGCTCGACCTTGTCGTCGACCTGGGCGCCGGCGGCCCGCAGCCGCGTCAGGGCGGCATCCAGATCGGAGACCCGCAGATTGACCATGAACATCTGGCCCGAATTGCCGAAATAGCTGGTCGAGGAGCGCATCACGCCCCAGACCGTATAGCCGGGCTCGCCGTTCAAATCCTGCCAGGGGAAGGCCCAGGAACTGGTGTTCGGATCATTCGGCATGCCGAGCACCTCGCGATACCAGCGCGCGAGATCGGGCGGGTTGCGCGACTTGAAGAAGATGCCGCCGATGCCGGTGACCAGGTTCATGCCGCGACCCCGTTGCTGGTGCCGAAGGGCGGCCGGGCGAAGATTCGCTCCAGCATCGGCATGAAGGCGTCGATCGGCAAAGTATCGTAATCGGGATCGAAGGAGTTCTGGTCCCAACGTTCGCAGAACAGCGCGGTGCGCTCGAACATGGGGTGGCCGCGATACTGCTCGCGCGCAAAGCGGTCGCCGCCGCAATGATGGAAATAATAGTAGCCCTGGAAGATGCCGTGATGCTTGACCAGCCAGTGGTTGTCCGCGCTGACATAGGGCTGCAGCACCGCGGCGGCGAGGTCGGAGTGATTGTAGGGGGCGACGGTGTCGCCGATGTCGTGCAGCAGGGCGACGACCACGGTCTCCTCATCCACGCCGTCGCGCAGCGCGCGGGTCGCCGATTGCAGGGAGTGCTGATAGCGGTCGATGCGATAACCCATCGCGTCGCCCTGCAACCGGTTCAGCAGGTCGAGCACGTTGCCGACCAGCTCGCGGTCCAGCTTCTTGTAGAGCCGGTCCAGCAGTTGGTATTCTTCGAAGGTTCCGTCGGCCATGGCGGTGAAGGCGACTGTTTCAGGCTTTGACATGCGGGATGCCTCTGGTGCTGGCGGCGCTCGGGGCATGCTACCGGCGCGGCATGTCGCCCGTCCAGCGAGGCTGTTCCGCCGGGCCACTCAAGTGAGGCGCGCGTGAGTCCAGCTTCCCTCCTCGACGATCTGGCCGCGCGGCTGGGGCGGATCGGTCTGCGCCTGCGCGGCGGCTTTGCCCTGGTCCACAATCTGGACCAGGCGGTGCTGGATCACCTTCCGCAGGCCCGGACCCTGCTGCTGGTCGGCAATGTGGGCGCGGAAGTTTGGCAGCGGAGCGGCCGGGCGATCACGGCGCTGGGCGGCGCGCACCCGCTCGACCGCTGGACGCGCCGGGAGATCGAGCCGATCGCGGCGGCCTGCGGCGGCACCGCCGTGTTTCCGTTCGATGGTCCCCCCTATTGGCCGTTCCAGCGCTGGGCGGCGCGGGCGGAGGGCAGCTTGGCCTCGCCGCTCGGCATCCTGATGCACCCGGAATTCGGGCTGTGGCACGCCTACCGCGCCGCCATCCTGCTCCCGGCTTCGCTCGCCTTGCCCGCCCCGCCGGCACGCGAGCATCCTTGCGATGCCTGCTCCGAAAAGCCCTGCCTCTCTGCCTGTCCAGTCGGCGCTTTCACCGGCGCCGGCTATGAGGTCGATCACTGCGCCCGCCACGTCGCGGCGACAAAATCCGATCCTGAAGAGTGCTACCAGGGCGGCTGCCGGGCGCGGCTGGCATGCCCGGTGGGGGCGGAATGGCGCTATGCGCGGGACCAGGCCGCATTCCACATGCGGGCGTTCCTGGCGGCACGGACGGGTGTATTTCCGGAAAGTTAACCAAACCGACCATAGAGTCACGCTTTGCCGCTTGAGGCGGAACGAGTCCCTGAGGTATTAACTCGTTATCTTATTTCACTTTCATGGGGTGTGCCGTGCGATCCTTTGCGCGCGCTGCGATGTACCTTTTCGCTGTCTGCCTCGCGGCAGCTGCGCTCCTGACCACCGGCAAGATGGCCTTCGCGGCCGAGGCGGACGTCACCATCAACGCCACCATGGGCGTCGGCAACCCGCCGATTTCCGAGCCGGTCACCTGGACCGTCACCAAGCTGGACAAGAACGGCAAGCCGGAGAAGAAGCCGGTCGTGACCGAGACGACTCCCGTGCTGAAAACCAAGCTGAAGGCCGGGCAGTATCAGGTCCTGGCCCAGTCCAAGTCGGTGCGGGCGAAGCAGACCTTCACGGTCGGCAAGGACCCGGTGACCCGGACGGTCACCCTCGGCACCGCCTCGGTCTCGATCAAGATGATCACCTCCAAGGGCCGCAAGCCGGTCAAGGAGGATATCCAGTGGGAATTGCTCACCTATGTGAAGGGCGAGCCGCAGAAGGGCGAGCGCGTCGACCTGGTCACCGCGCCGACCGCCAGTTTCACCGTGCCGGCCGGCGGTTACGTGATCCGCGCCACCTATAAGGGCGTGAAGGCCGATCTGGTGGTGCCGCTGCAGGCGGGCCAGTCCTACGACTACACGCTCAACCTCTATGCCGGCCATGGCGAGGTCGCGGCCTATAACGGCAAGACCAAGATCAAGCAGGACGTCAGCTGGCAGATCGTGCGCGAGAAGCCGAACGAGAAGGGCGAATACGAGCTCGTCGCCGAAGAGACCGGCCCGCAGCCCAAGATCATGCTGCGCGAAGGCAAATACCTGGTCATCGCCCGCTACGGCGACATGTGGGGCAGCGAGAAGCTGAGCGTCACCGCCGCCCAGGTCGCCTCGATCAAGGTGAAGCTGAAGGAACAGCTGGCCGGCTATCCGGCGATTGCCTCCGAATAGGCGCAGTTCCAGCGGTAATCCGGAAAAGGGGGCTTCGGCCCCCTTTTTGCGTTTGTGCCTGGACGTGGGGGCGTCGCCATCGAAAATTGGCGCTGCCGCGCACCCCAAATCTCATTGGCGCCCCACAAACCGGGCTGCTATCGCATCCCCAGGATCGCGCAGTTCCGTCGAAAGGACCTCATCATGCAGCGAGAGCAGCGCCAGCGCCGCGAACGCCGCACCGTCGGTGGCATCAAGCAATTGCCGTGGCGCACCCACCGCAATCCCTACAAGCCGATCGAGGTCCTGGACGGCGAGCAGCTGGAGCGGCTGCACGACGCCTCCATGCGCATCCTGGAGGAATTCGGCATCGAGTTCCTGGATGACGAGTCCCGTGCCTTCGCGGCCAGGCATGGCGCGGAGCCGGTGGCGGGGACCCAGCGCCTGCGCTTCGACCGCAACCTGGTCATGGAGCTGATCGCCAAGGCGCCGTCCAGCTTCACGCTGCACGCGCGCAATCCCGCGCGCAACCTGACCTTCGGCGGCAACCATATCAATTTCGGTTCGGTCGCCTCGGCGCCCAACGTCTCCGACCTGGATCGTGGCCGCCGGCCCGGCACGCTGGACGACTACAATAACCTGCTCCGCCTGGTCCAAAGCCTCAACGCCGTGCAGTTCATCGGCGGCTATCCGGTGGAGCCCGCCGACGTGCCGCCGGCGACGCGCCATCTCGACGCCCATTACGGCGTCATCACGCTGACCGACCGGATCTGGCACCCCTACAGCCTGGGGCGCGAGCGCATCCTCGATGCGGTGGAGATGATCTGCATCGCCCGCGGCATCGGCAAGGACCAGCTGAAGCGCGAGCCGAGCCTGTTCTCCATCGTCAACAGCAACTCGCCCTTGCGCCTCGACATCCCGATGCTGCGCGGCCTCACCGCCATGGCCGAACACGGCCAGCCGGTGGTGCTGACGCCCTTCACGCTCTCCGGCGCGATGGCACCGGCAACGATCGCCGGCGCGCTTGCCTTGCAGAACGCCGAGGCCCTGGCCGGTCTGAGCTTCATCCAGATGATCAATCCCGGTTGCCCCTGCGTCTATGGCGGTTTCACCTCCAATGTCGACATGAAGACCGGGGCGCCGGCCTTCGGCACGCCGGAATACACCCGCGCCGCCATGGCCGGCGGCCAGCTGGCGCGGCGCTACAAGCTGCCCTACCGCTCCAGCAACACCTGCGCCGCCAATGCGGTGGACGCCCAGGCGGCCTATGAATCCGAGATGTCGCTGTGGGGCGCGGTGATGGGCCACGCGAACCTCATCCTGCACGGCGCCGGCTGGATGGAGGGCGGCCTCGTCGCCTCGTTCGAGAAGATGGTGGTCGATGCCGAGATGATCCAGGGCATGACCGAGTTCATGCGCCCGTTGGAGATCAACGACGACACGCTCGGCCTCGACGCGATCAAGGAAGTGGGCCCCGGCGGCCATTTCTTCGGCTCCGCCCACACTTTGGCGCGCTACGAGACGGCGTTCTATGCCCCGCTGGTCAGCGACTGGCGCAATTTCGAGACCTGGCGCCTGGCGGGCGCGCAGGACACCGCACAGCGCGCCAACGTGATCTGGAAGCAATTGCTGAACGACTTCGTGCCGCCGCCGCTCGACCCGGCCATCGACGAGGCCCTGAAGGATTTCGTCGCCCGCCGCAAAGCCGAAGGCGGCGTGTCGGGGAACTGACGCGGCTGCCTAAGCCGCGCGCCGCTGCACGATCTCCGCTTCGAGCGGATGTTGCATCGGCTCCTTCGGCTTCAGCAGCCAGTTGGCGAAGACCGCGCCGTAGCCGGGCAGGCGGTAATAGCCGTTCGCCTCGGTGAGGCTTGCCTTCTCCAGCGCGTATTGGCGCGGCCGCGCGTGCCAGGCCTGGCGCGGATGGCGGTGATGGATCAGATGCAGGTTGTTGTAGAGGTAGAGCCAGTTCCAGAACGGATTGGCCTCGCAGATCACCGTGCGCTGCTGCACCGGGCCGGCGGCGCGATGCTCGGCATAGGAGCGCACCAGGGTGAGCGAGGTGCCGGGATAGGCGAAGAAGACGACATAGGCCCAGAGCGGAATGTCGCACACTCCGATCACCCAGTAGAGCACCACGGCCGCGCCGGGGATGTGCCAGAACAGCGGGCGCAGACGGTCCCAGCGGCCGTCGCGGATGGCGATGACTTTCTCGCGCCAGGAGAAGAAGCAGAAATAGGCCGGCCCGAACAGCATGCGCCCGCCCAAGGTGCGCATGCATTGGCGCACCCAGCGGCGCAGCGGTGACATCGCGGCGATCTGCGCCGCGGTCAGGTAGTTGGATTCCGGGTCGAGTTCCGGGTTGGTCAGGTTCTCGTCCTGGTGATGGGTGCGATGGGTCTGCCGGTAGCTGAGATAGGGCAGCCAGAGCCAGAGCGGGAAGCCGACGATCCAGGAATTGACGCCCCCCCACCGGGTCGGGAAGCCGTGCGTCGCCTCATGCTGCAGCGACCCGTGCAGGCAGACGATCACCGTGCCCAGCGGCAGCACCGCCCACCAGGGCAGCGCGTGGTAGTTCAGCGTCACCGCGGCGAAGGCGCCGTAGATGCCGATCGCCAGGAAAAGGGTGGGCCAGTCGATAAAATAGCGGGGATCGTCCGAAGTGGACGCGGGCAGAGCGCGAGGTAGGTCGGCGGACATGTGCAGCAATTGGCCCTGAAACGATGCTACCTGTATATACAAGTCCGGCGGCGTCGCCAAGATGGCTCCGGGGATGGGCCGTCCGGGCGGAAACAGGACGCATTTGACCACCTCGATGGTTAAGATCCGCGCTATGTATGGGGTGAGAGCATTCTTGACCAGGGATACGCAATGCTGACCGGACATTGCCTGTGCGGCGCCGTGCACTACGAATACCAGGGGATTCCCAGCTCTCTCACCATCTGTCATTGCGGCATGTGCCGGCGCTGGCATGGCGCGCTCGGCGCCTATGCCAACGGCTCGAGGTCGGAATATCGGCTGACCGGCGAGGACCAGATCGGGTGGTTCGCGTCGTCTTCCGGCGCCGAGCGCGGTTTCTGCCGGCGCTGCGGGTCGAAGCTGTTCTGGCGCAGCGCGACGGGAATGGACGTGGCGGCCGGTACCCTCGACCAGCCGAGCGGATTGTCGACAACCGCCCATATCTGGGTGGCGCATAAGGGCGACTATTACGCAATCGACGACAAGGTGCCGCAATTCGCGGAATCCTCCGGTAACGGCGCCCCGCCGATCTCGGGCGATCCGCGCCCGCCGCTCAAGCGCGACCTCCCCAGCCGGCATGGGCAATGCCTGTGCGGCGCCGTCCAGCTCCACATCAGGGGGCCTATGCGCGACGTGGTGTGGTGCCATTGCGGCCAGTGCCTGCATTGGCACGGCCATGCCGGCGGCTATACCGCCAGCCATTGGGAGGATATCGAGATGACCGGCGGCGACGCGCTGATCTGGTACCAATCCTCCGACATGGCGCGGCGCGGCTTCTGCGGCACCTGCGGCTCCAGCCTGTTCTGGGAGGGCACGCACCGGAAACACATCTCGATCTCCGCCGGCTGCCTCGACCTGCCGACCGGCCTGGTATCTGGCAAGCACATCTTCGTCGAGGACAAGCCCGACTATTACGCGCTGGGCGACAGCGTGCCGGTGCTGCCGGGCACCATGGCCGGCAATCCCGTGGCGTTCTGAGGGAAGCCGGCATGCGCGCCCTGGCCTCGATGTATGCCCTGACCGAACTCGCCTGGATCGTCGATCTGTGGTGGGAGGGTCTGGCGCGGCATTGGCGCGACGCCGGCTTGCGCGACGTGCCCGAGGCGAGCGAGGAGGCGCACGATCTCTATGGGCTGTGGCTGGCGCCGGATCTGTTCTTCGCCCAGACCTGCGGCTATCCGCTGACCCACCGGCTCAAGGGCCAGGTCACGCTGGTGGCGACGCCCTGCTATTCCGCGCCCGGCTGCGAGGGTCCGACCTATCGCAGCTTCATCGTCGTGCGCGAGGATTCGACGATCGAAAGCCTGGCCGATCTCGCCGGCAAGACCGCCGGCGCCAACGGCTACGATTCCCAGTCCGGCTGGAACGTGCTGCGCCGGGCCCTGGCGCCGGTGCTGAATGCGCCCGGCGCCTTCCCGCGCATCGTCGAGACGGGGGCGCACCGCCGCTCCGTCGCCGCCGTGCGTGCCGGCGACGTCGACGTGGCGGCGATCGATTGCGTGACCTTCGCGCTGCTGCGCCAGGCGGCGCCCAACGAAGTCGAGGATCTGCGCGTGATCGCCGCCAGCGAGCGCGCCCCGGCGCTGCCCTTCATCACCCGCAAGGACATTGCGCCGGATGATCTCGAACGGCTACGCGAGGGATTGCGGGCGGCGATGGCCGATCCGGACCTGGCTGACGTCCGCCGCGCCCTGTTGATCCGCGGCGTCGAGATCCTGCCGGACACCGCCTATGAGCGGATCCTGGAGATCGAGCGCGAGGCGGATCGCCTCCTGGCCATGCCGGCGGAGGCGCGATGAAACCGTCCACTCCGGGCACCGTCCTGCCCAGCCTCGCCATCGTCGTCTCGGCGACCTTCTGGGGCTCGATGTGGATGCCGCTCCACGCCCTCGACGCCGCGGGACTGTCGGGCGCCTGGTCGGCCTGGCTGATCTATGGCGTGCCGGCCCTGGTGTTCCTGCCGCTCGCCCTGCGCAACGGCATCGGCGCGCTGATCGGCGGCGGCTGGCCGCTGTTCTGGCTCGGCGTCTCGACCGGCATCTGCAACTACCTCTATGCCGCCAGCGTGGTCTATGGCGACGTCGCCCGCATCGTCCTGCTGTTCTATGTGAACCCGGTGTGGAGCGTGCTGCTGGAGCGGATCTTCCTCGGGGCCCGCATCACCCGCGGCCGGGGTGCGGCGCTGGCAATCGGCCTCGCCGGCATGTGGATCCTGAACTATGACGGCAGCGGCCTGCCCCTGCCGCGCAACGCGGCGGAGTGGGGTGGGCTGATCGCCGGCTTCTGCTGGGCCGGAGGCCTCGTCGCCATGCGCATGACGCCGCATCTCGGCATGGTGGAGAAGGCCTTCGTGCAATATGTGGCGGCGATGCTCTGCGGCGGCCTGATCCTGGCGCTGGGGATCTTCCCGCCGCAGTCGGATTGGGCGGCGATCGATTGGGGCAGGGCGGTGTTCTGGATCGCGATCATCGCCGGCATCTGGGTGCTGCCTGGTCTGCTGCTGAGCTTCTGGGCGGCGGCGCGCCTGTCGCCGACGCGGGCCAGCATGCTGTTCATGGCGGAGGTGGTGGTGGGCGTGGTGACGGCGGCGATCTGGACCGATTATCCCTTTGGCTGGCGCGAGGCGATGGGCGGCATCATCATCCTCACCGCCGGGCTGGTCGAGGTGCTGTTCGGCGCGCACAAGGCCGAGGCCAAGGAGGCTGCCGCGTCATGAGCGAGACCCGGATCTTCGATGCCCGGGGCATGAAATGCCCGCTCCCCGTCCTCAAGGCGCGCAAGCTGATGAAGGAACTGGCGCCCGGCGACATCCTGGAGGTGCAGGCGACCGATCCCGGCGCGCCGGCGGATTTCCGGCATTTCTGCGAGACGACGGGGCATCGCCTGCGCGAGAGCGGCGAGGCGGACGGTGTCTTCATCATCCGCCTGGAATGCGTGCGGAGCTGAGGATCGCGCCGAGAGCAGGTTTCCCCAAAATAGCAGCGGTTCTGTTCGTCAGCGGTGCGGCAGGCCGCTAGGAAGGCCGCGCAGGGCGATGTGGGGCATCGCACAAGCGGCCTGACGACGCGGATGCCCTCCGATGACGAACCCGCAGGGCCGGGCGCTTTTCGGCAAGGGCAGCGTCAGAGGCCTTGGCGGTAGTCCCACTACCGCCTGCGGCCTCTTCCTCCCCCTTGCCGAAAATCGCTCCGGCAGAACCGCTGCTATTTTGGGGAAACCTGCTCTAGTTCGTCGGCGCCGGCGATTCCAGCACGGCTGGCGTCGAGTTGGAGAGCTCGGCGAAGGCGGACGCCGCCTCGGGATGCCAGGGCACGCTGGCGCGCGTCATGTCCGGCGCGATGCTGCCGGTGGCCGTGCCCGGCGTTGCGGGATTGGCGCTGTGCCACAGCGCGCGCACCAGGCCGCCGGCGATCTGGCCGGGCAGGTCCGCCCGCACCGCCAGGACCGTCGGCACGGCCAGGGCGCGCACGGACGCCACGCCCGGATACTGGGCGTCGGTGATCCACTCGGCGAAGATGTAGTTGGGCACGTCTTTCGCGGTCACCTCGGCGCTCAGCAGGCGGTAGTCGCCGGTCGCCATCAGGATCGCCACCTCGGAGCTCGGCATCTGGTCGACCACGGCCAGGGCATCGACCTCGCCCGTCAGCAGCTCGCGCGCCGCCGCGGGGATTTCGCCGAGGATGAACTTGGTCTTCTTGTCCGGCAGGCCGGCGGCGCGCAGCAGGACGCGCGCCGTGACCGCGTTGTCGGAATCCTCCAGGCCGACCGCGACCCGCTTGCCGGCGAGCGACTTGACGTCGGTCGCCTTGGATTCCTTCGGCACCAGGATGTGCAGCGTCACCGCGCCGATATTGGCGATGGCGCGCAGGTCGGCCATCGCGCCGGACTTCTTGAACGCGCCGGTGCCGCGCAGGGCGGCGTCGGCCACGTCGCCGGAGATGATCGCCGCCTCCAGCGACCCGCGGCGCAGCGATTCCAGGCTGTCGACAGGATTGAGCGTCGTCTGCGCCAGACCGAGCAGGCCCTCGACACCGCAGGCACCTTCGCCATCGCATTGGCGCGACCCCGGCGGGTTGCTGACGGTGCCGGCAAGCTGTCCGGCCATGCCATAGGCGGTCGAGCCGGGCGCGCCGCCCCCGATGCGGAAATAGACGACGTCCTGCGCGGCGACGCTCTCAATCGCCGATCCGCCGGACAAATACACGGCAAGCGCCATGCCGCCCGCGGCCATTGCGCCGCCCAGCAGGCCCATTCGCGCCTTTGCGCCCAAGATTGATGCCAGCGCCCTCACGCCCAAATCCTCGACGCCGATCCCCCGAGATGCTGCGACTCGGCGTGTTTGTTGCGTTTTTTCAATCTACGTCCCGATTCAACGAACTGCCAGAGGCTCAATGGTAAAGACGGGCGATTTCAAGCGATTGTGTGACCGGGCGCACCCACTTTCGCCATCGACCGCAGAGGCCGGCCGCGGATGGTCGCGCCGCGGCCCGCTCCGGTCGCGCCCAGACCTTCCCACCCGATTTCCGGTCTGCTAACACCCAAGCCCATCGGGGTGTTTCCAATATGGCAACCAGTCTCGCCGAGCGGGGCTAAGGATCAGTAAATGCAGGTCGATCTGTCGAAGCGTCAGCGCAATATCCGCCGGCTGCTGCGGCCGCGACACGTCTGCATCGTCGGCGGTCAGGCCATGGCCGATGCGATCCGCCGCGCCGACGATACCGGTTTCAGCGGGGAGATCTGGGTGGTGAACCCGAAATACCCGGAGCTTGGCGGCCGCAAGTGCTACGCATCGATCGCCGATTTGCCGGAAGCGCCCGACGCCACCTTCATCGCGGTGCCGCGCGAGGCCACCATCGACATCGTGCGCCAGCTCAGCGCGCGCGGGGCGGGCGGGGCGATCTGCTACGCCGCCGGCTATAACGAGGTTGGCGGCGAGGGTGTCGCGCTGCAGGCCGAGCTGATCGCCGCCGCCGGCGACCTGGCGATCGTCGGCCCGAATTGCTACGGCCTGCTCAACTTCATCGACGGCATCTGCCTGTGGCCGACCGGCGCGCTCGGCGAGCGCGTCGAGAGCGGCTGTGCCCTGGTCATGCAGAGCGGCAACATCGCCCTCAATCTGAGCCGCAACGACCGCTCGGTGCCCTTCGCCTATGTGATCAGCTCCGGCAACCAGGCGATCCTGGGCGCCGCCGATTACATCGAGGCCCTGGCGGACGATCCCAAGGTGACCGCCATCGGGCTCTATCTCGAGGGCATCAAGGACGTGCCGGGCTTCAGCCGCGCCGCCGCCAAGGCGCTGGCCAAGGGCAAGCCGCTGGTGGCGCTCAAAGCCGGCAATTCCGAGCTCGGCGCCCAGTTCGCGATGAGCCATACCGGATCGCTGGCCGGCAGCGACAAGATGTATGACGCCTTGTTTGACCGGCTCGGCATCATCCGGGTCCATTCGGTGCCGCAATTGCTGGAGACGCTGAAGCTGGTCTCGACGGCCGGCCTGCCCAAGGGCAACCGGCTGGCGGTCTTCACCTGTTCCGGCGGCGAATGCCTGCTGACCGCCGATCTCTGCGACGCGCTCGGCATCCCGCTGCCCGGGTTCTCGGCGGAGCAGGCGGCGGACCTGCGCAGCCAGCTGCCCAACTTCGCCACCGTCTCCAACCCGCTCGACTACAACACCTCGCTCTGGGGACATGAGGACCTGCTGGTCAGGTGCTTCTCCACCGTCATGCGCGGCGATTTCGACGCCGGGATGCTGGTCATCGACTACGCCACCGACGGGCCGGAGACCGAGGCCGCGTGCGACGCCGGGGTGCGCGCGCTGCTCAAGGCCTGCGCGCTGCACGGCAAGATGTCGATCGTCACTTCGACCCTGTCGGAGCTGCTGCCCGCCCGCATCCGGGCGCAGATCATCGCCGCCAAGGGTGCGCCGATGCAGGGTCTGGAAGAGGCGCTGACCGCCTTCGCCGCCGTCCACCGCTTCGCCGAGCGCAACCGCAGCCGCGACCTCGCCAAGGGCGGGCTCGGCATCCCGGCGACGCCGGAGGCCGGCAAGACCCGCCACATGCTCTCCGAGGTCGACGGCAAGAAGCTGCTGGCCCAGGCCGGCGTCAGCGTGCCCAACAGCCGCGTGGTGACGCCGGGCGAGGCGGCCAAGGCGGCGGCCGAACTGGGCTTTCCGGTGGTGCTGAAAGTGGCGGAGCCGCTGATCGCCCACAAGACCGAGGCGGGCGCGGTCGCCGTCAACCTCAGATCGGCCGCGGAGGTCGAGACGGCGCTGGCGAGGATGACGCCCTCGGTCGAGGCCTATCTGAAAGGCGGCAAGATCGCCAAGGTCCTGGTCGAGAAGATGGTCGGCGACGTGGTGGCCGAGCTCATCGTCGGGATCCAGCGCGATCCGCAATTCGGCCTCGCCCTCGTGGTCGGCGCCGGCGGCATCCTGGTCGAGCTGGTCGAGGACGCGGCCATGCTGCTGCTGCCCACCAGCGCCGAGGAGGTCGAGGCGGCGATCCGGCGTTTGAAGATCTTCAAGCTGCTGCAGGGCTATCGCGGCAAGAAGGCGGTGGACTTGCCGGCGCTGGTCAAGACGGTCATGGCGATCGCCGCCTTCGCCGAGGCGCATCGCTCCGATTTGCTGGAGCTCGATGTAAATCCGCTGATGGTGCGCGCCGACGGCGCCGTCGCGGTCGATGCGCTGGTGGTTCTGGGCGCGTAGCTTCAACTTTCGTCTCAGGGCCTGACCATCTGGCGGGCGAGCCAGAGGAAGCCGACCGCTGGCAGTCCGGCGGCGCCGACCAGCATCAATTCCAGGTACCAGAGCTGGTGGCTGGCGGGGTCATTGAGCCTGTCGAGCCAGATCCAGGCGGCATCCCCCGCCATCAGCGCCAGCGGCGCGGCTGCGAGCCAGCGCCAGACGCCGTCCCACCGTTTGATGGCGGCGCATTCCAGCCCGATCACCATGCCAACCACCGCGGCGCCGACGAAAAGCGACATGCGATCTCTCCTGCGCGAGGCTCGGACAACCCATCAGGACAAACACATGTCTGGCGCGCCGGTTTCATCCGGATGCGCACATTTTGCGGGGCGGCTCAGGTTGCCGTGGCGCCGAGCAGCTTGCGGAGGACCCAGAGCACCACGATGACCGGCAGGCCCGCCGCGCCGATGAACAGCAGCTCGAGCGGCCAGAGATTGTGCGAGGTGGGGTCGATGGAAGTTTCGACCAGGATGAGCGCCAGGTCGAGCCCGAGCAAGGTCAGCGGCGCCGCCGCCAGCCAGCGCCAGATCCCGGTCCAGCGGCTGACGGCATGCCACTGCGTCCAAACGATGCCGATGACAAGGGCGAATAGCAGGATGGCCCACATGCGATCCTCCGGCGCAAGGATGTCGACGGTTCAGCGCGCGGCGGCGTAAACCAGGCGGCGCGCGGGCAGGTAGACGCTAACGGTGGTCCCGAAATCCGGCTTGCTGACGATGCCGAGCCGGCCGCCATGCAGCTCGATGAGCTGCTTGGAGAGCGACAGGCCGAGCCCGGTGCCCTCGAACTTGCGGCCCAGTTCGGCCTCCCCCTGGACGAAGGGCTGCAGGACCCGGTTGAGGTCGTCCTCGCGCATGCCGATGCCGGTGTCGCAGACCTGCAGCATCAGATCGCCGTCCATGGCCAGCTGGGCGCGCAGGGTCACCTCGCCACCCGGCTTGGTGAACTTGACGGCGTTGGACAGCAGGTTCAGCAGCACCTGGCGCATCGCCCGCTGATCGATCACCACGTTCGGCAGGTTCGCCGGCGCCTCGCAGCGGAGCTGCACGCCGCGCTGCTCGGCGCGTTCCTGCACCAGCTTCAGTGCGATGCTGCACAGGTCGCCGACCGAGGTTTCCTCCTCAACCAAAGCGAGGCGGCCCGCCTCGATCTTCGCCACTTCCAGGATGTCGTTGATGATGGCCAGCAGGTGCCGGGCGCTGGAATTGATGTCGGTCGCGTATTGGCCATAGGCGGCGGCGCCCAGCGGCCCATGGACGGCGCCGGTCATCATGTCGGAAAAGCCGATAATGGCGTTCAGGGGCGTGCGCAGCTCATGGCTCATGTTGGAGAGGAACTGCGCCTTGGCGCGGTTGGCCTGCTCCGCCGCTTCCTTGGCGGCCAGGATCGATTGCTCGCGCTCGCTGAGGCCGGTGACGTCGTTCGCCGTGCCGCGGAAGCCGGTATGCCGGCCACCCTCGGGTTCGAAGACGGGTACCGCGCTGAACAGGAACGTGCGCTCGGACCCGTCCTTGGCGCGCGCCTGGACGGGATAGTCGCGGAACGGCGCCAGGGTCATCAGCCGCGCCAGCAGCGCTTCCCCCGCCTGGTTGCCGGCGGCAAGGCGCATCAGCGGCGCGCCCAGCAGCTCCTGCGGATGGTACCCGGTGCCCCGTTGCACCCGGTCGGAGGCGAAGGTCAAGACGCCGTCGGGGTCGGTCTCCCACACCCAATCGGAGGCCAGGCGCATGATGTCGTTGGCGCGTTCGCGCGCCACCGCGAGTTCGCGCAGATGGTCGGCCTCGTCGGGCGCCACCTGCACGAAACCGGCCAAGGCAGGCTTGCGCCGCGCCCCGTAGGCGAGCTTGGCGTAGCTCGCACGCACGATGACGGCGCGGCCGTTCAGAGCGGCGCGGGCGCTCGCGGTCCAGGATTGCGATTCGCCATCGGGGGCGTCGTCATAACCGGGATGCAGCAGGCGTTGCGCCGCGGGCGCGTTGGCCAGCAGCGCGGCAAGGCCGTAATAGCCGTCATTGGCCCAGATCATCGTGCCGTCCGGCTCCTGGAAGAAGACCGGGGCCTGGGAGCCGACAAGGCCGTCCGACAGCAGGACGCGGGCGAATGCCTCGGCGAGGTCGTTGCGCTCGCGCGTGACCGCATCCTGCGCGCTGGGCTTGAGGCGCGGCTTCATGTGGCGGGCTTCGATTTGTGCCGCAGGGTGCGCAGGAAGTCGGGATTGATGCTCAGCCTGGCGGCGACCTTGCGCGCCGTCTCCGGGCGCAGCCGGTCATAGAGCTCGAGGCCGCGCCGCAGTTGCTGCGGATCGTCGGCATCGTCGCGCGGATGGGCGTGCTGCAGCAGCAGGAACAGGGTGGTGAAGGTGGAACGGTCGAAGCCGCAGACCCGGGCGACGATGACGAAGCCGTCCGCCTCTTCCTCATAGAGCAAACGCGCGACCAGCTCGCGGCTGAGCCCGGTCATCTGCGCGATCATCGCCTCGAACAGCTGCACCTCGCCGCGCCGCAGCGTCTGCACGATCAGGTCGTAGGTCAGCTCGTTACGCTGCGCCAGCTTGTCGGCCAGCGCCTGGGCGGCGTCGATGTGGTTCTCCTCCGTGGCGCGCTCCAGCGCCTGGCTGGTGGCCTCCGCCAGCTTGGCGTCGAGCTCGGCGCGGTCGATCTGGAAGTGGGCGACGATGTAGTTGCGCAGGGCGGCGGAGACATGCGCATACATGCGCTTTGCGAGCTCCGGGCCCAGGTCGCGCCGATGCAGTAGCGGCTCCTGGTATTCGTCGACCCAGGCGGACTGGTCGGCCAGATAGGCGAGGGTGGCCTGGGAGATCTGCGCGCCGTGGTTCTTCAAGAGCTGCTGGATGACATCGCGCTCGCGCATCTCGACCAGGGCGTCGCAGACGCCGCTGCTGAGGCGCCGGCGCATCGCCACCGCCAGGCGATGCTGCTTGGTGCGCTGGCGAATGATGTCGATGAGGGCGCGGTCGGTCAGGAACTCGCTGTGGATCAGGATGGGCATGGCGATCTCGATATCGTCATTGCCCAGGATCTCGATGACTTCGGCCGGCGCCGATTTGGCCTGTGCCAGCTTGGCCGCCAGCGCGATGCGGATCGGCTTGGCGACCTCCTGCAGCAGCTTCTTCAGGATGTCGTTCATCAGCGCCAGTTCATGGTCGCTGAACTGGCGGTCGGAGACCTCGAAGAGATTGCCGATGGCTGAAACGAGGGCGCTGCGGCCGTCGGTACTACGGTTACGCGCGAGCTCTATAAGCTTGCCAATATCGGTCGCGATCACGGACAAAATCCTGCTTCCCGAGACCTGTGCCGCGCCGCTCGCACAGGCTTAGTCCCCCACCCCAATCGCCGACGAGGGTAGGGGTACTGCGTTACCAAAGAATTAACTGTGGGGTCTAAGCACTTGTTTTTCAGCGGGGAAAACTTCGTCCGCAAGCGTGAGAATGGTGCCGGCTGCGGGATTTGAACTCGCGACCTACCGCTTACAAGGCGGTTGCTCTACCACTGAGCTAAGCCGGCACAAGCCAAGGCAATTCGCGCCCCAGACATACAGGCAACCGGCGCGCCGGATCAAGCAAGGCCCTGCGCGGCCGCGCTGCGCGACGGACCAGCCTCATACGCGGATGTATCGGCTCCGTGCCTGCCCAGGGCCGGGTGGGGCTCTCTCGGCTATTCGTTGTCAGAGATCCGCCGTGTAGTCGAGATAAAGCGCGAGGTCGAACAGGTTCCTGAGTTCGTCCTGGACGCCCGCCCTGTCGATCTCCAGCTCGAATGGCTGGTCCAGGTCCAGCCCGACCAGCGCATTGAGTGGCGCGGGCACGCCGCCCGCCAGCAGGTCCCCGGCATTGGACATGGCCAAGCCTTCCTTGATCTGGAAGGCGACCGCAGTGGGGCCTTGGCTGACCCGCAGGGTGGCGTTGTAGGTCTTCTCCGTCGTGCCGATCGCCAGGAGAGCCAGATTGGCAAGCTTGCGATTCTTTTCTTGCGCCGGCAGCGCGACCGTCCGGGGATCGAAGCGGATTCGCGCCGGCGTGGTGCCGACACGCAAATTCGCCAGTCCCCTGGAATCCTGGACGCTCGCCGCCATCATGATGGCCCGGGCCACTGGCGCCGGCGGCAACGCCGCCAGTTGGCCGGCCAGAGCCTGGGAATAGGACGCGTTCATGTCGAAGGTGATAATCACGTCGCTGAGCGAGCGCAGCCCCTGCGGGTTGGCCGCGGCGGGCAGATCCAGTTCCCACGCCGTCTCGATGCCGCTGCCCTCGAACTGCAGCAGGGTCTCGCCCGGCAGGCCGTAGACGAAGAGGTCGTCCTGCAGACGGAACTCCGACAAGGGCAGCGCATCGGGGAAGCGCAGCAGCAGGTTCGGCTTCAGCGCATCGTCGCGCGTCACCTCGGAAACGCCGAGATTGCGGAACATACCGCGCGGCGGCGCGCCGCCGGAATCCTGCGCCGCCACCGTGACCGCGCGGATGCGGAAGCCGTAGCTGCCCGGATAGGCGGCGCGCAGCGGCCCTTCCTGGGTGCGGACGCGGCAGCGACCCTTGTCCTTCAACTGACCAAAGGCCAGCGGATGCTCGCGCGCGAGTGAAATTGTGTGCTTCACCGGCACGGTCAGGCGCACGCCCTGCAGCCGGTTGGCCTCGAGCTCCGCCAGATCGAGCTGCAGCCGGTCCGCGCCGGTCAGCCCGCGCATCGCCTTCGGATAGTAGTTCATGCGGATGATGCGTACGTCGCGGTTCTGCTCGTAGGCGAGCGCCCGCTCCGCCAGCCAGGCCGTGCGCGCCGCCAGGTCGAGATATCGGCGGATCAACTGATTGGCGAAGGAGGCAAGCTTGTTCCACAGATCGACGTTGAGGAAGCGATCCTGCTGGAACCGACGCAGCGCCTGAGCCAGATCGACGTCGGCCTGGGCGATGGCCTGTTCCTGCTGCGCGATGGTGACGTCGCGCTGCTTCAGCTTGACCTGCGCTTCGGCCGCCGGGAGGGCGACATTCTGCAGCGACTTCAGGTCGCCATCGCGCATTGCCATCGTGTCGGCCATCGAACTCATCGAGGTATAGCCGGCATAGGCGAAGACGCCGAAACCGATCGCCATCGCGGCGCCGCTGCCCAAAGCGGCGACAGCGGCTTCCTTGCCCGCCGCGGCACCGCCGCTCATGCTCTTGGTCAGGATCGCCTTCAGCTGGTCCCCGGAGACCGAGGAAGCTGGCGTGTCGTCGTTCATCACTTTGTCGGCGAGCGGCACCATGCCGCCGACTGCATCCTTCATGCCGCCGAAGAAGGTCTTGAACTGGTTGAAGAAGCTGTTGCTGTCGGCGATCTCCTGCTGCTTGGCCGTGATCTGGGCCTTGACCTGCGCGACCTGCTCCTGCGCCTTGGCGACGCCCACCTTGGCGATCTCGATATGCTCGCCGGCGATGATCTTGGCCGCCTCCGCCTTCTTCAGCAGCGCGTTGGTCTGCCAGGCTTCGATCTGCGCCTGCTCGAACTTCATCATGTAGCTGAGGAAGTCGGTCTGCGCCGACTTGGCGCCGGCGGCGAACAGGTCCGCCGCCTGCTTCAGCGGACGGTAGCGCAGCACCGGCACCATGTCGGAGCGGAAGCCATAGACGTTGAGACCCTGCTCGATCTGATAGAAGCCGAGCCGAGCGCGGGCCAGCTGCGCGGCGCGCGCCGGGTTGCCGGCATCGACCTTGCCGAACGGATCGCCTGGATAGAACTGCAGGACGAAATGCGGGTCGATATCGGGATCTTCGCCGTGGAGGAAGATGACACCCTTGAACATCTCCCGTGCGCGGCGGATCGAGCTCGGATCGTCGTTCCGGTAAAGCTCGTCGGCCAGCAGCAGCATCGCCTCGCCCTGCGCCAGCTGGAAGAACCGTTGCTCGAAGGGTGCGAGCACGACGCCCTTCGGGACCGTGTAGTTGTCGAAGTTCGGTGCGGGATCGCCGTAGTAAGACCCGTCGATGCCGATCGCGGTGCTGTAGGGCAGGGTGGTGCCGTCGTTCATCGCCGGCTTGCCCCATTGCGGCTCGTCCAGGTAGCCCGCGGGATGGCCCGTCTCGCCGATGCCCACCTCGAAGCCGGTGATCCGCCCGAGCAGCTTGGACGCCCGCGCATAGTCGCTGACGGCCATCGCGAGATTGGCCTGCAGGTAGGGCACCAGCACGAATTTCAGGTAGAGCGCATCGTAGATCAGGAGGCTCCGGGCGCGCGTGAAGCCCTGGTCGCGATACTCGCTGTCCTTCTCGTTGACCACGCCCTTCCATTCCAGGATGAACTGCCACTCGTACCACTTCTCGAAGGCGTCGAGCTCCGCCGCGTTCTTGACCGAGCGCGCGGCCCGGCTCTTCAGGCTGATGTACTCCGTCTTGGCCCAGTACTCGTCCTTGTAGTACCAGGTGAACTTGTCCTTCACCCAATGCGTCTTGTAGCCGGAGACGGCGTTGCTCAGCGCCTCGGCGCACCAGTTGAGCTTGTCATTTGCCTGCCGGTAGTCCTGGGCGTCGGCAAGGCGCATGGCCTCGCGGATCGTGTCGGCGATGGGGAAGAGGCTCTCGATCCACTCGCCCGATGCGGTCCAATCGGATTCGCTCTTGTAGTACGCGTCTCCGTTATAGGGATCGGCGTTGTAGTTGTAGTTCCAACGCAGCTTGACCGCCTTCTGTCCGTCGATCGCCTTGCGGAACGCCGCGTCGAAGAGCGGAATGTTGCGTCGGACGTTGTAGACGTTCTCCGGATAGAAGCGCAGCGTCCGCTCGCGCCATTCCTCGAACTGCAGGTAGAAGGGCGCGCGGCCGATGAAGGGCTGGAAGATGAGCGGCTTGCCGGTTTCCTGCTGCACCCAGATCGCGGGCTCGGCGGGAAAGGGCTCCTCCGGCGACTGCCAGGTATCCGAGAGCAGGCCCTGCAGGGCCTCGACGTTGAGCGAGATCGGGTCGGTCTTCTCGCCGGCGGCGCGGTCGAAGCGCACGCGGTAGCGATTGCGCAATTCGTTTGGCGACTTGCCGGTGAGGCCGATGAGCACGGCCAGGTATTCCTCGTCGCTTTGCGCCCCTTGCGCCGGGATACCGGCGGGCGTCAGGCCGAAGCCGTCTCGACTGGCCGGGGTCAGAAGCGCCTCGCGCAGGATCGGGATCAGCAGCTTGGCGGCCGGCGCCTCGGCGGCATCGGATATGCGGAAGTTCTGGTGCAGGCGACCGACGATCTGGCGCTCGAGCACGCCTTCGGTGGCGGCGTTGGGACTGCTCGACGCCTTGTACATCTTGGTGGCTGCCGCCACCCAGGTGCCGCGCAGATAGTCGCGATAGAGCTCCATGTCGCTCTTGCGGCTGGGGAAGAGGCCGATACCCCAATCGGCGGCGATGCCGCCGAAGCGCTGGAAGTTCTCGAGGGTGCGGAAATGGTTGACCGCCTTGTCGAGCTCGCCTTCGGCGAGCGCGTCGAGATCGACCTGGTGCTCGAAATCGAGCAAGGCGGCGCCGGGCAGGTGCTGTCCCGCCTGTTCCGCGACCGACGCGATGTGGCCGAGGGCGCGCGCCCGCTTGGCGGTGCGCCATGTGGCGATCGGGCTGTCGGCATGGGGCGCGATCAAGGCATGCACCAGCTCGCCCGCGGTCAATAGCCGGTTGCTCTGCAGGAAGTCCGCCGCCTGGCGCCAATCCTCGGTGGTCAGTTCCTGGCCATTGCCGCTGACCCGCAGCAGGGTTTCGCCGGCGCCGCGCTTGACCTCCACCTTGCGCGCGGTGCCTTCGCCGCGCGTGTCCACTTCGATCCAGGCTTTCACGCCGCGCACGCAACCAAACTGGCAGAGAGTTTCCTGCGCTTCCTCGCTGTCGCCGGGGGCGATGGCGAAGGTGCCGTCCGCGCTGGAGAGCCCGCGCCCGATGTCCACACTTCGCCCCGGCCGCCGGGGCGATGCGCCGCCCAAGGTCACGGTCCAGAGCAGCGGTACGCCGCCCATGGGAAGCTCCGTCACTTCGTCGATGACGGTTCCGCGCAACGGGGTCGCGGACTTGCTCTCGGTGGCCGGCTCCTGCGGCGCAGGCTGGGGCTCGGGAGCGGGCTGGATTGCCTTGGCGCCGGATCGCTTGATTGGCGTTGCTTCGACGGGCGGGTTGAACGTCGGCGTATTGGCCATCGCGGGTCTCCTGTTCCAGAGCCGAAGCGCGGATTGCAGGGATCGCCGAATGATCAGTCACAACGCAGCAATTGCAGGGCGCGGGCGTCTCAGCCGCCGCGTCACCTGCGTGTTCGGCACTACCCTGTCAAAATGGCGGCGCGTGACGCAATCGTGGCGGCCCAAGCCACAGTCACGACGGATTTTGTGTATGGCTGGATGGTGCGCGTCATACGCCGCCGCTGTCAACGCGGCGTGGCAACACGATCGGATTGTTGGCGCGTTTGCGCCGCCGGTGTGAGGGTCAGCTCCGGTATTTCACGCCCGGCAGCACGCAGAGCATCTCGTAGAGCAGGTTCGCCGCCAGCAAAGCCGTATTGCCGGTGGGGTCGTAGGGCGGCGAGACCTCAACCAGGTCGCAGCCGACCAGCTGCAGCCCGCGGCAGCCGCGGATGATCTCGATGCCCTGGATGGTGGTGAGGCCGCCGATCTCCGGCGTGCCGGTACCCGGCGCGGAGGAGGGATCGAGCCCGTCGATGTCGAAGCTGAGATAGACCGGGCCGCTGCCGAGCTGCTGGCGGATCTCCGCCATCAGGGGTGCTAGCGACTTGTGCCAGCATTCCTCGGCCTGCACGACGCGGAAGCCCTGGGCGCGCGGCCAGTCGAAATCCTCCGCCGCATAGCCGGTGGCGCGCAGGCCGATCTGCGCCACGCGCTTGCCGTCGAGCAGCCCTTCCTCCACCGCGCGGCGGAACGGCGTGCCGTGGGCGATCTTCTCGCCGAACATGGTGTCGTTGATGTCGGCGTGGGCATCGACATGCACCATGCCGACGGGGCCGTATTTCTTCTTCAGCGCGCGCAGGATGGGCAGCGCGATGGTGTGGTCGCCGCCCATCGTCATCGGGATGCATTTGTGCGACAGGATCTCGTCATAGGCCGCCTCGATGATGGCGACGCTCTTCTCCAGGTTGAAGGTGTTGATCGCCACGTCGCCGATATCGGCGACGCTGAGCGAATCGAAAGGCGCCGCGCGGGTCGCCATGTTGTAGGGCCGGATCAGGCAGGATTCGGCGCGGATCTGGCGCGGGGCGAAGCGGGCGCCGGCGCGGTTGGAGGTGCCGATGTCGAACGGCACGCCCACGAAGGCCGCGTCCAGCCCCTTGGCCGAGGGCAGGCTTGGCAGGCGCATCATGGTGGCGGGGCCGCCGAAACGCGGCATCTGGTTGCCGCCCAGGGGCTGATGGAAGGTCTTGGACAAGGAACGCCTCCGCAGGAAACTGTTGCCGGTTTCAGGTCCAGTTATCCGGCATTTGGTCCGGGCGCAATGACCTGAATGGGGCCCTCGGGACAGCGCATTGCGGCGATTCCCGGTCGGCGGACGGCTTGACCGGCAAGTCCGGGTCTAGCACTGTGCGCCGCGTTAAGAATTTCGAGGAATTCATGCGGTTTTCGCCATTGGTCGATCGCCTGGCCGGGGAGGGCAGCAATGCCTGGAACATCCACTATCGCGCCGTCGCCGATCGCCGCGCCGGGCGGGATGTGATCATTCTCTCGGTCGGCGACCCGGATTTCGATACGCCCGCCGCGATCACCGAGGCTACCATTGCGGCGCTCCGCGCCGGGGACACGCATTACAGCGACCTGCTGGGCCTGGAGGAGCTGCGCGCGGCAATCGCCCGCCGGCATCAGGCCAAGACCGGCCAGGCGACGACCGAAGACAACATCGCCGTCATGGCCGGGGCGCAATGCGGGCTGTTCGTCTCCGCCCTCTGCCTGCTGGCGCCGGGGGACGAAGTGGTCGTGCCGGAGCCGATGTACGTCACCTACGAAGCCACGCTGCAGGCACCGGGCGCGAAAATCGTGCGCGTGGCGCAGCGGCCGGAGAACGGCTTTCACCTCGATCCCGACGACCTAGCCAAGGCGATCACGCGGCGCACGCGGGCGATCTATTTCGCCACCCCCTGCAACCCCACCGGCGCGATGATCCCGCGCGCGACGCTGGAGCGGGTGGCCGATCTGGCGCGCAAGCATGATCTCTGGGTGGTGTCGGACGAGGTCTATGCGACGCTGACCTTTGGCCAGGAGCATGTCAGCATCGGCGGCCTGCCGGGGATGGCGGAGCGCACCGTCACCATCAACAGCCTGTCGAAATCCCATGCCATGACCGGGTGGCGCATGGGCTGGATCGTCGCCCCGACGCAGATGATCGACCACGTCCACAACCTCAGCATGGCGATGCTCTACGGCCTGCCCACTTTCCTGCAGCGCGGCGCGCTGGTGGCGCTGGAACAGGACCTGGAGGAGGTCGAGACGATGCGCGCGACCTATCGGCGGCGGCGCGACATCGCGGCCGGCCGGCTGAACCAGATTCCCGGCCTGCGCTGCCTGACGCCCGATGCCGGCATGTTCATGATGCTCGATGTGCGTGGGACGGGACTGACCGCTGGCGAATTCTCTACCCGGCTCTATGACGCGCAGGGCGTCGCCGTGCTCGATGCCACGGCCTTCGGGCCGAGTGCCGTCGGCCACGTCCGGATGTCTTTCGTCGCCGACGATGCCAGTTTGGATGATGCCTGCCGCCGCATCGCCGACTTCGCGCGCAGCCTGCCCAACATCGCCGCCTAGGGGAACCAGAGATGCTGACCGGGATGAACGAATACAGCCGCCTGCGCCGGGTCGCCATGCGGCGGCCGCAGGACGCGATGATCGACCAGGCGACCATCGACCGCGAATGGCGCGACCTCAACTACCACACCGCGCCGGAATTCCGCCGCGCAGTCACCGAACATCAGCGCTTCGCCGAGATCATCGCCGGCGTGGGGGCGGAGATCGTCCACCTGCCGGCCGATGACGCGCTCACCATGGACAGCCTCTATGTACGCGACGCGGCGGCGATCTGCCCGCGCGGCGTCATCCTGTGCAACATGGGCAAGCCGGCGCGGCGCGGCGAGCCCGCGATCCACGGCAAGGCCTTCGAGCAGGCCGGCATTCCGGTCATCGGCAAGATCACCGGCTCGGGCAGCGTCGAGGGCGGCGACCTGATCTGGCTCGACGAGAAGACTGTCGCCATCGGCCGCACCTATCGCACCAATGACGAGGGCATCCGGCAGTTCAAGGACATCGTCGGCCCCGGCGTACATGTCGAGGTCGCGATCATGCCGCATTACAAGGGGCCGTCGGACGTGTTCCACCTGATGTCGGTGATCTCGCCGCTCGACCGCGACCTTCAGCTGGTCTATTCGCCGCTGATGCCGATCCCGTTCCGCGAATGGCTGCTTGATCGCGGCATGGAGCTGGTCGAGGTGCCGGACGAGGAATTCGCCTCCATGGGCTGCAATGTGCTGGCCATCGCCCCGCGCGAGGTGGTGATGGTGCAGGGCAACCCGGAGAGCAAGCGGCGCATGGAAGCGGCGGGCTGCAAAGTCCACGTCATCGAAGCCGACGCGATCAGCGTGCCGGGCGAGGGCGGCCCGACCTGCCTGACCCGGCCGCTGATGCGGGTGTAGACGACATCTGAGGATCGCGCGTTGTTTCAGCCGGCTCGTTCTGCTCCTTCCCCCCTTGCGGGGGAAGGGTGGGAAGGGGGGTGTTGCAGCGCCGAGTGCTGCCGAAAAGAACCATCGCGCCCTATCGCCTCCGGCGATGCGCGCCTGTAGGGCGCGCTACCCCCCCATCCGGCTGCGGCTAAGCTCGCTGACGCTCGCTAAGCCTCCGCTGCCTTCCCCCGCAAGGGGGGAAGGATAGGGTTGTTAGCTTCCTTTGAACTCCGCGTACATCCGCTCCAGCCTTCCGCGGTAATCCGCCGTATAGGCCGGGTAGTCGAAATCCAGCTCCGAGTGGATCTCCTGCACCATGCTCCACATGGTCTCGCGCAGCAGCGAGGCGCATTTCATCGCGCGGTAGCTGCGCCAGAGCTGGGAGGTCAGGGGCTTCTCGAAGTAGCTTTCCAGCAGCCAGCGCTCGTCGGCCTCGCTCACCTCGTTGTTGGAGGCTAGGTTGGAGAGGTCGAAGAGCGGCGAGTTGAACCCGGCATAGTCCCAGTCGATCAGCCAGAGCCGCTTGCCGTCATCCATGAAATTGCTCGGCAGCAGATCGTTGTGGCCGAAGACGATGTCGACCGGCCCGACCGCCTTTTCCAGTTCGGCCGCCATCGCCAGCAAAGCGGGGATGTCGGCGAGGTGCTGGCTCTTACCCTCCTTCAGGGTGTGGGCATAGTCGCGGACCACATGGAACACCCAGAAGATCAGCACCGGCCCGCGCACCTCCTTCGGCATTTCGCGGTGACAGGTGCGGAGCAGCGGCAGGATGCGCTCCAGCATGGCGCGCGGGCGGATATCCTCGGCGCTGAGGGTTTTCGCCTCGATGTAGCGGAAGACCAGGGCGCCCGGCGCCTGGTGTACCACCTCGGGCGACAGGCCGCAGGCGGCGGCGGCGCGGCTGGCCGCCATCTCGTTGAAGCGCATGACGCCGTGGATCGGGATGTCCGCGCCGACCCGCACGAAATACCGGCCGGTGGCGTCCTCGACCATGAAATTGGCATTGGTGATGCCGCCCTTGACGGGCTTGGGCTCGACCTTGCCGCGCCAGAACGGCAGGTTTCGCGCGACGTCGATGGCTGCCATGATGTCCCCGGATCTCCCCATTGGCCGCGTTTTGGCGCGATCCTGTCACGCGGCGCGAGTCATGACAATTGCCTGGGCAAATCCGGGATATTCGCTCGATCCGGCTGTTTTTGCGGCTTTTTTCACCTGCGGCGCGCATCATTGTTTGCGAGGCGCGGGTGGTTGCGGTAAGTGATTCGGCTGTAGATTGAAGAATTGCCAAGAGCGGGACGACCGGCCGCACCCGCCGCGAGTTTTGACATGGAAATGCCATCTCCCTCGACCCAGCGCGCGACCCTGATCACCGAGCCGTTCGACATGGTGGTGTTCGGCGGCCGCGGCGACCTGGCCCGGCGCAAGCTGCTGCCGGCGCTCTATGAGCTCGACCGCGACAACCGGCTGCCGCCGGATGGGCGGATCATCGCCGTCTCGCGCGGCGAGATGTCGGCGGAGGATTTCCGCAACCTGGTCGAGGAATCCTGCCGGGAGTTCTCCACCAAGGGCGCGCCGCTCAATCCCGAGGTCTGGGCGCGGTTCGCGCAGCGCCTCAGCTATGTCAGCCTGGACGCCAGCAAGAAGGAGACCTATGGCGGTCTCACCGCCGCGCTGCAGGGGCGCATGGCGGTGGCGCGCGGCTTCTACCTGGCGACGGCGCCCAACCTGTTCGGGCCGATCGCCGCCAGCCTCGGCGCCAACGGACTGGTGACGCCGGAAACGCGGCTGGTGCTGGAAAAGCCCCTGGGACACGATCTGGCGTCGTCGCAGGCGATCAACGCGGCGGTCGGCGCGGTCTTCGCCGAGCGGCAGATCTACCGCATCGACCACTACCTCGGCAAAGAGACGGTGCAGAACCTGATGGTCCTGCGCTTCGCCAACTCGCTGTTCGAGCCGTTGTGGAACCGGACCCATATCGACCACGTGCAGATCACCGTCGCGGAGACGGTCGGCGTCGGCGGGCGGTGGGGCTACTACGACGGCGCCGGCGCGCTGCGCGACATGGTGCAGAACCACCTCTTGCAGGTGCTGTGCCTGACCGCGATGGAACCGCCCATCGCCCTCGACGCGGATTCGGTGCGCGACGAGAAGGTGAAGGTGCTGAAATCGCTCAACCCGCTCACGAGCCAGGAGGCGGCCAACGCCACGGTGCGCGGCCAGTACCGTGCCGGCGCCATCGACGGCCAGCCGGTGCCGGGCTATCTGGAAGAGACCGATGCCAGGGATTCCAGCAATTGCGAGACCTATGTCGCCATCCGTGCCGAGATCGACAATTGGCGCTGGGCCGGCGTGCCGTTCTACCTGCGCACTGGCAAGCGCCTGCCGCTGCGCGCCTCCGAGATCGTGGTGCAGTTCAAGGCGCCGCCGCATTTCATCTATCCGACCTATGGCGCCATGCCGCCGGCAAACCGGCTGATCATGCGCCTGCAGCCGAACGAGGGGGTGCGCTTCCAGATGCTGAACAAGAAGCCGGGCCCGGGCGAGCTACGGCTACAGCAGACGGCGCTCAACCTCAGCTTCGCCGACACCTTCGGCACGGTGATCCCGGACGCTTATGAGCGCCTGCTGCTGGACGTCATCCGCGGCCGGCCGACTTTGTTTATGCGGGTGGACGAGGTCGAGGCGGCCTGGCGCTGGACCGATTCCATCCTGGAAAGCTGGCAGCAGCTGAACGTACCGGCCAGACCCTACACCGCCGGCTCCTGGGGACCCAGCGCCGCCATTGCATTGATCGAGCGTGACGGCAGGACTTGGCATGAAGACGATGCTTGATACGAACGAACAGATGTCGCGGGTGCGCTGGCTCGACTATCCCGACCGGGCGAGCTGGGCCGCCGCCGCCGCCGACAAGATCGGCGAGCGGCTCAACGACGGCATCGCGCAGCGCAATGTCGCCAGCCTGATCGTGCCCGGCGGCACCACGCCGCAGCCGATCCTCGAGCGGCTGAACGCCATGGAGCTGAAATGGGATCGCATCCAGGTCGGGCTCACTGACGAGCGCTGGGTGGCGACGTCCCATGTCGACAGCAACGAGAACCTGGTCCGCCGCACGCTGCTGCGCGGGCCGGCGGGGAAAGCCGTTCAGTTCCATTCGCTTTATACCGGCGCCCGCAGGCCGAGCAGCGGCCTGAAGCAGGCGGAGGCCTCCATGGCCACCATGGCCAAGCCCTTCGACGTGGTGCTGCTGGGCATGGGAACCGACGGCCATTTCGCCTCGTTGTTTCCCGGCATTCCGCAGCTTGCCGCGGGGCTCGATCCGAACCATGCGGCGATGTGCCTGGCGATTGACACGCCGCAAAGCGGATTTCCGCGGATGTCGCTGACCCTGTCGGCGCTGTTGAACGCCAAGCTGATCATCCTCGCCGTCTCCGGCCGGCCGAAGCGGACGCTCCTGTCGCAGGCGCTGGCCGGCAAGTCGACGACGCCGATCGCGGCGCTGCTGGCGGCGCGCAAGGACGATCTCGAAATCCTGTGGACCGACTGACCCAGCGGGGTTCGCCCAGGCTATGACCCAATTGCATCCCGTCGTCAGGGACGTCACCGAGCGCATCAAGCAGCGCAGCCGCGATAGCCGCGCGGACTACCTCGCGCGCATGGCCGAGGCGAAGGCGCAGAAGCCGCAGCGCACGCATCTCTCCTGCGGCAACCTCGCGCACGGCTTCGCCGCCTGCGCCGAGCCGCAGAAGGTCCTGCTGGCCGGCGACACCGTGTCCAACATCGGCATCGTCTCCGCCTATAACGACATGCTGTCGGCGCACCAGCCTTATGGCGACTATCCGCCGATCATCAGGCAGGCGGCGGCGGAGGTCGGCGCGGTGGCGCAATTCGCCGGCGGCACCCCCGCCATGTGCGACGGCGTCACCCAGGGCCAGCCGGGCATGGAGCTCTCGCTGTTCAGCCGCGACGTCATCGCGCTGTCGACGGCGGTGGCGCTGACCCACGGCATGTTCGACGCGGCGCTCTGTCTCGGCATTTGCGACAAGATCGTGCCGGGCCTGTTCATGGGGGCGCTGGCCTTCGGTCATCTTCCGGTGGTGTTCGTGCCGGCGGGGCCGATGCCGACCGGCCTGTCCAATGCCGAGAAGTCGCGCATCCGTCAGCTCTATGCCGAGGGCAAGGTTGGTCGCGATGAATTGCTGGCGGCGGAATCGGCCTCGTATCATTCGCCGGGTACCTGCACCTTCTACGGCACGGCGAACTCGAACCAGATGCTGATGGAAGCGATGGGCCTGCACCTGCCGGGCGCCGCCTTCGTCAATCCCGGCACGCCGCTGCGCGAGGCGCTGACCCGCGCGGCCACCCAGCGCGCCGCCGCGATCACCGCCCAGGGCAACGACTACCGGCCGATGGCCGAGATCGTCGACGAACGCGCCATCGTCAACGCCATCGCTGCGCTGGTGGCGACGGGCGGTTCGACCAACCACACCATCCATCTCGTCGCCATGGCGGCGGTGGCGGGAATCAAGATCGACTGGACCGACATCGCCGAGATGTCGTCGGTGACCCCGTTGCTGGCTCGCGTCTATCCGAACGGCCAGGCCGACGTGAACCATTTCCAGGCCGCGGGCGGCACCGGCTTCGTGATCAAGGAGCTGCTCGCCAGCGGCCATATGCATGGCGACGTCGAGACGGTGATGGGGCGCGGCCTCGCTGGCTATGGCCAGGAGCCGTGGCTCAACGCCGGCAAGCTCGACTGGCGCCCGGCGCCAACGCAAAGCGGCGACCGCGAGGTGCTGCGCCCGGCCGCGGACCCGTTCGATGCCGAGGGAGGCATCCGCCTGCTGACCGGCAATCTTGGACGCGCGATCATCAAGATCTCGGCGGTCAAGCCGCAACACCGCAATGTGCGGGCACCCGCCGCCGTGTTCGACAACCAGGACCAGGTGCTGGCCGCCTTCAAGTCGGGCAAGCTGCACCGCGACGTGGTCGTGGTAGTGCGCGGGCAGGGGCCGCGCGCCAACGGCATGCCGGAATTGCACAAGCTCACCCCCGCGCTCGGCGTGCTGCAGGACCTCGGCTACAAGGTGGCGCTGGTCACCGATGGCCGCATGTCGGGCGCATCGGGCAAGGTGCCGGCGGCGATCCACCTGTCGCCGGAAGCGGCGGCGGACGGGCCGATCGGCCGCCTGCGCGACGGCGACATCGTCAGCCTGGAAGGCGAGCGCGGCCTCCTCGGCGCCGAAGTGCCGGAAGCGGAGTGGAACGCGCGGCCGCATTGGCATCCGGATCCGAAAGCGTCCGCTTTTGGCTTCGGCCGCGAGCTCTTCGCCGGGATGCGGAGCAACGCCGCGCCGGCGGAACGCGGCGGCATCACCTTGCTCGGTGCCGCCTGAATGCCGGCTGGTGGCGGGGACCTGCTGGTCGCGGATATCGGCGGCACCAATGCGCGCTTTGCGCTCAGCGATGCTTCGGGTGGCCTGCATGACGTGCAGGTGCTGACGGCGGCCAAGTTCCCCAGCATCGCCGACGCGATCGCGACGTATCTCGGCGGCATTTCCCGGCCGCGCCCCACGCAGGCCTGCTTCGCCGTCGCCTGTCCGACCCATGGCGACGAGATCAAGCTGACCAATTCGACCTGGCGCTTCCGCAAGGCGGACATCGTCGCGCAGTTCGGCCTCGCGCGCTTCGCGGTGATCAACGATTTCGAGGCATTGGCGGCATCGGTGCCATCGCTGACCGGCGACCGGCTGCAGGTGCTGCGCCCGGGCGAAGCCGACCCCAAGGCGATCGCCCTGGTGATTGGGCCGGGAACGGGGCTTGGCGTCGGCGGCTATGTTCCGGCGGGATCGAATTGGGCGCTGATCTCGGGCGAGGGCGGTCACATCGCCTTCGCCCCGACCACCGAGCGCGAGGTGCGGCTGTGGCAGCAGCTGCGGGCGAAATACGGCCGCGTCTCGGCGGAGCGCGTGCTGAACGGCGCCGGGCTCGGCAATGTCCACCGCTTCCTGGCCGGCGAGGCCGGGCAGAAGGTCGAGGAGATCGACGGGCCGGAAGTCTCCCGCCGCGCCTTGGCGGGCGAGGCGATCGCCGTCGAAGCGGTGCTGATGTTCTTCGAGATCCTGGGCAGCGTCGCCGGCGACCTGGCGCTCGCCTTCGGGGCGCGCGGCGGCGTCTTTATCGGCGGCGGCATCACGCCGAAGCTGCTCGATTTTGCCCGCCGCTCCCGCCTGGTCGAGCGCTTCCTCGACAAAGGCCGCATCGCCAGCCTGCTGGCTCCCGTGCCGATCTCTGTCATTATGGACGAACGCGCGGCGCTCTACGGCGCCTGGCGCACCTTCCACCGTGAGGCCGCATGAGAACGCCCCATTCCGTGTTCGATCTGCTGAAAGGCGTCAAGGCGCTGCCGGTCATCGCCATCGAGGCAATCGAGGATACCGTGCCGCTCGCCGACGCGCTGGCGGAAGGTGGGCTGACCGCGCTCGAGGTGACCCTGCGCACGCCGGTGGCGCTCGACGCGATCGCCACGCTGCAGCGCGAACGCCCCAAGCTGCTGATCGGCGCCGGCACGGTGACCAGCGGCGCGCAGCTGAAGCAATGCGCGGCGCTCGGCGTGAAATTCGCCATCTCTCCCGGCCTCACCGCCGGCCTGCTGGACATCGCGCACGAGGTCCACATGCCCTATCTGCCGGGCGTGGCGACCGCCTCGGAGCTGATGCTGGGGCTGCAATACGGTTTCACCGAGTTCAAGTTCTTCCCGGCCGAGGCGGCCGGTGGCCCGGCGATGCTGAAATCCTGGCAGGGACCGTTCCCGGAGATCCGCTTCTGCCCGACCGGTGGGATCAATGCGCAGAATGCCGGCGGCTACCTGATGCTCGGCAACGTGGTCATGGTCGGCAGCTCCACGATGCTGCCCGCCGACGCCTTGAAGCGGAAGGATTGGGCCGAGATCGCCCGGCGCACCCGCGCCTTCACCGACGCGCTCGCGGGGATCACCCGCGCCTGACCCAAAAGAAAGGCGCCCGGAGGGGATGTCTCCGGGCGCTTACTTCAGTCCGATGCCCGTTGGGGACGGATGGGTGTCGGACACCGGCTGATGGCCAAGAGTTAAATCCGGCTCGATGATTCGCGTCTGTGATACGGGTCACACCCGCCCGGTTATGGGCGGGCGGCTGCGGAGGCCACAGCTCAGCCCTGTAGTAAAATTATTCTTTTCAATGCGTTTCAGGGCGATCTTCATCCGGAAACCGGTCGCCCCATCCGAGCTTGCGCGCCGCCTTGAAAATGACGCCATCGCGCTTGGCGACATTCCGCTCAGCGAGCGCGCCGCTCGGATGGCAGAGCTTTACCCGCACCCCGGCCTTGCCGTGCTGCGGCGGCGCCAGGATGCGGGCCAGCGGCGCCGCCGGCGCGCCCCGCGATGCCGCCAGATAGATGAACTTCTCGTCCTCCCAGGGCACCGTGCCGGCCTTGGCTACGCGATGCAGGCGCGAGCGGGCGACGCGGGCGGCGAAATGGCACCAATCGGGCGGCGACAGGGGGCAGGGCCGGTCGTGCGGGCAGGGCGCCAGGATCTGGGCGCCACCGGCGAGCAGCTGGTCGCGCGCGGCCAGGATCCGCTTCCAGCCCTCGGTCGTTCCCGGCTCGACGATCAGCACGGCCCCGGCGGCAAGCTCCCAGAGCCGGGCAATCACGGCCGCCCGCCGCGCCGGCTCCAGTTCGTCCAGCACATAGGCCATGACCACCAGATCGCTTCCAGGGCACTGGCGCAGGCCGTCGGCGAGGCTTTCCGCCTGCCAGGCGCAGCGCAGCGGCAGTGCGCCGGCGAGGCGGGTGCCGATTTCGCGGATGGCGGGGCTGGCCTCGACCAGGACCGCCTCGGCAACGCTTTCCCAGGTCGATGCGGCGGCCCAGGTGGCGGTGCCGGGACCGGCGCCGATGTCGAGCACGCTTCGCGGGTGGAAACCGGGCAGGATCTCTGCCAGCGCGGCGAGGCTGGCGGCGATTGCGGCAAAGGTGGCCGGCAGGCGCGTCGTCAGATAGGCGCGGGCGGCGAGGCCGTCATCGATATGCAGGCGGCCGTCGCGGATCTCGGCGCGATAGCGCCGCGACAGGCGCTCCGCAGCCATGGTCAGGTCGCGAAGCGGCACCCCTTCCAGCTCCCGGTCGATCGCCGCGCGCAAGGCGGGGGGCAGTTGCATGCGGGCAGTCGTGCGGTACGCCTCAGCGCCCGCCGTCCAAGGTGAGCACGGGACCGTAGATGTCCGGCCGACGGTCGCGGAACACGCCCCAGTTCTCGCGGTAGCCGCGGATCTCGTCGAGGTCGAAGCTGGCGGTGATGACCGCCTCCTGATCCTCGCCCGCCTCCGCCACTTTGGCGCCGAGATGGTCGGCGATGAAGGAGGAGCCGTAGAAACGCTGCCAGACCCGCTCAGGATCCTGGGTCGAGCGTTCGATGCCGATGCGGTTGGAGGCGACCAGCGGCATGACGTTGGCCGCGGCGTGGCCCTGCTGGGTGCGCTGCCAATGCTCGCGCGAATGGACCGGCGGGGCGGGCGGCGGCTCCGTCCCGATGGCAGTGGGGAACAGCAACAGCTCCGCTCCCATCACCGCCATGCTGCGCGCCGTCTCCGGAAACCACTGGTCCCAGCAGATGCCGAGGCCGATGCGGCCGTGGCGCGTGCCCCAGACCTTGAAGCCGGTGTCGCCGGGGCTGAAATACTGCTTCTCCTGGTAGCCGGGCCCGTTGGGGATATGGCTCTTGCGGTAGAGCCCCATCACCTCGCCGTCGGCGTCGAGCATCGCGGTCGTGTTGAAGAAGACGTGGCCGGCGCGCTCGAAAAAGCTGATCGGCAGCACGGCGCCCAGCTTCTTCGCGATCGGCCGGAAATGACGGATGGCGCGGTTGTCCTCCGGCGTGGTCGCCAGGGCGAAATGCTTGGGGTCCTGCTCGATACAGAAATAGGGCGTCTCGAACAGCTCCTGCAGCAGGATAACGTTGGCGCCTTGGTCGGCGGCCTTCTGCACCAGGCGCTCGGCCCGCGCGATGTTGGCGTCGAAATCCCAGTCGCAGGCCATCTGCGTGGCCGCCACGGTCACCCGGCGTCGTGCGATGCGTGTCATGCCTGCAATCCCGATCGAGGGTCAGGCTTTCGCCAGGGCCCGGATGGCCATCTGTTCGTCCCGCTGGCGCTGCTTCTCCGCCCGCCGCATCTGGATGGTGGCGATGATCACGCCGATCGACACGATGGCGATGATGATGGTCGCCAGTGCGTTGATCTTCGGATCGAGGCCGAGGCGCACCTTGGAGAACACCACCTGCGGCAGGGTCGTGGTGCCCGGGCCGTTGGTGAAGGCGGTGATGACCAGATCGTCCAGCGAGATGGTGAAGCCGAGCAGCCAGCCGGAGATGATGGCCGGCAGCACGATGGGGAGCGTGATGACGAAGAAGACCTTTAGCGGCTTGGCGCCCAGATCCTGCGCCGCTTCCTCCAGCGACAAATCGAGCACCAGGAAACGCGAGCGCATCACCACCGCGATGTAGGACATGGTGAAGGTCACATGTGCGATCACGACGGTGATAAATCCCCGTCCTTCGACCCAGCCAAACAGCACGCGCACGACCTCCGATGTGGCACCCATGCCGCTATCCGCCAAACCGGCCACCGCCCACTTGAAAATGTTTTCCATGGTGATGAAGAGGAGCAGCATCGACAGGCCGGTGATCACCTCCGGCATGACCAGGGGCGCGTTGACCATGCCGGAGAACGCCGTGCGGCCGAGGAACTTGGGGAAGCGGACCAGCACATAGCCGGCGATGGTGCCGAGGATGGTGGCGAGGGTCGAGCTGATGGCGGCGACTTGCAGGCTCAGCAGGGCCGCGTCGATGATCTGGCGATCCTTGGCCAGCTCGCCATACCACTTGAAGCTCCAGCCCGCCCAGACGGTGACCAGCTTGGAGGCATTGAAGGAATAGATCACCACCGAGATGATCGGCGTGTAGAGGAACGCGAAGACCACCACCAGCCAGAATATGATGAACCAGGAGAGCCGGTGGGTCATGATTCCTTCTCCAGCTCCTTGTCCTGGTATTTCTGGTAGATCATCAGCGGGATGACCAGCGCCAGGAGGATGGCGATGGCCACCGCCGAGGCCGTCGGCCAGTCGCGGTTGCTGAAGAACTCCGTCCACAGCACGCGGCCGATCATCAGGCTCGACGGGCCGCCGAGCAGCTCCGGGATGACGTATTCGCCCACCGCCGGAATGAACACCAGCATCGAGCCGGCCACGATGCCGGGAAAGCTGAGCGGCACGGTGATCAGGAAGAATGCCTTCAGCGGCTTGCAGCCCAGATCCGCCGCCGCCTCGAGCAGCGACATGTCCATCTTCTCCAGATTGGCGTAGAGCGGCAGGATCATGAAGGGCAGGTAGGAATAGACGATGCCGAGATAGACCGCGAAGTTGGTGTTCATCATGCCGATGGGGGAATCGATGATGCCGATCGCCATCAGCACCTCGTTGATGAGGCCGTTGTTCTTCAGCAGGCCGATCCAGGCATAGACCCGGATCAGGAACGAGGTCCAGAACGGCAGGATCACCAGCATCAGCAGGATGTTGCGCACAGATGGGCTGCAACGCGCGATGCCATAGGCGAAGGGATAGCCAATCAGCAGGCAGATGACCGTAGAGGTCGCGGCGACCACCAGAGAATTCCAGTACGCCTTGATGTAGAGGGAATCCGAGACCAGCCGGCCGTAGCTGTCGCCGATGTTGAAGACCAGGTGCCCGGCCTCGTTGAAATGGGTGTAGGGCGGCTGGGCGATGGTGATGAAGGCCAGGCTGACCTTCAGCACGATCAGGAACGGAACGAAGAAGTAGAGGAACAGCCACAGGAACGGGATCGCGATGACCAGGGTGCGGCCGCGGATTCCCAAGGCCTGCAACAGGTCGCGCATCCAATGGGATGCCGGCAACCGGCTGGCGTGGGCGGCGCTGACGCTGCTTGCCATGATGCGGCGCCTCAGCTCAGCAACGCGACGGGACTATTCGGATGCCAGGTCACCGAAACGCGATCGTCCCAGTCGATCATCAGCTCCGCGGCCCGCATCTGGTTCTGCATCGTCACCTTGATCTGCTTGCCGTTGTCGAGCTGCACCAGGTAGATCGACAAATTGCCCATGTAGGCGATGCCCTTGACTGTGCCCCTGACGCAATTGTGCGGCGCGTTCACTTCCTGCTTGGTGAGCTGGATCTTCTCCGGCCGGATGGCGACCCAGGCCTTGGCGCCCGGCGCGCTGGAGATGCCGTGGTCGATGTAGATGTCGCAGCCGGCCTCGGCGGACTTGATCAGCACGTGATCCGCCTCATCCTCGACGATCTGGCCCTCGAACAGGTTGACCGAGCCGATGAAGTCGGCGACGAACTTGTTCTGCGGGTACTCGTAGATCTCCTGCGGCGTGCCGATCTGCACGATTTGGCCGGCATTCATGACACCGATGCGGGTCGAGAGGGTCATCGCCTCTTCCTGGTCGTGGGTTACCACGATGAAGGTGATGCCGAGGCGGTCCTGGATGTTCATGAGCTCGAACTGCGTCGCCTCGCGCAGCTTCTTGTCAAGGGCGCCGAGCGGCTCGTCGAGCAGGAGCAGCTTCGGCTGCTTGACCAGCGAGCGGGCGAGGGCGACGCGCTGGCGCTGGCCGCCGGAAAGCTGGTGCGGCTTGCGCTTGGCGAAGGGCGTCAGCTGCACGAGGTCGAGCATCTGGGCGACGCGCTGCTTGACCTCGGAGTCCGGGAACTTGTCCTGCTTCAGGCCAAAAGCGACGTTCTGCTCCACCGTCATGTGCGGGAAGAGGGCATAGGACTGGAACATCATGTTGGTCGGGCGGTCATAGGGCGGGATGCCCGCCATGTCGACGCCGTCGATATAGATCTTGCCGCTGGTCGGGTTCTCGAAACCGGCCAGCATGCGCAGCAGCGTGGTCTTGCCGCAACCCGACCCGCCGAGCAGCGAGAACAGCTCGCCGCGATAGATGCTGAGGGACACGTTGTTGACGGCGACGAAATCGCCGAACTTCTTGGTGACGTGCTCGATCCGGATATAGGGCTCCGCCTTGGGGTCCTTCCACGATGGCAGCTCAGTCTGCTTGCTCGGTGCTTGGCTGGTTCGTTCAACGGCGGCCATGATATCCCCTAGATTCCTGATCCCCTGCCGGCCGCGGGCGCCGCTTGGCGGTCACCGCTGCCACCGGCTCACTGCCCGGTCTTCAATCTCGTCCATTCCCGGGTGATGACGCGTTGTACCGCTTCGTCGCGCACCACACTCGGGAACATGCGCTTCTGCGTTTCCTCATCCGGATAGATCGCCGGATTTTCCAGGATCTCCGGCAGAACGAGATCGCGCGCCGCGCGGTTGCCGTTGGCGTAGTAGGTGTAGTTGGTGCAGTCGGCGATGACGTCGGGCCGCATCATGTAGTTGAGGAACAGATGCGCGTTCTCGACGTTGGGCGCGTCGGCCGGAATCAGCATGGCGTCGAACCAGATATTGCTGCCTTCCTTCGGCACCGTATAGGCGAGCTCGATGTCGAGCCCGGCCTCCTCGGCGCGCGCCGCGGCGACGGCATAGTCGCCGGACCAGGTCATGGCGAGACAGCGGTCGCTGTTCGGCAGGTCGTTCAGGTATTGCTGGGAATCAAAAAGCTTGATGTAGGGCCGGACCTTCATCAGCATCTCGGTCGCGGCGACGATGTCGTCGGGATTCTGCGACATCGGGTCCTTGCCCATATAGGCAAGCGCCAGCGGGAACACGTCCTCGGGCGAATCCAGGAAGCTCACTCCGCAATCGGCGAATTTGGAGACCACCTCGGGGTCGAAGATCATGCGCAGGCTGTCGAGCGGGGCGTCGGGCATCCGCTCCTTGATCATGGCAACATTGTAGGTGAAGCCGTTGGTGCCCCACATATACGGCACCGCATAGACGTTGCCGGGGTCATAGCCGGCTTGCTGCTTCAGCACCCACTGGTCGAGGTTGCTCCAGTTGGTGAGCTTGGAGCGGTCGAGGGGCTGATAGATGCCGGCCTTGATCTGGCGGGCGAAGAAAGAGGAGGAGGGGAAGACGATGTCATACCCGGTGTTGCCGACCACCAGCTTGGCCTCGAGCGTCTCGTTGCCGTCATAGGTGTCGTAGCGGACCTTGACGTCATATTCCTTGGCGAAATTCTCGATGGTGTTCTCGCCGATGTAGTCCGACCAATTGTAGACATTGAGTTCTCCAGCGGCCCAGGCCGGAGCGGAAGCCGCAACTGCGGCAGTGGAGAGAAACAGCGACGCCGCAAGCGACGTCATGGCCCGACGATCGGATCCTGACATGCGAAGCCTTCCCTTTCATTGCCGGTTCGCATGCCGGATCGACCCGGTGCGACCGTGCGACATTATTGATTATTTTGAATGACTATGGCGGGCGGCGCTTCGCGCTGTCAACCGGCGCGGACCAAATGGCAGCAGAGATTTTGAACAAGCGTTCAAGGGTTAACCTATCGGGTAACGCGAAAAGGGCCCCGTCTCTCGACGGGGCCCCTGTTCGCAGTCCGAACCATGCAGATCCGATTACTGGCCGGTCTTGATCGCGGTCCAGGTGCGGTTGCGGAGCCGGTCAAGCTCAGGCCCGACGGCCTTGTCCGAGAACAGGTTCGCCTTAACCTCGGGCGTCGGGTAGATGGACGGATTGTTCCGGATCTCCGGATCGATCAGGTCGAGCGCCCCGGTGTTCGGGCTGGCATAGTTCACGTAGTTGACACCATTGGCCGCGACCTGCGGCTCGTTCAGATAGTCGATGAACTTCAGTGCATTCTCGACGTTCTTCGCGTCAGCCGGGATCGCCAGCGAATCCACCCACAGCAGCGTGCCTTCCTTCGGGATGCTGTAGTTGATGGTAAAGGTAGAGCCTGCTTCCTCGGCGCGGGCGGCGGCGATGAAGACGTCGCCCGACCAACCGACCACGGCGCACAACTCGCCATTGGCGAGGTCATTGATGTACTGCGATGAGTGAAAGTACTTCACATACGGCCGGATGCCAGCGAACAGCGCCTGCACCGCCGCGTAGTCCTCCTCGCTCTCGGTGTGCGGATCCTTGCCCAGATACTTCAGCGCCGGTTCCAGCATGTCGGCGGGAGCGTCCAGCATGGCAATGCCGCAATCCTGGAGCTTGGCTGCATTCTCCGGCTTGAAAAGCAGGTCAAAACTGTCGACAGGCGCATTCTCACCGAGGCGCTCTTTGATCTTCTCGACATTGTATCCAATTCCCACTGTGCCCCAATAATAGGGGACGGCGTATTCGTTGCCGGGGTCGAAGGATGAGAGCGCTTCGAGGATTTGGGGATCATAGAGCGAATAGTTCTTCAGCTTGGACTTGTCGAGCTTCTGGTAGATGCCGGCCTTGATCTGTCGGCCAAGGAAGGATCCGCTCGGCACCACCAGGTCATAGCCGGTATTGCCGGCCATCAGCTTGGCTTCCAGAGTCTCGTTCGAGTCATAGACGTCGTAGCGCACGGCAATGCCGGTCGCCTTCTGGAAGTCGTCGACGGTGGTCTCGCCGATATAGTCGGACCAGTTGTAGACGTTCAGCTCGCCGCCGGAGCCGGCCGCCGCCTCGGTGGTGGCGGCTTCCTGGGTCGCCGCCGGCTGTTCCGCGGCAGGCTGTTCCGCGGCTGGCGCCGCCTCGGTCGCCGCCGGTGCCGGGGCGGCGGGCTGCTCGGCCGCCGGCTGCTGGGCGGCCTGTTCCTCCGGCTTCTTTTCCTCGCCACAGGCGGTCAACAGCAACGCCGATACAAATGCGACCACGCCGAAACGTGCTGCCTTCACGATTACCTCCAGATTCCAAGTTGTTTTCTGATCTTTTCAGCTCCGGCCCGGATGGGCGCAGGTGAACGTCATGGACTTGCAGTGTTTAGTGTCATCGCCCGGTTGCAGGCTGTCAACAGCGGCGGCAGGCGCGTGTCGACGCGGGGACCGGTCGGTCTGGGGCCTGGTCGAATTAACCTTTCGGGAAGTCAAACCGCATCGACCGCGCGGCGGTGAAGGCGGCCTCGGAAATCTTGGTGTAGCGCATGGCGTCCTGCCGGTACCGGAAATAGGAGGTCGCGATCCGCCGCGTCAGCTCGTCACCGGTATCGAACAGCTCCTGCATCACCTCGCCCGAGGCCACGCCCAGGGCAGCCAGCACGTCGCGCGGGAATTGCCTGATCTCGACCCCATGCTCGTTGATCAGCGAGGCGAGGGCCGCGGGGCTCCGGCCGTTGAACTCGGCCAACATCATGTCGTTCTCGGCGGTGCAGCAGGCCGCCACGATCTGCCGCAACTCGTCTGGCAAGGCTTCGAACTTGCCCTTGTTGATCATGCACTGCACGGCTCCGCCGGGCTCCTGGAACCCGGGCCAGTAGTAGAGCTTGGTGATCTTGTAGAAGCCGAGCGACAGGTCGTTGTACGGCCCGACCCATTCCGCGCCGTCGATGACGCCGGATTGCAGACTGGCGAAGATCTCGTTGCTGGGCAGCGGCACGATCGTGACGCCGAGCCGTGCGAGGACCTGCGCGCCGTGCCCGACGGTGCGGAACTTCAACCCCTTGAGGTCGGAGATCCGGTTGATCTCGCGCCGGAACCAGCCGCCCATCTGGGTGCCGGTATTCCCGGCCAGGAACGGCTTGACGTTGAAGGGGGCGTAGAGTTCGTCCCAGAGTTCCTGGCCGCCGCCGAAATAGACCCAGCCGTTGAGCTCGCCCGCCGTCAGGCCCATGGGCACCGAGCAATAGAAGCCGGCCGCCGGCAGGCGGTCGATATGGTAGTTGGAGGCGTCGTGGCCCATCTCCGCCGAGCCTTGCGCGACGGCGTCGAAGCAGCCCGTCGCCGGCACCAATTCGCCCGCCGCGAACACCTTGACGGTCAGACGGCCGTCGGAGGCCTTGGTGATGCGTTCGGCCAGCCGCTCGGCGCCGGTGCCAAGGCCCGGCAATCCCTTGGGCCAGCTCGTCACCATTTTCCATTCCAGCCGCTCCTGGGCGATCGCAGGCTTGGCGACGCCACCGGCGAGCGCGGCGGCGCCGGCCGCCATCCCGGCGCCGGTCAGGAAGTTGCGACGTTTCATCTGGGAAGTCCTCATCTTGCAGGAACTCTCGAGCGACGCGATCGCTCCGAATGAGTCAAACTAGCAGGCCGCGTGCAACTGCAAAAGAGGCCGGCGGGACGGGTCGCGCAGGCGTGATGCGATGCCGGATCAGATCCGCCGCCAGCCCTCCGGCCCATAGCCCTCGAGCGGCTGAAAGCCTGATTTATAGGCCATCTTCCGGCTGTTCTCGACCCAATAGCCGAGATAGACGTAAGGCAGGCTGCGCCGGCGCGCCTCCTCGATCAGCCAGAGCACGACATAGACGCCCAGGCTGAGTTCGCTGCGGTGCGGCTCATAGAAGCTGTAGACCGCCGAAATGCCGTCCTTGTTCCAATCGGTGAGGCAACAGGCAGCGAGGATTCCGTCCGGCCGGCGCAATTCCACCATGCGCGTGTCGACCGGCGAATCCGCCACCATGCTGCTGTAATCCTGCGGCCCCATCCCGACCATCTCGCCATCGGCATGGCGCGCCTCCAGGTATTGCGCGAAGAGCTCGAACTGCTCCTGGGTCGGCACGTTGTCGCGCACCCGCGCGACCAAAGCGGCGTTGCGGCGGGCAATCCGCCGCTGGGTGCGGCTCGGCTCGAACTCGGCGACTGGAATGCGCACCGGCACGCAGGCCTGGCAGCCGGAGCAGGCGGGCCGATAGGCGATGGAATGGCTGCGCCGGAAGCCGGCATGCGACAGCAGCTCGAACAGCTCGGGGGCGTTGCCCCCCGACAGTTCGGTGATCACCTTGCGCTCCATCCGGTCCGGCAGATAGGGGCAGGGAACCTCTGTCGTGACCAGGAACGGTATGGGAAAGCCGCGGCCGAGAACGCTCATGCAGATAAAATACCGCAATTCCAGCCTGTTGATCCAGTGCCGGCTGCCGGGGCGCCGATGCCGGTCCTAGGCCGCGGAATTGCCTGGAATCCGCCGCACGATGACCATGCCGGAGAGGAAGTCGTGGACGCAGCGCCAGCGCGGATTGAACAGCGCCACCGCCAGGGGCAGCAGCGACCAGGACGAGATCGCCCAGAACAGCACCGAGAGCAGCAGGGCCTGGACATTGTCCGGCCGGCCACCGGTCCAGTTGATCGCCTTGAGCCCGAAAACCTGCATGCCGGGCGTGCCGGCGGAAGGCCCGCCTATGGTGAGAACGTCGTAGAGAATCACGAAGGCGATCGAGCCCAGCACCATCGGCAGGGCGATCAGGCCAAAGGACACGACCAAAAGCACGAAAGCGGCCGTCCAGGCGACGCCGAGGACGGTCCCCACGATCAGCATGTCGACAAGAAAGGCCAGCACACGCCGCGCCGCGACGCCTTCATAGAGCTCGGGATGCAGCAGCGGGTCGTGCACCGAGCCGGACTCGTCTCGGCCCAGGCTTTCGAGCTGGATGGCGGGAAGCTTCTGTTCGGCCAAGCCGGGGCCTCGTTCACAAGAAACAGGTCCTGGTCATATTGCGAGAGATGGACGGAAATGCAAGGTACGGCGCGACAAGGAGGGCCCCGCGGCGGGCCGGCCCGTCACTCAGTGCCGGTCTCCGGCTGCGCGGGGGCGGCCTCGGCCGGGGCGGGCTGGGCCGGCTCGTTCGGCACCAGTTCGGCCGGCGGCTCGCTGCGCGGCGCCGGCGTGGCGCTGGCGGGTTTGGGCTCGCGCAGCAGCACGATGCTGATGCGGCGGTTCTGCGGGTCGAGCGGGTTGTCCTTGACGAAAGGATCGGTATCGGCCCGGCCTTCGACGGTTTTCAGCCGGCCGGCATCGATGCCGGATTCCACCAGCACCCGGCGCGAGGCGTTGGCGCGATCGGTCGAGAGTTCCCAATTGGTGTAGTTGGCGTTGCCGGCATAGGGCGTCGCGTCGGTGTGGCCGGAGATCTCGATCTTGTTCGGCAGATCCTTGACGATCTGCGCCACTTTCTGCAGCAACTCGGCGCTCCTCGGGTTCATCGCCGCGCTGCCGGAGGGGAACATCGACACTTTCTCCTGATCGAGGAGCTGGATGCGGATGCCTTCTTCCGTCTTGTCGATCTTCAGGTTCCTTTCCATGCCCTGCAGGTCGGGCGTTTCGTCGATGACCTTCTTCACCTCGTCCTTGATCTCTTGCAGCTGCTTCTCCTCGGCCTGGGCGACCGTGGCTTCGGCTTCCTGCAAATCGACCGGCTTGGCGCCTTCGCCGGTGGCCGGCTCCGGCTGCGTCGCATCGGTGAGCTCGGGGTCCTCGATGTCGCTCTGCGAGGCGGTGCCGCCGTCCATGGTCTCCATCGGCTGCGCCTGGCCGGAGAGCACGGCGAAGGTGGCGGACGTATTTTGGAAGGCGATGGTCGGACGGAAATACTGGGCGATGCCCTGCTTCTGCTCCTCGGTGACCGCGTTCAGCAGCCAGAGCAGCAGGAAGAACGCCATCATTGCGGTGACGAAATCGGCATAGGCGACCTTCCAGGCGCCGCCATGATGGCCGCCGGAGATCTTCTTGATGCGCTTGATGATGACTGGGCGTTCGTCGGCCACGACCGCGCGCTCCTATCGTATCAGACCGGGGGCAGGGAGCTGACGGCCTGCTCGACTTCGTAGAAGTTCGGCCGCTCGGTCGACAGCAGCACCTTGCGCGCGAACTCCACCGACACCGAAGGCGGGTAGCCTTGCATATGCGCGAGCAGGCCGGCCTTCATGCACTGGTAGTATTTGGCATCGGCGTTGTCGACGGCGGCGATGGCGGAGGCGATCGGGGCGAAGATGCCGTAGGACATCAACACGCCGAAGAAGGTGCCGACCAGGGCGGCGCCGATCAGCCGGCCCAGCACCTCGGGCGGTTCGGTGATCGAGCCCATGGTGTGGATGACGCCCAGCACCGCGGCGACGATGCCGAGGGCGGGCATGCCGTCGGCCATGCCGGTCACCGCGTGCGAGGCGCCGTGCAGCTCCGCGTGGTGCGTCTCCAGCTCGGCGTCGATGACGGTCTCGACCTCGTTGGGGTTCTCGGTCCCGAGCGTCATCATGCGCAGGTAGTCGCACAGGAACTCGACCGCGTGATGGTCCTTCTGGAATTTCGGGAACTGCGCGAACAGGGTGCTCTCGTCGGGCTTCTCGACGTGCTGCTCCAGCGCCAGCATGCCTTTGGTCTTGGCCAGCTTGAACAGCTGGTAGAGGACGCTGAGCAGCTCGATGTAGTCCGCCTTCTTGTAGGTCGGGCCTTTGAGGGCGCGCTTCACGCCCTTCAGCGTCTGCTTGATGTTGGCCTTGGTGTTGGCGATAATGAAGGCGCCGAGCGCGGCACCCAGGATGATCACGAACTCCGACGGCTGCCACAGCACGCCGAGATGGCCGCCATGCACGGCGTAAGCGCCGAACACGCAGGCAAACACCACCACGGCGCCGATAATGATAAGCATGCCGAAAGACCAACCAGGACGCTGATTTTCCTGGTTTGGAACATGGCGGGAAGTTAGTTAAAACTTGGTTAGGCGGGGGCCCGGGGCGTTCACCCTTCGGCCGAATGGCTGCTCAGCCGTCGCGTCGGAAACCCTGTCTTATCAAGCATATCGATGATCTCGTCGACATGCTTGGCATTGCGGGTCTCGACCAGGACGTCGACTTCGGCGCGCTTGACCGGCAGATCGACGAACAGCCGGTGGTGGGTGATATCCATGATGTTGCCGCCGGCCTGGCCGATCACCCTGGTCAGGGTCGACATCACGCCGGGCTGGTCGACGATCTCGATGCGCAGGGTCGCCATGCGCCCATCCAGGACCAGGGTCCGCACCAGAATCTGCGACAGCAGGCGGGAATCGATGTTGCCGCCGCCGACGACGATGCCGACCCGGCAGCCCTTGAAGGCGCCGGGATGGCACATGATGGCGGCGAGCGCCGCCGCGCCCGCGCCCTCGGCGACGATACGCTGAGTCTCGACCAGCGCGCCGACCGCGCGCTCCACCGTCATTTCGTCGACCAGCAGCACTTCGCGCACATGCTGCTCGACGATGGCGCGGGTGAGGGCGCCCGGCGACTTCACCGCGATGCCGTCGGCAAGGGTCTGGCCGCCATTCGCCGGCGGGATCTGGTTGATGGCGTGATGCATGGAGGGATAGAGGTCGGATTCGACGCCGTAGATGTCGATGCCGGGCTTCAGCGCCTTGACCGCGGTCGCGATGCCGCTGATCAAGCCGCCGCCACCGATCGGGATCACCAGGTAGTCGAGTTCCGGGTCATCCTCGAGGATCTCCAGACCGATCGTCCCTTGCCCGGCGACGATGTAGGGATCGTCATATGGATGGACGAACACCAGGTTCTCTTTCGCCGCCAGTTCGCGGGCATAGACGGCTGCGGCGTCGATGCTGTCGCCCTTGAGGATCACGCGTGGGCCGAAGCTCGCCGTGCGCTCGATCTTGGTGAAGGGCGTGCCCTCGGGCATGACGATGGTGGCGGGAATGCCGAGCCGCTGCGCGTGATAGGCGACGCCCTGCGCGTGATTGCCCGCCGACATGGCGATGACGCCGCGCTTGGCCTCGTCGGCCGACAGGCTGCGCAGCTTGTAGTAGGACCCGCGGTCCTTGAACGAGCCGGTGAATTGCTGGTTCTCCAGCTTCACCCGCAGCGAGGCCAGGCCAAGCTGCTTGGCAAGGCGCGGCGCGGCGACGAAGGGCGTGCGCACGACGTGGCCCTTGATCGCCTCCGCGGCGCGGCGAATGTCGTCCAGTGTCGGTTTCGCGATTTCGGTCATGGCTGCGACTTTCTTGCCGGCGGGCGCAATGTCAGCACGTCGCGCGCCGGCTGGTCGAAGGAACGATACACGCCGCCGGCCCAGTCCGACAGCAGATCGTCATAGTGCGGCGAGATTGGATGGCCGGACTGCCCGCCGGCCAGGTTGAAGCGCAACTGGTCGGGGTGGCTCATATCCACGACCATGCGCAGCCCCGGCCCATGGATGTCGGCAAACCCGGTACCGTTGCGGGCGATGGAGCCGCCGCGATTGATCGTGAACTGATCGCCCGGCGCCGGCACCGTCCGGGTCAGCCAGTCGCCGATGGTCGGGACCTGGGCGAACACCGGATGGCGGAACGTCACCGCGTGCGAGGCGCCCCACGACCAGCTCTGCCAGTCCGCACCGAAATCCCGGCGCAGCGCGTTCAGCGCTTCGGGAAATGCCATGCGAACGGCGTCGCGGCAATTCTCCCGGCTCGGCGTCTGCGCGTCGTCGCACCAGCGGTCCTGCCGCAGCACCCGGTTGAGGACGTCGGTCTGCCAGAACCACCAGGCATCGAAGGGCTCGGCACCGAGTTCGTCGCCGAGCACGCGCCGCGCCGTGGCGTAGAGCCAGGCGGTGGCGATCAAGGGCTCCGGACGATTGGGATCCATGCGCCCGTTCCAGCCGGACAGGGCGGCGGCGAGGTCGAGCGGCAGGGTGGGGGCGACGACCGGCAGATGGGTCCGCACGAAACGATGCAACGGCCCCGAATAGTCGTCGAGCTGGATCGCCTGGAATGCCTCCGGCGTCGCATGCGGCAGCTCCGCCAGCAACTGCCCGATGCGCTCGGCGCGCAACGAGCGGTCGAAGCTTTGACCGAGGAACCGGCGGTAGCGCGGCGGTCGGATGTCGTTGTTGGCGGTCACGATGCGGCCGGATTGCGGGTCATCGATCTGCGGCAAGGCGGCGAAATGGAGGTAGCCGAGCCAGTCGTAATCCGCCAGCCAGCCGGGTGCCGGCAGCAGCGACTGGTTGGCGATGTTGCGGCGGATCGGGACGCGGCCGGCGGCGGCGAAGCCGATATGCCCATCCACGTCAGCATAGACGACGTTCTGTTGCGGCGTGTGGAAGTCGCGGAGCGCCGTCTTGAACACGGCGGCATTGCCGGCGCGGTTCATCGCCAGGAAGGCTTCCGGCGTGCGATCCTTCGCGGCGAACCCGGACCAGGCCAGGGCGAAGACCCGCTGCAGGTAGCGTTCCGGGTCGAGGTCGCTGATGACCGGGCCGTGCCGCGTGGCGCGGACATCGAAGGCGACGTCGACGCCGTTCTTCACCTTGATGACCTCGTGCCGGATCTGCAGCGGCTCCCAGCCTGCGGGAGTGAGGTACTTGCGGGGATCGTCCGGAGAGATGCGTTCCTCGAACAGATCCTGCGTGTCGCTATGCGTCGTGGTGAAGCCCCAGGCGACGTGGCCGTTGCTCCCGATCACCAGCAAGGGCAGGCCCGGCGCGGTGGCGCCGGTAAGGACCTTATCCGGCGTCACGACCCGCGCCATGTACCAGATGACCGGCGTCCCGAAGCCGAGATGCGGGTCATTGGCGAGGAGCGGCGCGCCGCTGGCGCTAAGGCGGCCCCCGACGACCCAGTTGTTGGAGGCGCTGCGGGTAACCCCCTGGCCCGTGATGCCGGCCAGGCTTCCCTCCGTGCGCATCAGAATCTGCAGCAGGTCGGGGTCGACCTTGGCGCGCAGGCCTTCGTTGACGATCTCCTGCCCCGCATTGCCGGAGAGCTGCCAGGCCATGATCCGGCCCCAGAGCAGCGAATCGACCGGGCGCCAGGGCTCGGGCCGATGGTCCAGCAACCAAAACTCCAGCGGCAGCGGCCGGCCGGATTCGGCGAGCAAGGCGTTCACGCCGGCCGCATAGGCTTCCAGCGCCAGCAACAGCTCCGGGCTCGCCGCCGCATATTGCGCCTCCGCCTGCTGTAACAGACCGAGGGTGCGCATCAACTTGTCCGACTTCACCGCGGCTTCGCCGACCACCTCGGACAACCGCCCGGCGCCCAGCCGCCGCATCATCTCCATCTGGAACAGGCGGTCCTGCGCATGGGCATAGCCGAGGGCGAAATAGCCGTCCGTCGGCGTTGCCGCGGTGATGGTCACCACGCCGGCATCGTCGCGGGCGATGGTGGCCGGCGCGGACAAGCCGGGCGATTGCAGATCAACCGTGCCGCTCACCTTCGGCAGCGAGCCGACCAGGAACCAGACCGCGCCACCCAATGCCGCCGCGACCGCTACGACCAGCACGATCGCCACGCCGAGGAGCCAGCGGCGCCGCGGGCGCGCGCTCATGACGGCGGGAAATCCGCCAGGATGCGTGCCCGGTCCGCGTCGAGATCGGGTGCCGCCGGCCGGTCCGGCGCGTCGGGATAGGCGGACATCTTGATCGGCAGGCCCGCCAGCCTGATTCCCGGCAGCGCGTCGTCGCGCAGCGGCACGATCATGTTGCGCGCCACCACCTGCGGATCGGCACAGGCATGGGCGACGTCGTTGATCGGGGCGCAGGGGATGCCGGCGGCGCCCAGCACGCCCAGCCAGTGTTCGGTTGTGTGATCCTGCAATACCTCCTCAAGGAATGTCTTCAACGCGAGGACGTTGTCGCTGCGCCGCGCATTCTCGGCGAAGCGCGGATCGGCGGCGATGTCCGGCCGCCCCAGGGTCCTGGCCAGGCGGCGGAACAACTCGTCATTGCCGCAGGCGATGACGATGTGGCTGTCCTCCGTGCGGTAGGGCTCGAAGGGCGCGATGGAAGGATGCCGCGCGCCGACCGGCTTCGGCGACTGGCCGGTCGCGTAGTAGCGGATGACGGCGTTCTCGAGCAGCGCGATCTGGCAATCCAGCATGGCGACGTCGATCTGCATGCCCTTGCCGGTGCGCGCGCGGTCGAACAGGGCGGAGGAGATGCCGAGCGCGGTGAACAATCCGGCGCCGAGATCGCCGATCGAGGAGCCGACGCGCGTCGGCGGCCCGCCCTCATGGCCGGTGACGCTCATCAACCCGCCCATCGCCTGGGCGATCACGTCATAGGCCGGCCGGTCGGCATAGGGGCCGGTCTGGCCGAAGCCCGAGGTGGCGGCGTAGATCAGCTGCGGGTACCGCGCCTTCAGCTGGTCCCAGCCAAGGCCCAGGCGTTCCATCGTGCCGGGGCGGAAATTCTCGATCAGCACGTCGGCCTTGGCCAGCAGCCGGTGCAGGATGGCGATGTCTTCCGGCTGCTTCAGATCTAGGGCGATGGATTCCTTGCCGCGGTTCTGCGCCACGAAATAGCCGGACTTGCCATTGATGAAAGGGCCATAGGCGCGGGAATCGTCACCCTTGCCGGTCTGCTCGACCTTGATCACGCGGGCGCCGAGATCGGCCAGGATCATGGTGCAGAACGGACCGGCGAGAACCCGGGTCAGGTCGATGACGGTGATGCCGGAGAGCGGTCCAGGGGCGGGCATGAGCGGTTGACACTCGCGACGGGGAAGCGGCCCGATTTCATATCGGAATCACGGGGTTGAAGCCAGCCCCCATAGATCGACAAGGCGGGCCGCTTGCGCTAAAACGCGACAAATCCAGGCGATGAAGCGCCACGGTCGGGCCATCCACACACAAGGGTGACGAATGTCCAGGGAATTCGCCGATGTACCGGCCATGTTGCGGGCACTCTCGCCCAGCTATCCCGTTTTCTGCCTGCGCCCGCATATCATCGCCGCCACTGCCAAGCGCTTTCTCGACTTGTTCCCCGGCCGCGTGCTCTATGCGGTGAAATGCAACCCGCACCCGCTCGTTTTGGCTGCACTCTACAAGGCAGGCATCCGGCACTTCGACACCGCATCGCTGCCGGAGATCGCCCAGGTGCGCGAGAGCCTGCCCGACGCCGCCTGCTATTTCATGCACCCGGTAAAGGGGCGCGCGGTCATCGGCACCGCGTCGCGCGTCTACAACATCGACCAGTACGTCATCGACCACCCGAAGGAGCTGGAGAAGATCCTCGACGAGACCGATGGCGGCGAGGGGCTGACCATCTTCGTCCGCATCACCACGCCGCCGGCCCAGGGCACCCTCTACCACCTGGCGGCCAAGTTCGGCGCCGGGGTGGAGGAGGCGGCGGCGATGCTGCGCGAGGCCAAGTCGCGCGGTTGCCAGGTGGGCATCGCCTTCCATGTCGGGTCGCAATGCCTCGACCCGGATGCCTATCGGACGGCGATCGACCTCGCGGCGAAAGTCGTCGAGCGGGCGCAGGTCGAGCTGCACGCGCTCGACGTCGGCGGCGGCTTCCCGGCGCAATACCTCGGCACCAACGCGCCGCCGCTCGAGGAGTATATGAGCACGATCGAGGAGGCGGTGAAGGGCATCCATGTGCGTCGGGACTGCGTGCTGATGTGCGAGCCCGGCCGCGCCCTGGTCGCCGCCGGCGCGTCGCTCATCACACAGGTGCAGCTGCGCAAAGAGGACAAGCTCTACATCAATGACGGCATCTATGGCGCGCTCTCCGAGACGGTGCAGGGCGGCATCAAGCTGCCGGCCCGGATGTGGCGGCTCAAGGGCGAACATGCGCGCGAGTACATGGATTTCACCGTCTCCGGTCCGACCTGCGATTCGCTCGACGTGCTGCCGTACAAGATTCCGCTCCCGGTCGACATCGAGGAGGGCGACTGGATCGAGATCGACCGGCTCGGCGCCTATTCCAACGCCAATGCGACGCGGTTCAACGGCTTCTATCCCGAGACCTGGATCACCGTGCATGACGATCCGATCGGCCATGTGAAGTGACAAACCGATGATCACGCCGAGCGAAAAGCACTTCCTGGGCCTGAGCCGCAGCGGCTATCACCGCATCCGCTATTTCGAGTGGGGCGACCCGCGCGCCGCCGCGACGGTGGTCTGCGTACACGGCCTGACCCGCAACGCGCATGATTTCGACCGCCTGGCGGAGCGGCTGGCGCCGCATTATCGCGTCATCGCCGTGGACATCGTCGGGCGCGGCGGCAGCGCCTGGCTGCGCGACCCGGCGGACTATTCCTATGCCCAGTACCAAATGGACATGGCGGCGCTGATCGCGCGCCTGGACGTCGATGCGGTGCATTGGATCGGCACCTCGATGGGCGGATTTCTGGGCATGCTGCTGGCTGGCCAGCCGGGCACCCCGATCCGCTCGCTGGCCGTCAACGATGTGGGGCCGTTCATTCCAAAGGCCGCGTTGCAGCGCATCGCCGACTATGTCGGCCTCGACAACCGTTTCTCCTCGCTCGAGGCCGTAGAACGGCATCTGCGCAAGGTGCATGCGCCGTTCGGGCCGCTGACCGACCGCGACTGGTACGAGATGGCGCGCAACGGCCATCGGCGCCTGCCTGACGGCTCCTACGCGCTCGCCTACGATCCGGCCATCGTCAACAACGTGAAGAAGAACGTCGCCGACGTCGATCTTTGGCCGGTCTGGGAGTGCATCACCTGCCCCGTTCTGACGCTGCGCGGCGCCGAGTCCGATCTGCTCACCGCCGACACCGCCCGGGAGATGACCTTGCGCGGGCCGGGCGCGCGGCTGGTCGAGTTTCCCGGCATCGGTCACGCGCCCGCTTTGATGTCCGGCGATCAGCTCGACCTGGTCGAAGATTGGCTGCGGCAGCAAGCATGATGCGGGTTCCGCGCTTCGTCCCGCGCTTCCCCTGGCTGGGCGGCGATCTTCAGACGTTGCGGAACTACTTGCGTCCGCCGGGCGATGTCCTCGCGCCCTGGCCGGGCGAACGGCTCAGCTTCCCGATGCGGGACGCGACCGGTGACGAGCTGCTGGCCATGCTGCACCGTCCGGCGGAGGATCGCGGCAAGCCGTTGGTGCTCCTGCTGCATGGGCTGACGGGATGCGAGGAGAGTTCCTATGTCCGCGTCACCGCGAGCAACCTTCTCCGTGCCGGCTATCCGGTCCTCCGCCTCAATTGGCGCGGCGCGGGGCCCAGCCAGGGATTGACCAAGGGGTTCTATCATGCCGGGCGCAGCGATGACCTCGCCGCCGCGATCGCCGGCATGGGCAGCGAACTCGCGCGGAACGGCTTGGCCGCGATCGGCTATTCGCTCGGCGCCAACGTGCTGCTGAAATACCTGGCCGAGAAAGGCGGGCTGGCGCATCTGCGGGCGGCGATCGCCGTCTCGCCGCCGATCGATCTGCACGCCGCGCAACAGCGCATCGCCCACCGGCGCAATCGGCGCTATCACGACTATTTGCTCGAGCGGATGCGGGAAGAGCGCCCCAGCGATCCTGAGATCCGCACCATCCTCGACTTCGACGACCGCGTCGTGGCGCCGGCCAACGGCTTCCGGGACGCGCTGGACTATTATGCGCAATGCTCGTCGGCTCCGCGCCTGACGGCGATCCGGACGCCGACTCTCATCATCCACGCCAAGGATGACCCCTGGATTCCCTCGGCCTCGTTCCGGGCCGTGGATTGGAGCAAGGCCAAGGCCGTCCGCCTGCTGATGCCCTGGTCGGGCGGTCATGTCGGTTTTCATGCGCTGGGCCTCGGCCGCCCCTGGCATGACGAGGTCGCGCTGCGGTTCCTGGCTTCGCGCTTCTAGACCGCGACCCGTTCGTCCTTCCGTTCGCGCAGGTCCTGCGCGCCCTGCAGGGTGAGTTCCGTCGCATAGTGGCAGGCGGCGAACTGCCCGTTGGCGACTTCCCGCAGCGTAGGCGCCGCCGTCGCGCAGAGCTCGGTCGCGTAACGGCAGCGCGTGTGGAAGCGGCAGCCGCTCGGCGGGTTGCTGGGGTCCGGCCGTTCGCCCTGGAGCAGGATCGGCCGCAACGTCGCGTCCGGGTCCGGCTCCGGCACCGCCGACATCAGCGCCTCGGTATAGGGATGCTTGGGCGTGAAATAGACGCTGCGGGTCGGCCCGAGCTCGACGATCTGGCCCAGGTACATGACGGCTACCCGGTCGCAGACATAGGCGACGGCGGCGAGGTCATGCGCGATGAAAAGATAGGTGAGGCCCAGGCTCTCCTGCAGCTCGGCGAGCAGGTTCAGGATCTGCGCCTGGATCGACACGTCGAGGGCCGAGATCGGCTCGTCGCAGACCACCAAATCGGGATTGAGCACCAGGGCGCGGGCGATGGCGATGCGCTGGCGCTGGCCGCCGCTGAAGGCATGCGGAAAACGGCGCAGCTGGTCGCGGCTGAGGCCGCATCGTTGGGCGATGTCGACCACGCGGGCGTTGATCATGGCGCGGTCCAGGCTCTCACCGAGGCCGCGCTGGGCGATCAGCGGCTCGGAGATGATGTCGCGCACGGTCATGCGCGGGTTGAGCGAGGCGTAGGGGTCCTGGAAGATCATCTGGAAATGCCGCCGCGCCCGGCGCAACTCCTTGCTGCTGAGCGCGGTGACATCCAGGGTGCCGCGCGGCAGGGTCAACTGGATGCGGCCCGCACTCGGCTCCACCCCGCGCAGGACCGAAAGGCCCAGCGTCGTCTTGCCCGAGCCGCTTTCGCCGACCAGCCCCAGGGTCTCGCCGCGAGCGATGGAGAAGGACACGTCGTCGACCGCGGAGACGTAGCTCTTCGGCTTGCCCCAGCCGGTTTTCTCCCGCGATGGATACCGGACCGAGAGGTTGCTGACGGTGAGGAGGTCGCTCATCGGCCGAGCTCCTCGGCGCCGTGGATGCAGGAGACATGGTGCCGCCCGGCATCATACCGCGGCGGCGGCGCCTCGGCACAGCGCGGCAGCTGCGCCGCCGGGCAGCGCGGATGGAAGCGGCAGCCCTGCGGCACGTCGAAGATGTTCGGGATGCTGCCGGCGATGGGGCGGATCTTCCGGTGCCGGTCGATGTCGCCGAGCCGCGGCACGGCCTCGAGCAGCGCCCGCGTATACGGGTGCACCGGGCGGCGGAAGATGTCGCGCACCGGGCCGCTCTCGACGATGCGGCCGGAATACATGATGGCGACCCGGTCGGCCATCTGCGCCACGATGCCGAGGTCGTGGGTGATGAACAGGATCGCCATTCCGAGCTCATTCTTCAGCTTGCGCATCAGGTCGAGGATCTGGCTCTGGATCGTCACGTCGAGGGCCGTCGTCGGCTCGTCGGCGATGAGCAGGCCGGGGCCGCAGATCAGGGCACGGGCGATCATGGCGCGCTGACGCATGCCGCCGGAGAATTCCTGCGGATAGCGGTCGAGCGCCCGCACCGGGTCCGGGATCCCCACTTTGGCCAGCAGCTCCGCCGCGCGCCGGCGCGCCTCCTCGCGGGTCACCTTCTCGTGGATCATCGCCACCTCGGCGATCTGCGCGCCGATGGTGTGGATGGGCGAGAAGGAGCTCATCGGCTCCTGGAAGATCATGCCCATGCGGCGCCCGCGGATCGCCTCGATGGCGCGGCCATTGGCGCCGAGACCGACGATGTCGGTGACGCCGCCATCGGCCGCGTGCAGCAGGATGCGGCCCTTGGTGATCGCCAGTTCCTTACTGAGGAGCTGCATGAGCGAGAGGGCGGTGAGGCTCTTGCCCGACCCGCTCTCCCCGACCAGGGCCAGCACCTCGCCGCGGGCGAGGGAGAAGGAGATGTCCTCGACAATCGGCACCGTCGCGTCGTCCTGGCGCAGGGCGATGCTGAGGGTCTCGACATCCAGGACGTTGTCGCGCGCTTCCGCCATCTTGCTACTTCGAATAGGGATCGGCCGCGTCGCGCAGGCCGTCGCCGAGGAAATTGAAGGCCAGCACCGCGACGATGACGAAGAGGCCGGGAATCATCAGCCAGGGCGCCTGGTCGACCGAGCGGATGCTCTGCGCCGCATAGAGCAGCACGCCCCAGCTTTCGACCGGCTCGCGCAGGCCCAGCCCAAGGAAGGAGAGGGACGTCTCCGCCAGCAGGATCTCCGGGAAGGCGATGGAGGTGTCGACGATCAGATAGCTCATGAAGGACGGCAGGAGGTGGCGCCGGATGATGCGCGAATCCGAGCAGCCGGAGAGCTTCGCCGCCAGCACGAAATCCTCATGCCGCGTCGCCAGCAGTTTCGAGCGCACGGTGCGGGCAAGCCAGGTCCAGCCCAGCAGCGCGAGGATGGCGGTCACCGCCAGATAGGTCGGCAGGGGACCCCAATCGCGCGGCAAGGCGGCGGCCAAGGCGAGCCACAGCGGCAAAGTCGGGATCGAGCGGATGAACTCGATGATCCGCATGACGATGTTGTCGAACTGGCCGCCGAAATAGCCCGCCGCGCCGCCGATCGCGGCGCCCAGGACGAAGGAGACCAGGACGCCCACCAGCCCGACGCTGAGCGAGACGCGGCAGGCATGGATGGTGCGCGAGAAGATGTCGAGCCCGGTGAAATCGGTGCCGAAGAGGTGGATGAAGCCCTCGCGCGTCCCGAACAGATGGATGTCCAGCGGGATCAGGCCGAACAGATGATAGGGGTCGCCTTTCACAAAGAACGCGATCTCCCAGATCTTGGTCTCGTCCCTGGTGTGGCGCAGCTTCAGCGTGACCGGGTCGCGCTCACTCTTCACGCCGTAGACGAAGGGGCGCGGGTGGAAGGTACCGTCAGCCTCGAAGAAGTGCGGCATCATCGGCGCGCCGGCGACGTATTTGCTATTGCGCTCGAAGGGGGCGTAGGGGCTGATCGGCTCCGGGAACAGCACGCACACGCCGAAGAGGCCGAGCAGTATCATCCCCAGCATCGCCATGCGGTGCTTGCGGAAGCGCCACCACATCAGCTGCCATTGGCTGGCGAGATCGGTGCGGCGGATCGCCTTGGGGCGGGCACGATAGGCGCGGTAGGTGTCGATGAGGCTCATGGCGGCGCCCTATTCCAGCTTGATGCGCGGGTCGAGGGCGACCAGCAGGAGGTCGGAGAGCAGGGTGCCGATGATGGTGAGGGCGCAGTAGATGAAGATCATCGCGCCAGCCAGCAGCATGTCCTGGTTCAGCAGCGAATGCAGGAAGAGGGGCCCGGTATCCGGCAAGGCGAGGACGAAGCCGACGATCGGCGCGCCGGAGATTACGTAGGTCAGGCGCCAGCCCAAGGTCGCCGCGATCGGGTTCAGCGCCATGCGCACCGGATAGCGGATCAGCAGCTTCAGCGGCGACAGGCCGCTCGCCTTGGCCGAGAGGACGTACATCTTGTTGAGCTCATCCAGCACCGCGGCGCGCATGGCGCGGATCAGGAACGCTGTGCCGCCGGTGCCAAGCACGATGACCGGCACGGCGAGATGCGCCAGCAGGTCCTTGAACTTGCCCCAGCTCCAAGGCGCATTCTCGTAGGCGGGCGAGAACAACCCGCCGACACTCTGCCCGAAATAGCGCTGCGACAGGTACATCAGCACGAGTGCAAGGAGGAAATTGGGCGTCGCCAGGCCGATATAGCCGAGCAGGGACACGGTATGGTCACCGATCGAGTAGCGGTGCACCGCCGAATAGATGCCGACCGGGATGGAGACGACATACATGAAGATGAGAGTGGAGAAGGCGATGGCGAGGGTGAGGGGCATCCGCTCCCAGATCACCTCGCCGACCGGGCGCTTCCACTCCCAGCTCATGCCCCAGTCGTTGTGCAGCACGATGTTGCCGATCCAGCGCCCGTACTGGATATGCCACGGCTTGTCGAGGCCGAGCTGCCGCCGCACGTTCTCGATCTCGGCCTGGCTGATGATGGCGCCGGCATTGGCCTTGCGCGCGGCATAGATCTCCGCGTAGTCGCCCGGCGCGCTTTGCACGATGGCAAAGGACACCACGGAGACCAGCAGGAGCGTGATCACCATATAGGCGAAGCGGCGGGCGAAGAACGTGATCATCGGCCGGGCTCGGCACTCATTCGGCGTTCATCCGGTTGGGGCATGGAGAAAGGGCGGGCCGCAATGGCCCGCCCTCGATGGCGACGCTATTCCTTGATGAACCACTGGTCCGCGCGGTAGGCGTAGGAATAGCCGAAGTTGAAATGCGCCGTGTTCATCTCCGGCATCACGTTGTGCAGCCGCTTGGAGACGATGACAGGCTTCGGCACCTCGCCGATCGTGCCGATGATGGTCATGTTCTCCAGGTTGAGCTTCACCAGCTCCTTGCCGAGCTCCATGTAGCGCTCGGAGCCGGGCACCACCGTCTTCCACTCCCTGGCGATCTCGAACATGCGCTTGGCCCAGGCCGGCGGCTCCTCGCCCTCGGTGCCGTTGCTCTCCGACCATTGCCGCCACTTCACGCCGAAGAGCGGGCTGATCTCGGAATAGTACGGCGTATAGAGATTGATGTCGGCGACGAGCGTGGGCTCGAAGGGGATGTCCCACTCCATGTTGATGTCGGAGGTCTCCGCCTTGGCGTTCTCGCGGGTGGCGGCGCTGGTCAGCTCCTTGACGTTCACGTTGAGGCCCACCGCCTTGAAGTAGTCGCTCACCAGCTTGACGAATTCCGGCAAGGCCATCTGCGTGGAGTATTCCCACAGGATGGTGAAGGGCGAGCCGTCCGGATAGGTCCGCATCCCGTCGGAGCCGCGCTTCAGCCCCATCTCGTCGAGCAGGGCGTTCGCCTTGTCGACGTTGTACTCGATCATGTAATTGTGGTCGGCCTCGGTGACGAAGGAGAGCTGCGCCGGCAGCCCCTGGCTCGGCTTGCCGAGCTCGAAATACATCACCTCGTTGATCTCGTCGCGGTTGATGGCGTGCGAGATCGCCTGCCGGAAGCGCAAATCGGAATAGACCGCCCGCAGTTTCGGATTGTTGTGGGTGATGTTGAAGCTCAGCGTCGGGCCGAACGACCCCGGCACGAGGCGCACCTCGTATTTGCCCTTGGCCTCGCCTTCCTTCAGAGTGGGGTATTCCGGCAGGGACGGGCCTTGCGCCTTGTAGTCGACCTCGCCGTTGAGGATCGCCAGGGTCTGCAGGTCCGAATTCAGGAAGCGCTCGAGGTGATGGTCGATATAGGGCAGCTGCTGGCCCGCGGAATCGACCTTGAAGTAGTACGGGTTGGCCTTGAACATGCGGCGCTGGGTGTCCGGATCGACCTCGATGATGTGGCTTTCCAGCGTCGGCACGGTCAGCGCGTGCGGGGTCAGCGTCTCGGCATCCTTCCAGACGTTGTAGTAGGTGTTGAAGCGCTTCACCCAGGTCTCGAAGCCCTCGGCCTTCGCCTCCTCGTCGGCCTTCGGGTTGTAGGCGAGGTGGTACTTCTCGAAATGGTGTTTTGGCGCGAAGGGCGCGAAATAGGAGCCGCTGGTCGCCATGTAGGTGAGCATGCCGGGGAAGGGCTCGTCGAAGCTGACCTTCACATGGGTCTCGTCGATCTTCTCCGCCTTGGCGTTCACGCCCCATTCGGTCGTAACGTCGGGGTGGATGTCCTTGTTGGCGACGATGTCGTTGAAGAAGAACACCACGTCGTCGGCGGTGAACGGCTGGCCGTCCGACCATTTGTGGCCCTTGCGCAGGGTGAATTCGACCGACTTGTAGTCGTCGGCCCAGGTCCAGGCCTTGGCGACATTCGGCACGATGGTTTGCAGATCATCGCCGATGCGCACCAGGCTGACCTGCCGCCAGCTGAGGATGTCGGAGGTGCCGGATTCCGGCGCGCGCGCGAGGCCGTTCAGCGTCCCGCCATAGGCGCCGCATTCCACATAGGGGAGAACGATCAGCGGCTCTTCCGGCAGGCGCTCGGCGACCGGCGGCAACTTGCCGGCCTTCACATCGTCGGCGAAGAGCGGGTTCTCGCTGTAGGAGAGCTTCACATCCGCGGCCAGGGCCTCTTCGACCTCGACCTGCCCGGCCCAGGCTCCATTCAGATTCTGCGGGTCCGTGACGGTCGGGCATTGGGCATAGACGCTCGCAGCACCGAAGGTGCCGATGAAGGTGGCGACGGCGAGGGCCATCGCCCGATGACGCGCAATCCGGCGGGTTTGTGCAATCTGCATGTTTAAGCCTCCCCATTTCCCAGTGTCGAGTGACGCATTTCCCTGGTGTTGGGAAGAATAAGATGACTAAGTGGTCACATAGTCAATACTAAAGTGACCGTTCACACAACTTTCATGTTGGAATATCCACAGGCCGCTACGCCGAGACGGCCGCGCGCCACGGGGTCTCCCGGCTCTGGGCCTCGGCGACCAGGACCTCGACCCCGGCGCGGCGCAGCGCTTCGTCGAGCGGGCTTGGCGGCGGCCGGTCAGTGACCAGGCGATGGATCTGCTTGGCATCGCAGACCTCGAACAGCGCATGCCGGCCGAGCTTGGAGAAGTCCGCCAGGATAGTGGTCTGCCGGGCGCTGGCCAGCATGGCGCGGGCGATATAGGTCTCCTCCGCGTTGTAGTCCATGCAGCGGCCGGCGGGGTCGACGGCGCCGATGGTGAGGACCGCGTGGTCGACGCGCAGGCGCTGAATCTCCTCGACCGCCAGCGGGCCGAGCGTCTCGTGCCCCTCGCCGAAGAAACGGCCGCCGAGCAGGTAGATATCGCTGCGAATCGGCGCCTTCCACAGCTCGTTCGCGACCAGCAGGGAATTGGTGATGACGGAAAAATGACCGACCTTGCCCAGCGCCTCGGCGAAGGTCGCGGTCGTCGATCCGGAATCGATCATGATGCTGTCGCCGGGCTGGAACAGCTGCGCCGCGCGGCGGCCGATCGCCACCTTCTCGTTGCGCGCGGTCATCGACCGGTCGCCGAACGAACTCTCCAGCGCCGTTTGCGCGTGCACCGCACCGCCATGCACCTTGCGCACCAGCCCACGCTCCGACAGCAGCGCCAGATCGCGCCGCACCGTCTCATGCGAGGTACCCAGCAACTGGGCCAGTTCCTCGACCGTCACCCGGGTGCTTTCCCGCACCAGGGCCGCAATCCGCTCGCGCCGTTCCTGTGGCTTCATCACAGCACCACGTTGTCCATTCGGGCAATCTGTGGCACTCCGGCTATGAATTAGTCAAGTGACGTGGTGGTTACCACAAAGACTACGCAGCGGCGCGCCTGCGCCGATCCGATCCAGCCGTGGAAGGGCGAGGCGGCTCAGCCGCGCCGCAAGTGGGTCGCGGCCTCGATGGCGAAATAGGTCAGCACGCCATCCGCCCCGGCCCGCTTGAAGCAGGCGAGGCTTTCCATCATGGCGCGGTCGTGGTCGAGCCAGCCGTTCTGCGCGGCGGCCTTGATCATCGCGTATTCGCCGCTGACCTGATAGGCGCAGGTCGGCAGGCGGAATTCCTGCTTCACCCGGTGCAGGATGTCGAGATAGGGCATGCCGGGCTTCACCATAAGCAGATCGGCGCCTTCGGCGACGTCGAGGGCGCATTCGCGGATCGCCTCGTCGCCGTTGGCCGCATCCATCTGGTAGGTGCGCTTGTCGCCCTTGCCGAGCGCCGACTTGGAGCCGACCGCCTCGCGGAATGGGCCATAGAAGGCGGAAGCGTATTTGGCGGCATACGACATGATGCGCACCGATTGATGGCCCTCGGCATCGAGCGCGTCGCGGATGCGGCCGACGCGGCCATCCATCATGTCGGAGGGCGCCACGATGTCGACGCCGGCGGCGGCCTGCGCCAGCGCCTGCTGGCAGAGCACGTCGAGGGTTTCGTCGTTGAGGATGCGGCCATCCTGCAGCAAGCCGTCATGGCCGTGCGAAGTATAGGGGTCGAGCGCCACGTCGCAGATCACGCCGATCTCCGGCACCGCCTTCTTCAGCGCGCGCACCGCGCGGTTGCACAGATTGTCGCCGCGCACGGCCTCTTCCGCGCTTTCGCTCTTCTTCTCCCTCGGCACCACCGGAAAGAGGGCGAGGGCGGGAATGCCGAGCTTCGCCGCCTGCTCGGCGGCCTCGAGCAATGCGGGGATCGTCACCCGGCTGACCCCCGGCATGGCGGGAATGGCTTCGCGCTTCGCCCCACCTTCCTTGACGAAGACCGGCCAGATCAGATCGTCGACGGTCAGCGTCGTCTCGCGCACCAGGCGGCGCGACCAGTCATCGGCCCGGTTGCGCCGCAGCCGCACGCGCGGGAACTGGCCATGCGGATTGGCGCCCAGCAGGCTCACCGCCTTGGCGGACCCTTTGACGGCGGGGGCTCGGTGCTTCATGGCGCGGAATCCTCTGCTGCGTCCTATGCCGGACTGTAACAAATTGGCCGCTGCGCGCAAAAGGCCCGACCGGGCGGGTCGGGCCTTTCGCCGCATGACGCGAAACGAACCTATTCCGCGGCCTTCTTGCCCGCTGCCGCCTGCAAGGCCTGGTCGATATCGGCCAGGATGTCGTCGATATGCTCCAGGCCGATTGCCAGGCGCACGTAGGAATCGCTGACGCCGGTGGCCAATTGCTCCTCGGGCGACAGCTGCGAGTGCGTGGTGGTCGCCGGATGGATCGCCAAGCTGCGCGCATCGCCGATATTGGCGACGTGGTAGAAGAGCTGCAGCGCGTCGATGAACTTGCGCCCCGCCTCCTTGCCGCCTTTGATCTCGAAGCCGACCAGCGCGCCGTAGCCGCCCTTGAGATAGGCATCAGCGCGGCGCTTCGCCTCGCCCGTCATGGCGCCCGGGAAGATCACCTTGGTGACCGCAGGATGCTTGCCGAGGTATTCGGCGACGGCATTGGCGTTGCGGCAATGCTCGCGCATCCGCAGCGGCAACGTCTCCAGCCCCTGGATGAACAGGAAGGCGTTGAACGGGCTCATCGCCGCGCCCAGATCGCGCAGCAGCGTGACGCGTGCCTTGATGATGTACGCGATCGGGCCGAGCGGCTTCACCGCCTGGGTCCACACCGCGCCGTGATAGGAGGGGTCGGGCTGGTTCAGGCCGGGGAAGCGCTCGGCATGCTTCTCCCAGTCGAAATTGCCGCCGTCGATGAGCGCGCCGCCGATCGAAGTGCCGTGACCGCCGATATACTTCGTCGTCGAGTAAACGATGATCGCCGCGCCATGCTCGAAGGGCCGGCACAGCACCGGCGCCGACGTGTTGTCCATGATCAGCGGCACGCCGAGCTTGCGGCCGATATCGGCCACTTCCTTGATCGGGAAGACCTTCAGCTTCGGATTGGGCAGGGTCTCGGCGTAATAGGCGCGGGTCTTCGCATCCGTCGCCTTGGCGAAGGCCTCGGGGTCCTGCGGGTCGACAAAGCGGACCTCGATGCCCTGGTCCTTCAGCGTGTTGGCGAACAGGTTCCAGGTGCCGCCATAGAGGTCGGTCGAGCTGACGACGTTGTCGCCGGCCTTGGCGATGTTCTGGATCGAGAAGGCCGAGGCCGCCTGGCCCGAGCTGAGCGCCAGCGCCGCGACGCCGCCTTCGAGCGCCGCCAGGCGCTGCTCCAGCACGTCGGTCGTGGGGTTCATAATGCGCGTATAGATGTTGCCGAAGCGCTTCAGCGCGAAAAGGTCGGCGGCGTGCGCGCTGTCGTCGAACTGGTAGGACGTCGTCTGGTAGATCGGCACGGCGACGGCATTGGTCGCGCTGTCCCGGCGATGGCCGGCATGGAGCACGATGGTCTCGGGATGCTTGCTGGAAACGGACATGGGTGTTCCCTCCTGTCTGGTGTCGGTCACGCCGCTTCCGGCGCGGTTTCCTTGTGGGTCAGGACCAGCTCGATCCTGACCGGCGTGGGGTTCCGGACCAGGTCCAGAACCGGCGAATGGCGTTCGACCGTAACGCGCAGGCGCTCGATCTCATAGATGTCGGCCGGCGAGGAAATCTCGACGGTGGCCGCGAGCTGGCCGAAGCCGGCCCTGACCCGGTCGGCGGCCGCATAGAGGCCGCGCAGATCCATTGCCGCCTGCAGACGAACCTGAACCGAATCCAGCGGAATGCCAAGGGCCTCGGCAAAGAGGCGGTAGGTCTGCTCGTGGCACTGGGCCAGGGCCTGCAGCACCTTCAGGGCGGGCAGCAAATCGGGATTGTCGGTCGCCGGGACGTGACTCGCGGTCGCGGTCAGCGCCGTCCTGCCGCATTCCGGCCGGGTGTCCAGCCGGCGCTGCTGCGCCGCGATGCGGCATTCGTCCGAAAGTTGGTGAAGCGGGGTGGTCATGGTGTGGGCCCTCCTTGCGCCCGGTCATCCGCGAACCTGGATGGGGCAGAGGGCTTTCGCCTTCAGCGCTTTAGCATTGGTGACGCGGTGCAAGCTGCCCCTCAAATCCCGCGGGCGGAACGGCCGGGCCGGTCCGCCAAACAAAAAACCGCCGCAGCGTGAGCCGGGGCGGTTTGCGACCCGCGCTTTAGCTGCATTTGTAAGGCGCCCGCAAGCTGAGGCTCAAATCGGCGCCGGTTCGTCGCCGCGTATGTTGCAGAGCCAGGGCGCGCTGTCAAGCCGCGACGCGCACTCCGGAAAAGGGACCGGCGCTGCTTGACGCTGACCCGCGTTATGGCCCAAAGACATCGCAATTGGCTGGTGCCGGAGGGTTTCGCGTGTTCACCGATGTGCTGTTCTCAGTCGCCGACGGAATCGGCAAGGCGACGCTCAACCGGCCGGCCCAACTGAACGCGCTGACCCTCGACATGGTGCGGGCGCTCGACGACAAGCTCGCCGAATGGGCCAAGGACAAGTCGATCCGCGCCGTGATGATCTTCGGCGCCGGCGACAAGGCGTTCTGCGCCGGCGGCGACGTGCGCGCGCTCTACGAGGCCGGCAAGAGCGGCAACACGTCGCTGCTGCGCGACTTCTTCTGGCACGAATACCGGATGAACTACCGCATCGCCACCTATCCCAAGCAGCTCATCGCGGTGATGGACGGGCTGGTGATGGGCGGCGGCGCCGGCATCGGCCTCAACGCGCCGGTGCGCGTGGCGACGGAGCGCGCGGTCTTCTCCATGCCGGAATGCTCGATCGGGCTCTATCCCGATGTCGGCGGCGGCCATTTCCTGCAGCGCTGCCCGGGCGAGATCGGCATGTTCCTGGCGTTGACCGGCCTGCGGCTGCGCACGGCGGGGCTTTCCTATTGCGGGCTGGTCACCGACACGGTGCCGTCCGACAAGCTGGCCGATCTGACGCCGGAGACAATCTCGGTCTCCAATCAGACCACGCGCGCCGCCGACATCGCCAAGCTGCAACCAGCCATCGACGTCTGCTTCTCGCTCAACTCGATTGACGCGGTCATCACGGCGCTCAAGAACCGGAACGACCCGGGCTCGCAGGACAGCCTCAATCTGCTCAATCGCTGCTCGCCGACGAGCCTGAAGATCACCTTCGCGCATATGCGCCGGATGCGCGGCAAGAGCATCGCCGACGTGCTGAAGGAGGATTGGCGCATCAGCCAGCATTTGATGGCCGGCAATGAATTCTTCGAGGGCGTTCGCGCGTTGCTGATCGATCGCGACAACAAGCCCGACTGGCAGCCGGCGCATCTGTCGCGCGTGACCAACGAAGCGGTCGATCGCTATTTCGACAAGCTGCCGGATCAGCCGGATCTCGACCTCAATCTCAAATAGCCGGCGTTCAACCTGGGAGGCCCGCCATGTCCAAGATCGGTTTCATCGGTGTCGGCAACATGGGCGGGCCGATGGCGCGCAACCTGCTGCGCGCCGGGCACAGCGTCACCGTCTGCGATCCTGTCGCGGCGAACGTCGCGACCTTGACCGCGGCCGGCGCCGGTCGCGCCGAGACGCCGGGCGACCTCGCCGCCGCCAGCGAGATTGTGGTCAGCATGCTGCCTTCGGGCAAGGAGCTGCGCGCGGTCTATCTTGGCGACGCCGGCGTGATCGCCAGGGCCAAGGACGGCGCGCTGCTGATCGATTGCTCGACCACCGATGTCGAGAGCGCGCGCGCCGTGGCGCGGGAAGCGGCCGGCCGCGGCCTGAGATTCATCGACGCGCCGGTCTCCGGCGGCGTCGCCGGGGCCGAGGCGGCGAGCCTCACCTTCATGGCCGGCGGCGCCGAAGCGGCGCTCGAGGCCGCGCGGCCGATCCTGATGGCGATGGGCAGGAACATGGTCCATACCGGCGGCAGCGGCTCCGGCCAGGCGGCGAAGATCTGCAACAACATGATCCTCGGCATCACCATGATCGGCGTCTCGGAAGCCTTCGTGCTGGGCGAGCAGCTGGGCCTGGCGCCGGAGAAGCTGTTCGCCGTCGCCTCCACCTCATCGGGCCAATGCTGGTCGCTCACCTCCTATTGCCCGGTGCCTGGCCCCGTGCCCGCGGCGCCGTCGAACCGCGACTACAAGCCGGGCTTCGCCGCCAAGATGATGCTGAAGGACCTGCGCCTCGCCGCCGAGGCGGCGGCGGGTACGCGGCAGGAGGTGGAACTCGGCGACCTGGCGCGGCGGGTCTATGAGCGTTTCGTCGAGGAAGGCCATGGCGACCTCGACTTTTCCGCCATTATTCAGGACATCCGCCGGAAATAGCCCGTCCGTGAAAGAATCTCGGACTGAAATCCTTGCCCTTTTTCATCTTTTTCGTAACCGGCCATTTACCATTCTTTTACAGCAAATGCCTAGGTTTGAGGCGAGGCGTTCATTCCGGACGCCAGGGACTATGACGGTTAGCCGCGAAGGGGGCCCCCGTGAAAAAGGCCTATTTGGAGACGATTGCGCTGGTCGAGCGCCTGCACCGCGAGTGTCTTGAAGTGATCAAGGCCGATCTCGACCGGCAAGGCATCCGCGACCTTAACAACGTGCAGGCGATGATCCTGTTCAATATCGGCGACGACGTGCTGTCGGTCGGCGAACTCACCAATCGCGGCTACTACCTGGGCTCCAACGTCTCCTACAACGTGAAGAAGATGGTGGAGAACGGCTACCTGGCGCAGGAGCGTTCGCCGCATGACCGCCGCGCGGTGCATGTGAAGCTCTCGCCCAAGGCCCAGGCCGTGTGCCAGAAGATGCACGAGATGTACGACCGCCATGTCCGCTCGATGACCGAAGTGGCGAACGAGAACGACCTCGACACCGCCAACGGCGTGCTGCGCCGGCTCGAGCGGTTCTGGGGAACGTCGATGAACTACGTGGCGCGGTAGCGCCAGCTACAGATAGTTCCCCAATCGTCATCCCGGCCTTGAGCCAGGATCCATCCATCCGTCGCAAGAACCGATGATTACCTTGCGCCGTCCGTGCGGCTGCGCGATGGACCCCGGCTCAAGGCCGGGGTGACGATCAGTGTTGTCGTGAGAGCGGTGCGACCGATCCCACCTACATAAACGCCTGCAACCCCGTCTGCGCGCGGCCGAGGATCAGCGCGTGGATGTCGTGCGTGCCTTCGTAGGTGTTCACCGCTTCCAGGTTCATCACGTGGCGAATGACGTGGTATTCGTCGGAGACGCCGTTGCCGCCATGCATGTCGCGCGCCGTGCGGGCGATGTCGAGGGACTTGCCGCAAGAATTACGCTTCAGCATCGAGATCGCCTCGGGGGCGGCGCGGTTCTCGTCCTTCAGGCGGCCGAGGCGCAGACAGGCGTGCAGGCCCAGCGTGATCTCGGTCTGCATGTCGGCGAGCTTTTTCTGGATCAGCTGGTTGGCGGCGAGCGGCTTGCCGAACTGCTTGCGGTCCATGGTGTATTGCCGCGCGGCGTGCCAGCAGAACTCGGCGGCACCGAGCGCGCCCCAGGCTATGCCGTAGCGCGCGTTGTTCAGGCAGCCGAAGGGACCCTTGAGGCCGCTCATATTGGGGAGCAGATTCTCCTCCGGCACCAAGACGTCTTCCAGCACGATCTCGCCGGTGATCGACGCGCGCAAGGAGAACTTGCCCTCGATCTTCGGCGTCGAGAAGCCCTTCATGCCGCGCTCGACGATGAAGCCGCGAATCACGTCATCCTCGGTCTTCGCCCAGACCACCGCAATGTCGGCGATCGGCGAATTGGTGATCCACATCTTGGCGCCCGTCAGCACATAGCCGCCGGAGGCCTTCTTGGCGCGGGTCTTCATGCCGCCCGGGTCGGAGCCGTGATCCGGCTCGGTCAGGCCGAAGCAGCCGACGATCTCGCCGGTCGCCAGGCGGGGCAGGAACTTCTCGCGCTGCGCCTCGGTGCCGTAGGCGTGGATCGGGTGCATGACCAGGCTCGATTGCACCGACATGGCGGAGCGGTAGCCGGAATCGACGCGCTCGACCTCGCGCGCGATCAGGCCATAGGAGACGTAATTGGTGCCGGCGCAGCCATAGCCGTCAATGGTAGAGCCGAGCAGCCCCAATTCGCCCAGCTCGTTCATGATCTCGCGGTCGAACTTCTCGTGCCGGTTGGCTTCCTTCACCCGGCTCATCAGCTTGTCCTGGGCGTAGTCGCGCGCGGTGTCACGCACCATGCGCTCCTCCTCCGAGAGCAGATCCTCGATCAGCAGCGGATCTTCCCAGACAAATTCGGCTTTCTTGTTCGACTTGGCGTCCATGACGGGCTTCCCTATGCGTCGCGCCGGAAGTTGTCTCCGGTCGCGGGTGGTCAAGATTCGCCGGGGCGTATAGCATGGGCCCCTACGGCGAGGCAGTAGCGGCGCATCATAGCCCTATGTCGGGGACGGATAACTACATCATCGAGTTCACCCAGATCGGCGGCAGCCTCAAGGTGACGGCGTTCGATCCGAAGACCTTGACCGAGGTTTCCATCGTCGGGGCGCCGCAATATTCCCAGGAATTCCTGACCAGGCAGGTGGTCAAGAAGCTCGAATTCATGCTGGCGAAGAAGGCCGGCGAGGGGCGCTGAGACCCCGCTAAGGTCCCGCTAAGGTCTTGGCGCTACGCCTTTTTGCCTTGGCGGTTGCGATAGCGGCGCATCTTGGCCCGGCTGCCGCAGACCTCCATCTCGCACCAGCGCCGCGTGCCGCTGCGGGTCTCGTCCAGGAACAGCCAGCCGCAATGAATGCCGGCGCAGGTCTTCACGCGATCCAGGGGCGCCGACAGCAGCACCTCGCCGGCGGAGCGCAGGATGGGCCAGAGCGGCCGTTCCAGCCGCAGCGGCCGCGTCACCAGTTCCCAGACGAAGCCCTTTCCGGTCCAGCGCATCCGGCCCGCCTGCGTCGCCTCGGTCATGGCCTGACCAATCTCGGCCACGGCCTCCGCCGGCGGGGCGGTATGGGTGGCGATGGCGGTGCCGATGGCATGCAGCGATTCCCGCAGCGCGACAGCGCGCCGCAGCACCTTCTCCGCCGCCTCCGGCTGCCGGCGCGCCAGCCGCGCCAGCTCCACCGCCTCGTCGACCGGCAAAGCGCCGGCATGCAGCGACCAGGCGAGCAGGTCGTTGTAGTGCCGCAGGTGATCCTGATGCGAGACGTCGCCCCGGCCGCTCGCGGTATTGGTGAAGTTGAGGCAGAGCGGCCCGGCGACCAGGGACAGCTTGCCCGCCCGGCCGGGGCTCAGTTTGGCGATCAGCGTTTCGGCGTCTTGTGTCAACGAGGATTACTCTCTAATGTCCTTTAGATGGTAACGCAGAATCGCCGCCGCCGGAACCGCCTTTTTGCCGCATGCCGCCCGCTGCTCGCGGGCCTGCTGCTGTCGCTGGCGTTCATTTCCGACCGCGCGGTGGCGCAGGCGGAGGACTATACGGGCGCAATCCAGCGCTGCACCGAGCTGCTGCCGGAATTCGACGCCAATCCGGCCGATGTGCGGCACGAGGTCCGCGCCGCGACCGCCGAGCTGCCGGTCGCCGTGCGCGTCAGCTGGCGGCGCAGCGACGCCACCGCCGGCGCCGATCCCGAGGGCTGGATCGTCTGCTACTTCCTGCCGCGCAGCGAGACCGGCGGCGCCTGGCAGATCGACGGGATGGACACGCAGAAATACGGCCGGATGAAGCGCTACGACGTGCAGCAACTCTACAAGCTGCACTGGATGAACAAATACGACCTGCCGAACGTGGCGGAGGGCGCGCGGGAACCGCTGACGCCTCTGGCGCAGGCGCTCTACCTGCTGCAGCAATCGCTCAACGTGCTGACGCTCGGCTGCCTCTATGCGCTGCTCGCCGTGGCTTTCACCGTCGTCCACAACGTCACCCGCATCGTGAACCTGGCCTTTGGCGACCTCTACATGATCGGCGCCTTCGTCACCTATGTGAGCTACGTCCTGGTCGCGGTCGGGGGCGGGAGCTTCTCATTGCCCATGGTGGCGCTGGCGCTTCTCGTCACCATTGTCACCTGCGCCCTGGCGAGCTGGGCAACCTATCGCTTCGCCTTCGGGAAGATGCGCCGGGGCCCGACCACGGTGCCGATGGTGGCCTCGATCGGCCTCGCCATCATCTTCCGCGAGATCGTGCGGCTGAGCCAGGGCGCCAAGACGCGCTGGATGCCGCCGACCAAGGGGACCGTCTGGCAGCTGACCGAGGGCCTCGGCTACGACGTCTATCTGCGCAAGGGCCACCTGATCGTCGGCCTGGTGACGGCCCTGGTGGCGGCGGCGATGTGGTGGGCCGGCCGGCATACGACATTTGGTCGCGGCTACCGCGCGGCGGCGCAGGATCCCGGGATGGCGGCGCTGCTCGGCATCGACGTTAACCGGACCGTCGGCTTCGCCTTCCTGGTCGCCGGCGGCATGACCGGGGTTGCCGGCATTTTCGCCGCCCTGCAGTACCAGATCGTCGATTTCTACATGGGCTATGTGATCGGCTTCAAAGCCCTGGCGGCGGCGCTGCTCGGCGGCATCGGGTCGCTGGAGGGGGCCTTCCTGGGCGGCATCCTGATTGCGGCGGTAGAGATTTTCGGCGGCATGGCGTTCGGCGACGAATGGCGGGAAATCTCGGTCTTCGCCATCATGGCCCTGGTGCTGATTTTCCGCCCGGCCGGCCTGTTCGGCACCCTGCGCAATACCGCGGCGGACGAGCGCGTATGACCGCAGGCGAAGACTGTGCGTGGGGCTTGCCGTTCGGCGAGTCGTTCTTTAGGGTCGCCCTGGCAAAAGCGGATCGCCGAGCAACGGCGCCGCACAAAAAAAGTGGTCTTGCAGGAAGTGCTCTACGTCGTTCCCGCTTCACAAGCGGGCGACAATCCAGTATGCGGCGGGCGCCGAACGGGGTGGCCGTCCCGGCGGGCCGTCGTGCCGGCCTGAACTGGGGCATGGGGTAGGGGGAGGCATTGGAGGTCTTTCTTCAGCAATTGATCAACGGCCTGACGCTGGGCGCCATCTATGGCCTCATCGCAGTCGGCTACACGATGGTCTATGGCATCATCGGCATGATCAATTTCGCCCATGGCGACATCTATATGATCGGCGCTTTCAATGCGCTGATCGGGTTTCTCGTCCTGTTCGGGCTCGGCGTCAGCTGGGCGCCCCTCGCCATTGTGATCGTGCTGATCATCACCGTGATGATAACGGCCGCTTATGGCTGGACGGTCGAACGGGTCGCCTATCGCCCCTTGCGCGGCTCGACCCGCCTGGCGCCGCTGATCTCCGCCATCGGCATGTCCATCATCCTGCAGAACTACGTGCAGCTGCTGCAGGGCGCCCGCAACAAACCGCTGCAGAGCCTGATCGAGGGCGGCATCACCATTCTCGAGCATGACGGCTACGCCGTCACCGTCCGCTACCTGCAGATCGGCATCGTCGTGGTGACGCTCGCGCTGATGATCGGCTTCACCCTGCTGATCACCCGGACCGCGCTCGGCCGCGCGCAGCGCGCGACGGAGCAGGACAAGAAGATGGCGGCGCTGCTCGGCGTCAACGTCGACCGCACCATCTCGCTCACCTTCGTCATCGGCGCCGCGCTTGCCGCGGTCGCCGGCATGATGGTGCTGCTCTATTACGGGCAGATCGATTTCTACATCGGCTTCCTCGCCGGCATCAAAGCCTTTACCGCGGCGGTGCTAGGCGGCATCGGCTCGCTGCCGGGGGCGATGCTCGGCGGGCTGCTGATCGGCCTCATCGAGGTGTTCTGGTCGGGCTACTTCTCGGTCGAGTACAAGGACGTCGCCGCCTTCTCGATCCTGGTGCTGGTGCTGATCTTCCGCCCCACCGGCTTGCTGGGGCGGCCGGATCTGGAGAAGGTCTAGGCGCATGGCGACGGCAACGGCTGACATGATCGACTATCCGAAAATCGCCAAGGGCGCGCTCGGCGCCGGTGTGCTGACCCTGGTGCTTGCCAGCCTGGTGGTGGGCATCGAGACCATCAGCGCCCCCACCGGCATCACCTACGACACCCGCTATACCGCCGTCTTCGCCGCGGCGATCGGCGTCGCCATCGTCTATTTCCTGGCCCAGCTGCTGAAGGCCGGCAAACCGGCGATCCCGCTCATCGCCGGCGCGGTTCTGTTGGCGTTGACGCTGCTGATGGCCCTGGCGCAGACCGGCGAGTGGGAAATCGCCCGGCTGGTGCCGTTTGAATCGCCGGTGGTGACCTGGGCGATCATGCTGGTGCCGCTGTCGCTCGTCATCCGCGCCGGGCTCGTGACCTGGCGCAGCTCTCCGGCCTCGGTCGGCAAGCCCGCCCATGAACGAATCCACTTCGCCGATTTCTATCGGCGCATCAACACGAAGTTCGCGATCCTGCTGATCGTGGTCGCGGTGGCGCTGCCGTTCATGCCTTTCGCCGATCGTCGCCTGGTCGACGTGGCGACGCTTGTCCTCGCCTACATCATGCTCGGCTGGGGCCTCAACATCGTGGTCGGCCTCGCCGGCCTGCTCGATCTCGGCTACGTCGCCTTCTACGCGGTCGGCGCCTACAGCTACGCGATGCTGTCGGTGAATTACGGCGTCAGCTTCTGGTTCGCCCTGCCGATCGCCGGCACGATGGCGGCGCTCTTCGGCGTGATCCTCGGCTTTCCGGTGCTGCGCCTGCGCGGCGACTACCTCGCCATCGTCACCCTGGGCTTCGGCGAAATGATCCGCGTCATCATCATCAACTGGTGGTGGTTCACCGGCGGCCCGAACGGCATCAACAAGGTGGCGCGGCCGTCCTTCTTCGGGCTGGAATTCGACCGCAGCCCGCCCGAGGGCGTGCAGAGCTTTCATACCTTCTTCGGGCTCGACTATTCGCCGAACCAGCGGGTGTTCTTCCTCTATTTCGTCATCCTCGCCTTCGCCCTGCTGACCAACCTCTTCACGCTGCGCATCCGCAAGCTGCCGATCGGCCGCGCCTGGGAGGCGCTGCGCGAGGATGAGACGGCGTGCCGCGCGCTCGGCATCAATCCGCGCAACACCAAGCTGACCGCCTTCGCCATCGGCGCCATGTTCGCCGGCATGGCGGGATCCTTCTTCGCCGCTCGCCAGGGCTTCGTCAGCCCGGAGAGCTTCGTGTTCATCGAATCCGCGATCATCCTGGCAATCGTCGTGCTCGGCGGCCTGGGCAGCCAGATCGGCATCGTGCTTGCCGCGATCGCGCTGATCGGCCTGCCGGAGTTCTTCCGCGACCTGCAGGACTACCGCATGCTCGCCTTCGGCATCGGCATGGTGCTGATCATGATCTGGCGGCCGGGCGGATTGCTGGCGCATCGCGACCCGACCATCTATCTGCACAAGACCAAGGCCCATTCCGCAGCCGGGGCGGGAGCGCAGCCGTGACCACGAAGCCGCTGCTCTCGGTCGAGCATCTGACCATGCGATTCGGCGGCCTGATCGCCGTCGACGACGTCTCCTTCGCCGCCATGGACCAGCAGATCACCGGCGTGATCGGCCCGAACGGCGCCGGCAAGACCACGGTGTTCAACTGCCTGACCGGCTTCTACAAGCCGACGGTGGGACGCCTGGCGCTGAGCGGCGCGCGTGGCGACTACCTGCTCGAGCAGATGGACGGCTACCTGATCGGGCAGCGCGCCGGCGTCGCACGCACGTTCCAGAACATCCGCCTGTTCGCCGGCATGTCTGTGCTGGAGAACCTGGTGGTGGCGCAGCACAACAAGCTGATGCACGCCTCGGCCTGGACCATCGCCGGGCTGCTCGGCCTGCCGCGCTATCGCCATGCCGAGCGCGACGCGGTGGAGAAGGCCAAATACTGGCTCGACAAGGTGCGCCTGACCGAATACGCGGACTGGGACGCCGGCAACCTGCCCTATGGCGGGCAGCGCCGTCTGGAAATCGCGCGCGCCATGTGCACCGATCCGGTGCTGCTGTGCCTGGACGAGCCGGCGGCCGGCCTCAACGCCCGCGAATCCGCCGAGTTGAACCAGCTGCTGCTGTCGATCCGCGCCGAGCAGAAGATCGGCGTTCTGCTGATCGAGCATGACATGTCCGTGGTCATGGGCATCAGCGACCACATCGTGGTGCTGGAATACGGACGCAAGATCGCCGACGGCACGCCGAAGCAGGTGCGCGAGGATCCGGCGGTCATCCGGGCCTATCTCGGCGAGGCGGATGACGACGGCATGCCGGCCAAGGGCGCGCGGAGCTGAATGCCATGACGGCGATGTTGGAAATCTCGGGCGTCCACACCTTCTACGGCCACATCGAGGCCTTGCGTGGAATCGACCTGACCGTGAACCAGGGCGAGATCGTCACCATGATCGGCGCCAACGGCGCCGGCAAGTCGACGCTGCTGATGACCATCTGCGGCACGCCGCAGGCGAGGAACGGCTCGATCCGCTTCGAAGGCCAGGACATCACCCACCTGCCGACCTTCGAGATCATGCGCAAGGGCATCGCGCAATCGCCCGAGGGCCGCCGCATCTTCCCGCGCATGACGGTGATGGAGAATCTCCAGATGGGTGCCGTCACCGGCGACCCGGCGCATTTCGCCAGCGATCTGGAAAAAGTGATGACGCTGTTCCCGATCCTGAAGCAGCGCGCGACGCAGCGCGGCGGCACGCTCTCGGGCGGCGAGCAGCAGATGCTGGCGATCGGCCGCGCGCTGATGAGCCGGCCGCGGCTGCTGCTGCTGGACGAGCCTTCGCTCGGCCTCGCGCCGCTGATCGTGAAGCAGATCTTCGAGGTCATCCGCGAGATCAACCGGGAGCAGGGCGTCACCGTCTTCCTGGTGGAGCAGAACGCGTATCACGCGCTGAAGCTCGCGCATCGCGGCTACGTGATGGTAAACGGCCTCATCACCATGAGCGGCGCCGGGCAGGAGCTGCTCGCTAATCCGGAAGTGCGGGCGGCCTACCTCGAAGGCGGTCACGGTTGAGCGGAGAGCAAGGATGACCTTTTCCCTCCTGGCGCTGACCTTCCTGCTGTTCGGCGGCGCCGCCGTCCTGATGGGTAATGCGATCGCCGAGACCTGGCGGCCGTGGTGGCAGAACATCACCTATGGCGCGCTGCTGGCGATCGCCGACGAATTCCTGGGCTTCGCCCTGTTCGACGGGCCGTTCTTCATAGACAGCCTGGTTTCCAGCGACGGCGGGCCGTTCGGCGAGGCGCTGGCGGCCTACCTGGTCGACGCGGTCATCATCTGCGCGATTTCCCTGCTCGCATACCGGGTGACGCTGGCCCGCAAGATGGTATCGCAATATCCCTGGCTCTACGAACGGACGGGCCTGCTCGGCTGGCGCGGAAAGGGCCGGGCCTGAGAGTTTCGGCTGACCGGGCGCCGGATTGTTCAGATATCCGTTATCGCGGCCCGGACCGGCGGGCAACCTATTGTGCGCCCAATGCCGCATGTTACAATGATGTCACGTCAAACGAGAGGCGTAGCACCGATCCATCCAGGATGGCCGCCGTCCGGCGGCATGGTTAAGACTCACCACAGGGAGTGTTCCACATGCGTAAATTCTCACTACCGCTGATTGCCGCGGCCGCCTTGGCCGTGACATACGGCGCGTCTTCCGCGATGGCCGATATCACCATCGCGACGGCCGGCCCGATCACCGGCGACCTCGCCGAGTTCGGCGCGCAGATGAAGGCCGGCGCCGAAGCGGCGGTTGCCGACATCAACGCCGCCGGCGGCGTCATGGGCCAGCAGCTGAAGCTCGAAGTCGGCGACGATGCGTGCGACCCGAAGCAGGCCGTGGCGGTTGCCAACGACCTGGTTGCCAAGGGCGTCGTGTTCGTGGCCGGTCACTTCTGCTCCGGCTCTTCGATCCCGGCTTCCGCGGTCTACCACGAAGAGGGCGTCCTGCAGATCACCCCGGCTTCGACCAATCCGAAGTTCACGGAAGATCCGGCTGCCGCCGGCTGGAAAACCGTGTTCCGCACCTGCGGCCGCGACGACCAGCAGGGCTCGTTCGCCGGTCCGTGGATCGCCGAGCACTACAAGGGCAAGAACGTCGCCGTCATCGACGACAAGTCGGCCTACGGCAAAGGCCTGGCCGACCTGACCAAGGCGGCGATGAATGCTGCCGGCCTCAACGAGGTCGTGCATGAGTCCATCACGGCCGGCGAGCAGGACTACACTGCGCTCGTCAGCAAGCTGAAGGCCGCGAAGGTCGACGTGATCTATTTCGGCGGCTACCATCCGGAAGCGGCGCTGATCGTGAAGCAGTCCCGCGAGCAGGGCCTGAGCGCCCCGCTGCTGTCGGGTGACTCGCTGAACACCCAGGAGTTCGCGACCCTGGCCGGTCCGGCCGGCGACGGCACGATGTTCACCAACGCGGCGGAAGCCCGCAACCTGCCTTCGGCGAAGGCGGTCGTGGAGAAGATGCGCGCTGGCGGCTTCGAGCCGGAAGGCTACACGCTCGCCACCTATGCTGCGGTCCAGGCCTGGGCGGCGGCGGTGACCAAGGCCGGCTCGACCGACGCGGAACCGGTTGCCGCGGCGCTCCGCAGCGGCCCGGTCGACACCGTGATCGGCAGCCTGTCGTGGGACGACAAGGGTGACCTGACCTCGTCCACATATGTGTGGTACGAGTTCAAGAACGGCACCTACGCCGAAGCCGGCAAGTAAGCTTGGCTGAAAGCTGATCTGACGAAGGCCCGGGCGGCAACGCCCGGGCCTTTTTCTTACCGCAGTTTGTGGTTGGCGGGGGCGGGGGCGGGCTATATTGTATGCCGCCTTCGCAACCCGGAAGCCCCATGCCCGAGCCGAAAGAGACCATCGCCATCGCCAGCGATCATGCCGGCGTCAACCTGAAAGCCGAGTTGAAACAGGAGCTTCAGGCCCTGGGCTATGAGGCGCTGGACCTCGGGCCGGACGGGCCGGCCTCGGTCGATTACCCCGACTACGCCAACAAACTGGCCGAGGCGATCGGGATTGGCAGGGCCAAGCGCGGTGTCCTGGTCTGCGGCACCGGGATCGGCATTTCGATGGCCGCGAACCGACATCGGCACCTGCGCGCCGCCGTCGTCCACGACGTCACCACGGCGCGCCTGACCCGGCTGCACAACGACGCGAACGTGCTGTGCCTGGGCGCCCGCATCACCGGCGCCGATGTCGCAAAGGATTGTTTGCGGGTGTTTTTGACGACAGATTTCGAGGGGGGCCGTCACCAAAATCGCGTCGCCAAGCTGGGCTGATTTCAGCCCGCCCGACCGCGCCAGAGGATTTCCCGACATGACGAATCTGACTTACACCCCAATGCCCGGCTTTTTCAGCGCCGCTCTCGCCGAGCGCGATCCCGAGGTCTTCGGCTCGATCAGCAAGGAGCTGTTCCGCCAGCAGGACCAGATCGAGCTGATCGCCTCGGAGAACATCGTCTCCAAGGCGGTGCTGGAGGCGCAGGGTTCCGTCCTCACCAACAAATACGCCGAGGGCTATCCGGGCCGGCGCTATTACGGCGGCTGCGAGTTCGTCGACATTGCCGAGGCCATCGCCATCGATCGCGCCAAGAAGCTCTTCAATTGCGCCTTCGCCAACGTGCAGCCGCATTCCGGCGCGCAGGCCAACCAGGCCGTCTTCTTCGCGCTGCTCCAGCCGGGCGACACCTTCCTCGGCCTCAACCTGGCGGCGGGCGGCCACCTGACCCACGGCTCGCCGGTCAACCAGTCCGGCAAGTGGTTCAAGCCGGTGCCCTATACCGTGCGCCAGCAGGACATGCAGGTCGACATGGACCAGGTGGCGGACCTGGCCAAGGAGCACAAGCCGAAGCTGATCCTGGCCGGCGGCTCCGCCTATCCGCGCTTCTGGGACTTCAAGCGGTTCCGCGAGATCGCGGATTCCGTCGGCGCCTATCTGATGGTCGACATGGCGCATTTCGCCGGCCTGGTTGCCGGCGGCGCGCATCCGAGCCCGTTGCCCTTCGCCCATGTCGTCACCACGACGACGCACAAGACCCTGCGCGGCCCGCGCGGCGGCATGATCCTCAGCAACGACGAGGATCTCGGCAAGAAGATCAACTCGGCGGTGTTCCCCGGCCTGCAGGGCGGCCCGCTCATGCATGTGATCGCCGCCAAGGCGGTCGCGTTCGGCGAGGCGCTGCGCCCGGAATTCAAGGTCTACGCGCAAACTGTCGTCGAGAATGCCAAGGTCTTGGCGGAAACCCTGGTCAAGGGCGGCCTCGCCATCACCACCGGCGGCACCGACAATCATCTGATGCTGGTCGATCTGCGCCCGAAGGGCCTGACCGGCAAGGATTCCGAGCACAGCCTGGAAGAGGCCGGCATCACCTGCAACAAGAACGGCATTCCGTTCGACACGGAGAAGCCGGCGATCACCTCGGGCATCCGGCTCGGCTCGCCGGCAGCGACCAGCCGCGGCTTCGGACCGAAGGAGTTCAAGCAGGTGGGCGAGTTGATCGTGCGCGTGCTGGACGGCCTCGCCGCCAACCGCGCCGATAACAGCGCGGTGGAAAAGCAGGTGCGCGCGGAAGTGCGCGAGTTGTGCAAGCGATTCCCGATCTACGGGGGCTGACCGGCTTTCGGCCGGCGAGCGGTTTTGGGGGAGTAGTGGATGCGCTGTCCGTTCTGCGGAAACGAGGATACCCAGGTCAAGGACTCGCGGCCGACCGATGACAACTCGGCCATCCGCAGACGCCGGCAATGCACCAATTGCGGCGCCCGTTTCACCACCTTCGAGCGGGTGCAGCTGCGCGAGCTGGTGGTGGTGAAGAGCAACGGCCAGCGCGAGCCCTTCGACCGCGAGAAGCTGCTGCGCTCCATGCAGATCTCTCTGCGCAAGCGGCCGGTCGACCAGGACCGGCTGGAGCGCGTCGTCAACGGCATCGTCCGCCGGCTCGAAAGCTCGGGCGAAAGCGAGATCCCGACCAACGCCATCGGCGAGGCGGTGATGGACGCGCTCGCCAGTCTCGACAAGGTCGCCTACGTACGCTTCGCCTCGGTCTATCGCAATTTCCGCGAGGCCAAGGACTTCGAGACCTTCATCGGCAAACTCGGCAGTGACGAAGACTGACGGCAAGGCATTTTCGGCGACCGATCAGGAGCATATGCGCGCCGCCCTGTCGCTGGCGGCGCGCCACCTCGGACAGACCTGGCCCAACCCCGCCGTCGGCTGCGTCATCGTCGACGGCGCCGGCCATGTCGTCGGCCGCGGCAGCACCCAGCCAGGCGGGCGTCCGCATGCCGAGACCGAAGCCCTCGCCATGGCCGGCCCGCGCGCCAAGGGCGGCACCGCCTATGTGACGCTTGAGCCCTGCGCCCATCACGGCAAGACGCCGCCTTGCGCCGCGGCGCTGATCGCCGCCGGCATCAGGCGCTGCGTCAGCGCCCTGGAGGATCCCGACCCGCGCGTCTCCGGCGGCGGTCACGCCATGCTCCGCGCCGCGGGTATCGAAGTGCAGTCCGGCCTGCTCGCGGCCGAGGCCGCCGCCCTCAACGCCGGCTTCCTGAAACGGGTGCGCGAGGGCCTGCCGCTCGTCTCCCTGAAACTCGCCACCTCCGCCGACGGCCGGACAGCGACCCGATCGGGGGACAGCAAATGGATCACCGGCGAGGCGGCCCGGGCCTTCGGTCATCGGCTGCGGGCAACCCACGACGCCATCGCCGTCGGGTCGGGCACCGTGCTCGCCGACGATCCCGAACTGACCTGCCGCCTGCCCGGATTGGGGCATCGTTCTCCGGTGCGGATCGTGTTCGACCGGCGGGGCAGGATACCGCCAACGGCCGCCCTATTGCGGGGTGTACGGCCGACCTGGGTCGTTACCACGCCCGGTATTCTAAAAGGTCGCATTCAGAAGCCACACGAAGTCATTGAAATAGATGAAAATGGCGACCCGGCAGCCTGGCTGCGGCGCGGCTGCGAAGGTCTGGCTCAGCTTGGCGTGAGCCGGTTGCTCGTCGAGGGCGGGGCGACCCTTGCCACCGCCTTCCTGGAGGCCGATCTGGTTGACCGCATCTACTGGTTCCGGGCTCCCCTGATCATCGGCGGTGACGGCCTAAGCGGGATCGGGCCGCTCTCTGTCCACCGTCTCACCCAAGCCCTCGGTTTCCGCATGGCCGCCCAGCGGCCGCTCGGAAATGATGTGCTGGAACTCTACGAGCGCCCTGCCTAGATTGGCGCCCGTTCCGGGGCGTTAACTTTTCGGCACTCCATGTTCACAGGCATCATCACCGACCTTGGCCGCGTCCGCGCCATCCAGTTTGGCCCGACCACCCGGCTGGAGATCGAGACCGCGTACGACACCGCCGGCATCGCGCTCGGCGCGTCGGTCGCCTGCAACGGCTGCTGCCTGTCGGTGGTGGAGAAGGGGCCGCATTGGCTCGCCTTCGAGGCCAGCCGGGAAACCCTGCACAAGACCAATCTCGGCGACTGGAAGGTCGGCCATCCAGTGAACCTGGAGCGCGCGCTGAAGCTGGGCGACGAGCTGGGCGGGCATCTGGTCTCCGGCCATGTCGACGGGGTGGGGCGCATCCTCTCCATCACGCCGGATGGCGGCAGCCTCCGCATCAAGGTCGAGGCGCCGCACGACCTGGCGCGCATGATCGCGCCCAAGGGCTCGATCGTGCTCGACGGCATCTCGCTCACCGTCAACGAGGTAGAGGGCAACGTCTTCGGGGTCAACATCATCCCGATCACCCAGACCGCGACGAATCTGGGCCAGGCCAAGGCGGGCGACCGGGTCAACCTGGAAATCGACCTGATCGCCCGATATGTTGCGCGCCTGCTGGCGCCGACACTTTAGGAGTAGCGACGTGGGGTTCGAGGAAGTCATTTCGCCGACGCCGGAGATCATCGAGGACGCCAAGCGCGGCCGCATGATCATCCTGGTCGACGACGAGGATCGCGAGAACGAGGGCGACCTCGTCATCCCGGCGGAGCACGCCTCGCCCGAAGCGATCAATTTCATGGCCAAGCACGGGCGCGGGCTGATCTGCCTCGCCATGGAGCGCAACCGGGTCGAGCAGCTCGGCCTGCCGCTGATGTCGCAGCGCAACGGCACCCGGCACCAGACCGCCTTCACCGTCTCGATCGAGGCGCGCGAGGGCGTCACCACCGGCATCTCCGCCCACGACCGCGCGAAGACGGTGCAGGTCGCGATCGACCCGAAGCGGGGCGCTCAGGACATCGTGACGCCGGGCCACATCTTCCCGCTGGTGGCGCGCGATGGCGGCGTGCTGGTGCGGACCGGCCACACCGAGGCGTCGGTCGACATCGCGCGGTTGGCCGGCCTCAATCCCGCTGGCGTGATCTGCGAGATCATGAACGAAGACGGCACCATGGCGCGGCGCGATGATCTCATCCGCTTCGCGCAATTGCATGGGCTGAAGATCGGCACCATCCGCGACCTGATCGCCTATCGCCGACGCTATGACCGGATCGTCGAGCGCACGCTGGAGACTGATTTCGCCAGCCGCTTCGGCGGCGACTTCAGGCTCTACGTCTATACCAACCGCGTGGCGCATGCGGAGCACGTCGCCCTGGTGAAAGGCGACCTGCACGGCGACGAGCCGGTCCTGGTGCGCATGCATGCGATGAACGTGCTGGACGACGTGCTGGGCGACGCGAAATCCGGCCGCGGCGAGGAGCTGCATGCCGCGATGAACGAGATCGGCCGTGCCGGGCGCGGCGTCATCGTGCTCATCCGCGAGCCACTGCCGACCAGCCTCAGCGATTCCGTGCAGCGCCGGATGAATGCCGGCGCACCGGCTAAGAGCGGCGGCCCCACGGAGCTGCGCGATTACGGCGTCGGTGCGCAGATCCTGCTCGATCTCGGCGTCCGCCGCATGATCCTGCTCACCAACCGCAAGAAGATCATCATCGGCCTGGACGGCTACGGCCTAGCGATCGACGGCCAGCGGCCGATCCCGCTCGATGGCGTATGAGAGTGAAAGAATGAGTGACGCACCGCATATCCTGATCGTCGAGGCCCGCTTCTATGACGATCTGCTCGACGCCATGCTGGACGGCGCCAAGCGCGCCCTGCAGAAGGCGGGGGCAAGCTTCGAGGTCGTCACCGTCCCTGGTGCGCTGGAGATTCCCGGCGCGATCAAGTTCGCCCATCTGGGCGCGGCGAAGGCGGGCGGTCGCAAGTATGACGGCTATGTCGCGATCGGTTGCGTCATTCGCGGCGAGACCACGCATTACGACACCGTGTGCCAGGAGAGTGCGCGCGGCCTGATGGACCTCGCCATCCAGCACGATCTCGCCATCGGCAACGGCATCATCACGGTGGAGAACGAGGAACAGGCCTGGGCCCGCGCCAAGCCCGACCAGCTCGACAAGGGCGGCGGCGCGGCGATCGCCTGCCTGACCATGGTCGGCCTCAAGCGCCGCTGGGGTATCGCGTGATGGCGGGCAAGCCACCGGAGGAGGATCGCGCCGAACGCGGCAAGCGGATGGCGCTGACCCGCAGCAATGCGCGCCTGGCCGCGGTGCAGGCACTCTATCAGTGGGAGGCGACCGGCATCGCCCCGGCGCGGGTGATCAAGGAATTCGCCGAGCATCGGCTGGGCGAAGTGGTCGACGACGTCGCGCTGCCGCCGGCCGATCTCAAGCTGTTCACCCTCGTCGTCACGGGGGCCGCGGCTAACGCCGCCGAGCTGGACGATATGATCGCGGCGGTGCTGACCGAGGATTGGACGACCGAGCGGCTCGAGGCCACGTTGCGCGCCATCCTGCGCTGCGGCGCGTTCGAGCTGGCGCATCGCGAAGACGTGCCGCCGCGCGTGGTCATCGCCGAATATGTCGGCGTCTGCGACGCCTTCTTCGGCGCCAAGGAGACCGGCCTGGTCAACGGCGTCCTCGACCAGCTGGCGCGACAGCTGCGGCCGGACGAGATGGGCGGCGCCAAACCGGGAGAGGGCGGTGGCCGCGCTCCCCGGTGAGTTCGAGCTGATCCGACGTTACTTCGCGCCGCTGGCGGCGCAGGCTCCCGGCGCGCTGGCCTTGCAGGACGATGTCTGCACGATTGCCCCATCGCCGGGCCACGATCTGGTGCTGACCGTCGATGCGCTGACCGCGGGCGTGCATTTCCTACGCAACGATCCCCCCGACCTAATCGCCCGCAAGATGCTGCGGGTCAATCTCTCCGATCTCGCCGGCAAGGGCGCGACGCCGCTCGGCTATCTGATGACCACCGCCTTCGACCCCGCGACCGACGAGGTCTGGGTCGCGCGCTTCGTCGAGGGCCTGGCGCTGGACCAGGCGGAATTCGGCCTCGCGCTGCTGGGCGGCGACACTACCGCGACGCCCGGCCCCATGGCGCTCACCGCGACCCTGATCGGCACGGTGCCGCGCGGTCGCGGCCTGCGCCGCAACGGCGCGCGGCCCGGCGACCGCATCCTGGTCACCGGCACCATCGGCGACGGCTATTTCGGCCTCGCCGCCAGCCGCAACGAGCTCAACAACCTGTCCCACGCGGAGCTCGATTACCTGGCCGGCCGCTACCGGCTGCCACAGCCGCGCGTCGCCTTCGGCGCGGCCCTGGTGGCGCGGGGACTGGGCCGGGCCGGCATGGACGTCTCGGACGGCCTGGCGGCCGATCTGGCGCATATGTGCGAGGCGTCGGGCTGCGGGGCGCGGGTGGCGACGCCGCGGGTCCCGCTATCCGGCGCCGTTGCCGCCTTGCTGGCCGACGAGCCCGATCTGCTGCCGGCCGCCATCGCCGGCGGCGACGATTACGAGGTTCTCCTGGCGGCCGCCCCGGACCAGGTGCCGGCGATCCTGGAGACGGCCCGGGAAACCGCCACGCCGATCGCCGAAATCGGCGTCTTTACAACGGGTCAGGACCTTCTGTTCCTGGATGCCGACAACCGGCCCGTGGCCCTGCCCAAAGCTGGATTCACCCACTTTTAACCATTCCGGCGCATTCATTTCCTAACCTTTGCGCCGGCCGCGGCCGGGCGAGCGGGCGGCCGCGGTGAGTCCGCCCCCAATGATGCGATGAAGAAGCTGCTGATCGTCTTCGTTCTTCTGCTCCTGCTGGGCGGTGGCGCCGCCGCCGCCGGCTGGTGGTTCTATTTCCGCACCCCCGAAGACCTACCGGACGCACCGCCGCCGCTGCAGATCAGCCAGACCGAGCTGGATTCCATCCCGGTCACCGTGCTGCGCAACGGCAAGGCCGCCTATCTGTTCAACTTCCGCATCGTGCTGATGTTCGACGACCCGCTGAAGAAGGAGATGGTCGACGGCCGCCTGCCCGAAGTCTATGACGCCGTCGCCAGCGAGCTGCACCAGCTGATGTCGCGCAAGCAGCTGGAGCAGGGCGGCTTCGAGGAGGCGCTGATCCGCCAGCGCCTGGAGAAGGTGGTGAAGAAGCGGATCGGCGACGAGAATATCTACCGCGTGTCGATCCGCGCCATGGAGCGCTTCGACCTCAAGTAGTTGCGTGCCTCCGCGCCTTGACGCAAGGTGCGCGCGCATGCCTCGATTCTCCCAGCAGCACCGCACCGTCTTCATCCTCGCCGTGGCCCAGGCCCTGGCGAATTCCTGCATGTCGGTCTTCGCCACCATCTCGGCCCTGACCGGCAAGATGCTGGCCGAGGATCCGCGCCTGGCAACGGTGCCGCTCGGCCTGCAATTCATCCTGACAATGGCGGCGACGATACCGGCCTCGCAACTGATGAGAAAACTCGGGCGGCGCGACGCCTTCTTCGTCGGCGCCGCGATCGGCGGGCTCGGCGGCGGAACCGCCATGGTGGCGACATATCTCGGCAGCTTCGCGCTGTTCTGCGTCGGCAACGCCATCATGGGTGCCTCCAACGCCTTCGCCCTGCATCTGCGCTTCGCCGCCGCGGAAGCAGCCGATGACAATTTCCGCCCGAAGGCGATCTCATTGGTGCTGGCCGGCGGCATCGTCGCCGCGATCGTGGGGCCGGGCATGGCGCGCTACGGCACCGACCTTTTCGCGCCGTACACGTTTTTGGGCGCCTATCTGTTCGTCGCGCTGTTCTCGCTGGCGATGATCCCGGTGCTGTGGCCGATCCATGCGCCGCCGCCGAGCGCGGCGGAGATCGGCGGCCCGCAACGGCCGATGCTGGAGATCGCGCGCCAGCCGCACTTCATCGCCGCCCTGGTGGCCGCCACTTTCGGCTATGGCACGATGTCCTTCGTGATGACGGCGACGCCGCTCGCCATGCTGGTCTGCGGCTTCGCCGTCGGCGACGTCGCCCATGTCATCTCGTGGCATATCCTCGGCATGTTCGCCCCGTCCTTCGTGACCGGACACATCATCCGCAAGATCGGCGAGCGCAGCGTGCTGCTGCTCGGCGTCGCCTGCTATCTGGTGACCTTCGCGGCCGGCATCGCCGGGATCGACATCGTGAATTTCTGGCTGGCGCTGCTGCTGCTCGGCCTGGGCTGGAACTTCCTCTATGTCGGCGGCACCAGCCTGCTGACCAAGTGCTATGCGCCGAGCGAACGGGCCAAGGTGCAGGGCTTCAACGACTTCCTCACCTTCTCCGGGGTGGCGGCCTGCTCGCTGGTCGCCGGGGCCATCGAGCAGACCCTCGGCTGGGACTTCGTGCTGTGGGGCTCGCTGGCGCCGACATTGATCATCCTGGCCGCCGTCATCTGGGGGGCGCCCCGGCAACGGCGCGTGGGAGTCGCGGCTTAGCCGACAGCCGCCGCCTTCACCGCCCAGGCGCGGGCGGGGAGCCGGATAGCGCCGTCGGTTCCAAGATCACGGGCGAGTCGCGCTTTCAGGATCGCGCGCCGTTCCTCGGGCAGATTCATGCAGAACGCTGGGGCTGGACCAGTTCCCAGCGTGAACGGATGCCAGAAGGCTTCGAAACTGGGGAACTCGGTCAGGACCTCAACCTGCGTGCAGACGGCGGCGCGCAAACCGGAGGCGTGGCAGAGGTCAAGCAATCCATCCCGCGTGCAGAAGGGAAAGCGCTGTGCCTCCGCTGCTTCCGCGATGCCGATGGCGGCGGCCGCTTTCCAGAACGCGTCAATGAACCCCATACCGCCGTTCGGATAGTCCCAGACGTAGAAACCGACGAGGCCGCCCGGCCGGAGGACCCGCTGCATCTCGCGCAAGGCACGCTCCCGATCGGGCACAAAATTGAGGACCAGGCCGGAGGCGACGACATCCAGACTGGCGCTGTCAATGGGGAGGGCCTCCGCGCTGCCGCGCTCGAATCGGACCCGCGGATCGCGCAACGTGGTGCGCACGTGAGCGAGGAAGCCTTCGGAAGGCTCGACGCAGAGGAGGGAGGCCGGGTCCGCCTCCGTCAAAATAGTCCGGCTCAGCGCGCCGGTGCCGCAACCGACCTCGAGCCAAGATGCTCCGCGGGGCGGCCCGAGCCAGGCCAGGAAGCGCGCGGCAACCAGCCGGCTCCAGCGCCCCATGTAGAGGTCGTAGCTTTCGCCCGAGTTCCAAGCGGCGGCGCCGGCCGGATTGTCCATTGCAGTGCTCGCAGGCGGTTCGCGAACCGATTATGCGTGACGGCGGCAGGAACGCCAGCCCACGCATGGCCAAAGCCGCCATTGCACGCTGGTAGCCTTTTCCCTATGCTGCGCGCCCGAAAGCCGGCCGGTTTCGGGGATTTCCTTTACGTTTCATGACCTTGCAGGCTGGCAAACCGACTCAATCGACGGGGATGACCTAGAAAATGGACCAGACCTTATTCTACTGGCTCGTGATCATCAGCGGCGTCATCGCGCTGCTGTACGGAGCCTGGGCGACCAAATCCGTGCTGGCCAACTCGGCCGGCAACGAGCGCATGCAGGAGATCGCCGCCGCCATTCAGGAAGGCGCCAAGGCCTATCTGAACAAGCAGTACACCATGATCGCCATCGTCGGCATCGTGGTCGCGGTGATCCTGTTCTTCGCCCTGTCCAAGCTCTCTGCCCTCGGCTTCGTGATCGGCGCCATCCTCTCCGGCGTCACCGGCTATATCGGCATGAACGTGTCGGTCCGCGCCAACGTGCGCACGGCCGAAGCAGCGCGGCACGGCATGGACAAGTCGCTGGCAATTGCCGCCAAGTCCGGCGCCATCACCGGCCTGCTGGTGGTCGGCCTCGGCCTGCTCGGCGTGGTCGGCTACTACCTGTTCCTGCGCAGCGCAGGCGTCGAGATGCGCGCCATGCTGGAAGCCCTGGTCGGCCTTTCCTTCGGTGCCTCGCTGATCTCCATCTTCGCCCGCCTCGGCGGCGGCATCTTCACCAAGGGCGCCGATGTCGGCGCCGACCTGGTGGGCAAGGTCGAAGCCGGCATCCCGGAAGATGATCCGCGCAACCCGGCGGTGATCGCCGATAACGTGGGCGATAATGTCGGCGACTGCGCCGGCATGGCCGCCGATTTGTTCGAGACCTTCGCCGTCACCGTGGTGGCGACCATGCTCCTGGGCTCGATCTTCTTCGCTGACGTGCTGCAGCAGGAGCAGCTGATGCTCTATCCGCTGCTGCTCTGCGGCGTCGGCGTGGTGGCCTCGGTCCTCGGCATGTTCTTCGTGCGCCTCGGCGCCAGCCAGAACATCATGGGCGCGCTCTACAAGGGCCTGATCGCCACCGGCGTGTTCTCGATTGCCGGCACCGCCGTCATCACCCACTGGTTCATCGGGTTCGACGCCGTGTTCACCGGCAGCAATGTGACCTTGACCGGCGGCAGCCTGTTCTGGTGCTCGGTGCTCGGCCTCGCCGTCACCGGCCTGCTGGTGTGGATCACCGAATACTACACGTCCACCGCCTATCGCCCGGTGAAGAGCGTGGCCCAGGCCTCGACCACCGGCCACGGCACCAACATCATCCAGGGCCTCGCGGTCTCGATGGAAGCGACCGCGCTGCCGGTGGTGGTGATCTGCGTCGCCATCATCGCGGCCTACACCCTGGCCGGCCTCTACGGCATCGCCATCGCGGCCACCAGCATGTTGTCGCTGGCCGGCATCATCGTGGCGCTCGATGCTTACGGCCCGGTGACCGACAATGCCGGCGGCATTGCCGAGATGTCGGGCCTGCCCAAGGACGTCCGCAAGGTGACCGACGCGCTCGACGCCGTCGGCAACACCACCAAGGCGGTGACCAAGGGCTATGCCATCGGCTCGGCGGCGCTCGCCGCGCTGGTGTTGTTCGCGGCCTATACCGAGGATTTGAAGCACTACTTCCCGGACCTTAGCGGCAGCATCTCGTTCCAGCTGAACAACCCGTATGTCGTCGTCGGCCTGTTCATCGGCGGCGCCTTGCCGTTCCTGTTCGGCGCCTTGGGCATGATGGCGGTCGGCCGCGCGGCCGGCGCCGTGGTAATCGAGGTCCGTCGCCAGTTCAAGGAGATCAAGGGCATCATGGAAGGCACCGCCAAGCCGGAATACGGCCGCGCTGTCGCCATGCTGACCACCGCCGCGATCAAGGAGATGATCCTGCCGTCGCTGCTGCCGATCCTGGCGCCGGTCCTGCTCTACGTCGTCGTCGCGCTCGCCGCCGGCCAGGCGGAAGCCTTCACGGCGCTGGGCGCGATGCTGCTCGGCACCATCGTCACCGGCCTGTTCGTCGCCATCCAGATGACGTCGGGCGGCGGCGCCTGGGACAACGCCAAGAAGCTGATCGAGGAAGGCCATCACGGCGGCAAGGGTTCCGAGGCCCACAAGGCCGCGGTGACCGGCGATACCGTCGGCGATCCCTACAAGGACACCGCCGGCCCGGCGGTCAACCCGATGATCAAGATCACCAACATCGTCGCGTTGCTGCTGCTGGCGGCGCTCGCGGCGTAAGCGTCCGTCGACGCTGACACAAAACCCCCGGCCCAACGGCCGGGGGTTTTTTGTTCCTGCGCGGTTCCGGCGCCGGCTCTAGTTGGCGTCGTCGCCTTCGGGATTGAAGCGGCCGAGATTGCCGAAGAGCTGCTGGATCACTGTCAGGTCCTTGCCTTCGGTCGGCGTCACGCGATCGACATAGGCGATGGTGCGGCCGTCTTCCTGGCCATAGAGGCGCATGCTGTCGACGATCCCGTCCGCGTCGAAGGTCACCGCCAGAACCTGCTGGTCGGTCACCTGCGGATCGAGGAAGCCGATCGTCTCGGTGCGCTTGGAGATGTAGTACCAAGTCCGGTCGTCGAAGGTCGAGATGGTCGACGGCGTGCCGATCAGCTCAGCCACCCGGATCTTGTCATCGACGCCGGGATTGATCTGGACCACCTGGTCCTCGTCGGGCTTGTTGCCGCGCTGGTCGATGCGCGGGGTGCAGGCCGCGGTGCCGCCGAGAAGGCCGAGCGCGAGGGTCGCGCTGAGCAGCCGGTGCAGCCGCTGACGTCGGATGGAAAGCTTCGCCATCGAAACGCGCCCCCAGGAACGCAAGAGATTTGGCGGCCGTCCGGCAAGTGCCGCTGCAGCAGCGCATCGCCCGGCCCTTGATCTGGCCGCCCGCTGGCATTATGCCCCAGGAAACGTCGGCCCGTCGCGCCGGACCATGGCACTCCGGTCCGCAATCTGTCAAGCCGATCGAGATCAGTCGAGGCACGATAGCGTGTTGTTTCTAAAGAGATTATTCAGCGCGGCGCCAATGCGGGACGAGGCCGGCCGGCTGTACCGGGCCGTCGCCGCGCAGGCGCGCCTGGCGGACTTCTATGCGCACCTCGGGGTCCCGGATTCGGTTGATGGCCGCTTCGAGATGCTCTGCGCCCATGCCCATGCGCTGTTTCACCGGCTGCGCGGCCAGGGCGCGGCGGCGGAGCAGCTGGCCCAGGCGCTCTATGACGCCATGTTCGTCGATCTCGATGGGGCGCTGCGCGAGCTGGGCGCGGCCGATCTCGGCGTCGGCCGGCGGATCAAGGTCATGACCGAGGCGCTGAAGGGCCGCATCGATGTCTATGACCGCGCCCTGGAATCGATCGAGACCGCGGGCGAGGAGCCGCTGCGCGCCGCGGTCGCGCGCAATGTCTACGGCACGGTCACGCCGCAGCCGGGGCAGGTCGCGGCGATGGCAACCTATCTGCGCAGCTTGCGGGCAAACCTGGCCAAGGCCGATCTGGCGGAGTTGATCGCCGGCGAGGTGCGTTTTCCGCCGCCGCCGCGGGTGACGCCCGTGCAGGAGGAGAAGCCCGATGCAGCCCGCTGAGCCGGTCGAGTTCTCCCGCCCGGTGGCGGTCGATCGCATCGCGTCGGCGCCGTCGCGGGTCGAGATCGCCGCCGAGCCGGCGGAGCTTGCGGCGTTGGCGGCGCGCTTCGGCCTGCTCAGCCTGGACCGGTTCACCGCCAGTTTCACCCTGCGCCGCCTGCGCAAGGATCTGATCCGGGTGCGGGGACAGCTGGCGGCGAGCCTGGTCCAGGCCTGCGTCGTGACCCTCGATCCGGTGCCGGCGGAAATCGCCGAGGCCTTCGAGGTCGATTTCCTCGAAGGCCATCACCGCGACGAAGCGGAACTGGACCTGGACCTCGAGGCGGCGGACGCCCCGGAACCCTTGGACGGCCCGGAGATCGACCTGGGCGAGGTGGCCGCGGAGCAGCTCGGCCTGGCCATCGATCCCTATCCGCGCCGACCGGGGGCGGAAATCCCGGCCGAATGGGTCGCCGAGCCGGCCCCCGAGCCCACCCCGGCGGAAAAGGTTAAGCCTTTTGCCGGATTGGACAAATTACGGAAGGGTGGGGATGGGAGTTGAGGCCGCCCTGGCACCCCTGGCCTGACACGCGGCTTGCGCTGGAGGGCGATTTTGGCTAATAACCCGGCAATCCTTGGCAGCGCTTGGCTGCCTTTATTTTTGCAGTGAGATCGGACCATGGCAGTTCCCAAAAAGAAGGTATCCAGCTCGCGCCAGGGCATGCGCCGCGCCCACCACGCGCTGAAGGTGCAGAAGTCGGGTGAATGCCCGAATTGCGGCGAGTTGAAGCGCCCGCATCACGTGTGCGGTGCCTGCGGCCACTACGACGGCCGGGAAGTCGCGGCGACCAGCGCCTCCTAAGCGCGCGGCCACCGACTTTGCTCGGTAGCCGGGAAGGAGATGGGGTGTGAGCGCCAGCCTGGCTATCTCTCTTGACGCGATGGGCGGAGACAACGCCCCGGAGATGGTCATCCGGGGCGCCGACATCGCGCGCCAGCGCTTTCCCGAAGTTCATTTTCTATTCTTCGGCGACGAGACCCGCATCGCGCCGATGATCGACAAGTTGCCGGCGCTGAAGGCCGTCAGCACCATCCGCCACGCCGAGACCGAGGTGAAGATGGACGACAAACCGAGCCAGGCGCTGCGCGCCGGCCGCGGCTCGTCCATGCGCCTCGCCATCGACGCGGTGCAGAAGGGAGAGGCGGCGGCGATCGTTTCCGCCGGCAATACCGGCGCGCTGATGGCCATGGCGAAATTCGTGCTGAAGACATTGCCCGGAATCGACCGGCCGGCCATCGCCTCGTTCTTTCCCACGATCCGCTCAGAGAGCGTGATGCTCGACCTCGGCGCCAACGTGCAATGCGACGCCAGCAACCTGGTGCAGTTCGCGGTGATGGGCAACGTGTTCGCCCGCACCGTGCTGGGTGTGCGCGAACCGACCACCGGCCTGCTCAATGTCGGCATCGAGGAGCAGAAGGGCCACGAGGAGGTGCGCGTCGCCGCGCAGATCCTGCGCGAGGCGCAATTGCCCGGCACCTTCCACGGCTTCATCGAGGGCGACGATATCGCCCGCGGCACCGTCGACGTGGTGGTGACCGACGGCTTCACCGGCAACATCGCGCTGAAGACCATCGAGGGCACGGTGAAGCTCTACGGCACCTTCCTGCGCCAGAGCTTCAAGAGCTCGTGGCTGGCCGGCCTCGGCTACCTCCTGGCGCGGCCGGCCTTGAACGCTTTGCGTGCGCGCGTCGATCCCAGGCGCTATAACGGTGCCATCTTCATGGGGCTCAACGGGATCTGCGTGAAGAGCCACGGCGGCACGGATGCGTTCGGCTTCGCCAACGCCATCGGTGTCGCGGTGGACATGGTCGCCAACGGGGCGATCGAGAAGATGAAACAGGATTTCGCGCAGGTGATGGCGACGCCCGGCGCATCGGAAATCGCGGCGTCGCTATAGGGTCAGCCATCAATGGTCACACGGTCTCGAGTCCTGAGCGCGGGGTCCTATCTGCCCGCCCGCATCGTCACCAATGACGAGCTCGCCAAGACCCTCGACACCAGCGACGAATGGATCCGCCAGCGCACCGGCATCCGCCAGCGCCACATCGCCGCCGAGGGCGAGCTGACCTCCGATCTGGCGCTCGCCGCCGCCAACCAGGCGCTGGCCAATGCCGGCCTCAAGGGCGCCGATATCGACTGCATCATCCTCGGCACCTGCACCCCGGACCATACCTTCCCGGCGACCGCGACCAAGCTCCAGCACCGACTGGGCGCCAAGGGCTTCGCCATGGACGTGCAGGCGGTCTGCTCGGGCTTCGTCTTTGCCCTGGCGACGGCGGACAATTTCATCCGCCTGGGCCAGGTGAAACGGGCCCTGGTGATCGGCGCCGAGACCTTCTCCCGCATCCTCGACTGGACCGACCGCAACACCTGCGTGCTGTTCGGCGACGGCGCCGGCGCGGTCATATTGGAGGCGGGCGAGGGCAAGGGCGACAAGTTCGACCAGGGCATCCTGTCGACGCATTTGTTCTCCGACGGCGCCCATTACGAGCGGCTCTATGTCGACGGCGGTCCCTCGGCGACGCAGACCACCGGACACGTGAAGATGGACGGCCGCGAGGTCTTCCGCCACGCCGTGGTCAACCTCGCCGCCGCGATCGACGTGGCGCTGCACGCCAACCACATCGGCGCCGACGAGGTCGACTGGCTGGTGCCGCACCAGGCGAACCGCCGCATCATCGACAGCATGGGCCATCGCCTGAAGCTGACCGAGGATCGCGCGGTCATCACCGTCGACCGCCATGCCAACACCTCGGCCGCATCGATCCCGCTGGCGCTGGCCGAAGCGGTGAATGACGGGCGCATCCAGCGCGGCCATCTGGTGCTGATGGAGGCGATGGGCGGCGGCTTCACCTGGGGCTCCGCATTGGTGCGGTGGTAAGGCGTTTACCATAGGACTCGGCGCGCCCACCGGCCCGCGTCTTAAGATCGTTCCTTAATTGACTGATTTAGCGTGACTCGTTAGGGTTGTTTCGAACCTGTCACGAAAGACTCGCGGCCGCGCAGCGCGATGGCGTGGTGAAGCACCAGGGGGACGAGGCGCATGACCGGAAAAACGATCACCCGCGCGGATCTCAGCGAATCGGTCTACCAGGAAGTCGGTTTGTCGCGGAACGAATCGGCCGAGCTGGTCGACACCGTGCTCGAGGAGATTTCCGCCGCGCTGACCCGCGGCGAGAGCGTCAAGATTTCCTCCTTCGGCTCGTTCCTGGTCCGCATGAAGGGCGAGCGAATCGGCCGCAATCCGAAGACGGGCGAAGAGGTGCCGATCAAGCCGCGCCGCGTGCTCGTCTTCCGCGCCTCGCACGTCCTCAAGGACCGCGTGAACAAGGGCACCGCATCATGAGTGGTGCGAAGCAAGTTCTGCAGAACGAGGCCGAGGCCGCCCCCCAGGCAACCGCGCGCGCGCGCCGGGTCGAGAAATCGGCCGACGCCTTCCGCACCATTTCCGAGGTCGCCGACGAGCTCGAGGTGCCGCAGCACGTCCTGCGCTTCTGGGAGACCAAGTTCGCCCAGATCCGCCCCCTGAAGCGGGGCGGCGGCCGGCGCTATTACCGGCCGGAGGATATCGACCTGCTGCGGGCCATCCGCGGCCTGCTCTACGACAAGGGCTATACCATCAAGGGCGTGCAGAAGCTGATCCGCGAAGGCGGCCTGAAGCTGGCCGACGGGTCGGCCCCGGTCGATTTCGCGCCGGCCCAGCCGGCATCCGAGGAAGCCGAGGCGGCGCCCGCCGCCGCGCCGCGCAGCCCGATGGCCGACCTGCCGCTGTTCCGCGCCACCCTGACCGACGGCCAGGTGCGCGAGGTGAAGGCGATCACCGGCGAACTGGGCGAGTTGCGCGACCGCCTGCGCCGGGCCCTGGACGGGGTCAAGCCGCCCCGCCGCTAGGCCGCCGGGCGGCCAACGCCTAGCCAATCCTTGCCGGAGCCCGTGCCGGCCGCTATATAACCCCCCGCCGGCCGGCCACCCCCAGATTGGGCCGTCCGGTTTGGCTTTTGGGCCATATCACGCGATGTCGGAGCGTAGCGCAGCCTGGTAGCGCATCAGACTGGGGGTCTGGGGGTCGTGGGTTCAAATCCCGCCGCTCCGACCATTTTTCCGCGGTTCAGAGCAGTGCCGCCATCGACCGCCGGCTGAATTGCGGCGCGGGTGACCTCAGCAGAAGCTGGTTGGGTGGCTGTCGCCATCGCGCTTGGCGTTGCGGCTGGCGTATCGCGCCCCCAGCCTCGCGGCGCCCGCGAGCCGCCTCCACAAGTGCCGGAGGCGACGGCGCGACATCATCGCCGGTCGCGCCCGCCATGCTGCAGCGGGTCCTGCCGCGCCTGGCGACGGGCGGCCTCGGCGGCCGCGTCGAGGTCATGCCGGTCCTCGCCACGACTGGTATCCGCATCCGCGGGCGCGACCGGGTTCACGTCTTTACGCATCATTGCTTCCTCGACTCGTTTTCTGGGAGCGGGGTCAGAACCAGGTGAAATAGGCGATCGCCATGCCGGCAATCGCGAGCACGATGCCGACGATCAGTACCACCCTCACATGGCCGCTGGTCTCTCCGGCGCGCGCTTCCTCGGTGCTGAGTGTCACCTTGCCGTCGGGATCGCGCCTCATGCGACGTCCACCTTGTTGCCACGCATGCCTGAGGTCTCAAGCAGGGCGGCGGCGACGCCGGGCACGGTTTCTTCGTGCCGGGCCAAGGCGATGTTGGCTTCAAGCAGGCCGGCGAAATTGCCGCAATCGTAGCGATGCCCCTGGTACTTCACCGCGAAGACACCGGCAGCGCAGGTGGCCGCGATGGAATCGGTCAGCTGCACCTCGCCCTTCACCGTCGGCTGCGCATCCTGCAGCGCGTCGATGACGGCGGCGTCCAGCACGTAGCGGCCGATGATGGCGAGATCGGACGGTGCCGCCGCAGGCTGCGGCTTCTCGACCAGGCCGCGAACGCGGAGTTCGGGGCCGACCGCCGACCCGATGTCGACGATGCCGTAGCGCGAGACGTCGCCGCGCGGAACCCTCTGCACCGCCACCGCCGACCCGCCGGAGCGGCCGCGACAGGCGATGAGCTGGCGCAGGCAATTCCCGCCGAACAGGAGCTCATCCGGCAGCAGCACTGCGACGGCCTCGCCGCGCGGCGCCGCCCGCCGGATGGCATCGCCGAGGCCGAGCGCGGTTTCCTGCTCGACGAAATCGAGTTGCCGCAGGCCGTGCGCGGCACCATCGGCGAAATGCCGCTGCAACGCTTCCTTCCCCGGCGCCGTCACGATCACCAGGCGCTCGATGCCGGCTTCGACCGCCTCTTCGACCGCGTAGTCGAGCACCGGGCGCTTCCACACCGGCAGGAGTTCCTTGGGAACCGCGCGGGTCAACGGCATCAGCCGCGTTCCCATGCCTCCGGCCGGAATGATGGCGGTACGCACTCGATTCTTCATGACGGTTTTGACTCCCTGTCTACTGACCAGCCGTTTGCTCGTGCAGCGGCATTGCCGCCGCAGCGCGTGCGAAAAGGAATGCTGCGTCGCCAGATTTGTTCCGATCGGAAGGGCTGTCTGCGATCCGCGGCGGCGGCCCCGTCCGGAACCCAAGTGCCCTGGACAACATGGTTTTCCGTCCGCGCATGCGGCAGGCGGAGGGCCTGCGGCGGTGCGGTCCGGATCGAGGGGCCGAAATGGAACTGAGCCTGGCATGGGAGAAGCCCTCGAATGCTGAATGACACCTTTCGCACGCGCGTCGCCGAGGAGATTCCGCGCCTACGCCGCTACGGCCTGTGCCTTGCGCGCGACCGCGACTGGGCCAACGATCTGGTCCAGGAATGCCTGGTGCGCGCGATCGGCAACGCCGACAAGTTTCGTCCGGGCACCAATCTACGCGGGTGGCTGATGACAATTCTGCACAATATCTATGTCAACGACGTGAAGCGCCGGCGGCCGTCGCTCACGCATGACGGATCGGTCGATCACAGCCTGCCCGTCGCCGGAGACCAGGAGCCGCGGCACCAGATGCGCGACGTGCAGCGTGCGTTCCGCCGGCTCAGCCGCCCGCACCGCCAGATCATCCGCTGCATCTGCATCGAGGAGATGGAGTGCCGCGAGGTCGGCCGCCAGCTCGGCGTCTCGGAAGGCACCGTCCGCTCGCGACTGTGCCGGGCGCGCGAGCAGCTGCGCCGCTTGATCGAGCCAGAGCCGGCGGGAGAACCCGCCGAGATCCGCGTCAAGGCCGGGGGCGCGCAAGCGCGGCGGCGGACCCAATAGGCGCAACATCGATCCGCGCAACCTGTTCACGGACCAGGGAGTCGCGCTGAACCGGCCGATCACCGCAGAGGCATTTCCAGACACGAAAGGGAGAAGAGATGAAGATCAGCGACTGCATGAGCAAGGACGTGAAGACCATATCCCCGGTCCAGTCGATCCGCGAAGCGGCGCAAGCCATGCGCGACATCGAAGCGGGCTTCCTGCCGGTCGGCGAGAATGACCGCCTGGTCGGCATCATCACCGACCGCGACATCGCGATCAGGGCCATCGCCGCCGGCAAGGGCCCGGATACCGCCATCCGCGACGTGATGAGCAAGGAAGTGCTCTACTGCTTCGACGACGAGGACATCGCCGACATCACCAGGAACATGGCCGCGCAGCAGATTCGCCGCCTTCCCGTGGTCGACCGCGACAAGCGGCTTGTCGGCGTGATCTCGCTCGGCGACATCGCGCAAAGCGACCCCGACGGCGGCAGCCCGAGCGCCGTCGCGCTGAGTGGCGTGTCGCAACCGGGCGGCAAGCACGTCCAGTAGTCGCTCCGCCTAGGAGCCGCCGCCGCGCGGGGCGGGCAGAGCAGGCGGCGGCAGCTTACCCCCGGGGTAGATGGGCTGCGGAACCGCCGTCCGACGCGCCGGGGCCGGAGGCTCCGGCTCCGGCGGCGCGATCCGCGTCCTTTCGCAGGTGCCGCGTTCGGGCTCCGCCAAGATCTGGCACTTGAAATCCGTCGGATGCTGCTGAGGCTTGCCCTCTGCGCGTGCAATGCCTGGCCCCGCGATGAGCAACCCCGCGAGCAACAGGGCGGTGACGACTACGCGCATCATTTCCATCAGGCGCCTCCGGCCCAGGGGCGGAACCATGGCGGTACAGCCCCGTTTCCCAAGATGGGCGTTCATTCCAGGAACACCAATGGTGCCCGGTGAGATTCCCCGGGAAGTATCAGGGAGCGCGGCAGCACGTGGCGGAAGAACAGGCAATTCAAGGCGCTCTCACCCTTTGGCAGATCGAGCCAGTGCTCGATCCCGCAGACGACGCCTGGCAGGATCGCGCCATCTGGTCGGGCATCGTGGTGGCGGCGGAATCGCCTGCCTTTGCGCGTTTGGCGGCGGAGCGGCGTGCCCTTTCGGCCCCCTGGATTCCTGTCGGGAACGAAAGCGAGAGCCGCCGCGCCGGCCTCAACGACGAAAAGCTCTATCGCGTGCTCGCCTTGCCCGAGGAGCAGCGCGCCGCCTATCCGAAGAACCTACGGCGCGGCGAGATCCTTTCGATGCGCGTGCTCTACCCGCCACGGCGGCGCTGATCGTCGCACCAATTCTCATTGCCCGGAAGGTCGGACGCCGGCGGCGATGGGGGAGGGAGCCTCGCCGCCGGCGCTCCGCTATTGCGTGTCGGGGCGCAACGCTGAACCAACAAGCAGCCGGTTGGCCGGTTCCCGGCGCGCTGCAACTCCGGAGCGCGTGTCGGGTTTTGTCCCGGGTCTCGTGCCCCGGTTCTCGCATCTCCTGGCCATGGGCCGCCGGAGCGTCAGGGATCCCTCTCATTGCGGCGATGCCTCATGCCTCTCCTTCAACCGATCGGCCCGCGTGCCGCACATCTTTGCATCGACATGCAGAAGCTGCTGGCGCCACATGGCCCGTGGCCGATCCCCTGGAGCGCCGCCGCGATGCCGCGCATCGTTGCGCTGGTGGAACGGAATCCCACCGACACCATCTTCACCCGCTTCATGCCGCCCGCCAAGGGCGACGACATGCCGGGCACCTGGCGGCGGTTCTACCGCAAATGGCGCAGCGTCACGCGCGAGCGGATCGACCCGTCGCTGCTCGATCTGCTCGCCCCGCTCAACGGCTTCGCCCCGCCGGCCCGGATCATCGACAAGTCTCGGTACTCCGCCTTTTGCGGCGGCGCGCTCGAGCGGCTGCTGGCGGAGCGCGGCATCGACACGCTGGTGCTGAGCGGCGCGGAGACCGATGTCTGCGTGCTCGCGACCCTGATAGCCGCAATCGATCACGGCTACCGGGCCATCGTCGCCGCCGATGCGGTGTGCAGCTCCTCCGACGTCTGCCACGACGCCCTGATGACCCTCTACAATGAGCGCTTCTCGGAGCAGGTGGAGATCGCCGGGACCACGGAGATTCTCGGCGCCTGGAATACCTGAGCGAGGCGCGTGCCTCCCGGATTTGCCTGCTTGCGAGCGCGGTACGCCCCGAGCCGGCAAGCGCATTTCCCCCGACGCGGTCCGAAGGACGGGTATTGCGGTCTAATTTTTGGACTGGGCAAGCCTCGCTCGCTTCGCTAGCAATGCCGCAACGGCATCGACGGAGCTGTTGGCCTTGGTCGCCACACTCGCTACGATGCCCCACGCCAGAGGGAATTGCATGTCGCTGCAGGAGCACCCGCACCATCACGCGCATGGCGCCGGCCACGGACACAGTCTCGTGCCGTCGGATCCGGCCCTGCGTACCAAGGCGCTGGAGAGCCTGCTGACCGAGAAGGGGCTGGTCGACCCGGCGGCGATCGATGCCTGGATCGACGCCTATGAGCGGCGCATCGGGCCGCGGCGTGGCGCGGCGATCGTCGCGCGCGCCTGGGTCGATGCCGATTTCAAGCGGCGATTGCTGCAGGATGCGAATGCGGCCATCGCGCCCTTCGGGTTCCTCGGCCGGGAGGCGCAGCATGTTGTCGTGCTCGAGAACACCGCCGCAATCCACAACATGATCGTCTGCACGCTGTGCTCCTGCTACCCCTGGGGCCTGCTCGGACTGCCGCCGCGCTGGTACAAGGCAGCACCCTATCGCGCCCGGGCGGTGATCGACCCGCGCGGGGTTCTGCGGGAGTTCGGCCTGGAGCTGGACGAGGCGACCGAGGTTCGCGTCTGGGATTCCACGGCGGAGATCCGCTATATGGTATTGCCACAGCGTCCTGAGGGATCGGAACACATGACTGAAGAGCAACTGGCCGAGCTGGTGACGCGCGATTCGATGATCGGCGTGGCGCAGGTTCAGGTGGCGAAGGCGGCGGCGCGATGAACGGCATCCACGACCTCGGCGGCATGCATGGCATGGGGCCGATCGCCCCGGAGAAGGAGGGCGAAGAGCCGCTCTGGCACGCGCCCTGGGAAGCGCGCATGTTCGGCATGCGCCGCGGCGGCACCCTGCCGCCCGGCTACAACATCGACCGCTGGCGCCATGTGCGCGAGCTGATCCCGCCGGACCTTTACCTGCAGCGCTCCTACTACGACCACTGGTGCATGAGCTACTTCGCCGCGCTGCTCGACGGCGGCTGGGCGACGGAGGAAGAGATCGCCAGCGGCCATGCCGCTCCGGGCAGCGCCAAGCGCAACGACGCGATGCGGCCGGACCAGGTTGGGCAGGCGCAGAAGACCGGCGGCAGGTTTGCCCGCGCGCTCGACACGCCGCCGCTCTTCGCCGTCGGCCAGCGCGTCCGCACTCGCAACATCAACCCGACGGGCCACACCCGCCTGCCGCGCTACGTGCGCGGCAAGGTCGGCATCGTGCAGCTGCATCACGGCGGCCATGTCTTCCCCGACAGCAATGCGCACAAGGCCGGCGAAGCGCCGCAGCACCTCTACACCGTGGCGTTCCCGTTCCGCGAGTTGTGGGGGCCGGATGCCTCCGCCGTCGATGAAGCCTGTGCCGATCTATGGGAGAGCTATCTTGAGCCCGCATGATCACCATCACCACGACCACGGCGAGCCGGGCCTGGGCGAGCATCACCACATCCACAGCAAGCTCCCTTCCGACCCCGCGCTGCGCGTGAAGGCGCTCGAAAGCCTGCTGACGGAGAAGGGGCTGGTGGATCCCGCGACCATCGACGCCTGGGTCGAGACCTATGAGAGCAAGATCGGCCCGCGCATCGGCGCCAGGGTCGTGGCCAGGGCCTGGGTCGATTCCGAGTTCAAGCGCCGCCTGCTGGCGGACGCCACGAAGACGCTGGACGAGATCGACCTGCTCGGCAACCAGGGCCAGCACATGGTCGCGGTCGAGAACACGCCGCAGCTCCACAACATGGTGGTCTGCACCCTGTGTTCCTGCTACCCGCTGCCGCTGCTCGGCCTGCCGCCGAGCTGGTACAAATCGGCGCCATACCGCTCGCGCGTGGTGATCGACCCGCGCGGCGTGCTGAAGGAGTTCGGCGTGGAGCTGCCGGCGGAAACGAAAATCCGGGTCTGGGATTCGACCGCCGAGGTCCGCTACCTGGTGGTGCCGCAGCGCCCGAACGGCAGCGACGGCATGAGCGAGGAGCAACTCGCCGCCCTGGTCACCCGCGATTCCATGATCGGCACGGGCCTGGTGAGCCTGACGTGAATTCGATCCACGACCTCGGCGGCATGCACGGCCTCGGCGCCATCGCCGCCGAGACCAATGAGCCGCCTTTCCACGAGCCGTGGGAGGGCAGGGCGGCCGGCATCCTGGAAGTGATGACCTTTCCTGCAGGCTTCACCGTCGACCGTTTCCGCTATCTGCGCGAGACGCTGCGGCCCGACCTCTATTTGACGCAGAGCTACTACGAGCAGTGGCTCTACACCGCCGAGCAGGCGCTGCTCGAAGCCGGGATGATCGCGCCGGACGAGCTGGCCGCCGGCCGCGTCGCGCCGGGCGGCGACCGGCGCGACGATGCGATGCGCGCCGGTACAGTGTGGGGTTTCCTGCACGACCGCGGCAACAGCGCGCGCGACCTGCCTGCCGCCCCGCGCTTCGCCAGCGGCCAGCAGGTGCGTGCGCGCAACGTCCAGCCGGTAGGCCACACCCGTCTGCCGCGCTATGCCCGCGGCAAGACAGGCCACGTCATCCGGCTGCATGGCGGGCATGTGCTGCCCGATGCCAGCGCGCATGGCGGGGGCGAGTGCCCGCAGCATCTCTACACTGTTGCCTTCGCGGCGCGGGAACTGTGGGGCGAAGCAGCCCATGCGCGGGACACCATCCATCTCGATCTGTGGGAGAGCTACCTTGAGCCAGCCTGACGCCGCCCCCAAGGCCTGCGCCGATGCGGCGCTGCAGCCGATCCGCCGCGCCGACGGGGAGCCGCTGTTCGCCGAGCCCTGGGAAGCCCAGGTGCTGGCCCTCGCCGTGGCCCTGCAACAGGCGGGCGCCTACACCGCCCAGGAATGGGCCGAGGCCCTGGGCGCCGCCATCAGGCGCGCCCAGGCCGCCGGCGATCCCGATGACGGCTCGACCTATTACCAGCACGTGCTGAGCGCCCTGGAACGTCTGGTGCAGGAAAAGCGAATCGCCAGCGCCGACCTGCTCGCCGCGCGCAAGGCCGCCTGGGTGGATGCCTATGAGCACACCCCACACGGCAAGCCGGTGGAACTGCGGCGCGCGTGAAGAAGATCGCATAAAGCAATGAAATAAAACAATTATGGCCAGTTGCGGCGCGACGCGCCGCGCTTGCAAACCATTCGCATTTGCTCTTTATCGCTGGCGTCCCGGCGGCTATCCCGACTTGCGAATTATTCGCATTGTCAGCGGGCCGCCATGATCATCTGCGTCTGCAACCGCATCAGCGATCACGACATACGCGCCGCCGCGCGCGCGGGGGCCAGTTGCTGCTCACAGGTCTTTCGCGGGCAGGGCAAGAAACCGCAATGCGGCTCCTGCGCCGATGCGATGGGCGAGATCCTCGACGAAACGATCGCGTCGGGCGAGCGCTGCCTGATGGCCGCGGAATAACTCGCGTCAGGACTCCGTCGGGCCTTCGCCAATCTGGGACTGCAGGTAGTTCTGCAATCCGACCTTCTCCACCAGCCCCAGCTCGGATTCCAGATAGTCGATATGCGCTTCGGTGTCCTCGAGGATGCCGGAGATCATGTCGCGCGAGACGTAATCCTTCACGCTCTCGAAATGCGCGATGGTGCGCCCGCGACATTGCGATAGCTTAACGCCCGCCGCTGGAAAGCGCTTTCGGAGTGGGACGGGCCTCGGTCGCGGTGTCGCCGATCCAGCAATAGAGCGCCAGCAGAGTGCCGCGATCGGCTTTGGTCTCATGTTCGATCATCGGCGGATGATGGATCGAAGCGCCGGGTGGGACCACGCGCCAGGGCTCGACGCCGCGCCGCCAGCTGCCTGCCATCAACGCGGTGTAGACCTCTTCGGCCGGATGCGCATGCGGTGGATAATGGCGACCCGGGCCCAGGACCAGCAGACCGACGCGGATTTCGTCGCTCAGGAACAACGCCTCACTGCGCCCGACGAACTCGGCATAGCCGTACCCGGCGATGAACGCGGCGCCCATATTGTCGGTGTTGTAGTTCGGATTCTGCCGCCAGCGGAAGGTCGGCGCCGCGGCCGCGATCGCCGATGCGAGGGGGTAAGGACTGAGCGAGAGCGCCTCGGCCAGCAAATCCGCCACCGGCAGTCTGCGCGGCTCTATGGCATGTGGGGTGACCGAAGGAAGCACTGCCAGCGCGCGGTCGAGGACGGATTCCGCGGCTGCGTCACCGCCGCGGCCGGGCCCGCTGTAGAAAGCAATCAGCTGCGCCAGCAGGGCTTCGGCCGGCGTCATCGCGGCCGGATCAGGAATTGCCGCGGCCCGCGGCGGCGAACCGGATGGCCTCTTGCGCGGCGCGGACCAACGCCCGCGCCTTGTGCTGGCATTCCTGGTGCTCGCTCTCGGCCAGGCTGTCGGCGACGATGCCGGCGCCGGCCTGCACATACATGACGCCGTCTTTGACCACGGTAGTGCGCAGCGCGATGCAGGTGTCCATGCTGCCATTGGCGGCGAAATAGCCGATGGCGCCGCCATAGATGCCGCGCTTCTCCGGCTCCAGTTCCTCGATGATCTCCATCGCCCGCACCTTCGGCGCGCCGGAGACGGTGCCGGCCGGGAAGCCGCCCATCAGCGCATCCATGGCGTCGTGCTTGCGGTCGATCTTGCCCTCGACGTTGGAGACGATGTGCATGACGTGCGAGTAGAGCTCGATCTTCATCTTCTCGGTGACCTTGACGCTGCCGATTTCGGCCACGCGGCCGACATCGTTGCGGCCGAGGTCGAGCAGCATCAGGTGCTCCGCCAGTTCCTTCTGGTCGGCCAGCAAATCCTCCGCCAGAGCGCGGTCCTCGTCCGGCGTCTTGCCACGCGGCCTGGTGCCGGCGATGGGCCGGATCGTCACCACGTCGTCGCGCAGGCGCACCAGGATCTCCGGGCTCGAGCCGATGACCGAGAAGCCGCCGAAATCGAGATAGAACAGGAAAGGCGAGGGGTTGAGCCGGCGCAGCGAGCGGTAGAGCGCCAAAGGCGGCAGCTGGAAGGGCAGGCTGAAGCGCTGCGACAGCACCACCTGGAAGATGTCGCCGGCCAGGATGTAGTCCTTGGCCCGGTCGACCATCGCCTTGTAGGCCTCCGGCGCCATGTTGGAAGTCGGCTCCGGCAAATCGAGCAGCACGCCGTTGTTGGAGCGCTGCTGCGGCAGCGAGCGGTCGAGGTCGGAGACGATGTCGGAGAGCCGCTCCAGCGCCTGGTTGTAGGCGGCGCGCGCGTTACCGCCCGCGCTCCCCTGACCCTGCGGCCAGACCGGCGTGACGACGGTGATCATGTCCTCGACGCTGTCGAAGATCGCCATCACGGTGGGGCGCAGGAAAATGCTGTCGGGCAGCTTCAGATTGTCCGGCGAGATGTCGGGCAGCTTCTCGACCAGCCGGATCATGTCGTACGACATGTAGCCGAACAGACCGGAGGCCATCGGCGGCAGGCTCTGCGGCAGCGCGATGCGGGATTCGGCGATCAGCGCGCGCAGCGAGGCAAGGGCGCCGTTCGCCTCCGGCTCGAAACTGTCGAGCTGGAAGCGGGCGTTGCGGTTGATCTCCGCCTTGTCGCCGCGGCAGCGCCAGATGAGGTCCGGCTTCAGGCCGATCAGCGAATAGCGCCCGCGCGAGCGCCCGCCCTCGACCGATTCCAGCAGGAAGGAATTGGGCCGCCCGTCCGCCAGCTTCATCAGGGCGGAAACCGGCGTCTCCAGATCGGCGATCAGCCGCGTCCAGACGACTTGCGGCTTGCCCGCCTCGTAGGTGGCGGCAAAGCTCTCGAAAGCCGGCTCGACATTCATCGGCAGGACCTCATTTGGGGGCCCTTACTGCTCGGCCGCGAGCATCTGGTTGATTACCGCGTCGTTGCGCTCGACAGTGACCTCCTGCAGCAGCGCCGCGGAGAATTGCGCCGAGAGGTCATTGCGCAGATTGGCGGCGAGCTGGCGGGAGAGTTCCTCAAGGCGCTCCTTGGCGGCCTCGGCCTTGGCCGGTTCGATGGCGGAAAGCCGTGCAACGATGGCGCCGTCCGTGCCGCGCCCGGTCACCGCCTCGCCGATCTTCACGTTGAACAGGGCCTGCGCCATGGTGGCGTCGACGCCGTTCTCCGGGTCGCCCTTGTCGCGGGTGAAGGGGGCGGTGACCTTCAGCTGGAGCCCAAGCTCGGTGCCGAGGGCAGCCAGGTCGCCGGAGGTCTTCAGCTTCTCCACCAGATCCTGGGCCTTGGCGTCGGCGGCGGCGCGCTGCGCGTCGGCCAGCCAATCCGCCTTCACTTCGTCCGTCACCTCGGTGAGCGGTTTGGGCTCCGCCGGGGTAACGCCGACAACCTGGACCACCGCATAGCTGCCGTCGCTCAAGGTGGAGACCAGGCTGGTCGAGCCGGACTCGGTCTGCTGCGCCAGCGCCAGGATTTCGGGCGACAGGCCGGTGTCATGCCCCGCGCGATCCTTGCCTTCCGGATCGACCGCCTCGATCTTCTGCGCGGCCAGCCCCATTTGCGTCGCGGCTTCCTCCACGCTGGCGCCGCCCGCCAAGGTGTCATCGAGCTGGTTGACCGCCGAGGCCATGGCATCGCCGGCCTGGGCGAGCGCGAAGTCGCGGCCCAGTTGGTCCTTCACCTCGTCGAAGCTCTTGGCGCTCGCCGGCGCGACTGATTTCACGTGCACGACATGCAGGCCGAAGGCGCTCCTGATCGGGTCCGACACCCCATCGGCGGGCAGCGCGAAGGTGGCTTCGGCGATGTCCGCCGGCACCTGGTCCTTGGCCACCTCGCCGAGATCGACCGGCGCGCCGCCGGTCGCCTCCTGGACCGCGTCGGCGAAGCTCTTGCCGGATTTCACCGCCGCGACGACGGCATCGGCCTTCGCCTGGTCCTGCAGCACGACCTGTTCGACGGCGCGCTTCTCCGGCGTTTCGAACTCCGCCTTGCGGGCGTCGAATTCGGCCTTCACCTGGTCATCGGTGATGGTGACGGTCTTGGCGAATTCCTCGGCCGTCAGGTGCAGCGCGACGACCGACCGGTATTCCGGCCGCTGATAGCGCGCGATGTGATCCTGATAGTATTTCTCGAGCGCCGCTTGGTCGGGCTCGCCCACATCGGTCATCGAGGAATCTGGGATGGTCAGCAGCTCCGCGCTGCGGGTCTCGTCCCGGTAGGCGAAGACCGTGTCGACCAGCGCCTTGGGCGCCACTACGCTGGCGAAGGTCGGCCCCACCAGCTGCTGGCGGCGCAGATCCTCCTGCACCAGGGCGACATAGCCCGCCTCGCTCAGGTTGTTCTGGCGCAGCACATTGAGGAAGCGGTCGCGGTCGAAGCTGCCGCCGACGCCCTGGAACGCCGGATTGGACTGGATGTCGGCGATGGCGACGTTCTGCGGCACGGCAAGGCCGAGCTTGTTCGCATAGTGCTCCAGCAACAGGCGGTTGGTGGCGCGGGAGAGGATCTGCTCGATCCCGCCGAGCGCCGCGAATTGCTGCACGTTGATGGTGAGCCCCTGGTCCTGGAAGCCCCGCAGCCGTTGCTGGAGCTCGGTGGTGAATTCCTGCGGCGTGTATTGCAGGTCGCCGACCTGGAGCACCGGATCGGACAGGTTGCGCGTGGCGAAGATGTCGCCGATGCCCCAGGCGGCAAAAGCGAGGATGAGGAAACCGAACAGGACCTTGACGATCCAGGATTTGGCCTTGCCGCGAATGGTGCTGAGCATGATGCGCCGATGGTTGAAAAATCGGCGCGCATCATAGGGATGCGGCCCCATGGCAGCAAGAGCGGCCGGCGCCGCGCCCAGCGCCCGGGCAGCGCCCCGATCCGGCTGGATTCGACCATCTGGCCCGGCCGGGGCCCGCCGTGCTACCAAGCCCGGCCTGCGGCCGCCCCCTTCACACAGGATTCCTTCCCCCATGACGTCGTCCCGCCTGCGCCCCCTCATCGCCGGAAACTGGAAGATGAACGGCAGCCGTGCCCTGACCACGGAATTGCTGACGGGGTTGAGCGCCCTCAGGGGCAAGCAGCCCGACCTCGCGGTGGATCTGCTGGTTTGCCCGCCGGCGCCCTACCTGACCCTGGCGGCGCAGCTGTTGCAGGGTTCCGGGATCGCCCTCGGGGCCCAGGATTGCCATGCCAAGGCCTCCGGCGCCCATACCGGCGACGTGGCGGCTCCGATGCTGGCGGATTGCGGCTGCAGCGCCGTAATTCTTGGCCATTCGGAACGCCGTGCCGACCACGGCGAGAGCAGCGAGCATGTGGCGACCAAGGCGAAGGCCGCCCTGGATGCCGGCCTGACCGCCATCGTCTGCGTCGGCGAGACGGAGGCGGAGCGTGACCGCGGCGCCACGCTCGATATCGTCTCGGCGCAGTTGGAGGGGTCGATTCCCGCCGATGCCGAGGCAGGGCGCCTGGTGGTGGCCTACGAGCCGGTCTGGGCCATCGGCACGGGAAAAACCCCGACGCCCGATGACGTGGCCGTCGTGCATGCCCATATGCGGAGCCTGCTGAAGGCCTGGTTCAAGGACGGGGCGGAGATGCGGCTGCTCTATGGCGGCTCGGTCAAGGCGGCCAACGCGGCGACGCTGATGCATGTGCCGGAGGTCAACGGGGCCCTGGTCGGCGGCGCCAGCCTGAAGGCGGACGATTTCTGGGGCATCGCACTCGGCGCGGCGGGGTAAGAACGTGCGCTAGGCGGAAATTCCGGTCCCGCAATCAAATCCGACTGGCGATTCCGGGGAAAAGCGGCTAGAAACCCGGCCGAAATCCGGGCCGGCAAGGCCGGAACGTGTGGAAAGCACCAGATGGTTATTATTCTCGTCATTCACCTGCTGATCGCCATCGCCCTGGTGGGCGCCATCCTGCTGCAGAAGAAGGAAGGCGGCCTGGGCGGTCTTGGCGGCGGCGGCAGCGGCGGCATGGGCGGCATGATGTCCGGCCGCGCCAAATCCGACCTGCTGAGCCGGACCACCGGCATCCTGGCGGCGGCGTTCTTCGTGACCAGCCTCGTGCTGGCCGTGATCGGCAGCCACGCCACCCAGCAAGGGCCTCTGGTTCCGGCAAGCGCGCCGGGCGTCGAGGCGCCGGCCGCGCCGGTTGAATCAGCACCAGCCGAGCCGGCTCAGCCCACGACTCCAACCGTCCCGGCGGGGCAATAAACCTCCCCCCGCGCGCGACCTGCGTCAATCCGTTCCGGGTCAACCGGCAGGCGATTGTTTGCTTGCTGGGGCCGCCCGACTCGTTCCATAAAGTCGGCCCATGTCACGATTCATTTTTATCACCGGTGGCGTGGTTTCTTCCCTCGGGAAGGGTCTCTCATCGGCAGCCCTCGGCGCGCTTCTGCAGGCCCGGGGCTTCAAGGTCCGCCTCCGCAAACTCGATCCCTACCTCAACGTCGATCCGGGCACGATGAGCCCGTATCAGCACGGCGAAGTGTATGTGACCGATGACGGCGCCGAGACCGATCTCGACCTCGGCCACTACGAGCGCTTCACCGGCGTCTCGTGCCGCAAGACCGACAGTGTGACGACCGGCAAGATCTATTCCAACGTGATCGCCAAGGAGCGTCGCGGCGACTATCTCGGCGCCACCATCCAGGTCATTCCGCACGTCACCGACGCGATCAAGGAATGGATCAAGGCCGATCTCGGCGACGAGGATTTCGTGCTGTGCGAGATCGGCGGCACCGTCGGCGACATCGAGAGCCTGCCGTTCCTCGAAGCGATCCGCCAGCTCGGCAACGAGCTGGGCAAGGAGCGCACGATGTTCGTGCACCTGACCCTGGTGCCCTACATCCCCGCCGCCGGCGAATTGAAGACCAAGCCGACGCAACATTCGGTGAAGGAATTGCAGGCGGTCGGCATCCAGCCGGACCTGCTGCTGTGCCGCTCCGACCGCGAAATTCCCGCCGACAGCCGGCGCAAGATCGCGCAGTTCTGCAATGTGCGGCCGAGCGCGGTGATCCAGGCCCTCGACGTCGACACCATCTATGCCGTGCCGCTCGCCTATCACAACGAGGGCTACGACGGCGAGGTGTGCCGCCATTTCGGCATCGAAGGCAAGGAGCCCGACCTTTCGAAGTGGCAGCAGGTGGTGGATCGCATCCGCGCGCCGGAAGGCGAGGTCAACATCGCCATCGTCGGCAAATACACCTCGCTGCTCGATGCGTACAAATCCTTGGCGGAAGCCCTCCGCCATGGCGGCATCGCCAACAACGTGAAGGTCAAGCTCAACTGGATCGATTCCGAGATCTTCGAGCGCGAGGATACGGTCCAGCACCTCGAAGGCGTGCACGGCATCCTGGTGCCGGGCGGCTTCGGCGAACGCGGCTCGGAAGGCAAGATCAACGCGGCGCGCTTCGCCCGCGAACGCAAGATTCCCTATTTTGGCATCTGCTTCGGCATGCAGATGGCGGTGATCGAGGCGGCGCGCAACCTGGCCGGCGTGAAGAAGGCGGGCTCGACCGAGTTCGGCCCCAGCGAGGAGCCGGTGGTCGGCCTGATGACCGAATGGGTGCGCGGCAACGTGCTGGAGAAGCGCAAGCAAGGCGGCGATCTCGGCGGCACGATGCGCCTCGGCGCCTATGAATGCCTGCTCAAGGACAACAGTGCGGTGCGCGGGATCTACGGCAAGCCGGAGATCTCCGAGCGCCACCGGCACCGCTACGAGGTCAACATCAACTACAAGGACCGGCTGGAGCAGGTCGGCCTGCTGTTCTCCGGCATGTCGCCCGACGGCATCCTGCCGGAGATCGTCGAAATCCCCTCGCATCCCTGGTTCATTGGCGTACAATTCCACCCAGAGCTGAAATCGCGCCTGTTCGAGCCGCACCCGCTGTTCGTCTCCTTCATCGACGCGGCGGTGAACCAGGCCCGGCTGGTGTAAGGCGGGGACGATGACCGCACCGCGCCACGTCAAGATCCACAACATCGAGGTCGGCAACGACCTGCCTTTCGCGCTGATCGCGGGTCCCTGCCAGCTGGAGAGCCGCGCGCATGCGCAGGAGATGTGTGGCGCGCTGAGCGAGATGACGCGCGGCCTCGGCATCGGCCTCATCTACAAGACCAGCTTCGACAAGGCGAACCGCACCAGCGCCAGCGCCGCGCGCGGCCTCGGCATGGAAAAGAGCCTGCCGATCCTGGCCGAGTTGCGCGAGACCTTCGGCGTGCCGGTGCTGACCGACGTGCACGCGCCGGAGCAATGCGCGCCGGTGGCCGAAGCCGTCGACGTGCTGCAGATCCCGGCCTTCCTGTGCCGGCAGACTGACCTGGTCGTCGCCGCGGCGAAGACCGGCCGCGCCGTCAACATCAAGAAGGGCCAGTTTCTCGCCCCCTGGGACATGAAGAACGTCGCCGCCAAGTGTTCGGCGGTGGGCAACGACAACGTGCTGCTGTGCGAGCGTGGGGTGAGCTTCGGCTATAACACCCTGGTCTCCGACATGCGCGCGCTGCCGATCCTGGCCGATACCGGCTATCCCGTGGTGTTCGACGCCACCCATTCAGTGCAGCAGCCGGGCGGGCAGGGCACCACCAGCGGCGGCCAGCGCGAGTTCGTGCCGGTGCTGGCGCGCGCCGCCATCGCCATCGGCGTCGCTGCCGTCTTCATGGAAACCCACCAGGACCCCGACCACGCGCCGTCTGACGGCCCGAACATGGTGCCGATCAGGCATCTGAAGAAGGTGCTGGAAACCCTGATCGCCTTCGACAAGATCGCCAAGTCCCGGCCGATCGAGAACATCGCGCCGTAATCGCCGCTCCGGTTGACCGTGGCGTGCGCCGCAGCCTAGGCTTCCGGTCATGGAAGGCACCGCGCAGCAACCCAAACCTGAGAAATCGAGCGAAGGCCCCACGCCTGAAAACGAGCCCGGTGCCCTGGCGCAGGTGCAGCATATCCTGCGCGACCTGCCCAAATACTCCGCCAGCACGCTGGTCACCTACGTCCTGCGCCGCTTCAGTCGCGATTCCTGCCCCTCCGTCGCCTCGGCGCTGAGCTACACCTCGCTGCTCGCCCTGGTGCCCATGATGGCGATCGGCCTTGCCATGTTTGCAGCCTTTCCGGCCTTCTCGGGGATGCGCGACCAGCTGATCCGGGTGGTGCTGGAGAATGCCGCGCCCAGCCTTGCCATGATGGTCGAGGATCATCTGCAGGGCTTCATCCGCAATGCGGGCGAGACGACCGGGGCGGGCATCCTCGGCCTCGCGATCACCGCGATCCTGCTCATCAACACCATCCAGACCGCCTTCGACCGCATCTGGGGCGGCGGCAAGGGGTTCAAGCTGCAGCGCCTGCCGGTCTACTGGGCGCTGATCACGCTGGGGCCGATCCTGTTCGGTGTCGCCTTCTCCGTCTCGGGCTGGGCCTTCGCCATGGCGCAATCGACGAACTTCACCGGCGTTCCCGCCCTCGTGCGCATGCTCTCCGCGGTGACGCCGTTCCTGCTCGAGGCGATCGGCTTCGCGCTGTTCTATCGCCTGATTCCGACCAAGCCGGTGCGCCTCTCCGATGCCGTCGTCGGTGCGCTGGTCGCGGCGCTGATGTTCGAACTGCTGAAGCGCGGCTTCGGCGTCTATCTCTCCTTCCTCGGCTCGTATCAGACGCTCTACGGCGCGCTGGCGACGCTGCCGATCTTCCTCATCTGGATGTACATGGCCTGGCTGACCGTGCTGTTCGGGGCGGAGGTCACCGCCTCGCTGCCGGAATGGCGTTCCGGCCGGCGCGATCCCGACGATCGCCCCCGGCGCGGCGACGTGCTCGGCCTGGCGCTCGGCGTTCTTTCCGTGCTGCGCGCGGCGCAGAGCGCGCCGGTCGGCGGCGAGAAGTTCGACCGCATCTCCACCGAGCTCAGCGCCGAGGCGGGCAAGCTCACCCAGGTGATGGAGGCCTTGCGCGGCGCCCGCTTCATCGTTCGCACCGATTCCAATCGCTGGGTGCTGGCGCGCGACCTTGGTGCCGCGACCCTGGCCGAGCTGGTGCGCGCGTTGCAGCTCAGCCTGGGCGACGCGCTCGACACGCCGAAGCAGGCGGAGGCGCTGATGACCCGGCTGGCCGAGGCCGAGCGGGCCATGCTCGACAAGCCGATCGCCGACAGCCTGGTGGGAGCCGCCCGGGCCTAGCGGCGATTTCCGCTGGACCGGCTTTCCGGCTGCGATATAACGGCAACCGCCGTCTTCCGGCGCCCGTCTTCCACCCGTCACATATTCCCGGGGGTTCTTCATGAGTGGCATCGTCGACGTCCATGCGCGGCAGATTTTGGACAGCCGCGGCAATCCGACCGTCGAGGTCGACGTCACCCTGGAAAGCGGCGCCTTCGGCCGCGCCGCCGTGCCCTCGGGCGCGTCGACCGGCGCCCATGAAGCAGTCGAGCTGCGCGACGGCGACAAGAAGGTCTATCTGGGCAAGGGCGTCCTGAACGCCGTCGAGGCGGTGAACGGCGAGATCCAGGACGCGATCGGCGGGCTGGACGGCGCCGACCAGGCGCGCATCGACCAGATCATGATCGAGCTCGACGGCACGCCCAACAAGGCGCGGCTCGGCGCGAACGCGATCCTGGGAGTGAGTCTGGCGGTCGCGAAGGCCGCCGCGAACGAGGCCGGCCTGCCGCTCTATCGCTATGTCGGCGGCACCCAGGCGCGGCTGCTGCCGGTGCCGATGATGAACATCATCAATGGCGGCGCCCATGCCGACAACCCGATCGACTTCCAGGAGTTCATGATCCTGCCCGTCGCCGCCCAGAGCGCGGCCGAGGCGATCCGCTGGGGCGCCGAGGTGTTCCACGCGCTGAAGGCGCAGCTGAAGGCGGCAGGACACAACACCAATGTCGGCGACGAGGGCGGCTTCGCGCCCAACCTGAAGAGCGCCGAGGACGCACTCGACTTCATCATGAAGGCGATCGAGAAGGCCGGCTTCAAGCCCGGCGACGACATCGCCCTCGGCCTCGACAGCGCCTCGACCGAGTTCTTCAAGAACGGCCAGTACCATCTGGAAGGCGAGGGCAAGGTCCTGGACGCCGCTGGCATGGTCGCCCTCTACTCCAAGCTCACCAGCGCCTATCCCATCCTCACCATCGAGGACGGCATGGCGGAGGACGATTGGGACGGCTGGAAGGCCCTGACCCGCGCCATCGGCGAGCGGGTGCAGCTGGTCGGCGACGACCTCTTCGTTACCAACCCGGCGCGGCTCTCAACCGGGATCGAGCGCGGCATCGCCAACGCCATCCTGATCAAGGTCAACCAGATCGGCACCCTGACCGAGACGCTGACCGCGGTGGAGATGGCGCACAAGGCCGGCTATCGCGCCGTCATGTCCCACCGCTCCGGCGAGACCGAGGATTCCACCATCGCCGACCTCGCCGTCGCCACCAATTGCGGCCAGATCAAGACCGGCTCGCTGTCGCGTTCCGACCGCATCGCCAAATACAACCAGCTGCTGCGCATCGAGGAGCAGCTGGGCTCGGCGGCGCTCTACGGCGGCCGCGCGGCGCTGGCGCGGCAGGCGCGATAACGCGCCAATTCGACCGGCGCGCAGGCAACGGAGACAACGCGTTATCCTGTTGACGTGGGGAATCGGTCTGTGATTCGGTAAACCATGCAGTTGCGGCGCGAAATGACTCGGCGGTTCAAGTCGCTGGCGGCCCAGTTGGTGGGCGCCTGCATCGCCGGCTATTTCATTTATCACGCGGTGCAGGGCGACCGCGGCATCCTGGCCTGGCTGCGGGTCAACCAGCAGCTCGATCAGGCGCATCAGGAGCTGGTCGCCACCACGGCCGAGCGTGAGGCGCTGGAACAGCGCGTGGCCCTGCTCAGCAATTCCTCCCTGGATCTCGACATGCTGGAGGAGCGGGCGCGGGTGATGCTGAATTTCAGCCACCCGGACGACGTCGTGGTGTTCCTGAACGGCGCAACGAATGCACCTTCCGAGGCACCCAAGGCGCAGCAATAATACGTGTTAACTGAATTCCAGTTAACTCTGAATTCCATAATTGTAACAAGGCGTTAACCTTCTTGCTTTTTGCTGAAGGTGCACAGATAATCCGCCCGAGACGCCCCGGTCACAAGGCGCAAAGCCGGTTCCGGGTGTGACATCCACACATCGCGCCACTCCAGCCAGTCAGGGGACCCTTTCATGGCGAAACCCGCGCAGAGCCGCACGGCCAAGAGCGCCGGCGACATCAGCCCGCAGGACATCCTCACCCATTACCGCGACATGCTGCTGATCCGCCGCTTCGAGGAGAAGGCGGGCCAGCTTTACGGCATGGGGCTCATCGGCGGCTTCTGCCACCTCTATATCGGCCAGGAGGCCGTGGTGGTTGGCATGCAGGCGGCGGCGGAGCCGGGCGACACCGTCATCACCTCGTATCGCGACCACGGTCACATGCTGGCCTGCGGCATGGACGCCAAGGGCGTCATGGCCGAGCTGACCGGGCGGCGCGGCGGCTATTCCAAGGGCAAGGGCGGCTCGATGCACATGTTCAGCCGCGAAAAGGGCTTCTATGGCGGCCACGGCATCGTCGGCGGCCAGGTGCCGCTCGGCACCGGCCTCGCCTTCGCCCACAAGTACCGCGGCGATGGCAAAGTCACCATGTGCTACCTGGGCGACGGCGCCATCAACCAGGGCCAGGTCTATGAGAGCTTCAACATGGCCGCCCTGTGGAAGCTGCCCGTCGTCTACGTGATCGAGAACAACAAATACGCCATGGGCACCAGCGTGCAGCGCTCCTCCGCCGGCACCGAGCTCTACAAGCGCGGCGTCGCCTATGGCATTCCCGGCGAGCGCGTCGACGGCATGGACGTAATGGGCGTGCGCCAGGCAGGCGCCGCGGCGCTGGCCCATGCGCGCGGCGGCGACGGACCCTTCATCCTGGAGATGATGACCTATCGCTATCGCGGTCACTCGATGTCCGATCCGGCGAAATACCGTACCAAGGAGGAAGTCGCCAAGATGCGCCAGGAGCACGACCCGATCGACCGCCTGCGCGACCATCTCCTGAAGAACAAGATCGCCGACGAGGCGAAGCTCAAGGAGTTCGATCGCGAGATCAAGGAGATCGTCTCCGCCGCCACCGAATTCGCCCAGCAATCGCCCGAGCCCGACCCGTCCGAGCTGTGGACGGACGTGCTGGTGGAAGCCTGAGACAGGGGAGGGAAGAATGGCCGTTGAAGTCCTGATGCCCGCCCTGTCGCCCACCATGACCGAGGGCAAGCTCGCCAAGTGGAGCAAGTCGGTCGGTGACGCCGTGAAGCCGGGCGACATCCTGGCCGAGATCGAGACCGACAAGGCGACGATGGAAGTCGAGGCGGTCGAGGAGGGCATCCTCGACCAGATCCTGGTCGAAGCCGGCACCGAAGGCGTCGCCGTCAACACGCCCATCGCCATCGTGCGCGGCGAGGACGAGGCGTCCGGCGCCAAGCCCGCCGGCAAGGCGCCAAGTGCCAAGGCCGAAGCACCCGCCAAGGCCGAAGCGCCTGCGCCGGTCCCGGCCACCGCGAAGGCGCCCGACGCGGCTCCGAAGCCGGCATCTGCCCCGGTCGAGGCCGAGTACAAGGGCGAAACGCATGTGCAGACCGTACGCGAGGCGCTGCGCGACGCGATGGCCGAAGAGATGCGCCGCGACGAGAAGGTGTTCCTGATGGGCGAGGAAGTCGCCGAATACCAGGGCGCCTACAAGGTCAGCCAGGGGCTGCTGGAGGAATTCGGCGCCCGTCGCGTCATCGACACGCCGATCACCGAATACGGATTCGCGGGTCTCGGGACTGGCGCCGCCATGGCCGGCCTCAGGCCGATCGTCGAGTTCATGACCTTCAACTTCGCCATGCAGGCGATCGACCACATCATCAACTCCGCCGCCAAGACGCTTTACATGGCCGGCGGCCAGTTGGGCTGCCCGATCGTGTTCCGCGGTCCCAATGGTGCGGCCGCCCGCGTCGCCGCGCAGCATTCGCAATGCTATGCCAGCTGGTACGCGCATTGCCCGGGCCTCAAGGTTGTCTCGCCCTGGTCGGCGGCCGACGCCAAGGGCCTGCTCAAGGCGGCGATCCGCGATCCGAACCCGGTCATCTTCCTCGAGAACGAGGTGATGTACGGCCAGAGCTTCCCGGTGCCGACAGATGCCGACTGGATCGTGCCGATCGGCAAGGCCAAGATCGTCCGCCCCGGCCAGCATGTCACCATCACCGCCTTCTCGCGCATGGTCGGCGTGGCGCTCGCCGCCGCCGACGAACTCGCCAAGCAAGGGATCGAGGCGGAGGTCATCGACCTCAGGACCATCCGCCCGCTCGACACCGAGACCATCGTGGATTCGGTGAAGCGCACCAACCGACTGGTCTCGGTGGAGGAGGGCTGGCCCTTCGCCGGCATCGGTTCCGAGCTCGCCGCCGTGGCGATGGAGCAGGCCTTCGACTGGCTCGATGCACCGGTGGTGCGGGTGCACGGCGCCGACGTGCCGATGCCCTACGCGGCCAATCTGGAGAAGCTCGCCCTGCCGCAGATCGAGAACATCGTCGACGCCGCCCGGCGCGTCACCTATCGCTGAGGGGAGGGGATCATGCCGATCAACATCCTGATGCCCGCCCTGTCGCCGACCATGACCGAGGGCAACCTCGCGCGCTGGCTGAAGAAGGAAGGCGATTCGGTGAAGCCCGGCGACGTGATCGCCGAGATCGAGACCGACAAGGCGACCATGGAGGTCGAGGCCGCCGACGAAGGCAAGCTCGGCAAGATTCTGGTCGCCGAAGGCAGCCAGGGCGTCAAGGTCAACGACGTCATCGCCGTGCTGCTGGAAGAGGGCGAGAGCGCCGGTGATATCAAGGCTGGAGCGGCGCCCGCGCCGAAGCCGGCCGCGGCTCCCGCGAAAGCCGACGCGCCGAAGGCCGAGGCCGCGAAGCCGGCGCCGGCGGCGCCCGCGCCGCAATCCGCCCTTGCGTCGGCCCCTGCGCCTTCATCGTCGGGCGCCCGCGTCTTCGCCTCGCCGCTGGCCAAGCGCCTGGCGCAGCAACATGGGCTCGACCTCTCGCGCGTGGTCGGCTCAGGCCCGCATGGCCGCATCGTGAAGACCGACATCGAAAAGGCGGCGGCCGGCGGCGGCGCGAAAGCCGCACCCGCGGCCGCGAAGGCGATGCCGAGCGCGCCGGGCGTTCCCGGCACGCCCGCCTTCGGCGAGCCGCAATTCGACCTCGTCGCGCATACGTCGATGCGCAAGACAATCGCGCGGCGGCTGCAGGAATCGAAGCAGTTCGTGCCGCATTTCTATCTCACCATCGATTGCGAGATCGACCGCCTGCTGAAGGCACGCGAGGAGATCAACGCCGCGGCGCCGAAGGAAGGCAAAGGCGCCTTCAAGCTCTCGGTCAACGACTTCATCATCAAGGCCTGCGCCGTCGCCTTGAAGCAGGTGCCGGCGGCGAACGCCTCGTGGACCGACGACGGCGTGAAGATGTACAAGAGCGCCGACATCTCCGTCGCCGTCGCCATTCCCGGTGGCCTGATCACGCCGATCATCCGCAACGCCGAGGACAAGCGCCTGTCCGACATCTCCAACGAGATGAAGGGCCTCGCCGCCCGCGCCAAGGACGGCAAGCTGAAGCCGGAGGACTACACCGGCGGCAGCTTCTCGCTCTCCAATCTCGGCATGTTCGGCATCAAGGACTTCGCCGCCATCGTCAACCCGCCGCAAGGCTGCATCCTCGCGGTCGGCACCGGCGAGCAGCGCGCGGTGGTGAAGAACGGCCAGCTGGCAATCGCGACGGTGATGAGCTGCACGCTCTCGGTCGACCATCGCGTCGTGGACGGCGCCATCGGCGCCGAGTTCATGGCCGCCTTCAAGAAGCTGATCGAGAACCCGCTCTCGATGCTGGTGTGATGAAACGGGACGCTATCTCAGTTTTTCCTTCCCCCCTTGTGGGGGAAGGCAGCGCAGCCTTAGCGAGCGTAGCGAGCTTAGGCGTAGCCGGATGGGGGGTGGCGCGCCTGCAGGCGCGCATCGCCGGAGGCGACAAGGGGTGCGCAACATGGCCGGATGGACCTAGCGCTATAACACCCCCCATCCCACCCTTCCCTCACAAGGGGGGAAGGAGCAGAGCGGTGCGCTTCATCGGTCTCAGCGTGTCTTTGGCTGTGGGACTTTACTCTGTAGCCTTCCCAGCCTCCGCCGCCGAGCCGCTGGAGAAGCAGTTCTACGACTACTTCACCGCCACCTGCGAGCAGGCGATGCAGGCGGAATGGGCGGCGCAGAACCTCGATCCGGACAACCCCGCCGCCCATGCCGTGATGGTGAAGTATTGCTCCTGCACCAGCCAGGCGGTGGTGAGCTACCTCAATGCAGAGGAAATCATCTCCTTCGCGGTCAACCCGGAACAGGAGCCGGCGGCGGGAAAGATGAAACCGCATTTCCTCGAATGCCAGGAGCGCGCGCGCAAGGTCGGGTCGAACCTGACCGGCGGATAAGCAAGGGAACCGATCCATGACCGACATCAGTTTCGATCTCATCGTCGTTGGCGGCGGGCCGGGCGGCTATGTCGCGGCGATCCGCGCGGCGCAGCTCGGGCTGAAGACCGCCGTCGTCGAGCGCGAGCATCTCGGCGGCATCTGCCTCAACTGGGGCTGCATCCCGACCAAGGCGCTGCTGCGCTCGGCCGAGGTGGGGCATTTGCTGAAGCATGCGGACGCCTATGGCTGGAGCGCCAGCGACGTGACCTTCGACCTGAAGAAGGTCGTCGATCGCTCACGCAAGGTCGCTGCGCAGCTGTCGATGGGCGTGAAGGGCCTGTTGAAGAAGAACAAGGTCACCGTCTTCGACGGCCACGCGAAGCTGAACGGCGTCGGCAAGTTGAAGGTGGAGAAGGACGGCAAGCCGGTTGCCGATTTGACCGCCAAGAACATCATCCTGGCGACGGGTGCGCGCGCCCGCGCGCTGCCCGGGCTGGAGCCGGACGGCAAGCTGGTCTGGACCTATAAGGAGGCGATGGTGCCGCCGACCATGCCGAAATCCCTATTGGTGGTCGGCAGCGGCGCCATCGGCATCGAGTTCGCCAGCTTCTATCGCACCCTCGGCGCCGAGGTGACGGTGGTCGAGGTCATGGACCGCGTGCTCCCCGTGGAAGATGCCGAGATCTCCGCCTTCGCCAAGAAGGCGTTCGAGAAGCAGGGCATGAAGATCCTGACCTCCGCCACGGTGAAGGCGCTGAAGAAGGGCAATGACAGCGTCACCGCGACGGTAGAGGTGGGCGGCAAGTCGCAGGAGATCACCGTCGACCGCGTGATCCTCGCTGTCGGCATCGTCGGCAATGTGGAGAACCTGGGCCTCGAAGGCACCAAGGTGAAGGTCGAGAAGACGCACGTCGTCACCGACGGCTACGGCGCCACCGGCGAGCCGGGCATCTACGCCATCGGCGACTTGGCGGGGCCGCCCTGGCTGGCGCACAAGGCGAGCCATGAGGGCATCATCTGCGTCGAAAAGATCGCAGGGGTCAAAGGCGTGCACCCGATGGACGTGAAGAACATCCCCGGCTGCACCTATTGCATGCCCCAGGTGGCGAGCGTCGGCTTGACCGAGCAGGCGGCCAAGGACAAGGGCCACGAGGTGAAGGTGGGAAAATTCCCCTTCATCGGCAACGGCAAGGCCATCGCCCTGGGCGAGCCGGAGGGCCTGGTCAAGACCGTGTTCGACGCCAAGACCGGCGAATTGCTCGGGGCACATATGATCGGGGCGGAGGTGACGGAACTGATCCAGGGCTATACCATCGCCAAGACCATGGAGACCACCGAGGCCGAGCTGATGCACACCGTCTTCCCGCACCCGACGCTCTCGGAAATGATGCACGAAGCGGTGCTGGCGGCTTATGGCCGGGTTATCCATATGTAGTTGGTGAGTTCCGGACCGAAGCCCATGAACGACGTCAAAGCCCTCCGCCACCCCGAGAAGGCGCACAAGCCGGACAACCCGGTGGCGCTGCGCAAGCCGGACTGGATCCGGGTCAAGGCACCGACCAGCCCGCAATATGCCGAGACCAGGGCGCTGATGCGCAAGCAGAAGCTGCACACGGTCTGCGAAGAGGCCGCCTGCCCGAATATCGGCGAGTGCTGGGAGCAAAAGCACGCCACCTTCATGATCCTGGGCTCGGTCTGCACCCGCGGCTGCGCCTTCTGCAACGTGGCGACGGGCAAGCCGGACCAGCTCGACCAGCATGAGCCGGACAACCTGGCAGAAGCCTGCGCCGAGCTTGGCCTGCACCATGTCGTCGTCACCTCGGTCGACCGCGACGATCTGGAGGATGGCGGGGCGGGGCATTTCGCTGAAGTGATCCGCCGCATCCGCGCGGTTTCGCCGCAGACGACGATCGAGGTGCTGACGCCCGACTTCCTCAACAAGCCGGGCGCCGTGGCCAAGGTGGTCGAGGCGCGACCGGACGTGTTCAATCACAACTTGGAGACCGTGCCGCGGCTCTATCGCTCGGTGCGGCCGGGCGCGCGCTATTTCACCTCGCTCCGCCTGCTGCAACAGGTGAAGGAGATCGACCCGACGATGTTCACCAAGTCGGGGCTGATGGTCGGCCTGGGCGAGGAAAACGACGAGGTGTTCCAGGTGATGGACGACCTGCGCGCGGCGGAGGTCGACTTCCTCACCATCGGCCAGTACCTGCAGCCGAGCAAGAAGCACCACGCCGTCGAGCGTTTCGTGCCGCCTGAAGAATTCGAGATGTTCAAGCGCCAGGGCCAAGGCAAGGGTTTCCTGCTCATCGCCGCCTCGCCGCTGACCCGCTCCTCGCACCATGCCGGTGACGATTTCCGCCGGTTGAAGGCCGCGCGCGCGGCGCAGGCGCCGAAAGCACCCGCCGCCGAATGAAGGTCCATAGCGAACGGCGGATCCTGCCCTTCACGCCGGAGCAGATCTTCGCTTTGGTGGGCGATGTCGCGAAATACCCGGAATTCCTGCCCTGGTGCACCGGCGCCCGCATCCGCGAGCGCGAGGTGACTCCCACCGGCGAGGTCATGGTTGCGGACTTGATGATCGGCTTCAAGATGGTGCGCGAGCGCTTCACCAGCCGCGTCACGCTGAACCGGCCGGGCTTGCGCATCGACGTCGACTACATCAACGGGCCGTTCAAGCACCTGAAGAACCACTGGACCTTCTCGGCAACGCCGGAGGGCAAGTGCCAGATCGATTTCTATCTGGAGTTCGAATTCAGCTCGCTGGTGCTGCAGAAGCTGATCGGCGTGCTGTTCCACGAAGCGGTGCGGCGCATGGTGGCCGCCTTCGAGGCGCGCGCCCACCAGCTCTATCAGCCGATCTCGTAATAGACGCGGCCTTCCAGGCGCTGGAACGCATCCGGCGCGGCCATGAGGTCGGCCCGCGCGGTGGCGACGGCGCCGATGACGGCGTCCAGCGCATCGCCGCCTTCATTGTCGAGCAGGAGCGCGCGCATCCGGCGGGCCGGCGCCATCAACACCCCGCGATCGATCAGTCCGTCAAGAATGCGCTGGCGCGCCCGGCGATGCCTGGCCGCAGCGCCCTTGTACGGCGGATAGAGATCGATGGATTTCAGCGTGCAGGCGGCACAGACCTCCAGCAGCACCGGCCTGCCGGCGATGATCTTCTGTTGCGGCCGCACGCTGGCCAGCCGGCGCGCGATCAAGGGCCGCAACAGGCCGGCGATGCCCCACCAGGTCTGGCGATAGAGGCGCAGATTGTAGGAATTGAACGGCGTCTTCGCGATCAGGTCGGTGGCCCGCTTGTGCTCAACCTTATTCTGTTGCGACCGCATGAGGGCGCGGAAAGTGTCGGCATCGGCAAAATCCGCGGCATAGCGCAGGGCGAAGCTGCGCCAGTTCGGCGCCTTCACCAAATCGCGCGGCAGGCTGAAGGGGAAGTCGCAGCCGACCCGCGCCGGGCCCAACCCGGCGATGTGACGGGAGAGGGCGGGTACCGCTTGACTTGGTGCCTTGCCGCCGCCGGGCAGGTCGATCGCGGCGATGCAGGAGTCGAGTTCCAGCGCCCCATGCGTGGCCTGCCGACCTTCGGCGATCCAGATTTTCCGTCCCGCATCGCTGGCGCCGCTGAAATCGACACCGAGGATGCGGGTCACTGCGCCGCCTCGGCGAGCATTTCCAGGGCGCGCCCGACCGTGGCGCGGCGGATTGCTGCCCGGTCGCCGGTGAAGACCTTGCGTTCGCAGCGCGTCTCGCCACCCTTGCGCGCGATCGCCAGATAGACCAGCCCGACGGGCTTCTCCTTCGAGCCGCCGCCCGGGCCGGCAACGCCCGTCACCGCGACGGTCACATCGGCGCGCGCGTGGCGCAGAGCGCCCGCCGCCATCTCGCGCGCCACCTGCTCGCTGACCGCGCCGAACTTGGCGATGAGCTCCGCCGGCACGCCCAGCATCTCGGTCTTCGCCTCGTTCGAATAGGTGACGAAGCCGCGCTCGACCACGTCCGACGACCCGGCGATGTCGGTCAATGCCGCCGCGATCATCCCGCCCGTGCAGGATTCCGCCGTGGCGAGGCGGAGGTGCCTGGCGCGGTAGAGGGCGAGGAGGGCGGTGGGGGTCATGTGCGACAATCCCTCCACCTCTCGCTGGGCTCCTTCCCCCCTTGCGGGGGAAGGTGGGGAAGGGGGGTGATGCAGCGCCAAGTATCTTCAGGAGGAACCTTCGCCTCGTATCGCCTCCGGCGATGCGCGCCCGCAAGGCGCGCCACCCCCCTTCCGGCTGCGCCTAAGCTCGCTTTGCTCGCTAAGGCTCCGCTGCCTTCCCCCGCAAGGGGGGAAGGAAGAATGATCGGGGGGAGCGCATTCATCCCGGCAGCGCCACGGTCGCGGTGGCTTGCGCGGCAATGCCCTCGCCGCGGCCGGTGAAGCCGAGCTTCTCGGTGGTGGTCGCCTTCACGCTGACGCGGTCCGCGCTGATGCCGAGGATCTCGGCCACCCGCGCCACCATCGCATCGCGATGCGGCCCCACCTTGGGTTTCTCGCAGATGATGGTGACGTCGCAATGGGCGATGCGGCCGCCGCGCTCCTTCACCAGATTGGCGGCGTGGTCGAGGAACTTCCACGACGCCGCGCCGCGCCATTGCGGATCGCTGGGCGGGAAATGCGCGCCGATATCCTTGGCGCCGATGGCACCCAGCACCGCGTCGGTCAAGGCATGCAAGCCGACATCGGCGTCCGAATGCCCCTCCAGCGCGAACTCGCAAGGGATGCGCACGCCGCACATGGTGACGCCGTCGCCCTTGATCAGCTTGTGCACGTCGAAGCCGTTGCCGGTGCGGAATTCCATCTGCCCGCTCATGATCCGTTCCGCCCGCTCCATGTCTTCCTGCGTCGTCACCTTGAAATTGCGCTCCGAGCCCAGCACGAACATGACCGGAATTCCGGCCGCCTCGGCCAGCGCCGCGTCGTCGGTCAGCTCGCGCCCGGCGAAGCGGCGATGCGCCGCCAGTATATCCGCGAAATGGAAGGCCTGCGGCGTCTGCGCCCGCCACAGGTCGCGGCGGTCGACGGTGTCCCCGACCCGGCCGTTCTTGCCGCGCTTGATCGTGTCCACCACCGGCACCGCCACCAGCACGGCGCGATGCTGGCTCAGCGCGGCGATGCTGCGCGAAATCGTCTCCGCATCGATCAGCGGCCGCGCGGCATCGTGGATCAGCACCAGGTCCGGCTTCTCCGCCGCCAGACGTTCCAGCCCGTTCAACACCGAATCCTGCCGCGACTTGCCGCCGGCGATGGGCGGCAGCAGATGCGCGAGACCGGCGGTCGCCCGGTCATAGAGCGCGCGGTGGTCCGGGTTGATCGCCACCAGGATGCCAGTGATGCCTGGATGCACCGAAAAGGTCTCCAGGCAATGGCGCAACAGCGGCTTGCCGGCCAGGGCCTGATACTGCTTCGGCAGGTCGCCACCGAAACGCTGGCCGCTGCCGGCGGCCACGATGAGGACAAAAACGCGTGGAGAGGTCATCTGGTACAGAACGTGAGGCGGGTTTGCCAAGGCCGGGCAGTTTAACGATAATGCGCGCCATGTCGACCATTCCCGTTGCCGAGATCGCGGCCATTTCCACCTTGCTTCCCATCTCCATCCTGGCCGTCCGCGGCCGGCTGGAGCGTACTGCGCTGGGCTGGTTGCTGTTGGCCGCGGCGGTGATCGGCGGCAGCATTCCGGCGCTCGCGGAGCTGCAGGGCGGTTGGCGCGCCGGCCTGTCCGCGAGCCTGCACGTCACCGCCGCCGCGTGCCTGATCGTCTTCGCCGCCACCTCGGTCCAGAACGCGGCCACGTTGCGCCTCGCCGCCCTGGTCGGGCCGTATATGATCCTGCTCATCCTGCTGGGTGGCATCGCCCGCGCGTTCGAGACGGAGCCACCGCTGGCCGCGCCGCCCGGGGCCTGGTTCGCCGGCCATGTCCTGCTGGCGATCGGCGCCTATGCCGCGCTGACCCTGGCGGCGCTGGCGGCTTGCGGCGTGCTGCTGCTGGAGCGCGCCTTCAAGGCGCGGGTGCAGGGCTGGGCGCCGCAGGTGTTGCCGCCGCTCGACCAGACCGAAGCGCTGCAGAACCTGTTGCTGAAGCTCGCCGCCATCCTGCTGCTGATGGCCCTGGCGACGGGCGCCGCCAACGAGTTCCTGGCGGCCGGCCAGGCCCTGGAATTCAGCCACAAGGTGCTGCTCTCCTTCCTCGGCTTCGCCGTCGTGCTGGTGCTGCTGGTGCTGCACCACCGGACCGGGCTGCGGGGCCGGCGGGCCGCCCGCTGGCTGTTGACGGGCTACCTGCTGGTGACTCTGGCCTATCCGGGGGTCAAGTTCGTCCGGGAAATCCTCATGGGATAGGCGGAATCCCGCCATTTCGCAGTCGATTTTCCCTCTTTGCTGCACCGCGAAATCATCCTATAAATGCCCAGAATTTGGGCAGTGAAAATCGGTGATGAAAAAGTGAGCATCCAGATCGGCCCGGTGAAGATCGAGGATCCGGTGATCCTGGCGCCAATGTCCGGCGTCACCGACCTGCCGTTCCGCAAGCTGGTGAAGCGCAGCGGGGCCGGTCTCGTCGTCTCCGAGATGATCGCCAGCGAGGCGATGATCCGCATGAGTCGCCAGTCGCTAAAGATGGCCGAGAATGTGCCGGAGGAGGCGCCGATGGCGGTGCAGCTCGCCGGCTGCGAGCCGCAGGTGATGGCCGACGCGGCGAAGCTCAACGCGGATCGCGGCGCCGCCCTCATCGACATCAATTTCGGCTGCCCGGTGAAGAAGGTGGTGAACGGCCATGCCGGCTCCGCCCTGATGAAGGACGAAGCGAAGGCGGCGAAGATCCTGGAAGCCACGGTGAAGGCGGTGAAGCTCCCCGTGACCTTGAAGATGCGAAAGGGCTGGGACCAGACCAACCAGAACGCGCCGCGCCTGGCGAAGATCGCCGAGGAATGCGGCATTCGCATGATCACCGTGCACGGCCGCACCCGCTGCCAGCTCTACAACGGCACCGCCGATTGGGATTTCATCCGCCAGGTGAAGGAGGCGGTGAAGCTGCCGGTCGTGGTGAACGGCGACGTCGTCACCGTCGAGGGGGCCAAGACCGCGCTGGAGAAATCCGGCGCCGACGGCGTGATGGTCGGCCGCGGCGCCTATGGCCGGCCGTGGTTCCTCAACCAGGTCATCGCCTATCTGCGCGACGGCGCGCGGCTGCCAAGCCCGGCCATCGAGGCGCAGATGGCGATCGTGCTCGAGCATTACGAGGCGATGCTCGGCCATTACGGCACCCAGACCGGCGTGAAGATCGCGCGCAAGCATCTCGGCTGGTATTCCAAGGGCCTGCCGGGATCGGCCGAGTTCCGCACCCGCATCAACCAGATCGCCGATCCGAAGGTGGTGATGGAAACCGTGCGCGCCTTCTACGAGCCGCTCATCGGCCAGGACCTGCCGGAACGCGACGCGCCCGGCGCCGGCGAACGCGAGGCGGCGTGAGGCGGGCATGACCGGCGTGATAACTCCCCTCCGGTCGCGCGAAGACATGGCTGAGCTCGTCGTCGCCGAGATCGGCGGCCAGGCCCTTGACGGCCTGCCGCAGATGATCATCGAGGCGCTGCCGGCGGCGATCCTGGTGATCGACGAGGCCGGCCTGTGCCGCGCCTTGAACGCCGCCGCCGAGAACCTGCTGCATATCGGCCGCAAGAACCTGCTCGGGCGCAAGCTGTCCGAGATCGTCTTCGCCGATTGCCCGCTCTTCACCCTGATCGCGCAATGCGGCCATGCCGGCGCCGCGGTCAGCGACGCCGAGATGTCGATCGGCGGCCCGCGCCTGCAGCTCGAGCACGTCTCGGTCGAGGTGGCGCCGCTCGACGATGCCGAGGGCATGGTGGTGGTGTCGATCCGCGACCGCCAGCTGGAACATCGCATGGCGCGGCAGAGCGCCGCCGCGGAATCCGCCAACTCGGTGCGGGCGATGGCCGGCATGCTGGCACACGAGATCAAGAACCCGCTGGCCGGCATCCGCGGCGCCGCGCAACTTCTGGAATCCAAGCTGGCGCCCGCCGAGGCGGCGCTGGCGGCGCTGATCCGCGAGGAATCCGACCGCATCGTCGGGCTGGTCAACGGCGTCGAAATCTTCGCCGATGACCGCGTCCCGGCGCTCGGCGCGGTCAACGTGCACGAGGTCCTGGATCACGTCTGCAAGCTGGCCCGGGTCTCCTTCGGCCGCGATTGCGTGCTGCGCGAGCTCTACGACCCGTCGCTGCCGGCGGTGCGGGGCAATCGCGATCTGTTGATCCAGGTCTTCCTCAATCTGGTCAAGAATGCGGCCGAGGCATTCCTGCGCCCGGACGAGCAGATGAGCGAGCGATCGGCACACAGGCCCGGCGAGATCACCGTGACCACGGCGTACCAGGCCGGGTTCCGCATCGGCGAGCGCAACAAGGCGCATCGCCAGCCGCGCCGCATCGCCATCACCGTGGCGGATGACGGCCCGGGCGTGCCGGAGGCGCTGCTCGGCAACCTGTTCGATCCCTTCGTCAGCTCCAAGCCCGGCGGGCGCGGCCTTGGCCTGCCGCTGGTGGCGAAGCTGGTAAGGGCCCACGACGGAGTGATCGAGTTTTCAAGCCGCCCGGGCCAGACCCGCTTCACCGTGCTGCTGCCGATCTGGGACGATTTCGATGGGGGAGAGCGGCCATGAGCGCCACCATCCTCGTCGCCGACGACGACCGCGCGATCCGCCTGGTGGTGAGCCAGGCGCTGGCCCAGCGGGGCCACGCGGTGCGCGCCGCGGCCGACGCCCGCACGCTCTGGCAATGGGTCGATGCGGGCGAGGGCGACCTCGTCGTCACCGACGTGCTGATGCCCGACGGCAACGGCCTCGACCTGGTGCCGCGGATCAAGCAGCGGCGGCCCGACCTGCCGGTCATCGTGATGAGCGCGCAGAACACCATCCTGACCGCGATCCGCGCCAATGAGCGCGGCGCCTTCGAATACCTGCCGAAGCCCTTCGACCTCAATGTGCTGGTGGCGGCCGTCGACCGGGCGCTGAGCCAGAGCGGCGCCGCCTCGCCGAGCGCGCCGGAGACCGACGAGGGGCTGCCCATCGTCGGCCGCTCGCCGGCGATGCAGGAGGTGTTCCGGGTCATCGGCCGCCTGGTCAACACCGACATGACCGCGCTGATCAACGGCGAATCCGGCACCGGCAAGGAACTGGTGGCCAAGGCGCTGCACGATTTCGGCCGCCGCAAGGGCAAGCCCTTCGTCGCCATCAACATGGCGGCGATCCCGCGCGAGCTGATCGAGAGCGAGCTGTTTGGCCACGAGAAGGGCGCCTTCACCGGCGCCATCGCGCGGGGCATCGGCAAATTCGAGCTGGCCCAGGGCGGCACGCTGTTCCTGGACGAGATCGGCGACATGCCGATGGAGGCGCAGACCCGCCTGCTGCGCGTGCTGCAGACCGGCGAGTTCACCAGCGTCGGCGGCCGCACGCCGCAGAAGGCCGATGTCCGCATCATCGCCGCCACCCATCGCGACCTGCGCCACCTGATCGCGCAGGGCCGCTTCCGCGAGGACCTGTTCTATCGCCTGAACGTGGTGCCGATCCATCTGCCGCCTTTGCGCGACCGGCGCGGCGACATTCCCGACTTGGCGCGCTTCTTCCTCGCCGCCGCGGCGCGCGACGGGCTGGCCGCCAAGAGTCTGTCCAACGGCGCGATCGAGGAGCTGCAGCGCTATGACTGGCCGGGCAATGTGCGCGAGCTGGAAAACCTGATGCGCCGCATCGCCGTGCTTTACAGCGAGGCGACCATCGATGCGCGCATGGTCTCGGAATCGCTCACCGCCGGCACGGCGCATCGCGACGGTCGCGACGGCGCCGGCCGGGCGGATGAAACTCTCGGCCAATCGGTCGACCGCCACCTGCGCGCCTATTTCGCCGCGCATCAGGGCCGGCTGCCGGCGCACGGCCTCTATGACCGCATCCTGCAGGAGGTCGAGCGGCCGCTGCTCTCGATCTGCCTGGAAGCCACCCGCGGCAACCAGATCAAGGCGGCTGAGCTGCTCGGCCTCAACCGCAACACGCTGCGCAAGAAGCTGCGCGAGCTTGAGATCCAGGCGCGGCGTTCCGGAGCGGCGGAATGACCGAAGCGGCCCTGCCGACCAAGCGGGACAGTCTCGGCCGCCGGCTGTTCGACTGGTCGCGCCGCGTCAATCTCGAGCGTCGCATCGCCGTCGCCCTGCTGATCGTCGCGCTCGTCTCGGGCGCGCTCACCTACCTGGTGCTGACCGATTTCTGGAAGACGCAGAACCCGGCCCGCGCCATCACCTGGCTGCTGCTGATCGACCTGATCGTCGGCCTCTCGCTCGGCACCATCATCGCCCGCCGGGTGGTCGGCCTGTGGATCGAGCGCCGGCGCGGCCTGGTCGGCTCGCGGCTGCATTCCCGGCTGGTGCTGCTGTTCGGCCTGATCGCCCTCATTCCCGCGATCGTCGTCTCGGTGTTCTCGACCACCTTCCTCAATTACGGCCTCGACATCTGGTTCGGCAACAAGATCAAGGAGGCGGTCGAGAGCTCGCTCTACGTCTCGCAATCCTATCTGCAGGACCATCAACAGCGCGTCGCCAACGACACCCTATCGATCGCCAACGAGATCCGCGCCCAGGACTGGGGCGGCTACATCGACCTGTCGCGCCTGGACTCCTTCCTCGACCGCCAGGTCGACCTGCGCGACCTGTCCGAAGCCGTGGTGATCGACCGCCGCAAGCAGATCCTGGCCAGCGGCGGCTTCAGCCTGATGATGGAGTTCGACCTCGAATTGCCGGATGACGCGCTGGTGCGGGCCGATTCCGGGGATACCGTCATCCTGCATTCGCCGACCGGAGACCGGGTGCGCTCGCTGGTCGCCATCGATTCGCAAAGCGGTCTCTATCTTTATGCCGGCCGCGTCATCGAGGAAAAGGTGCTGAGCGCCATCCGCGGCAACGAGAGCGCGGTCTACCTCTACCGCCAGCTGGAGGGCGACCGCTCGCAATGGCAGATCACCGTCGGGCTGATCTTCGCCATCCTGGCCCTGCTGCTGCTGCTGGCGGCGATCTGGATCGCCATCATCTCGGCCACCAGCCTGGTGAAGCCGATCACCCGCCTGGTCGAGGCGGCGCAACGCCTGGGCGGCGGCAACCTGGCCGCCCGGGTCAAGATCGGCCGCCGCGACGACGAGCTGGGCGAGCTCAGCCGCACATTCAACACCATGGCGCTGCGGCTGCAGACCCAGCAGGCCGAGCTGGTCACCACCAACCGGCAGCTCGACGACCGGCGCCGTTTCACCGAGCTGGTGCTGTCCGGCGTGTCGGCGGGCGTGATCGGCCTGAACGAGCGGGGCGAGATCGAGTTGCCCAACCGGTCGGCCTCGGAATTGCTGGGCCGCAACATGGCCGAGCATCTGGGCGAGCCGCTGCGGCAATTGGTCCCGGAGATGGGCGAGCTGGTCGCCCAGGCGCAGTCGCGCGCCGCCGGCGCCGCCGAGGGCCAGATCCACATGTCGCATGGGCCGGTCACCCGAACGCTGCATGTCCGGGTGGTATCGGAGAAGGGCGAGGGCGACCATACCCGCATCGTCGTCACCTTCGACGACGTCACGGAATTGCTGTCGGCGCAGCGCAAGGCGGCATGGTCGGACATCGCCCGCCGGATCGCCCACGAGATCAAGAATCCGCTGACCCCGATCCAGCTCTCGGCCGAGCGACTGAAGCGCAAATACCTGAAAGAGATCGCCAACGACCCGGAAACCTTCGCCGTCTGCACCGATACCATCATCCGCCAGGTGGGCGACATCGGGCGCCTGGTCGACGAGTTCTCCTCCTTCGCCCGGATGCCGGCGCCGGTGCTGCAACCCGAGGATATCGTAGAACTGGCGCGCCAGGCCGCCTTCCTGCAGCAGAACGCCAACGCGGCGATCGCCTACGAGGTGGAATTGCCGGGCGAGCCGGTCTGGGTCAGCTGCGATGCCTCGCAGATCACCCGGGCCCTGACCAACCTGATGCAGAACGCGGCCGACGCCATCGACGCCAGGCTGGACCAGGAACGCGCCGCCGGCGCTGGCGGGGCGCCTCAGAATCGCTTGACGGCCGGACGTATCCATCTATGGATTCGCCGGAGCGGCGACACGCTCGTCCTCGGCGTCGACGACAACGGCCGGGGTTTGCCGCAGCAGGGCCGGGAACGGCTGACCGAACCTTATGTGACGACGCGCACGAAAGGCACCGGCTTAGGGCTGGCGATCGTTAAGAAGATCATGGAAGATCACGGCGGCAAGCTGCAGCTTCTGGATGGCGACGCGGGCGGCGCGTCGGTCCAGCTGGTTTTTCCCGCCGAACTGATCCTGACCGATCCGGCCCTGCGGGCGGCGCAGGCATGAGTGTCCGCGGCATGAGTTCGGAAGGCTTTCGAGGCTAGGCATGGCGCGCGATATCCTGATCGTCGACGACGAAGCCGATATCCGCATGCTGATCGCCGGGGTACTGGGCGACGAGGGCTTCACCACCCGCGAGGCGGCGAACAGCGACGAGGCGCTCGCCTTGCTGCGCCAGCGCTGCCCCAGCCTGATCGTCCTCGACATCTGGCTGCAGAACAGCACGCTCGACGGCATGCAGCTGCTGGAGCCGATCCAGGAAAGCTATCCCGACACCCCCGTCGTCATGATCAGCGGCCACGGCAATATCGAGACCGCCGTCAACGCCATCAAGAAGGGTGCCTTCGATTTCATCGAGAAGCCGTTCAAGGCCGACCGCCTGCTGGTGACCATCGAGCGCGCCCTGGAGAACGCCCGCCTGCGGCGCGAGAACGAGGAATTGCGCGCCCGCGTCGGCAGCCAGGCAGATCTGATCGGCCGCTCCGCCATCATGACCCAGCTGCGCCAGGCGATCGAGCGGGTGGCCCCGACCGGAAGCCGCGTCCTGTTCTCCGGCCCGCCGGGCAGCGGCAAGGAAGTGGCCGCCCGCCTGCTGCACCGCAAGTCCAAGCGCGCCGAGATGCCCTTTGTGGTGCTCAACTGCGCCACCATGCATCCCGACCGCCTGGAGATCGAGCTGTTCGGCACCGAGCGCAACGGCGACGGCCGCGAGACGGTGAGCAAGGTCGGGTTCCTGGAACAGGCCCATGGCGGTACGCTGCTGCTGGACGAGGTGGCGGACATGCCGCTGGAAACCCAGGGCAAGATCGTCCGCGTGCTGCAGGAGCAGACCTTCGAGCGGGTCGGCGGCAAGACCAAGGTCGAGGTCGACGTCCGCGTGATCGCGGCCACCAGCCGCGACCTGCAGAACGAGATGTCGGCGGGCCGCTTCCGGCAGGACCTGTTCTATCGCCTGAACGTGGTGCCGATGCGCGTCCCCGGCCTGCGCGAGCGGCGCGACGACATTCCCGAGCTGCTCGAGCATTTCATGCGCCTGGCCTCGGAGCAAACCGGCCTGCCGGCGCGTGCCTTCGGCGAGGATACGCTCGCGCTGCTGCAGGCCTATGACTGGCCGGGCAACGTGCGCCAGCTGCGCAACGTGGTCGACTGGCTGCTGATCATGGTGCCCGGCGAGCCGGGCGAGCCGATCCGCGCCGACATGCTGCCGCCCGATATCGGCGCCGCCAACGCCGCGGGCGTCTCCTCCGCCGACGGCACCGAGGTGCTGTCGCTGCCGCTGCGCGAGGCGCGCGAGATCTTCGAGCGGCGCTATCTCGAATCCCAGGTTTCCCGCTTCGGCGGCAACATTTCCCGCACCGCCAGCTTCGTCGGCATGGAGCGCTCGGCGCTGCACCGCAAGCTGCGGTCGCTGGGCATCACCGGTTCCGAACGCGGCGACAAGGTCGAATAGCAGCGGCGCCGCTTTCGTCAGGGGAATGGAACAAGGGTCATGAAGGTCGTGATCTGCGGCGCCGGCCAGGTCGGCGCCAACATCGCGAAATACCTGGCGCACGAAGGCAACGACGTCACCATCGTCGACCTCGACGCGCATCTGGTGCGAGACATCACCGACCAGCTCGACGTCCAGGGCGTGGCCGGACACGCCTCGCATCCCACGGTCCTGGAGCAGGCCGGGCTGAAGGATGCCGACCTGCTCATCGCGGTCACCCATTCGGACGAAGTGAACATGACCGCCTGCATGGTGGCGCATGCCATCTTCGACGTGCCGACCAAGATCGCCCGCGTGCGCGAGCAATCCTACCTGCAATCCAAGTGGTCGAGCATCTTCAACTCCGACCATCTCGGCATCGACGCCGTGATCTCGCCCGAGGTCGAGGTGGCCGAGGCGATCCACCGCCGCCTGGAAGTGCCCGGCGCCTTCGACGCCGTCACCCTGGCCGACGGGCTGGTGACCCTGGTCGGCGTGCATTGCGGCGCCAATTGCCCGGTCATCAACACGCCGCTCCGCCACCTGACGACCTTGTTTCCCGACCTGCACGCCACGGTGGTCGGCATCGTGCGCGGCGACCACAAGATCGTACCCGACGACGCCGAGAGCATGCTGGTCGGCGACGACGTCTATTTCATCGCCGAGACCGCGCATCTGAAGCGCGCCTTGAGCGCCTTCGGCCACGAGGAGCAGGAGGCGCGGCGCCTCATCATCGTCGGCGGCGGCAATATCGGCCTGCAGCTGAGCGAGCTGATCGCCGAGCGCAATCCCGGCATCGACGTGAAGCTGATCGAGCTCGACCGCCGCCGCGCCGCCAAGGCGGCGGCGCGCCTGCCCAACTGGGTGGTGATCCAGGGCGACGCGCTCGATCCGCGCATCCTGGAAGAGGCCAACGTCAAGGGCACCGAGACCATCATCGCCGTCACCAATGACGACGAGGTCAACATTCTCGCCTCGCTGCTGGCCAAGCGTGCGGGGTGCCAGCGCAGCATCACATTGGTCAATTCCACCAACTATGCGCCGCTGATCGGGTCGCTCGGCATCGACGCGGTGGTCAGCCCGCGCGCCACCACCGTCTCCAACATCCTGCAGCATGTGCGCCGCGGCCGGGTCCGCGCGGTGCATTCGCTGGGCGACGATTTCGGCGAGGTGATGGAGATCGAGGTGCTGGAAACCGCGCGCCTGGTTGGCACGCCGATCCGCGAGGCGAAGCTGCCTGAAGGCGTCATCATCGGCGCCATGGTGCGCGGCGGCAAGGTCGTCATCGCCACCGGCGACACGGTGGTCGAGCAGGACGACCACGTCGTGCTGTTCTCCGCCAGCAAGGACGTGCGCGAAGTCGAGCGGATGTTCTCCGTGCGGTTGGAATACTTCTGATCATGCCCCAGATCGTCTATATCAACGGCCGCTACGTGCCGCGCGCCGCCGCCACGGTGCGGGTCGAGGATCGCGGCTACATGTTCGGGGACGGGGTCTACGAGGCGATCGCGGTCTATGATGGCCGCCTGGTCGCCGCCGACCGGCACTTCCAGCGCCTGGGGCGCTCGCTCGCCGAGCTGCGCATCGCCTGGCCGATGCCGCGCGCGGCCCTGGAAGTGGTGGCGCGCGAGATCATCGCCCGCAATGTCCTGCGCAACGGGGGAGTCTATATCCAGGTCACGCGCGGCGTGGCGCCGCGCGATCACAAGTTTCCGAAGGATGCCGCGCCCGCCCTGCTGGTGATGGCCAAGCGATTCAAGCCGGCGCCGGCGGCCCTGCTGCGCGACGGCGCGTCCGTCATCACTGTGCCTGACGAGCGCTGGGGCCGCTGCGACATCAAATCGCTGAACCTGCTGCCCAACGTGCTGGCGAAGCAGGCGGCGGCGGAGCAGGGGGTGCAGGAAGCCTGGCTGGTGGACGAGAGCGGCAATGTCACCGAGGGCGCCTCGACCAGCGCCTGGATCGTCACCGCGGAGGGCGTGCTGGCGACGCGGCCGAACGGAGTCGAGATCCTGCCCGGCGTGACCCGCGCCATCGTCGTCGACGTGGTGCGCGAGCTTGGACTGAAACTGGAATTGCGCGCCTTTTCCCGCGACGAGGCCTATCGCGCCCGCGAAGCCTTCCTGACCAGCACCAGCAACTATGTGCTGCCGATCACGCGGATCGACGGCAGGATCGTGGGCGACGGCATGCCCGGACCGGTCACGCGGCGGCTGCGCGACGCCTATCTCGCCGCCACCGGCAGGACGGTTGCCTGATGCAATTGCCGCGCGCCGTTCTGTTCGATTGGGACAACACCCTGGTGGAGAGCTGGGGCGTCATCCACGAGGCGATGAACCTGACCCTCGATGCCATGGGCCATCCGACCTGGACGCGCGAGGAGACCGAGCAGCGGGTGCGCGCCTCCTTGCGGGATTCCTTCCCGCATCTGTTCGGCGACCGCTGGAAAGAGGCCGAGAAGATCTTCTACCAGAGCTTCGAGGCGATCCACCTCGCGCATCTCCGCCCGCTCGCCGGGGCCGAGGAATTGCTCGCTTACCTCTCCGGTACCCTCGGCCTCCCTGTCGGCGTGGTCAGCAACAAGCGCGGCGCCTTCCTGCGCAAGGAGGCCGAGCATCTCGGCTGGTCTGGCTATTTCCGCCGCCTGGCCGGAGCGGGCGACGCGGCGCGCGACAAGCCGGCGATCGAGCACGTCCAGCTCGCCCTCGGCGAGATCGCGGCGGGGCCTGAAGTCTGGTTCGCGGGCGACGCCGATATCGATTTGAAATGCGCCCGCAATGCCGGATGCACGCCCATCCTGCTGCGGCCTCACGCGCCCGCCGAAGCGGAATTCCCCGGCCACGAGCCCAGCCTGTATTTTCCCGATTGCGCCGGGTTTTTAGCGTATTTGCGACAGGCCTAGTTTCCAAAGCCGGACGACCTATGTTAAGTCTGACCGCGAGCGCCATGCCCGGGTGACCGGGCGTGATATGGGCGGGTGTGCGCTGCCCCAAGAACAAAGGACGAAAGACATGGCCAACGAAAAATCGCAAAGCGTCCAGGACGTATTTCTCAACAGCATCCGCAAGGCGAAGATGCCGGTCACCGTGTTCCTGGTGAACGGCGTGAAGCTGCAAGGCATCATTACCTGGTTCGACAATTTCTCCGTATTGTTGCGCCGCGACGCTCATTCGCAGCTGGTCTACAAGCACGCGATCTCGACCATCATGCCGGCGGGACCGCTGCAGCTCTTTGAGGGAGCGAAGGAAGGCGAAGAGGCTTGAGCCACTTTCGCCGCATCGTAAACGACGCGAGGTCGAAGCGTGGGCAGTGAGGCACCGGCCGACCGCCGGCAGCCGCGGATCGACGGCGACGGCATCCGTCGCGGCGACCGCGCGCTGGTGATTCATCCGGACCTGCAGCGCGGCGCCAAGGCAGGCGCCGGCGTGCACTACCGCACGCCCGCCTCGCGCCTGGCGGAAGCCTGCGGCCTGGCGCTGGCGATCGATCTAGAGATCGCGGCGGCGGAAGTCGTGCGCGTGGCCGAGCCGCGCCCGGCGACGCTGATCGGCAGCGGCAAGGTCGAGCGGCTGAAGCAGCTGATCGAGGAGCAGGATATCGGGCTCGTCGTGGTCGATGCCACGGTGACGCCGGTGCAGCAGCGCAACCTGGAACAGGCCTGGAAGGCCAAGGTCATCGACCGCACCGGCCTGATCCTGGAGATCTTCGGCGAGCGCGCCCGCACCAAGGAAGGCATGCTGCAGGTCGAGCTGGCGGCCTTGTCCTACCAGCGCTCGCGTCTGGTCAGGTCCTGGACTCACCTGGAGCGGCAGCGCGGCGGCTTCGGCTTCATCGGCGGTCCCGGCGAATCCCAGATCGAAATCGACCGCCGCCTGATCGACGAGCGCATCGTGCGCATCAAGCGCGACCTCGAGGACGTGAAGCGCACCCGCGGCCTGCACCGCAAGGCGCGCAAGCGCGTGCCCTATCCGGTGGTGGCGCTGGTCGGCTACACCAATGCCGGCAAATCGACGCTGTTCAATCGCCTGACCCGGGCCGACGTGATGGCGAAGGATCTGCTCTTCGCCACCCTCGACCCGACCATGCGGCGGGTCGGCCTGCCGGGCGGGCGCGAGATCATCCTGTCCGATACCGTCGGCTTCATCTCCGACCTGCCGACCGAACTGGTCGCAGCCTTCCGCGCCACCCTGGAAGAGGTGCTGGAGGCCGATCTGATCCTGCATGTGCGCGACATCGCCCATCCGGAGACCGAGGCGCAGAAGGCCGATGTGGAAGCGGTGCTGCGCGGCCTCGGCCTCGACGTCGAGACCGTGGACGGCATGATCGAGGTGCTGAACAAGATCGACGCCCTTCCGACCGAGGAGTTGGCGCGCATCGAGGACCTGGCACGGCGCGACCCGCGCGTGATCGCGGTTTCCGCCTTCACCGGCGCCGGCTGCGATCGCCTGCTGGCCGAGGTCGAGACGCGCCTGGCGCGCGGCCGGCTGGTGGCGACCTATCACCTCGGCCACGATCGCGGCGGCGACATCGCCTGGCTCTACGAGCATGGCGAGGTGCTGGAGCGGACCGATGACGAGGACGGCGCCAATCTGACCGTCCGCCTGTCGCCCGACGACCGCAACCGCTTCGAACAGGGGCGGATCGAACAGGGACGCTTGGACACTGAAGGCGGCCGCGCCGGCTCGACGCATTGATGAGTTCCCTGTTATGACCCGGGTCAACATCGAGGCCGTCGCCGCGATCATCGCCGAAGTGGCCGCGCGCGAGATCCAGCCACGCTTCCGGCGCCTCGCCGCCCACGAGATGCGCGAGAAGAATCCCGGTGACATCGTCACCATCGCCGACGAGCAGGCCGAGCTGGCGCTGACGCCGCTGCTGCTCGACCAGGTGCCTGGCTCCGTCGTCATCGGCGAGGAGGCGGCCGCCAAGGACCCGGAGATCCTCTCCAAGCTGACCCACGGCCAGCTCGCCTGGGTCGTCGACCCGGTCGACGGCACGGCGAATTTCGCCGAGGGGAAGGCCGATTTCTGTTCCATGGTGGCGCTGCTGCGCGGCGACGAATTGCTGGCGAGCTGGATCCACCTGCCGACCACCGGCGCGACGGCGATGGCGGAGCACGGCGCCGGCGCCAGCTTCGGCGGACACATCTTGCCCAAGCTGCAGCCGATCTCCGGCGTGCCATCGGGCGTCGTGGGCGTCGGCAAGCTCAGCAAGCCGGCCCTGCATCCGCGCGCCGAGGCCTTGCGCCGCCAGGTCAAGCCGGTGAAAAGCCTGCGCTGCGCCGGGCTCGACTACCTGCGCCTGGCGCGCGGCGAGATGGATTTCACCCTCTACGGCCGGGCCTGGCCCTGGGATCATGCGCCGGGCGCCTTGCTGGTGCGCGAGGTCGGCGGCAGGGTGGGCGATTCCGACGGCGACGCCTATAGGCCCAGCATCGCGACCGCGGCGCCGGGCGTGCTGGCGGCGCGCAACGAAGAGGTTTGGCGGCAGATCCTCGCGCATCTCCGCGCGGCAGCATAAAGGGGAGGCTTCAATGAAGACGGCGTTTCTCGGCTTGGGCGTGATGGGTTTCCCGATGGCCGGCCATCTCAAAAAGAATGGTCATGAGGTCACGGTCTACAACCGCACGAAGGCGAAGGCGGAGAAATGGGCCGCGACCCACGGCGGCAAGGCGGCGGCGACCCCGGCCGAAGCCGCCAAGGGCGCTGAGATCGTCTTCGCCTGCGTCGGCAATGACGACGATCTGCGCAGCATCGCGCTGGGCGAGCAGGGCGCCTTTGCCGGCATGGCCAAGGGCGCGCTGTTCGTCGACCATACGACGGCCTCCGCCAACGTCGCGCGCGAGATGGCCGAGGTGGCGGCGGGGAAGGGGCTGCGTTTCCTGGATGCCCCGGTCTCCGGCGGCCAGGCGGGCGCCGAGAACGGCAAGCTGACCGTCATGGTTGGCGGCGAGCAGGCGGCCTTCGACCAGGCCAAGCCGGTGATCGATTCCTACGCCCGCGCCTGTGTGCTGCTGGGTGCGGTCGGCAGCGGTCAGCTCGCCAAGATGGTCAACCAGATCTGCATCGCCGGCCTGGTCCAGGCCCTGGCGGAGGGCATGAATTTCGCCGTCAAGGCCGGGCTCGATCCGGCCAAGCTGGTGGAGACCATCTCCAAGGGCGCGGCGCAATCCTGGCAGATGGAGAACCGCGCCATGACCATGGTCCAGGACAAGTTCGAGTTCGGTTTCGCCGTCGACTGGATGCGCAAGGATCTCGGCATCTGCCTGGAGGAGGCCAAGCGCAACGGCGCGCGGCTGCCGGTGACCGCCCTGGTCGACCAGTTCTACGCCCAGGTCCAGCAGCGCGGCGGCAACCGCTGGGATACCTCCAGTCTGATCCACCTGCTGGCGCATTCGTAACTTTAAGAACGGATTACAATATATTGTAAATAAACGATATATAATCAGCCTTTCTGCGTCTACTTGACAATTGCATGCGGCATGCATATATAATCCCCGCGTCATAGGGGAGACCGACATGACCTGGAATCTGGCGGGGATCGCGATCGACAGCGCGGGCATCGCCGGCGGCACGGAACACACGCCAGCGGCCCTACGCCGCCTGAGCGACCTGGGGAACTTGGCGCATGACTTCGGCGATCTCGCGGCCCCGGTGCATGACCCGCGGCGCGATCCGGCGACGGGCATCGTCGGCCATGCCGAGGTGGTCGCGGCGACCGCCGCCATCCGCGCGCGTTCCGCCGACTGGCTGGCGCCCAATCGCAGGCTGGCCGTGCTCGGCGGCTGCTGCACCCTGATGATCGGCCTGGGCGCCGCCACGCGCGACCGCCTCGGCCGCTATGGCATCGCCTATGTCGACGGTCATCTCGATCTCTATGACGGCCGGTCCTCGCCGAGCGGGGAGGCGGCCGATGTCCCGCTGGCCACGCTGCTGGGCCATGGCGATCCCGCGATCCTGGAGGCGGCGGGCGGCGCCTCGCTGGCGCCCGAAGGAGTCTATTTGCTGGGCTATCGCGATGCGCTGCAGGCCAGGGGCCACGGGTCCCTGATGCCGGAGGATTTCGGCGCCGGCTTTCGCCACGCCGACACGCCCGCCATCCGCGCCAAGGGTGCGACCCGCATGGGCGAGGCGGCGCGGGCGCATTTCGAGGATCGCGGCCTGCCGTTCTGGCTGTTCCTCGATGTCGACGCCCTCGACCCGGCGGTGTTTCCGGCGACCGACGCCCCGATCGGCGAGGGGCTCGATTGGGGCGAGCTAGAGGAACTGGCGGCTCCGCTGGCCCGTTCACCGCGGCTGCTCGGCGTGGTGACGACCTGCTACAACCCGGCAAAGGACCCGGACGAGGCCTGCGGCCGCCGCCTCGGGCAATTCCTGGAAACCGTCATGAGGGCCAATCCGTGAAGCCGGACGAGCTGCGCGATCTCAACGTGATCGGCGCCTTTGCTCTGGCGCTGTCCGATGATCTCAAGGCGGCGATGCAGGAATTGGTGGATGGCAATGAGAGCGCCTGCGCGGCGCTGATCGTGATCGGGCAGGAGAGCGGCTTGTCGGTCGACCGCCTGTCGAGGATCCTCGGCCTGTCCCAACCCGGAACCGTTCGTCTGGTCGACCGCCTGGCGGCCGACCATCTGGTCGAACGCAAGTCCGGCGCCGACCGCCGCTCGGTCGCCCTGCGCCTGACCGAAGCCGGCAAGCGCCAGGTGAAATCGCTGCTGATCGGGCGCCGGCACGCCTTGTCGGAGGTCCTTCGGGCGCTCGACCCAGGCGAGCGCCAGGTGCTGGCCGCCATTGCCGACAAGGTGCTGCGCGGCCTCGGCCACAGCGAGGTTGAGTGCGACCGCCGCTGCCGCCTCTGCGACGGCGACACCTGCCCTGACGAAACGTGTCCCATGGCGGCGGCATAACCTATTCTTCTCCGTCAGGAGGATCGCCATGGACCAGCGTCTCAGCCTCGTCACCCTCGGCGTCCGCGACCTCGCCGCATCCCGCGCCTTCTACGGGCGGCTCGGCTGGAAGGAATCCCCGCCGAGCAACGAACACGTCGCCTTTTTCCAGTGCGGCGGCATGATCTTCGCCCTCTGGGGCCGCGACGCGCTGGCCAAGGACGCGCAGGCCGGAGGGCCCGGCAGCGGGTTTGCCAACGTCTCGCTTGCGCAGAATGTGCGCAGCAAGGACGAGGTCGACCGGCTGCTGAAAGAGGCGGAGGCGGCGGGCGCGAAGATCCTGAAACCCGCCGGCGACGTCTTCTGGGGCGGCTATACCGGCTATTTCGCCGATCCCGACGGCTTCGCCTGGGAAATCGCCTGGAACCCGGGGTTCACGATCCTGGACGACGGGAGTGTGAAGCTGCCCGCCTGATGCTGCGCCCTTGCTGCGCAGCAATGCTGCAGGAACAGGTGATTAGGGAAGATCAGCGCTCTTCCTGCTTCGCTTCAACCCATGCCGCTTCCATCTCGTCCAGCGTGCTGCCGGCGGGTTCCTTGCCCTGGGCCGCGAGGATCTCCTCGACCCGGCGAAACCTGCGCTCGAACTTGCGGTTGGCGGTGCGCAAGGCTCCCTCGCTGTCGATCTCCAAATGCCGCGCCAGGTTCACGACGGCGAAGAGCAGATCGCCGATTTCCTCCGCAATGGAATCCTTTGGCGCCTTTTGTTCAAGCGCCGCGCGAATCTCCTGCGTCTCCTCGGCGATCTTGTCCAGCACCTGCGCCGCCTCCGGCCAGTCGAAGCCGACCCGGGCGGCACGCTTCTGCAGCTTCTCGGCGCGGGTGAGGGCGGGCAGGCCGCCGATCACCCCATCGAGCGCGCTCGGTTTCAGGCCCTTGGCGGCGGCCGCCGCCGCCCGCTCCTCGGCCTTCTGCTTCTCCCAGGCATGGGTCTGCGCCTCGGCGTCGGCGATCGAGACGGTACCGAAGACGTGGGGGTGGCGCCTGACCATCTTGTCGTTGAGGCCGCGCAGGACGTCGGCCATGTCGAAGCCGCCGGCCTCGCGCGCCATCTGGGCGTAGAACACCGCCTGGAAGAGCAGGTCGCCCAATTCGCCCTTCAGGCTCTCCAGGTCTTCCTGCTCGATGGCGTCGGCAACCTCATAGGCTTCCTCGATCGTGTGCGGAACGATGGTGCGGAAGCTCTGCGCGAGGTCCCAGGGGCAGCCGCCCGCGGGGTCGCGCAGTTTCGCCATGATCGCCAGAAGCTTGAGGAAGGCCTCTGCGGCGCCATGCTGCGGGGTCTCGGTAAGCATCTGATCGGCCGTCATTCCTCGATCCGTTGATCGCATAATCTATATTATGGAAAATATTTGTCGCTCCTCGGCGTGCAGTCTACGACGCGTCTGGCCGTCGTGATAGCCAGCGCCGAAGACCGACGCCCGCTTGGCAATGTCGCTACCCGCTGGCAGGCTCCGCGGCCGATCCCGCGAGGCTCCCATGACCGCTGCCATCTCTTACGCGATCCGTCTCTGTACGCCAGCGGACCACGACTGGGTCCTGCAATGCGAGGTCGACCTGCAGGAACACGAGCGGGCGTTGCATGACAGCCGCCTGCCCGGCCTGCCGCACAGCCGCGACTACCTGGCGCTGCTGCAGGACGTGATGGCGGAGAACCTCGGCGTGATGCTGATCGCCGAGGACTCCGCCGGCAACCGCCTGGGGCTGGTCGCCGGCCACATCGTCGATGAGCCCTGGCCGATGGAGACACCGGATTCGACCCGCTACGGCTATGTCGACGACATCTTCATCCGGCCCGAAGCGCGCGGCACCGGGCTGGCGAAGACGCTGCTCGATGCCATGGCGGAGCATTTCCGCAAGGCCGATCCTGGCCTGAGGCGGCTGAGGATAAACGCGCTCGCGGTCAACCGGATCGCATGCCGGGCCTATGAGAAAGCCGGCTTCACGCCCTATGAAGTGATCTATGAGCGCCTGATCTAGGCATCCGGCACCTCGATCTCCAGTCCGTCATAGCCGGGCTCGACCCCCGGCGGGCACATGCCCTTGATGACGTCGTAATCGACCAGGTGGTTCATGTGGGTCAGCACGGTGTGCTTCGGGCGCAGCTGCCTGGCCCATTCCAGCGCCTGGGCGAAATGCGCATGGGTCGGGTGCGGCTCGAAGCGCAGGCAATCGACGACGAACAGATCGAGGCCCTGAAGCTGACGCAGCGCAGCGTCGGAGAGCGTGGCGACATCGGTGCAATAGGCGACATTGCCGATGCGGTAGCCGGTGCTGGTGGAGCCGAAACCATGGTCCTGCTCGAAGGCAATCACTGGGATGCCATCGACCTGGAACGGACCCGTCACCTCCTCCGCCCGCAGGAACGGCTTGTAGAGATGGCCTGACCCGTCGGTGTTCTGGCGGAAGATGTAGTCGAAGCGCGCGGTCAGCGTCTTCAGCGTCTCGCGCGTGCCATAGGCGGGGATGGTCGCCTGCCCCGCCGGCTTCTTCAGGAACCGCGCATCGTCGATGCCCTGGGTGTGGTCGGCGTGGTCGTGGGTGTAGAGAATGGCGCTGACCTGCGCAATGCCGGCGTCCAGGCATTGCGCGCGCAGATCGGGCGACGTGTCGACCAGGATCGTCGTGTCCCGCTGGCGGAGCGCGATCGAGACGCGCCGGCGGCGGTTCTTCGGGTTATCGGGGTTGCAATCGCCCCAGCCGGGTCCAAGCAGCGGCACGCCGCCGGAGCCGCCGCAGCCGAGGATGGTCACTTTCATGCCGTGCTCGCTGCCTTGTCCAATGCAACCTTGTCGAACAGGCGCTCGAAATTCGCCGTGGTGCGCTGCGCGAGTTCATCGGCGCTGACACCCATCATTTCGGCGACGTAGCGCGCCGTGTGCTGGACAAAGCTCGGTTCGTTGCGCTTGCCGCGCATCGGCACCGGCGCCAGGTAGGGCGCATCGGTCTCCACCAGCAGGCGATCGAGCGGCACGGTCCGCGCCACCTGGCGCAGCGCCTCGGCGTTCTTGAAGGTGACGATGCCGGAGAGCGAGATGCAGAAGCCCATCTCCAGCGCCGCATCGGCCAGGTACTGCGTCGCGGTGAAACAATGGATGACGCCCTTCAGGCCGCCCTTCTCCGCGCCGTCCCGCAACAGCTTCACCGTGTCCGCGTCGGCGTCGCGACTGTGGACGATGATCGGCAGGCCGCTCTGCCGCGCCGCCTCGATGTGGAGCGCGAAGACGTCCTGCTGCTTTTCGCGCGGGCTCTTGTCGTAGTAGTAGTCGAGCCCCGCCTCGCCGATGCCGACGACCTTCGGATGCTTCGCCAATTCGAGGATGCGCGGCAGGGCCACGCCCGCCTCGTTCGCCGCCTCGTGCGGATGCACGCCGACGGAACAGAACATGCGGTCGAACTTTTCGGCGACGGCCAGCACCTGGTCGAACTTCGACAACCGCGTACAGATGGTCAGCATCCGCCCCACCCCCGCCGACCGCGCCCGCGCCACCACCGCGTCAAGCTCCGGCGCGAATTCCGGGAAGTCGAGATGGCAGTGGGAGTCGATGAGTTCTGGCGTCCTGCCGTCGGTCACTGCGCCCCCTCTTCGACGTAGCGCGGGAAGACGCCCTCCGGCTTCGGCAGCGGGGTACCGGGTTTCAGCGCTCCGTCCTCGCCCAAGGCTGCAAAGCTGCGCGCGTCGGGTGCCACGCCGAGCTGGTCGAGCATCTTCGCCATCGACTGGGGCATGAAGGGCTGCACCACGACCGCCAGGTGGCGCACCGTCTCCGCCAGCACGTAGAGCACGGTCGCCATGCGCGCGGGGTCGGTCTTCTTCAGCGCCCAGGGCGCCTGCTCGTCGACATAGCGGTCGCCCTCGCCTACCACGTGCCAGATGGCATCTAGCGCGCGATGGAACGCCTGCTCCGCCATCAGCGGGCGCAGCTTGGCCAGCAGGCCGTGGGCCGAGGCCAGCAACGCGTTGTCGGCGTCGGTAAACGCGCCGGGCTGCGGCACCTGCTCGCCGCAATTCTTGTGGATCATCGACAGCACGCGCTGCGCCAGATTACCGAGGCCGTTGGCGAGGTCGCTGTTGATCCGCTGCACCATGGAGCGGTGCGAGAAATCGCCGTCATTGCCGAACGGGATCTCGCGCAGCAGGAAATAGCGCACCGGGTCGAGGCCGTATTTCGCCACCATCGCATGCGGCTCCAGCGCGTTGCCAAGCGACTTCGACATCTTCTGGCCTTCGTTGGTCCACCAGCCATGGGCGAAGACCCGGCGCGGCGGCTGCAGCCCCGCGGCCATCAGGAAGGCCGGCCAGTAGATGGTGTGGAAGCGCAGGATGTCCTTGCCGACCATGTGCAGATCGGCCGGCCAGAACTGCCGATAGGCCGGCGCGTTCTCGTCGGGAAACCCGACCGCGGTGATGTAGTTGGTCAGCGCGTCGAGCCAGACATACATCACATGCGCCGGATCGTCCGGCACCGGGACGCCCCAGTTGAAGGTGGTGCGCGAGACGGAAAGATCGCGCAGACCGGATTTCACGAAGCTGATGACCTCGTTCCTGCGCGACTCCGGCGCGAGGAAGTTCGGATTCTCCGCGTAGAACTTCAGCAGCTTGTCGCCCCATTCCGACAGCTTGAAGAAGTAGCTCGGCTCCTCCACCCACTCGACCTCGGCGCCCGAGGGCGCGATCTTCTTGCCGTTGGGCGCGGTGGTCAGTTCCTCCTCGCCGTAATAGGCCTCGTCGCGCACCGCGTACCAGCCGGCATAGGAGCCGAGATAGATCTCGCCGCGCGCCTTCAGCCGGCGCCACAGCTCCTGGCACGACTTGATGTGCCGCTCCTCGGTGGTGCGGATGAAGTCGTCGTTGGAGAAATTCATCGCCTTGGCGAGGTCGCGGAAATTCTGCGACACCTTGTCGGTGAAGGCCTTCGGGTCCATGCCGGCGGCCTGGGCGGATTTCTCCACCTTCTGGCCGTGCTCGTCGGTGCCGGTCAGGAAATGCACCTTCCGCCCGTCCAGCCGCATGAACCGCGCCAGGGCATCGCAGGCCAGCGTGGTATACGCGTGCCCGACATGCGGCGCATCGTTCACGTAGTAGATCGGCGTGGTGACGTAATAGCGGTCGGCCTCGGCCATCGCGCGAAACTCCGGCATCATTCGGTGGCTGACAGCCTGGAGACCTAGCGGCCCGTGCCTTCGATGGCCAGGAAGCCCGCGACCCAGGCCTGCTTTCGGTCCAGGTTGACGCTCTGCACCCGGTCGAACAGACGGCTGACCTTTTCCCATAGAGCCAGCCAGCGATCAAGGCTGGCGGCGTCCCGCATGCGGGCGATCAGGGCGGATTCCCCCTGGAACACCTCGGGATTCGGCGCGATTCCGGTGGCGGCTGCCCGCGCCATGCGGGCGAACCACCAGCCGAGCAGTTCCACAGCAAGGTCGAATTGCGGCCCCTGGTCGCGCCCTGCCAGCTTGTCGCCGAGCTTGTGCAGCAGGCCGGCATCCAGCCTGGGCCAGCCAGACACCAGGGTGCCGATCTCGCGCAGCAGCCCCACCCCGTCACTCTCCACCATTCGGATCGCCTGACCCAGGCTGCCGCCGGCGGTGAGCGCCGCGACCTGCCGGTCCGCCGGCGCCGTCTTCGGGAAACGGGCGCCGATCTCGGCGGCGATCAGATCGTCCGCCAGCGGCTGCAGCGGCAGCTTGCGGCAGCGCGAGCGGATGGTCGGCAGCAGCGCCTGCGGCGCGTGGCTCAGCAGCAGGAGCACGGTGTTCGGCGCCGGCTCCTCGAGAATCTTCAACAGCGCATTGGCCGAATTGCGGTTGAGCTCATCGGCGCTGTCGACGATGACCACGCGCCAGCGGCTGGCCGAGGGCTTCAGGTGCAGGAACTCGATGACCGCGCGGACGTCGTCGATGACGATCTCGGTGCGCAGCTTGCCCGACTTCTGATTGATTGTGCGCTCCAGCAGGCGGAAATCCGGATGCGCCTTCTGCGCCACCTGGCGGAACACGCGGTCCTCGGCCGGCATCTGCAGCGATGTCGCCGCCGGCTCCAGATCGCCGAACATGCCGCCTGCGTCTTCTTCGGCGAGTTGGGCCAGCAGGAACCGCGCCATGCGGTAGGCCAGCGTCGCCTTGCCGACGCCCTTGGGGCCGGAGATCAGCCAGGCATGCGGCATGCGCCCGGCCGCATGCGCCTTCAGGAAAGCCTGCTCGGCGGCCTCGTGGCCGATCAGGCGATCGGTCCAGGCCGGGCCGATTTCCTCCGGCGCCTCGAGGATCTTCGGCCGGGCCGCCATCAGTGGGCCAGCCCGTAGGTCACCCGAACGGTCGCCAGCACGTCCTGCGCCACGTCATCCACCGTGCCGCCGGCGTCGATCACCACGCGGTGGCGGCCGTCGCGCGCCTGGGCGATCTCGTCGAAGGCGCGGCGCAGCGTCTCGTGAAATTCCCGCCCCATGCGCTCGTAGCGCTGGCTGGCCACCGCGCGCGACAGGCCGATTTCCACCGGCAAATCGAAGACCAGCGTCAGGCCGGGCTCATCCTCGCCGACAACGCGCTGGCGCAGATCTTCCAGCCAGGCGCGATCCAGGCCCATGCCGTAGCCCTGATAGGCCATGGTGGAATCGGCGAAGCGGTCGCAGATCACCCAATCGCCGCGCGCCAGGGCCGGGCGGATGGTGCGTTCCAGGTGGTCGGCGCGCGCCGCATTGATCAGCAGCGCCTCGGTGATCGGCGACCAGCGCGCCGTCTCGCCGTCGACCAGCAGCTTGCGGATCGCTTCGGCGCCGGGCGCACCGCCGGGCTCGCGCGTGGTGGTCACGGCATGGCCGTCGCGGCGCAAGGCTTCCGCCAGCAGCTTGACCTGGGTCGACTTGCCGGCGCCCTCGCCGCCTTCGAAGACGATGAACCGCCGCGGTTCGCCCCGCCCAGTCATCGTGGCGTCATGAATGCGTCACTGCTGGGCGCCGAAGACCAGGCGGTTCAGATTGGCGGCGATCTTGCCGCCGATGCCCATTTTCGGCACGTCCTGGGCGGCGACGATGCTCATGGTGAAATCGGGCATGTTGGGCACGCTGACCACCAGCTTGCCGATCTCCTGGCCCGCCGCCACCGGCGCCATGATCGGCGTCGGCACCACCGCCTTGGCGGTGACCTTCTGGCGGTCGGCGCGCGGCAGGGTCAGCAGCAGGTCCTGCGGCACGGTCAGCGGCACGGTCTTGGTCTGGCCGTATTCCACCGGAGCCTCGGTCAGGATGGCGCCCTTGGAGACGACGGTGAAATTGCCGGTCTCGCGGAACGCCCAGTCGAGCAATTGGCCGGTCTCGTCGGCGCGTTCCTGCATGCCGGTCAGACCCTGCACCACCATGACGATACGCCGTCCGTCGCGGATGGCTGAGGCGGTGAGGCCGTAGCCTGCTTCCTCGGTGTGGCCGGTCTTCAAGCCGTCGACACCCGATCCGGCGCGATAGAGCAGCGGGTTGCGGTTGCCCTGCTTGATGCCGTGCCAGGTGAATTCCTTCTCCGAATAGAAGTGGTAGTAGTCGGGGAAGTCGTGGATCAGCCGCATGGCCAGCGTCGCCAGATCCTTGGCCGTCATGTAGTGGTCGGGGTCCGGCCAGCCGGTGGAGTTGCGGAAGTTGCTCCCCGTGAGCCCGATCTCCTTGGCCTTGGCGTTCATCCGTTCGGCGAAGGCCTCCTCGGTCCCGGCCAGGCCCTCGGCGATGACGATGCAGGCATCGTTGCCGGACTGGATCACCATGCCGCGGATCAGATCCTCGATCCGGACGTCGGAATCGATGTCGACGAACATCTTGGAGCCCTGGGTCGACCAGGCCTTCTGGCTGACATGGAACGTGTCGTCGAGCTTCACGTCGCCGCGCTTCAGGGCGTCGAACAGCATGTAGGCCGTCATCAGCTTGCTCATCGACGCCGGATACAGCCGCTCCTCGCCCATCTTGTCGTAGATCACCGAACCGGTCTGGAAATCGACGATATAGGCGTGCTTGGCATTGGTGACGAGAGGCTCGGCCAGCGCGCCCGGCGCCAGCAGCGGCGCGGACATCGCGGTGAGGGCGAACAACAAGACGATCAAAAGACGGCGCAGTGACATGGCTCTCATCCAATCCGGGCAATTCGGGTTCGATCGATCACGCCGCGACCTTTTCCCTGGCGCGGAAACTCGGACAATTCCGCATCGCGGTCAAGCAGCCCGGCTGCGCCACGGCCTAGTCCACGACGATGCGCGATTCGGGATGGCCTTCGGCGATCATCCGTTTCAGCGTCTCGTCGGCTTCGGTGACCGAGGCGAGCGGCCCGATGCGGACGCGGTAATAGCGCTGCGCGTCGACCGTCACCGGCGCCACGCGCACGGCGCCGTATTTCTTCAGCCGCCCGCTCAGCTGGTTGGCGTTGGCTTGGCGCAGGAAGGCGCCCGCCTGGATGTAGATGTTGGTCGGCTTCACCGCCACCTGGGTGACCTTGCCGTCAGGCTCAGGAAGCACCATCTGGCCGACCGCGCTGCCGCCCGCCGCCGGGGTCTCGGGCTGCGCGGCGCCCTGGCCGCCGCCCGGGCTCACCTTGGCGCCGGCGATCGGCTCGAGGCCGCCCGCCGTCACCTCGCCCGCGGGCGCCGCCTTGGGTGCCGGCGGCAGGGTGTCACCGCCCGACTTGGAGGCCGCGGCGGCAAGCAGCTGGCTTTCCTCCGCCAGGATCTCGACCCGCACCCGCGCCGTGCCGCGCTCGATGAAGCCCAGCAGCTGCGCGCCGCGCCGGCTCAAATCGATGATGCGCCCGGCCGAGAAGGGGCCGCGGTCATTCACCCGCACGGCGATCGAGCGGCCGTTCTCCAGATTGGTCACCCGGACCATGGACGGCATGGGCAGGGTCTTGTGCGCCGCGGTGAGGCCGTTGGTGTCGAACACCTCGCCATTGGCGGTGCGCTTGCCGTCGAAGCCGGGCCCGTACCAGGAGGCGATGCCGGTCTCGTTGTAGTTATAATCTGCCTTTGGATAGTACCAGACGCCCCCCACCTGGTAGGGCTTGCCGATCTTGTACGGCGCCGGCTTGCCCGGGCCGGGATTGGTGATGACCTTCGCCTGGTCCACCAGCACCTTGGATTCGGTGCAGCCGGCGAGCAGGCTTGCGATGGCGGTGAGGATCAGCGCTTGGCGTCGAAGGGTCCACATGGCGTCAGGCGTTGGGTGAAACTCGGCGTCGCAAGTCCGGAAACGGGCCCCCTGCGACTCAATCGGGGCAGGCTAAAGCCACCTCGGCCCCCTGGCAACTCACGCCCGCATGAGCTGCCGGAAGCGGCGGAAAACCGCCGGTTTGCCGCCCGAGACGACCAAGTATCGGACCGCCCGGCCGCCGGAACACGCCGAGTCGGGGCCAGGCCTGGGTGGCTTGCTTGACCCCCTCGGCCCGCTGGCCTAATGGAACCCCCGGTGGCCGGCGCGGGATGGGTGGCCGAGTGGTTTAAGGCAGCGGTCTTGAAAACCGCCGTGGGGGCAACCCCACCGTGAGTTCGAATCTCACCCCATCCGCCAATACCGACGGGCCCTCCATCGCCCCGCTTTTCAAGCATTCCGCCGGCAAAGCCGCGCTTTTGCCTGCTTCAAGCCGCGATCCGGGGGGCATCCGACGTTGCTTATATAGAGCCGGCGAATTAAGGTTTCGCGGCAGACATGCAAGAACGCCGCTGAAATCGGTGGCAGAATTCTCTTTTAGGGAGGCTCAAGTGAAGAAAATTGCAACGTGGCTATTGGCTGGCGCCATGTTGGCCGCGACCTTCGGCACCGCCATCGCCGATGAGATGAAGAAGGTCAAGATCGGCACCGAGGGCGCCTATCCGCCATTCAACTCGATCGATCCCAATGGCGAGCTGGTCGGCTTCGACGTCGAGATCGCCAAGGCGCTCTGCGCCGCCGCGAAGTTCGACTGCGAATTCGTGGTCCAGGATTGGGACGGCATCATCGACGGCCTGAACGCCAAGAAATACGACGCCATCATCGCCTCGATGTCGATCACCGACGAGCGCAAGAAGGTGGTCGACTTCACCAACAAGTACTACAACACCCCCGCCAAGTTCATCGCCAAGAAGGGCGCCGGGCTCGACATCTCGCCTGAGGGTCTGACCGGCAAGTCGGTCGGCGTCCAGCGCGCGACCATCCATGAGAACTTCGTGCGCGACAAGTTCCCGGGCCTCGACGTCCGCGTCTATGCCACACAGGACGAAGCCAACGCCGACCTGGTGGCCGGCCGCGTCGACCTGGTGATGGCGGATTCGGTCGCCCTGCTGGAGGGCTTCCTGAAGACGGCGGAAGGCGGCGAGTTCGAATTCGTCGGGCCCGACTACAACGATCCCAAGTGGCACGGCGAAGGCGCCGGCATCGCCGTCCGCAAGGGCGATACCGACCTGCTGAACGCCCTCAACGCCGCCATCGACCAGATCCGCGCCGATGGCACCTACAAGGCGATCAACGACAAGTATTTCGCGTTCGACGTCTACGGCGAGCCGGCCAGCTAACGGCTCTTTCATCGCACGAGTCTCACCCCATCCGCGTCGCGCCGTCAGGCGTGATGCGGACGGGGTGAGCCGTTTGCCGACGGCCGAAACGGGGGACAGCCTTGTTCGATTTCCGGGGCTACGGCTGGGTTTTCTGGGAGGGGCTGCAGGTCACCGTCCTGGTCGGCCTGTGCGCCGGCGTGGTGGCGATCGCCATGGGCCTGCTCGGCGCCTGGGGCAAGCTGTGCAAGGCGCGCCCGGCCAATATGCTGGCGAACGCGTATACGACGGTGGTGCGCGGCGTGCCCGAGCTGGTGCTGATCCTGCTCGTCTATTACGGCGTCACCATCCTGCTGCAGCGCGTGCTGACCGCCCTGCTCGGCGCCGAGGTGCTGATCGACATCGATCCGTTCACCGCCGGCGTGCTGACGCTCGGCGTCATCTACGGCGCCTTCGCCACCGAGGTCTTCCGCGGCGCCTTCCAGGCCATCCCCAAGGGCCAGATCGAGGCGGCGCATTCCTTCGGCATGTCGCGGCTGCTGACGCTGCGGCGCATCATGCTGCCGCAGGTCTGGCGCTTCGCCCTCCCCGGCCTCGGCAATCTGTGGCTGGTGCTGATCAAGGCGACGGCGCTCATGTCGGTGATCCAGCTTGAGGAGCTGATGCGCTGGTCCGACATCGGCGCCCGCAACACCAAGCTGCCCTTCACTTTCTACCTCACCGCGTCCTTCATCTATCTCGGCATCACGATCGTCTCCATGACGCTGCAGCATTGGGCCGAGACCTGGGCCAATCGCGGCGTGCGGCGGGCTTGAGCGGCGCCATGGACTCGCTCGATCTCTTCTTCGAAAGCCTGGGGCTGGAGCCGATCTGGAACAATTTGCCGCGTTTTCTGAGCGGCGCGCTGCTGACCATCGAGATCACCGCGCTCAGCGTCTCGCTGGGCCTGGCCCTCGCGCTGCCGCTGGCGCTGGCGCGGCTCTCGGTCAATCCGCTGCTGCGTCTGCCGGTCTACGGCTACATCTTCTATTTCCGCGGCACGCCGCTGCTGGTGCAGCTTTTCCTGATCTATTACGGCAGCGGCCAGTTCCGCGACGTGCTCGAGGATGTCGGCCTGTGGCGCTTCCTGCGCGAGCCGTATTTCTGCGCCATCCTCGCCCTTACCCTGAACACCGCCGCCTACACCGCGGAGATCCTGCGCGGCGCCATCCAGGCGGTCCCCTTCGGCGAGGTCGAGGCGGCACGCGCCTGCGGCATGTCGCGCCCCATGCTCTTTCGCCGCATCATCCTGCCCAAGGCGGCACGGCTGGCCCTGCCGGCCTATTCCAACGAGGTCATCTTCCTGTTCCAGGCGACCTCGCTGGTCAGCATCATCACCCTCATGGACCTGACCGGCGTGGCGCGGGTCATCATCTCGCGCTCGTTCCGCACCTTCGAGGTCTGGATCTTCGTCGGGCTCATCTACCTCGCCCTCACCTACCTGATCGCCTGGGTCTTTCATAAGGTCGAGTACCGCATGATGGGCCATTTGCGCGCCAGCCCCGGCCAGGCCGCGGCGGCGGAGCCGGCGGTCGCCGTCCGCAACTGACGGCCACTCCCGCGCTTCGACAATCCTGTCCCCAGCGGGAACCCGCCCCGCATTAAGCGGTTATCGAACTGCCACCGATGGATATCCAGGGCCGGCAAGCAATGGACTGCATCTGCCACCCGGCAGTTCCAGCGCCCTCGCCGTCCCGCCGCCAACCCGAAAGGACCGCGCATGAAACCGAAGCTGAACGACCAACTCGCCGAACTCCTGCAGCAGATGCTGGAAACCGAAATGGGCGGCGTGAAGATCTACGAAATGGCGCTGCAATGCGTCGTCAACGAGGATCTGAAGAAGGAATACGAGGAATACCTGGAGCAGACCCAGAAGCACGAGCGCATCATGCGCGAGCTGTTCGAGAAGCTGGGTCTGGCCGAGGAGGAGACGCCAGGCCGGCTGGTCGTGCGCCACATCGGCGAATCCCTGGTGACGGCCATGACCATGGCCAAGGATTCCGGCACGCCGGAAGCCGCCGAGATCGTCGCCTGCGAATGCGTGGTCTTTGCCGAGACAAAGGATCACCTCAACTGGCACCTGCTCACCAGCTTCGCCGAGGAGGCCAAGGGCGACCTCAAGAAGGCGCTGATGGAGGCGGTGGAACAGGTCGAGGACCAGGAGGACGAGCACCTCTATCACAGCAAGGGCTGGTGCCGCGAATTGTGGATCGCCTCGCTGGGCATGAAAGCGGTCCTGCCGCCGCCCGAGGAGCAGAAGAGTGTGAAGACCGCCATCGGCGCCTCGCGTGCCGAGCAGGCGCGGGACGAACTGCTCAAGCACTGACGCGGCGGCGCGGCGACCGCCAGGCGCCGCGCGGTGCCTTCAAGAGACGGCTCCGCTCCTCGGATCGGAGCCGTTTTTCTTTGGCCCGGGGTATTGCGGCCGCCGGCCGGCGGTTACGCGGCGAGAAGCGATGCCAGGGCCGTGAATACCTGGTCGGGCATGAAGGGCTTGCTGAGCACCGGCACGCCGGGCGCCAGGTCCGACAGGGCGGCCGGGCTGTAGCCGGTCATGAAGACGAAGGGAACCTGCAAGGCGGTCAGCGCCTCGCTCACGCTGTCGATCGAGGCACCGGCGACATTCACGTCAAGCAACGCCGCGTCCAGGTCATCCTCGGCCTCGGCGATCAGCGCATGCGCCCGCTCCACGCTCGCGGCGGGACCGATGACGGTCGCGCCCGCTTCCTCCAGCATCGCGGCAATTTCCATGCCGATGAGCGGCTCGTCTTCCACGACAAGGACACGCTTTCCATTCAGGTGGCCAGGTACCGTCATCAATGATGTAAGACTCTTTCGTGGCGGGGTGTGGCGGATGGCGGACTCTCATATGCGCCCAGAAACCCTGCGGCGCAACCATGAGTGAAAAAATGTCCGGCGGGCCGCAACGTTCCAGAGAATGCGCCGTCAACCACCATCCTCACCACTCTGTCATGCTTCGCACATCATTGTGTGCAGCCAGCCTCGATGGGGAAGCCGGCACACGCCATCCCCGGCGCAGAACGGAATCGCATCGGCGCCGCGGACTGGGCATAGTCCGTGCGTGGACGAAGCGCGCCGCGACAGGCTCGCAATCGGGGGGCGCTATCCGGAGCAAATGGACGGACATTACACCGGCATCTTCATCGACACGCTGATCATCCTGACGGCGGCCGTCATCGGCGCGTCACTCGCCGACCGGCTCCGGTTCGGCTCCATCATCGGCTATCTGGCGGCTGGGCTGCTGATCGGGCCGGCCGCGCTCAACCTGATCCGCGACGTGCAGGCGCCGCAGGCCCTGGCCGAGCTCGGCATCGTGTTCCTGCTGTTCACCGTGGGGCTTGAGCTGCCGGTGGAGCGGCTGCGCCAGCTGCCGAAGACCATGTTCGCACTCGGCGGCCTGCAGATGGCGATCACCACCACCTTGCTGGCGGGAGGATTGCTGCTGCTGGGCCTGAGCGGCCCGGCGGCCTTCGCGCTCGGCGCGGCCCTCTCGCTTTCCTCCACCGCGATCGCCCTGCGCCTGGTGGCCGAGCGGCGCGAGCTGCATACGCGGCTGGGCCGCGGCGCGCTCGGCATCCTGATGACCCAGGACCTGGCGGTGGGGCCGCTGCTGGTGCTCATCCCGGCCCTGCAGGGCACGCCGCTGGAGATGGTAGAGGCGATCGGACTCAGCCTGCTCAAGGGCGCCGCCGTCACCATGCTGATCCTCGGCATCGGCCGTTTCGCCCTGCGGCCGCTGCTGAACACGGTCGCGGTCAGCCATTCCTCCGAGATCTTCGCCGCGCTGACGCTGCTCATCGTGCTGGCGGCGAGCGCGGTCACCCATCTGGCCGGGCTGTCGCTCGCGTTCGGGGCGCTGCTCGCCGGCATGCTGCTGGCCAACACCGCCTATCGCCATCAGGTGGCGGCGGAGATCGAGCCGTTCCGCGGCCTGCTGCTCGGGCTGTTCTTCATGACCGTGGGCATGCTGCTCGATACCGACCTGCTGCCGCAGCACGGGCTGACGGTCCTCGCCCTCCTGGCCGGAATGGTGGTCATCAAGGGCACCGTCGTGTTCATTCTCGCCTGGCGCCTGTTCCTGCCGCTCGCCGGCGCCTTTCGGCTTGCCCTGCTGCTGTTCCAGGGCGGCGAGTTCGCCTTCGTGCTGTTCGCCCTGGCCGGACGGGAAAAGCTGGTTTCGCCGCTGCTGCAGCAGGAACTCACCATCGTCGTCGTGCTGTCGATGATCGCTACGCCTTTCCTCGCCATGCTGGGGCGGCGCCTGGCGCCGGAGATCGCGCGGCGCACGGAGGTGCAAGACGACTCCTTGCCGGAGCTGTCCACCGATATCCGCGGCCATGTCATCATCGCCGGCTACGGCCGGATCGGCCGGGCGGTGGCCGCGCGCCTCGACGAGGCCGGCATCCCCTGGGTCGCCTCGGACAGCGATCCCGCCAACGTCAACCGCGCCCGGCGCCAGCTGCGGCCGGTCTATTACGGCGACGTCGGACGGATCGAGGTGATCGAGGCCCTCGGCCTCGCCGACGCCAAGGCGCTGGTCATCGCCATCAACGACGCGGAAAAGGCGATCCAGCTGGTGGCGCTGGCCCATTACGTGCTGCCGGAGATGCTGATCCTCACCCGCGCCTATGACGAGGAGCACGCCAAGGAACTACGCGAAGCCGGCGCCCACATGACCGTGCCGGAGCCGAGCTCGATCGGCGACACCATGGCGAACACGCTGCTGAAGGCGCTGCGGCCGGGGGCGGAGCAGTAGCTGGCCTTTTTCGCCGCCCGCGCCTAGACTCCGCAGGGAAAGGCGGAGCGGCATGCAGCTGGAAATCTTCTCCGACACGGTCTGTCCCTGGTGCTATATCGGCAAGCGCCGGCTGGAGCGCGCCCTGCGGATGCGGCCGCAGGCGGGCCTGGCTTTGCGCTGGCGGGCCTTCCAGCTCAATCCCGGCCTGCCGCCCAACGGCATGGACCGGCGGCAATACATGATCGCCAAGTTCGGCAGCCTGGACCGGGCGCAGCGCCTGTACGACGCGGTCGCCCGCGTCGGCGCGCAGGAGGGCATCAAGTTCGATTTCGAGCGCATCGCCCGCACGCCGAACACGTTGCGCTCCCACCGCCTGCTCTATGCCGCCGCGGAGGAAGGCCTGCAATCGGAACTGCTCGACCTCGTCTTCGCCGCCTATTTCACGCAAGGCCTCGACATCGGCGATGCCGACGTGCTGTCCGCCCTCGCCTTCGAGGCCGGCATGTCCGCGGCCCTCATCAACGAGGCGATGGTCGACGGCGGCCGGATGGATCACGCCATCGGCGAGGATTTGCAGTCCCGACGCATCGGCATCAACGGCGTGCCGTTCATGGTGTTCAACGGCCGCTTCGGCCTCTCCGGGGCGCAGGAGCCGGAGGCGCTGCTCAACATGCTCGACCTCGCGCGCGAGGAAGACCTGCAGCGCAACATGACCGGTGTCGCCTGAGGGGGCCATGAGCGCGGCGGAAGGTGTCGACAAGCCAAAGCGCGGCGCGCGGCCGTTCCGGCACATCCGAAGGGGTGCCGGACGCTGGGGCCGGTATCTCGGCGCCCGTCTCGGACTGCTGCCGCCGCTCGCAGAATTCGGCTACATGATCTGTGCCACGCCGAGGAGCGGCAGCAACTATCTTTGCGAGCTGCTCACCAGCACGGGACAGCTCGGCAACCCCGCCGAATACTTCAATACCGTCGCCCGCCGCAACCACGTCGACCCGCGGTACCCCCGCAGCCGGAGCGCCCAGATCGACATCGTCCGGTCGGAGGGCGCAACGCCGAACGGACTCTACGCGGTCAAGATTCTGCCGATCCAGTATTGCCGCGTGCGAAAGAAGCTCGATCTCTTCCGCGCGTTGCCCAACCTGAGGGTCGTGCGGCTTCGGCGGCGCGATCTTCTGGGCCAAGCGCTGTCGCTGGCGCGGGCGCGGCAGACCGGCCAGATCCTGGCATCCAACCGGGCGAAGGCGGAGCCGATCTACGATGTCCAGGATATCAGGGCCTGCATCGACGCCCTGCGCATGCGCGAAGCGATCTGGGACCAGGTGATGCTGGAGCGCGGCCTGCAGCCCCTCACCTTCACCTACGAGGACGTGATGAGGAATCCGCAAGCCGCCGTCGACCAGGTGGCCGCCCTGATGGGGCTCGCGGCGCAGGTTGCGATCGACCCGGCGCTGATTCGTGTCAGGATGCAGCGCGACGGCAAGACCGACCTCTGGCGCGAGCGGTTCCTGGCGGATACCGGCGCGGAGTTCCGTTCCCTCGCGGATTGACCGCCGGTCTCGCTAAGCCGCCATCGCCGCCAGGTTCTGCATCAGCTTCTTGACGCCGTTCATGCGCGCCTTCGCCTCGGCCCAGTCCTGGCGATAGACCAGGCGATGATCCGGGCGCAGGGTGACCAGGTTCGGCCGCTTGGTGATGAACTCGACGAGCTTTTCCGGCCGGGCGAAGCGGTTGTCCTTGAAGGCGATGACGGCGCCCTTGGGGCCGATCTCCAGCCGCTCGACGCCGGAGGACTTGCACAGGTTCTTCAGTGCCACGACCTGCAGCAGGTTCTCCGCCTCCGCCGGCAAAGGTCCGAAGCGGTCGATGAGCTCGGCGGCGAAGGCCTCGATCTCCTGGTCGCCAACGAGCTCGGCGAGGCGGCGATAGAGGCCGAGGCGCACATTGAGGTCCTGTACATAGGCCTCGGGCAGCAGCACCGACATGCCGATGTTGATCTGCGGCTGCCATTCCGCCGCCACCATCTTCTCCGCCCCGCGCGCCTCGCGCACCGCCTCTTCCAGCAGGTGCTGGTAGAGCTCGACGCCCACCTCGCGCACATGACCGGATTGCTCGTCGCCCAGCAGATTGCCGGCGCCGCGGATGTCGAGATCATGGCTGGCCAGGCTGAAGCCGGCGCCCAATTGATCGAGGGTCTGCATGACTTCAAGCCGGCGCTGGGCCGTCTCGGTCAGCACTTTGCCCGCCGGCGTCGTCAGATAGGCATAGCCGCGTAGCTTCGACCGGCCGATGCGCCCGCGCAGCTGATATAGCTGCGCCAGGCCGAACAGGTCGGCGCGGTGGATGATCATGGTGTTGGCGGTCGGGATGTCGAGGCCGGATTCGATGATGTTGGTGGCGAGCAGGAGCTGATAAGTGCCGTCATAGAAGGCGGTCATCGCCTTCTCCAGCGCCGTCGGCGTCATGCGGCCATGCGCCATGACGAACTTGATCTCCGGCACCAGGCTGCGCAGGCGCCCGGCCAGCCCGTCCATGTCCTCGATCCGCGGGCAGACATAGAAGATCTGTCCGCCGCGGAAATGCTCGCGCATGATGGCTTCGCGCACGATGACCGGGTCATAGGGCAGCACGAAGGTGCGCACGGCCAGGCGATCGACCGGCGGCGTGGTGATCAGGCTCATCTCCCGGATGCCGGACAGCGCGAGTTGCAGCGTGCGCGGGATCGGCGTCGCGGTCAGGGTCAGCACATGCACGTCGCCGCGCAGCTCCTTCAGCCGCTCCTTCTGCACCACGCCGAAATGCTGCTCCTCGTCGACGATGAGCAGGCCGAGATTGGCGAACTCGATCGACTTCGACAGCAAGGCGTGGGTGCCGATCACGATGTCGATCTTGCCGGCCTTCAGCGCGTCCTTGGTCTCCGCCATCTCCCTGGCGGTGACCAGGCGCGACATCTGCCGCACCTTGACCGGGAAACCGTGGAAGCGTTCGTTGAAGGTCTTGAAATGCTGGCGGCACAGCAGGGTGGTCGGGGTGACGACGGCCACCTGCTTGCCGGACATGGCGGCGACGAAGGCGGCGCGCAAGGCGACCTCGGTCTTGCCGAAGCCGACGTCGCCGCAGACCAGGCGATCCATCGGCTTGCCGCTCGCCAGATCGGTCAGCACCTCGGCGATGGCGCGCTGCTGGTCCTCGGTCTCGGCATAGGGGAAGCGGGCGCAGAATTCGTCGAACAGCCCCTCGCCCGCCGCCAGCGGATCGGCGGATCTGACCACGCGCTTGGCGGCGGTCTTCATCAGCTGCTCGGCGATGTCGCGGATACGCTGCTTGACGCGCGCCTTGCGCGCCTGCCAGGCGGCACCGCCCAGCTTGTCGAGGGCGACGATGGCATCTTCGCCGCCATAGCGGCTGAGGACGTTGATGTTCTCCACCGGAACGAACAGCTTGTCGTTGCCGTCATAGACGACGCGCAGGCAATCATGCGGCGCGCCGCCGACGTCCAGCGCCACCAGCCCCTCGTAGCGGCCGATGCCGTGATCGACATGCACCACGTAGTCGCCGGCGTTGAAATTGGCCAGCTCGGCCAGGAAGGCGTCGGCCTTCTTCTTCTTGGCGACAGTGCGGATCAGGCGGTCACCGAGGATGTCCTGCTCGGTCAGCACCAGCGCCTTGTCGGTGGCGAAGCCGCTTTCCAGCGGCAGCACCGCGCGGCCCAGCGTCGCCACCGGAAGATGGATCAGCTGCGTCCAGCTTTCGACATTCTCCTGCTGGGAGAGACCGTGCTCGCCGATCAGGTGGCCGAGCCGCTCCAGCGCGCCCTGCGACCCCGCCGCGAGCAGCACGTGCCGCCCCTGGCCCTGCTCCTCGCGCGCCAGCCTGGCGACCGCCTCGTAGAGATTGACGTCGGGATTGGCTCGCGCCTCGGCGAAGCTCTTGCCGAAGCGCCCGAGGCCGGCGAGCCATCCGCCTTCGTCCGGCGCCTGGAAGGGATGCAACGCCAGGGTGACGCGCTTGTCGATGAGGTTGCGCCAGGCATTCTCGGTCAGATAGAGCCGGCTGACCGGCAGCGGCCGATAGACCGGAGCACCGCTCTCGCGCTCCGCCGCCTGCAGATCGCGCCGCGCCTGGTAGAAATCGGTGATCGTCTCGTAGCGCGCCTTGGCCGCTTCGTCGCCCTGGTGGTCGAGGGTGACGATGGCGCGCGGCAGGTACTCCGCAAAGGAGACCAGCTCGGTGCCGAACAGCGGCAGCCAATGCTCCATGCCGGGATATTGCCGCCCCCCGCTGATCGCCTCGTAGAGCGGGTCGTCGGCGCCGGAGGTGCCGAACTCGCTGCGGTAATTGGTGCGGAAGCGCTCGACCGCCTCCTTGGTCAGCTCGACCTCGTTGATCGGCTTCAGGGCGAACTCGTCCACCTTGCCGAGGCTGCGCTGCGACAAAGGATCGAACAGGCGCAGATCCTCGACTTCGTCGCCGAAGAAATCGACGCGCAGCGGCATCTGGGTTCCCGGCGGGAACAGGTCGACGATGCCGCCGCGCACGGCGAACTCGCCCGCCTCGCCCACCGTGCCGCTGCGGGCATAGCCTTTGCCGACCAGGTAATCGATCAGGCGGCTCTGCTCCAGTTCGCCGCCGCGCCGGATCACCATGCCGGCCAAGGCGAAGCTGGCCGGCTCCGGTACCCGTTGCAGGATGGCGGAGACAGTGGTGACGACGACCAGCTTGGCCCGTTCGTCTTCCGGCAATGCGGCGAGCCGGGTCAGCGCGTCGATGCGGCGCGCGAGCACGTCGCGATGCGGCGAGGCGCGGTCATAGGGCAGGCAATCCCAGGCCGGGAACTCGATGATGTTGAGGCCGGGTTCGACGAAACGCAGGAACTCCGCCATCCGCGCCATATGCAGGTCGTCGCGGGCGATGTGCAGCACGCCACCCGGCGCATGCGCCGCCAGTGCGGCAACCAGCAATGCATCCGCACCCTCGGGCGCGCCGCCGACCTGGTGGCGGCCGGGAACCGGGATGGCGAAAGGCAGTTTCAGCACGATCTGCTTGCTTCGTTGTGGAACCGGGTCAGGGCTTCGAGGGCCGGCGAGAACGGCGCCTTCGGCGGCGTGCCGCGGCCGCAGACCCAGTCGTAGATGTCCGGGTCATTCTCCTCCAGCAGCGCGGCATAGGCCGTCAGCAGCGTTTCGTCGCAGGAATCTAGATGCCGGTCGGCGAAACGCCCGAGCAGCAGGTCCATTTCCCGCGTGCCCCTGTGCCAGGAGCGGAATTTCAGCCGCTTGCGCTCCACCACCAGCGCGCTTTCCGGTTCCGTCATTGCCCTTTTCCACCACGCCGCGCCACGCTAGCTTGACCGGCCATTCCAGTCCTGCCCGCGAGTCCGAACGGTGCGACCGAATACCCTGAACCCGCTGTTCGCGCCAATAACCAGTTTGCCCGGCATCGGTCAACGCCTGGCGAAGGCGGTGGAAAAGCTGGCCGGGCCCCTGGTGGTGGATCTGCTCTGGCACCTGCCGGTCGGGCTGATCGACCGCCGGCACCAGCCGCACATCTCCACCGCCGCGGACGGGGCGATCGTCACCCTGGTGGTGCGGGTGGAGCGGCACCTGAAGGGCCACAACCCCCGCGCGCCATACAAGGTCCGCTGCTCCGATGCCACCGGGTTCATGGACCTGGTGTTCTTCAACGTCCGCGGCGACTACCTGGAAAAGGCGCTGCCGGTCGGCGCGATGCGCGCCATCAGCGGCCGGGTCGAGCGTTATGACGGCATGCTCAACATGGTGCATCCCGACCACATGGTGCCGGCCGAGGAGCTGGCGCAGATCCAGATCGTCGAGCCGGTCTATCCGATGACCGCCGGCCTGCCGCCCAAGGTGCTGCGCAAGGCGATCGAGGCGGCCATCGGCAAGGCGCCGGACCTCGCCGAATGGCTGGACCCCGCGCTGCTGGCCCAGCGCCGCTGGCCGGCCTGGCACGCGGCGCTGACGGACGTGCATCATCCGGCCGATGAGGGCGCGCTCTCGGCCTTCGCCCCGGCGCGCCAGCGCCTCGCCTATGACGAGCTGCTGAGCAACCAGCTGGCACTCGCCATCGTGCGCGCCCGCAACAAGCGCAAGGCGGGCCGTGCCAGCAAGGGCGACGGCAGCCTGCGGCGCAAGATCGTCGCTGCTTTGCCCTATCAGCTCACCGGATCGCAGAAATCGGCACTGGACGAGATTCTGGCCGACATGGCGGCGCCGACGCGCATGCTGCGCCTGCTGCAGGGCGATGTCGGGAGCGGCAAGACGGTGGTGGCGCTGCTCGCCATGGCCAATGCGATCGAGGCCGGGGGCCAGGCGGCGCTGCTGGCGCCGACCGACATTCTGGCGCGGCAGCATTTCGCCACCTTGGAACCGCTCTGCGCCAAGGCCGGGATCGACCTGGCCTTGCTCACCGGCCGCGACAAGGGCAAGGCGCGCGAGGCGATCCTGGCGCAGCTCGCCGCCGGCGATCTGAAGCTCATTGTCGGCACCCATGCCCTGGTGCAGGAAGGCGTCGACTTCGCCGACCTGCGCCTCGCCATCGTCGACGAGCAGCACCGCTTCGGCGTGAAGCAGCGCCAGGCGCTGGCCGACAAGGGCGCCGGCGTCGACCTGCTGGTGATGACCGCAACGCCGATCCCGCGAACCCTGATGCTGACCGCCTATGGCGATATCGACGTATCGAAACTGACTGAGAAGCCGGCGGGGCGCCAGCCGATCGACACCCGCACCCTGCCGCTGGAGCGTCTGCACGACGTGGCGGAGGGTCTGCGCCGCGCCATCGCGACGGGCGCGCGCATCTACTGGATCTGCCCGCTGGTCGACGAATCCGAGCAGGTCGACCTCGCCGCCGCCACCGAGCGTCATCGCATGCTGGCGCAGATGTTCGGCGCGCGGGTCGGCCTGGTGCATGGCCGGCAGAAGGCGGCCGAGCGCGATGCGGCCATGGCGGCCTTCGCCAAGGGCGATCTCGACATCCTGGTGGCGACCACGGTGATCGAGGTCGGCGTCAACGTGCCAGAGGCCACCATCATGGTGATCGAGCATGCCGAACGCTTCGGCCTCGCCCAGCTGCATCAATTGCGCGGCCGGGTCGGGCGCGGCAGCGCCAAGTCGAGCTGCCTGCTGCTCTACCAGGCCCCGCTTGGCGAGACAGCCAAGGCCCGGCTGCAGATCCTGCGCGAGACCGAGGACGGCTTCCGCATCGCCGAAGAGGATCTGCGTCTGCGCGGCGGCGGCGAGGTGCTGGGCACCCGGCAGAGCGGGCTGCCCGAATTCCGCGTCGCCGACCTCGCCGTCCATGGCGAGCTGCTGGCGATGGCGCGCGACGACGCGCAGTTGATCGTGGACAAGGACCTGGCGCTGAAGACCCAGCGCGGCGAAGCCCTGCGCCTGATGCTCTATCTGTTCCACCAGGACGAGGCGATCAAGCTTCTGGCATCTGGGTAGCGGGCGGGCCAGCGGGTGCCGCTTCCAGCTGCGGCTTGGCGCTGGGGGGCGTCACCATGCCGCCGGATATCACCAGCTTCAAGCCGTCCTCGATCGGCATCTTGAGCCGCACCACGTCCTGTTCCGGCACGAAAAGCAGGAAGCCGGACGTGGGATTGGGCGTCGTCGGCACGAAAACGTTGATCAGGGTATCCTCCGTGAGGTCCTGCACCTCGCCTTTGGTGGTCCCGGTGATGAAACCGAGAGTCCAGATGCCCCGGCGCGGGTATTCGATCAGCACGCATTCGCGGAAGGCCGTGGACTTGTTGGCGAGCACCGTTTCCATGATCTGGTTGATGGCGCTGTAGAGCGAGCGGATGACCGGCAGCCGGTTGAGGATCGCGTCGAACATTTGCCGCGTCACGCGCCCCAGGAACCCCGCGGTCAGGGCGCCGATGAGTGTGAGACCGACCAGTACCAGGAGCAGGCCGAGCCCCGGTATAAAGAACGGCATATAGGCTTCGGGATTGTATTCCGGCGGCAGCAGGCTGAAGACCTGCTCATCGACGAAGGAGATGAACAGCCAGGCGAGATAGATGGTGAGACTGACCGGTGCGGTGATCAGGATCCCGGCGAAGAAATAGGTGCGCAGGCGCGCCCAAAGACCGAACCCTGCACTCTTCAAAGGTCCCTCCGCCATGTCCCGCTTCCGCCTGGTTGCAGCCCGCGTCTTCGGGCGCCGTTGTCGACCGTCGGGGCCCATTCAATGGACCTAGCCGCCCGGGCGCAAGCCCCTATACTCGGCGCAGATCAGGATGAACGACATGGCGGAACCGGACTGGATTCGCGGCCAGATCCGCTTCGTGGAACGAAGCGAGATCACCTCGCGCCTCATACTGGGCATCGAGGCGCATTGGCAGCGCCTGCGCGGCGACCGGGCCATGCCGCGCCGCGACGAGATCGACCCGGTCGAGCTGGCGCCCTGGCTGCCCTATGTGTCGATCGTCGAACTCCACGAAGACCCGTTCCGCGTGCGCTACCGCGTGGTCGGGACCGAGGTCGCGCGCATCATCGGCGAGGATTTCTCCAACCGCTGGCTGGATGAAACCGGCTGGAGCGCGGATTCGATCTTCGTCAACCGGCTGATCTACCGGAAAGTGGCCGCCACCCGGCAGCCGCTCTACGGCCTCTCGGTGCTGGACTATGCCGGGCGCGAGGATTGGATCTTCGAATGGGTGCTGCTGCCGCTCTCCAATGACGGCGTCCGGGTAACGCATTGCCTGAGCCTGGACGACCTTTCCACCATCGCGCCGCGCAGCCGCCTGTTGCCGATGGATTGACGCGCCGCTCGTCAAACCCGGATAGACAGATCAGTAGGTCGCGCCGCTGCGCGCCGCCTGCAGCCTGCTCAGCGTATCCTTGACGGAGAGTTGCGCCGCGTCGTCCGGGTCGTGGACCTTGAGCAGGAGAACGGTGAGTGTCGTCGTCACGCGTCCGGCCCCGCGGCGGACCGGCTGATAGTAGAAGGGGTCGTCGTAGAACCAGCCCGGCCCACCGTAATAGCTGTAGGGATAGCCGTAGCGCCGGTATCCGAGCGGCGAGGAATGCGGCACGAGATATTGCGACACCTGGATATCGGTATCGCGCGTCTCCTTCTCGATCTTCATCGCCGCCATGCCGCGCTCGTCGGCGATCTGCGCGGCGCGCCACAGGGCGAGGTCATGCGTCTTGGCCATCTCTGCCTGCACCCGGGCGTCGTCGCGGGTGGCGTTGACCGGCACTCGCACGGCGGCGCCGGCATAGGTCACCTCGATGCGGTCGGCACCGAGGTCGCGCTCGCTGTAGCCGAAATCGCCGGTCTGTCCGAGCGCTACCATGGCGGGCTTGGGCGGCGCCGGCGTGGTGCAGCCGGCCAGCAGCGCGCCGGCCAGCAAAGCGGCCAGCCCCAGAGCCCACCCCGGGGCCAAGCCGGGAGCCAAGCGATATCGGGAACCGAGCCGGTGCGATTGCGTCATCATCAGGCCGTCAGCAGCGTCACCGCAGGGAAAATTGGGGGGCGTCGCGGCGGCCTGCAAGTCACGATTGCGCGCGGTGGATTGTCGCTGCGATCCGAGGGCGCGCCGGGCCCAGCGCCTAGCTCTGGGCGAGGCTCAGCGCCAGACCATCTCCGGATTGCCGAGCACCTGCGGGCTGAGCGCCAGGCAATAGGCGTTCTTCTCCCACATCGCCTTGCACGCCTTGCCGGCCGCGCCCTGCTCGAGGCCGACCAGCATGGCGCTGTATTTGGCGCTGCCTTCGAAGGCCTTCTGCACGATGGCCGGGCGGCCGCCCTTGGCGAGCGGGCCGAGACCCTTCTTGGCCTCCTCCAGTACCTTCTGCGCCTTCGCCTTGTCCGGATAGGCGCCAAACACGATGCCCCAGCCGGACAGCCGCGCCGCGGAGGTGATGACGCCGCTTTCGCCGCCGGCCAGCTGCGCCGCGCTGCAGGCCCCGCCGGTCAGGATCGTCGGCGGCGAGCCGGCATCGTCGGCGCTGGTCTTCAGCGCAAGGCGGGTCACGCTCTCCTTCGACAGCGTCCCTGCCGCGAACGCCTTGTTCAGCAGCTTGGTCATTTCGGACACGCGCTGGCCGCGGCTGGCGCTGCCCAGGACCACGCCGATCACGCGCCGGCCGTCGCGCTCGACCGAGGCGACCAGGTTGTAGCCCGAGCCGCAAGTGAAGCCGGTCTTGAATCCGTCGGCGCCCTGATAGCTGCCGAGGATGGAGTTGACCGTGCCGCGGCTGCGCTTGCCGATGGTGACGCTGCGCTGGTTGAACAGCGGGTAATGCTCCGGATAGTCGCGCAGCAGCGCCATCGCCAGCACCGCCATGTCGCGCGCCGTGGTCACCTGCCCGTCATCGGGCAGGCCGGTGGCGTTGCGGAAAACCGTGCGGCCCATGCCGAGCGACCGCGCCATGGCGGTCATCTTCTGCGCGAAGGCCGGCTCGCTGCCGCCCACCTTCTCCGCCAGCGCCACGGCGGCATCGTTGCCGGAGGCGACAATGGCGGCGTTGATCGCCTCCCGCACCGTGATCACCTGGCCGGCCTGCAGGCCGAAGCGCACCGGCGAGACGCCGGCTGCCGCAGCCGAGACCTTGATCTTGTCGTCGAGGGAAAGCCGTCCGGCCGCGATCTCGCTGAGCGCGACATAGACCGTCATCATCTTGGTGAGCGACGCCGGATACCAGAGATGGTTCGGCGCGTCGGCCGACAGTACCGCGCCGCTCTTCGCATCGACGACGAGGCTGGCCGCCTGCGCCGCGCGCACGGAAAGCCCGGCGCCGCCGACGAGCAGCACGCACGCCAGACACACACGCAGTCCGCGGCTGATGAGTTCACACACCATGATCTTTCCCGGACGCCGAATTCCCTGCTACATAGCCAGGAACAAGCCGACGCCATTATGGCAGGTTCGGGGAGGTGACGTGAAGCAATTTGCGCAAATGCTTGTGACCTTAGTCACAATGCTGACGGTGCTGCCGGTTAACGTTACCCGCGCGGATTATGACGCTGGCGCAGCGGCTTACCAATCGGGCGACTTCCGCGCGGCGATGACGGAATGGTTACCGCTGGCCGAGGCCGGCGATCCTGTCGCACAGAACAGCGTCGGCGCCCTCTACGATCACGGTCTGGGCGTCGACGAAGACGACGCGGAGGCGGCGCGCTGGTACCAGATGGCGGCCGATCAGGGCCTGCCGCTGGCCATGCGCAACCTCGCCGGCATGTATGCCGGCGGCTACGGCCTACCCTACGACAAGGACCAGGCGATCCATTGGTACGAGCAGGCGGCGCAGCTGGGCGACGAGAAAGCGGCGCAGCGTCTCGCTGCCCTCGACCCGGCGCGCGCAGTCGTCGCACCCGAACCGACCGTATCGGAACCCGCCTCGGTCGAACCGATGACTGTGGCCGGCGACGATGTCGAGGCGACCGAACCGCTGGCGCAAACCGAAGCGGCACCGGAATCGACCGGCGCCGAATCCGCGTCCAGCGAACCCGCGTCCGGCGAGCCGATGCCGGCGAGCACGGATGGCGCCGACGATCTGCAATATGGCGAAGGCGCGGCCCCTGCGGCGGCCCCTGCGGCGCCCACGACGCAGCAGGCCAGCCTGGCCACTCCGGCGCCGATGGCGGGCAACTGGCTGATCGGCCAGTGGCAGGGCCCCTCGCTGGGCTGCCCGCCGGGCGGTGGATTGGAATTCGCCGCCGGCGAGACGCGCAGCTATTTCGGCGGCAAGGTCGCCGCGACGCTCTCCGCCACCTACCAGGTGGCGGACGATGTCATCACCGTCGTCTCCACCGGCATCGACGGCGTCGGCCACACCTATCAGTACCGCCGCTCCGGCGATGACCGTTTCGCTATCGCCGCGGTGCCGCCGGAAATGCCGGCCACGATGGTCGGAGTCGAGTACCGCCGCTGCGGCGCCGCGCCGCTGCAATCCGCTGCCATGCCCGCGGCGGCGCCTGCGGCTTCATCGGCGCCCGCCTCTGCCGCACCGGCGCCCGCCACAACGGAGCCTGCGACGCCGGAGCCCGCTGCGGCGCCCGAACCAGCCGCACAGCCGCCGGCATCCGGCGCGCTCACCGTGCCGACGGTGCCGAGTACAACGACTGCGCCGGCGCAATCCGCTGCCAAGCTCCCGGCGGCGCCGGGCACCGGCGGGGCCTCGGCGCAGGCGGGCTGGGATGCTTTCGGCCGCGGCGACTATCAGGGCGCGCTCGATGTCTGGACCCCGCTGGCTGAGGCCGGCGACGTCAACATGCAGCTGCTGGTGGGATCGATCCACGATTTCGGCCAGGGCGTGCCGCAGGACGATGCCGAGGCGGCGAAGTGGTACCAGATGGCGGCCGAACGCGGCTCGGCCAAGGCGCAGTACCAGCTCGGCGCGCTCTATACCCGCAGCGCCCAGGTCAAGGATCCGAAGCAGGGCTACACCTGGCTGACCATCGCCGCCAAGACGATCGGTAGCGGCAACGCCTCCGGCATCACCGCCGATCAGGCGACGACCCTGCGCGCACTCGCGGCGATGAGCCTGAGCGAGGCGGAGATCGCCGAGGCCGAAGCGGCCGCCAAGGGCTTCGCCGCCAAACAGTAGCGGCTGGCGGCCCGCGCCTACTTGATCCAGATGGCGGCGCTGGCGCTGCTGCCCTCGCGGTCGATCACCGTGACGCGCGCGGCGCCGCGGCCATCCGGCAGCCATTGCGCCTGCCGCCGGTAGGGCAAGGAGGCGATCGGCTGGCCGTTGACCAGCCAGCGCAGCGGCAACGCCCCGCCCGAAGCCTGCAGCACCAGCGAGGGCAGCGGCCGGTCCTGCGGCGCCAGTTCGAGCAGCGCGCCATCCACCGGAAACGCCACCTTGAGCGCAGCACTTTCGCCGGAATCGGCGCTCGCGCCGGGCCGCGCGCGGAACTGCCGGAGATTGGCGGGCAGGTCGAGATTGCCGGCGAGGATCGCCCCCGCGGGCGCCTGCGCCGCCAGGGCCGAAGGTCCGCGGGGCAGCAGGTCGAACGCCTCGAACAGGATCGGCGCCGCGGCGTCACGCCCCATGCGCCCGGCCGAGAACGTACCGTCGGGCCGTCCGACCCAGATGCCGATCGTGTAGTCGCGCGTATAGCCGATGGCCCAGGCGTCGCGGAATCCGAACGACGTGCCGGTCTTGTAGGCGATGGGCTGCGCATTGCGGCGGTTGGCGGCGCCGAGGAAGCGCGGCGGCGGCGGCGTGTCGAGCAGGATGCGCGTCACGTAATCGGCCGCGACTGGACCCAGCAGCGGCGGATATTCCGCCGTCGCCCCCGCGCCATAGTCCAGCGGCGCCGCCTCGCCCGCGTCCGCGAGCGCCGCGAACAGCGTGACCAGCCCCTCGAGGTCGATGCCGACGCCACCCAGCGCGACGGGCAATCCCGGCACGGTCGATTTCTCGGGGAACGCCAGCTCGACGCCCACCTCGCCCAGTCGCTGCACGAAGCGCTGCGGCCCGATGCGGTCGAGCAAGGCGACGGCCGGGATGTTGAGCGAGGCCTGCAGCGCCTCGCGCGCGGTGATGCTGCCGCGGAAATGGCCGTCGAAGTTCTTCGGCGCATAGTCGCCGAAGCGCATGGCGACATCCGGCATCATGGTCTCCGGGTGGGCGATGAGCGCGTCGAAGGCCATGCCGTAGATGAAGGGCTTCAGCGCCGATCCCGGCGAGCGCAAGGCGGTCACCATGTCGTTCTGGCCGTAGCGGCGGTCGGCAAAGAAATCGCTGGACCCGACATAGGCGCGCACCTTGCGCCCGGCGTTCTCCACCACCAGCGCGGCGATGCTGGCGTTCGGTTCCAGCGATGCCTGGTGCCGCCGCACGATCTCGATCAGCGCGCGCTGCAGGCCGTCGTCGACGGTACTTTGGATGAGCCGCGCCGCCGGCTGTTCCCGGCGCAGGCGGTCGGCCAGATGCGGCGCGCTCATCGGGAAGGGTTGCCGCGCCGCCGGCACATCCTCCGCCAGCGCCGCCTGCAGCGCCGGTTCGTCGATTTCGCCGCGCGCCGCCAGCAGGCGCAACACCTTGTCCCGGGCGGCGCGGGCGGCACCCAGGGCGCGGTCAGGCCGCACCGCTTCCGGCGCCTGCGGCAGGGCGACGAGCAGCGCCGCCTCGGCGTCGCTCAGGCGCGCCGGTTCCTTGCCGAAATAGGCGAGGCTCGCCGCGCGCACGCCCTCCAGGTTGCCGCCATAGGGGGCGAAGGTGAGATAGGCGGCGAGGATCTCGTCCTTGCTGCGGCGCGTTTCGATCTGCAGCGCGCGGGCCATCTCGATGAGCTTGGCGCCGAGATGGCGCGGCCGCGGCTCCAGCAGGCGCGCCAACTGCATGGTGATGGTGGAGGCACCCGACACCACGCGGCCATGGCCGACGGCCTGCGCGGCGGCGCGGCCGATGGCGAGCGGGTCGATCCCCGGATGCAGGCGAAAGCGCCGATCCTCGTAACTCAGCAGGAAACGGATCAGCTTGGGATCGATCGCCGCCAGATCGGCCGGCAGGCGCCAGCTGCCCTCCGGCGTCGTATAGGCGCGCAGCACGCGGCCATCCCGGTCGACGACCAAAGTCGAGACCGATTCAAGCCGCTGCAGCGGCGGCGGCGCCAGCCGGTCGGCGACGAACGTCGCTACCGCCAGCGCCAGCAGCGCCAGCCCGGCAATAAGCGATGCGCGCCGCAGCCGCACCGGCATCGCCCTTATTCCGCCGGCCGGATCTGGACCCGCCCGGCCGTGCCGCGGCCGCGATAGGTCGGCTTGTACATGTCCTCGATCGCCGGCGCCGGCAGCTTGTAGTCGCCCGGTGTCACCGCCCGCACCAGATAGGTGAAGTTGAATTCGCGGTTCGAGGCGCCGCTCTCGCTGTCGTAGATGTCGAAGGCGGCGACGAAGCGGTCGTCGCGGAATTCGGTGTAAATCGGCGCGGTCTGCTGCTGCAGCCAGCTCAGATCGCTCGTCTGCCGGGTGTTGGCGAGGCTCGCCACCTCCGCCTCGAAGCCCGCGGGCAGCAGGTCGGTGATCAGCGCCTGGTGATTCACGTCGGCGCTGGCCCGGCCGGACAGCACCACGACGAGCAGGTCGTTCTGGCGCACCTGGGTCGGATCGAACTCCGTGCCGTCGGTGCGATAGATCGTGCGCGTGATGGTGAAGCCCTCGTCGCTCGCCGGCAGGTCTTCCTTCGGCACACCGGTCACCGTCGCCTTGGCGTAGACCGGCGCGGCGCCGCGATTGGTCACCGACAGGCCGCCGCTCAAGGCAGCCACGGCCGGCATCAGATACAGGTCCCGGTCCTGCGCCACCTCGTTGCCGTCGGACAGGGCGAGCTGCAGCCCGCTCGACTTGCCCGCATTCGCCCGCGCCGCGAGCAGCAGCCAGACCTGCTCCTGCGTGCTGAGCCAGCGGTCGGTGCCCTGCAGGTCGGCAATCCGCTCCAGCAGCGGGGTCGGGTCGAGGCCGGGCAGCTTCGCCTCGGGGATCAGCGCCGCGATCGCCGCCAGGTCGCGCAGCTTCGAGCCGTAATCCCACCAGCCGGAGCCGCGCCGCTCATTCGCCGCGATCGCCGCGTCGAACAGCTCGGCGGCGCGCTGCTGCTCGCCGGCCATCGCCAAAGCGGCGCCCATATGAGCCAGCGCCAGGGCCGGCGCGGACTCGCGCGACACCTGCTCGGCGGCGTAGCGCAGATCAGCGAGCTTGGCGCGCCCTTCCCGGGCCAGCACATAGCTGGCATAGGCCTGGGCCGACGGCCCGCGGCCGTAGCGATCATGGTCGCTGGTCGAGCCGCCCTCGCCCGCCGCCACCCGGCGCAGGCCGTCCAGGCCGCTCTCGATCGCGGACTCCGGAATGGCGAAGCCCTTCGCCTTGGCGCCGATCAGGAAATCCATGGTGAAGGCGGAGAGCCACGGCTCGGCCGGGTCATACGCCGTCCACAGTCCGAACAATCCGTCATAGCGCTGCCGGCTCAGGGTGCTGCGGATCGCCTTCTGCAGCTGCTGCTGGTCGACCTGCTTGTAGCGGTCATCGAGCGACCACAGCTCAGCCACGTCGCCCGCCACCAGCAGCGGATAGGCGCGGCTGATGGTCTGTTCCAGGCAGCCATAGGGATAGTGCTCGAGATTGGCGAGGATCGTCTGCACGTCGAGGTTCGGCGTGGTGCTGAAGCTGGCGCGCAGAGTGGCGCCCTCCAGATAAGGATCGAGCGCCGCCTGGCTCAAGGTGAGCGCGTCGCCCGGCTGCATCCGCCGGCTCAGGGTCTCGGTCACCGGCGCATTGGCCGGCCGCACCGGGATCGAGAACCTGCGTTCCAGCGCAAAGCCGTCCGGTCCTTTCACGCTCAGCGTGATGACACCGTCACCCACCCGCTGGCCGAGGATGGCGACGCGCGCCTGCGTGCCGGCGCCCGGCGCCAGCTCGACCGCCAGCGCCGCTTCCTGGCCGACCTGCACATCGCCCGCCGAAGTGATCGTCGCCTCGTAGCGGCCGGCAGGGCCGTCGAGATTCTGCAGGCTCAGCGACAGGGTGCTCTTGTCGCCCGGCGCCAGGAAGCGCGGCGCGGAAATCTCGGCCACCACCGGATCGCGCACCACCAGGCCCGCTTCCGCCCAGCCGACGTTCTTCTCGTCATAGGCGACCGCCATCAGGCGCAAGCGGCCGTTGTAGTCGGGAATCTCGAAGGCCACCGCCGCCTTGCCGTCGGCGCCGACCTCCACCAGGCCGGAATAGAGCGCCACCATCTGGATGTTCTTCGGCGCGCCGCGCTGATCGAGCCCGCCATCGCCGCCTTCGCGGATCTGGCCGCGCCGCCCGGCCTTGCCGTCGATCAGCTGGCCGTAGAGATCGCGCAGCTCCACCTGCAGCCGCTTCTTGCCGAAGAAGTATTCGACCGGGTCCGGCGTCGCGAAATCGGTCAGGGTCAGGATGCCTTCGTCGACGGCGGCGACGGTGAGGTAGACCTTCGAGCCAGCGAGGTTGCTCAACGCCACCGGAATCTCGACCTTCTGCCGCGGCGCAACCTTCTCCGGCACCGTCATCTGCACCTGCAGCGTGCGCGGCGCCGCGTCGATGCCGAGCCAGGCCACGCCGACGGCGCGGCCCGGGCCGCGATCCTGCTCGGCGCCGGGGCGGAACATGCTGGCGAGCACATAGGCGCCCGCCCCCCATTCCGGGTCGATCTCGATCTCGACGGTCCGTCCTTCGGCGGGAACCGACACCACGCGCGTGCTCAGCACCCGGTCAGTGGCGATGGCGACCAGCGCCTCGCCGGCGAAGGGCGCGCGCAGCATGATCTGCGCCGTCGCGCCCGCCTGATAGCTCTCCTGGTCGGCGACGACCTGCAGCCGGTCGGGCGATTGCCCGCTGCCCGGCTTGGCCGACCAGCCGGCATGGAAGCGCTCGGAACTGGCGACGCCGCTCTCGGGATCATAGACCTCGAGCCGGAAATTGCCCCATTGCACGGTTTCGCTGATCGTCACCGGCTCGGTCCCGCCGGCCTGGGTCGTGCCGGCGCGCGCGTCGCCGTCGCGGATGGAGACCTGGTAGTCCCAGGCGCCCTCGGCGAAGAACCAGTTGTAGTCCCACTCCTCGCGCACCAGGCGGTATTGCAGCGCCGGCGCGGCGACCGGCTGTCCGTCCTTGCCGAGCGCGATGATCTCGAATTCCGCCGCGCTGTTCTCCGCCACCTCGTCATCGGCGAAAAGCGGCTTGATGCCGAGATAGAGATCGCGGTTGCGCACCGGCAGCGTCACGCTCTCGATCACCGGCCGCCCGCCGAACTCATAGACCTCGACGCGCAGGGTGGCCTTCAGCGGCGCCTGTACATCCGGCACCTCCTCCAGCTGCACCGGGAGGGCGAAGCCGCCTGCGGCATCGGTCCTGCCCTCCGGCAGGGCGATGCGCATCGGGTCCGCCTCTTCCTCCTGCAAGCCGAAGCGATAGCCCTCGAATTGCGGGAACGGATCGCTGTCCGGGGCCACCACCAGATCGGCCTTGACCTTGAGGTCGGCGGCGGGCGCGCCGTAGAGGAACTTCGCCGTTCCGGCCACCTCGACCGGCTGGTTGGGCGCGATGGTTGCGGCGGAGGCTGTCAGTTTCGTCTCGATGCGCGCCGGCACCACCTCTTCCACCAGGAAGGTTTCGCTGGCGATGGCCGGGGCGGCCGGATCGACGAACGCCTCGATGGTCCACTGCCCGGTCCGCGCCGCCTCGGAGATCGCGATGTCCTGCTGGAATCCGCCGACGACGCCCGGCAGATTGTCGAAACGCTGCGCCTCGACGCCATCCGGGCGCAACACGCGCAGGCTGATCGGCAGGTCGGCCTTGGCATTGCCAGACCAGTCGCGCAGCAGCGCGCCGAGCCGCACAGTTTCGCCCGGCCGGTACACGCCGCGATCGGTGTAGAGGAAGACGTCGAGATTGCTGGGGGCGACACGACCGCCGACGCCGCGGTCGCTCAAATCGTAGGCGGCGCGGGTCAGATCGAGGAAGCTGAAATCGCCGTCCTTGCGGAAGGCGGTGACCGCCGTCGCAGTGCGGCCATCCTTGCCGCGCAGCAGGCCGGGGTCGAAATGCGCCTGGCCGTGCCGGTCGGTCAGCGCGCTGGCCAGCACCTCGTTGTTGCGCGCCAGCAGCTGCACCTTGACGCGGAACAGCGGCTGCGCGGTTTCCAGCGAGCGGGCGAAGACGTTGAGCCCGTCCTCGCCCGACATGGTGGCAAGGCCGAGATCGGAGATCACCAG